>OASQ01000002.1_pt1 | contig 441717 bp, 410 predicted proteins | sample 1475771 | NCBI WGS metagenome assembly OASQ01 (sample SAMEA2579910, study PRJEB22360) | human gut metagenome | reverse complement strand
AACCCGCCGGTTCTTCCGTCACGGTTTCCATCGCGGCTGCCGGTAAATCCGCCCTGCCGGCCGTCTCTTCCATCACGGTTTCCAAAAGAACGGCCATCTCTTCCGTCGCGGCTTCGTCCGTCGCCTCTGCCTGTATTCTGACGCCCCTCACGGTTTCCGTCTCTGCCGCCGGTAAATCCGCCCTGACTTCTTCCATCGCCCCTGCGGCCATCTCTTGCCTGTGCGCCCTGGCTACGCTCCTCACCCTGTGCCTCTGCTCTGGCAGGGGCGGCTGACTGCGCCTGAACCTTCGTCTCAGGGGCCGTCTGGGCAGGCGTTTCCTTCTTTGGCGTCTGTTTGGAAACCGGACGCTTTAACTGCTGCTGTGCGTTCTGGGGACGGAATACAGCAGTAAGTTTCTTCTTTGCAGGCTCTGCCTTTGCTCCGCCTTCTGTCTTAGGCGCTTCTTTTTTCTGATTCACCGCCGCCCGCACCATGGCTTCCTGGTCTCCGGATAAGCTGGATGCGGCAAACAGAGAGGCAGACTGATCCTTCTGCTTCACAATATCTAATACCTCTTTACTGGACTTGCCCAGTTCATTTGCCAGTTCACTTACTCTCATTCAAACTACCTCCATTTACATTCATCAGTGCTGCCATTGACTTTGCGAACCCTGCGTCCTCCACAGACAGGGAAGCCCGAAACTCCTGCCCCATGGCATGACCGAGTTCATCCTTTGTACCAAACAGATAGATCGGGACTTTATAGTGAGCACACATATTTGTGAACATTTTCTTTGTGTTGTCCGAAGCCTCCTCTGATACGATCACCATGCGGGATCTGCCGCTTTTGACGGACTTTTCCGTTGAAAATTCTCCGCTGACCGCCTTTCTTGCCCTGGTCGCAAGGCCAATCAGGCTCAGCAGCTTTTTACTGTTTACCAAGCTCTTCCATCTCCTTTTCCAGAGTCTCATACACCTCTTTGGGGATCGCCATTTTAAAGGAGCGTTCCAGTCCGCGGCCCTTGACAGCCGTTTTCAGACATTCCATGGATGGGCACAGGTAAGCGCCTCTGCCGTTTTTGCGGCCTGTGGCGTCTAACAGGATCTCGCCCTCAGCGGTCTTTATCACTCTTATCATTTCCTTCTTGCTCTTCATCTCACCGCAGCCGATGCACTGCCTCAGCGGGATCTTCTTTCCACTCACTCTTTATCACTCCTAATCCTTAGGTCTCCTCCTACTGTTCGCCGTTCTCTTCCTGGTAGTCATCCTGAACCGCGTTTTCCTGGCCGGAAACTTCATACTCCTCTTCGCCTGCATACTCTTCTTCCTCATAGGAAGGAGCCGGGCTATCGCCGTACTGTAAGCCCATCTGCTCAAACAGTCCCATTTCTTTTGCCTGGGTTTCGCTCTTAATATCGATCTTAAAGCCGGTCAGCCTAGCTGCCAGTCTTGCGTTCTGTCCCTCTTTGCCGATGGCCAGGGACAGCTGGTAATCAGGCACGATCACCTGCGCTTCCCTTGCCTCCTCATCTGCCACAACGCAGATTACCTTTGCAGGGCTTAATGCGTTCTCGATCAGGTAAGCCGGATTCTCATCCCAGTTGATGATATCGATCTTTTCACCGCGAAGCTCATTTACAATGGCATTGACTCTGGCTCCGTTTACACCAACGCAGGCGCCAACGGGATCCACACCGGGATCGTTTGACATAACGGCGATCTTTGTACGGGAACCAGCCTCTCTTGCAATGGCCTTAATCTCTACCGTACCGTCATGAACCTCGGAAACCTCCTCCTCAAAAAGGCGCTTTACCAGATCCGGATGCGTTCTGGATACAGAGATTCTTGGTCCCTTGGTAGTGTCCTTTACTTCAAGGATGTAGACCTTGATATGCTCTGTGGGGCGGAAGGTCTCTCCCTTTACCTGCTCACTTTCATTTAAAATGGCGTCTACCTTGCCCAGGTTAATACTGATATTTCTGCCCAGATAACGCTGAACAATACCGGTTGCCACATCCTTTTCCATGCTGTAATAGTCATTGTAAAGGGCCTTGCGCTCTTCCTCGCGGATCTTCTGCAGGATCACGTTCTTCGCATTCTGTGTGGCGATACGGCCAAATTTCTTAGAGTCAAGGGGCACCTGTACGGTATCGCCCAGCACATACTTTGGACTGATCATACGGGCATCTGCCAGACTGATCTCCATGACCGGATCTGCCACCTCCTCTACCACGGTTTTCTCTGCATACACGGCGAAATCCCCTGTGGTACGGTTCATTGCCACTCTTACGTTATCGGCCTTTCCGAAATGATTCTTGCAGGCGGTGATAAGGGAATTCTCGATCGCCTCGATCATGGTATCCTTAGAGATATTTTTCTCCTTTTCCAATATCTCCATCGCCTCTAACAGTTCCTTGTTCATGATTATCCTCCTATCTATGCCTCTTAAAAATCAAACGCCAGCCGGATCAGCGCAATCCCTGCTTTATCAAAGGTCTGAGCGCTGCCGTCTCCCATGGTCAGAGTGACCGTCTTATCATCATATGCGCTTAAAATACCAGTAAATTCCTTCTGACGGTCAATGGCCTTATAAAGACGCACCTCTACCTCCCTGCCCATACTGCGGACATAGTCCTTTTCCTTTTTTAAAGGACGTCCCAGACCAGGAGAACTTACCTCCAGGATGTAACTTTCGGAAATAAAATCCTCTTTATCCAGCCAGTCTCCCAGCTGTCTGCTGATGACCTCACAGTCATCTACGGCAATGCCGCCTTCTTTGTCAATGTATGCGCGCAGGTACCAGGTTCCTGCTTCCTTTACATATTCTACATCCACCAGCTCGAAATGATTCTCTTCCATCAGAGGAAGGAGGAATGCCTCCACTCTGCTCTCATAGCTTTCCTTCTTTGCCATCGTTCCACCACCTTTCTTTTCCCTTACAATACGAAAGAGTGGACCGCCGCCCACTCTTACTTTCAGTAAAAATATCTGTTATCACGTATACTATACCATCAGACCTCACAAAATGCAAGCTTTTTTTATGAAAATCAGGCTTTTTGCAGAAAACAGCCTTCTGCTGTCTTAGAGCATCTTCCTGCCGCGGCACCAGGTCTGAACCACATTATAATCCCTATCCAGCACAGCCAAATCGGCATCACAGCCTGCTGCGATCCGTCCCTTGGTGCGGTCTGCGCCAATACAGCGGGCAGGATTTAACGTGCAGGAATTGATGGCTGCATCCACCGGAACCATGGCTTCCTCGATAAGTATCTTAAGCCCCCGGTTCATGCGCAGAGTGCTTCCCGCAATCGTGTCTGTTCCCTTCAGCCTTGCGAGGCCGTCCTCTCCGATCTCAATATCATGGCCGCCCAGCTGATAATTGCCGCCGGGCGGGCAGTGTTTTGCCCGAAGGGAATCGCTGACCATAACGGCGTAATCACGGCCCTTGGCTGTAAAAAAGTTATTTAAAGCCGCCAGATGGGAATGGCAGCCGTCGCAGATCACTTCCCCGTAAATATCCCTGACCCTGAGTGCGGTTCCCACCAGCCCTGGCTTGCGGTGATGATAAGGCGTCATGCCATTATACACATGAGTCATGGAGGTGGCGCCGTTGGCGATTCCCAGAAGAGCTTCTTCATACGAAGCGGAGGAATGGCCCATGCTGACGGTCACCCCGTGAGAAGCACAGTAGCGGGTCAGGGCATGGCCGGGATCGTGCTCCGGTGCAAGAGTAATATAGCGGATCAGCCCCTTTGCCGCCTCCTGATACATCTGAAACTGTTCGATAGAGGCAGACGCAATAGCCTCCGGCGGCTGGGCTCCCTTATAATCCATATCAAGATAGGGGCCTTCAAAATGGATTCCCAAAATCTGGGCTCCCTCGTAGCCCTCCTCCACTACCTCTGCCACACTGGATACCGCTCTCGTGAGGACGTCGGGCATCTGAGTCACCGTGGTAGGCAGAATGGATGTAACGCCCTCTTCTGGGATCCGGCGCATCCACTCTCTTAAGCCCTCCGGCTGGGCATCATTTGTGTCATAGCCGTAAGCGCCGTGGGTGTGGATGTCGATAAAGCCGGGAAGCACCCGGTTATCTCCGTAATCCTCATCCGCCTCACCGGCTCCGTATGGAAGAACCTCTCTTATGGTTCCCTCCTCGATCAACAGCTGCGCGGCCATAAACTGACCTGCGATCCATATATGTTTTCCCTGAATACGCATATTGTTCTCCTTTTCCTGCCGTACTGCATCGTTTTCTTTAGTTTCAGTATATCACACAGGAATTATTTTTCAAGTTGCAAATCCAGACAAAATATTTTTCTTTTACCTTTCACTCTCCTCCCATCCCGTCTTTGCTTTTTAACAAAATGCGGCCTGTACAAACAAAACCGACTGGGGTATAATAGTCACAATGCACATCAAATACTGGAGGTATTTTTCAATGACATTTACATATCCCGCAGTTTTTACTCCCCACAAAGACGACAAGGGCTTTCACGCTTACTTCCCGGATCTGGAATGCTGCGTAGCCGACGGCCCGGATCTGGAGGATGCCGTAGAGAACGCAAGAGAAGCCGCAAGAGACTGGATCACGGTGGAATTAGAGGATGCCTGTGATATCCCGCCTTCCAGCCATGTGGACGATATCGAACTGGAAGAGGGCTCTTTTGTCAAATTTATCATGGTAACGATCAAGCTGCTGCCGGATAATGACTGACACCGTATTACCACTCCCCACAGGATATCAGACTGTCTTTTTACGTTCCTGATGCTCAAAGAAGGAGAAGCGCTCCCGGAAACAATCCTTTTTCCACAGAGCGCTCCTCCTTCTTTATTTTTTTGTTCCTAATGGATCCATCTTCCCTCAGAATCCACGGAATATCCGTCAGCTGTCACCGTATTTTCTGCCATCACACCATCCTTTCCCAGATAATACCAGTTATCCTCATAAAGAACCCAGCGATCCATACACATTCCGCCGCTTTCATTGACAAAATACCACTTGGGGCCATCCTTTATCCACTGATCAGAAACCATGCGGCCATCTGCTCCGAAGAAATACCAGGTTCCATTGATACAGCCCCATTCACTGACCGCAGCATTTCCATCTGCTTTAATATATGTCCATACATGACTTTGAGGATCCCGTTTCCAGTTTCCTCCATCCATAATACCGGATGGCCAGCCAGTCTGCGCCGCCTTCCCTTCCCAGGCCTTGCCCGCAGCAGAGGAATCCTCATTTCCATCGCTGTCACTTCTTTCATAAGGCCGAACGGTAACGGAAACATTGTCCCTGAACACTCTGGGATCTCCATTTATATCCAATCCAGTATAGGAAATGACTACTTTTATATTGCCGCTCTTCATAAATACAGACGGACTGGCCTGATAATTGAAAACCTCCATCTGCTGTTTTTCTCCTGTACTCCGATTGATCTGATGAGCCACTACCGTCATGCCTGCGGGATCAAAACGCTCCCCCTCTTCATAAACAAGACGGTTCGGCAAAGAAACAATCTCGATTTTATCCGTATAGAAACCTTCCGGTGCTTCCTCAGCCACCTGTACAGTAATCTTATCATAGAACGCCTTTTCTTCCTGTTCTTTGTCAACTCCATAATAGCAAATCTTCACTGTTTGTGTTCCAGGCTGTGAAAAATCATAGAAATATTCCAGATCATCCAGGGAAATTTCTTCCTCCCGCGTATTGCCGGACAGATCTCCCTTCAATACCTGAATCACCTTCATGCCTTCTGGATCAAACTCCTCGCCAATTCTGTAAATCCGTTTATCCGGTTTATCTGTAATGCGGATCCTGGCGGTATAAAACAGTTCTTCTTTCATCACTGTCACATGAAGTGAATCCTTAAATTCCGTCTGCTCCCCGTCTGCATCCAGGTCATTGTAAATCACCGTTACCTCCGAACTTCCAGGCTGTGAGAAATCATATTCTGTCAGGTAATCATCCTGTTCCAAAGGAACACGGACTGCCTCACTGGAACTGGCTGTTCTAACACCTGCTCCAGCCTTTTTTGCATTGCTTGACGTTGCTATTTTAAAATTTTGGATCGGAACACGGATGGGCTGGGCATCACTGGCAGTGGCCGCCTTAATGGCCTCAACCTTCATACCCTCAGGATCAAATTCCTCATCTGTATAATATTTTGTTTTATCCGGGGCTTTTGTTATTTCAATTCCAACGGTATAATATCTGGACTGTGCTACTATTACTGTAAATTGTTCCCGGTATTCCTTTCCTGTCCCGTCTGTATAGGTAACTGTAATCACCTTTTCCCCTACAGTTCCCGAATCATACCCCTCCAGTGTATAATCCTCCTGATTAAGAATCACCCGTGTCCCATCACTCATAATGGCTTCTACTTCCAGTCCCTGAGAATCAAAGGCTTCGTCTATCCGATAAATCATCTGATCCGGCAGAGACTTAATCTCAATGCCCACAGGCCTTACCTCATCCGCCCTTGCTGCGGCTACCCAGCTGATCACAGGATCATCGCTGTGCTCCGTCTTTTCTGCTTTCAGTATAACCGTGGAGGGCTGATCCAGCGTAACTTCCAGGGTCACACGGCCATCCGTGTCACTTCCGCTTACAGCCAGTTCATCCGAGGCCGCCTCCTGCCCGTTCAAATAAGCAGTTACCTTCATATGGCGATCCTTATTCCACCACTCTCTCGCTCCTGCAGTAATGGAATAGGTGCCAGCCTCCAGGGGAAGATAGTAGGTTGCAGGTTTTCCTCCTGACATATAATAGCCAGAGTCATATTTGTCATTGATATCCGTACCGCCCTTTTCGTTCACACCAGCCGCATCAAATCCCCACCTGCTTCCATCGGATACCTGGTCAGCCGCCTCATTGAGCAGCTGATTCTTCGTCAGCCGCCGGACTGCCTCATATACCGGTGTCACTGCATTTTCCTCCGGCGAAGCAGAAAAGCTGTCCATAAAGTAAACAAGATTTCTTGGAACAATTTCCACAGGGATTGTCACCTTGAGTATTCTATCTCCTGCAACTGTACCGGTAACCACTGCGGTATCATAAACCGCTGCCTCTTCATCATCAAACTCCCAGACAATATCTCTTTTTTCCTCTGAACCATCTGCCAGTTTTACCTTTACCTTTTCAGGCATATTCTCCGGTTCATCCCCAATAAAGACTGCCAGGTGTTCCGGAAGTTCTGTATCTGTGATCTCCACAGCTTCATCCAGCCGCAGCAGTCCGTTCCTGGCGCTACGAAGTTCTGCATCTGCCTGATCAATCTCAATTTGAACTGCATCCTCCTTTTCAAGTATCTCCTGCGCTTTCTGAAGTGTTTTCTCAAACACAGTCCATGTTTCTGATGTATAGTCCCCGGAATACAATCCGCTGCATTCTGTCACCAGTGCTTTAAGGGCCTCTGTGCCTCCCCCCGGCACCGGATCGCCCAGAATATACACGCCGTCAATGGTCAGCTGCCCCGATGTGACAACCACCTTAAATTCATGCTCCTTATTTTCCTCTCCGTCAAGCAGAATTGTGGAATAGCGTTTATCGCTTTCCATATTTTCCTGGCCGCCGACTCTCAGCTGACCGTCCACATAGATATCGACCACCGCCTTCTCTTTATTCTCTCCCACCAATGTAAATCCGGTTCCGGTTCCCTTAAAACTTACAGAAACACCCTCCTTTTTATTGTAAGCAGTTGTGCGGTACCAGTTGTCTGCGCTTCCTTCTCCCGGTCCATCTAGCGCCCAGTCTCCCGTATACTGCACCTCATCATCATGATCATCATAAAATGCGTCAGCATAAGGAATGTATCCCGGAATCTGCTCCACCTTTAAATGATCGAAATACGTTTGTTTCCATGCACTTCCCAGGAATACACGGCCAGTAAGATACGGCTTATCATTATCGGTATAAGACGCTATCATCTGGCCGTCTACATAGGCCGTGATCATATTTTCTCTTCCTTCAAGAGCCAGATTATAATAATCCCCGTCCCGCTCTGGAAGCAGCCCTTCTTTCAGAACAGTGCCTTTCTTTCTAAGTTTCCATTTTCCCTGTTCAATCAGCAGATTGTAACCACTGTTATCGCTGTTCATTCCGCTCTGCTGGCGGATTCCCAAAAGCGCATACCCGTTATCCGCCTGTACATCAATGCTGGCGCGGTAGTTCATCCAGCGATGATCCCCCACGATCGTCTCAGGATCGCCGCCGTTCCATTCGCTGACCTTTTCAGACAGAATCTGCCCCAAACGCCGGTTTCCGTCTCCGTCCTCTTCTACGACCCAGGCCCCGTGGGTATCCATCAGATACCGTGGTTCATTTCCTCTGGAATACAGGTAGTCCTGCTCTTCTTTTCCCCCTGCCGCACAAACCAGAACATCTCCCTCTTCCTCATAGTCAAAATCGTCTGCATACAGGATCTCGTTATCTGTTACCTCCGTGAAATCTTCTCCCATTTTTCCATCATCATCGGTATCCAGCACCGCTTTTTCTCCAGATGGTATATTCTCCGGCAGATCCAGCGCACGATCCTCTTCATTTTCCTCCGTATTCTCTGCATAATCCAGGGTCGTATAGGTCGCCATCGCGCCCGGATCTATGGTAACGACATAGTACCCGGCGCCATCCGGTTCCACCTGTCCCTTAAATTTCATGTATTCATCTGCCTTTGTCTGCCAGATCTCCAGAGGCGTTCCCTCCTGAATCTCCATATCCTCTGCCTTGATGCGGTATGTAAGCTCTTTATTGCTGTTGTTTACCGCCACCACAGAAAAATCTGTTTTGTCGGGATCCGCAAGAGTCATATAACTGGGCTCCCCCTCCTCGTTGGAGAGATGTTCATTTGTGCTGTTATCTCCCGCATAGGCACCGCTGGCCTGAGGAATACCAAGCCAAATCCCGTTGCTGTTTTCCTTATCCGGCCACCCCGCCTGTGAAAACTGGGTAAAATGCGCTGTCAGATAAAGAGCCTCATCATAACGGACATATCCCGCCCAGGGCTCCCTTGCGCTGACAAGATCCTTATGGGCGTACTGAAGCCCATCGTAGAAGGCTCCAACTGCGGGCTGGAATACATAGTGGGTCATCCGGTTAAACACAAATGAGTTTAAAAATCCGTCTGCCATGGCCAGCGGCCCCTGTTTGCCCCCCATAGGAACATATGTATTGGTACGGCGTTCTGACTGAGGCGTCTGACCAAAAGAGGCGCAGCCTTCGCTGTACCAGATCTGTTTATTGTATTTATCTGCCAGATCCCTTGTTTTCTGATCCGTTCCCGTTACATAATGAATTCCTACCGCATCTGTGTTTTCCCAGGCCCCGTCCGGCTCTGTCTGCGTTTGATACATCTGATCCACAATAGACCAGGAATCAATCTCGTCTGCTGATACAAATTTTATGCTGCGGTAGGCATCCTGTATCTCCTCATCTTCCATATATTCAGGAAAATCACTCTCATTTTCCATCCGTTCTGTAAATTCATTCATCATGCGGACACTGACCGGCACATCATTGCTCCTGGCCTCATTCACTCCTGCCGCCACATAATCCGGCATGATCCCATACTTTTCATAGGCATCAAAAATGGTATCCCGATACCACCGGTAAATTGTTTCCGTATTCGTATTGCCATTGGTCCAATTTGGGGAACGCCACCGCAGAACGCTGATCTTCATCTCAGGATTAACGCTTCTTGCATCCGCCGCCAGCTGCCAGCCCGGAGACCTGGATGCATCTGCCTCCTCTCCCTCAAATCGGATCGTAGCCGGATCTGCCGCTGTAGAAGTATTTCCATCATTCCCCATCTCAATTTTTATATGGGTAAAAATAGGATGATCCCCTCCAAAAAGCGTATTGATTAGCTCCCAATACTTTCCCGGCGCTTCTGCCTTATAGTCCATCAAAAGATTGCTGGTGCCGTTGCAGCTTAAAAGCCCCCAGCCCTTGTAAGAAAGTCCTTCGGGCACCCTGGCCGCCGCATCTACATCTTTTCCCCTGATAACAATCGTAGCATCGTATGCCGGTAAAATTGCCCGGATCTGGCTGATTACATCTGAAATATCCCCAATAGAGGCAGATTCATCATTCAACAGGATCTGTCCTGCAAAAATCAACTCCATTAACTCCTGATTTTCAGCTCCATCCCCCTCCGTATACGCCTCGGCCTCGGCAAGCAGCTCTTTCAGTTCTTTTTTTAATGGCTGCAGAACCCTCTGTCTTGTTTCTTTTACAGCCTCCTCTTCCGAAAGAGCCGTATCTTTTACCACAATGTTGTCATATAAGCCGTTAAGCAGGAAGCTTGTTTTAAAGGAACGTCCCACCATAGCGGTTATCTGATCTGACATTGTACTCAGTTTAAACCCTATATCGGCAATTTCCCCCGCTTTTTCACCGTTGATATAGACACAGACGGAACCATTTCTGTCATCCTTTTCCTCATAAACCAATGCCATGGAATTCCAGCCGTCTGGATCGATATTTGCAAGCTCAATATTATTTTCGCTGATTCCTCCTTTTGCAGCGGAATCTCCGTATCCCAGCTTGCCTGACAAGGTAAATATATGAAGATTCTGACTTTCTTTACCAATGGTAAAGGCTGCCTTTTTATCATTCGCAGCATCATCCTCTGTGTCTGTCATCTTGATATCCGCCAGCAGGGTAAATGACTTTTTTCCAAACAGGTCTGCTCCATTGGGGATATTTGCATGGCCGGAATTCTGGTTATTCCATCCCCCTGTCACTGTTAAAACGTTTCCCCGTTCAGAATCCGTATCCAGATAGGCTCCTTTTAGCTCGAGCCCTCCAACCTCCTCCAGCGCGCCATCCTGCGAACGTTTTCCTGATACGCCGTAAGCGTCCCGAACCAGACCGGAGGCTCCATAGGCAGTGACAGGAACCGATACTGCCGGCACTGCCATGGAGGCCGCCAGAACACAGGACAGGATTCTTCGTCCATGCTTTTTCCTCTTCATTTTTTCTCCTTCCCTTTCCCTTGTTTTTGCTGCACTTTAAGGAACTTTTCCTTATTGTGTATTATGGCACCCCGTTTGACTATTTAGAATAATTTTTCTACCGATTTTCATGCATTTTTCTACTTATTATACAATTTTTATTTTGATTTATGGTGTAAATGTTTTATTTTATTCAAACCATGTCTTTTTTATCAAAAATGCCGCTTTAGGTTTATATCCCTAAAGCGGCAGAATCCGATTATCACTTTCTCTTTTATATTATTCCCCAATCATAATCTTAATGATTTCCTCATTCGTCTCCTTCATTCCCTGTTTTCCCAGCCGTCCCACATTTTTCAATGTCTCTTCCACTCCCTTTGTGACAATGCCGTCACCGCCAAAAAACTGCTGACCGCGGATGTACATCTGGTATCCTAAAATGCCCGCATCCACCGCAGAGGCAATCTTTGCCGCGCAGGAGGCCTTCGCGCCGTCACAGACGATCCCGGACACAATAGCAAGGGCATTTACCACAGTATGCACGATCTCCTGATAGCCGCCGCCATTCAGATAGGCAATCCCCGCCCCTGCGCCTGCCCCTGCGCTGACAGCGCCGCAGTAAGCAGACAGCCTTCCAATCGGCGTTTTCTGGTGGATAGCAGTCAGATTGGAAACCGTCAGGGCGCGCAGCAAGGTTTCATGGCCAACTCCCATATCCCTGGCATAAACAATCACCGGCACAGACGCAGTAATTCCCTGATTGCCGCTTCCGGAATTGATAACCACCGGCAGTTCACAGCCGTTCATCCTTGCGTCAGATCCGGCGGCGGCCATGGCCTTGGCGCGGACACGGACGCTTCCGCCCTCCATATCCAAAAGCACGCTTCCAATATTGGCTCCGTAGCTGCCGCGTATGCCCTCCTCTGCAATCGCCCAGTTGTACTCGATCTGGCGTTCCAGCGTTTCTCTCACATCCTCTATATCAACCGTCCCGGCAAAATCGAGGATATCCTTCATATTCAAAATGCTTCGGTCCGTAAGCCCCTCCTCCGACTCTCCGGCCACTTCCTTTTTCTCCAGAATCTCCCCATTCTTTTCCACCAGAACGATATTGGTATGGTAATTAGCGATCCGTACCCTGACCCAGGCGTCCCCTTTATAAAGGGTTATCACAATATCAAAGGTAATGCCGTTGTCGATATGCTCCACCGTAACCGGTACCTGTTCCAGAAAATCCTTTATCTGCGCAATCTGTTCCCCCGATACGGCTGCGATCACTTCCAGCTTTTTATCTGCGTCACCGGCCACAATTCCGGCGGCCGCAGCTGCGGGAATCCCCTTTAGATGATCCGTATTCGGCACGATCACAGATTTGACATTTTTTATAATACTTCCACTGGCACCGATCACTGCCCGGTCCGGCATCTGACCCAGCACCTCTCTCGCCCTGGCAGCTCCATAAGCCAGAGCGATAGGCTCTGTGCATCCCATGGCCGGAACCAGCTCTTCCTTTAAAATCTGAACGTATGCGCCATACCTGATATCCGTTTTTTCCATCTCTTTCTTCCTCCCGACAACCCGTTTACCGCCAATCCAGTATCCGTTTTCCTTGCTTTTTCTGTTATTTTACTGTACCATACAACTATACATTTGTAAAATTTAAGCTTTTTAAGATATGGTTAAAATATTTTTAATCATTCTGTTAAAAGAAGGGAGCTTCCATGGAATTTCGCGAAATTGCCACCTTTTTACAGGCTGCCAAGCTGCAGAGTTTTTCAAAGGCTGCCAGTCAGCTGGGTTACTCACAGGCCGCCGTCACCATTCAGATCAAGCAGCTGGAGCGGGAACTTGGCGTCCATCTCTTTGACCGTATCGGCAAGCAGACGACGCTCACCCACCAGGGACAGGTATTTTACGGCTACGCCTCTGCCATCATGCGGGATCTGGCCCAGGCGAAAGACGCCATGGCAGATCCGGTGCAGCTGACCGGCCAGCTGTGCCTTGGAACCATTGAATCCATATGCAGTTCCATTTTTCCAGAGCTTCTGACCGAATACCACCGGCTGCACCCTGATGTAAAGGTCAGTATTATCACCGATTCCCCAGACCGGCTTTTGAAGCAGATGAATGCAAATGCCATCGATATCGTCTATTTTCTGGACAAACGGATCTACGACTGCAAATGGAAAAAGGTAATGGAACAGCCAGAGCAGATCCTGTTTGCCGCCTCCGCCGATCACCCTTTAGCCAGCAGAAAGCGGCCGCTCTCTTTGACAGAAATCCTGTCTTACCCTTTCGTCCTCACAGAAAAAGATGCCAGCTACCGGTTCATTCTGGACCAGTATCTGGCATCGGAGGGGATTACGCTGCATCCCTTTCTAGAAACAGGGAATACAGACTTTATTCTGAAATTTTTACAGCATAATCAGGGAATTTCCTTTCTCCCTGCGTTCACCGTCCGGCAGGCGGTAGAGGATGGCCGTCTCTGCATCCTGAACGCCAAAGACTTCCATATCCAGACCTGGCGGCAAATCGTATACCACCGTGATAAATGGGTTACACGGGAAATGGCGGAATTTTTAAAACTGGCCAGTCAGCCGCACTCCTCTTTTTAAGCAGTATGCAAACGTTTTTCAGTCTGCCTCTTTCCCGTTGATATAGGCCACCAATCCTCCTGCCTGGATAATCCTCTGCATAAAAGGCGGGAACGACTGTCCCTGATAGGTTTCATTCCTGGTGCGGTTGGTAATAAGACCGCTGTCAAAATCCACCTCTATCTCGTCTCCGGCGCAGATGGATCGGGCCGCCTCCGGACATTCTATGATGGGCAGGCCAATATTGATGGCATTGCGATAGAAGATCCTGGCAAAGGTTTCGGCAATGACACAGCTGATCCCGGCGCATTTGATTGCTAAGGGGGCGTGCTCTCTGGAGGAACCGCAGCCGAAATTTTTCGATGCCACAATGATATCCCCAGCCTGCACATTATTTATAAATCCGGGATCAATATCCTCCATACAATGCTTTGCCAGCTCCTCGCCGCTGGTGGCGTTCAGATAGCGGGCCGGAATAATCACATCCGTATCCACATTATCACCATATTTAAAAGTATGTCCACATACGTTCATGCTGTTCTCCCTTCTTTTCCCTGCCTTTTATATTTCATCGCCGGGAGCTGTGATCTTTCCTGCCACAGCGCTGGCTGCCGCTACGGCCGGACTTGCCAGATAAATCTCCGAATCCACATGGCCCATACGTCCTACGAAATTGCGGTTTGTAGTGGAAATACATCTCTCACCGGCTGCCAGAATTCCCATATATCCCCCAAGGCAGGGGCCGCAGGTAGGTGTACTCACCACAGCGCCGGCCTCGATAAAGATCTCCAAAAGCCCCTCTCTCATAGCCTGAAGGTAAATGGACTGGGTTGCCGGGATCACAATGCAGCGAACGCCCTTTGCCACCTTTTTCCCTTTCAGGATCTTTGCCGCTGCACGGATATCTCCGATCCGCCCATTGGTACAGGAGCCGATTACCGCCTGGTCAATCTTTATATCGCCCGCCTGATCAACGGTCTTTGTATTGGATGGCAGATGCGGAAATGATACAGTAGGCTTCAATTCTGACAGATCAATCACATACGTCTCATCATACTCTGCATCCGCATCTGCCTCATATACACTAAAGCCTCTCTTTGAGTGTTCCTTCATATACTGAATTGCCGTATCATCCACAGGGAAAATACCGTTCTTTCCTCCGGCTTCAATGGCCATGTTGCAGATGGTAAAGCGGTCGTCCATGGACAGATGCCTAATGCCTTCACCGGTAAATTCCATGGAGCGGTAAAGCGCCCCGTCCACGCCAATCATACCGATAATATGCAGGATCACATCCTTGCCTGAAACCCATTTGGAGGGCTTTCCTACCAGCTCAAAGCGAATGGCAGACGGAACCTTAAACCATGCCTTTCCCGTTACCATGGCGGCCGCCATATCGGTGCTTCCCACACCGGTAGAAAAAGCTCCCAGAGCTCCATATGTACAGGTATGAGAATCCGCGCCGATCACCGCATCGCCTGCAACCACCAGTCCCTTTTCCGGAAGAAGGGCGTGTTCAATCCCCATCTCTCCTACGTCAAAATAATGGCTGATCTCATGGCGACAGGCAAAATCACGGCAGCATTTGCAGTTTTCCGCAGATTTAATATCCTTATTAGGTATAAAATGATCCATGACAAGGGCGATCTTATCCTTATCAAAAACCGTCTGCCGGTTCATCTTTTTCATTTCGTTTATGGCTACTGGAGAGGTAATATCATTTCCCAGCACCAGATCCAGATCCGCTTCGATCAGCTGTCCCGCCTTTACCTCCGAAAGCCCCGCGTGAGCGGCTAATATCTTTTGGGTCATGGTCATTCCCATCGCTTTATCCTCCTCACTGATGGCCGGTATTTGCATCCTGCCATATAATAGGTTCTTTATTTCTGTACTTTACATTTTATCACAGGTACTGTTATAATAAAAATATATAATATGAATAGTACATATGAAAAAATATTATACAGGAGCGTGGATCATGGATCAGAATCTTTCTCAGTACAAAATATTTTATGAAGTGGCACGAACCGGAAATATTTCCCGCGCCGCCAGGGAGCTTTATATCAGCCAGCCGGCTATCAGCAAAGCCATCAGTAAATTAGAGGACAGCCTGGGCCTTTCCCTGTTCAGCCGCAGCTCCAGAGGAGTTCAGCTTACGCCTGAGGGCCAGGTTCTCTTTGAACACGCCGCCGAAGCCTTTGATGCTCTAAACCGGGGTGAACAGGAATTGAAACGTATTCAGGAATTTGACATCGGCCATCTGCGCATCGGCGTCAGCAATACCCTTTGCAAGTATGTGCTCCTTCCCTATCTTAAGACCTTTATCGATCAGTATCCCCATATGAAGATAACCATTGAAAGCCAGTCCACGGCCCAGACCATCACACGGCTGGAGCAGCGCAAGCTGGATCTGGGACTGATCGCAGAGCCTTCTTCCCGCAAAGATCTGTCCTTTATCCCTGTGATGGAGATTCAGGATACCTTTGTCACAACCCCTACCTATCTGGAAAATCTTTATCTGCGGGAGGGCCGGGACACCAATGTATTCGAGACGGGAAATATCATGCTCTTAGATCAGAGCAATATAACCAGAACCCATGTGGACGAATACATGGCGGAGCACTCTATTTCCCCCCATCAGATTCTGGAGGTCACTGCCATGGATCTTCTGATTGAATTTGCAAAAATCGGACTCGGGATCGCCTGCGTCATCCGTGAACTGGTGCAAAAGGAGCTTGACAGCGGCGCTTTCATCGAGCTCCCCCTTCAGGCTCCTATCCACAGGCGAACCATCGGTTTCGCCTATCATACCGGAAATCAGGCCATGGCCCTTAAAACCTTTTTGGAATTTTTATATTAAAAACCGCGCCGCAGACTGATTGTGCAGCCATATGGACGGGCTGTGTCTTATCCTTTGATGACAAACTCCACTTCTCCCGCCGCGCCGGGAGCGATCTCATAGGGCGCAAACACCACTACCGGCTCCCCTGCCTCATTGATATAAAAAGGTGTCTCGTCTGTGATGCCCTCAAAGCCGCCTTCCTCTGCCTTCCAGAACTTCACACCAGTCTCACGCTCTTTTTCAGGTATCTGAGAACGGACAGCGTCATCCGCAATCTTTTTATAATCCTCTCCCAGGATATCCTTTAAAGACAGACGCTTTCCGTTTTTCAGATCCAGGTTGTAATATTTTCCCTCATTATAAGCAGAGGACCAGTTTTCCGTCCCCTGCACCACAAAGGAAATCCGATCGGCTGTCTGCGACTTCAGTTCATACCACACCCATATCTCTATATTGTGGGCCGCCCACTCCTCTTTTGTCCCTCCTGTGGCCAAAAAGGCCTCTCTGTATTCCACCGCCCGCTTCTTTGCCCCCTCGGCATATTCCAGACACAGCCTGTAGATCTCCTGGTTTATGGAATCGGCCAGACCGCCCGTATCCTGCTCTATCGTCTCAATTTCAGGTACCTCGACCGCAATCTTCATATCCTCATTTTCCTCCGTAAAAGAACGGAAGGTCAAAAGCCTAGCCGCCGCGCCTACAACAGGAATCTCGCTGACCGTATCCGCAAATACGGTATTTGTATTTACCATCAGGGTAAAGACAGCCACCACGGCCGCAGCGGCTGTCAGGCTTCTGCCGGCCGCCCTGTAAAACAGGCGCGTGATCCGTTTCTTTCTCTGCTGCTTCTTTGACCGTGCAACAGCTGCCTGCACCCGCTGTCCAAGCGCCTCCGGCACAGGTATGTCTTCGTACTTTTTCTTCGCATCCTCCATTCGATTCATGCTTCCACCTCCTGAATATTCTCCTTTAACTGTTTCAATCCCCGATACAGCTTCGTCTTTACCGTGTTCAAATTAAGCCCCGTGATCTCTGCCACTTCTTTTAAAGACAATTCTTCAAAGAAACGAAGTTTTATGATGGTCTGGGTTTGTTCCTCCAAACGCTGGATCTGCTCATACAGATCATCCTCTGCATCATAACCCTTTTCGTGATAAGGGATATCCCAGTCCTCTCCGTCTGAAAGAAACTCCGTTTTCTTCTTTTTTAAGATCCCAAGGCTTTCGTTGACCAGGATGCGGTAAAACCAGGTTCTGATCGCCTGTTCATTCTTCAGCGCGCCATAGTGCTCAAGCGCCTTGCAGACCGCATTCTGCACTGCGTCCAGCGCATCCTCCTGATTGCGTACATAGCTGTAAGCCAAACGGTAAAACTGATTCTGGTGTTCGATGATATATGCGGTGATTGTTTCGTACAGATCCTGTCTCATGAGATTACCTTCCATCTGTATATTGAGAGGAGCAGTCTGTTCCTCTCTGTATGTATAGATACAAAAACGGATGCGGAAGTTTCAATAAATACAAAAAAGAATCCAAAGAGAAGCCTGCGGGCAAACCCGCCTCTTTCTTTGGATCCCTTTTTCGCCCTGTGGACGGTTATGTTTTAGTTGTTGATCAGCTTATCCTCTTCGTTGTTCCAGCTGTACAGCTTGCGGATCTCAGCGCCAACCTGCTCCGACGGATGCTCACAAGCCAGCTTTCTCATTGCCTTAAAGTGTACCTGACGGCCGGCCGGAGACATATCCACCAAAAACTCCTTGGCAAAGCTTCCGTCCTGAATATCGGAAAGGATCTTCTTCATAGCCTTCTTTGTATCCTCTGTAATAATCTTTGGTCCGGTGATGTAATCACCGTACTCGGCTGTATTGGAGATGGAATAACGCATTCCCGCAAAGCCGGACTGGTAGATCAGATCTACAATCAGCTTCATCTCATGGATACACTCAAAGTATGCATTCTTCGGATCATATCCTGCCTCCACCAGCGTTTCAAATCCTGCCTGCATCAGGGCGCATACGCCGCCGCAGAGAACTGCCTGCTCGCCAAAGAGGTCTGTTTCCGTTTCTGTGCGGAAGGTGGTCTCAAGGAGTCCGGCTCTTGCTCCGCCAATGGCAAGGCCATATGCCAGCGCACGGTCTAAAGCCTTTCCTGTATAATCCTGTTCTACCGCCACTAGACAGGGCGTTCCCTTGCCCGCCTGATACTCGCTGCGTACCGTATGGCCCGGAGCCTTGGGAGCGATCATGGTAACGTCTACGTTCTTCGGAGGCTTGATGCAGCCAAAATGGATATTAAAGCCATGAGCAAACATCAGCATGGCGCCTTCCTTTAAGTTTGGCTCTATATCCCTCTGGTACATATCTGCCTGCAGTTCATCATTGATCAGAATCATGATAACGTCAGCCTTCTTTGCTGCCTCTGCCGCTGTATAAACCTCAAACCCCTGCTCCTCAGCCCTCTTCCAGGAACGGCTGCCCTCATACAGGCCTACGATCACCCTGCATCCCGATTCCTTTAAATTCAGAGCGTGCGCGTGGCCCTGGCTGCCGTAGCCGATGATGGCGATGGTCTGTCCATCCAGCATGGATAAATTACAATCTTCCTGATAATAGATCTTTGACATATTCTTATCCTCCTTGAAACCTGTGGCGCGCTCCCTGCACAGAAACGCCCTTTTTTAATGGTATAACCTGCTATGTAATCATACTCCAGCCGCCTGCGCCTTTTAAGGCAGATAGCGGATATCTTCGCTGCCCCGTTCCAGTCCGGTCAGTCCCGTACGGGCCAGTTCCAGAATCTCATAGTCCTCTAACAGATTGATCAGAGCATCCAGCTTCGACTGATCGCCTGTCAGCATGACGGTCAGAGAATCCCTGCCCACATCTACGATGGTAGCGCGGAAAATGTTCGATATGGCGCTGACTGCCTGACGGTCCTGGGCATTGGCTCTGACCTTAATCATCATCAGCTCCCTGTATACAGAGCGGTCCGGTTTTAATTCCTTAATATCCCTTACATCCTCCAGCTTGTCCAGCTGATTCTTGATCTGTTCCAGAACGGTCTGATCCCCCAGAGACACTACGGTCATCCTGGAATATCTGGGGTCTGCCGTAACGCCTACCGTCAGACTTTCAATATTGTAGCCGCGGCGGCTGAAAAGACCGGCCACACGGGCCAGAACACCGGCCGTATTGTCTACCAGGAGTGACAATACGATTCTGTCATCCATCATATCTGATTCCTCCATATCGGCCCATTGTCTCTCAGCCGTTTTCCTGCTGTTTCTTTGCAGGAATTTGTCTGAAAATTCCCCGTGCCGCATATTAGTTTTTATAATAGCAACCATTATTTTATTTGTCAAATGTATAAAGGGAATGGTTATCATAAATTCAGGTTATACATTTAAACCTTTCACAAAAGGATTCCCCTCAGTTCCTCTACGGTCTGTGCGATCCGCTCTGCGCGGCAGCCCTCAAGTTCCTCTCTGCTTCCGTACCCATACAGCACTCCGATAGACCCGATCCCCTGTTCTCTCGCCCCCAGTACATCATATTCCCTGTCGCCTACCATCACCATATCCGTCTTTGCAATCCCGTTCCGGGCGTTCTGCAGCAGGCCGCAGCGTGTTCGGACATAGCCGATCACATCCCCTTTTCTCACCCGCGTTTCCTCTAAATCCGCTCCGCCGATAAAGTCAAAAAACTCTGCCAGTTCAAAATGCTCCAGTATCTGCACCGCAAACGGCTCCGGCTTGGAAGTAGCTACATACAGTTTCCTGCCCGCCGACCTTAAATCTTTAAGCAGCCTGCGGATACCTGGGTATACCTTATTCTGCACCCAGCCATCCTTACAGAAATACTCCCGGTATACCCCTATGGCTTCTGTTGCCTGTTCTTCTGAAAACCCGTAAAACTTCATGTAGCTGTCTCTTAGGGGCGGGCCGATAAACGGGCAGAGCGCATCCAGATTTTCCTCCTCAATCCCAAAGCGGCGAAGGGAATGCTGCACCGATTTTGTAATCCCTTCCTTCGGATCAGTCAGCGTTCCATCCAGATCGAATAATATGTACTTCTTTTTCCTCATCAGAGCTTTCCTTCCTTAAACGCTTTCATCATCTCATGTCCCACACTGATATAGGGCGGGTATTCCACAATCTCATCCCTGGTATACCAGCCAGCCTCCGCCAGTTCCTCTTCTTCCAGACGGATGGCATCATCCCCGTCCAGATCCGCCACAAAACCGATCATCACGGTATCGGAAAAGGCCCAGGGCTGGCTTTTATAGTAACGGATATTTTTCACCTTAAGGCCAACCTCTTCCATTACCTCCCGTCTGACGCAGTCCTCAAAGGTTTCTCCCACCTCCAGATACCCTGCAATCAGGGCAAAATTGCGGTAGGTTCCTCTGGCGTACCGGGACATAAGAAGCTTATCCCCGTTTTTAATGGCAACAATCACTGCAGGACTGATCTTCGGATACTCCGTGTGGCCGCAAGCCGTGCAGACCATGGACCGCTCCTTTGTACCCGGCTCCATTTTTCCGCCGCAGCAGCCGCAGAACCTCCTGCTTTCCCGCCAGCGATAGATCTGACTTCCCGTAATCCCGGCAAAGGCAGCCTCCATAGGCTCAAAAAACCGGAAGATCTGCAGCCCTTCCATCACAAAGCCGCCAAATTCTGGCAGCCTTGCGTCATCTGACAGAAAATATCCCGTTCCGTCAATGGAAAAAAGGTAATATGCGTTTTCCTTAAAGCTGCCCTCGTCCTTTAAGTCTTTAAAAGAAGGGAGACGACAGCCTTCTCCCTCCTTTATCAGCATGACTTTATTGTATTCGTAATGAAGCAGTATATCCTCATCCTTGGGCCTGCGTCTTTTAAAGGCCGGATCATATTTCTTTGGCTCAATATCCTGTATCATCAGTATCGCTTCCTTTCCTCATCTTCCCCCATAGGGATCATTTTGCAGCGATTCAGTCGTGGATCACTACTCTCAGCCGCTTTCCCGTGCCGAAGCTCATGACCCCCAGCAAAGACTTTCCGTCTACCACACAGCTCCCCAGGCAGACATCCACGTCCCAGCACACCTTCTCAGCCTGGTTCACAAAACAGATGATCTCCTCCACATTTTTGAAAACAACCTCTCCTGATGTCATAGATAAACCTCCTGTAATCATTATACAGGAAGTTTATCCCTCTCTTTCCTATCTATACCGACGTTTCAAAAGAATTTTCTTTAAATCCACCCGCTTTAAGCTGCTGAAGAAATAGTAATACACCACAAAGGCGATGGAACTTAAAGTCCAGGTCAGAGGATAACAGAAGGCCGCCGCCAGAATAGACTGGAAATGAGGCATGGCACAAATGATCCACAGGACACGCACCAGGCAGACGCCTATGCCGGTAATAATAAGCGGCATCCAGGCATCTCCCACGCCGCGCAGCGTACCCGAAAGGATCTCAATGGTGATATAGGTAATATACGTGGGCGCCATGAAGCGGATCAGATCCATGCTGATCTGCTGCACCTGCTGGTCAGCCGTAAAAAGTTCCACAAACAGGTAGCCCCAAAAATACAGGCCAATTGATACAGCTGCTGTAAGAATCACACCGATAGCCATACAGGCCCCGGCGCCCTTACGCACCCGGTCCATTCTCCTGGCTCCGAAGTTCTGTCCTACAAAGGTCGTAACAGAGATGCCCAGAGCATTGATCATCATCCAGTACAGTCCATCTACCTTTCCGTAGGTCGCCCAAGCGGTTACGTTGTCCGTACCCAGGTTGTTGACTCCGGCCTGGATGATAATGTTGGATATATTATACATCACCGACTGCATTCCCGCCGGGATACCGATGCGCACGATCCGCTGAAGCATACGGCCGTCGATCTTTACCTTCTTCCACTCCACCTTATACATATCTTCTGTATGTGTCAGGCACCAGATCACCATAATGGCGGAGAAAAGCTGCGAGGAAATGGTTGCCAACGCCGCTCCTCCCACTCCCATATGGAACCCAGCCACTAAAAGCACATCCAGCACAATGTTCACAAAGCAGCTCCCTATGAGGAAATATAAAGGCCGTTTCGAGTCCCCCACTGCCCGCAGGATACCCGCTCCCATATTATAAAGAAGATTCGGGATCATTCCCAGGAAATAGATGCGGATGTATGTCACCGCATGGTCCATTACATCCTCCGGTGTGTGCATGGCCGTCAGGGCCCATCTGGCTCCCACAAGGCCGATCACCATAAAGCAGATCCCGCCTATGAGGGAAAAGGCCACGGAAGTATGAACCGCCCAGTGCACCTTATCCGCCTTCTTTGCCCCATAGTACTGTGAAATAACCACCGTAGCGCCGCTGGACAGTCCTACGAAAAAACCTACCATCAGATTGATCAGAGTGCTGGTAGTTCCGCCTACCGCCGCCAGAGCCTGTTTTCCCACAAAACGTCCTACCACCACAGCGTCCGCCGTATTATACAGCTGCTGGAAAAATGTTCCAAATAAAATAGGAAAGAAAAACAGCAGGAGCTGTCCGAAAATACTCCCCTCTGTGATTCCATTTACCTGCGTTTTCTTTCCCCTGCATTCCGCATCCATTCCATTATCTCCTCATATCCGTCATGATTTTTCTGTCTGTAACGCCGGGGCCGTCTGTTTAGGCTTACTTCCCGGCCTTTCCCTCTCCCGCCACCTCTGTGATGGACTTTACAAGGCCTGCAATCCCCTGGATCTCGGAGGGAATGATGATCTTGGTGGCTCTGCCGTCAGCCGCCGCTATAAAAGCCTCCAGGCTCTTAAGCTGGAGCACAGCTTCATCTGCCCCTGCATCCTTGATATAGCGGATGCCTTCCGCAGTTGCCTGCTGCACGGTGCGGATGGCCTCTGCCTGGCCTTCTGCCTCCTTGATCTTTTTCTCCTTCTCTGCTTCTGCCCGGAGGATTGCCGCCTCCTTCTCCGCCTCCGCGTTCAGTACGGCAGACTCTTTATTGCCCTCCGCCACCAGGATCATGGACTTCTTCTCTCCCTCTGCCTTTAAGATGGCTTCACGGCGCTCACGCTCCGCCTTCATCTGCTTCTCCATGGCTTCCTGGATCGCAGCCGGCGGTATAATATTCTTAAGTTCCACACGGGTCACCTTAATGCCCCAGGGATCCGTTGCAATGTCCAAAGACTCCTGCATCTTTGCATTGATGGTCTCACGGGAGGTCAGCGTTTCATCCAGTTCCAGATCTCCGATGATATTTCTTAAAGTAGTAGCTGTCAGATTTTCGATTGCCAGAATCGGCCGTTCCACACCGTACGCATACATCTTGGGATCTGTAATGTAGAAAAAGACTACTGTATCGATCTGCATGGTAACATTATCCTTTGTGATTACAGGCTGGGGCGGAAAATCCTCTACCTGTTCCTTCAGATTGACCTTTTTGGCCACACGATCCACAAAGGGCATCAGAAAATGAACACCCACGCCATAGGTTCCAAGATATCCTCCCAGCCGCTCTACCACCAGAGCCTGGGCCTGGGGCACAATACGGATACAGGATGAAAGAATCACCAGAATAATAACCGCAATAATAATAAATGCCATAAATCCTCCGATCACACCAAACATAACCTACCTCCTACTTTTCTTCGTTCTTTCCTTCTTGCTCTACCAAAAGCTTAACGCCCTGGATCTCCCGTATAACGGCCGCAGTCCCCGGCTCAAGGATCTGATCCTCCCGAACGGTTCTTGCAAGCCAGGTCTCCCCTGCCAGCAAAACGCTTCCTGTTCCACGGATGTTATCGATGGTATCCTTCACCACGACCTTCCTTCCGATCAGCCCGTCTGTATTGGTTCTGGCCCGCTTTGTCTTTAAGCAGCCAGAAGCCAGGGGGCGCACCATAAGAAGAAGCCCAAAGGAGACCGCAGCAAACAAGGCAAACTGCAGCTTCACGCCGCCTCCGAGGACCTGCACCGCCAAAGCCCCAAGCGCGCCGCCGGCAAACCAGATGCAGGTCAGCGAAACTGTAAGCGCCTCTGCCGCCACAAACACAATAAATGCACCGATCCAGAATACAGCCATCTGCTTTTTCCTCCTTTCCAAAGAACCGCACGCAAAAGCAGCATACGTGCTTCCTGTACGGATATAATTCCCATCATCCAGAGAAGAAACTCCCTGCTGATGAAAGATATACCCATTGTAGCATATTTACAGTTATATTCAAATATGGGAATGAAAAAATTGACAAATCGTAAGAGAATCGTTAGAATACAGACAGACCATCAGTTCCGGCAGCTTCCATCAGGCAGCACCGGCATTTTATAAGGAGAATCCATTATGAAACGTATCCTGCTTCTTGGCACCGGCGGCACCATTGCCTGTAAGCGCACCCCCGAAGGGCTAAAGCCCCTTCTTTCCTCAGAAGAAATCCTTTCCTATGTTCCAGCCAGCAAAGAATTCTGCTCCATTGACGCCATTCAGGTCTTAAACATCGACAGCACCAATATCCAGCCTTCTCACTGGCTGGCCATGGCAGGGGCGATTGAGGAGCATTATGAGGACTATGACGGCTTTGTCATCACCCACGGTACAGACACCATGGCTTACACGGCAGCGGCTCTCTCCTACCTGATCCGAAACTCGAAAAAGCCCATTGTGATCACCGGTGCCCAAAAGCCCATTGATATGGAAAATACAGACGCCCGTACCAATCTGGCCGACAGTCTCCGCTTTGCCTCCCACAGCCAGGCCCACGGAATCAATATTGTCTTTGACGGCAAGGTAATCGCGGGAACCCGCGGAAAAAAGGAGCGGACCAAAAGCTACAACGCCTTTTCCAGCATCAATTTCCCCTATATTGCCATGATCCAGGAAGAGCACATTCTCTTTTATCTGGATGACAAGGCCCTGATCACAGAGCCGGTCATATTTTTCCGCCGGCTCAATCCCAATGTAGGGCTTTTAAAGCTGATCCCCTCCACCGACGCCTCCCTTTTGGACTATATGGCAGAACATTATGACGCCGTGATCATCGAGTCCTTTGGCGTAGGAGGACTGCCATCTTATGACAGGGAGGATTATTACCGGGCCGTCAGCCGCTGGACCAGTCTGGGAAAAACCGTGATCATGACCACCCAGGTCACCAATGAAGGTAGCAATATGTCCGTCTATGAGGTGGGAAAAAACCTCAAAAAGGAATTCGGCCTTCTGGAGGCCTACGATATGACGCTGGAAGCCGCAGTCACAAAGACCATGTGGATCCTGGGCCAGACCAGCGATCCACAGGAGATCCGCCGGCTCTTTTATCAGACCGTCAACCGCGATATTCTCTGGAAATCGTAAGCTATGGTTCCTCCATCGCCCATCCATAAGAGCACCGGACCGCCTTCTGCCAGCCCTTTAACATCCGGTTTCTCTGTTCTTGCTCAATCCCAGGGCAAAAGCTGCGGTCTGCTTTCCAGTTACGGGCGATTTCATCCTTATTTTTCCAGAATCCAACCGCCAGGCCAGCCAGGTACGCCGCTCCCATAGCCGTCGTCTCTACACAGGAAGGCCGGTCCACCTGTACGCCCGTAAGATCCGCCTGTGTCTGCAGAAGATAATTGTTGGCGCTGGCCCCTCCGTCTGCCTTCAGACGCAGGATATCCCGGCCCAGATCCGCCTTCATGGCTTCCAGCACATCGTTTGTCTGATAGCAGAGGGAATCCAGTGTGGCGCGGATGATGTGGTACTTATTTACCCCTCTGGTAAGCCCAAGGATAGCCCCTCTTGCATAGGGATCCCAGTGTGGCGCTCCCAGCCCTGTAAAGGCCGGCACCACATAGCAGCCGTTAGTATCTTTTACCTTGGCAGCCATATACTCGGAATCAGCGGCAGACTCAATGATCCGCAGCTGATCCCTGAGCCACTGGATCGCCGCCCCTGCCGCAAAAATCGATCCTTCCAGGGCATACGTCACCTTTCCATCCAACCCCCATGCGATGGTTGTTACCAGGCCGCTCTTTGAAAATACAGGCTCTGTTCCTGTGTTCATCAGAAGAAAACAGCCGGTTCCATATGTATTCTTAGCGTCTCCCGGCTCAAAGCAGGTCTGCCCGAACAGGGCGGCCTGCTGGTCTCCCGCCGCCCCTCCTACAGGAATGGGATCGCCGAAAAACTGCCTGTCCGTCATACCGTAGACGCAGCTGGAGGGCACCGCCTTCGGGAGCATACACTCTGGTATATCAAGAAGCCTTAAAATATCTGCGTCCCAGGTAAGCGTATTGATATTAAACAGCATGGTCCGTGACGCATTGGAATAATCCGTCACATGAACCTTTCCCCTGGTCAGTTTCCAGATCAGCCAGGTTTCCACTGTTCCAAAAAGCAGTTCTCCCCTCTGAGCCCGTTCCCTGGCCCCAGGCACGTGATCCAGAATCCATTTCAGTTTGGTGGCGGAAAAATAGGCATCCAGCACAAGGCCCGTCTTTTCCCGGATCATCTCGGTAAACCCCTGTTTTTTTAAGGAATCGCAGTAATCAGCCGTCCGCCGGCACTGCCATACAATAGCAGGACACACCGGTTCCCCGGCAGCCTTATCCCAGACAATGGTCGTCTCCCGCTGGTTGGTAATGCCGATGGCTGAAATATCCGCTGCCAGAGCCCCGATCTTTGACATGGCCTCCACTGCCACTCCCAGCTGAGTAGACCATATCTCATTGGCATTATGTTCCACCCAGCCCGGTTTTGGAAAATACTGGGTAAATTCCTTCTGTGCTGTGCTGCATACCTCTCCCTTTTCATTAAAAAGGATACATCGGCTGCTGGTAGTACCGGCGTCAAACGCCATAATGTATTTTTCCATATGCTCCCCTCCTCTTTATACTGGTATCCATTCCCGTCAGGACAGCAAAAATTCACTGAGTACGAAGTTGCTCACATCCATGCCCCACTCCGTCAGAGACAGCCATACCCCGTCTTTTTTCAATAGGCCGTTGGCCATGAGACGGCGGATTTTCTCTCCATAAACGGTATCCATCTTCACTCCAAACAGACGGACGAAATCCATCTCCGATACGCCCCTTGTCATCCGAAGCCCCAAAAACATAAACTCTTCCATACGGGCTTCTCGGGAAAGCTGCTCCACCGGACCTGCCAGTTCCCTTAAGCCTTCTCCGCAGTCATGCTCCAGATCCAGCGACAGATACCGCCTCATATCCTTTTCATTGGAAAAACGGCAGCCGTCCATGTAGGAAGAGGCTCCCAGCCCCAGCCCCAGATAGGACACCTCAGTCCAGTAGCCAATATTGTGGCGGCATTCCTTCCCCGGCTTTGCGTAATTTGAAATCTCGTACCGGTTATACCCCATGTCACGAAGAAAATCCCGCGTCAGATGGTAGATCCGATTCTCTGTATCCTCATCCGGCAGAGGGAAGGCTGCTCCCGCTTTCACTCGCCCCGCTCCCGGCCCGTACTGATCCCAGAAGGGAGTTCCCTCTTCAATAATAAGGCTGTAGGCGGAAATGTGCTCCGGCTTAAGCATCGTTACCTTCTTTAACGTGTTTTTCCAGGATTCCAGAGTCTGTCCGGGGATCCCGCTCATCAGATCCACACTGATATTTGTAAACCCGGACATCCTGGCACTCTGGTAGCTTTTTAAAAATTCCTCAAAGGAATGAACCCGCCCCAGATTTTTAAGTTCTTCATTGTCTGCCGACTGAAGGCCCAGACTCAGGCGGTTGATCCCGCAATCATGGTATACCGGCAGCTTGTTGTATAAAAGAGTTCCGGGATTTGCCTCAATTGTGATCTCAGCGTCAGGTTCCAGCGTGAAATTCTCCCCCACTGCCTCCATAATCCTGCGAATCAGTTCCGGTTCCATCACAGTAGGGGTACCACCGCCGATAAACACAGTTGCAACCGTCAGTTCCTGACAGAAAGCCCCTCTGGCCCGAATCTCTCTTACCAGCTGATCCACATAGGCCTCGTGATCCGAGGCCAGCGCCCGAAAGGAAAGAAAATCGCAGTAAAAGCATTTCTTCACGCAAAAAGGAATGTGGATATACAGCTCAATGGTATTTTTATTTGCATTTGTCATAAGGTGATCGTCTCACTTTTCCTCTTACTCGTCATCCAGCTTCAGGACGCTCATAAAGGCTTTCTGCGGAATCTCCACGCTTCCGATCTGACGCATACGCTTTTTGCCTTCCTTCTGCTTTTCAAGAAGCTTTCTCTTTCGTGAAATATCGCCGCCGTAGCACTTTGCCAGCACGTCCTTGCGAACGGCCTTTACTGTCTCTCTGGCGATGATCTTACCGCCTACAGCCGCCTGAATGGGCACCTCAAACAGATGGCGCGGAATCTCCTCTTTTAATTTCTCACACATCCTGCGGCCCTTTTCATAGGCAGAGGCAGCATGGACGATAAACGAAAGGGCGTCCACCTCCTCCCTGTTTACCAGGATGTCCAGCTTTACAAGTTCAGAACGCTCATAGCCCTTTAACTCATAGTCAAAGGAAGCATAGCCTCTGGATCTGGACTTTAAGGCGTCAAAGAAATCGTAGATGATCTCATTTAAGGGCAGCTCGTATTTTAAAAGGGCTCGGGTAGTCTCAATATACTCCATCCCAAGGTACACGCCCCGGCGCTCCTGACACAGAGTCATAATGGAGCCTACATATTCGGTAGTCACCATGATCTCAGCGCTGACAATGGGTTCCTCCATATATTCGATCTCACTGGGATCCGGCAGATTGGACGGATTGGTCAGTTCAATCATCTCCTTGTTTGTCTTATGGACCCTGTACACTACGCCCGGAGCCGTTGTGACAAGATCCAGATTATACTCCCGCTCCAAGCGTTCCTGAATGATCTCCAGATGGAGCAGTCCAAGGAACCCGCAGCGGAAACCAAAACCCAGTGCGACCGAGGTCTCCGGCTCATAAAAAAGAGAAGCGTCATTAAGCTGAAGTTTTTCCAGAGCGTCTCTTAAATCATTGTATTTGGCTCCGTCTGCGGGATAAAGGCCGCAGTATACCATAGGTGTTACCTTTTTATAGCCGGGCAGAGGGCTCTCACAGGGGCGGGAGGCATCTGTAACCGTATCTCCCACTCTGGTATCACGGACATTTTTAATGCTGGCCGTGATGTAGCCCACCATTCCGGCGCTGAGTTCATCGCAGGTGATAAACTGTCCGGCTCCGAAGTAGCCTACCTCCACCACCTCTTCTTCTGCTCCCGTTGCCATCATGCGGACTCTGGTTCCTCTCTTTACAGTGCCTTCCATAACGCGGCAGAAAATGATTACTCCTTTGTAGGAATCATAAACAGAGTCAAAAATCAGCGCCTGAAGAGGAGCATCCGGATCGCCCTTGGGAGCCGGGATCTTATGGACAATCGCTTCCAGGACGTCCTCAATATTAAGGCCCGTTTTCGCGGAGATCCGGGGAGCGTCATGAGCCTCCAGGCCGATCACGTCCTCAATCTCAGCCTCTACATGGTCGGGATCAGCGCTGGGAAGATCGATCTTATTGATCACAGGGAACACATCCAGATCGTGATCCAAAGCCAGATATACATTGGCCAGCGTCTGCGCTTCAATTCCCTGGGAGGCATCTACCACCAGGATCGCTCCGTCGCAGGCGGCCAGGCTTCTGGACACCTCGTAGTTAAAGTCCACATGGCCGGGAGTGTCAATCAGGTTGAAAATATATTCCTCACCGTCCTTAGCCTTGTATACCGTGCGGACCGCCTGAGACTTGATGGTAATGCCCCTCTCTCTCTCAAGGTCCATATTGTCAAGGATCTGCTCCTGCATCTCTCTGCTGGTCAAAAGCCCTGTCTTTTCAATGATACGGTCAGCCAGGGTGGACTTGCCGTGGTCAATATGGGCGATGATACAAAAATTACGTATTTTACTCTGGTCAATCGTTGCCATTCTTTATCCTCGTTTTCTTCTTAAAATTGGAATAAACCGTGTGTATCATTATACCTTTTTTTCATTCCCCTTGCAACACCATATCCAAAAGTTGTGCCAGGGGCTCCATCGCGTTTTTGGCCTCTTCATAGGTGTTTGTCTGCGCGCCTACCTCTACAAGGGCGGACCGCGGCCTCAGGTGAAGATTGTAGCGCAGGCCTTTTAAATAGATTTTCCGTGTCAGTCCGGGAAAATATGCCTGAGCGCCCAGCTGCATTTTCAGACTGAAGGCCAGGTTGTCAGACCGGTAAGGATTGGGAAGGTAGGCGATCTCTCCCTCCGGCGTCTGGCTGAGACCGTTAAAAAACATAATCTGAGCCGTAGGCTTTCCGTTTACCTCAGAAACCAGATGAAGCCCCTCATTCACTCCGTCACGGTGGATATCAAGAACCACCTGGATAGACGGGTTTTGCTGCAGAATGCGGTTTACTCCCTCCAGAGCATAATTGTAGGCCTTGCTGCGGTCCAAAATACCGTCCTTCAAGTCATAGACCGTGGTATCATGATAAACGCCATACCCCTTTTCTATGAGAAGCTCCGCCAGATACGTTCCTATGTCTGCCACCGTCTGACCCTGGGGAGCGGAATCTTTAAATGATTCCTGGGAATGCGTGTGGTAGATCAGGATCTGGGGGACTGACGCATCTTTTTTCATGGTCAGGTCACGTTTTAAAAGATCGTCGGCATTTAAAAGACTGCGGTCCGCCGTAGTGGAGGTATGTACGCTGTAGAAATGCTTTATGAGAAAATCGTAATCCTGAAGCTGCTGGGGCTGATAGAGCGTTCCAGTAACAGGAAGCGGAAGTGTTCCGGCCATCATAAGCGCCGATGAAGCTACTGCGGAGGAAGTATCTGCCGGCCGGCTGGCGGATGGGTCATCCTTTTTTGCAGCCATATCCTGAAAACCTGTCTTTTCCTCTCCCGTGCTCTCTGCACCGGTCGTTTCATCTCCATACCAGGCAAGGTAGGTATGCTCCCGGTAAAACTGACGCGCATCCATATGGCGGCGGTACGAGGGGTCTGCATCCACACCGCCGGCCGCGGCGCTGCCAGTAAGTATTCTGTCTGATACTGCAGTTTTACTCCATCCCTCCTTTTCCCTGCTTCCTGCGGGATGTACCTGCTCCCAGAGCAGCTCCACCAGCTGTTCCCCGGCCTGACGGATCTGCTGCTCCCAGGGCACAGTGGTCAGAGCGGTTATGCTTGTCTTAAGAAACCATTTTATCCCAAAGGCAGCTCCCGCCATTACTGCAGCGGCGAGAAATATCCTCACAAGTGTTCTCCTTCCTCTCGCTCCCTTGCTCATATCACGATCCCCGCCTGTCCTTTTTGGTCTGCTCCGTGCCAAAGTGCTGTATCCTATGATATGACGGGGCGTCAGAGAAAATGCCGGCAGCGGACAGCACCGTCAGATGTTTTTGCCGTTTTCAAACACTGCCCGGTGAATCCCCTCAGAAATAGTAAAGCTCAGCTGCTGCACTGACTGGTCGATATCCGGCGGCGTCACATACATGGGGCCGAATTCCGGTTCCAGAAGTTCTCTGATCAGCTGATACTGTCCCTCCGGATCCATCTGACGGATCCATTCTCCCGTGCTTCTTGAAGATTCATTTTCCTGCAAAACCCCAAGAAGGGCGGAAATGGTATCGTGCACAATGGCCGCCGCTCCCACCACGGTAGGCACGCCAATGGCGATCACCGGTACTCCCAGGCTCTCACGCGTGAGACTGTGGCGGTGGTTGCCAACACCGGAGCCAGGATGAATACCGGTATCCGTCAGCTGGATCGTGGTAGCAAGCCTGCGCACACTCCTGGCCGCCAGGGCATCGATAGCGATCACCAGGTCAGGTTCTGTTTCCTGTATGATGCCATGAAGGATCTGAGCCGTTTCCATCCCCGTCTGAGCCATGACGCCGGGAGCGATCGCGCTGAGCGCTGGATAAGCCTGCTTTCTGCCTTCTATCCCGTCTTTTACAAGATGAGACGTGACCCGCAGATTGCCCACGGCTCTCGGCCCCAGGGAATCAGGAGTTACAAAACGGTTCCCAAGTCCCACTACCAAAAGCGAAGGGGCTTTCTCTTGATTCCATCCCGCTGCTTTCATAAGTCCCTTCAGCTGCTCTGCCAGTTCATCCGCCACATGGCTGTGATAGTCCTCATCCGGTGTCTGCAGCTCATCCGCCTCCAGCGTCAGATAAGCTCCTACCGGCTTCCCCATGGCCCTGGCCCCCTGTTCATTTAAAATCCTTACCTCCGTCAGCTTCACCGACCCGCCCTCCGTTTTTTTCTCCTTTAAGACTACTCCCGGTAATTCTCCTCCGTTGCCTTCAAAGCTCTCCTTCTCCTCTAAAGCCAGATCGGTCCGTATATCAAACTCCCGGCGGAGCGGGCCTTCTGCCTTTTTGTGTCCTTTTGCGGTTTCCTCCATCAGATTTTCTTTCCTTTGATTTCTTTTTTCCATCCCTTTATCCTTTTCTTCCATGCCATGTCCTCCTCATATGATGCGTCTTTCAATGGCCTTACGCAAATTCTCATGCTTTGCCGTCCAAAACAGCTGTCTTATCCTATTCTCTTCCTGCCTGGAAAAAATATTCCCATAAACTTCAAAAAAACGCCAAATTCTGCTTGACATTCCTGTAGGGATTCGCTAGAATACAATAGTATGTTTACATTGAACTGTCCGTGTCCAGGCTTTGATGGAAAACACAACGATTAAGAAGAGAAAACCGAACGGAGGTGTATTTCATTGGCTAACATTAAATCTGCAAAGAAGAGAATCTTAGTAAACGAGACTAAGGCTGCAAGAAACAAGGCAATCAGATCCAAAGTTAAGACCGCGATCAAGAAGGTTGAGGCTGCTGTTGCTGCTGGGGATAAGGCTGCTGCCCAGACTGCATTACAGGTGGCAATCACAGAGATTGAGAAGGCCTGCACTAAGGGCGTTTATCACAAGAATAATGCTGCCCGCAAAGTGTCCCGCGTGACCAAGGCTGTCAACACACTGGCTTAATTTTATAAAAATAAAACATCCCTCCGGATTAACCCGCCGGAGGGATTTCTTTTTACTTTTTCTGTTCATCATAACAGGCTCTCTCACCGCCGATAAACTTCGGTCTTGTCCTGGCGCAGACCACATGGGCCTTCCCAATCCTATTCCTTGCCGTCCGCACTGGAACCGCCACATCCCTCAAATGCATCCCAATCAGCGTATCACCAATATCGATTCCGGCATGAGCTCTGATATGCTCCACAGCTGCCGGATGTTCCAGCGTCTGATAAGCCGCTGTTGCAAAGGAGCCTCCCGCCTTCAGCTGAGGCACTGCGTTCACCGGCTCCCAGCCGTATTTTGCAGCCGCCTCCTCTTCTAATATAATTGCACGGTTCAGATGCTCGCAGCACTGGGCCGCCAGATAAATGCCCGCAGGCTTCAATTCCTCATATAAAGCTTCATACACTGCACGGCCAATCTCCCCGTTTGAATGAGAACCTATCTTAAAGTTTCCGATTTCACTGGAGGAACAGCCTGCCACCAGGATCTGCCCCGGCTGCAGTTTTGCCGTTTCCAGAAGTTCCCGCAGAACCTCTTTTGCCTGTTTCCGGATCTCTTCTAACTGTAATTCTTCCATTTTCATCTTCCTCCTGCCGGCATGGCGCACCTTCACATTTCCTGTACGCAGCCTGTTTTAATATTTTTTAGCAATGAGCAATTCCACTGCCAGACGGTCTGTAAGCCGTCCTGTCTTTACCCCTTCCTCTGCATCCACGCAAAGATTTACATAGGAAAGAATCTGCTCCTTTGAAAATGCCTTTGCCTGAAGCATGATCTTTCCCGCCACAAAGGGCTGAAGCTTCAGCTTAGAAGCAATGGCACTCTTCTCCTCCCCCCGTCCCACCAGCTCCTTCACCTGAAGAAGCTGATTAAACTGTCTGGCAATAAGAAAAAGGATCCGCATGGGAGGCTCCTTTAACGTAAGCAGATCCTCATAAAGATCCATGGCCTTTCGGGTCTGACGGTTGGCAATAGCCGCAATCATGTCAAAAATCTTATTTGTGACCTGAACCGTGCAGACCGCCTCAATATCCTCTTCTGTAATTACCTCACGCCCAAGGGTATAGCTGATGAGTTTTTCCAGCTCAGAACTGATATTTTCCATATCGTCTCCTGTCCTGCTCAGAAAAAACTCCATGGTCCGTCCGGTAATCTTTTTCCCATTCTTTGCCAGAATCCCTGCGGCCCAGCGGCCCAACTGAGCTGAGTCCTGACGGCCCAGTTCCGCAGCATAGCCCTGTTTTTTCACTGCCTTAAACATTTTTCCCCGTTTGTCCACCTCTGTTTCCACAAATACCAGACAGGTGGTTTCCGGGATATGCTCCAGATAGGCGCTCATCTCCTCTGCCCCCGAACCTCCCTTAAACCAGCCGCTGTCCTCCATAAGCACCAGCCGGCGTTCTGCAAAAAAAGGCATGGTATCGGAAATGCTGATGATTTCATTTACATCCATTCCCTTTCCCTCATAGTGATTAAAATTCATGGTATCTCCGGCGGTAACCGCTTCTTTTAAACGGTTTTTGTAGCTCATTTTCAAAAATACTTCCTCGCCGTAGAGAAGATATACCCGTTTAAAGGAATGATCCCTGATATCCTGATTCAGTGTCTGCATAGGCTGCTTCTCCCTGTGTTCTTGATTATGTCCATTATACCATACCATCTTCCTCTTGACAATTTTTCGTTAAGGCGTATAATTTCTTTTTAGAACAGTTCTTTTTAGAACTTTTTAAAAATCTCTATTATTCAGGGAGGATCTCATGGCCTCAAACACTGATTTTCTTTTAAGTATCCGGACTTCCGTCAAGCTTCATGAAACTCTTTTAAAAAAAATCTGTGAAACCTGCCACCTGACTCTCATTGAAGGAAAAGTAATCGCATTTCTCCACAATAATCCAGGAAAAGACACTGCCGCCGATATCGCAGAGTTTCGGATGCTCTCAAAGGGAAATGTTTCCCAGGCTGTGGAAAGCCTGATTCAAAAAGGACTTTTACAGCGAATCCCTGACCTTCATGACCGGCGTCGGATTCATCTGGTTCTTCTTGCGTCATCGGATCCCATCACCGCAAAGATCGACTGCATGATGGAAGAATACAGACAGTATCTGTTTCAGGGATTTTCCCAAAAAGAGCTCGACTGCTATCAGAAGCTTTCAGAACGGATCATGGAGAATACAAAAAATGCTATGAAAGGCAGGAACACATATGAATGAGAACAAGGATTTTCTGGCAAAAGAACCCATTGGGCATCTTCTTTTGAAGCTGGCCCTTCCTACGGTTGCAGCCCAGATCATCAATATGCTTTACAATATCGTAGACCGTATCTACATAGGCCACATTCCAGGAGACGGTGCCCTGGCCCTTACGGGCGTAGGCGTCTGTATGCCGCTGATCATGATCGTATCTGCATTTGCGGCCCTGGTCGGAAACGGCGGCGCGCCAAGAGCCTCCATTTTCATGGGACAGGGAGACAAGGCTGCCGCGGAAAAAACGCTGGGCAACTGCTTTACCGTCCAGATCATCATTTCCGTAATTCTTACAACAGTGCTGCTGCTGTGGAACCGTGAGTTTCTTCTGGCTTTCGGAGCCAGTGAAAATACGGTAGGATACGGTGTGGATTATATGAACATCTATGCCCTGGGAACCATTTTTGTACAGCTGACTCTAGGCATGAACGCCTTTATCACTGCCCAGGGCTTTGCAAAAACAGGTATGCTTTCCGTTATGATCGGAGCCGCCGCCAATATCATTTTAGACCCCATTTTCATCTTTGTTCTGGGAATGGGCGTACGCGGCGCAGCCCTGGCTACCATCCTGTCACAGGCCATGTCCTGTATCTGGGTGCTGGCATTCCTATTTGGCAAAAAGTCCTTTATCAAGATCCATAGTGCCAATTTAAAGCTTACCAGATCCATCATCATTCCCAGCCTGGCCCTGGGACTGTCCACCTTTATCATGCAGTCCAGCGAGAGCGTGATCTCCGTGTGCTTTAACTCCTCTCTCTTAAAATACGGGGGAGACATTGCCGTAGGTGCTATGACCATTTTAACAAGCGTCATGCAGTTTGCCATGTTGCCCCTTCAGGGGCTTGGACAGGGAGCGCAGCCCATCATCAGCTACAATTACGGCGCCAGACTCACCGGCCGCGTGCGGTCCGCCTATAAGCTGCTTCTCACGCTGAGCGTTTCCTATGCGGCATTGCTGTGGCTGGGCGTCATGATCGTTCCCCAGGCATTTGCAGCTATGTTTACCTCAGATCCGGCTCTGATTGCCTTCACCAAGCACGCGCTCAGGATCTACATGGGCTGTATGTTCCTCTTCGGCATCCAAATGGCCTGCCAGATGACCTTTACCTCCATCGGAAATGCCAGGGCCGCGATCATCGTAGCAGTTATGCGCAAGTTCATTCTTCTGCTGCCCCTGATCTATCTCCTGCCCCGGCTCATGCCCTCTGATCCCACCACAGCCGTCTATATGGCCGAACCGGCAGCAGATTTCTTTGCAGTCACCTTTACAGCTGTCCTGTTCTTCTTCCAGTTCAGGAAGGCCATGAGTGCACTGGAAGGATAAGACAGAGATGTCTTCTTAAATCCCTGTCCTGATCCATGGAAATTGGTATCAACCATTCATGGCAGGGCAGGCGTTTTGGTTTATAAACGGCGTTTTGAGAGGGAAATTGTCGAAATTATTTCTTATATTTTTTCCTGATTGCCAACGAATAAACTACTATCAAAACAATTTTCCTCATATATAAGCATATTTTTCTTATCAAAGATTGTTATTCTTATCAAACCCCAAAATTTTTGCAGCGCTTACTGTATGGTTCCTGTCCCATGCAGTCGGTTCTGTAGTTAATTGAGGCCAGCGCTGTACCTTACTGTTGTCAAGGTGTAAACCAGTGCAGCAAAAAGGCTATTACAGGTTTAGGGAAACAGGTGGTTTTTCACTACAAAAACCGTATCCCCCGCAGAGATAGGTTTGTGCGGAAGATACGGTTTATTTAAACGTGTATAATGTTTACTGCACCCCCTGCTCTTTAGGGCAGTGTGCCTTATTCAAGTTCAAAGGTCACGGTAACCTGGGCCTCCACGCTGACTTCACCGGGCATGACAGCCATATCGGCGGATGCTGCAGCCGTCTCTTCCACCGCTGATTTGGCCCCGGCTGCCGGAGCATTGTAGGCGGAATACCGCAGCTCCGGGTTATAGCCATACTCCTGAATATTCACAGCCGAGGCAACCGTCCTTCCTTCAGCGGCTGCCATGGCCTCCGCCTTGGACCTGGCCATGGCAATCGCGCCCTTTAGGGCCTCCTGATAGCTGTCGTCGTATTTGCTGGAAAAATAGCTTACCGACTCTACCTGATTTACACCGGAAACCACAGACTGGCTTAAAATCTTTCCTGTCTGGTCGATGGGGATATCGGAAACAGTAATCTCTGTTGTCATCTCATACCCTGTAACGGCTCTGTCACCGGAATCCCAATCGTAAATAGGATTCAGACCATAGGCTGAGGTCTGAATGGATGCCTCCTCCACCCCCAGATCTTTTAACGTCTCTATGGTCTGACCCAGCTGTTTTCCATTTTCTTCCTGGCATCCCGCCGCTGTTTCTGACCGGGTATAAATGCCGTAGCGGATCTGCGCCATATCCGGAATTACCTTCGTCTCTTCCTTTCCCGTCACAGTAATCTCCTCAGCCAGACCTGCGTTCTGTACCTTAATAATATCCGGTTTTGCGGCAGAGCAGCCGCTCAAAGCGGCGGCCAGCATACATGACAGCGCGGCGGCGGCTACAGGGCGGATGGGGGTGTTTTTCTTATCCTGTCTCATATGTTTCCTCCTCTCCTTGGGGACATGGTACTGCCAGCCCCTGATCTGTTTTTATTTTACCAGATGAGGAGGAAATTGGTATTTCTTTTCTCTTAAATTGTCTTACAAATTTTAAGGCAAACATACGGATTCGCTGCCACGGTTCTAAAGCTTACAGCTCACTCTATTTCTTTGACGTCCCCCTGGCTTTCTCCACAGGATATTTGCACCCGTTTCAGTCCATTTTGCCATTTACAATCATATCCTTATCCAGCATATCCTGGCAGTAAGTGATACCGCCAGCCAGTTCTTCTCTTTCATGCTTCAGTTCGTAATCCATATCCCCCTGTTCCCCCGCCCTGGGGATGAACCCTTCATTCAGTGCTGTTTCTCTGAAAGCCCATGAGACGGCATACCTGCTCCCAGGGATTTCTGAACCTTATTCATCACATACAGATACGACACTCCCGTAAATACACCGGCTCCCACCCAGGCGGCGGGATCGCAGGCGCAGGCAAGCCAATAGCTGTGGATGTTCATGGCGACGACGGCTACTGCCAGACGGGCCACCAGCTCCACTACGCCGCCCATCATGGGCAGGAAGCCGTAGCCGCAGCCCTGCATGGTATTTCGGAAGATAAAGATGGTGCAGAGCGGGACATAAAACAGGGTGCAGATGGTGATATAAGTCCTGGCCCAGGGCATCATGGCCGTTAAGTCTACCTCACCGGAGAAGAAAAGCCCGAGACTTGGCTCCAGAGCCGAGTAGACGATTACAGCTGACACAAGGGAGTAGATCACTTCGATGACAAGAGCCGCACGAACTCCCTGACGGATCCGGGCCGCATCTCCCTTTCCGTAATTCTGCCCACTGTACACTGCCATAGTCTGTCCCATAGCCACCATGCCCTGGGTCAGAAGGCTGTGTATCTTGCCGGCCGCCGTATAGGCTGCCACGGCCTCTGAGCCGAAGAGATTGATGGCTGACTGCATAACCATAGTGCCGGAGGAGGTAATGGCAAACTGCAGCGCCATGGGGATACCTGTAGCCAGCTGGAAACGGGTATCCCCCCGGTGAATGCGCCAGTGTCTCTTTTCCGGCACCAGAGAAGGCACCTTTTTATAAATATACACGGCGCAGAGTACAGCGGAAATCGCCTGGGACAGATTGGTCGCCCAGGCGGCTCCCGCAACGCCCATTTGAAAGTTGATGATAAACACAAGATCCAGCACTACATTCAGACAGGCAGACAGCACCAGAAAAAAAAGGGGCATCTTACTGTTTCCCACTGCCCGCAGGTAGGCGGAAAACAGGTTGTAAAATACATTTGCCACCATGCCAAGGCTGATGAGGCTGATGTAGCAGTAGGCGTCGGCAAAAATATTTTCCGGCGTATTCATCAGATGGAGCAGCGGTTTCATAAACAGAATGCTTGCTGCTGTAAAGAATACCGCACCGATCACAGAAAGCAGGATTCCGTTGGATACGCTCTGCTTTACCCCCTCTGTCTTTTTCGCCCCGTAGCGCTGGGAGGTCAGCACCGCAAAGCCTGCAGTTATGCCCTGGGCAAAGCCGTTCAGCAAAAACATGACCGTTCCCGTAGATCCCACCGCCGCCAGAGCGTCTGCGCCTACATACCGCCCTACAATAATGGTATCCGCCATATTGTAAAGCTGCTGAAAAATATTTCCAATCGCAAGGGGCAGCGTAAACATGATCAGCACCTTAAAAGGGCTTCCTTTTGTCATATCCTGTTCCATTGTCTCTTTCCTTTCTGGCTGTTTCATTCACAGCCGGCGTTTTTCAGGTACAGAGCGTCAGTCCATCTCTCATGGCCTGCTGCCTGCAAAGCTAAAACCGCCCAAAAAGAACATTCGCACATATACCAGTTAGGACATTGTAGCACAGGAATGAACCCTTGTCACATATAAATTTTGCCGACTTTTTCTCAGCCCACACCAAAATCGGTAATCTCGTACAACACCTCTGTATCCGGGTCATCAAGAAGCCACTGGTACTCTTCCATGAACCATTTTACCAGCTCCTCATCCCTCTTGACAGCCGTGGAATTATTGTTGAAAACGTTGACTGTCCCATGTTTAAAATGGGCTTTCAGCTGGCGGATGTCATTTCGGATCATCTCCTTTGTCTGCCCCTTGATTCCCACCATCAGGCAGATGGAATCAAAATAGGCCGCCGCCTCCTGGGCACTTTGAAACTCTGCGTGCTTATTGAGTACCTTTTCGCGGAATTCGTAGTCAAAGGTCTCCACTCCCATTTTATAGGTAATGGGGATCTTAAAATACTCCCGCAGCTCATTCAGCCGTTTCCGGTAGATCCAGTGGCTCTCAAAAATCAGCCGGCCGATGGAATGCCGCTGTGCGGTTTCCTTAATATCCTCCAGCGTTTCCTCAGGAAGCTCAAAACAGCTGCCGGAATTGATCACCTCCAGAACGCCGAAGGCACCTGTAACCCTTGATAAAACCTGACGGTTCTCCTGAACCATTTCTTCCCTGTCTCTTCCATTGTCCTCAATGTAGTCGCAGAACGTGCATTTTCCCCAGGCACAGGGAAAAGCCCGTAAAAGAACAATCTCACGCTGGTTTTTTTCTGTAATCCTGCTGTAGCGCTCCATCCTATCTGCCTCCTGCAAGCTTTTGGCGGAGTTCTCCTCCCATAGCGGTCAAAAGAGCACCAACTGCGATTAAAGCCAGGCACCGATCCGCATAATCCGTCAGGATCTGCACCACAAAAATACTTCCTGTAAGCCCCAGAGGCGTATGCATCAGAAGCTGCACCAAAACAGAGGATCCGGAGGATGTGACGCCGCCGAAAAGAACGGCGTTGATCAGGGAACTGACCATGGTTCCCGGCACCGTTACCGCCAGCGCAGCCGGAAAAACAGAGACCCTGTTCAGAGAGATCCGGCGGAACACAAGTCCTGCCGTAAAACCGGTAATCATGGCAACGGGAGCAAAATACAGAGAGTAGATATCCACTGTCCCCCCCATGATGAGACCGCTTAAAAGCCCCGGCAGAAGGCCAAACCACGGGCCTAAGACAACGCCCGTAAACACCGTGCCCACACTGTCCAGATACACCGGCAGGCGAAGAGCCAGGGCAATCTGTCCTCCTGCAATATTGATGCCTGCGGCAAAAGCCATCAGGCAGATCTGATACGCTGTTATCCTTTTTTTCTCTCTCATACCAATACCTCCAGTAATTTTAGTTCTTCTTCCTCATAGCGGCCTCCATCAGGCTTTCTCAGGATCCTTGACAGGAAGAAATACATAAATGCTTTGCAGTCCGTCTCTGCGAGCACATGGCTGTTCGCCGGTTTCTTCCAGATATTCATGGCGTCCGCCACCGACTGTCCGGCGCAGATCCCTTCCGTTTCCACTGCCGTATAGCAGTCAAAACCGCTGCAGAGACTGCGTTTCACAAAATAAGCCGCTGCCAGAGGATCATTGATGACACAGCCGATAATTCCCTCCTGTTTCCAGTGGAAATCCATGTAAAAACCGGTCAGACGGCGGATCCATTCTCCCGTATCCGGATCCAGGCGGCAGATATATTCCAGCAGATTCGGCGTCAGCACAATCTTCCTTGTCACATCCAGCCCCACCATGTGGATCTTCTTTCCCGCTGCTCCAAAGGCCTCAAAGCACACAGCAGCGGCCTCTGGATCGCACCAGTAGTTGTACTCTGCCACCGGCGAACAGTTTCCATGGCTTTTAAAGCTCCCTCCCATGGAAATGATCTCCCTGATATTTTTAAGAAGATCCGGCCGTTTCCGGGCCAGTCTTGCCAGATTGGTCATTGGCCCCAGCGCCAGGACCGATATCTCCTCCTGTTCCAGAAGCGTTTCCAGATATTCCACAGCCCCCATTTCCTGATAAGGGATATCCACCTCCTCGAAGAAGCTCTCTCCCATACCATCGGATCCGTGAGTATCCATAGCATCCACATAGGCCCGTTTCAATGGAACCGGCTCCCCCACATATACCGGAATATCAAGACGACCCATGCGTTTTAAAACCTTTCCTGTATTGGCAGCCCCCATATGGGCCGGCACATTTCCCGATACCGTGGTAATGGCGGCGACAGAAAGTTCCGGGGAGTTTAAAGCCAAAAGAAGCGCCAGAGAATCATCGATTCCCGGATCGCAGTCAATCACAATTCTGCACATAAAAAAACTTTCAACCTCTGACCCTTTCTCTGTTTCGAGATCTCCCCCAAGGCTGCAGCGCATCTCCTGGAAGCATAACAGAAAAAAGGTACCTAAGCTGAAAGATACCTATTCCAAAACCTAGTTTTTTATACTGGGAGGATCTCGAACCAGTGTATGTAATTTTCTTTGCCATCCGCAGCTGTTTGTTTGCGGATGGCATATAGCACCTGCGCCAGTATAACAAAACCGGTCGAAAAATGCAACTGCAAATTTCAGACCGGTCTCCGGTCTTTAAAACACGCCTAAACCGCCCTGGATCAGCTTAAGCCCCACATTTCCAAATTCTTCCAGAATTATAAGAATCCCTACCCAGAAAAGAACGGTATTCCCTATGCCGTCGGCATGGCAAAGCCTTAAGCAAACGCCTTTTTTCCATGGGTAAAAGATCTCTACCGGCTTTTTATTCAGCAGATCCAGCGCCATATGTGAGAGAAATCCTGCGGCCACAAAGGGCGTCAGCGGCGCGTATAAAAGCTGAAATGACGCCATTAAAAGTCCCAAAGCTAAAAATGAATGGGTAAAACTTCTATGAGAAGAGAGCTTTCCAATCACAGTTACCGCCAGAAAGATCCCAAGCCCGGCCATCTGCGCGCCTCCCACATGGGAACTGATATGGTTCCAGATTCCGGTATTCCATTTCCAATCTAAAAACAGCACCCCTGCTCCCAGGACAAGAGCCGCATTTCTCACAATCCCCGCATCCCGGCAGTAGGTGCTGGACTGCACATCCAGATCGCAGATCAGGCCTCCCAGCGCACCGCCAAGAATAGCCTCCAGACAGCCTCCCAGGGTATCCGGCCGGGCTATGAACGCCGCAGCCGCAATTCCCGCTATCATATGTGTTTTTCCCATCATGTCTCGTGTCTCCTGTCTGTAGCTTTTGTCATTTGTATGTATTTTAATGTCTGCACCCGCTGCAGCCGGAACAGTTTCCCGAACAGCCGCCGGAGCCGTTTTTCCTGTCTTTCCAGAGTTTTCGGACAGCAGCCCCCAGGGCAGCCGCCACCAGAATAGCAATTACCAGATTCCACAGATTCATATTACGCCGCTCCCATCAAGGTTCCCGCCATTTTTACTGCAAAGGCTGCGATCCAGGCAATCCCGCACTGCCAGAACACCACCAGAATCGCCCACTTTCCTCCCAGTTCGCGCTTTACGGAGGCAATCGCCGCCACACAGGGGGTATAGAGCAGGCAGAATACCAGAAGGGATGCTGCCGCCAGGGTAGTAAGAGTCTTCTCTACGCCGCCGGCAAAAAGCACCTCCAGTGTGGAAACTACGCTTTCCTTTGCCATAAAACCGCTGATCAAAGAGGTGATGATTCTCCAGTCTCCCAGGCCCAGCGGGGCGAACACAGGAGCCATCCAGCCGGCGGCTGCCGCCAGGATACTATGAGAGGAATCCTCTACCATGTTAAAATGAGTATCAAAACTCTGAAGGAACCACACCGCCACCGTTGCCACCAGGATAACTGTAAACGCCCGCTGCAAAAAGTCCTTTGCTTTTTCCCATAAAAGCTGGCTTACATTTTTAAAGCCGGGCAGGCGGTAGTTGGGCAGCTCCATTACAAAAGGAACCGCCTCTCCCTTAAATAAGGTCCCCTTAAACACAAGCGCCACCAGAATTCCAACCAGGATTCCCATAATGTAAAGGCCTGCCATAATAAGACCGCCTCTCTTTGGGAAAAAAGCGCTTACAAAGAAGGCGTAGATGGGAAGCTTGGCGGTACAGCTCATAAAGGGCGTTAAAAGGATGGTCATTTTCCGGTCCCGTTCACTTGGAAGGGTACGGGTGGCCATTACCGCGGGAACCGTACAGCCAAAGCCGATCAGCATAGGCACGATGCTTCGGCCGGAGAGACCGATTTTTCTTAAAAGTTTATCCATAAAGAAGGCCACTCGGGCAATATAACCGCTGTCCTCCATCATGGAGAGAAAGAAAAACAGGGTCACGATCACCGGAAGGAAGGACAGAACCGAACCCACGCCTGAGAAAATACCGTCGATCACAAGTCCATGAAGCACGGGATTGACATGGGCTGCCGTAAGCCCTGCGTCCGCCCACTGGGTCAGTGCGCCGACCCCAATCTCAAGAAGACCCTGGAACCAGGCTCCGATCACATTAAAGGTCAGATAAAACACTGCGGCCATAATTCCGATAAAGCAGGGAATCGCCGTGTATTTTCCCGTGAGCACCTGATCAATCCTGCGGCTGCGTATATGTTCTCTGCTCTCCTTGGGCTTTACCACTGTCTTTTCACATATTTTTTCAATAAAGGAAAAACGCATATCTGCCATGGCTGCGCTGCGGTCCAGGCCGCGTTCCTTTTCCATCTGGAGAATGATGTGCTCCAGCGTCTCGACCTCATTCTGGTCTAACTTCAGCTGTTTTAAGATCAGGGAGTCGCCTTCAATCAGCTTGGAGGCTGCAAACCGCAGAGGGATACCGGCGCTCCTGGCGTGATCCTCGATGAGGTGGCAGACCGCATGGATGCCCCTGTGAACCGCGCCGCCAAAATCATTTTCATCACAAAAGTCCTGACGGCCCGGCCGCTCCTGATATCTGGCAATGTGGATGGCGTGCTTTACCAGTTCATCCACCCCCTGATTCTTCGCTGCAGAGATAGGGACTACCGGAACGCCCAGCATGGCCTCAATGCCGTTTACATCAATCGTTCCGCCGTTTCCTGTGATCTCATCCATCATATTAAGTGCAATGACCATGGGGACATCCATCTCCAGCAGCTGCATGGTCAGGTACAGATTGCGCTGAATGTTGGTGGCATCCACAATGTTGATTATGGCCTTTGGCTTGTCATTCAGCACAAAGTTTCTGGATACGATCTCCTCGCTGGTGTAAGGCGACATGGAATAAATGCCCGGAAGATCCGTAACCAGAGTGTTGGAATATCCCCGGATGGGGCCGTCCTTGCGGTCCACTGTAACGCCCGGAAAATTTCCCACGTGCTGATTGGCTCCCGTCAGCTGGTTAAACAGTGTGGTTTTTCCGCAGTTCTGATTTCCCACCAGTGCATATGTAAGTGTTTCCCCCTCAGGAAGAGGATCGGCCTCTCCCTTTACATGGTATTTGCCATCCTCTCCCAGTCCGGGATGAACTGTATTGTTTATATCCCTTGCTCCCTCATGGGGGCGGGTACGGGAATCAATGGGCTCGATCTCGATCTGATCCGCATCTGCCAGACGCAGCGTCAGTTCATAGCCGTGGATCTGAAGTTCCAGAGGATCGCCCATGGGCGCCAGCTTCACCGCCGTCACCTCAGCTCCGGGAATCACTCCCATATCCAAAAAGTGCTGCCGCAGAGCGCCCTCTCCGCCCACCGCTTTTATGACAGCGCTCTTTCCTATTTCCAGGTTTTTCAGTGTCATTTTCAATCTGTCCTTTCTGGTGCGTTAGAACATTCTTTCGTAGCTTTCCTGCGAAGTTAGTTTATGATAATTATTCTCATTTGTCAAGGAATAACAGGGATTTTACGAAAAGTATTTTGTCATGACTAACTGAAACTTCTGGATTTACAACATCCCTCTGCGTTCTCTGTTATAGTTGATCAGACAGCCTGCCTTTATGATCTTTCTTTCGTCTGCTGTCATATCTGCCACATACAGCCGGATCCCAGCTGCCTTTTTTGTATTTTTTCCGATTACATAAGCTGTGATATCTCTCATATCCTTGTCCAGAGCCTGGCGTATTCCTGGTATATAGATATAATCACCCACCTCAAATTCCGGCTCTGCCTCCATCTGGAAGGGGATCATACCCCAGTTTATCACATTAGAACGATATCTCTTGGTGGCGTACTCCTTTGCGATATTGGCCAGTCCTCCAATAACCCTCTGGCAGCTGGCTGCCTGCTCTCTGGCCGAGCCGTCCCCCGGCTTTACGGCGTAGATCATGCTTCCAATCTCCGTATCCGCAGCTTTTACAGCTGCCTGTCCCGGCAGTTCTCTCACTGCCTCAAATACAGCCGCAAGCTCCGGCTGGAGCTCTGAAGGATCCTCTCCCCTTCTTCTTGCCTTTTCAAATATATCCACTGCTTTGCTGCGTCCTACATACTCAGGATCTCTCCTGGATAAGGTAAACTCCGCCAGTCCCAGAGGATTGGAACGGTAGGAAGAGGTTTCGCCGGAAGGAATCAGCTCATCGGTGGTGGTAACCTCATCCATGATCTTAGAGCATACCCGTAAAAGGATATTATCTGTAAGAGGACTCATCTCCGGCCAGTCCTTGATATTGGGGCCGTATACGAGTTCCTCTGTCTCATCTGCAGCCTTATACCCCTGATAAACACGGCGCTCATATACCGCAGGGTCAAAATCGTATTCCGGCACCTCTCCCCAGCAGTTCAGGGCAGAAGCCGCCGTCAGGATTCCTCCGTTTGCGGCCGTCGCTGCAATGGAACGGGCATCCATTAAAGCTACCGCCGACATCTGCCCGTTTCCCGGTTTAGAGCCCTCTCTGTTAGGGAAATTCCGGGTAGTATGGCGGATGCTCAGACCATTATGGCAGGGCGTATCCCCTGCGCCAAAACAGGGTCCGCAGAACGCGGTGCGGATAACCGCGCCGGCCTCCATCAGATCCGCAATCATTCCCTTCCTGATCAGATCCATAAATACAGGCTGTGAGGAAGGGTATACAGACAGCGAGAACGCACCGTCTCCGCAGTTTCTCCCCTTTAAGGCACGAGCTGCCTCTGCTGCATTGATATAATTGCCTCCGGCACAGCCTGCAATGATCCCCTGCTGCACTCTCAGACGGCCATTCTCAATCTTGTCCGTCAGTGTAAAGGGAGCGCGGCCGCCGCCAACCCGCTTTGCTTCCTTCTCAACGGAGCGCAGGATATCTCCCAAATCCGCATTCAGCTGGTCGATCTCGAAGGTATTGCTTGGATGGAAAGGAAGAGCGATCATGGACTTGACTGTGCTTAAATCTACATAGACACAGCCATCATAGTAAGCCACATCCTCCGGATTCATTTCTTTATAATCGCCGCCTCTGCCATGTTTGGTTAAAAATTCCTTCGTATCTTTGTCCGTACGCCAGATGGAGGATAAGCAGGTGGTTTCTGTCGTCATTACATCCACGCCATTGCGGTAATCCGTTGTCATGGAAGAAACTCCGGGGCCTACAAACTCCATTACCTTATTCTTTACATACCCATTCTTAAATACAGCTCCAATGATGGCAAGAGCCACATCCTGGGGACCAATGCCCGGCCCCGGCTTTCCAGTCAGGTAGACCGCTACCACGCCCGGATACGCCACATCGTAGGTGTCCTCTAAAAGCTGCTTTACCAGTTCCCCGCCGCCTTCACCGATGGCCATGGTGCCTAACGCGCCATAACGGGTATGGGAATCGGAGCCCAGGATCATCCTGCCGCAGCCTGCATACATTTCACGCATATACTGATGAATGACCGCAATGTGAGGCGGAACATAGATTCCCCCGTACTTTTTTGCCGCAGACAGGCCAAACATATGGTCATCCTCGTTGATGGTGCCGCCTACGGCGCAGAGGGAATTGTGGCAGTTGGTCAGCACATATGGAATGGGAAACTTTTCCATGCCGGAGGCCTTTGCCGTCTGGATAATGCCTACAAATGTAATATCGTGAGATGCCATGGCGTCAAATTTCAGCTTTAAGCGATCCATGTCCTCTGATGTATTATGCGCTTTCAGAACGGAATATGCGATCGTACCCTTTCTGGCCTCTTCCTTACAGACCTTCGTTCCTGCCAGCATCCCGGCACACGTTTCATCCTGTGCAAGCTCTGTTTTGTGTATCAGGTATACGCCCCCGTCATATAATTTCACCATCTTAAAATTCCTCCTGTTTCAATGTGTGATAAGATCTGGCTTTTCCTGATTCCACTATATAACCTGCCTCTGTCAAAAACAAATAGCAAAAATCATGGACTGCTATCGGAAAATCCGATAGCAGGGCGGCCCCGTCAGTGCAGTCTGTATATTTCCCGTACAACCTGTTCCAATGCTTTTGCGCCGTTGGAATGGTATTCGCCGGAAGGGTACGCAATCCCCAGATCCAGAAACACACCGTTCCTTCCGATCCGCAGATACCTCACATTTTCATTCGCTTCCGCACAGGACCGGTAGGTGAAGGCTAATCCCAGGCCTTCTCGTGCCATGGCTACCGCCATTGGGGCTGTAATATTATTATTCAACGAATTCCACTTCAGCCTTTTCTTTCGGAACATTTCTCTGCCAAAGCTCCCAAGGATGGTATCGTGTCCGCTCATGATGTACTCATACTGCACCGTATCTTCCAGATCGACCCAATACTGTCCCTCTGCCTTCATAGGACGTACATATTCCATCACCGGATGATCCTTATTTGCAATCAGAAGAATCTCATCCCGTTTTAAGATGGATACCTCATTTTTAAGCCGTACCGCAGGCATGGCGATTACCGCCAGATCCAGCTTTCCTTCTAAAAGCAGCTCCTCCAGACGCATACTGTTCTCTTCTACAACCTCTACTTTTACATTTGGATATCTTTCATAGAAGTTTTTTAAAATCTTAGGGAGCACACCAAGCCCCCTGAAGGAACTGATTCCGAAAATAATCTTACCGGCTGCCAGATTTTCGTTATCCCACAGCTCATTTTTAGCCCGTTCATATTCTAAAAGCATGGCCCTGGCGTGCTCGATAAAACATTCTCCGTTGTTTGTGGGGCGTATTCCCTTGGACGTCCTTACAAACAGCCGAACCCCCAGTTCTGTCTCAAATTGCTGTAAAAACTGACTCAGAGACGACTGAGCCATGTACAGCCGTTCTGCGGCTTTTGAAATGTTTCCCTCCTCCGCAAGGGTAATCAAATATACAAACTCCTTCATTTCCATCCTATATTCCACCACCTATCGTTTTTTTCGATACGTGCTATCGTTTTTTACACGTTGCGCCGATATCAGCTTGTATTATAAAATCCAGGTAAAGATTTGGCAATCCTGAACAATCATTTTTTTATCCACTGATCAAAGCAGAAGGAGGATCGCAAAAAATGCACAGAAATCTTTTAAACGGCGTAATCGATATGCACGTTCATTCCAATCCAGACATACGTATCCGAGCTTATGATGATTTTGAACTGACAAACGCCGCAGTCCGCGCAGGGGCCAGGGCAATCGTAATCAAAACACATCAGGGGTCTACCGTAGACCGCGCATACCTCTGCAACCAATATAACCGGCTGACCAGCAGAAACGACAATCATTTCACAATGTTTGGGGGCATCACACTGAACCGGCAGGTTGGCGGCATCAATCCATACGCGGTAGAAAGCGCTTTAAAACTAGGCGGTAAGGTGGTCTGGCTTCCCACCCAGTCTGCAAGAAATACGTTTGAAAAAATGAACCAGCCCGCCGACGCCTGCGTTGACGTGATTCGTGACGGAAAATTGGTTCCCGAAATGTATGATGTGTTTCAGCTGATCAAAGATTTTGATGTTGTTTTAGGCACAGCCCATATTTCCCCGCAGGAATGCTTTCGTGTTGTGGAGGCTGCAAAGAACGCCGGTATCCATAAGATCGTTGTAACACATCCTGAATGGTGGCTTGTGGGAATGAGCCTGGAGGACCAGATTCGTATTGTGAACGATTACGGCGTCATTTTAGAACATTGCTATGCACAGCCCATGGGCGGTGGAAAGTATAAAAGCAATCTCCCAATGAATCTGGAAGCAATCAAAGCCTGCGGATATAAAAATGTGATGGTATGTACCGATGGGGGACAGGTGGAAAATCCCCACTGGGAGGACGCCCTTTCCCAGTATATCCAGTATCTGTCTGACCACGGTATCCCGGAACATGAGATCTTTCATATGACGCACACGATCCAGGCCGGACTGCTTGGCCTTGACTCTTAATCATTCAAGAGACGGGAGGGTATCATGCTTAGTTTCTGTATTGTGGCAGCAATCGCTGTTTCTGTTATCATCGGATATAAAACTGGATTTAACACCGGATTTTTCGCTATTATCTTTGCCTATTTTATTGGCAGTTTTGCAATGGATATGTCCCCGAAGGAAATAATAAACGGCTGGCCTGTCAGCACAATGTTTGTTATTTTCTCGGTGTCATTATTTTACAATTTTGCGCTTGTAAACGGAACACTGGAAAAAACCGCCCGCTATCTCCTTTATATGTTCCGCAGATTTCCAGGCCTGCTTCCGTTTGCGCTTTATCTTGCAAGCGCAGGCATTGCTGCTTTGGGGGCCGGTTTCTTCACCGTTATGGCCTTTATGGCTCCCATTGCTCTGCTGATCTGTGAAGAATCAAACATGGACAAGCTGACCGGCGCCGTTTCCATAAACTGCGGCGCGCTCTCGGGCGCTAATTTTATGACCAGCGGCAGCGGCATTATCTTCCGCGGACTTATGGATGAGAGCGGCTATGCAGACGTTTCCTTCCGATATTCTGCAGCCATCTTCACTGCCAGCGTGATTTTTTCACTGCTTTTTATCGTTCTCTTTCGTTTTGGAACCAAAAATGGCCGATGTATCCCTCAGAATGCCTCGTTTGAAAAGCCGGAACCATTTACCCCGCTGCAAATAAAAAATGTATATCTGATGATCCTGATGATCGGAACCGTGCTTATTTTTCCGATTCTTCACATTCTGTTTCCGACCGCAGACTGGATTACCTTTATAAACAGCAAGATGGATGTTGGTCTGGCTGCCATTCTGTTTTCCGCAGCCGCTCTTTTTATGAAACTGGCTCCTCAGAAGGAGGTGCTTGCCAGGGTTCCCTGGAACACCATTATCATGATCTGCGGCGTTGGTATGCTGATCCAGGTCGCTGTTTCAGCCGGAACCATAGACCTTCTTGCAGCCTGGGCCGGGAGCAGCCTTCCTGTGTGGCTGATTCCCATTGCATTCAGTATCGTCAGCGCCGTTATGAGCTTTTTCTCCAGTACGCTGGGAGTAGTCTGTCCGGCTCTCTTTCCATTAGTGCCTGCATTGTCCGGCGCAGTGGGAATCCCACCGCTGATTCTCTTTTCCTGCATCGTGATCGGGGCTCAGAGTTCTGCCATCTCGCCCTTTTCTTCCGGCGGAAGCCTGATCATGGGAGCCTGTACGACCGACGAGGAGCGCAGTCATATGTTTCCGCGGCTTTTATTTCAGGCCGTTCCAATGAGTGTAATCTTTGCCACATTGTTTAATCTTGTTCTGTCTGTAATCCTGTAAAAACAGAGAGCCTGCGCAGCATCCCTACTGCGCAGGCTTACCGAAGAGCCCGAACCAGATCGTAGCTCTCCGCGATCATCCGTCGGATATCCTGATCTGGAACTGTACCGTCCAGAATAATGGAGTTCCAGTGTTCCTTGTTCTGATGGTATCCGGGCAGCACGGATGAATAGGCATTTCTCCAGAAATCCCGCCACTGGGGATCTGCCTTTACATTGACCCAGATATGACCTTCCCTCTCATAGGTCCAGGCAAAGGCCCGTCTGCTGCCCTTGCAGCGCAGCAGCACCCAGTTGGTATCGCGAAAGGGAGTGTCTATGTATACGTCCGGAAATGTCATTCCATAATCCAGAACTTCTTTGCGTTCTTTCATGGCAGCGTACTCCTTTTTTGTGCTTTTTTCCTTCATTATATTCTTCATTTTTCCCGCTTTCAACCAATATTTTTCTTTATCCTTATTGGAAATTATTCTGCTTCTGCCATGAGTTTCAGTTTACAAGCGCCCTTTTCCTGTGGTAAAATAAAATCCATACGCCGGCCGGTTTTCTTTATGCAACCTGCCGGCCATCTTTACGCTGTTATAAAGGGGGAGTAAACATTATGCCAAAAAAATGGAAGCATGACAGGAAAAGCTTTCATTTATCCATTGTTTCCATGATCCTGTGGATCAATCTATGCGGAATCATCATTCTTACAGCCTTTAACTACTATGTGTTCCAGCACAAGAACGGGAAGGCCTACCAGGAAAGCTTTATTTCCTATAACCAGCAGGTCACAAATCTGGCCTTTAAAAATATTGATCAGCAGATCATGCAGGCAGTACTGGAACTGCCGCAGCTGTACTTTTCACCCATTGACCAAAACAGATCGCTTCTTCTGCCCCAGACGGAATCCATCGCAGATTCCTCGGAGCATATTATGGCGCTTTCGATGGAAATGCAGAAACTGCAGAAAAGTTATCCCTATCTGTCCGGAATCGACATTTATTATGAGGCTACCGATACAATTATCACTCAATTTAACCATGTCCATTTTCCGACAGATGAAGATGAAAGAGACCGGTATCTGCCCTGGTATGCCGATTACCGGAGACTGGATGCACAAACAGACAAGGACCGGATCTGGACCAGCGGAACTCTGTATCCCACCAATGAGTCTGCCATCCTCTACATCAGCCGGATTTCCCGCCCCGGCTGGGGCTCTGACAGCATCATCCTGTGCACGGCGATCAGTCCTGCTGTATTCAGCAACTACATTGACCAGAGCGCCGGCTCCCTCCTGATCACAGCGGGAGACGGGCAGATTCTCTATGGCGGAAATGAGTGGGGGGATCTAAGCATCCCCTCTCCGGAAGACAGCCCCAGGGTTCATGAAACCGGCGACTTTATTATCTTCCAGAGTACCTCGCCTTCCAGCGGCTTAAACTATTACTACGCCGTAGACAGCACGCTCTTTTACCGGGATTACACGGCGATCAGCCATACGTTCCTGGTGAATTTCCTGCTGTCTCTTATATTCAATGTGATCCTGCTCCTTGTGATCTCCTACTATAACCATTCCGCCTACCGCAGCCGTGTCCGCGTGTTATCGGAAAAAACCGGTATCTCCATGGATGATTCGGAACGCAGCTTTGACGGTTCCTTAAACCTTCTGGAAAAGGAAATTCTGAATCTCCATGAAGCGGTGGACTCCTCCAGAGGTCTGGTGCTCCAAAGCGGTATCCGATCCGCCCTGCTGAGTGAGACTTCTCTTCCTCCGGAGGATGCCTTACTGCCCTATCTTACCCGCCCTCTGTGTCAGGTTATCCTGATTGACTTTCCCCAGGCAGATGCGGAGACGCTGCCCGTGGAGGAGCTTCAGGAGGATTATCCGGCCGGCAGAGAGGGCTATGATGTGCTTTTTGCTGCGGTAGACAAGCAGAAGCTGGCCGCTGTGCTGATCTTTGAGAATGGTCTCTGGGAAAATGTTATCGCTGACTTTATCCAGGATATGAACGGACGATGGAAGGATTACCGTATGGTTTCCGGCGCCATCTCTCCCACCGGCCAGGAAGGTATGAGAAGCAGCTATCAATGTGCGGCAGAGGCAGCCCGCTACCAGTATATTTTTACGGATCAGCCCTTTTTATCCTATGATGAGCTTCATATCCCCCAGCGAAAAAATGAGGGCAGCCATCTTAAGATCTTTGAGGCAGTCCGAAAGGATATCAACAGTTCCAATCTTCTGGAACTGAAGGCTCACATTGAAATGCTGGTGACCTCCTTTAAGACAGGGCATTATACCATTGATTACTGCCGTTCCACACTCCGCGACCTGGTAACTCTGCTGTATCAGGTCATGCAGCAGAATCAGCTGGATACATGGATGATATTTGGCTATGGCATCCGCACCTACTATCAGAAGATTGAAAATATCGATTCCTTCCAGACCTGGTGCAATATGGCCTGTGAAATGATCCTGAAAAACATCTGCCAGAAACGCCAGTCCGTAGACGAGGATATGCGCCTTAAGATCCTTCATTTTGTGGACGAGCATCTGGAAAATGATATCTCCCTGGATCTGCTGGCCGACAGGCTTCAGATCCGTCCTGACAATGCCAGCCGGCTGTTCCGCCAGGTCATGGGAACCGGCTACACAGAATACATCAAGACCAGAAAATTAAAACGGGCCGAAGAACTGATGGCCCAGGGCTGCAGTGTCAAGGATACCGCTGAAAAGCTGGGATACAGTTCCGCCCAGTATTTTATCAAGGTATTTAAGGAAAATTACGGTATGACGCCTCACCAGTATAAAAAATCCCGTGAAAATGAGGCCTCCGTCAAGACCAGACAATAACGCGCCGGATATATAAAACGGACGGATGAAGCATACCTTTAAAGCAGCTTCATCCGTCCTTCTTTGCTATTCCTTAGGAATCAGGGTCTGGTCACTGACGTTTTTTTCCTTCTTCCCAGACGCCATCTTTATTTACATAATACTCACCAATCCATGTATCGGTCATTTTGGCCCCCCTTGTGCCGTCAGACGTCTCGTTAAGATAATACCATTTTCCGTCAATGAGCTGCCAGCCGGTAAGCATCCTGCCCTGGGTGCCGTCGGATGCCGGGTTAAGGTAATACCATTTTCCATTGTTTAATACCCATCCGGTAGACATATAGCCGTCTTTATCAAAATAGTACCACTCGTTCTTTCCTGCGTATCCTAACTGGAACCAGCCGTCCTTGGGATAGGTCTGATCCTGTTTCTTAAACCACCAGCCCTTATTATCCTTGATCCAGGTTCCGCCGGACACTGCTGAGGCATTCATGCCCGGACCGCCTGCCGCACTGCCGCCGCCTTTGCCGCCTCCAAAGCTGCCTGCGCCGCCGCCATGGCTGCCGCCTCCTCCGCCGCTGGGCGGCTTAACCCCTTCGCCTTTTTGTACCAGGCTGAAGGCAGAGAGGCTGTCTGTACGGAAAACTGCCGTGTTATCGGCTCCGTTGTAGGTGAAATCCAGCCATCTGTCCACACCCTTTCCCGTCTGACGAATCTGATCCTGGCTGAATGGGAAATATTCTGGCGGAAGTTCAACGATAAGAGTTACCGGAAGCTTCAGATCGGCACTCCGTCCGTCCACAGAAAGATCGCATACAAAGGCTGCATATGCGCCGTCTGTTGTCTCAGTCTGCGCTACCTTAAGATCCACATCTGCATTTATATCATTCGTATCCAGTCCTGCCGCAACGAGACCGCCGATGATTTTCACATCCTGGATCTGCTCATTTTCAGCCAGACCGGAAGGCACGCTCAGATCAAGCTCCGGCTCTGCGCCGATTGCTGTCTGAAGAAGCTGATCCGCTTTCTCAATGGTTTCCTCTGGGAGATTTGCCTTTTCTTCTGCATCCAGCTTGTGGATCTGTCCCAGAAGATCATCAATGGCATCATAGTCATCCGGCTGGATGTTTTCAACCAGATTATCAATGTCTCCTACGGTTGGGTTCTCACTCAGTTCTATCTTCTGACGGATTTTCAGATATTTGTAGGTCTGAATATCCTCTGCCTTATACTCTGCTCCCGGACGTCCGCCTGGAGAGGTGCTGGCGCTGATTCTCACTTCACCGCTGTATTCCTCCGTGTTTGGCGCCTGACCCATAGCGCATCCGTCTCCATGATTGACTGCGGTAACAGAGGCGGTTCCTCCAATGCCAATGATCCCGCCAGTCTGAATGGCTGCTTCCTGGTCTGCGCTGACCGCATCAACCGCGGCAGTATCCTTGATTGTAATATTTCCGCCTGCCTGAACAGCCGGGCCATCACCGGTATTGTTCACAGCTATGACAGGATTTCCTTTCACAGTAAGAGTGCCTTCTGCGCTGAGAGATGCCCCGTCCCCCTGGATCGTAAGAAAGGTCTCATTAAATATCTCCACATTCCCCTTACTTTCAACAGAACCATTTACAATCAGCTTCGGAACGCTTGTATTTTCATCCTTTGGCTTGTCGATACGGATCATCAGCTTTCCGGCTGCAAATACTGCGGGCTTACCAGCATCCGGCATAAGCTCTACGTCGCTGTTGACCTTAAGAAGTACGGGCTTACTGTTTGCAAATATGATCTGCTTATTTCCAGAGAAACGATAGTTGATGTTCAGTGTATCGTAGCTTTCTCCCAGAGACCAGTCCCAGCCTTCATCCCTATTTCCGCCTTTCTGCTCAGAAAGGGTGAGAACACCGTCCTTAAAGGAGGTTTCGGGAAGAGGCTCAGGAGCTGCCTTTTCAAATACAGTTCCATTCCAGAGGTATGTGCCTGCCGTCAGCTGGTTGTCGGCCGCAGAAGCGTTTGCATCACCTACAGTTACCGTCCCATTGGTGGTAAATGTTTTTCCCTGGTCGCTGAATATACCAGTGGTATCCGTAACCTTAAAGCCTGCCGCCATTTCAATTCCTGCACCGTCCGAGCCGATCAGCTTGCCGCCTTCGTTGATGTTAAGGATTTTTTCGCTTTTTCCAGAAAAACCTGCTGCTGAATTTACCTTCAGCGCTGCACCCTTGCGAATTGTCAGTTCATTTTCAATACCAATACTGGTTCCTTCATTCAGGAAAACCGTAATGTCTTTCTCTGCACCACCTGTTCCCAGATAGATCCTCCCTGACAGACAATCCTCTCCGCCCTGAAGGATCACAGTTCCTTCTCCAGAAAATGTGAGTTTGTTACTATTTTGTAAAATTTTTCCACTGATTGTCAGTGTCTTTCCTTCGGGAACAATCAGCTCCTGTCCCCTTGCCATTGACACATCGCCTGTAAGTTCGATATCGCCTGTTATCTGAATTCCAAACTTCGCATCTTTATTGGATAATATCTCTTTCAGTTCCTCTTCCGTATTGATACCATCATCCTGCTCCTGAACAGGCTTGGAAAATTTCTCCCCATCCCATAAATAAGCACCAGCAGTCAGCTTGTCGTTTTCCGGTGAAGCAGAAGCAGCGTCAACGATTACCTGCTCATTGACAGAGAAGTCCATTCCCTGATCGCTGAATACTCCGCCTGCGTTGGTAACTTTAGCTTTCTCTGAAAGATCAATTTTGGATCCTTCAACAGTGCTGGTCAATGTACCTGCCTGTGTAAAAATGATACCTTTCCCTGACTCAGCTATACTGATTCCCACTGCAGAATTTACTTCTACGTATGCCCCATTGCCTATGTAATTTAATTCAGTAAGTGACAGTCCGCTTCCCTCTTCTGCTATTACGCTGATCTGTGTACCCTTTTCCTTCTTTCCCAGCCAGATTCTGCCTTTAATACACTCCTCATCTCCGGCGGCTACAACCGTACCATCTCCATCAAAGGTTAACGCTTTTCCATCTGTATCTATCCTGCCTGTAATCGTCAGCGTTACACCTTCTGGAACGATTACTGCATGATTCGCACCAAGCAAAGCCTCCAAATTAAATTCCATGTCGTGTTCTATACTGATATCCGTATATTCTTTTACCGCTAATTCTTCTTTTAACTCCTGCGCTGAATTAACTTTAATTACAGCCCTTGCCGCCGGCGCCTCTTCCTCCACAATCACCTTAATCTGCGGCAGCGGCACATCCATATCCATCTCATACTCATCGGGAATGACCGGCTCATAAACATAGGTTCCGGGAACTGAAGGATCAAATTCGCTCTCTGTGCTCTCCGTCCAGTTCAACTCCCACTCAATGTCCTTGATGGTTCTTCTGACTGTTTCCTCAACGCTTTCCTCTTCTTTCCCGGCATCGGAAGCAGTGGCGGCCGGTTTCAGTTCAATCATTTCCAGAGTTTCTGCGGTTTCCTTTTGAGCCTCTGTCTCTGTCTGATCTCCCTCCGTTTCCTCCTGTGCATCCTGACTTTCGGCTTCATCCGTTTCCTCCGGAAACTCTGCTGCGGAATCGTCACTCTCAGACTTTGTTTCCTCTGCTTCTGTCTCCTCAGACTCCACTTCTGTTTCCTCGATCTCTGCCTCGGTTTCCTCTGCTTCGACTTCCGTTTCCTCGGTCTCTGCTTCGGTTTCTTCTGTTTCGACTTCTATCTCCTCGGTTTCCGCTTCGGTTTCTTCTGTTTCGGCTTCTATCTCCTCGGTCTCCGCTTCGGTTTCTTCTGCTTCGACTTCCGTTTCCTCGGTCTCCGCTTCGGTTTCTTCTGCTTCGACTTCCGTTTCCTCGGTTTCTGCCTCTGTTTCATCCGCCTCTGTCTCGGATTCTTTGGCCCCATCCTCTATTTCTGAGGTTTCGTTCTGTTTTTCGCCGGAGGCGGCTGTGGTTTCAGCCGTCTCCTCTTTATTTTCCTCTTCTGCTTTTTCTACCACCATATCCGTCCAGATCTTTTTGGGGAATTTGATATCATTTTCATCATCTTCTCCCGCAGTCAGGGTCTGAACCGCAACCTTTTCGTCCAGCTCGTCAAAGCCGACTATGGTCTTTACTGTATCATCATTTTCAGCTGCATATAAATTTCCCGCATTCACGCCGGACAGCACCATGGCAGCTGATAAAAGCACTGATACTCCCTGTTTTACTTGCCGTTTCATACTCCGATTTCCTTTCTCCTCAATTTGCCTGACATCAGTCCTCTACCGTGACTGTCAGAATATCTTCTTTTTTCACCTGGAAGGAATACCCGTCTACATCTACTGCATTTTTCTTATTCTTAACGATATCCCCGTTTGCACCTACCAGATAATACGTCACACCCTCAGGACGATAGCGTACCGTCCAAACAGTTTCCTCTTTCTTTTCATCATAAATACCGGAGTTGCAGACCTCTGCGATAAATTCCTCCGGTGTGATCTTCTCAATCACGCCTTCTAATTTGCCGTCTCCGTCTACGTCCTTCTTATCAAATGCCTTACGCTCTTCCTCGGTCGCACCCTCTGGAAGGGTCTCATAGGACTCCTTAAAGATAACGTATTTCTCGCCTTCCTCCGGCTTAAGCAGCATTCCTGCCTTGTAGAGACGTCCGTCCTTTTCTCCATGAACGCCGCTTCCCTTTAACGGGCCGCTGGTTTCAAACATAAACTCAATGGGATCTCCGAACTTTCCCAGACGAATCTGCTGTTTTCCGGTAGACATTGCCCCATAACGGCCGCCAAAATAGTACATACGCATTTTACCGCTGGCAAAATCCTCTGCGTACGTTTCAACCAGCTCGTGAAAGCTATTCTCATCCTCATATGGCCCCCGGCCTTCTTTTACTGTGGCATCGGAACCAAAGCTGTATTCAATATCGCAGGTCGAATCCTCGTCATCCATTTTCACACAGGTCATTCCGCTTATAACTCTTCCCGCATTGTCAAAGCCATACCGCTCTCCGTCAATGTTTCGGATCTCGTTGGCATACAGATTTCCGTCTCCATCGGCGTAATAGGTATACATTTCTCCATCCTCATACTTGGACTTCATCAGGTATTCACTTGGCCTGGCCTTAAACCATCCTTTGGTGTATCTGGCGCCGGACTCCGGCGTGCCAAAGTACATAAACTGTCTTGTGTAGTCCTCCTGTCCCTGATAGAGTTTTCCTTCCCCAGCCTCCGTTTTGGAAGTAGCCAGGGTGACCACTTCAGGATCTGCGTACCAGGTAGAGATCATGCGGCCATACTCATCAAAGCCGTATTTATTTCCATTGATATTTTTAAACCGTGCTTCTCCCGGCTTGCCTTTCAGCTTCTTTCCGCTTTCCGTAAAGTAAAACCACCGGTTCTGATCCTCTTCCCAATAGTCGCTTCCTGGCTGCTCCGTCTCCGGGTCATCCACATGGATGCTTACCTTAGCCCAGCCCTGATGTAAAGAACCGTCATCGGGAGCGCCAAAATAATAATCAGCCTCTTCCCAGGCATCGTCTCCCGTCTGGCGCTCTCCGTCTGATACCCAGCCGTAAAGCATACGGCCTTCTGTATCAAACGCATATTTCTTTCCATCAATGGTCTTAGCACTGATAGAATCGGAAGAAACACTGTCTGAGCGTTTATATGCCCGGCCGTTTTCCTGGAAATAGTACCAGTAACGCACCGGTTCCTGATCCACTTCTCCTGTTTCTTCAGCATATTCATCTACATATGCTTCCACTGCTTCATTGGGAATACTGACCCACTGACTGCTGACCATAGAGCCGTCTTCTCTGAAATAGTAATAGTTATCTTTGATCTGCCGCAGTCCGTCGTTTGCCATAACGCCGTTTTCATCCAGCCAATACCAGTGGTTCCCCTCTTTGACCCAGTCCTCTGTTACACGCTCACCGTTTGCATTGTAATAAGCCCAGCCGCCGTTTTCCTGTGTCCACCCCTGAGACGCAAAGGAAATGAGGGGCGCACACATAGACAGGAATGCCGCCGTGGAAAGCACTGCTGCAACTTTGATCTTCTTTTTCATAAACCCGTTCTCCATTCTCAACTTATTTTACTTCTTCATCTGGATATGATAGGTTCCAGCCTGACCTGTGAAGTAAATGATCCCGCCTTCTTCTTTTGCAGTCTTTGTCTGAACATTTCCATTCTCATCGGTAATAGTCCACTCTCCTGCTGTGATGCCTGCAAGAGTCGCGGCGATCTGTCCTTCTCCCGGAATCGTAACGGTCATTTCACCGGAATAGCGCTCCTTATCCTTTACAAAGAGCGTTGCCTTGTCAAGGATTCTTGCGCCTAAAAGCACATCTGTCTCAATCAGCTCTGCCTCGTCTACAGGCTCTAAATTATCCGCGTCCGTAGCGTACATTACATTCAGGAAATAATCGGTCTTGGCAGGTGTGGACGGGCTGATCTCCACACGGCCCCAGCCATGCTCAGAGCTTTTAGCAGGATCATAGCCTGTGTAATATTTTCCGCCCTGGGGTGCATAGTTTCTGTCAACGACCCAGTTCTGACGCTCAGGACCGCCGATGGTGGTAATCTCCGGGTTCTTTGGATACAGCGTCTGGTTGATAAGCTTTCCGTTATAGCCAATCTGGTCTCTCTTGATAACTGTCACGTTGTCCTTCACCTCAGGAGCCTGAAGAGAGTGAAGAAGGAAACTCTTCTTAAAAGCAGGATCCTTTGCAGTTACCTTATCCATTACCACAAAGATGCCAGGCTTGTTCTCAATGCCTGTAGGCATAAAGAGCATGGAACGTCTTACCTCAGATACCTTGTCGGAGTATCCGGGAGCCAAATCGCCGCTGATGTAGGAATATTCCGGCTTCATGGGATCCTCTCCGTACTCCATGGCAAGAAGGTCAGCCTTATGGTTGTCCTCACCAGAAAGATCCTCTAAAGAAAGAGCCGCTTTTCCAGGCCTTCTCTGGCCGCCGGAGTTCCTGGGCTCAGGAATAGTAGTTTCACTGATCATCTCCTCGTTAGGGTCGTAGATCAGCAGAGAATTGTGGGCAATGGTTTCCTTTGCATAATTGGCGTCATGCTGACTTCCAAATGCATCATAACGGCCATTATCCCAGGCCAGCTGCCCCTTGTAATAGATCTGGAAGCTTCCCGAATCCAGATGAGCATGGTTTCCGGCGTAGGTTTCGCCGATCTTGGCCCATACCAGCATATCCGGCTGCTCCACCCCCTCGTTAAAGCCCGTTCTTGCCAGCATCATTCCCACGGGAGAACCGTATAAGCGGGTCAACGGCAGCTCTGTCCTGGACTTCGGCTCCACATAAGGGTCATTTACGATCAGAAAATTAGCTGGTGTGATCAGAGGATGGAAACTCTTATAGGATAACCATTTGAAGTTCTTGCTGCAGCGCTGGAACTCACCCTTCAGATAGCCGTCATCCCAAAGCGAGGAGACATACAGCAGATGCGGCATATCACCTCTGGTCCAGGTAGGGATCTTATCAACCAGCGAATCGCCGTTTGTATCGCCCTCAGGAAAAGAACGGCCGTCCGGTCTCTGGTTATAGACCTCCATATATGGCACCTTTGCCATATCGTCGCTGAAAATCTTGGTTCCATTCATCCGGTAGAACAGGAAATAGCTGCTGAGATCGCAGGCAAAACGCAGGGGATTGTAGCCCAGGCCCTGATGATAAGTGCCTGAACGGTACCACCAGTTCTTTGTGGGCGCCAGACCATTCATCACATATCCGCCTACATGGTTGTAGATATCAGGATATTCGTCATAGCAGGCGATGGACAGGGCTAACAGATCCCTCTTGATGTGGGTCTCTTCATTATGGCCGTTTACAGAGTATACTGCTGTGATGGGCCAACCGCCCATACCTGTGATGGTCGCCGCCAGCTCTTCCGCTTTTGCCACAAAGAGGCTCTTATCCTCCTGGCTCATGAGAGGATAACACCAGTCGTAAACCATGGCTGACAGGTAGATGGTCGCGCCCTTCTCACGCACGATATCGCCTGCATTTGGCTTATATTTAAACCGGGTTACAACATTTCTGGTGGCCTCAATGGCTCTTTTTCCGTTTTCCACATTTCCATTGATTACATAATCAAAGGCATATGCTTCAATAACGGCAAAGGTATTGTAATCAAGGTTTGATTTTCCGCTGTAAACGTAGTCGTCGGGAAGCATACCGTCTACATCCTGAGCAAGGAGCTTTTTAAGCTCCTCCATGGCATAGGCCCCTTCCTCACTTGCCATATTGGCCCGGATCGCCGGTATATCCTTTTCCGTAAACATTACTCTTGGGTGCTGTCCCTTTGTAGGAAAACTGTAAGGCATCCCAAAACTGGCAGGAAGCGTCTTTCTCTCCGTCGCTGCCTGCGCCCCTGCTTCTTCCTGACCGGCTGCCTGGGTTTCTGCCGCAGGTGCAGTGTCCGCAAAGCAGGTTCCTACAAAGGAAAGCATCAGGGCTGCTGTAAGAAAACCCGTAGTCATCATTTTCTGCTTTTTCATAGTAACCGCTCCATTTCATTTACTTATATATTGTGTTATAGCCTGCCTGTAAGAGGCAGGCTATAAGCTTTATCTTTTCGTCATTCCCACAAGAGACAGGCCGGGCCGGTATGCCTGCATATTCGGCGGCTGCCGTGAGATTATTGCTTATCCCTTCACAGAACCTACGATCATACCCTTTACAAAGTATTTTTGTAAGAACGGATATGTACATACAATGGGGATCAGCGACAGGACAAGAGCTGCCATTTTCATGGTTTCCGTATGAATCACAATATCGGTCATAGCTTCCATGTCCGCCGTCTGTCCGTTTGTTAAGATAGTCTGCAGCACATACTGCAGCACATATTTGCTCTTTTCTGTCACATAGAGCATATTGTCCATCCAGGAGTTCCAGTGCTGTACGCAGTACCACAGAGAAATAGTGGCTACTACGGGAGTGGATAATGGAAGATATACCTTAAACAGCACATCCAGGTTGGTAGCTCCGTCAATCTTGGCCGACTCCTCCAGAGCCGGAGGGATGCTCATAAAGAAATTTCTCGTGATGATCAGGGCAAAGCCGGTAATCAGACAGGGCAGAATATATACCAGGAAGTTATTTGTCAGCCCCAGGCTCTTTACCAGCAGGTACTTGGGGATCATGCCGCCGGAAAAATACATGGTGAATACCACAAACATCATCAGCCCTCTTCTGTATGGCAGGTTGGTCTTTGCCAGAGGATATGCCGTCAGCATCGTAACCAGCACGCCGGAAGCGGTGCCCAGTACGGTACGGATAATGGTATTTAAATAGCTGTGCCAGAAGTTGGGATCCGTAGCAATCTGCTCATAGCCGGAAAAATCAAACTTGGTAGGAATCATATGAAAGCCGGTCTGGTTTACCACGGAAGCCGGACTCATGGAAATGGTAACTACCTGCATGAAGGGAAGAAGAATGGACAGGGACAAAAGACCTGCAAATCCATAGGCCACGATATCAACGAACCAGTCCTCACCGCTTCTTTTTCTTTTTCTTCTAACTGTTTCCATGTTTTCACCTCTTACCATAACGCATAGTCATTTGTCTTGCGGGCCACATAGTTGGTCAGCATAACCAGACCGAATGAAATAATATTTTTAAACAGATCCACTGCCGTTGTAAAGCTGTACTGCATCTTCTGGATACCCATCCGGTATACGAAAGTGGAAATAACATCTCCTACCTCATAGGTGGTCGGGGTCAGGAAGTTATACACCTGTTCAAAGCTGTCATTTAAGATCTTGCCTGACTGCATGATCAGCATAACGGTCACGATAGGCGCCAGCGCCGGAAGGGTAATGTGGATGATCCTCTTGATCCTTCCTGCGCCGTCCATCTCCGCCGCCTCATAAAGAGACGGGTCGATTCCGGTGACAGCTGCCAGGTATACGATAGAGCCCCATCCGATGGATTTCCACAAGTCGGAAGCTACCAGCACCCCTCTGAAGTATTTTGGCTCTGCCACAAAGAAAACGGGGTCAAAACCGAGATTCTGTAAAATGATGTTTACAGGGCCTCTGGATGGAGATAAAAACTCAAGTATGATACCAGATACCACAACCCATGAAATAAAGTGAGGCAGGTAGGATACGGACTGAGCGATTTTTTTAAATTTTGCATTCTTGATCTCATTTAAAGCAATACATAAGAAGATAGGTGCCGGAAAGCACACGATCAGCTTATATACACTGATGATCAGCGTATTTTTCAATACGGACAAGAAAAACGGATTGCTGAAAAGCGCTTTAAAATGCTTCAAACCTACAAATTCGCTTCCTGAGATTCCCTTTAATGGGTAGTAATCCTGAAATGCGATCACCAGGCCATACATGGGTCCATAGCAGAATACCAGGAAAAACAGGATGCCAGGGATCAGCATAATATAGTATTCTCTGTATCTGTACAGGTTGGTGAAAAATCCCTGCTTCTTTGTAACTGTGTTTACCTTCTTGGCTGATGCCATTTGTGTTCCCCCTTACTGCTGAACTGCTGCCAGCTTTTCTGCATATGCCTCCTGAACAGCCTTCTCAGCCGCCTCACCGCCGGCCTTCTTAAACTCTTCTACAAAGGTATCAAAGTAGTCTAACGGTTTCTCGCCGGTGATCATTGCAAAGTATGCCTGCTCGGTAAGAGAATCCAGGGTAGAGATTACGTTGGAGAATTCCTCTACCGGCGGAGCGTTAAAACGATAGTAGCCGTTTCCGGTAATGCTCTCTGCGTACTCTGTTTTCTCAGGTGTCAGGTTCTTTGCATACAGAACCGTTGCGCCGAAATCTGCCTGCAGAACGCCCTGCTTTCTTAACTCAATGCCGTCCATGATGCGGATGGGGCCATGCTCAGTCTGCTTAAAGTGAACGCCCTCCAGACCAAAGTTGCTTAACTTGGCGTATTCCATATCAGAATAGTAAGCGTCTAACATTGCAAGGAATGCGTCAACCTTTCTTGGATCCTGGGTTGCCTTGGTGGTCAGACAGGTAAAGCGTCCGATCTTTCCCCAGGCCTCTGTGCCGGATTTTCCTTCAGGACCTACAGGAGCAGGACCAGGAACAACGACTGCGTCAGGATTAACTGCTACCATCTCTTTCATGCAGATACCCAGGTTATCCTCTGCGTTCATGTCAGAGCTGTATACGAAGTATGTATATGGCTGGCCGGAGGTCAGGCCGATCTGTCCGTTCATAAAGGAATGGGAAAGACCTGCGTAGCCGCCGTGGTTCTCACCGGTGATGAATTCCTTATCAATGATTCCCTTCTCATACCAGTTATGAAGTACGGTAAGGGCTTCCTTTGCCTCAGGACGGATATATGGGAAGAAGGGAACATTGTCCTCGCCTAACTGCATCTCTTCTACGGTAAAGCCGGAGCCTGCACCTACGCCGGTTACACAGCGCAGACCGAAAGCACCGAATACGGCTCCGAAGATACGCTCTGCAGCACCTGCTGTATCCGCCTTGCCGTTTCCGTCGGGATCCTGCTCCACAAAGGCGGTAAGCACTTTTTCATACTCCTCAAGGGTCTCAGGAACCTCCAGCCCCAGCTTGTCTAACCAGTCTTTTCTCCAGAACATAGCCATAGGCGCCTGATTCATAGGCTGTGCAATACCGTAGTTCTTTCCTTTATAGATCATGGTGCTCCATAAGGAACCGTCATCGTACTCATCCGCTACCTTAGCGAAGTTAGGAGCCTTTTCACGGATGGTTTCAATCGGGATCTCACCGATGATACCTCCCTCTATATAGGTAGCAAGTTCTGCCGGGCTTCCTACTACCATCACGTCAGGCATCTCGCCGCCCGCAAATTTTACGTTTAAGTTTTCCTGGAAGTTGTTTGGATCTACATAGAAGCCCTTCAGGTCAATATTGAAACGCTCCTCGATCATTTTTACTACCTCTGCGTTGTCATCTACCTCTGCTGTTGTCTGGCTGGTCAGAAACTCCATCTGCACCGGGCCGTCGTCCGCCGCTGCGGAAGTGTCCGCTGCCTTATCAGATGAGCCGCAGCCTGCCAGCATGGTGCCCGCCATAGCGGCGCTCAGAAGGCAGCAGGTAAAACGCTTGGTCTGTTTCATGTTCAGATTTCTTTTTTTCACTGTTTTTCTCCTCTTTTTCTATTCACTTTCTTTTCTGTCCGAATCCTGCATTTTAGTATGAAGAGGATCCGCCAGCTGCCGGATTTGCACTGCCTGTCACTTGTTATGACCAGGGCTTTCATGGCCGGCTTGCTGTTTTTGTGAACTCAGCGTATCACAGGGGGACAAAACGCACAATATCTAATAAAATGTAAAATAACAATTTTTTGTACTGTCGATAACCTATTGATTTTACTGGTCTTTTTAATATTTTTACATTTTTTTACAGTGCATTTTTTATCATAGTATAACTTTTTTTTCTATTTTCACGATGCTATTAAAAGCCCGCTTTTCCTCTTTTGCAGATAAATGTCATTCCGCAGAAAAGCATCATTGAAGAAGTATTTCTTCTAATATATACTTCCTTTAAACCAGACCTTTGTCTGGCTGTTCTGAAATACATATATGCAGCAAAAGGAGAACCTGTATGAAATTCATTCCAACCGATGAGCGAAATATTACGGATCAGGATGTATTCGCGGCTCTGGATTTAAACCTGCCTCAGCTTGCGCCGGTTCGGGAGGCTCTTGAAAAAAATGACCTGCCCAAAGCAAAGGAAGCCCTGATCCGTCACTTTGAGACGCGGACCGCTCCCAAATATCTGTTTGATTACCGGAAGCTTCCCCTGGAGAAGATCGATACCGATTCCTGCCCCCATGACTTTCAGTGTTCCATGGGCTTAAACGGCAGTCTGAAGGAATTCTGCCTTTACGCCGGCAATCAGATCATGGATCACTATTATGTACGGCCAGGAAAAACCAGTGAACCTATTTTCCTCGGAGGAGATGATGAGAATTTTCCTCATTTCAACTTTCTGGAGGATCTGGGAAAGCGGCCCAGAGCTATTATGGACATCTTTGTAAGAGGCCCTGTCTTTGAATATCTGGCAGTTCTTTACCATGAAACCGGGAATAAGGCAGTGTTGAAGCGTTTTGAGGATTTTTCTCATAAATTCTTTGAGAATTATCCTCTCGTACTGGAATACACTGGCGCTGACGCCAGCCGTTTCAGCTTTACCGATGAACGGGACGTTATGAGCACCGGCTGGCTGACCCTCCAGTACCTCAGTCTCTTCTACACCCGTCTCCCTTATGAAATCCCTGCGGAGTCTGCCTTTGAGTTCATCAAGCGGATCTGGTTTATGGGAATCCAGTTTGCACGCTTTGAACATGACACATACAGGAAATACAATCACCATATGTGGGAGCGCGGCCTTGTCCCATTTATCCTTGGAACACTGATGCCGGAAATCCCGGATTTTGCCGCTATGACAAAGCGGGGCGCTTCCATTATCTGCCAGCATATCAAAGATGACTTTAATGAGGCTGGCGGCTACAGCGAGCACTCCATCCCTTACTGGGGAGGCGCAGCCCTCTGTGAGATGATCTACCGCGGCGTTCATCTGGCTAATTTAAACGGTCGGCCTCTTTTAGATGAGGAATCGGCCAAACGCCTTGCTCTCACCTTTGAGGCACTGGCCCGGATCAGCTCACCGCATTTGCGCTACTCTTCTCTTGGAGATAACGGCGGCCCTATGGTAGACCCGATCCTGACTATCGGAGCCAAAACCATGGGAAGCGCCTCCTGCAGCCAGGTACTGGCCGTCCGTGAGGGCCAGCTTTGTGAGGCTGACTGCACTGTTCCTCTGGATTATGCCGATGATCGCTGCGGCTTTGCCAGCTGTCGAAGCAGCTTTGGAAAAAATGCCAATTTCATGCTCATGTCTGCCAAAACAGACTGCAGGGATTCCGGACACAACCACATGGATATGCTCTCTCTCTTTATCTCCTTCCGGGGTCAGGAATTCATCGGCGAACCATTTGCCAGAACTCTCTACCACAATGTAACCATGGCAAGTCCCCAGAGAGGCTATATGTACAACATGGGCTCCCACAACACCGTGCTGGCCTACGGAAAACCGGTGCAGCCTGATGAGATGTACGCCAACAAATGGGGCGTATACCGGCCGGATTCACCGGTATCGGAGCTTACATCAACCAAGGATGGCTGTGTGATTCAGGCATACCATGATGCCTATACCACCTGCCGCCACACCAGAACCTGCTACTTCCACCGCAAGAAAGGCCTGCTGATCCATGATGCCATGGAACACGGAAACCGTCTCCCGGATACCCACATCCAGCGCTGGCATCTGATGCAGGACGTATCCTGCACCCAAATCGACGATTCCCGCCTTCTTCTTGAAAAAGAGGGGGTAAAAATCCTTCTTTTCTGGCCGGAAAAGGCAGATATCACCATCTGGAAGGAAGAGATGCTGGTTCCTTCTATTATAAAGGATCCTGCAGAGCTGCTTCCGGTGATCGACGCTGCCTTTGCCACAGGAAAAGAAGGGGCAGAGGATATCGCTACCGTTTCCCTGTCTCTGCTGATGCTGGATGTAACAGACCTTAAAGAGCTCCCTGAAACAGAAGAGCTTGCAAAAACAGTCAATGAGATATTGAACCAGCCGGACCGTGCCGCTGCCTTAAACAGCATGGGCAAGCTGGACTGATTATAAGGAGGAACCTATGAATATCAACGAAACACGTTTTGAACATATGCCTGAAATCACGAAGGAGGAGTTGTCTGCAGCTCTTGAAACCGCCATCCGCCAGACAAGAAGCTGTCTCCCGGAATTTGCCGGCCAGTTTAAGCACATTTTCTCAAACAATAACTTCTATTCTGCTGCTCCAAATGATCAGTGGACCAACGGTTTCTGGACCGGAGAGCTGTGGCTTGCCTATGAAAATACAAAGGACGAGCTGTTTTGCGATGCTGCCATGATACAGGTTAAAAGCTTTTTAGACCGGATCGAGCAGGGAATCGAGACCGACACCCATGATCTGGGTTTCCTCTACTCTCCTTCCTGTGTGGCTGCCTACAAGCTGACCGGAAATGAGACCGCAAAGAAGGCCGCTTTAATGGCTGCCGACAAGCTGGCCAGCCGGTTCCACGAAAAAGGCCAGTTTTTGCAGGCCTGGGGCTCTTTGGAGGATAAGAACAACTACCGCCTGATCATCGACTGCCTGTTAAACCTTCCTCTGCTCTACTGGGCAACGGAAGAAACGGGAAATCCACGCTATGCGGATCTGGCACGAAGACATTTTGAAACCGCCCTTAAGGTGGTGGTACGTCCTGACTACTCTACCTACCACACCTACTATTTTGACCCGGAAACAGGGAATCCTGTCAAAGGCGTGACCCATCAGGGCTACTCCGCCCAGTCTGCCTGGTCCAGAGGCCAGTCCTGGGGCGTATACGGCATTGCCCTGGGATACCGTTACAACCGCAAGGATACATATAAAGAGCTCTTTGAGCACGTGACTGCTTATTTCCTGGATCACCTGCCCCAAAACTGTATTCCCTACTGGGATTTCACCTTCACAGACGGCAGCGACGAGCCCCGCGACTCCTCCGCTCTGGCTGTAACCATCTGCGGGCTGCTTGAAATGGCAGACTGCGTATCCGGCAAAGACCGCGAGATCTGCATCAGCACTGCCAGACGCCTCATCAAACCTCTTATCCAGCTTTGTTCCGCAAAATCCCCTGAGGAATCCAACGGACAGCTGCTTCACGGCGTTTACGGAAGAAAGACTCCCTACAACGACTGTATTGACCACGGCATCGACGAGTGCAACCTGTGGGGCGATTATTACTATGTAGAAGCTCTGACCCGTCTTTCCAGAAAATGGAATCCCTACTGGTAAAATGAAAGGAGAAGGTAAGATATGAGCAGCCTGTTTTCCATTAACAGCCCTCTTTGGGAAATGACGGATAAGCTGGTGCGCTTTCTGTGGCTCAGTATTTGTTGAGGTAAGATAACGATACCTTTTTTGCAGAGGGTGTTATCTTACCTCTTTTTGATGTATGTTAGATAGCATAACTCTTTACGTCGGCTCCTATCTGTCTGAAATAGGAGATACTTTCAGTAGGCTTGTCGCCTGTATCAACTCTGCCGACAAAGCTATAAAAGATTTCGATTTTGCGGGTGTTCGTTTCCTTATCCAGTTCGTGAATAAGAATACGGTCAATAAATTCATGGACGTTTTCGTAGGTCAGTTCTTCAATCGCTGTGTATCTGCGTACCAGTGCGACAAACCTTTTTACGTCCGCGCTGCGCTCGGTGGCGTTGTCGATTTCCTGTGACAGCTCCGCAATCCTCCGGGTCAGCGTCTTTTTTTCTTCATCATAGCCGGAAGTCAGAAAAGCAAATTGTTCATCTGAAAGTTTCCCTAAAGCGTTGTCCTCGTAGAGCTTGCGGAATAAGATGTTCAGCTCGTTAATACGGTTCTGCGCCTTGTCAAGTTCTTTTCGCTGCTGTGTCAGCGTCTTTTGTACTGCCTTTGCGCTGCACTCGTTGGCGGTTTCGATAAACTCCTGTTCATGCTCTTTCACATAAGACGTTACTCGCTGCAAGTCTGCAAGGACAAGTTCTTTCAATACGCTTTTGCGGATATAATGCGTAGTGCAGAGCATATCATTTCTTGCCCGGTTGCGGTAGTTGCCGCAAGTGTAGGCGTGTTTCCGTTCAAGCGTCCCGGCTCCGCGTACTGCATACATTTTGTAGCCGCAGTCCCCACAAAAGAGCAGCCCGGAAAACAGGTCAATTTCATCAACCTTTGTCGGGCGTTGCCGGGTGGCAATCCGCTTCTGTGCAAGTTCAAAGGTTTCTTCATCAATCAAAGGTTCGTGAGTGTTGGGGAAGAAATACCTTTTTTCCTCCGGGTTCTTTTTCGTCTTTTTCGACTTATAAGATACCTTGTAGGTTTTCCCGGTTATGGTATGCCCTAAATACTCTTTCCTTGTCAGAATGTCGTACAGTGTCTTATCCGGCCAGTTGTACCATGCGTTGAGCTGTGGGCGGGGGTGGCGTTTGCTCCCTGTCCTGCGGTAGCGCAGTTCCCCGACGGTCAATATCTCATTGTCCCGCAGCCAGTTCTGGATTTCACACATACGGTCGCCCCGTACATACATTGCAAAAATCTGTTTTACGACGTGTGCCGTTTCCGGGTCGGGTATCAGATGATTGCGGTTATCCGGGTCGATAAGGTAGCCGTAAGGAGCTTCGCCGTTGACGCGCTCGCCTTTCTGTGCCTTTGCCTGTTTGACAGCCCGGATTTTCTTTGAGGTGTCGCGGGCGTAAAACTCGTTGAACCAGTTCCGCAGAGGGGTAAACTCGTTATCTTCCCTCGCTGTGTCTACACCGTCGTTAATGGCAATGTAGCGCACTTCGTATTCGGGGAAAACAATCTCTATCAGTTCGCCGGTTTTCAGATAATTACGTCCCAGACGGGAAAGGTCTTTTGTTATGACGGTCGCCACGTTCCCGGCTTCAACCTCATGCAGCATGGCTTGAAGCCCCTCACGCTCAAAGCTCACGCCGGAAAATCCGTCGTCTACAAAAAAGCGTGTGTTGAAAAAGTGGTGTTCGTCAGCATACTTTTGTAAAATCAGTTTTTGGTTCTGTATGCTTTCGCTTTCCCCGGCTTGCATATCTTCCTGGCTCAATCTGCAATATAAAGCGGTAATCTTGTCTGTCTGTAACATTTTGTCCTCCTTTCCGACGACAGACAAGCATGGTATTTGTACTGTCTATATTATACCACATACCGCTGCCTGTGTCATGTATAAAATGTGAAGAAACGCCCTATTTCCGGGCGTTTGCGGGGTTCAGCTCCATGTCCTTGCGAATGAGCTTCTTTATCTTTTTATCCAGTGTGTCCGTTGCGCGTTCACTTGCGGACGAACATACAAGGTAAGTAACTTTTCCGATTTTATGCTCCGTTGTGGTAACGGGCGTCTGGTTTTGCGTCAAAGAAAATCCCCCTTTCTTTCGCAAACATATAATACAGTCTATGAATAGCAGCAAGTCCACTATTCAAGAAAACAAAGGCTTTAATCGGACGGTTATTAGCATAACCTCATGGGAATTTCACCCCGGCATGGTTCTCATGCAGCCCTACCCATTGCCTGCGACGCTCTTAACGCTCGGACTGTGGCTGTAAGGAAGTATCATTGTATATTTTGCGTGTCGTCGCCCGCAAGCCGCTACACTTGCTTTCCGGCGCGGTGTTGGTCGCTCGGCTGTCCGGGCGGGGATAACCTCACCCGGATAGCGTCATGGCGCACCCACCGTATGGCTCGGCGCAAAAGGAACGTATCCGATTTGCCCTATGCTGCGCCGCCGTTATCTTGCGCCGCTTTCTTTGTCAAGGTTCAGAATGGCTTTGCTGCCGCGTCAGCAGCGGAACGGAAAAGGGGGAGAGAGAAAGCGTCCCGCCGCTGCGGTTTATTCCTCTGCCTTAAAGGTGAGGACAGCCATCATCAGTTTTGCTTGCAGCCGTTCCCGAATGTCGTGGTCTACGCCAAAATAGACGTTCCCGCGCTCGTCGTACAGCTTCCGCATGGAGAGGCGGGCTATGTAGCCGCTGAAATGCTGCAAGACAATCTTCATAGCGTCCGGGTCGCCCTTTGTCGCTGCCAAAATGACAGGATAGGGAACAAGGGCTTTTTCCGGGTAGCCGGGTTCGTTACCATTCGTCCCATTCATCAGCATTTTCCTCCAGATATTTTTTTAGCAGCTCAAAAGAGCTTGTCCGCCTGTACTGTATCGTGCTTCTCGACGTATCGAACAGCTCCGCAATCTCGGTGTCGTTCATTCCCTCGAAATAGTACAGGAGTACGGCTTTGCGCTTTTCTTCCGGCAAAGTACGGATTGCTTCAAGAAGCAGCTTCGGCGTGATTTTCTTCCCGGCTCTTTCAAAGGCGATTTCCCCTTTGAAATATTCATCAAAGGTATGAAGCTGCCGCGCTTCTTCTAAGGTCAAGTCGGAAAAGGTAATCTCCCTTGCCTTATGCCTGTGCAGCTCTTTGTGAGCGTCACACGCTTCATTGTGCAGTACCGTATTACAAAACTTCTGGAAAGCGCACTGTTTTATAAACTCCCTGCGATTAGGTTCCACATTCTCACCCCCTTTCTCGTTGGAAAGTTGGTGGTGCTTCCCCCTTTTCGCGGGGCAATACTGCCTTTTGAAAAAAACGCCGAAGATTTTCGGATTTTTTTCAAAAAATTTTTTGAGCAGCAAAATACGCCTGTCCGAAAAGCCCGGACAGACGTATAGGTATTGTAAGCGGTATTCAGATGATTAGACAGTTCATATTGATAGACGTAGTTTTCCCCGGCGGTGGTCGGGCTTTTTTTGATGTGTCAATGACCGTCGGATTTTGTCGATATGGTATGTGCTTCATGGCGGCTACCTCCTTTTAGCCGCCGCTTTTAACAGTGATACCGCGTCATTTCATTAGAAGATAAAAAGAAACGGCGGCTTTGGTTTTTCAAAGCTGCTGCGGAAATCAAAGAACGACAAGCAACAGTTCTGATTTTGCTCCAATATGGTTATTGGGGGCACAAATTAAATCAAAAAAGAGCCGATAACAGCAGTATTTCAAACTGCATATTATCGGCTCTGCGTCTGTGCGTCTGGCTCTTTTAATTAAATTATTTTTGTTGTTTTTTGGCTTTATTATATGTATTAGCTAACTGTCCACAAGCTGCTTTAATCTCTCTACCATGAGAAACTCTCATGGTAACTTCAAGTCCTGTTTGCTCTAATTGATGTTTGAACGCAACCATTTCTTGTTTTTGTGGTGCTCTAATTTTTGAATTACTCGTCGGGTTGTATTGCAGCACGTTAATCATAACATTTTTGCCCTTAAACCATTTTGCAAGTTGCCTTATATCTGAGGAACGGTCATTTATACCTGGTAAAAGCAAATACGCAAATACCACTTTTCGATTATGCCTTTGTGAATAGGACAATGCTTGCTTAACAACATCTTCAATAGCGTACATGTGCATATGAGGAATGATGCAGTTTCTCGCAGCCTGTGTTGCTGCATGTAAAGATATTGTCAACTGAATTTTTAGATGTTCTTCGCGCAATTTTTTTAATTGATTAACTGGACCAACTGTTGATACGGTAATGCCGTCGGTTGGAAAGTTAAGTCCATTTCTATCTCGAAGAATATGGATTGCTGCAATCAAGTTGTCGTAATTGAATAAAGGTTCTCCCATTCCCATAAAAACGATACGATTTACTTTTTGACGTATCAATATGACCTGTTGCACAATTTCAGATGGTGTTAGATTACGAACGAAACCATTGCGTCCGGACTCACAAAAAATACAGCCAACAGAACAACCAACTTGCGTACTTACGCAAACAGTCCCACCATCTCGCCGTTTAATAAAAACCGTTTCGATATACCTGTTGTCTTTCAATTCATAAACATACTTTTCAGTATCGCTACTTTTATAGACTTTTTTTGTTGATATTGATAGATTTTTTTTGTGAAATGGCTGTTTATACAATTCCGCATATAAGGCTCTTGCTTTATCCTCTCCAATTACTTCCGACATTTCTTTGTAAGTAAATCCGTATGGGTCATTCAATATTTCCGTAAGTGTACTTTTAGGTAAGTGTTTCATTTAATATCCTTCCTTTTGTTTTTCAGAGTTTTTGATTATGATTTCTAGTTTTTCAACATCAACGATATGCGTTAATTTACATTTAGGGCAGAAAAGAGGAAAATTTCTTAATACCGTATTATAAAATACTTGAACCCTCGTCTTTCCGTTACAAATTGGACATTTTATCCAATATTTTTCAAGCATAATATTTCTCCTTTTGCGCAAAAAAATGCAGGTCAATTCTCAACATGAGCATTGACCTGCATTTATACATATAATACTACAACAAAATTAAGGCATAGTTTTTATACTATGTCTATACGTCGTTAGTTTTGTTGTATAGCATACGCAAAATAAGCATGACAAAAAAGCCCATATTGAAAATGGGAAAAATCTTTTTTGATTTCAATGCTTATCGAATACGCATGCTATGTAACATAAACATTCCCCCCCTTTTATATAATATTATATACAAAAGCAGCTTGTTGTCAACATATATATATATGAATTATTTTGGCTAACTGATAGAACTATGTAGACATATCCAAGAAGAAAGGGGAACAGTAAAATGTAAGAGGGTGAATAACTATGGCAAAAAGACCAGTACCAAAATACGACTTCAAGGCTTTTGGGGCAGCGATAAAGGCAGCGCGTGAAGGACGCAAGGAAAGCCGCAAGAAAGTAGGCGACGAAATGTTTATCTCGCCGCGCTACCTTGCGAACATTGAGAACAAGGGGCAGCACCCAAGTTTACAGATATTCTTTGAGCTGATACAGCGTTACCATATATCCGTAGACCAATTCCTGTTAGACACGCCCGCTGCAAAGGACACAAAGCGGCGGCAGCTTGACGCGCTCCTTGACGGTATGAGCGATACAGGCATACGGATTGTGACCGCAACGGCAAAAGAGATTTCCGAAGTCGAAAAAGAGGGCGAATAGGAATGTCCGGCTTAAAACTGAACAGGATTTAGAGAGCGTTGTAATCTTTTTTGAGATTGCAGCGTTTTTCTTTTGCGGAAGTTTGGCAAAATCGCTTTTTCTCCGTAGTAAGGGATAAGAGCCTAAAGGATAAAAACATTCGTAGCAAGCATAGGAAGCGGGTACCCACTTCCGTATTTCCCACCTCCCGCGCTGCGGCGCGTCGGCTGAAAATTGCTTGTTGGGAAGTGTCCCAAACCCTCGGAACGGAAAGGAAAGGAGCGAAGCAATGGACGGACGGAAAAGGACGGTACAAATCAAATTCAGAGTGACGGAAGCGGAACGGGATTTAATACTGGAAAAAATGAAGCTCGTTCCCACCCGGAACATGGCGGCATATCTGCGGAAGATTGCCATTGACGGATATATCATTCAGATAGACCACGCCGATATAAAGGCAATGACCGCAGAGATACAGAAAATCGGTGTCAACGTCAACCAGATAGCCCGCCGCGTGAACGCGACGGGGAACGCATACCAAGAGGACATAGAGGAAATAAAGGGGGTGCTTGCGGAGATATGGCGGTTACAAAGATTAAGCCTGTTAAAAGCACCCTAAGCAAAGCCCTTGACTATATCGAAAACCCGGACAAGACGGACGGGAAAATGCTCATATCCTCTTTTGGCTGCTCCTATGAAACGGCAGATATTGAGTTCGGCTATACCCTCTCGCAAGCACTGGATAAGGGCAACAATTTAGCCTTTCACTTGATACAGTCCTTTGCGCCGGGGGAAGTGGACTATGAGAAAGCCCACGAAATCGGGAAGCAGCTTGCCGACGCGGTGACAAAAGGGCAGCATGAGTATGTTGTGACGACGCACATTGACAAGGGGCATATCCATAACCACATTATTTTCTGCGCGGTGAATTTTGTAGACCACCACAAATACAATTCCAACAAAAGGAGCTATTACGGCATACGGAACATGAGCGACAAGCTGTGCCGGGAGAATGGCTTGTCCGTCGTCGTCCCTGGCAAGGGCAGCAAGGGAAAGAGCTATGCGGAGTACCAGGCAGAAAAGACGGGTACAAGTTGGAAAGGCAAGTTAAAGATTGCCGTTGACGCGCTTATCCCCCAAGTTTCCAGTTTTGAGGAATTGCTAACGCGGTTACAGGCGGCGGGCTATGAGATAAAGCCGGGGAAATATGTGTCATGCCGCGCCCCCGGACAGGAACGCTTCACCCGCCTAAAAACCCTCGGCGCAGACTATACAGAGGAAGCCATAAGGGAACGGATAGCGGGCAGACGGGCAAAGGCGGCGAAAGCCCCCAGAGAGCAGCGCGGCGTTTCGCTGCTTATCGACATTGAGAACAGTATCAAGGCGGCGCAGAGCAAAGGCTATGAACAGTGGGCGAAAATCCACAATCTGAAACAGGCAGCAAAGACCATGAATTTCTTGACGGAACATAAGATTGAACAGTACGCGGATTTAGTCAGCCGGATTGAGGACATGGCAGCGGAAAGCGGACAGGCGGCAGACGCATTGAAGAACGCGGAAAAGCGGCTTGCGGACATGGCGGTGCTTATCAAGAATGTTTCCACCTATCAAAAGACAAAGCCCGTCTATGACGCATACCGCAAGGCAAGGAACAGGGAGAAGTACCGCGCCGGACAGGAACAGGCGATTATCCTCCATGAAGCCGCCGCAAGGTCGCTGAAAGCGGCGGGCATTGCAAAGCTCCCGAACCTCGCCGCGCTGCAATCGGAATATGAAGCCCTCCAAGCGCAGAAAGAAGCCCTTTACGCCGACTATGGGAAGCTGAAAAAGAAAGTCCGGGAATACGATATTATCAAGCAGAACATTGACAGCATTTTACAGGCAGACAGGCAGCCGGAACGGGAAAAGGGAACAGAGCGCGGATAAGGATAGCAAAATCCCCGCCGCTGTGCTATGATAGGGCTATCAAATACAGACAGGAGCGTTGAAGCATGGAAAACCAGAAAATGCCGGAATATGAAACCATACGCGCCGCCGTCGCCGGGGAAAAATGGGCGTTGGAGAAAGTCGTGGATTGCTACAAGGACGAAATCGACAGGCTATCGACGGTAGCGGTCAGACAGCCAGACGGAAGCACGAAACAGGAAATCAACGAAGATATGCGCCAGTCCATCACAAAGAAGCTGATAGAAGCCCTCCCGCAGTTCCCGCTTGAAGAAATGGAAAAGGGAAATGTCAGATAGGCAAAAAAAGAACAGGGCGCGGAAGCCAGTATATGACTTCCGCGCCCTGTCTTTTTATGGGTGCTGTTTTCGTGAATGTTACGCAGTAGAACGCCATTTTCGGGGATAAAGGTATAAAGTATCGCCTGTCCGATATTCACGCCCGGAAAGCCCTGTAAATCAAGGGGTTTTCCGCGCCTACTGCGTAACAGGGGCGCGTCTTTTCCTCATGCGCTCGGCGGCCTGCCTGCGAGTGATACGTTTCCGGCAGACGGGGCAGTATTTGACACTGTTAGAGGTTGACGCAAAGAACGCGCCGCACTCGGTACATTTCTTCTTATCCCCTGTCTGGTAAAGCTCCGCATAGAGCAGCCTGTCGGCGGGAAGCACCGCAACCCGGAACCACTTGCAGAGAAGCGAATAGGAAATGAGCTGCGGACATACGCACTCGTCCCCGTCGTCCAGTAAGATACAGTTCCCGTTATCATAGTTGCAGCACGTCCGGCGCACAAGAGCGTTGACTTTCCGGCTCTGGGGCGGCGTCAGCCGCTTAACCCCGTTCATACTTCATCAGCGGCGTAAATGGGAAACTCCGCAAATTCCGCTTCGGTCAAAGCGTCCACTTTGGAAAGGGTGCGCTTTGCAAGCTCCCGCATATCCGCGTCCATGTAGGGCAGCGCGGCGTTGACATTCTCAATCAAAGCCCGCTTGCCGCCCTCGTTGTAAATGCTCAAAAGGTTTGTTTCTTCAACAGTCAGTCTAATCATGCTCATACCTCCATATCGTGATTTTTTGTTTTTGCCGCCGCCTTTTTCGGGGCGGTCTTTGCCTTGTCTGCTTTAAGCTGCGCCCGGATAGAGGGGCGGGGCTTCCTTATCTCCCTGTCCCGGTTCTCCCCTTTGTCAATCAGCGCATACGTCCCATGTCTGCCCTCGATTTTGGAAAAGGAAAGGGTCTTGTAGGGCAGCATGGAGAAAAGGCGGTCAGTGTCCTTTGTGGCTGCAAGCCGCATGAACGCCGGGGAAAGCTCTACCATGAAATGGGTCTTGTTTGGGCTGTTCGGCTCATAGTGCCGCTTCATTTCCCGCACAATGCGCCGCGCTTCCGTTTCAATCAGCCCGTCCCGCAAGGCTGTGATATGCGCCTTGAAGTCCCCCGGTGAAAGCTGCTCCCGGCTGCGCCGTTCTTCCTGTAAGAGCGATTGCAGCGCGTCCGGGTCGTTGGGTAGGGCTTCAAAGCGTTCAAACTTCCCAAGCTGCGGGTCTGGGTTGCCGTTGAAGAACCGTCCGGCGGGTATCTCCCTTTCTCCTCGCTCATAAATCAGCTTCACCGTATCGGCGGGCAGCTCCTTTTCCTTGACGCACTCATAATGTTTAGCGTAGTCCAGTTCGTACAGATTGCCCTTGATTTTCCCGCGCTCCTTTCCCGTCAGCTCGATTGCATAGGCAAGAACGCGGTCGCTTGTCTGCTCCATGTAGAAACGCCATGTATTGTGGGGCGCGGTGTCTTTGAGGAAAACGTCGCGCTCCCGGAAACAGTGCGTCCCGGACGGGCGGCAGAACCACAAAAGGGTCTTGTCCTCCCTGTGGGGGCTTGCCGCCGCCTTTGCGATAATCTCTTTGTCAATGTCTAAGTCGCTCTGGTAAAAGCCTGTGTTCTGCTTCATAATCGCTTCAAGGGAAGCGAACAAATCCACGTTTTCAAATTTACTCTGTTCCGGCATGGGTCAGCTCCTTTCCAAGTCCTGTGACTTCTGCTTTGCGTTTTTCTTCTGCGCCTTTTCCTTGTCGGCTCTAAGCTGCGCCCGGATAGAGGGCTTCTTTTCCGGCTTCGCCCCTTTGCCGCGCTCCTTGTCGGCTTTGACAGCGTTAGCCAGGTCAACAAGGGAAATCTGCTCGCCCGCCTTTACCTTTGCTTCCAGTTCGTCAACGGTGGGGGTGTTGTTGATGATACCGTCAATCATGTTCCCGTTCTGCTCTGTGGTCTGCTCGGCGGTTTTCAAGGGATTGTCCCGCTGCGCCTGTTCTGCGGCAACGGCAAACGCCCGCGTCCCATTCCCCATAATCAGATACTTTCCGTCGTCCGACTGGTGGTGAAAGCCATATCCGGCGGCTTCTATCTGCTCCCGGCTCATGGCGGTTACATGGAAAGTCCCTCTCGGTGTTTTGACAGTTTCGCCCGTTTCCAAGTCGTCCGGGGTAAGCTGCTTTTGCTCCTGTAAAAACTCCGGCACTTCCCGGAAACCTACACTGTCAACGAAATGCGCCGCGTCCTGTCCGTCCTGATGAAGCACTACCACGTCCGAAACGGAAAGGCTGTGTCCCTTAAAATCTTTGGGGTGGTCGATATTGAAACGGGTGTAAATATCTTCAAGGGAAGTTTCCGGCGCAAGGGGCGCGGAATAGACAAGCTCATAGTTCGCCCTGTCAACCACATTCCCCGCCGCCTGCAGGCGGTCGTAAGGCTCAAAGCGGAAATCCCTTGTTTCGTCCCCGCCTTTTATCTGGTAAATGGAAAAGGTGTCTTTGTCCTGTCCGGCGGTCTGCGCCGTTTCCTGTGCCTTTGCGTAAAGCTGTTTCACGTCGCCCTCGGTCAGCTCGCCGCTTTTGAGCTGCCCCATAAGCTCGCGGCATTTCTCCGGCGTTCCCGTATAAAGCACGTCGCCCATTTTCGCCCGCCCGTTCTCCTGTGTCACATAGGCTTGCAAGAGGTGGCTGTTTTCCCGGCTGTCGCTGTAAGGGTTCCGGCGCACTCTGTAAATCGTTTCCGGGGTAAAGGCTTCTTTCGGGGCTGCGCCCGCCTTTTCCTGTGCGCCGGATTTTCCCGGTGCGGCTGCTTCCGGCTTCTCTTTCCCGGCTGTATCTGCCTTTGCCGGGGCTTCCGGCTGCGGCTGTTCTTTCGGGGCTGCCTTTTCCTCTCTGGTGGGCTGCTCCTGTCCGGCGGTCTGCTCCTTGTCCTGTGCCTTTTGCAGCTCCGCAAGATTTTCGTCTATTGAATTGATAATCTCGGCGGCTGCGCTGCGTATCGTTTCAAGGGAGCTTTTCAGCTCGGACAGCTCCCGCCCGCTGCTCCACCCGGCGACGTAGCCGAAAGAGTAGTCCGACGTATCAAGCCCGTAATGTTGGCAGACAGTATAGGCGACGCTTTCCGCTTCGACTTCGCGGGTGCGGCGGTCAATGTGGGGTTGCTGCTCGTCCTTTGGCGCGTTGAGGTCAATGTCGTGCAGCTTCGCATGGGCGATTTCGTGAATGGCGGTCTTTAAGGTCTGTAATTCGCTCATGCCCTCGTTGATAGCAATGCGCTTGTCCTCCAAGTGGTAGTAGCCATGAGAGCCGCCCTCGATATTTTCAAAGGCGATAGGAACGGGGGAAGTCTTTTCAAGGGCTGCGAAAAAATCCTTGTAGCGGTCAACGTCGCCTGTCAGCTCGTCAACGGCAATGTCCGGCAGCTCCTTTCCCTCGGTCTGGGAAACGTCAAAGACTGATACCACCTTGTAGGCGGGTATGGTGACTTCCTTTTCCTCGGTGACGGGCTTCCCGTCCTTGCCGATTATGGGCTTCTGTGTGTGCGGGTCGATTTTCTGCATTTCCTGTTTGATTTTATAGGGCGACGGGGCAATGATTTTAATTCCCTTTTGCCCTTTCATCACGTTTCGCTCAAAGTTGTTCTTCCAAGCGGAAAAGCCCGCCACAAGGGAAGCGTCCGGCTTCTGCATGGCGATAAGGACGGTGTTTCGGAAGCTGTAATTATGGAATTTTGACATGACTTTCAGATATTCCCGGTAACGCTCGCTGTCAAAGAGTTCCGCAATACCCTGTTCCAGACGGTCGGTAATCTCTTTGAGCTTTTCGGCGGGCTTCTCGCTCGTCAGCACGATAGGGATAACCGGGCGCGGCTCCTGTGGCTGCTCTGCGGTCTGCGCCGTTCTCTGCCCCGGCGCGGCTGCGTCCATTTCTACCTTTGACGGGTCGGGTCTTTCCGGCTGCGGGGGCTGCGGCGTTACCCGGTATTCCTCCGGCACGTCGCGCCCGTCGTACCATTCTGTAAAGGTGTTGCGGTTGTTGTAGATATAGCCCTTTTCGGTAAACATACCGTCGTCGTTAATGGAAGCGTCCCGCCCGTATTCCTCATACATGAAATACTTTTTCGCTTCTTCGGGAAGTTCCGGTTCTTCCAGTTCATCAACCAGATAACGCCCGTATTCTTCTTCATTGTGGACGGACGGATAAATCCAGTAGCAGTCAAGGTTCTGTGCAAGGTTGATAATGTCCTGTAAGCTGTCGGCATGGTCGCCGTATTCAATGGCTGCAATGAATTTCTCCCGGTCGTCGTCAAACTGCATTTCCAAGAGCTTCCCTAAATAGTTCAGCTCGTCGGGGTGGGAATACTCGCTTAAATGCTCCGTCAAGCCGGGGATAGTGGATTGAAATTCTGTGAAATGCCATTCCTCATAGTGCTTGAAGTCAATCCCGATACGGTCAAAGACTTCTTTCAGATGTTCGGCAGTCGTGGGGAATGTCACCCATTCGCCCGCGGGTCTGCCCTCGGTGTACTTCCCAAGATTGGAAAGATAGCCGCTTAAAATCGGTTCTGCCATTTGTTCGCTCCTTTCTTTTTCAATCATGCGGTGCATAAGCTCAAAATCCTCAATGCTCATGCTCCCGTCAAATACATAGGGGTTAAAATCCTCCCCGTCCCGGTAGGGCTTTTCGGAAAAGGGAAGCCCCGCTTCATGGGCGGCTGCCCTCGCTTCCTCGATAACCTCCGGGGGAAGCCTGTCGTCATGCGCTCCGATAAAACCGTCAATGTCGTTCATGCTGTTTTCGTAGTGGTAACGCACTCCGGCGGTCAGCTCGTCAAGGCTCATGTCCTCGCCTAAATGCCCGCAATAGTAGCCGTTTAAGATAACGGCGGCGGGGTCAATGCTTTTTATTTCCTCTAACCGGCTCCTGTCCTCCGGGTAGAGCGTATCGTCCATATCAAGATGAAAATATTCCGCGTTCCATGAACGCCCCTGTTTCCAGAACGCCACCCATGCGATACCGTCCCTAAGCTCGTCTTGATAGTCCTTTACGGTGTCCCGTAAACTTGCCATAGTGAAAAACCTCCTTTCTCTGCGGCAGCGTCATAAGCTGCATTTTTTGGCTGCATGGTCTACTACGGGTACGCCCGCATTTCTGCCAAATATTTTTGAAAATTTTTAGAGGGTGAAGCCCTCCGCAAAAGAGGGTTTGGGAAACTTCCCAACAAGCAAAATCCCCGTCCGGCGCGTCAGCGTCGCAACGGGGATTTACGGAAGTGGGTACCCGCTTCCTATGCTTGCTATTCAAGTTTTTAGTTCTTCTGCACTTCGATACGGTAGTTGACGTATTTCCCGCCAGTGTCAGCCAGAACGATAGTTCCGTCGTAGGTCTTGCCTGTTTTCGGGGAGTAGAGCTTCTTCACATTCGCCTTGCCGGATTTAAGGAGCGCGGCGGCAATCTTCGCGGAAAAAGCGGTCTTGCGTTCCTCGAAAAAGCGGTCATTCTTCCACATGACAAAGGCACATTCTTTGTTGCTGCAATAATAGTTTTTCTTCCCCTCATGGACGGGGGAACCGCAACGGGGGCATTTGCCGACAGAGGGCTTTTCCTCCCGGAACAAATCCTTTTTCCCGTCCAGTGCTGCGGCGTGTGTCTGCACAAGCTCCCGCGCCATAGCTTCAATGCCGGACAGAAATTCGCCGGGGTCTGCGGCTCCCTTTGCTATCTGCGTCAGATTGTTTTCCCATTCTGCGGTAAGCTGTGGGGAAGTGAGTATATCCGGCAGAATACAGATAAGGCTGTTCCCGTTTTTGGTAGGGATAAGCTGCTTCCCCTTGCGCTCCGCAAAGCCGCCCTTTACCAGTTTTTCAATGACGGCGGCGCGGGTGGCGGGAGTGCCAAGCCCCCGGCGTTCCGCGTCCGGGTCGGTGTCCCCGTTCCCGGCGCGTTCCATAGCCGACAAAAGGCTTGCTTCGCTGTGGGGCTTCGGCGGCGTTGTGGTATGCTCCGTTACTTTTGCGGCGGGGTTAGGAAAGCCCTGTCCCTCGGAAAGCTTCGGCAGCGTCACGTCTGCATTTTCCCCGTCCTCCGCTTCGGGCTTATCTTTCAGCGTCGCCCGGTATCTGCGTTGAAGCTCTTTCCAACCCTCCGCAAGTACGGTCTTTCCCCTTGCGGTGAAGTCTGTCCCGGCGCATGAGAAAACCGCCGTAACCGCTTCATAAATATGCGGCTCGGCGGTGGCAAAAAGCAGACGCGCCCCCGCAAGGGTAAGGATATTCTTCTCGCTTTCCGGCAGCGCGTCCGGGTCAGCCTTTGCAAGCTCCATAGTGGGAATGATTGCGTGGTGGTCTGATACTTTTTTACTGTCTAATACCTTTACAACCTCCGGCGTGAAGTCCGCGCCCGCCATAAAGGGGAGTTTTTCGCAAAGCAGCGCGATAATGCCCGCTGCGGTGCCGCCCATGTCGTCAGTAAGAAAGCTGCTGTCCGTCCTCGGATAAGTAAGGAGCCGCTTTTCATAAAGGGATTGTGCAAGGTCAAGGGTCTGCTTCGCGGTGTAGCCGAAAATGCGGTTCGCTTCCCGCTGCAAAGAGGTAAGGTCAAAGAGCTTCGGCGGGGCTGCGGTTTTCTTCTCTCTGGTGAGGGAAACGCATACCGCCGTTTCCGCTTCGCAAGCCCCTTTCAGCGCGTCGGCTTCTGCCTTGTCGGAAATCCTCCCGCTTGCCGCTTCCGCGCCGGATAAATCAAGGCGCACATGATAATATTTTTCTTTCTGGAAATGGGAGATAGCCGCGTCCCGGTCGGTGAGCATTTTTAAGGTCGGGGTCTGGACGCGCCCCACGTTCAAGGTCTTTCCATACAGGCAGGAGAAAAGCCGGGTGGCGTTAATGCCGATAAGCCAGTCAGCCTTTGCGCGGCAGAGGGCAGACGCAAAGAGCGCGTCGTATTCCTGCCCGTCTTTGAGGGAAGCAAAGCCCGCCTTGATTGCCCCGTCCTCCATTGAGGAAATCCACAAGCGGCGCATGGGCTTCTTGCAGCCCGCCGCTTCGTAGACAAAGCGGAAAATCAATTCTCCCTCGCGCCCCGCGTCACACGCATTTACCACTTCGGAAACGTCGGCGCGGTGCATAAGCTCTTTTAGGGTTTTGAATTGCTTCCCCTTGTCCGGGTCAACGGCGTACTGCCATTCCTCCGGCAGAATGGGTAAGCTCTCAAAACTCCATTTTTTATATTGCTCCCCGTAGGCGGCAGCTTCCGCAAGCTGTACCAAATGCCCGACGCACCATGAAATGAGGCAGCCGCCGCCCTCGATATATCCGTCTTTCTTTTCCTTAACGCCAAGCGCGGCGGCGATAGTCTGCGCCACGCTCGGCTTTTCTGCAATAATCAGTTTCATTTTCTGTTCTCCTTTCGGTTGTTTTAGGTTTGAAATTGGTTTATACTTTAAGCATTACTATAAGAAACAGGTGACAATATGAAATCAATACATACTTTCGATGTTTTTGCTCCTACTGATGAACAGGAAGAAGCAATGAATAAAAAACGTGGCGGGCATTACAGGCGCGGTAAAAACAAAGAAATGGATTACTTTATTGAGTGTGCTACTTCGCTATTTCCCAACAACCATTATTCAAGGTTCACACCTATATATGATACGACAAAAGAGTTTTATCAACTGATTACTTCTTCCGATACAACAGAAAGAGCTATACTAAATTGGATAGCTTCTAATCGTGCATGGAATTATTTGTTTGGCTTATTACGGCATTATTACAGAACAGGACACCATGACGATAATTATATCTTTCCAGAGTTCAAAATCGGGTCGGCTTATGTGGCTGATTATCTGCTCATAGGTAATAGTTCAGACGGTTATCAATTTGTCTTTGTGGAATTAGAAGCTCCCAACGGGCGGATAACAAAAGAAAAAGGTACTCGTTTCGGGGAAGTAATCAATAAAGGGATTGAACAGGTTAGGGATTGGCAAATGTATATTGCTGCAAATTGGAATGTAATTGTAGCAGAATTGGAAAAGCACTCATTCTCCAATACAAAGTTACCCAGACAATTATACAAATATTGCCCTTATCAAATCTACTATGCTGTGATAGCCGGACTCCGTAAAGATTTTGAGAATATTCGTGATAGAAAGCTCCAACTGCAAAATGAAAATAACATAACACTTTTGCATTACGAAAATCTCATAGATGTTGCAAACGAAAATTAAAAGTCCATTTTCAGCGTTCCGGCTCACTTGCCTTTTTCTCCTGTACCTGTTTCAGACAGTAGCCCACACAAGGGAGCTGCCCTTTGTACGGACAGGAAGCGCAAGCCGGGGAATGGGGAACGGGCGGCGCATTGTCACGCCGCCCGCCCGGTCTTTGTATCATCATCTTTTCAAAGGGATTGTCGGTAAACAGGGTCATGCTTCCTCGTCCTCCTGTTCTTCATCAGAAAGCCCGTCCCCCTCGTCCGGCTCGTCCTCGTCGTAGTCGTCAAAATCGAAATCTTCAAGGTCGGTGCCGCCCTTGACGTTTTGCTTCGGCTTCATAAACTTAAAATAATAGAACGCGCCCCCGCCGCCAAGAAGTGCCACGACAAGGAAAAGCACAAGCCCGCCCGCATTGCCTTTCTCTTTGGGCAGCTCCGGCGGTTCCTCGGTTTCCGGCTCTGCTTCCTTGCCGCTGCAAGCGGTCATGTTGTCCTTGCAGACGGGGCAGCTCACATTTACCTTTCCGGCTTCGCATTTTTCGGTGCAACTGCAAACGGCGGGCGGGGCTGCTTCGGTGCTTCCGTCCTCCATAAGTGCTAAGAGGTCGGCTTCGTCCACTTGATTAAGGAAATGTACGGTGTTCTCGCCCTCGTCGTCCCGGTCAATGAGGATATAAAAGTAATTGCCGTTTTTGGTCGTTACGGTGATAAGCTGCTTGTTGCCGCCGAAATCGTCTACAAGGGTCGCGTTCCCGTCCGGGGTAAGGGGTTCTTCCTTTTGGGGTTCCTCGTAGACAACGCCGCTGTCGTTGGTGTCGTCCTCTCCCTCCGGGGTCTGTGCAAAAGCGGTGACGGAAAAGCCGCCCGAAAGCATAAGGGCGGCGCAAAGTGCGGTCAGTGTTCTAAGGATTTTCTTATTCATTCTCGGTGTCCTCCATTTCTTCGGTGTCGTGGTCTGCGGGTTCTGCGGGGTAGCCCGGCGCGGCTTCCATGCCCGGAATACCGCCCCCGGAAAGCATAGCGGAAAGCTCATGCGGGGAAAGGCGCATGGAGCGCACAAGCTGTACGATTTGCAGGTTTTCCGCTTCGGTTTTCTGCGCTTCAAGCCCCCTTAATTTATTCTGGTACTCGGTGATTTTCTCGCGGGTCTTTGCAATCTCCTTGTCGATACGTTCAATTTTGTTCATAGCCATCAATAAATTTCTCCTTTCAGATTTTCATTTTTTTGTTGTCAGTTCCAATTCATTAAGCCGTAGCCCTTGATACAGGAGTAATTGACGGGGTAGCTCTTTATCTTGCAGGCGTCGCCGGAATTGCCCTCGACGGTATAGACGCGCTCCCCGTCCGTCCCGATAACAAGCCCTACATGGTCTGCGCTCCCGTCCCCGTCCCAGTCGAAAAAGATAGCGTCGCCGGGGGCGATATTCTCATAGCCCCTCGCGCCCCATTGCCCGCGTGACTGGAACCAGGGTACGCCCTGTGACTGGCACCCGGCAAAGCGCGGCTCGCTTTTCCCGGCTTGATTGTAGCACCATGAAACAAAACAGGCGCACCATTCCACGCGGCTGTTAAATCCGTACCAGCTCCAAAAGGGTCGCCCGCCTACGTTGCCGACTTGCCGCTTCGCAAGGTCTACAACGGCGGTGTTGCCGGGGCGTGTGCCGTTTACAAGCTGTACGCCGCTTAAATCCTCGGACGCGCCCATATCGGGGGAGCCGCCGCCGAAAATCAGCGGCTTGTTTCCGCTTGTTTCCAGATAGACGCGGTACATTTCAAGCTGCTGTGGCGTTAGAAGTTCCTCCGCAATCTCGGAAATGGGCTTGTTCGTCAGCTTCACGTTGAGGATATGGTACTCGTAGGGTACTTCCTCGCTGGTCGTTTCCCCTGTTTCCGGGTCTGTGCTTGTTTCTGTGCGGTAGCGGATTTCCGTTTCTTCCGTCAGCGTCAAAGTGTACTGCATGGCAAAGACGCGGTTTAGTTCTGCCTGTGCGCTCTGCGGGGTGTAGGTCTGTAAAAGGGCGGTGAGGTAGGACGCTAACTCATGGGGGTTATGCCCGATACTGTCAAGGTCATAGCGGTATTCGTCATAGCCGGGGTGGGTGCTTTCGATATTGTCAATCTGCTGCTGAAGCTCGTTTTCCTTTGCGGCGTAATTATTTTCCGTCGCCACAAGGTCGCTGTCCTCCGACGTGTAGGAAGTCCCAAGTATGCCGTTCATCAAGCCGGAGAACATGGAGCCGCAAGAGGAAAGCCCCGCCGATACCATGATGAATAAGAGCAGCGCGGCAACGGCGATACATACGCCCGCCGGGTGCCGCCCTACAAAAGCGATTGCCTTTTTTGTTTCCTCGGCGGTCTTTTTTGCCGCCTTGCGGGTGTTCTCTGCGGCTTTCTGCGCCGTTTTTGCGCCGCCTTTCCTTGCCGACTTTGCATACTGCCGCTTGATTTGCTGCTTCTGCATGAAGCGGGAAAGGGGATTGCCCGCAATCTGCGGATTGTCATGTAGGGATTTATGGTACTGGAAATCCACATTCGCCTTGAACGCCGCTTTCTCTGCCTTTGCCGCCGCCCGGTAGGGTTTGAGCTTGTGGCTGCGGTAGCCCTCCTTGACTTTCCGCGTCCCGTACTTTGCGCCGCGCTCTGCCAGTTCTTCGGATTTGTGCGCCCCCTCAACGCCGGAATTGTCCTTTTCAACGGAATGTATCTTGTTGTGGACGAAAATACCCGCTTCCTGTGCGGGGCGGGATAGCGGGTTATTGTGGGGCTTATTCCTTCCTATGGGCTTTTCCTGTTCCTCAAAATGTAGGCGGGTCTTGCCTTTCCCGGTGGCTTCATCAAAGGTGCGCTCCCGTACAAGTTTCTTTTCTTTGGGGATAGCCGCCTTTGCCGCGTCCAGACGGTCGGCTGCTTTGTCCGATTTTCGGATATACCTTTCAAGCTCCGGCGTTGCCCGTTCCTCGTCGGTAAACTGCAAGCGGGAAGATTTTTCTTTTGCTGTGGCTTCTGCCTGTGCTTTCCTCGCCGCCTTTTTGCTCGCCTTTCTGGTACGCGCCCCGTCGATACGCTCCAAGACGCGCTCGGCTGCGGCGGTGTCCTGTTCCCGTTCTGCCCCCGGCGCATGGGGAAGCGGCGGCGCGGCGGCTGTGGGCGCGGGAGCTGCGCCGCCCGGTATGGTCTGCGCTGCCTGTTCCGGCGGCTGCGGTGCTTCGGTCTTTGCAAAGTCCGCGTCCCTTATCCGCTTGCTGATACGTTTCTTTTTCCCGGTGGCGGCGTTTACCTCGACAGCCCCCTCGCGGGTCATTTTCTGCGTGACTTTCTCACGCGCTCGATACTGTTTTATTTTTCTGTCCCTCCAATCCGCGCCCTTGCAAGGGCGCAATACTCGGCGTTTATCTCAATGCCTATATAATGCCTGTCAAGCTGCCTTGCGGCTGCTCCCGTCGTGCCGCTGCCGAAAAAGGGGTCAAGCACAACGCCGCCTTTCGGACAGCCCGCCTTGATACAGGTTTCGGCAAGTTTTGGCGGGAACGCGGCGAAATGCCCGCCCTTGTAGGGTACGGTATTGATAAGCCACACGTCCCGCCTGTTCCGCATGGTCGGCATGAGGGCTTCGTCGTAGTAGCTGCCGCTTCTCGCCCGGTTAAGCCCCTGTACTTTCCCCTGTCCGGGTACTTCGTCCGCATATTTCTGTCCCGCGCTGCGCCCGGTGCGGTACCGCGCCGCCGTTGTGGGGGCTAACGGCTCGGCTATGGCGGCTGCGTCATAGAAATATTTCTTTGACTTCGTAAGCAGAAAGATATGTTCATAGCAGCGGGTAGGGCGGTCTTTCACGCTCTCCGGCATGGGGTTTTCTTTCTGCCAGATAATGTCGCTCCGTAAATACCACCCGTCAGCGCGTAGGGCAAAAGCTAAAAGCCAAGGGATACCGATTAAGTCCTTTTGTTTGCAGCCGGAAACGCGGTTGTTTTTTGCAATCTGCTGTCCGTTTCTGCCTTTCGGGTTCTTCGGGTCTGCATGGTAGCCCTTGTTCCCTGTGCCGCAGTAGGTGTCCGCGATATTCAGCCAGAGCGTACCGTCAGAACGCAGTACCCGGCGCAGCTCGCGGAAAACCTCGGTCAGCCTGTCAATGTACTGCTCCGGCGTGTCCTCCCGCCCAATCTGCATATCAAGCCCATAATCCCTAAGCGCATAGTAGGGCGGGCTTGTGACGCAACAGTGTACGCTTTCCTCTGGAAGCTCCCGCAAGGCATAGAGCGCGTCCCGGTTGATGATGGTGTCAGTTTTCAGCCCGTTCATGCTTCGCCCACTTCCTCCGGCTTCGTCGTCATTACCCGGTAAAGCTCGGTGTCTTTCGGGAAGCGGTCTACAAAGGGCAGCACCACGTTCCCGTAGAAGATAAGCCCCTCGCCCGCTTCGGTGTGGGTGACATATTTCATCTGCTGCGGGGAGATGTTGAGCTGCTTCGCAAGGATAGCCCGGTCGCCCGCCGCCTGATTGAGCATGAGGACAAAATCAGAGTTTTCAAAGATATTCTCCACTTCGCGGGAAGCAAGCAAATCCTTGACATTCTGCGTAATGGCTGTGGGTATGCCGCCCCATTTTCTGAAACGCTTCCAGATTTCAACGGAATAGGCGGCGGTCTGTTCCTCTTTCAAGAGAAGATGAAATTCGTCCATAAAATACCGGGTGGATTTCCTTTCTGCCCGGTTGACGGTGACGCGGTTCCATACCTGGTCCTGCACAATGAGCATACCTAACTTTTTGAGCTGCTTCCCAAGCTGCTTGATGTCAAAGCAGACAAGGCGGTTGTTCAGCTCCACGTTGGTACGGTGGTTGAATACGTTAAGGCTCCCGGAAACATACAGCTCCAACGCCGCCGCAATACGCGCCGCTTCCGGCTCCGGCTGCTTCAAAAGCTCGTTGTAGAGGTCGCCCAAGATAGGCATTTTCTCCGGGTCGGGGTCTGCAAGGAAAGGGCGGTACACGTTCCTAACGGCGCGGTCAATGACGGTCTTATCGACGGGCTGCAAGCCCTCCTTGCCGCCTATGACAAGCTCGCAGAGGGAGAGGATAAAGTCGGATTTCAGCGCAAGGGGGCTGTCGTCCTCGCTGTAATTGAGGTTAATATCCATAGGGTTCACATACTGGGGCTTCCCGTCAATGCCCTTGCCCGTAGGGGATAAGCGTATCACTTGCCCGTCAAGCCGCTGCACAAGGGAAAAATACTCTGCTTCCGGGTCGCAGATAATTATGTCGTCGTCGGTAATGAGGAAAGCGTTTGTCATTTCCCGTTTGGCGGCAAAGGATTTCCCGCTTCCCGGCGTACCCAAGATTAAGCCGTTGGGGTTCTTTAGCTGCTTGCGGTCGCAGAGTATCATGTTGTTACTAAGGGCGTTTAAGCCGTAGTACAAAGCCGCGCCCGTCTGGAAAAGCTCCTGTGTGATAAAGGGGATAAAGATAGCGGTGCTTGACGTGGTAAGCCCTCTTTGAATGGGGATAAGGTTCTCCCCAAGCGGTACAGAGGACATAAGCCCCGCTTCCTGTTGGTAGTCAAGGCGGGTTAAGGCGCAGTTGTTCTTCTGTGCAATGCCCGCCGCCGCGAATACGTCATTTTCCAGTTTCCGCTTCGTGTCCGCCATGTTCACCACAAGGAACGTCAAGAGGAACATTCTTTCATTCCGGCTCTGCAAGTCCTGTAAGAGATTCTTCGCTTCGCTGCCGAAAGTGGCAAGGTCGGACGGTATAATATCCATGTCATAGCCGCTGCGTACCGCTTTCTTCTGTTCCTCGATTTTCATTTTGTCAAGGTCGGTAATCTTGCGCTTGATTGTCTTTATGGCTTCGGTCTGGTCGATACTGTGGATATGCAGATTGACGATAACGCCCGTTTCCAAGTCCAGAATGTCAGATAAGATACGGTCGTTTAATTCCGGCGCAAGGATTTCAAGGAATGAAACCGCGCCGATTTTGCGCCCCATGCGGAAATAACGCCCCTCGCCAAAACGGAAAGAGGACGGGGCGATAAAGTCCTTTGTGGAAAGCCCGGACGGGGCAAGCCATGAAAAATCAAAGGCAAACTGCCCGCCCTCCGGGTGGAAAATGCCATGCAGCATTTTAAGGCGTTCATAGCCTGTCATGGGGCGGGCAGACACGCCCAAGAGCTTAAAGTTGTTGAGTACGTCCGTTTCGATACGGGCAAGGCGGGATTTCGCCGCGCCCAGACTGTCGGCTTCAATGGCAAAGGTGATATATTTTGCTTTGACAAGCCCGTTGTTGCCCTTTGCAAGCTGGTTTTTCAGCATATCCCGGTATTCTGTGCGGATAGAATTGAAAGCGTCCTCCTGTGCCGGGATATTGACCGCCTTTTCCGCTTCGCCGCGCTGCGTCCCTTGATTGATGAAAGAAAGCTGCACCGAAACGGAAGCGTCAAAGTAGTTGAGGAAGTCGCACCAGTTCTCAAAAATGGCGGTCTTGTCGTCTGCCTGTGCAAGCTGATAGTTAATATCTTCAAAGGCGACGGTCTTTGAGTATTTCCGTCCCGTAACCTTGCAGATACCGTCCGGGTACATCTGGATATAGGGGATTGTCTGCTGCGCGGTGTGGGCTTTCCCGTCGCCCTTTGCCTGTCTGATGATTTCCGCAATCTGCTTTTTCTCGGCGCGGGTGAGCTTGCGGGGCGGGTTAGGCTTTGTGCTTCCCGCCGCGCTGTTTCTTCGTGTTTCCTTTTGCAATCGCTGATACCTCCTTTTCAAGTTTTCTCTGCCGTTCTAAGACGGAATAAAAGTTGTCTGTCCTGTATGGTCGTTCTTTGGGGGCTATGAATTTTGTCCGTATGATGTTCTTCACCACCACTTCAAGGGGCTGTCCATGCTTCTCATACATGGCAAAGAGGAAACAGGGCAGCATGACGGCAATCATAGCCATAGACGCAAGGCTTGTGCCTGTGCTGTCTTTGAGCAGAAAGAAAAGCGGCAAGCCGAACAGGAGAGCCGCCGCAAAACATACAATCTGCCGTTTGGTAAGGTTGAAAGCTACTTTTGTCTTGACTTTGGATAAGTCTTTGGGTACGGGTACATACGCCAAGTGAAAACCTCCTTTCTCTGGGTTTGGTGTTGCTGTAATTTTCCATAAGGGTAATCAAGGCAAAGGTCAATCTATGCCCTTTGCCCGCCCGTATTATATGGGGGTTATCCGCGTCAAGGTCGGGTCGTATTTTCGCCGCTTCGCTCTGAAAATCTCCACCCTGCCCTTGACACGCCGCTAATGCGCGGAGAATATCGACTTCGCCAGTGCGCCGGATTTGAACAGGGAGAAACAGAGGATAACGGTATAGGCTGCAAGGGAGAATATCGCGCTGTGCAGATTGTCCGCTATTATCATGTTGTTTACCAGAACCGCGTAAATGCCGACGCATATCATAATGAGGAAGCCTTGAAAACCGATAGCGAACAGGGATTTTAGGTAGTTGTTTCCTATCTGCCCCCATTCCCGGTTCGTCATAGTTGCAAACGGGATAGGCGATACCGAACAGTAAAGGTAAATTTCTATCATGCGCCCGTAGAGGATAACGGTTATCAGTACGGACATGATTTTCATGCACAAGCTCACAAGGCTTGTTTCCATGACAAGTAAGAGCAGTTCGGGGATTTCCATAGCGTCAAGCCCGCTCTGCATGGAAGCAAGGGCGGCGGCAACATCAATCTCTGTGCTGCCGCCGATTACCCCCGCCGCGCCGGAAACAACGTGCTGCGCCATATCGAACACCGCCATAGTAATGTCAAAGGTGTGCGTCACAAGGTAGACTGCCACAAACGCCTTGAACACCCACTTGAAGAACATGGAAGTGTCAACGTCGTGCATATTGTTCTTTTCCGTTACCATGCTGATAAGCTCATAGCATAGGACGTAGGTAATGACAAGCCCCGCAATGGGTACGATTACATTTTCACTAAGGGTCTGTATCATGGAGAATATATTTGCGTTCCACCCTTGCGGGGTCTGCCCTACCTCTGCGGCGATAGTGCCGACTTTTTCGTTTACGTCCCCGAACATAGTTGACAGATTACCGTTTATGGCTCCTATGAGGATTTCCTTTATCCATTCGTTAATCGCGTCAAGTATGCTCTGCATAAGCCTTTACCCGCGCTTCTTAACCGAACAAGCCGGAAAGCAGCGGTACAAGGGTCATGCCGATAAGGGCAACGCCGCCGCCCGCCATAAGCTGCTTCATGCCCTGGCTCTTTGCGCCCGGATTGTCATTGCCGTAGCCCTCCATCAGATTGATTACGCCCCAGATACCAAGCCCGGCTCCAAGTGCTACAACAAGGGTCTGCAAAACGTCTACTGCGCTATTGAAAAATGCCATAAATATATCCTTTCTGCCGCGTCTGCGGCTGTCCGGCAAGCGGACAAAAGGCGGTCAGCGTATGGTCGCCGCCGCACAAAAAAACCGCCCTCTGGTAAAGGCGGCTGTCCCCGCGCTGCGTAAGTTCTGCGGCGCGGCGGTATTCAGTTGTAAGGGGTGCGGCTCCTGCCGCTGTGTACTGCGCCGGAAAGTGGGGGCGCGTATCATGTAGCCGGTATGGATAGATGTGATTGCTTCAATCGCTCCTTTCTGTGTTCCGCTGTGCTGCCGGACGTTTTTTTCAGACTTGCGGGAAGTGAATAGCTTGCGTAGCAAGGTGTTCGCTTCCCGCAAGTTCACAAAGGGGTAGCTGCCGCAAGGCAGCGTAGGGGAAGTGTAGCTTCCCCTGTCCCCCGGCGGTCTGCCATGCTGTCACTGTTGCGGGATAAGCCCCCGGCGCGTGACATACTCCGTTGCAAAACGGCGGTGTTCCGCTTCCTTTTCCCGCCAATACTCCCATAATGCAGCGTCGGCGGCTTCCGCAACATTCATTAAAAACCGTTCAAGCTGCTTTTGTTTTTCCTCTGCGCTACGTTTCCTCATGGTCTGCGTCCTCCTGTAAGTCTGCCGCGTCAAGCTCGTAATAGTCAAAAACCTCGTCGGGCTTGACAATGGCGGGGCGGCGTTTAAGGTGCTTTTCCATGTCAAAGGCGTTCTTCGGGTCTGCGTCGGACAGGTACTTGTATTTCGGGTGCTTCGTTATGTCGAATTTGTCCGAAAAGAACGGGCGCACCCCGCGTAGCTGCAAGATACATTTCCCTCCGTCCATGACTGCAATTTCATCTTCCGTCATAAGCTGCTTTCCCAATTTCTGATAGTTCAGCCCATGCGAAAGCTCCCGCCCCCTTGTTTCGGACGTGTTAAAGCTGTCTATCGTTTCTTTTCCTAAAATTTCCGATATTTCTTTAAGGGTGGTTTTCTCCTTGCCGCCCAAGAAAAGCGTGGTGTCGCAGTTGCCGACTATGGTATCGGCGTTGTCTTTGTAAATGGCTTTTAGCTGTGACTGGCTCTGCAAGATGATTGACGCGGATATTTCCCGGCTCCGTATCGTTGCAATGAGCTTTTCAAACTTTGGTATCTGCCCGATATTCGCAAATTCATCAAGTAAGCACCTAACATGGACGGGAAGCCGCCCGCCGTATTCATCATCTGCCTTGTCACAAAGCAAGTTGAATAGCTGTGTGTAAAGGATTGAAACGACAAAGTTAAAAGTGTCGTCGGTGTCGCTGATGATGACGAAAAGGGCGGTCTTTCTGTCGCCTATGGTGTCAAGCTCCATTTCGTCGGTTTCCATAAGCTCCCGCAGCTCCTTAATGTCGAATGGGGCTAACCTCGCGCCGCATGAGATAAGTATGCTTTTTGCGGTCTTGCCCGCCGCAAGTTTGTATTTTTTGTACTGCTTGACTGCAAAATGTTCCGGGTCTTTTTCTTCCAGACGTTCAAACATGAGGTCAACCGGGTTCTGGAAATCCTCGTCGTCCTCGCGGGCTTCCGACGCATTTATCATCTCAAGCAGCGTCGTGAAGTTCTTCTCGTCCTCCGGGGCTTCATACCAGATGTAGCCGATTAGCGCGGTGTAGTAGAGCTTTTCCGCTTTCACCCAGAAATCCTCGCCGGATTTTTCCCCGTCGCCTTTGGTGTTGGCGATAATGGTATTGACTAACTTCAAAATGTCCTTTTCGCTCCGCAGATAGGCAAAGGGATTGTATTTCATGGATTTTTTGAAGTTAATCGTATTTAGCACTTTGATACGGTATTTGTACCGCTGTAACATTTTCCCGGTTTCCAAAATCAGTGTTCCTTTCGGGTCAGTGACGATATACGACGTTGGAAAATCCTTTGACGTACATTGCATGAGCGACGGTTTCACAAAGAACCGGGTCTTGCCGCTGCCGGAACCGCCGATTACAAGGATATTTTTGTTTCTTGCGTATTTCGGCTGCTTCGGGCGGCTGTTCATGGTGAGCCGTTCCGTCTGCGTTAAGGGGATATTGTTCTCAAATACCGGGTCGGTGTACGGCTTTATGTCGTCAGCCCCGCCCCAACGCGCCGAACCGTATTCTGTCCCGCGGCGGTATTTCTTCGCGTTCTTGCCTTTGGTGTAGATAATCAGCCGGACAATGACCGCCCCCGCAATGCCTAAAGCTAAGTCTGCCGGGTGGAAGCTCGGCGCGATACTGGAAAAGGCGGCGGTAAAACCGTCCCCAAGATGTAGCAGCTTTGCGCTTGCGTCCGCGCCGGGGGAGAGCCGGACAGCCGCGCCCACTTTATCAAAGAGCCAGACAAAGAGCAGATACGGGAGATTTAGGATAAGCAGCTTCTTGATTTCCGGCTTCATAGCGATACCTCCCTGTCCTTGTTCTTGACCTTTGCCCGTTCCGCGTTTCTGCCCTGTGCAGCTTCTTTGAGGGTAGAGAGCAGCTTTCGGATTGAGGGCTTTTTCTCCTGTGTCAGCTTTTTTGCGGAAAATTCCTTAAAGGCTGCGGTCAGTACGTCCGCGTCCCGCCCCTTGAAGAAAACCAGATAGCGGGGCGGGCTTTCCGTCGCGTCCTTTTTCAGCGCAAAGTCGATACCGTACTTTTTCGCCGTACTCTCAAAGGCTTTGATATTGCCCTCGGTAATCTCAATGTTGGAAACGCCCGCGTTCTGCTTCATAAGCTGCTTTAAGCTCTGCTTGCCCTGTGGCGGTTTTGCAAGCTGCTTTTTGCCCTTTGACAGTATGGCTTTCATTGCCTTTTGGAGCGTCTGCGCGGTCAGCTTCCCGGTCTTGATGTAAAGGGCTATGGTCTTTTCGTTTACTTCGTCCTGCAATTTGTCGCGTCCTCCTTTCGCGTTTCTTTATGGGGCGGCGGTCAGATACGCACCCGCAGCCCGTTCAAGTCCTCGGCTCTGATACCCACAAGATACCAGTTGTCGCCGTACTCAATCCGGGTCGGCTTCCACTTGCCCCGCACGAATACGTCAAAGCACTCGCCGCAATGCAAGCCCCCGTAGTAGCTGTTTAAGTCAAAGCGGATGTCGTAACGGTCGGTGCGCTCGTCAAATACCAATGCTCCTGTCATTTTCTGTGCCATAATAAAATCCTCCTTTTGTGGTTGTGGGTGGTTACAGGCTTTCGCCCTCATTGCATGAATAATAGTCCGGGTCGCCGTACTGCGGCTTTTTCGGTGACAGTGCGCCGCTTGCCATGTCATGGGCGACAAGGGAAGTGTAGTAGTTGCCGATTGTGGACGGGGCGTTGAAAAGGGCGGCTTTCAGATATTGCTTGATGTTGCGGATTTTGGTTGTGTTCTCCCGCATACAGTCAAGCACAAAGCGGATATGCTCGCCGTCTAGTTTCATAAACTTTGACTTCACAAGCTCTGCCGGGTAGTCGTCCCCCGCAATCCGTACCCGCTTTCTGGCGGTGCATACGGTTTCAAGCATGAGGTCTACAATCTCGTCCAGCCTGTCACTGTCAAACTTCATGTCCTGTTTGAGAATGTGGTAGTCGATATTGTCCTTGATGATTTCCCGGTATATATCAACTGCGCTCTGTGCTGCCGCTTCCGTTCCTTTCCGTTCCGGCGGCGCAGCCGCTTCTCTGCAAGGAGAGGGGTTAGGGGAAAGGATAGGAATGGAATGGGTACTTGATAAATCTGTATTTGATTTTTCTTTTTTTGGTAAGTCAGTTCTTTGTATATCTTTATTTAATTGCGTTGGATTTTCCAACGTAGGTTTTTCCAATGTTGGTTTTTCCTGCATTGGATTATCCAATGTTGGATTTTCCAATGTAGGTAAATCCGGCGTAGGCGGCTGCGGCTGCTCGAATATCACATAGTCCGCGCCCCGCAAGCGTCCTTTCTCGTCGCGCTCCCTTGAACGGACGATATACCCGGCGCGTTCAAGTTCCTTAATGGCTTCGCGGATAGCGTCTATCTTCTCCCGGTTGATAAGGGATAAGCCTTTCAAGGTGTAGTCCCAATCTTCGGGGAGTGACAGCATTTGCGACAACAGCCCCTTTGCCTTTAGGGAAAGCTCCTTGTTGCGTAGGTGGTGGTTGCTCATTACGGTATAGCCCTTGTTTCGTTCCACTCTGAAAACTGCCATAGTTCATAGCTCCTTTGCTTTGGATTTGTTACGCAGTAGAAGCGCGGTTTCGGGGGATAAGGTATAAATCCCTTTCCGCGCCAGATACGCGCCCGGAAAACCGCTTGTAGCAAGGCTTTTTCTGCCCCTACTGCGTAACAAAGGGCATGAAAAAAGCGGCGTTCCTGTTCTCCCATGTAGAGAGTAAGAAACGCCGCTTCTGCGTCGTATTCAGTTTTTAGTACAATACCCTGCTTGTCCGTCGCTCGAAAAACCTTGATTTTCCAGTGTTTTCAAAAGTATCGTTATCTAACGTCAGCTTTTTGTGGACCATCTGTTCCATTCCTGTTGTCACTATGGGCGCTTCCACTACAGCCCTTTACTCCGTGACCCTTAAATACGTCCGGGGTGAGGAGGGGTATCTTACCTCCTCCTTCTTTCGGGCCTTCCGTGAAAATTTCAGACAGTCCACCATCGTGTGGCTCCTGTCTCTGGCAGCAGGGCTCTTTTTGTTCGCCGATTTCGCGGTCTATTATCGGGGAGATTATAAAAACATGGTATCTATGGCTCTTTTCATCCTTTTTATGGGAGTATTCGTGACCTTTATCTTTGCCAATCTCTACGTTTACCCTCTGCTGGCCTACTTTAACAACAGCATCAGGCATACTGTATACAATGCTCTGGTCATGGCTCTCTGCCATCTTCCATCCAGCATCGCTATGCTGACTATCTCCTTCGCCCTTTTGGCCATTGGAATGACCTTTTTCCCTCCCCTGCTGTTTGTAGCCCCCGGAATGGCTGCCTATCTGCACTCCCGCTTTCTCAGACGGATCTTTGACCAGTACCTGACGCAGCCAGAAGAGGCATAAGCAGACAAACATAGCTGCAGCCTGCCTAAGGCGTATATAAAATAACGAAAGGAATACCCATGAAACAGCCGCATATCATCTTTATCTGCGCAGACCAGCTCCGGTATGATGTCCTTGGAAAAGGATTTACCCCCCATATCGACGCTCTGTCCCGCGAAAGCTTCTGCTTTGACAATGCCTATTGCGCCAGCCCCCTATGTGTACCGGCCCGCGGTTCTATGTTCACCGGAATGTGTCCCAACACTACAGGCAGCCTGATCAACCCCTGGGAGGCCGCCGATGCCTGGGCCGGATATGTAAAAAAAGATATTAAAAACCTCTATGAAATTATGGAGGAACATGGCTGGGACTGTATTCACAGCGGAAAACAGCACCTTTTTACCGAGGGAACGCCTCTGGAGCAGCGTCCCAATTCAAAGACCCGGTGGATGACCACAGAAAAAACCTATAAAGCGTATTTAAAGGACCACAAAAAGCCCATGCCCGGAGGGCCGGATTTCCGCTCCCCCGTGCCGGAGATCCTAAGCCGGAAGAAAACCATATTCACCACCTGCTCCAACGCCAATACGGGGCTTTATGAGCCTGGAGAGGATTTTTACTTTGACAGTTATTTTGCCAGGGCTGCCGTAAAAGGCTTACAAGAGCGCGACACTTCCAAACCCGTATTTTTAAGCGCCATGTTCCTGGCGCCCCATCCTCCCCTGCAGATCCCGGATCCCTGGTTTTCCAGATACAGGCCTGAGGAGGTTTCGCTCCCTGAAAATGTAGGAAACTGGTATCCCCATCAGTCTCCCCTTCAGCTCTATAATGTCACCGGCGCTCTGGGAACCCATTACACAAAAGCAGAGTGGGCGGAAAGCTGGAGAACCTATCTGGGGCTTGTTTCCCTTTTGGATCACTGTGTAGGACAGCTCATAGACGAGCTGAAGCAGCAGAATATTTACAATGACTGCCTGATTTTGTTTACCTCCGATCACGGAGAGATGCTGGGTTCCCACCGCCTTTTCCAGAAGATGTGTATGTATCAGGAGTCTGCAAAGGTTCCTCTCCTTATGCGTCTGCCGGATCACCCGCTTAAAAAGCAGGCCTCTATCACGGACAATGTAAGCCACATTGACCTGCTTCCCACTCTCTGCGGGTATCTTGGGCTGGAACCAGACTTAAAAACGGAGGGCCGCTCCCTTCTCCCTCTGTTTGAAGAAAACGGATCTCTTACACCGCGCCCGGTTTTCATCCAGTATGACGGAAACAGCTGTCTCAGCGGATGTCAGCGCTGCGTGGTAGACGGCCATCTGAAGCTGATCGTAGATTCCTTCCAAAATGAGATCTTCTTTGAGCTTTACAATAAAACAGAAGATCCCCAGGAAACACGGAATCTTCTGTTTGAAAACGGCTATATTCATGAAGGGCGCAGGCTCTTTGAACTGCTTTTAGAGCACATGGCCGCTACCTCCGATCCTTTTATATGCGATCCGGGGGCGTATGAAGCCTTTCTTCACATTCTGTCGTAAATCTCCTCCAGACCCGCAGCGATCTGTCGGATAGTTCCAGGTTCAAAAGGAGAATCCAGGCCCGCGTCCTTTAACATACGGGTGAAAAAGTCAGAGGCGCTGGCCTGACAGAAGGAAAGGTAGCTTTCCCAGGCTGCCTTATAATCCTTCTGCATCCAGATCTTATACTGGAAGGCATCCGTCTGGGCGATCACATAGTCAATGTAGTAAAAGGGATAACTGTAAATATGGTGCTGACGCTGCCAGAAACCTCCCTCTGCATAAAAGGGTGATTCCTCCTCATAGGTCAAATGAGGCTTATACTGATGTTCCAGTTTTTTCCATTCTTCTTTCCGCTGGGCCGGCGTCATTTCCGGGTGATCGTATACAATATGCTGAAATTCATCCACCATACTGCCGTAAGGGATAAATACCACCGCATCCTCCAGCTGGGATTTCAGGAAATCCGCCGCCCTGTCGCCGAAGAAATGCTCCATCCATGGATTGGTGAAAAACTCCATGGACATGGAATGGGTCTCCGCCGTCTCCATGGTAATGTCAGAATGTTCCATAATGGGATCTTTGCCGGAAATATATCCCTGAAAGGCGTGGCCGCACTCGTGGGTGACTACATCCACATCTCCTGCGGTGCCGTTGAAATTGGCGAAGATAAAGGGAGCCTGGTAGTCGGGCAGGTACGTCATATAGCCTCCCACCTGCTTATGGGGACGTGAAAACACATCGAACAGATCCCTCTCCATCATAAAATCAAAAAATTCTTTTGTCTCCGGGGACAATTCCTCATACATCTCCTGCCCGCTTTTTAAAATCTCCTCCGGCGTACCTGATGGCTTTGGACTGCCTTCCGGGAAACTTAAGCCTTCATCCATATGGTACAGCTTGGCAAGCCCTAGACGTTTCCTTCGGTTTTCCCACATTTTCTCTGCAAAGGGCACCCAGTCCTTTTTGATCTGCTTTCTGAAGTTCTCTATGTCCTCTCTGCCATAGCTGTTGCGGTTCATACGACAGTAGCCCAGCTCAGTATATGTCTCAAATCCCAGCTTTCTTGCCTGCTCCGTCCGGTTCTTCACCAGCTTATCATAGAGTGTATCTAACTGCTCCTCAATCCCCTGATAGAACGTATTTACCTTGGACGCCGCTTTCCTGCGGATATCCCGGTTCTCATGGTTCAGATAGGGCGTCATCATGGAAAGGTTGAGCGTCTGCCCCTCCCAGTCGATTTTTGCACTGGCCAGGAGTTTTTGATATTCTGTTACAAGGGCATTTTCCTGCTGCATCAGCGGAACCACTTCCTCGCTTACGGCTTTTGCAGCAAGCTCGATGTTTTTTAAAGCCGGGCCGCCAATCACCGCCTCCAGCTCTCTGCGGTATGGAGAATGGTATAGCAGCTTTTTATACTGCACCTCCTGGTTTAAAAACGCCGGCATTTCCTGATCATAATAATTTTTTTCCTTCTCATAAAAGGGATCTGAGGTGTCAATGCTGTGACGGATCTCCGCCAGAGTGGCCTGCGTCTTAATATGGCCCATAAGCTTATAATAGCGACGGTGAACATTCAGCTGCTCCTCTGCCGTGCCTGCCGCCTGAAATGCTTCCATAATTGAAGCCAGTTCTTTTTTCGCAGCATCAAAATCGATCCGCTGGTAAGGCATTTCTCCAAATTTCATGTTGATTTCCTCCTGTCTCCATTGTGGTGTTAGTATGGCTGATTTTTATTTTACCATCCCCGAAGAGAAACTGCAAGAAGACAGAAGCACCGCATACGCTCATAAAAGAACGAAATTCCCTGAGCCGGCCGCTGCGTTTTCGCACAAAAAACCGCCTGCCCATATAAGAGCAGACGGTCTGCAAAAGAGGCATCCGATACGGGAAAGGGGTTAAGCCTTAAAGCCCCGGATAGTACCGCAGCCCAAAATCCAACTCATAATAATTTCCCGCTCCATCCCTGTAAGCGTAAGCTTTTCCGTTCTCATCCTTCAGTTCATCCGGCATATACAGATCCTTGTCATATCCCGGAACATCATTGGGGCTGATGCAGACTCCGTTTTCGTCTACTGTTAAAACCTCATCTCCCCTTGGAAGAGTTACCGGCAGCTTTCCTACTGGTGAGAAACGGCCGAAGATTACATCCAGCGTAGCAGTTACATAGGTATCAAAACCTGCCAGAAAAGCGTCGCAGAAAGGCTCTGCATTTCCCACTTCCCAGGCCAGAGTAATATTCAGATTGGCGATTACCTTTCCACCCCGGCTGTGAACCGCCTGAGCGATCGCCTGGATCTCGCCTGCATCCTTTAGGGTAGTCTCCCTATGGGTCTCTTTCGTGGGACGGCCCTCATCATCCACATTGCACACTTTTTTGTCCTCGCACAGATCCAGCTCCAGGTATCCGGGCGTTGCATTAAAATATTCGCCAGAGGACGGATTTAAAAGCAGGATGGCAAGATCCGCCTCACGGTAATCCTCCGTAAGCTCTGCCTCCTCAGCAAGCTGCTCTCTGAGCGCGCTGGTAGCCGCCTCTGCCGCCTCCTCTTTCTTGTTAAAGCACCGGGCATATATCTTCTTTCCCGCCAGTTTCTCTCCGGTCAGCGGCAAAATACCGTCATTTTTCAGCAAAACCACGCTCTTTCTGTGAGCATCCATGGCATGATCCCAGTCAGACCGCTCTCCAATCACCTGCGCCGCATTTTGGGGATCACGGTAAGGATTTTCAAACATTCCCAGGGCAAACAGCTCAGTAAGGGTACGCACTGCCGCCCGGTCAACGCTCTCATCGGTCAGCACCAGCTCCTCCCCGGAAAAGCCCTCAGGAGCCGGGTGATCCCTGTAATAGTCCTTCTTCCACCGGTCATATGCTTCCTGCCCCTGTTTCTGGTCAAACAGGCCGCTGATCAGATCCACGCCCGCATGGGTTACTGCAAAACCGATCCGCTCCGGCTCGTCTAACAGCTCCACGCCCCAGCTCATGTTGTGAACAATGCCGGTATCGGAGTTAATATATCCCTCAAAGCCCATCTGCTTTCTCAAAAGCCCGTCGATAAAGGGCTTATTGTAGGCAAAACCATAAGGCTCCATCTCCATTTCCTGCCCCTTTTTATCCGTCTGTGTCCGGCTTTTTTCAGCTGCCGGCTTTGCGTAGTAGGGCATGATCGAGGCTGCATGGCAATCCACTGCTGTCTGGAACCCCGGAATATGGTATTTTTCCAGAGAACCCTCTGTCTGGTAGACGTTCCACTGGCCCATACGGTAATGGGGATCAAAGCCATTTTCACGGGCTCCCCCTCCCGGAAAATGCTTTACGGTCATAGCCACGCCGTCAGGGGAAACTCCGTCACGGCTACCCTGGATCCGCGGGATAATCCGCTCAAAGATGCGGCATACCAGCTCCGGATCCTCCCCAAAGGTGCCGTAGCTGCGCTGCCATCTGGGATCTGTCAGTACATCCGCCATATACATATATCCCTTTTTCATACCTACGCTGTCCCATTCCCGGCGGATGCAGTCTGCAAAATCATCTAACAGCTCCGGCCCGTCGCCCCGGACGGCTGCCGCGATTCCCAGTGTTCCCGGCCATGCGGCAAAGACGCCGCCTGCGTCATTCATTCCAAAGATCATCTCGCCATTTTCATTCCGGGAATTGGAAACAACCTGAACCGGTATAAAATGTTCACATTCCTCCGCAACCGCATGAAGCTGGTTGATCCAGTCTGTCATATCTTCCGGCGTAGGGCTGTCGCGCAGGATCAGGTGACGGGCAAACCACTCCTTGATCAGCTCGGTAGTGCCCGGCAGATGCTGTTCTCCGAAAATGGTCTTTCCATGAAATTCCCCGTCATCCAGCACCCCGGATTCATCCAGCTGGGGCTTGTGGTCGGGAAAACGATCCGTGTATTTTCCCATACGCCAGTCAGAGATGAAAAGCTGGGCGATCTTTTCCTTGGTAGTCAGAGTCTTTACATACGCCTCAGCCCGCTCCCTTGCCGGAATACGCCAGTCGTCAAAATCCTTAAACTCCCCGCTTCCGTCCAGATCTTTAAAGTAAAGTCCGTCCCGCTCTATCACGTTTCTTGAAACCGTTCCGATCACAGGGCCTCCCTGGTTCTCATAATACCGAATATGATCCGATGCTTTCTTTGCCATAATCCTTTTCCTTTCTCTCATATTCACCTGCAGATAAGGGCTTGCAGCCCATCCGCCTCAGTTTGCCCTTATCATACACGGATTTTGCACAATTTCATAGGACAATTTTCGGAAATATCAGTATAATTTTAAGTTATTGCCGCAGCAGGAAACAAAGGATTCCTGCTGGTTGATTTACAGGCCCAAAAAGGCCCGCAGGATCTCTCCCGCGGGCCTCTGTTAAAACCGGCCGCAATCCCAAAAGAGCTGCAAAACAGCCTTACCGGACTGCGCCGATCAGTTCCTTTATATCCTTCACTCCATGCTTTTGCATATAAGCCTGAATTCCATCCACGGTCTCCACCGTTGCGTACGGATTGTGGAAATTGGCGGTTCCGATGGATACGGCAGTGGCACCGGCCAGAATAAACTCCAGGGCGTCGGAGGCATTTGCAATACCGCCCATTCCAATGATGGGAACACGGACTGCATTTGCCGCCTGATATACCATGCGCACTGCTACCGGCTTGATGGCAGGGCCGGAAAGTCCGCCGGTCTTGTTGGCCAGCGCAAAAGTGCGGCGCTCCACATCGATCTTCATACCCGTTAAGGTATTGATCAGGGAAATGGCGTCGGCTCCCCCTGCTTCTGCCGCCTTTGCCATCACCGTAATATCGGTGACATTGGGACTGAGCTTCATGATAACCGGCTGCTTTGCATGGGCCTTGACCGCCTTTGTGATGGCCTCCACAGCCTTCGGATCCTGACCGAAGGCAATCCCGCCCTCTTTTACATTGGGGCAGGAAATGTTGATCTCCAGCATATCTACCGGCTCCTCGCCCAGGCGCTCCACTACCTCAATATAGTCCTCTGTGGTGCGGCCGCAGACATTTACAATGATCCTGGTATCATATTTCTTTAAAAATGGAATGTCGCGCTTTGCAAATACATCGATGCCGGGATTCTGAAGCCCAATGGCATTGATCATGCCGCCGTAGGTTTCCGCAATTCTGGGGGTGGGATTTCCGGGCCAGGGCACATTTGCAACGCCCTTTGTCACAACGGCACCCAAACGGTTTAAATCTACAAACTCGCTGTATTCCATACCGGAGCCAAAGGTTCCGGAGGCTTCCATCACCGGATTTTTAAATTCCACGCCGGCAATATTTACACTCATATTCACGGATCCGTTCCTCCTTTACAGTTCGATCTCGTCTGCCAGGAATACAGGGCCGTCCTTGCAGATGCGCTTGTTGTGTACCTGAGAATGTTCGTCTTTTTCCCTGGACTGGCAGACACAGGCCAGACAGGCACCCACGCCGCAGGCCATCTTTTCTTCTAAGGAAATCCAGCACTGAATTCCCTTTTCCTTTGCATACGCCTTTAGGGCACGAAGCATGGGAGCAGGGCCGCAGGCGTAGATCACCTCTGCGTCAAGGCCGTTTTCACGAATAGCATCCAGGACATTTCCCTTTGTACCACAGCTTCCGTCCTCCGTTGCCGCATACACAGAGCCGCAGTCTTTAAATTCATCCATCAAAAAGGTCTGGCTGTTCCGGTAGCCCATTACAGACTGAACCAGCTCTGCACCGTTTAAACGCTTTAACTCCTTTGCCAGCTCCAGCATCGGAGGTACACCGATGCCGCCTCCGATCAGGAACGCCTTTTTTCCCTCTTTAAGAGGGAAACCATTTCCCAGAGGCCCCAGGATATCCACTGTATCACCGGCCTTAAGGGTGGAAAACTCCTCTGTGCCTGCTCCTGCGATCCTGTATACCAGCCGCAGTTCCCCGGCCTCCCTGTCAATGCCGCAGAGGCTGATGGGCCTTGGAAGCAGGCGGGAGCCGTCTTTGGAATAGACGGATACGAACTGTCCCGCCGCAGCCTGTGATGCAATCTCACCAGCCTTCAGCCTTAAATCATAAATACCTTCAGCCAGCTGTGCCTGTGAGACAACAGTGGCTGTCATTTTTAATTTTGCCATGAATCTTCTCCCATTTTCCTGTCATTCTTATGCCGATCCCATCGGGAACCAGCCATAACCGGACCGTTTCTGCCCCGGCAGAAGGCCGGGGCAGCCTTTCTTACAGTACGCGGTTGATGTCAGCCACCATATCTATTACAGCCTGTCTGGATGCCTCTGCAAAATGCTCCGGGCCAAACTGCTTATACTTCTCCTGCTTATACGCTGCAATAATTCCTCTGGATGAGTTTACGATGGCACCCAGACCGTCTTTGTTAAAGCAGTGCTTTAAGTCCTCTGCCGTGCCGCCCTGAGCGCCGTAGCCGGGTACAAGGAAATAGGTGCGGGGCATAAGGTTTCTCAGTATCCGGCTCATCTCAGGATAGGTAGCACCTACGACAGCGCCTACATTGCTGTAATCACCGTCCATGGAAGCGTCTCCCCACTCTACTACCTTCTCTGCCACCCACTCATAGAGAGGACGGCCGTCAATTAGGCGGTCCTGGAACTCGCCGCTGGAAGGATTAGAGGTCTTTACCAGAACAAAGAGACCTCTGTCATGGCTGCTGCATACATCCACAAAAGGCTTTACGCCGTCTGTGCCAAGGTATGGGTTTACGGTAAGGAAATCTGTATCAAAACCGCTGTAGGTTTTTGAACCGACCTGGACACTGCCGATATGGCCCACAGCATAGGCGGCGGAGGTAGAACCGATATCGCCTCTCTTCGCATCACCGATGACAATCAGGCCCTTTTCCTTACAGTAATCCACGGTTCTTTTATAAACCTTTAAGCCCTCAATGCCGAACTGCTCATACATGGCGATCTGGGGCTTTACGGATGGGATCAGGTCAAAGGTATGATCTACGATCTCCCTGTTGAACTGCCAGATAGCTTCTGCCGCTCCCTCAAGGGTCTCTCCGTACTGCTCAAAGGCAGCTGCCTGAATGTGCTCCGGAACATAGGAAAGCATGGGGTCTAAGCCTACGCAGACAGGGGCCTTTGTTTTCTGTATTTTTTCAATTAACTGACGGATCATAACGTCCTCCTCTTGTCTTGTGATGTGTTGATTGTTTATCATTTTATCATAGTTTTTGCGGTCTGAACAGTACCCATTTTCCCGGAAAATACAGCTTTGAAAAAAGGAAAACGGCATCCGGCTGAGTTTTCACATTTCTCAGGGATACCGTTTTTGTACACTCATTTCAGAATCCGAGACTGCTGCAGCGCCTTCGCCCTCAGCCCCTGGTATTCTCTCTTTTCATCACAGCCCTTGACGGGGTCTTTGGACCTCTGTGCACGGTAATATGCGCCTTTTGGACGAAAGCACTGTCAAAGCCGTCTCTGGTATTGCTGTTGGGGAAGATGAAATTTTTGCCGCTGGAGGTGACTGTCAGGCGCAGCCTGTGACCGGGAAGGAAGGCGTTTGATATCTTGGTAGTTCGGATGGTAATCTCATAAATCCCATCCGGTTCCAGATACTCCGCCTTTTCAAATCCATTCCTGTATTTTGCGCTTAAAACACCGTCCGCTAGCTTGATGGAACGCCCCTGTTCATCCACATCCGTAATCCGCACCATAAAGTCCGTATCCGGGCAGTCGCAGGAAATATAAAGAGTGACTGCCAGCTCACCGGTGATAACACAGGACTTTGTAAATGGCTCTGTGGTGTAGGCAAGCATATCCTCCCGCCACTCCATACGGGTATAATCCTCTGGTATCTCCAGCTCATTTTCCGACATATCCACGATATGGACGGACGGATTTTCGGGATCGTACACATAGCAATCCCTGCCTTTACCGGCAGAAGGCTCAAAGCGCAGACTCCCCTTTCCGCAGCCGGCAGCCGCCCACTGGACATAGCCCAGATAGGAATTCCCACTGTGCCGTCACTCCATGGCTGGGCCGCAATCCAGTTTAAGGTATCATCTCCATCCTCAATCTCATAGTGCTGGGGCATCCATTCCCCTGTGCTGTCCTCCCGTCCTCTGACGTCCTGGATCACCACCGCGTATCCTCTCTGTACAAAGCGGTAATATACCTCCACGCCCCGGCGCTTTCCGTAAGGGGTACGAATTAGAACAGCGGGCCAGCGCTGTTGGCCTGCCGGGGCGCTCTTTACAGCGGGAAGATATACTTCCGAAGCCAACCTTTCCCCATCTCTGGTCTGAACCATTTCCGTTCCCCAGAAACAGACGCCAAGTTTCCTATGTGTCCAACTATGCAGAAATGGACTCTTTCACCCCATTCCCGCTGTCGTCAAAACTGCGATCACTGCGGGAGGCACCAGAAGGGCTGGAAGAAGATTCAAGGTACGGATCTGCTTGATCCCAAGGATCCCCAGTCCGCTGCTTAAAATCAGGATTCCGCCCACCAGGCTGATCTCGTTCATCAGTGCATCGGTGATAAACGGCTCAATCACGCTTGCTAACAGATAAATACTGCCCTGCCAGCAAAACAGGACTGCCGCTGCAATGGCGATTCCCACACCGAAGGTGGAACTGAGCACCGTTGATGTGATTCCATCCAAAATCGCATTGGTATAAAGATAGGTGTTATCTCCCTGAAGGGCGCTCTGCATAGGGCCTAAAATTGAAAGCGTGCCTGCGCAAAACAGAAGGATGGCAGCAGACAGTCCCTGGGAAAGATTTGATCCCCCGGATATCTTCCCCACCGTGCGGTCAAAAGCCGCAGCCAGATCCAGTCTTGTACCGATCAGTCCCCCAATGGCCAGGCTGACAATAAAGAGCACATGGTACCTTGACTGGGGCATAGCCTCTGTAATGGAATTGATGCCAAGAGCCGCGGCAGCCAGCCCCATGGAATCCATCATAACCGTTTTATACTTCTCTCCGATTCCTTTCTTTAAGGTGCTGCCAACTATACTTCCCATAAGAATAGCTCCCGTATTCGCAATGGTTCCCAACATGGATATTTCCTCCTGTGTACTTTCTCTCTTTTAACCGGCTGCGCCTTCCTGCGGCCCGCTTACTTCCATATCTTACAGCCTCTCATGCTTCTTTCAGATCACCCTTCTGCGGCTCCATTTTCCTGACAGATATCCGGCAAAGGAAATCAGATAATTGGCTGTCCATCCCATGGGGACTGCATACCACACAGCTGCCACGCCCCATACCGGAGCCAGCAGAAACGCCACGGCCACTCGGATTCCCAGATTGATAAGGTTTGCTGCCGTAAATACCGCCATGTCCCCCGCGCCTCTTAGGACACCGTCCGTGCAGGCCTTTAAGCCGATAAATACAAAGAACCAGCCAATAAAGGACAGATACTCGGTTCCTGTGGCAAAAGCCTCCGATGCTGTATCCCCTCCCAGAAAAGCAGCGATGATTTCTCCGTTCCAGATTCCCACGCCAAAAGCGATGAGCGCTGCAAACGCCCCCACAATTGCATAGCTGATCCGGTAGCCTCTCTTTACCCGGTCAATCCTGTCTGCACCGATGTTCTGAGCAGTAAAGGTGGCTACCGCATTTCCCGTCGCTATCATAGGCACAATGCAGATAGACTCAATACGGCTGCCTGCGGAGTAGCCTGCCAGCACAGCCGAACCAAAGCCGTTGACTACCGACTGTACCAGCAGCATTCCGATGGATACAATGGACTGCTGAAGGATCGAGGGAAGCGCAATCCTCGTTCCTCCTGCCAGCATCCCACTGTCATACCGTTTCACAGCCCCTGACGGATACGTTTTTAATTTGCGGATCAGAAGTCCAAAGGAAATCACAGCGGATACTCCCTGTGAAAATACCGTTGCAGCCGCTGCCCCATCTACTCCCATCCCAAGCACAGTAATGGAAAAAATATCCATAACTACATTCAAAATAGAGGAAAAGACCAGAAGATACAGCGGCGTTTTAGAATCTCCCAGCGCGTTAAAAACAGCGGCCAGCACATTGTACATAAAAAGAAAAGGCATCCCAAGAAAATAGATCCCCAGATAAAGCTCTGCCTGAGCCATGATATTGTCTGGGGTCTGCAGAGCTCTTAAGACCGTGCCGTTAAAATAATATCCCACACCGCCCAGGATCAGACTCACCGTAAGGAAACTGATCAGGGCAGTAAACACCGAGGTTTTCATTCTGGCATAATCTCTGGCTCCCAGATACTGGGAGGTCAGCACCGACGCGCCGTTTCCGCCGCCAATGGCGATCATGATAAACACATTTGTCAGGGCATAAGAAGCGCCCACTGCCGCCAGGGCTTCCTCTCCCAGAAAATTTCCAACAATCATGGAATCCGCCATATTGTAAAACTGCTGAAACAGATTTCCAAGGATCAGAGGCAGCGCAAAGAAAAGCAGACGGATGCCCGGCTCTCCTGCTGTCAGATCCCTGTTCTGCTTCTTTGTTTCCGTTCCCGTTTTCTCTATGACAATCCCCCTCCTTTGTGCTGTACCTTAGCTCTCAGCCGGATTACACCGGTTATCCTGCAAAAGTTCTTAATGTATCCTCCAGTATTCCCCGAAACAGCCGTTTATACCCCGGTCTCCTCACTCATGCATCTCTCAAATTCATCCAAAAGCTCCCCGAAGAATTCCAGCGCCTCATCTACGGGCCCGCTTTCAGACATATCTACGCCGCAGAGTTTTAAAAGCTCCACTGGCTCCATAGAGCAGCCGCCTCCTAAAAAGCTTCTGTAGCCTTCCAGAGTCCCCGGCTCCCCGGCCATGATCCTGCGGCTGATGGCGATTGCCGCGGAAAATCCGGTAGCATACTGATATACATAAAAAGGCGTATAGAAATGGGGAATCCGCTCCCATTCATATCCGATCTCTTCATCCACCTCCATATCCGGACCGAAATAGTCCCTGTTTAACTGCGCATAGATCCCGCACAGACTCCGGGCCGTCAGGCTCTCTCCCGCCGCCTCCATCTCATGAGCCTTCTGCTCAAATTCCGCAAACATGGTCTGGCGGAACAGCGTGGTACGAAAGCTTTCCAGAAAATGGTTCAGCAGATAAGCCCGCTCCTTCCTGTCTTTGCTGGTTTCTAACAGATGACGGATTAAAAGCGCCTCGTTGCAGGTAGACGCCACCTCAGCCACAAAGATCCTGTAGCCGGCATACGTATAAGGCTGGGCCTCATTGGAATACCATGTATGGATGGCATGGCCCATCTCATGAGCCAGCGTAAAAACATCCTTTAAGGTTCCCTGGAAATTTAACAGCACATAGGGATGACAGCCATAAACTCCCCAGGAATAAGCTCCGCTCCGCTTACCCTCATTCTCATACACATCGATCCAGCGGCCGTCAAAGCCCTTTTTTAGCAGCGCCCGGTACTCCTCCCCCAGAGGCGCCAGTCCCTCTTTTACCATCTCCTTTGCCTCCTGAAAGGAAAACGGCCGGTCTGCCTCTGCCACCAGGGGCACATAGAGATCATACATATGAAGATCATCCGTTTTAAGAAGTCTTTTGCGCAGAGAAATATAGCGGTGAAGCTTTGGCAGCCCCTTTCTCACGGAAGCAGTGAGCCGGTCATACACCTCCTCCGGCACCTCATTGGAGTTAAGATAATAGGAACGGCTGGAATCATATTTTCTGGCTCTGGCATAAAAAACAGCCTGCTTTACATTGGCTGCAAATGCTGCCGCCAGTGTATTGGAATACTGCTTGTATACACCATACAGGCTTTCAAAAGCCGATTTACGGATCTTTCGCTCCGGGTTCTCCATAAGGGAAATAAAGGAACCATGAGTCACAGGAAGCTCTCTGCCGTCACTTCCTGTAATGGATGGAAAACGTACGTCTGCATTGTTAAACATACGAAATATCTGAGCACCGCCCTGAGTGGCTTCTTTAGAACGCGCCAGCAGCCCTTCCATCTCATGGGATAAAGTATGGGCCTTTCTCTTTGCCAGCTGCTCCAGAAGGCGTCTGTAGTGGGAAATACCGTTTTCCGATCTGCAATACAAAGCCAGCTGACCGTCAGGCATCCCTAAAATCTCCGGTATCATAAAAGCCGACAGCTCCCCGGCCCGAAAAGACAGACTCTGAGCCCTTGAAAACATATCCTGGTACTCCTGGTCTGCCGTATCCTCATCAGACCGCATCCTGGCGTATACATACAGGCGCTCAATCTTCTCAGAAAAAGTGTCGTCAAACTTCAGCGCTTCGTACAGCACATCTGCCGACTCTGCCAATTTTCCCTTAAATTCCTCATAGCGCTCCGCCTCCTTTACAGCCTCCTTATAAAGCTGCTCCCAGGTTTCACGGTCTGCCACCATATCCTCCAGTTTCCATGTATCTTCTATGGGTATTTCATATCGCTTTTTCGTCATATAAAGCCTGCTCCTTTTTTATTCTATCCTTCCCTCACGGGTCAGCATACCTCTGCTCCAAACGGCATCAGCGCCAGCTTTGCCAGTTTAAACTGCTGGAGTCCAAAGGGGATTCCTACCACCGTCACACACAGGAAAAGCCCCAGGCACAGATGCTCCGCAGCCAGAGGCAGCCCTGACACCAAAAGCCAGATGATATTTAACAGAAACGACCCGGCGCCTCCGCCGTAGATCACTTCCTTTCCAAAGGGAAAAAAGCTTAAGGACGCCAGCTTAAAGCACTGTAATCCTATGGGGATTCCCACCACCGTAACGCACCACAGACAGCCTGCCAGACACCAGCTCAGACCGCTGACTGCGCCTCCGAAGATAAACCAGACTGCGTTTCCAAGACATCCCATACGTTTTACTCCTTCCTCCATATTCATTTTCATTCTGCCGTCAGCAGCAAAAGGGACACACGTCCCAACTGCCCTGTAAGGTGATTATATAATAAATGGTTCTGGCTGTAAAGGAGCGTGCAGTCATATATAAAACATCTGCCAAGTCACAGCCTTGTTCTGCCGGAAAATACATCAGAAACAGCAGTTATCCCTGCAAAAAAACTGCCTGCGAAGTTTTACAGGCAGTCTCCAGACAAACATATTCTATTCATTCGCTCAGGAGCGTTTCTCTATCACCCCACTAAAATCCATCCCGAATCCAAAGTCATACACATGGCCTTCGCTGTCTTTGTAGCATTTCATATCAAAGGCCACATCCTCCTTCTGCTCCTCTACCGTCTTCATATCTGCGGGGAGTTGAAGGGGCAGACGGCCCTGGGGCGCAAACTCACCGCAGGCCACCTGGCAGACGGCCCTGGGATTGACGCCGTAGTCCGCCAAAACAGCGTCAGCTAAAGGCTCAAGTTCTGCCATGACCATGGGATTTTTCATGGATACCGACACAACCACCGGCTTTTCTCCCATTATTTCCCGCATCCGAACTACCATATCCAGATCCTCCTCATTGGCAGCCGTATTCCACTTGCCGCGGTAGCTACGGTTTGCAGACTCCTCCAGCGGATCGCCGCCCGCTATGCTTATCTCTCTGGCATATTCTGCCTGATAGGGACGGTACTGAAGAGTCACCGGCACATAGCCGTTCCCGCCCGCCGCCCGATCCTCCGGGCTATATCCCTGAGAAATGGGTGACTCGATAAAACACAAGGCCGCATCTGCCTCCTGGGGCGTATCCACCACTGTAAAATACTCTTTTGCGGCCTCCTTTCCCGCCGGAATCATAAAGCAGTCCTCTGTCCTGTGGCTCATAAAATCATAATAGGGCCGGATATGACGGTTCGGAATATAAACCTTCGCCTTTTGTTTCAGCGGAAGAACATTTCCACGGTTTTTCAGGAGGGTAATGCTTCTTAACTGAGATTCAAAGCCCTTTTTCACATACTCCGGGTTTCCCACGGTCTCCAGGGAGGCCTTCAGATCCAGATACGGATTTTCAAAAAGGCCCACTCGGAAAATATTGGTTAAAAGGCGCACGGCAGACCGCTCCAGTCTGGCCCGCATAGCCTCCTCACCATAGATCTGACAGCCTCGCTCATAAGCTGTCAGCAAAGGCTCTGCATCGTTATTTCCGCCAAACTGATCCACGCCTGCTTCCAGTGCCTTTAAATGGCGTCCAGCCTCATCCAGGCCCTCCACGCCCCAGCATTTTCCGGAAAACGTCTCTTCCTTTGGCCCCATATCGCGGGTAATGCCCCAATCCGTGCATACTACACCGTCATAGCCCAGTTCCTCCCGCAAAAGATCCTGGATCAGATACCGGTTGTAGGAATTTCCCACATTTTCCCCGTTCTTTTTATCCTGATTCCAGGAAACGGTATAGTAAGGCATCACCGCGCTTGCACTGCCCGTTCCATCTTTTAAGTCAAAGGCCCCTTTCGTAAATGGCTTTAGATGCTCCTTAAAATTCTCCCCCGGATATACCGCGTATTTTCCATAAGCGTAATGGGCGTCTCTTCCTCCTTCGCAGGGACCGCCGCCGGGAAAATGCTTTACCATGGTATGAACACTTTCTTCTCCCCATCCATCCTCGCTTCCCGGAGTTGTCTGGAAACCGTCGCAGTATGCCCTGGCCATTTCCGCCGTCAGCTCTGTGTCCTCTCCAAAGGTATCCGCAAATCGCATCCATCTCGGTTCCGTAGCAAGGTCGATCTGGGGAGACAGGGCCGTGGTAATTCCCAGGGCGCGGTATTCCCTAGAGGCGATCTGCCCGAAGGTCTTTACCTGCTCTGGATCAAAGGCCGCTGTAAGCCCGATTCCATTGGCCCATTTTGAAATAGGCTCCCCCGTCTGTGCAATATATTCCGCCGTAGATCCTACGCTGTGGCGGGGATCTGAGCTGTTATTGGCCGGGATGCCAAAGCCGTCATTTTCCGCCAAAGCCTGAAGATTATTATTCCAGCGCACCGCGGTCTCCGTATCCTTTAATTCCAGGATCAGCACATGGCGCACCTTATCTTTCAGAAGAAATTCCCTCTGCTGATCCGTCAGATCCCAGCTTTTAGCACCGCTCTCCATGAATTTCTTTCCATGATAGGTTCCCTCAAAGGTCTCTGCCTGAGGCCCGCAGGCAGGAATCACCTGATGGGCGCTGTAAAGCATAAGCCCCGCAATCTCCTCTATGGAAAGCCTGGCTGCCAGGTCCTTTGCCCGTTCCTTTGCGGGAAGTCTCCAGTCCTCATAGGGCGCCAGCTTACCCGTTCCCAAAAAATCCTTAAATGCCAGCCCGTCCTCCGTGATCAGCTGGACCCTGGTATCTTTAGCCAGCCCCAGATCCTTTCCGCCCGGATTATGAATAATGACATATCCGTCCTTTGATTCTTTTGTCCATTTTCCTTCCATCTGTAACCTCCTGCTTGCGCCGCCCCATATTCCCCACTGCTCTCACCTAAGAACAGTTTCACCGGCCTATTACGGCAAAGGATACGAAGGCCCTGGGGAGAGGGGCGCTGATTCTGATGGCATTATTGTATCACAGGATGGAAACCGACTGATAGAACTATTTACAGAAAAAATATCCACATTTCCCGCTCATTTCCCCCAATCTTAACAAAAATGTCAGAAATTATTAGAAAATAGTCAAAAGAAAGTAATTGGTTTTGTAATATCTATCCGTTATAATCATATATGTTAAAATATCTTTTGCCCCAGCATCATATAAAAAGGTAAACAGATTCATAAAAGGAGAGTTTCATTATGAAAAAGAGATTTATAACAGCAGCAGCTATGGCAGCAGTCACAGCAACCGTATTGTTAAACGGATGTACCAGCCCTCAGACCAGCTCTTTGGTTTCCTCTCAGACAGAAACAGAGTCCCCCGCAACAGAACAAGTGCAGACAGAAGAAAGCACAAAGGCGCCGGAAACAGCAGCCGGCGAGACAGAAGCTGAGGCGGAGGATGTGGTTCGGACCGAAGCCGTCTATGTCAAGGACAGCGAGTTTGCTGATGAGGGAAAGCTGGTATTCCACAATGACACCCTTGGCGATTTCATCTGCATTCTCAGCGATTTTACCGTTATGCCCGAGGAATTAAAGGACGGAGAAACCTATGTCATCAGTCATTCCATGGTTATGACCATGTCTCTGCCGGGGCAGCTTCCCCAGGTATATTCCATCCGTACCATGGATGATCCCTATCAGGATTCCATCGGCACAGTGAAGGCCATAGAGGAGGACAGCGTACTCTTTGAACGGGCTGACGGTTCTCAGTTCATGGTAAACAAAGACAGTCTTGGCAATACAACGGTTCAGGAAGGAGATCTCTGTGTGGTAAGCCATACACAGAACATGACCCGTTCCATGCCGGGAACCTATATGGAAGTAAACCGCGTGGCTGTACTTCCTCAGCCCGAAGAAGGGACGGAAGCTGCCAGTCCGACCGAATCCCTTACAGAGAGCACAGAGATGGAAACCATCACGGCAGAATAAGCTGGGATTGCAAAATACCTCCCCGCCACAGACACTGTTTCTGTGACAGGGAGGTATTATATGTTTATCCGTCCTTCCGTTCATCCTTCCAGACAAAAAGGATCCCCTTCTCCTGATACTCCCGGATCTGTTCATCCGTGTAGCCCAGATTCTTTAAGATCTCCGGCCCCTGCTCGCCAATCAGAGGGCCGCCCTTATACTCAGGAACGCCCATTTCCTGGAATTTCACCGGCGGTCTTACCAGGGTTCTGATGTTTCCGTTGTCATATTCCATCCTGTACAGACAATCTCTCGCTTCTCCTCCTGCAATAGATTAAAAAATATTCGGTTCAGCTCTCTCCAGTCATAATTCCGGTCATCCGGCATCTGATCCGCTATTGCTTTCTGACGTTCAAGTTCCCTGGCAATATACTCCTGAACCGTTGGATTCTGCAGTCGGCGTTCTGCCTCATCCGAGTTTCTCTTTACTGTAAGAAGCCTGGCAATTTCTCTGGAAAGTTCCCGGGGAAGTTCCTGTTTCATCAGATCATCAAATAAAACCGGAGCCGGAATACCGTGTTCCCTGATATACTTCGCCGCTAAAAGGGGCCTCAGAGCATAGAAGTATTTTTTATATTTTACCTTTTCCTCCTGCAGATCCTGAAGAAATGTCTTGTTCGCTGTACCGTAATAGTGATATATGGCGGCCTTTTTTGAAAAATACAGTTTTGCTGTCTCATAAATACATTCCCAGGCTGCGCTGGATTTATATACGATCGGAGAATTTGCCCACTCAAACAGCGTGGCATTTCCACGCTGAAACTGTACCAGGGCCTTCTTCAGATCCCACCCGTTAATATCAAGAACTTCATCCAGCTGCCATTCAATCACATCTTTTACCGGATCCAGACGCAGATATTCGTCTGGTTTCCGCACATAGATGAAGCGCACGTCATAATCACTGTCCGGCGATGCGATTCCCCATGCACGGCTTCCTGATTCCACTGCATAGAGGATAGCAACCTGTTCCTTCTCTTCAATTTCCTTCAGTTTTTCCTGAATTTCGTTCTGAATCTCCCGTTTCATCATCAAATCTCCAATGCCCTTCTGTTAATATGCTCCACAAACTCCTCCACCCTAACCATATCAGGATGATCCGGCAGGCAGCTCTCTTTTTCTGCCTGTTCCAGGCGTTTTTCATAATCCGAAAGCAGTTCATAAAACTCCGGCATAAAGTCTTTTTCTGCCGTCTGAAAACCGCCGTTTCGGATTTTTAAAAGCAGTTCCTGCTCTGCGGTCCGTCTGGTGCGGATCTCACCGCGTTCCAGAATATCAATGGCCATCATAAACAGCCGGATCAGATGCATGGCGTGCTTGTTCAGGTGGTTGTCATCCTTCTTTTTATTGCGTTTTCCGATTTTGTCATAATCCTTCACTACATTGTGCATAGAAGACCACATCTTTTCATAATCTCGAAGGGGCAGGCGTTTAAAATCTGCATCCACAAATATTTCCGTTTCCAGCTTGGGATTTTCAGCCTGGTCAATGTACAGGTGAATCCTTCCCTTGTCAAACCGGTCATACCTCCGTCTAAAATCCTCCAGTACATTCTGAACGGAACGGAGTATATGCTGCTCCCTCTCCTTTTGAGGCATGAAATCTCTGGCAATCGCGTTCTGGAGACGGCGCAGCTGAGCGCTTGCATATCCTCCAAAAGACCTGGCTGCCCGTTTTGACAGAAACATCCCCCGATGTTTATAAAGTTCCCGTCCAAGAGAGGACATAATCAAATACTGATCCTCATCAAGCCCCAGGATTTCAATGGTATTGGGATTACATTCCAGCAAAAGCTTTACAATTTTGTTGAATGAGTAAAGAACCGTATCGGTATCCCCATCCTCGTACTGCTCAAATTCTGTCAGTCCCACCAGATCAGAAGGCAGATTCAGCGTTACTCCTCTGAAATCAATATCACTGTTTTCATTATTCGTCCCGTAAGCATAGCTTCCCCCAAGGCCAAGGAGCATGATCCGTTTTCCCAGCCTTGGATTTGTCTTTAAAAATTCATATTCTTCTGTATCCAGCAACTTTTTAAAATCCCTGTCCGCCATTCTTTTCTCACTCCTTCCACGGGTATTCCAGCCGCATATCCCCTCATTCCTGTCATTAAAATGATTGCATACAAAAAGACAATGCACTGTCAAGTACCGCAGTTTCTCAGCCAGATCTGACTGTCACAGTTTCCAATACCGTCCAATGATTCCTTACAAAATCTATGACTGTGCAGTGTCATCCCTTCACCCGAACGGCTAACATCATGATTGATGTTTATTTTTGTTTATGCTAAGATCATAGTATAATTTTGTCTGACATACAATCCAATTTTCTCATTTTTTCAAGAAACACACCTGCATATAGTTTTTCTGCAAAATACTATATGATGGCTGCCTGGATTTTGCCGTCCTTCTGGAGCCGACAGACACTACAAGGTATGAGTACATTTCGCTGCCCGCTTTTGATTGCCGGGAACTTTTAATACCAGAATTGCATGGTGGGCTCAAACGGAATTAGAACGCATGAATATTGTCGCAACTTACAATTTGATAAACGGTATCCTGTGTTCAATAAAGCGTCTGAAGCTTTCTTAAACGAATTTTGGAAATGAACCTGTGTTTTTACATACTAATGGGGAGACTTATCCCTTCTTCATCACCACAATATCATTCACGCTTACTCCAAACAGCATACTGAGCGCCATCACATTATCCAGTGTCGGCATACTCGTTCCATGAATCCACTTGTAAATTGCGTTTGTCGTGGCAAAGCCAAAATACTCTGCCATAGCGGCCACACTGTATCCGGCGGCCCTTCGCATTCCATCTATATTTATTCCGGTGGCAACCGGATCAATAACCGGATAATTTCCCATTTTTCTCACCTCCACACAATAAAAATAACTGTCTTCCCTCATGGAGAAAGCGGCTGCATGGACGTGAGCTTTGGAAGCTACGGCAAGCGATAAGCCTTTTCCTGCCATAAGGGTACAAAAAAGAGACGCTGTTGTTTACGGCGTTTTTCTGCCTGCCCATGGCGTTTCAGACCATTACTCATCATAGATTCCTCCTGTGCTTATCGTTATATCTTCCCCCAGCATACCCGTCTCTGGCAAAAAAAGCAACCAGTAGTTTTTATCCTTCTGCCGGGATAGCCGGACTGAAACCAGCCTCGTTCTGTCCGCAGCGCAATACCTTATCCATTTGGCTGCGTTCGCTCATAATTATATGTTCCTGTACGGTTCCAAAACTACGGATGCAGGGCTCGAACCTGCGACACGCTGCTTCAGAGGCAGCAGCTCTTCCAGCTGAGCTAATCCGCATAAATTTTTATATCTGTAAGTACAGATATCATGCGTGTAGTGGGGCTCGAACCCACGACCTGACGGTTAAAAGCCGCCTGCTCTTCCAGCTGAGCTATACACGCAAAAATACCGCCTGTCCGGTCAGGGCAGGCGGTGAGAAAAACGATAACGGGATTCTGTCACAAATCAATCAAAAATCCCCTTCCACAGCTTTATCCTGACAGGTATTGGAAACAGACGCTCTTTACGGGCGCGTTTCTGTTTCTGCTGCTGTTTCTCAAAAATCGCCATATTTGTCATCGTTTTTCTCTCCCTTCGTTTTGATATCTGCATTATACTCCGGCAGACAGAACCTGTCTATCTTCTGTCAGTAGATAACTCAGGTAAATAATCTAATATCATGAAACAGAAATGTCAGTTTATCGATTTTCTTGTTGATATGCCAGTGGCCGCAGTACCACTCTCTGTAATCCAGCCTGTCCTCAATGCTATCCAGCCAGTTCTCCGTAGATTTATCTACCTTACTCTGGTCAATTCCCGGCAAAAAATGCTCTACCGGCTCATGTTTGCGGGGACAGGTGTGTGTTAATACCACATCCACGTTCCAATTCGCCTTATCCAGCTGCTGTTCCACATATCGCCTGACCTCCTCCGATGGCTGCTCATCCGGGAACCATCGGTATCCCATACGCAGCCGGTATTCCTTATCAATCGAATAGGCCCCGCCGATAACCAGTACCCTTCTTCCATTGATCCGGTAAATTTCACCGTCTTTTGCAAATAGCAGCCGCGGGAAACGCGCCTCCTGATAAACCATTCCACCGTTCCAATCAACCAGCCGGTATTCCCCCACTGTTTCCGGCCGCATCTCATGGTTGCCATGTACCAGAAAATATGTCATGTGCGTATGAGATACGTCCATTTTTCCTGCATCATCTCTGATATCCCCAAAATAATTAAACCCCGCATCTCCCAGAATCATCATGATATCATCCTGCTTCGTTCCCATTTCCGCACAGAAATTTTCGATTTGGCGAAAATCCCCATGGGTATCACCTGTAATATATACCGCCATTGTAGTTCTTCCTCCCATTAGAACACTTATTTTTCTTAATCCCCCAACTGTCACAGCACTGCAAAAACAATGCAAATGCTTTATGCTTACACTCCCGGAAATTCTTTTCCTTTTCTTCTTTTTTATATTTGTCAAGGCGTCTTGTCGTCCCACCCTTTAATACAGCAATATCCCCGTCCACGACGAGGATATCTTCGATACTGGTATGTAATATTCTGCTGAGGATCAGGAAATTGTCCAGACTCGGAAGGGATTTTCCGGACAGCCACTTATAGACTGCCTGGGGATTCTCAAAACCCATTGCTTCCTGGATATCCTTAACGGAATACCCTCTATCCCGGATCATCGTTTTCATCCGCTTTCCGGTGGCTTCCTGCTGGATCGACAAATATACTGGTTCCATATGGCATACCTCCTGCTATTCATCTTCCCATTCCAAAACACGATGAAAACAGTATACCTCTTTTCTGGATCCTATACCATAACTTTTTTCTTACAATTCATAACTGTTCAGCCATGTTCACATTTTTCTCCTTAAACGCGGCATATGACCGTGCTTTTGCCGCTTCGCACATACAGAATGTACGAAAAGCTTTCGATTCCCCAGACAGACAGCGATATGGCAGGATTTCCCTCTTAAACTGACTTTATACCCTATGGAATAACAAACAAATAACGGATAACAGGATTCCTAAACGCTGTACATCTTCTCTATTAGGATTAAAAATTTTCTGTCTGGAAAAAACCGGGAAAGCAATCAGAGGTCAATTTCCATGGTTTCGATACTGTTCACAGCATCCAGAGCCGTCTGTGCCCTGGCAAGTTCATCGGATACTGCCGCATAGTCTGCTTCCGCCTTCCCGATGTTGTAGTTGGCATAGCAGTAGTCAATAATACTGCCTGTATGGCCAAATCCACCGGCCATCTCACGCTGCTTCGGAAGGCGGCTTTTCATATTGGACAGCTTTTTCTTTTTTGATGTAAGCTGCGGGATATATACCAGCATCTGGTCTATGGTCATATCGAAGCCCTGAACCTCATGGCTTACATTGAATCCATTGATTGCGTGCTTTACCATACGTATTTTCCGATCCAGTTCCTCCAGTTCTTTCTGCGTCTGTGCATAGTCATAATCCGGCCTTACAGAGTCCACATCCTCTCCCATGGCGGCCAGAAATGTGCTGCTTTTGAGTTCTTTCACTAACAGGGCATCCCGCTCCTCCGTCAGTCTGCGAAGCAGCTTATTCGCTTCTGATGACGTATATCTCATAGCTGTTCCCTCCTTCATCTGTCTTTGTTTACCTGATCACACCTATTATATCCCAGGATGCACAAGCTGTCATTAAACTGCTGGTTTGCTAAGACCAAAACATTCTTTCTCTCAATTTTTATACCTCTGGATGCTGTACCCGCATCCCATTGTTTTTAATCATCCCTGCTGCACTGTCCCGCAGGTTTTCCTGAAAGAAGCCCATAGCGTAGTCCGGCGGATCATTTTCAGACAATCCCCGGTCAAAGCGGTCCTTCCGGTAAAATCCGATGGTATAAAGGGTAAAATGGTGACAGGTTTTGCTCTTGGCCCCGTGTGTAACAGCCATCTTTTGCTCAGAACCTGTTTTTACCTCTGCAATGTCACTCAGCCGAACCAGTACGGCATAGGGCGAGCTGCCCTCCTGCAGGATATAGTGGGGCGTCAGGATCACCCTTGCCGGGGTTCCATTGCTGTTCGGCCCGATCATCTGGTAGGAAAGCACCTGTTCCCCGCCCTCTAAGGCAGCCAGCATTTCTCTGCCCAGAAACTCCTTTTCCATGTCGTTTGCAGAAAGAGCCTTAACACTTTGCTCAATTTTTTGCACATACCGGCCGGGTCTGAGCTGAAGCAGCAGAACGGCCAGGTAAAAAGCGCAGATAATTAAGCCTAAAAATAAGCCTCCAACCATCCCTGTGAGCAGATCCTGTGTACTGCCGCCCCCTAAAAGCGCCATGCCTCCAAACAGAACGGCTAAAAGCAGAATCGTCAGCGGCACAACCTTCAGAATACTGTTTTTGCGGATACGGCTGCAATAGGCACCGATCCATTCCTCTTCCTTTTTCAGCCAGTTCTGGTAAGCAGATCCTGTCATATTGGTTCCTCTCTTTCTGTACACTCCGTGCCTGCACAGCACGAAGGGTCTCTCCCATCCTATTCGCCTTTAAGATAGCCTTCAGCACCCGCAGATGCTTCATAGCCAGCTGCCCTCCCGATCCCCGCCCTCAGTATCCCTACAAAGTACACAGTTATGAACGGTAAATTTATAGCTGATATTTGGCAATTCCCGTTTCTGCGCCGCCACACTCCGCCCCATCCGCTTTTTCAACAGGACGGGCATGGCGAGAGGGGCGGCAACCAGCAAAACCATGCCAAGAGCAGCTACAGACATTCCCCTCAGCTGACAATCGCCAGCACCACAGCAATAACCATGGGAAGGCCGCACCCGGCAAGAACATAGGCATTGTCGGTATTACTCCAAATTCCAATTTATTCCCCTATTCATCCCCTTGTTTTTTCAAAATAAGGATTGTGCTGAAAATGTCAATCACTGGAAAAAACTGCAGTGCATAGTGAATACCCGACGGACATTTCTGATGTTTTTTACGCAGAAGCATGATATAGCAAATTCCCACACAACCGCTCTGGACAATCAGGATACAGGTGAAAATGACCGGAAGCGGAACAAGAAGAATCATCATCCCTCTGGAAGCCCCCACCAAAACAAACCAGACCAAACAGCTGTAAAGAAAATTAAGGATGTAAAATGGGATACTCCATAGTTTCAGCCATTTCCAGCCTTTCCTTAGATTATCTGCTTCATTTCGGCAATAAGCCATAACCGCAGCTGCAACACAAACCCATCCGGCAATATGTACAATTACCACCATTGCCAGATAAAACTCAAAAAGTCCCATCACCACTGTATTCCATCCACTGTCGCCAAAATAGAGCATCCCCATGGGGACAGCGATACTCAAAACAAGGTGCAGATACATTCCCATCAGAAAAATCTTCGCCAACTTTTTCAAATCTGTTCCCCCCTTTCAGGTTTTTAAAACCATTTAGACCTTTCATGGATCTGCCATAAACCCATCTGAAATTTCCTCTTATCAATGATCAAAAAAGCCCTGCGCCGCGCCGCCGTAAAGACAGCCTGACACAGGGCATGAAAAGGCCGCAAAACGATCCCCACATCCATGGCGGATGTGGTCTCTTCTACAGATAAAATCATTTTTTATATGTGTGACTTTGTGTTTTATTATATCATAAATTGTTTTTATTTGGAAACATTTTCTTATCTGAGTTTCCGCAGTTTTATCCACAGCCTTCCCATTTTGCAATCACTGAAAGCTGAACATATGTCTTGACCTCTGCAGCCTGAGGAAACATCATAAGCCTCACATGGTCATCATGGTACGCTGCATATATATCAAAGAGCCGGAACTTTCATTCCGGCTTCTTAAACTGCGTTTCACTGATACTGTATACCAGCAGTTTCTCTTATTTTGAAATGGAAATCAACCGCAGCATCACAGCGCATCAAGCCTCGTCAATGGCATACCCTATATCATTCCTCATATATTTATTCCCAAACTCTACCCACTCCGCAGCCTGATAGGCGTTAACCCGCGCTTTCTTCAGATCTTTTCCCACAGCAGTAACGCCCAGTACACGGCCGCCGTTTGTGACAACCTGGCCCTTTTCATCAAATTTCGTTCCCGCATGGAATACATAATATCCGTCTGCATCCTTAAATTTCTCCAGGCCGGAAACTGGGTATCCCTTCTCATAATGCTCTGGATACCCCTCAGAAGCCAGAACCACACATACGGCTGCATTGTCCTCAAATTCCAGTTCTGTCTGATCCAGGGTTCCGTCGATGCAGGCCTCAAAAAGCTCTGCCAGATCGTTTTTCATCCTCGGCAGCACTACCTGCGTCTCAGGATCGCCGAAACGGGCGTTGTATTCCAGAACCTTCGGTCCGTCAGCAGTGAGCATGAGTCCAAAGAAAATAATTCCCTTAAACTCTCTTCCCTCTGCTCTCATTGCGTCCACCGTAGGCTGATAGATCCTTTCTCTGCAGAAAGCATCCACCTCAGGCGTATAAAAGGGACTTGGAGAGAACGTACCCATTCCGCCGGTATTTAAGCCTTTATCTCCGTCTTTGGCCCGCTTGTGATCCTGAGCGGAGGTCATGATTTTGATGGTCTTTCCATCTACAAAGGATAGTACAGATACCTCACGGCCAGTCATAAATTCTTCTATGACAATCTCGTCTCCCGCAGAACCGAACTGTTTATCCAGCATCAGCGTCCTGACGCCGTCCTTTGCCTCCTTTAGGCTGTTGCAGATCAAAACTCCCTTTCCCAGAGCGAGGCCATCTGCCTTTAAAACAATGGGCATTTTGGCTGTCTCAAGATACTGGATGGCCTTATCCGGATCCGTAAAGGTTTCATAGGCGGCTGTGGGAATGTTGTATTTTTTCATCAGATCCTTTGAAAATGCTTTGGATCCCTCCAGGATCGCTGCATTGGCTCTGGGGCCGAACGCCCGCAGTCCCGCTGCCTCAAAGGCATCTACGGCTCCCGCTGCCAGAGGATCATCCGGAGCTACGACTGTCAGATCAATCCCATGTTCTTTTGCAAACGACACCTGTTTATCAAATTCCATCACACCGATGTTGATGCACTCTGCTACCTCCGCAATTCCTGCATTGCCGGGAGCGCAGTAAATTTTCTCTACCTTCGGGCTCTTTGCCAGTTTCCATGCAATCGCGTGCTCCCTTCCGCCGCCGCCTATGATCAGAATTTTCATCTGTGTTTTCCTCCTTCTCTCCTGTATCATTTTGCCAGGACGCAGACAGACCGGCGGCTTCCCCCGGTCTGTCTCCTGCGCTGTCCTGTTTCGGGATGTGTGCAAGCCTATAAACGCCTGTTAACATCCAATCTGTAATTTCACCCGTTCATCAGGTTTCTTTATCAGCGATCATCTGAATCGCTTTTGGAAGAATTACCCACTCCGCCTGCTCCATTACCCTTCTCTGTAGCGTCTGGGGCGTATCTCCCTTTTCCACCTCTACCGCCTTCTGTAAAATGATCGGCCCCGTATCCATACCGCCGTCTACATAATGGACCGTAGCTCCCGTAACCTTTACTCCTCTTGCCAAAGCGGCCTCATGAACCTTAAGCCCATAGTAGCCCACGCCGCAGAAGGCCGGGATTAAGGACGGATGGATATTGATGATCCGGTGCTCATATTTCTCCACCATAGCCTCAGGGATCTTAACAAGAAAGCCTGCCAGCACAATGAGATCCAGCCGGTACGCATCCACCTTTGCAAGAAAAGCCTGATTAAAGGCCTCTCTGCTTTCATACTCCCTGGGAGACATACATACTGACTCAATGCTGTGGTTCCTTGCCCTTTCCAGAGCGTAAGCGCCCGGATTATTGCTGATCACCACTTCTACTCTGGCATTTGTGATCGTTTTGCTGTCAATTGCATCCAGGATTGCCTGAAGGTTGGTACCGCCGCCGGATACCATGACGCCTACTCTTAGCATAAGGTCACTCCCTTTTCTCCCTCTTCAATGGAGCCGATCACATAGGGAATATCTCCGGCTGCCCGAATCGCCTCCATGGTCTTATCCACGTCTGCAGGATCTGCTGCCACGATCATACCGATTCCCATATTAAAGGTATTATACATCATTTCCTCGGCAATCCCGCCTTTTTCTGCCAGCAGCTTAAAGACAGCAGGCACCTCATAGCTGTCCTTTCGGATCACGGCGCGGACGCCGTCTTTCAGCATACGAGGTACGTTTTCATAGAAACCGCCGCCGGTGATGTGGCTGCAGGCTTTTATGGAGACGCCGGCCTTCTTGATGTTTTTTAACGCCTTTACATAGATTCTGGTAGGCGCTAAAAGCGCCTCGCCCAGTGTCTTTCCCAGGCTGTCATAGTAGGTTTCCAATCCCTCTTTTGTCATTTCCTGTTCAAATACCCTGCGCACCAGAGAGAAACCATTGGAATGTACGCCAGTGGACGCCATACCGATAAGCACATCTCCTGCCTTCAGGCTTTCGCCAGTAATCATTTCCTTCCGATCGCAGACGCCTACGGCAAAACCAGCCAGATCATAGTCCTCTTCCGGCATCAGCCCCGGATGCTCTGCCGTCTCGCCGCCGATCAGGGCCGCTTCAGACTGCAGACAGCCTTCCGCTACTCCCTTTACGATATCTGCAATCTTTTCAGGATAGTTCTTTCCGCAGGCAATGTAATCCAAAAAGAATAATGGTTCGCCGCCGGCACAGGCAATATCGTTGACGCACATAGCCACCGCATCAATACCAATGGTATCGTGCCGGTCCATGATAATGGCCAGCTTTACCTTGGTGCCGCAGCCGTCGGTGCCGGATAACAGCACCGGCTCCTCCATGTCCTTGATCTTTGCCAGTGAGAAAGCGCCGGAAAAGCCGCCCAGGCCGCCTAATACCTCTGCGCGCATGGTCTTTTTTACGTGCTCCTTCATCAGTTCTACGGACTTGTATCCCGCCTCGATATCTACTCCGGCTTTTTTATAATCCATCATGGTATTCATCCTCCGTTTTTAGTGGTATGGTTTCAAAGTCCTATTACATCTGCGCAAGATATTCTTTGTAGCCTAAGCTGTCTAATTTTTCCGCTTTCTTTACCACGTCCTCCTTAAGGCTCTCAGAGTATGCCTTAAGCCGTTCAAGCAGTTTCTGATCGGAAGCCGCAAGAATCTTTGCAGCTAGGATGCCTGCATTGGCGCCGCCGTTGATTGCTACGGTTGCTACAGGAATACCGCTTGGCATCTGAACGATGGAATACAGGGAATCTACACCTCCCAGATCAGAGGTTTTCATTGGGATGCCGATTACAGGAAGAGGGAAGATGGCTGCACACATACCAGGCAGATGAGCTGCCTTCCCGGCGCCTGCAATGATTACCTTAAAGCCCTTTTCCTCTGCGCCTTTTGCCCACTGAAAGAAGATGTCCGGCTCTCTGTGGGCGGAGATAATTGTCATTTCATAATCAATTCCCAGCTTATCCAGGATCTCTGCTGCCTTTGCCATAACCGGCATATCTGAGTCACTGCCCATTACAATTCCTACTTTTGCCATGTTTCAATCTCCTTTTCTAATAATAAATATTAGTTATAATTATAAATAGCTTTTCATATCTTAATTTTGCTTATAATTATAATACTAGGAAACCGCACAGGCGTCAATAGTAATCTTAAAGTCCAGGTAATTTTCCGTCAGGCCTCTTTTCTCCCAAAATGCCTCTCTACAGTGCCTCTGAATCCAGGGCCTTATTTAATTCCTCCGTTCCAGGCAGCACGAACCGGCCGGCCCGTATAAGGGCTGTCTGGCTGCTGTCCGCTTCCACTGCCAGGATATCTCCCAATTCATTATAAGGAATAGTAATATCCGTATGGCAGCTGAAATACGCCTTCTCCATATTCTCTTTTCTCAAAATGGAAATCTCATTATCTCTGGCAATGACCTCTTTTCCATCTGGATTATACATAGGAGAATCCTCGGCAAATCGGTAGCAGGTATCTCCCACCGCAAAATGAGGTCCCGTCTTTTCCGCGATCAGAATCGGCAGCCTGTTTCCGATGCCATACTTCTTGGCCATAGCATAAGCAGCGGTATTGGTACCGATGGCAAACTCTCCTAACGGCAGCCAGCTGTGTCCCCGCATGATCACCTGCTTTACCAGATCCTTTCCCTGACGGAGATCATTTTCCTCTGTGACGGTCTCATTTTCCTGTGAAATGAAATTTCCGCAGGAAAAATCCGTAACTCTGCCGTCTTTAAAATGCAGCCGCAGATCCTTAAAAAGATACCCCTCCACATATACCCTTTTCACATGGAGAAGGCCGCTGGTTCCCGTCAAAACCGGAGAGGTAAACACCTCGCCCAAAGGGATATTGACATCGGAAACACAGTTTTCAAAGTTGGTCTCTCTGGAGGGATTGCCTAAATTGTGCAGATGAACCCGGATATCCGTCTCGTTCCCGTCCCGTCCAGTGACCCTTACATACTCCACTCTGTCTAGGGCATCTATCAGCGTTTGCTGAATCTTCTGGTAAGTTTCATAATCCAGGGTGTTGATGCGGATGGTCTCTTTAAATATATCCTCAAACATCGGCCCGATCTCCGGTCTTGGGAAAGCGATCATGGTAAAGCTGGTCTCATCTCCAGGCATATATTGGTTGATGATCTGCCTGGCAGCGGTGGCACAGGAAAGAGTCAGTTCCTGCTGATGGTCGTTTAAGGAAAACGCCGTCTTTTTATTCACCGGCTGAAACTCCTCCTCACCAAAAGTCTCCACCAGGGCCGGGCCTGCGCACCAGGATGCCTGCTCCTTAAACGTCTCATAAGCCGTTTTTAAAATCGACAGCCTCCGCTCCTTAAAGGCATTTCCCATATAAAGGGCGCTGTCATAGCGGTGGTCGTAGTCATACTGACGGTTTGGGGAAGAACTGCAGTAACCGCGTCTGCCGTTTGAAAGGCGGTTTACGGACTCCACAGCCGCCCGGTAAAATACCGGCTCTAGGCCCATTTCCCGAAAATTCTCCACGGCCCGGCGGATCATCCGTTCAAAGCCTAACTGGTACTCCACCACAAGGGTTTTCTTTTTTGACAGGTCGCGCCCCATGACCTTAAATCCACGGCGGAAGCCCTCGGTATAGGTAGCTGCCATTTTCTCAATGACCTCATCAGGCAGGGATGCCATAAAGGCAGCCAGCTTCATTTCCGAAGGAGAAATGTATTCTCCAAACTGATATAGATACCGCAGATCAGTCAGATCCTCCTTCATAATCAGTTCTGTTCCAAAGTTCAGAGACGGATCCAGTCCCTCTCTGATCCGCCAGGGCAGGTAAAGATCCGCATAATCGCTCACATACCAGTACAGCGTGTCTCTTACCGCCTGTTCCCTGGGTGCTTCTTCTCCCTCTTCCCAGGCTTGGGTAAACAGGTTATAAACCTCCAAAAAGGTCTCTGCCAGAATGGTTATATTTTCCAGTCTCATTTCAAAAGCATACACAATACAGCCCCGGATCTCGGTATAAAGGAAGGACAGCAAAGGCCCCAGCCCTTCTCCCAGGCACCGAACCGCCCAGTCGGGGTTTGCAAAGCTCTCCTTGTAATGCTCTGGAAGGATATCCTCGTAAAGCCGCTCATTCCACCTGGCTAGCTCTTCCAGTGTCTGCTCCTTCCAGCGTTTTGGAAGTGCATCTTCCCAGATTCCCCTGGCAGTCAACAGTTCACACATCAGGCCGAAAAAACCGGCCATCCGTTTAAAATAAGGGCCGTAAGGCAGCCGGATCTCCTCTTTTTCAATCGAAGCGATTCGCTCCATGGAAAGGTCCAGCCGTTCCCTTACGGCTTCATTTTCTTTCTGTAATAATATTCTGTAATCCATGCAAAAACTCCTGTTTAAAAACGATAAGGACTGGCCAGAGCGGCCAGTCCCGGTAACATTTATCCTGGTTTCAGCCTGCAAATCCGATCAAAATGATCATGACCCAGAGGAGGATAATAAGTCCTTCCAGGGCAATTCCGATCTTGGCCAGAATATAATTGCAGCCATCCTCTGTAAATGAAAGAATCCCGTACCATAATCCTGCCGCAGCAGCCACGATACTGGAAAAGCCGTAGGCGCCTGTGTTTGGTCCCCCCTGTCCAGCCCCCTGAACAGACAGATACAGACTGAAAGCGCCCAGTCCCAGCGCTAAAATTCCCAGTCCCAGACAGATAAAGCTGCGCCTGGCAAAGGGATTTCTCACATAGGATATTTTATTTCCCACCTGTCTCACTGTTTCCACCTCCTGTACCGGATAAGAATACGGATATAATGGGCTGCCCCGTGGATATAAAAGCCGGCGGCAGCTCCCAGGGTATTAAGAAACATATCATCCACATCAAAGCTTCCCACCTTAAAGATCAGCTGCAGAGTTTCTAAGGTCAGACTCCAGATAAAGCCAAACATCACAGTATTATACCACAGCCGGCTTCGCCTGCTGATGATGGGCAGAATAAAACCAAAGGGGATAAACGCAGCGATATTTCCAACAATATTGATCATAAACAGAGAAAAGCCAAGGACATCATAATGACGGAAGTAGCGGCTGATCTCTTTAAAGAGAACCAGGTTATAAGCATACTCCCGATCTGCCTCCGTGCGGCCGAAGGATTCCGAAAAAAACATAAAATAAGCCAGAAGGCACAGATAAAGTATAAACAATACCCATCCTACCTTCTGCCGCGGGGTGGTAGGCCTGATCATCCTTCCCCGCCTGTTAAAATTCGATCTCGGATTTGCGCTTTAATAAGAGCGCTCCATTTACGATCGAAATAATGCCAACAGTCAGTCCCGTGACTGCCATGATAATGCCTACCGCAATGCATCCCGCGCCGGTATTGCGCATGGTCTTATATATTCTTTCCATATTTTTACTGCCTTTCATGGGTTCTGCGGCTGCCTGCGCTTTTAAGGTGTTATTCCTGTGCGCCGTACTCTGCATAGTATGCGTCAATAGCAGCCTTTAATGTATCATCAATGACAACTTTGCCGCCGCGCTCCTTATTGTACAGGTACTCGGTCACATCCGCCATGGTAACGATGGCAGCCGTTGGAAAGCCGTACAGATCTTTGATCTCATCCAGAGCACACTTTGTTCCCTTACCCCGCTCCATGCGGTTTAAGGATACGATCAGGCCCTTAACCTCCACACTGCCCTGTGCCTTTAAGATCGGGAACGTTTCTTCGATGGACTTTCCTGAGGTGGTAACATCCTCAATAATCATCACACGATCACCATCCTTAATGGGACTTCCAAGCAGGATGCCCGTATCTCCATGATCCTTTACCTCCTTGCGGTTGGAGCAGTAACGGATATCTTTTCCATAAAGCTCACTGATCGCCATGGTAGTTGCCACGCTCAGTGGGATTCCCTTGTAAGCCGGTCCGAACAGCACGTCAAAATCCAGACCAAAATTATCATGAATGGCTTTTGCGTAATACTCGCCCAGCTTGCGAAGCTGCGTTCCTGTCACATAGGCTCCCGCATTCATAAAAAACGGGGACTTGCGTCCGCTCTTTAAGGTAAAATCTCCAAATTTGAGCACATTACTCTCTACCATAAAATCTATAAATTCCTGCTTATACTGTTCCATTATGAAAAAACCTCCTTTAAAATAATTCGGAAAATAATTAAATTGGGGATATTCTCTCCGATTGTAGCATATTTTTCCAGTCTTGTGAACTACCCATTACATAAATCCCAGGACAAATCCCCAAGTAAACCTATCGCAAAAATAAGAATGGAAAAATATTCCAGCCTGTACCGTGTGAGATTTTCCAACACGCCTTGACATTCCCCCTTCAACCTGCTAATATAGGTAAAAGCGAATTGTTTCGTTGACATACCAGATATGCAAGCTTGGTTATCCGGGGTTGTACTGGTTTCGACGGGGGTCATGCAGCTGGTGAAGCTATCCCCATGCGATGGGTTAAATGGCAAAATTAAAAATAAACGCTAACGACGAATTAGCATACGCTGCCTAATGGTAGCTGTCAGACTTAAGGCACCCACACTTTAAGAGCCTGGCATCGACTATGTGGGAAACGACGTATACAAAGCTTTGAGTATACGGGCGTATGATGAAGCTACTAAAACCGTCAGAGTGTCTTTTCCCGGACGGCGGAGGGAATGTTAAATAAAAGACTATGATAGTAGAAGAACAGGGAATTGATTTTCGGACAGGGGTTCGATTCCCCTCAGCTCCACTTTAAAGAAACCGCGTAAATGCTGGAAAATCCAGTGTTTAGGCGGTTTTTTCGTGGTTTGAGGGTGTAAGGACAGAAAGCAGTAAAGCCCCCACCCCCCACCATATCCCCAATGTTTTCCAGGCAAGTATCACACGAAATATCACACAGGCAGGCAAAAGACAGCGGATAGTAATATAAAGGCTGGGGAAACGCCTGGTTTCTCTGGCCCTTTTTATCGTCCTCAAAATAAGACATCTCTATAAACTGCCTTCCAGAAGGTCAAGCATTTTGTGGTTCAAAACATATCCTCGGTTACGCAGTTCCATTAAAATCCGGCGGTATCCGTAACGTCCCTGATTTTCCTTATAAATTGCTGTGATTTCTGCTTTTTCAAGATTATATTTGTCTCCAGACTGCACTTTTTTGCAATGATAGTAATAAGTGCTTCTGGGGATGCCGGAAAGTTCCAGCAGGGCTGCCAGTTTATAGTTACGCCTTAATTCTGTAATGGCAGTCACAATATGGGGCATTTGTATTTTTCCCGCTTTTGAATTAAGGCGTTCATTTTTTTAGGTAGTCATTCTCCATACGGAGCCGCAGTTTTTCTTCTTCAAGACACTTCTCCGATGTTTCTCTCCGGGTATGGCCTTCCAGCACATATTGAACAACCATCATTTTGAATTCTTCTATAAAAAGTTCTTTTCCCATAAAACTGCAAGTTATCCACCAGATAGAGTACCTGCTAAACAGATCACTCTCGCATATTTATTTTCGGAATCCTCCAAAACTTTAATTTTACCTTGCCGAATAAAATGTTCGATTCGCCCTGCAAACCACCAGTCCCCCATACCTATCTGAAAACACCCAAGAATATCGCCTATCAATCTTGCCTCTTTGATGGGCTTATATGTAAGTCTTTTCCATATCAAAAAATCATAAAAATCTTCTGGAACACTGGTAACTCTCCCGTTTATCACTGCTCTGAGAGGACTGTTATCCTCAATCAATCCTATCCAAAGCAGCGCATACTTCCTCTCTTCTTCTTTGGTCAGCATCCTTTCATGGGAGAGGAATCCTGCAAATTCCTCCGGCGAAACTTCTCCCCAGTTTCTGTAAGAAATAATACTCGTTTTTCTTACCACAGATTCCGGGAGTTTTACGATATGAACCTCATTTTTATAGTTTTGCAGTATCCGGCACAGACTGTAAAAACCACATATCGAATACGGCGCATCGCTGTACCATACCCGGATTGTCTCGCCATCTTCCAGATATTTCTTCAAACGCAATAATTCATTCAAATAAACTTCCCCTGTCAGTTTCAATTCCTCATCCATTTCTTGACTTTTACCATACGTATTTTGTGCGTACATGGAATAAATCAGATTGTTCCGGTACTGACTGTCTAAAGGCTCTTTGATATTACCAATATCCAGCATGAAACCAAGGCAGACTACTTCTTCTGCCATTCCCTCCACCCATCCAGTAAAGGTTTCATCTGGCGGTGTCTTTTTTTCTGCCATCCACACCGATGTCGGCCCGTTCACATGACCAACTGCTACCGTACTTTTTGCGGCTTTCATAGAGGCCGCTTCACTTTCTCCAAATAATACTTCAATCATATCTGCTTTCTCCGCAAATTCCGAATCAGTTCGTTTATAATTATATTTTACCATATAAGCCCTTAAAAAACTATTTATTTGCCCTTGATTCTTGGAATGGTGAGGGCTGCTGTCCATAAAAATTTTGTGCAACTTTATCGCACATGAGCATTTACTGATGGATTCACGGGAACCCCCTCTTTTTAACTATCCTGCCGTCTGACAGCCTTTTTAAGTCCTCTGAAATCTCCGTTTTTATCCCCCTCCCTCATCCACCTGACCAACCGGCTGTATTTTCAGCCTGTTCGCTTCCCAAATTTGGACAGCAACTCCCTCGGATTATCGAGCCATTAAATTCTCAGAGCCAACGCATCCCTCCCGCACTCCCTGTATCATTCACAAACTTCTTACACTATGTTCATATTTCTGTTACAGATTGATCAAACTCTCTTCACGATTTTTTCCTATACTTAGTTTTGCAAAGAGCTAATGCTATTAAACTTTTTTTCATAATACTCGGCCGGCTGGAAGGACTTTCAGCCGGCCTCCTCCTTTTTACAGACACATATTAAAACGAGTACCTGGCAAAAATCCGTCCGTTTCCTCCTTTTTTACTTTCTTTCCGTGATTTTGTATAAAATCTTTTTTCATATTTTCTAATTTTTGTGTAGACTTATTTCATCATCTGTGCTATTATAATAGACGTAACCCCCCAATACATTATATAGTTTTTGCTACACCCCATAAGAAACGAAATACCTTCTCCTGAAAAGACCGGTTCCCCGACCGGTCTTTTCGCTGTTCGGATATTGCTGCATCTTGGAAATGATCTGCCGCAGGAATGCACCTGATATCGTCTTTTCATTTATACCGATTATAAGCGCTGTGAATTATCTGATTTTTTACTTATTTTGCTTCAAATTGAACATCTTTATTTTTTTTACAAAAAATGCTGGACAAATTGAAAAGCTCATGATAGACTATACAAGTTCTCAGCGATGAGCAGATAACAAATTGAAAAAGGCCTGATGGTCAAGCGGTCAAGACGACGCCCTCTCACGGCGTAAACCCGGGTTCGATTCCCGGTCAGGTCATTGAAGAAACATTTTGTTTTTTCTTTAATAATCACATTACAATTTATAAAAGGCCTGATGGTCAAGCGGTCAAGACGACGCCCTCTCACGGCGTAAACCCGGGTTCGATTCCCGGTCAGGTCATTTAAAGCAAGCAGTATAATTACTGCTTGTTTTTTTGTACCTCACCGCCATCCTTTCTGCACTCCAATAAAAAGGCCGATAGTCAAAAAAAGAAACAGGCACCCTTTACCAGGAAACCGCCTGTTTCCACACATTCTAATACAGATTTCTGACCTTAAATTCTTTCTCCAGCTCTCTGCGCTGATCCTTCTTTGCAATGTCCGCTCTCTTGTCATAGAGTTTCTTTCCTCTGGCAAGTCCGATCTCTACCTTCACAAGGCTTCCCTTAAAATACACCTGCAGAGGCATCAACGTATATCCTTTTTCTGCAATTTTGCCGTTTAGCTTCATGATCTCCGATTTATGCAGAAGCAGACGGCGGATCCGCAGCGGATCCTTATTGAAAATATTTCCCTTTTCGTAAGGACTGATATGCATACCATAGATATACACCTGGCCTTTCTCAATCTTTACAAAGGCTTCCTTTACGCTGCATTTGCCCATACGAATGGACTTTACTTCTGTGCCGAACAGTTCAATTCCGGCTTCATATTTATCATCAATAAAATAATCATGGTATGCTTTTTTGTTATTAGCCACCAGCTTGATCCGATCTTTCACCTTGTCCCTCCCTCTGACTGGTCTTTCCGGCAGATGTCCCTATCATACCACAGGCAGGTCTTTTCAGTCAAGAAGAGACGCAGCCGCTGCAGAAACGCCTGAATTATTTATTTAAATTCTACCCTTCACTTGGCAAGCAGAACTTACTCTTTCACTTTGATCGAGCAGTGACAATCTCCCTAATGATCCTGACCAATCATCCAGAACTCAGCCTATCCGTGACACCCCTCTATTCCTACATTGACAAAGGAATCCTTCTCAGCCGGAATATAGATCTGAAACGGAAAGTGAAGTTCAAAAAGCGGAAATCCAATCAGCCCCAAATACAGAATCGTAAGATCTTCAATGGGCGTACCTATGCCGATTTCAAAGGAGTTCATGCGGATGAATTGGACCCTTGGGAAATGGATACCGTCAAATCTGCACAGGGATCCGCCACGCTTACAGAAAGCTTTAGGCGACAGCGTTGAATTTACATTTCTCTTCCCGGTCATCTTAACAGACCGGGGCGGAGAATTCGGAGATCAGGAAAACCTTGAAATGAGTCGGCAGGATAGACGGCGGACCAGCATCTTTTACTGTGACCCTATGTACAGTAGCCAGAAGGCTGCACAGGGACTCTGGACCCCGGCTGCCGCGGCCCGCAGGGCCATGCCCCCAAGCAAAAGCCCATAGCTGTCCCGACCCGCTCTCAATGGTAATATACCAGCTCAGCACATAATCCGTTACTACCGAGCCAAGGATGGAGCCGATCTGGCTGATCAGAAATCCTCTGACTGCTTTCATACAAAAATCTTTTTCACCTTTCCATTCTGCTTTTCTTCATAGTATTTTTCAAAGGAATCATTGTGGGAAACAATAAGAAGGGACATTCTCCAGCGCCTGCAATACTCTGCCACCCGCTCTGTCACAGTATCCGCCAGCTCCGGGTTCAGCGCGCTCACCGGCTCGTCCAGCATAAGAAGCTCCGGCTTGCGGATCAGCGCCCTGGCAAGCCCCAGACGCTGCTTCTGTCCGCCGGAAATATTTTCCCCGTTCTGCTCGATAAGGTAATCCATCCCCTTAGACTCCACAAACTCCTCCAGACAGGCCGCCTCCACTGCCTCGTGGATCTCCCGCTCTGAAAAAGCCTCTCCCAGCGTAATATTATTTAAAATCGTATCCCGGAAAATATAGGGAGTCTGCTGAGACTGCAGGACGTGGCTGTAATATGCCTCCGGCTCTATGCCGGCCGCCCGGATGCCGTTAAATCCCATGGATACAGGCTGACCCTCCGTATCATAAAAACGGGAGATCAGGTTTAAAAGGCTGGTTTTTCCCCTTCCGCTGGGCCCAGACACGATCCCCGCTTCTCCTCTTAAAAGAGTAAAATCCACATCATGGAGAATGGATTTTCCATCAGGGAAGGTAAAGGACCTGGAGGAAAATGAAAATTCCTTCAGAGGCTCCAGCTGGCAAGTCTGATACTCCCTTTCCTGTTTTTTAAGAATCGGAGCTATTTTCTCCTGCATGGCCAGGGCCTGGGTTCTCTTATTCAGATAATCCGGGATCACCTGGATGGGCTCCTGGAGGGTTCCGGCCACTCCGTAGATGGCAATCAGCTGGCCGATGGAAAGCTGGCCCTTCATCACCAGTCCCACTCCGATGATCACCGTTAAAATCGGCATGGCGATCACAAGCATGGCATAGGTAGAGGTAAAGGCAGAATAATAGCGTGAAATACTGCGGCTGTATCGGAAGGGGTATTCATCAATAAAATCCGACAGCTTTTTATCAAAAAATCCTTCTTTTTTATACTGCTTTATATCCTTGATCCCATCCAGACACTCCACAATATCGGTGCTGATCTCCGTATTGGAAACCTGAAGCTGATAGGTCCGGTCAGAAATAATCCGGCTGATATACTGGGTTCCCAGAAAGCAGGCCATGACGATCAGAAATACAATAATAGAGATCAAGACGCTGTAGTAAAGCATCACTCCAAAAGCCAGGATCAGGCAGCAGACATTGAAAACAACGGTTATGATCCCCACACTCTGCCAGTCTGAAATAAACTTGCTGTCATCCTTTACCATTGTAAGGATTGATGAGGAAGAAAAGCGCTCATAAAATGAATAGTCCTTTCTCATAGACAGCCCAAACAACCGCTTCATCAGGGAATAATGGCTGGTATACTGCAGCTTCCGATACCAGTATTGGAAAAAACAATTCAGAAAAAAGAATGAGAAAACCAGGATCAGACAGTTCCTTATATAGGACTGGGTTATACCGATATTCCCTGCCGTAAGGCTGTCAACGGTTCTTTGGATCTCCATCAAAAGCACATACCGGATCAGCATCTCCGCCACAAAAATAAGCGTCGCAATGACCTGGATCTTTCGGATGGGCTTAAAGGTGTGATTGATTTCTCTGTCAAATTGCTTCATCGGGGGGCACACTCCTCTTTTTTCTTCATTTTATCTATTTATGGTAATAAAAGCAATCGCAATCTTTCCTAATATCTGAATCCTGAATTATTTATTTAAATTCTACCCTTCACTTGGCAAGCAGAACTTAGTTCCGTAAATGCAGAACTTAAGCTTTCATATATTCCTTGTTATTCCCATGTTTTTTCATGTATCCTTCTTTTGTTCCCACACGGCGGCTAAGGGAGGGACATTATATCAAATGTATGATCATACCAAAAGGAACCGTTTTTGAAGGGTTCACACAGTGGGATATACGTAAGGCCGTTGATCATGGTAAACAATGCTCCCAGGAAGAAGCTGGGAGGACCCACGCCTTATCAAATCTCTATGAATGTATTCGGTGAAGAGATACTCAAAAAGCAGCAGCTCCGGTACGTTTCCTCTGACGAGGCAACGTACCGGAGCTGCTGAAATAAAATCAATCGATGAAAAACGCCGCAGGACACAGCAAACTTTACTCATTTCATAAAAGCCTGTAGAAGTCAGTTTCAAACAGCACCCTTCCAGAGGCTTATTTGCCATATCACAAAGATGATTATTTTCAATGATCTACCTTTCGCTTATCACAAAAACTCAGTATTTCATATGGCAAAAATATAAAAAAGTTCCCTACCTTTCCCTTTCAAGTACGAAATCTACTGTCCGCAGCAGTCGATCCGTTCCCGCCACAATCACACGCACCGGCTGTCCCAGCTTGTAGGTTTTTTTTGTCATTTCTCCTGTAAGTTCATATTTTGTTTCATCAAATATATAATAATCATCCCGCAACTCGCTGATATGAACCAGCCCCTCTACTGTATTGGGCAGTTCTACATAGAAGCCCCAGTTTGCCACTCCTGAGATCACACCCTCAAAGGTTTCACCCACATACCTTGCCATATACTCGCATTTTTTCAGCTTATCTGTCTCCCGCTCCGCCTCGTCGGCCCTGCGTTCCAGAACCGACGCCTGTACCGCCACCTGGGACAGCAGCAGCTGGTAATGCGCCTGACGTTTCTCCTTTAAGCCCCCGCAAAGAGCTTCCTTGATAATACGGTGGATCTGCAGATCAGGATAACGCCGGATAGGCGAAGTAAAATGTGTATAGTACCTGGCCGCCAGACCAAAATGGCCGGAACATTCGGTGGTATATTTTGCCTGTTTCATAGAACGCAGCGTCAGCCTGGCAAGCAGCGGCTCCTCTGGCGTTCCTTCAATCCGGTCTAAGAGCTTTTGCAGTTCCTTGGGATGGATCTCCCCCTGCTGCATCCGAATAAAATAGCCGAAATTATTGATAAACACTCCCAGCTGCTTCATTTTCTCGGGATCCGGCGTATCGTGCGTCCTGTATAAAAACGGCACAGACTGCCAGTAGTAGTCTTCTGCCACTGTTTCATTTGCCAGCAGCATAAAGTCCTCAATGATCCTGGTTGCCGTATTGCGCTCATAAGGCCTGATTTCCAGGGGATGCCCATTTTCATCCAGAAGAATCTTGCTCTCAGGGAAATCAAAGTCAATGGCTCCCCGCCTCTTTCTCCTCTCCCTCAAAACAGAGGACAGCTTCTCCATTCGCCCAAAAAGAGGCAAAAGCTCCTTATATTCCTCTATCAGTTCTTCTTTTTTTTCTGTCAAAATACCATTAACCGCCGTATAACTCATCCGTCGATCCACGCAGATAACTGTCTCACAGATCCTGTGGTCCATTACATTTCCCTGATGATCCACTTCCATAATGCAGCTTAACGCCAGCCGGTCTGTACCTGCATTCAGAGAGCAGATACCATTTGACAGCTTGTGAGGCAGCATAGGGATCACCCGGTCTACCAGATAAACGCTGGTGCCCCGCTTTAGGGCCTCCTTATCCAGAGCGCTGCCCTCTCTTACATAATGACTTACATCCGCGATATGGACTCCCAGGATATAATTTCCTTCCGGCGTCATCCCAAGGGTGATTGCATCGTCCAAATCCTTTGCATCCTCTCCGTCAATGGTAACGGTCTGTAAGCTGCGAAGATCCAGACGACTCATATAAGTACCCTTCCAGGTATGATTTTCCCTCAAATCATCCAGATGATACACTGCCTGCGGACCTGAAAAGGCGGTTCCTGCCGGCGTTTCCATCTCCAGCTTATCCGGTACAGACTCCAGTTCCTCCATCACCTCCTGTGGAAATGCTTCTGGAAGCCCGTAGGCCCGCACCAGGGACAGGATATCTGTTCCAGGATCATTCACATGGCCTAATATCTCAACGATCCTCCCCTCCGGTTTCTTTCCCTGACTACCGAAGTCCGTGATTTTCGCAACTACTTTGTGACCCGTTACCGCCCCCTGATCGCAGCCCTGAGGAATAAAAATATCCTTTGTCAGTTTCTGATTATCAGGCACCACAAAACCGAAGGTCTTATTTTTCTGGTAATATCCCACAACCTGGCTGTTGGCATGATCCAGAATCCGCACCACTGCCCCCTCTGGTCTGCGGCCATTTTTCCCGTCAGATGTGATTACGATCTGCACCCGGTCCCCGTGAAGAGCCGCTCCAGTCTTTTCCTCCGGAATAAATACATCCTGATCCATTCCTTCCACTGTCACAAATCCAAAGCCTCTCGGATGACTCCCAAAGATGCCGTTTACCGAAAAGGTCTCCGGTTTCGCATATTTTCCTTTTTTTGAAATACCAATGATACCCTCTGCCGTAAGTTCATCCAGTACCTCCTGAAGCTCGCCGCGCTGGGATTTAGGGATATCCAGCAGCATGGCAAGTTCCTTTGCTTTCATAGGCACATAGGCCTTTTCGTCCATAAGCTCTGTGAGCATTTTCTTTCTCTGTTCCAATAATTCTCTTTCCATGTATCCTCTTTTCTGTACGGCGTTTCTTCCTTAACAACGCCAAAAGCTGATTAAAAAAACACCCTTCATTGATGATACATGAAAGGTGTTCTTCTCTGTCCTGTGTCCGTATTATTATCCCTGAACCTTTAAAAGAATATTCAGGATCAGTGTGATGATCATAAAAACAATGGCGCCGTATCTTGTGAAGTGCTCCAGTGTGCCCTCCATGGAACGTCCCTTGTTCTTGCTCCAATAGCTCTCAGCTATGCCGCCGATGGCACCGCCCAGTCCATTGGACTTGCCCTCCTGCATCAGGATCACGATAGAAATCGCAACGCCGAGGAGCACATATATGATCGATAAAATAACCTGAATCACTGCCATGACCTGTACCTCTCTCCATTTTCTTATAATCAAACAAAGCTACTATACCATACTTTTTCTGTAAATACAAGGATTTTTTCACGCTCCGCCATTTCGTCTGTCGCCGGATCCCTGTTCCGATCCTGATTCATACGGCAGCCTGCGCCCCATACATCCAATGTATCTCACTGCAAAAGCCTGGCACCGTCCTCTCCCACCGCAGATCCATTCGGTGTTACCGCTGATACCAGCATAGCGCCTGACTCATCACAGAAATACTCTTTTCCATTCCAGAAGATCCAGCCCGTTTTCATATACCCATCACTGTCAAAAAAATACCACCGGGAATCAATGAGCTGCCAGCAGTCTCTTGGGTAAGAACCGTCCCTGTTTTCAAACCACCAGCCGCGGCCGTCCCGTTTCCAGCTGCCTTTCCAGTCCGCCAGGTCAGCATCCGTTACTTCAAACCAGGGTGATTCCACCCAGTCTCCCTCATTTCCTCTGATATCGACGGCCCTTACTTTAAAATAGTAATTGCCGGCCTTGGGAATCTGCTCTGCAAAATCAAAGCTGTTTTCTGCCACTGTGCAGACTGCTCCTATTCGGTTTTCAGAAGAACTGCCGCCCTTTCCCCTGTACAAACGGACCTTATAGCTTTTTGCAATACCGTTCTGATCCCAGTGAGCAATCGCATTGTCTTGATCCCACACAAGACCTGATACATCCAGATCCTCGTCCTCCTCATCCAGTTCATCCAAAGACACTACAAGGCGCAGCAGCTCTTTATCGTATTTTGTGGAACTGGACACATATTTTACCTCATCTCCTGTAAAGGTGAATGTACTTTTTCCCGATTTTTTAAAATAGCAGTCGCTGTCAGCCGCCAGCCATATTTCCACCTTAGGCCGGACGCCGCCGGCCCAATATTCCTGCTCATTGATGAAATCCGCGCTCTCTAGGGAACAGTTCCCCTCCTCCACTGACACATCGATCGAAGCGCCTGCATCTCCTGCCTGTATATCAGAGCTGATATTCAGACGGATGTGCCCCACCGGCGTCCGCTCCTCTTTTGCAAATGCCGGAAACGCACAGAGGGCTGAGAAAACCATAGCTCCCATAATACCATGAAACAGGCGTTTTTTTATTACTGTCATTGTAATTTCCCCCTTTTATTTCTTATCCTGCGTGTTGTACCCATTCCTGTGTAAGTATATCACAGATCCTTGCGTTTGCGAACCATTTTCCCGACATTTGCGCACGGTACCCTGCCTCATCCCTCCTGTTCGCACAGCCTGGACACACAACCTGACAATGAAGCATATAGTACATTAAGCGGACGGAGGAGCATTCAGCCTGCAGCGGCAGGCACGGATCCATACTCCTATGCATGGAGGGTACAGCGCAAGACACAGAAAGGAGTGCAACTATGTATTTTGAGTATCCTGATGATCTGGAACTTGACGCCCGAATGGGGGATATTCCCGATGGGCCTTTTGAAAATGAAACAGTCAGCCGGGAAAACAGCGGACTGGAGACTTCTGACAGAGGCTGCGGCACACAGAGTTCTGACAGCAGATGCTGCAGGTGTAATTGTGAAGGGCAGAACAGAGAATGCTGCCGATGCTGCCGGCGGGGACCAGCCGGACCAAGAGGCCCCATGGGCTGTCCCGGACCCACCGGTGCCACCGGGGCTATGGGACCCAGAGGTTTCACCGGAGACACCGGACCAAGAGGTCCTGTCGGACCGGCAGGGCCGCAGGGACCTGTTGGCCCCCAGGGGCCTATTGGAACAACCGGTGCCACCGGGCCAATGGGACCCAGAGGCTATACCGGCGCAGCCGGGGCAGCCGGCCCCAAAGGGGATACGGGAGCAGCCGGAGCCACTGGCGCTCAAGGCCCCAAAGGTGACACGGGAGCCACTGGACCAATGGGACCCAGAGGCTATACCGGGGCCACCGGCGCAGCCGGAAAAGCTGCCACTATTACCATCGGAACCGTTGCCACGGGAGCTCCCGGAACAGATGCCGCCGTTACCAACACCGGTACGAATACGGATGCTATTTTTAACTTTACCATTCCGGCCGGGGATTCGGGAGTTGTAACTCCTGCGGCGCCAGTAGAGGATGCCGTCTGCACCACCATTCTGACCCAGTTTAATCTTCTGCTGGCCCACTTAAGAGCAGCCGGGCTGCTGGAAGAATAACATTCCCTTATAAAGGTGGGAACACCTCCCAACGTGTTCCCGCCTTTATAAGGGCCCATACAGAAGGAGAGCACGCAAAAAGACCAGCAAACCCTTAAGAAAATGGCATGGCTGAACAGTTACATATTTCCTTCGCTCTATCAGGCATTGACATTTTCGCTGCTTCTCACTATAATAGCCTCATAAAACAGAAGCACGACTGTTTGCAGCTATTGACCCGGATGAAAGGAGGATAACCATGACAGCAACTTACAACCGCAACATAACTTTAAATTTTATCAGAGGTCTGGAGATCCTTCCGGTATTGGGCTGATCTGCGCTTTTATATTATCCAAATTCGGATTCCATTCTCAATATCTTACGATCCCCACACCTCTGTCTGCTGCGAGGTATTTTTATGCCTGTTATCAGGCGAAACTTCCCGGCAGAGAAAGGGATCATCATGAAAATCATAAACGGAAGCTATACATCTGCAGTCATCTATCACACGAACAATGAAAAAACAGGCATTGAGCCTTACGCCCTGGCACAGATCCAGGCGCTTTGCGATAATGAAGCATTCACAGGAAGCCAGATCCGTGTCATGCCTGACGTTCACCCCGGCAAAGTCGGAACCATCGGATTTACAGCCACTGTAGGCAGTCGGATCCTGCCCCAGGTAGTGGGGATTGATATCGGCTGCGGCATCACCCTGGCCCGTCTTTCTTCCAAGGCCAGAAAGGACTGTTTTCCCAGGCTGGACACCCTGATCCGAGAGCGGATTCCCGCAGGCTCCCGGATACGAAACGACCTGCACCGTTTTGCTGACTCCTTCAGACCGGAAACATTTTACTGCAGACGCAGCATAGATGAGGTCAAGGCCGTATTAAGCCTCGGAACCCTGGGCGGAGGCAACCATTTCATCGAACTTGACGAGGATGAAAACGGCGCTCTCTATGCGGTGATTCATTCCGGCAGCCGCTCCTTAGGAAAAATGGTTACCGAATACTATATGAGAGAAGGCCAGAAAGCCCTCAGACAAAAAGGCGTACGCGTGCCCTATGAACTGACCTGGCTGGAGGACTCCCTGAAAGAACAGTATCTTCACGATCTTCAGTTAGTTCAGCAATTTGCCGCTTTAAACCGGGAATCCATTCTGGATGAACTAACCCGCGCAATGAAATGGAAAACGGAATCCATTCTCTCCTGCCAGCATAATTATGTGGATCTGAGAGGCAACATCCCCATTTTAAGAAAGGGAGCCATTTCCGCCCGAAAAGAAGAGCCTGTCATTATTCCCATCCATATGCGGGACGGCGTTCTTTTGGGAAAGGGACTTGGAAATAAGGACTGGAACTTCTCAGCCCCTCACGGCGCCGGAAGGATCATGAAACGGGAGGATGTAAAAAAGCACTTCACGTTGTCCGCCTTTAAAAAGGAGATGAAGGGGATTTATTCTCCCAGCATCAGCAAAGATACTCTGGATGAGTCCCCCTTTGCCTATCGACCCATGGATGAAATACGCGCCGCCGTCTCAGACACTGTAGAGATCGATCAGATCCTGCATCCTGTCTATAATTTCAAGGCTGGAAGGGAGGGATGATTTATGGCAAAATACAGAGAAATTCCCTGTAAATACTACGAAGCACTGGGGCTCTGCAAAAAAGGCCGCCAGGCCTGCCACAAGACCTGCTGCCAGCACTGCTCAAAATACCAACCCCGAGCCAAGGTCCGCTGTCTTAACAAAAAAAAGCTGTATCTGGAAAAACGCGCCGGTAAAACCTGTCACTGGCGCGATGTGTGATACAGCTGGAAAAAGTTATCCGCAGTGCACTCCTCACCTCCCGAAAAATCCATCTCATCCCACATACCCTCCTTCAGGCGGACAGGATTTGTCTGGCTGAAGGGAGTGTAGATCTGGTCAAAGGCCCTTGCCTTTTTTTCCTCCAGCAGCTTAATCTTTCGGGCAGCCGTGGCGTCTTTATCATAGGCATTGGTGCATTTTTGAATATAATATTTTCCTTCATATGAAATAACCTTACTGATCTGATCCTGTTCCAGGGAAAAGGCCGACTGCTCTAAGGGCGTCATATCCCCGCTCCATTCCAGCTCATACTCAATCTGACTGTTCTGGGATTCCTTAGCAGCCACAGCAGCAAAATCCGCCTTTTCCTGGGTCGCCTTTTCATAAACCTCCTGGGCTTTTTCCTCCGTATCGGTCTCGATCTGCTGGATGTGGATTACCTTGGCCTCCGCGTCGCTCACCTCCAGATCTTCCTCATTGGTAAGCTGGGATACCGTCTTATCTGCCAGGTAATATTTGCTGTAAAGGTCATAGACCTCATCCTTTGATACCTTCATATAGTCCAGGTCGCCTTTTGTCAGGCCGGAATAATATTCGTCCGTCAGGCTCTGAACTGCATCCTTTTCCTGACTGGTAAGCTGGATTCCATTTTTCTCAGCAAGCAGGTTCACCACAGCCAACTCCTTCAAAAACTGCTCAACCTGCCCCTTCAGCAGTGTCTCAAAGGTATTCCCCTCTCCGTCAGCCGCAACCGACCACAGCTGGCTGGTATAGATGTTCTGATACCGGTTGCGCTCCGTAGCGGCCACCATTCGGATCTGGCCTGGCGTATATTCGGTGACAGAGCCCATACTCCTCTGCCCGGAAGAGGCCTGTCCGCTGCAGGCTGTAAGCCCTGCGGTCCCAATGAGAACCCACAGTCCCAGACACAGGATTCGACGCCACATTCCCATCCCCCTGCTATTCCTTTTCTGGTTCAATACAGACTCCTTTCCCACAGAGCATCTTATTACAAAAGATTCTTAAGGATCTTTAGAACTCCGTCGTTTACATTGGTGTCCGCCTGAAATCTGGCCCTGTCCCGCACCTCTTTTCTGGCGTTTGCCACGGCGAAGCTGTAATAAGCCTGATCCAGCATTTCCAGGTCATTCAGCTGATCGCCAAAGACCATTGTCTCCTCAGGCCGAATATCCAGACACTCCTGAATAGTCCTTACCGCACTCCCCTTATTGACGCCGAAAGCCATGCAGTCCATCCACATATCTCCGGCGCAGGCCAGCTTAAGCTCACCTCCAAATTCATCAAAAACAAAACGGGTGGCAGCTTCAATACCCTCAGGCTTGTAAATGGAAATCTTTACCGGAGCTTCCTCTAAGGCAAGAAGATCCTCCACCCTGTTCAGCTTAAACTTATATCCGTCAATCAGCCAGCGTACCAGTTCTTCATTTCTGGAATCCACATAATCTCCGCCGGCGCAGGCATAGACAATCTCCAGTTCCGGATGACGGCGAACGGAACGAATCAGCCGGTCTGCCAGGGTCTTATCGATGGCGTATGTATAGAGGCTGCGGCCATAGCAGCCAATATAAGAGCCGTTATTTGCAATATAAAATATCTTTTTCTTTACCGGGTCAAAGGTATGCTCCACGCTGGACCAGGGCCGTCCGCTGGCAATGGCGAACTGGATTCCCTTTTCCCGCAGCTTTTCGATCACATCAAACAGCTCCGGATTTAAATCGGCTGACCCGTCAGGCACCAGCGTTCCGTCTACATCCGACACGATCAGTTTAATCATTGTCTGTTCCTCCATTCTCTGTCAGCAGAGCATCCACCTCATGAACCAGACGCCCCAGAGGCAGCCCTACCACATTGGTGTAATCTCCCCGGATTCCCTTTATATAGGCAGCAAAACGGCCCTGAATCCCGTAAGCGCCCGCCTTGTCAAGCGGCTCGCCGCTTTGGGCGTATGCAAGGATCTCTTCCTGAGTCATGGGCCAGAGGCTTACGTCGGTACATTCTGCGAAGGTTGTTTTGTGATACCGGCCTTCTCCCAGACAAAGAAGTACCGTAACACCGGTGTAGACCTGATGATCACGCCCCTCAAGGCTTTTTATCATCTGCGCGGCCCGCTCAGGCGTCTTTGGTTTCCCAAGAATTTCATTGTCCAGCGCCACCACCGTATCCGCACCAATCACAAGGGTTCCCGGCATACAGTCTGACGCGACCTCCCGCGCCTTGCCGTCTGAAAGTTCCATCACCAGTCCCTTTGGCGTATCTGCCTCAGAGGTCTCCTCCATGGAACTCGGACATATCCTGGCCCGGATACCGATCTGCTCTAAAAGCTCTTTTCTTCTGGGCGAACCGGAGGCAAGCACCACCGGATGTCCCTTCCAATATTCTGTCATTTCCATATCTGTCTCCTGCTTTCTTTAGTATACCTTCAGCCGTCCCACGGTTTCCTTCTCATCCTCTTCCCCTCCCAGGCGGCGGTGAATACACCACAAAAGATCCAGAAGATAATAAAGCGGTAATACCCAGGCTAAAACATGGCCGGCTTTTACCGGTATATGCCCCACTGCCTGCCGTACCTGACGATCCAGAAAATGGAAGAAAAAGATTCCTAAAAGTCCCCAGGCCAGACTGCTTTCCAGGCAGATAATGCCGCGGTAATTAAAAGGCTTTGTGCTGTAGTCCCACCAAAAACTTCCAAACAGGCGAATCATCACCGCAGCCGTCACAAGTTCCATCACCGTAGCCATCACCATGGACGCCGTGTAAAGCTTCACCGGATCCCCGGCTACCGGCGTCAGAAGAAACATCGCCCCCAGCGCCCCGAAGCCGTATATGACGCAAAAGGGGCCATGGCCAAAGCCACGGTCCACTACGGGGCGTCTGTATTCAATACTCAGTACCGTGCATTCCAGAAGATAGCCTAAAAAACTGTACATAAAAAACCAGTTGATCATGGTATAAGGTTTCATGGATCACCTCTTAATAATATGTGTTTAACAGAAGCGCCAGACAGATTCCCAGGATAGCTCCGGCCAGAACCTGAAGCGGCGTATGGCCCACGTATTCCTTTAATTTTTCCTGAAGAACCTCTGCATTAAGCTTAAGCGGATTTTCCATCAAAATGGAGTTTAACAGCTTTGCCTGCTTTCCCGTCTCTCTGCGCACTCCAATGGCATCATACATGACTACCATGGAAAGGACAAACGATATGGCAAACTCAAAGGAGCCTGCTCCGTATTCCAGTGCAGCGGCTGTGGTCAGTCCGCATACTGTGGCAGAGTGGGAGCTGGGCATACCGCCGGAGCCTACCAGACGTTCCGCGTTGAAGTTTTTATTTAAAGCAAAGTCGATCAGCGTCTTTAAAACCTGGGCTGTCGTCCAGCCCACTACGGCGCTTACAAGGATCTGATTGCCAAGCATCTCGTTCCAAACATTCATGGTGCGGTTATTTTCCCCTTTCTTCGGGCGTTTATCTGTGTTTTCATTTACCGGCCTCTTAAAGGGGATGTTCTAGCCCCGTCCTGCCGGCTGTGCCATAAAGGACATAAGGATCCAATCCTTTGCCCGCGCCGCCGTTTCCCTTGTGCCGCAGATCTTGTCAGCCATGGTAACTGCGTAGCCGGCCCTGGTAGCCGGCGGCACCGGCGTCAGAGGCCACATATGGCGCAGAATGATATTTTTTTCCTCTTCTGTAATATTAAAATAGAGAACCGCATTTTCCATCGCTCTGCGCGGGTGGGTAAAGCCGTGAAAATGCTCACCTGTCTCTCTGGCATGGGTATGCCAGTCATATAAAAACAAATCATGGAGAAGCCCCCCTCTGGCAGCGCTCCTCCAGTTTCCTCCCAGTCTCCTGCACAGCCGGTACGCCATGTAGGATACCTGAATACAGTGTATCTTACAGGTGGTGGTGCCGTGCTGTATGTACTGGTCCATAGACTGGAATACCGGATGGGACAGGATATCTGCCACACACTCCAGGTATTCCGGATCCGTTAAATATACATTTGTTTCAAAGTCCTCCATGGGCATCTTACCTCTTTTTGCGCACAGAGCAGTCCTTTTGCACGGTCATCAGCCGATGAGCCAGTCATACAGCTCCTGATATCGGGAAGCAGATGTTTTCCATGAGAAATCAGCCACCATCGCCCGGTCAATGATCTTATTCCACTCCCGGCGTCTGCTGTAGTAGACGTATTTGGCATAGCGGATGCTCCCCAACATCTCGTGAGCATTATAATTGGCAAAGGAGAAGCCTGTGCCTGTGCTTTCGTATTCATTATAAGGCCAGACGGTATCCTTTAAACCGCCGGTCTCTCTGACAATAGGCACTGTGCCGTAGCGCAGGGCCATAAGCTGGCTTAAGCCGCAGGGTTCAAACAGAGACGGCATCAGGAAGGCATCACAGGCTGCATAGATCTTATGGGACATGGCCTCTGAATAATAGATCTGGGCCGATACCCTGTCATGGTACTTCCAGTCATAGTGGCGGAACATATTTTCATACCGCTCATCGCCGGTTCCCAGGATAATCAGCTGCATATCCTCGCTGCATATCTCATCCATGACTCCCTGAATCAGATCCAGCCCCTTCTGGTCTGTGAGGCGGGATACAATTCCCACCATAAACTTTTTCTCATCAACCGGAAGCCCCAGCTCCTGCTGCAGAGCTTTCTTGTTCTTCCCTTTTTCCCTGCGGAAATTCTTTGCATTGTAATTCTGAGCAATATAACGGTCTGTCTCCGGGTTAAATTCATCGTAGTCGATTCCATTTACGATTCCCCTTAAGCTGTTGGAGCGGGCCCGCATCAGGCCGTCCAGCCCCTCTCCATAGAAGGGCATCTTGATCTCCTCCGCGTATGTATTGCTTACCGTAGTAATGGCATCGGCATATACGATACCGCCCTTTAACAGATTTCCGTCCTTATAGGCTTCCAGCTTATCCGGTGTAAAATAATAATCAGGAAGTTCCGTAAAGCGCTGGATGGTCTTGACATCCCACACGCCCTGGAACTTTAGGTTATGGATGGTGATAACGGACTTCATATTGCAGAAGAAGTCTCCGCCCCGAAAACTGTCCTTTAAAAGTACAGGGATGAGTCCGGTCTGCCAGTCATGGCAGTGAACTACGTCCGGTTTAAAACCGATGACCGGAAGAGCTGAGAGCGCCGCCCGGCAAAAGAAACAGAACTTCTCCAGATCCCAGAACCAGTCGCCGTATGGCTTTGCCCCGTTAAAATAACTCTCGTTATCAATAAAATAAAATGTAATCCCCTCATGGACATACTGAAGAATCCCCACATAACGGCTCTGGCCCAGATAATCCATATAGAAATGGTCCACATACTGCATCCTGTCTCTCCACTCCTGGCTGATGCACAGATATTTAGGGATCATGACTCTTACGTCAAAATACTTCTTATCAAAACATTTTGGCAGAGAACCCACTACATCTGCCAGTCCCCCGGTTTTAATAAATGGTACTGCTTCAGAAGCCGCAAATAATATCTTCTTCATCCAAACCTCCCTCTCCCGACATACACAGGTAGCTTTTTGCCTTATCTGATAGTATATCGTATTTTTATGAAATTAGGAAGTAATTTTCCATGTATTTATCTTAAATTTTTTTGTATTCCAGGAATATTTTGTCAGAAATCAGAGCAATAAATTCAGAATTGGTAGGCTTGCCCTTACCCGTACTGATGGTGTATCCAAAAAGCTCGTCAATGGTTTCCATTTTTCCCCGTCCCCAGGCTACTTCGATGGCATGACGGATGGCCCGCTCTACCCTGCTGGCTGTGGTCTGATTCTTCTTGGCAATGGCCGGATAGAGGATCTTTGTCACAGATCCCATCATCTCCTGATCCTTTACAACCATGGTAATGGCATCTCTTAAATACTGGTAGCCCTTGATATGGGCGGGGATTCCCAGTTCGTGAAGCATCTTTGTAATATCGGTCTCCAGATGCTCCTGTATATATTCTTCTCTTGTAATCTTAGGCTCCTCCTCACGGACGGGGAGCGGCGCTTCCAAAAGACGGCCCGACGGGATCCTTACAGGAAGCCGGCCTGCATGGCGGATCTTGGTCATCAGAATATCCCTGTCAAAGGGCTTCATCAGGTAATAATTTACTCCTGCCCGAAAGGCTTCCTCTGTGACCTGCTCGCCTCCGGCGGCACTGAGCATGATAAAAACAGGATGCTTGCGAAATGTATCTCTGCGCTTTAGTTTTTCCACGATAGTGATTCCGTCTACCTTCGGCATTACCATGTCTAACAGGACGATATCCGGGGTAGTATCCTTTATCATGTCAATGGCGTCCTCGCCATTGTCGGCCTTTCCAATGACCGTAAGCCCATCTTCGGCATTGATCATTTCATCCAGAGTGTTTAAGATCATGGGATTATCATCCACGATCACCACGTTTAACTGTTCCTGCTTTTCCATTTGCTCCTCCTCATTACACGGGGCCGGGAGTATCCTCCCCCTGCCTAAGATTAGCACAAAGGAGCCGCCAATTCAACGGCCCCTTTGTCTTGATCAGTAACATTTTATATTATACAGGCACATCTTGTCATTTGGCAATATCTGGTAGTCGCAAATTTAGACACATTTTTTCGTGTATTTTTGGTATTTTTCGACATTTTGTAACCATCTTCTCTATCATTCCTCATATTTCAGCATATCTTCTGCCAAAATTCCGTATCCTCTTGTTGGATCCTGCACAAATACGTGCGTTACTGCCCCCACTAGTTTTCCATCCTGCAAAATGGGAGTTCCCGACAATCCCTGAACGATCCCGCCGGTAAACGCCAGAAGCTCCGGATCCGTAACTTTTAAAACCATGGTCTTATTTTTCTTAATGGCGCTGTAATCTACCTTCTGAATCTCCACCGAGTAATCCTTCGTCTCACCGGAAACCGTAGTTCGGATCACTGCCGGCCCCGGCTTTACCTCCTGGCGTCTGGCGATCTCCACCGGTTCGCCTGACAGTTCCTTTTTAAACTGCTGATTCACCTTCCCGAAAATACCGTCCTCTGTGTTGGATGATATCTCACCCATACAGGACTGAGGACCGTAGTAAATGACGCCTGATAAAAGGCCTGGTTTGCCCGCCTCCCCTTTTTCCACGCCCATGATCTTTGCCGTATAGAGAGCGCCGTTCTCAATCTCCACCAATTCCCCGGTATCGCTGTCACTGATGCCATGGCCCAGCGCTCCAAAGTTTCCATTGGGATCTACATAGGTAATCGTGCCGATTCCCTGGGTATCGTCCCGAACCCAGGCTCCCAGCTTATACTGGCCGTCTGATCCTTTTACCGGATCCAAAGCCACCTCCATGGTCTCACCCTCCCTCCGGATGGTGAGGCTTGCCTGACCGCCTTCCCAGTTTTCCACCTTCTGGATCAGTTCCTCTTTGGTTGATAAAGGTGCTCCGTTAAAGGCTTCAATGTAATCGCCTGATTTTAACCGGCCGTATGCCGGTTCTGTCTCCACACCGTCCTCCCCTGTGACCCGTCCGGTGCCTATGACCATAATTCCGTTTGATTTTAAATAAATGCCTATGGGAGTGCCGCAGGGAACGGCGTACTGGGTGTCCACCACATCTACCTGAATATCTTTAAACTTAATAAGCCCCAGGAGTTTTAAATCTACCTGGTAGCTTCCCTTTTCACCTGCAAAAATAGAAAATGGCTCGCTGCTGCTTATGGTGATTTCATCTGCGGGTATATTGCTTTCATTTCCCAGGGCCACCTCTGTACTGCCGCTGGAAAGAGTGGTTTTCCAGAGCAGGGGAAAAGCAAATTCCTCCTGCTGGTTTTCAATGATGCTGATACGGTCAGGAACCGACCGGTCTGCCAAATACCACACAAAGCCGGTTCCGGCGATGGCCGTCAGCCAGAAGATCCAGGCCAGCCGCCTGTATAATCCTGATTTTCTCCTTCTCATATGCCCTGCCTCCTTACGAATGACGATTGCGTCTGTCATTAGTATGGGTTTGCAGAGCCGGTTTCAATCTGGTTTTATCTTGCCATCATTGGCTTTTTTGTCTGGTCTGCCAGATCCTTCATTTCTCCTGCATTTTTAAGCACAGCCTCTGTGATCTGAGCGCCGCCCAGCAGCCTTGCAAGTTCTTTTATTTCTTCCTCCCGCCCCAGCCTTTCGATGGTAGTGGCCGTCATATTCCCATTTGCCGATTTTTTTATTTCGAAATGAATATCCGCCATGGCTGCGATCTGAGGCAGATGGGTAATGCAGATGACCTGATGGCTACCGCCTATATAGGAAAGCTTCTCTGATACCTTCTGAGCCGTGCGGCCGCTGATTCCCGTATCGATCTCATCAAAGATCAGTGTGGGAATTTCATCCGAATCCGCAAGCACCGTCTTGATAGCCAGCATGATACGGGACAGCTCGCCTCCGGAGGCCACATCCTTTAAAGGCCGCATGGGCTGTCCGGGATTGGTGGAAATAAGAAACTGCGCCTCATCCCATCCTCCCGCCGTAAAGTGATCCAGGCGGTCAAATTCCATATCAAATTCCACATCTAAAAAGTTGAGATCCAAAAGTCCCTGACGAATTCTCTCCACCAGCTTTACAGAAGCGCTTTTGCGTATCTCTGATAAGTCTGCACAAAGGCCGGCAAGATGATCCGAGGAAGCTTTTAACTCTTTTTCCGTCCGTTCCCTGAAGGCGTCATAATCTTCCAGTTCTTCCAGACGTTTCCTTTTTTCTTTCAGACGTGCCTCTATGGCCTGAGGCGTAGCCCCATATTTACTCTGCAGGCTGTGAATCTGATCCAGCCGCTCCTCCGTCCGCCGCCAGGTCTCCTCGTCAAACTCCATGCTGCTTAAGTAGCCTGAAATCTCCCGTCCGGCGTCGCTTATAATAGCCTCCGCATCATACAGCTGATCCCGGATGCCCTGTAAGGCCTCATCAAAATCCGTCACCTGCTCCACAGACCTCAGCGCCCTGGTAATCCCGTCCCCCTGAAGGCAGTCATAAGCCTCGGTCAGGCTTTCCGCAATCCGCCGTGCGTGTGAAAAACGGCGGTACCGGGCCGTCAGCTCCTCCTCCTCGCCCTCTTTTATATTTCCATCCTCAATCTCCTGGATCTCAAAGCGCAGAAAATCCGCCTCTCTAAGTCTGGCATCCGTATCCATCTGAAAGGAAGCCAGGCGTTCTTTTAAGGCGCAGTAATTTCGGTACTCTGCTTCTATCTTCTTTTTTTCCGGTTGGGTCTGTGCCTTGACGTAGGCGTCCAGGATTTCAAGATGTTTTGACTTATACAGCAGAGACTGATGCTCATGCTGGCCGTGAATATCAAGCAGAAGGCCGGTAATCTGCCTCAGCCTTGCAGTAGTTACCATCTCATCATTGATTCGGCTGACGCTTCTGGATGGAGTGATCTTGCGCGATATAATAATCAGACCATCCTCTGTTGGCTCTGTATCCAGCTCCTTTAAGGCCTTTCGCTTTTCCTCTCCTGAAACGGAAAAGACCAGTTCAATATAAGCGTAGGGGGCTCCGTGGCGTATGCTGTCTCTGGAAGCCTTTCCCCCCAGAGCCATGGTCACAGAGCCGATGATAATGGACTTTCCAGCACCGGTCTCACCGGTCAGGATATTTAAGCCCTCGCCAAACTCCACATCCGCCTTCTCAATAAGAGCCAGATTTTTAACATGCAGTTCCAGTAACATCTGATTCCTCTCTTTTCTCTTCGTTTCTGCGCATTTTAAGGAAATCCGGCGTACTGCATCACTCACATTTTACCAGGCAGCCCTGTATTCTGTGCTGTTTTGCTGAAAGTGAATAACGCAGTACCCTAATCCTCCACCATCTTTTTTATCTTTTCCATAACGATAATGGTGTCATCTACGCTGCGCACGGCGCACATAATGGTGTCGTCTCCCGCAATACATCCAACTACCTCCTGAAAGTGGATGGCGTCAAGGGCGGCAGCTACTGCCATGGCCATACCGGATACCGTTTTAATCACAAGAATATTCTGCGCCATATCCATGGACATGAATCCATCCTTTAAAATACGGATGTATTTGATGGCCGAAGTTCCTCTTGGACTCTCCAGAACCACATACCGCTGTCTGCCATTCTCCCCCTGGATCTTGGTCAGTTTAAGCTCACGGATATCTCGGGAGACCGTGGCCTGAGTCACATTAAAGCCGGCTTTATTTAACTTCTCAGCCAGTTCCTCCTGCGTCTCTATCTCATATTTTCCGATCAGTTCCACGATCTTGCTGTGGCGTTCTACCTTCATGTGTGTTCCCTCCCTTAAATCCCGCTTAAATGGTCGCTTAGGTTCTGCATAAATGACTGTTTTTTTCTGCGGATCATCACCGTTTCCAGCCCGGAACGTTCTACTGCCAGGCTGTCTCCTGTTTCCAGATCCGCCGTGGAATCCCCGTCAAAGGAGACCCGTCCGCTGTTTGACACGCCGATGCGCACCCGGTCCTCCGGCGCAAGGACAATGCTTCTCGCATTTAACGAATGAGGACACACCGGTGTCAAAGCCATCATCCGGCCCGCCGGGGCCATCACCGGCCCGCCCGCAGATAGGTTGTAGGCCGTAGAGCCGGTGGGTGTAGCCACCAAAACTCCGTCTGCGCTGTAGTGGTTTAAATATTCGTCATTCACCGACACCTGATAGCGCAGAACCCGCAGCGGAACCTGGCTGGTGACGGCAATCTCATTTAATGCAATATCCTGGAATACCGGTTTTCCCTCATGAAACACCGTTCCGCGGATCATCATCCGCCGTTCCAGTTCATAGCGGTCCTGTGTCAGGGCTTCAATCGCCTCCTCTATCTCCTCTTCTGTGCTCACCTGGTTTAAGAATCCCAGATGGCCCCGGTTGACTCCCAAAAGAGGGATATTACGCCCTGCCAGATCTCTGGCAGCCTGGATCAGGGTTCCATCACCGCCAATGGTGATGACACACTCCGTCTCTGAAGGTACCAGCTCAGAAGGGGTGTGTTTTCCATATTTATTCTGCTGAGCCGGACTGAGGAAACGGCACTGCGCCCCCCTCTTTTCCAGACGGTCAATGATATACGCCCTGGTCTCAGGAACCAGCTCCTTCGCCAGATTAGCTATCAAGTAAAAGTATTTCATCTGCCACTTCCTGTCATTTTCTATGAATGATCCAGAGTACCATGGGCCTCATCCACCACGGTCCGGGGATCCGCTGCCGCTTCATGGCGCACTGCGTACTCTGCTTCCTCCTGCTCAGGATGTTTCTGAAGGTAAAGCAGATACTCAATATTTCCCTCCGGCCCCTTGATCGGGGAAAATTCCAGATTCAGGACTTCAAAACCGATAGAAAGGGCATAATCTATAACCATCTCAATCACTTCCAGATGAACGGAAGGGTCTCTGACTACGCCTTTCTTTCCCACCTTTTCCCTGCCCGCCTCAAACTGGGGTTTAATCAGGCATACAATCTGGCCGTAATCCTCTAAAAGGGCCTTTACCGGCCCCAGAACCTTGGTCAGGGAGATGAAGGACACATCAATGCTTGCAAAGCCGATGGGATCTTCTATCTCCTCCGGGGTGACGTAGCGGATGTTTGTCTTTTCCATGCAGACTACCCGCTCATCATTGCGCAGTTTCCAGGCCAGCTGGCCGTGGCCCACGTCTACGGAATAGACCTTTACAGCCCCGTTCTGAAGCATACAGTCCGTAAATCCGCCGGTGGACGCTCCTACATCCATACAGACTTTTCCGTCCAGGCGGACGCCGAAACGGTCCATGGCCTTTTCCAGCTTAAGGCCGCCCCGGCTTACGTATTTTAAGGTACTGCCTCTGACTTCAATGGGAACGGTATCAAGAAAGGCAGTCCCCGCTTTATCTTCTTTCTGTCCGTTTACATAGACAATGCCGGACATGATCAGGGCCTTTGCCTTTTCCCTGGATTCTGCAAGATTTCTCTTTACAAGCAGTACGTCTAATCGTTCTTTCATTCGTGGTTCTCCTGTCTGTGTCCCTCTTTCTGCAGGCGCTTTTGCCCCTCAAGCCAGCCTTCTGCCTTCAGCCTGCGGATGATGGAGTCGCTGTCGATCCCCAGTCCCTGGCGGAGAAGGGATACGTTTCCATGCTCCACATAGGCGTCCGGAAGAGCGATGTTTAAAACGCGCACCTTCGGATCGTGTTCGTGGATATACGCCGTGATGGGAAGTCCATAGCCGCCCTGGAGCACATTTTCCTCCAGCGTGACGATCAGGCTGTGATTTTTGGCCATACGGGCCACCAGTTCCCGGTCAAAGGGCTTTACAAAACGGCCGTTTACAAGGCTGCAGGTGTACCCTTCTTCCTTCAGTTTCTCACGCACGTGCTCTGCTGTGCTTACCATACTTCCCACTGCCATAAGGGCGATTCCTCTTTCTTCATAAAGCAGTTCTCCTTTTCCATAGGCAATAGGCCGGGTAAATTCACGCAGCCCCCTGTAGGCGGTGCCTCTGGGGTAACGGATGGCAAGAGGAGCCTTATAGTCCATGGCAAATTCCAGCATAGCCCGAAGCTCCCACAAATTTTTCGGTGCCATCACCGTCATGTTGGGAACGGAGGTCAGATAGGAATAGTCAAAGATTCCCTGATGGGTCTCCCCGTCGCTTCCTACCAGCCCTGCACGGTCTATGGCAAACAGCACTGGAAGATTCTGGATGCAGACATCGTGAAGAATCTGGTCATATCCTCTTTGCAGAAAAGAGGAGTACACGGCCACCACCGGACGCAGTCCCGCCGCAGCCATACCGGCAGCGCTGGTAACTGCGTGTGCCTCCGCAATCCCCACATCAAAAAAACGGTCAGGGAATTTTTTTCCAAAAGCTGCAAGACCGGTGCCGTCCGGCATAGCAGCCGTCACTGCCACCAGCTCAGGATGTGTCTCTCCCAGCTGGCACAGCTTTCTTGAAAATACATCCGTATAGGAAGGATATTTCTTCTCCCCGCTCTCTTTTCCCGTGGCAATGTCAAAGGGACCGATTCCGTGGAATCCGGAAGGGTTCTTCTGTGCAGGCCCATAACCCCTGCCTTTTTGAGTGATCACATGAACCAGAACTGCATGATCCAGTTTCTGTGCCTCCCGCAACACCTTGCAGAGGGCCGGTATATTGTGGCCGTCCACAGGCCCCAGGTAGGTGATCCCCATATTTTCAAACAGCATACCTGGTATAAAAAGCTGCTTAATGCTGTCCTTGGTGCGTTTCAGCCTGTGAATGACCGCATCTCCCACCACAGGCACCTTTCCCAAAACGTCTGCAATGCTCTTTTTCAGATCATTGTAGCCGGCATCCGTGCGGAGTCCGCTTAAATACCGGGACATACCGCCTACATTTTCAGAAATGGACATCTCATTGTCATTTAATACAATTATGAAATTTTTCTTCATTCTGGCCGCATTGTTTAATGCTTCATATGCCATCCCTCCCGTAAGAGCGCCGTCTCCGATCACGGATACCACACGGTAATCCTCCCCCAGGATATCCCGGCCCTGAGCAATCCCCAGGCCCGCAGAGATGGAGGTGGAACTGTGTCCCGTGTCAAAGGAGTCGTACGGGCTTTCCTTACGCTTTGGAAAACCGCTCAAGCCTCCATACTGGCGCAGCTCGTCAAACTCTCCCATCCGGCCGCTTAATATCTTATGGGTATAGGACTGATGGCCTACATCCCAGATGATCTTGTCTTTAGGCAGATCAAAGGTTTTAAACAGGGCAATAGTCAGCTCCACCACGCCTAAATTGGAAGCCAGATGGCCTCCGGTACGGCTGATCTTCTCCACCAGAAAGGTGCGTATCTCTTCTGCCAGTATGGTCAGTTCATGGGCCGACAGGCTCTTTAGCTCCTCCGGTCCCTTTATCTGTTCCAATATCATAGGCTCGCACTTCCTTATTATTTTCTAGGATTACTTCTCTCTGTTGACCAGAAGGCGGATAAGGCCTACCAGAAACTCATTGTTTCCCGGCAGCTTATCCAGATCGGAAATGGCGGCTGCCGAAAGCGCCTCCACATCCTTTTTTGCTTTTTCCAGGCCCTCTATGGTTACATAGGTGGTTTTTTGGTTTTTCTCATCACTGCCCGCACTCTTTCCAGTCACAGCGGCATCTCCGGTCACGTCCAGGATATCATCCTGGATCTGGAAGGCCAGTCCTATTTTTCCGGCCAGATCTTCTACGATCCTGCAGTCCTCATCTGCCGCGCCTCCGAGAACCGCGCCGATCAGCATAGCTGCCTGGATCAGGGCTCCGGTCTTTAAGCGGTAGATAAAATCCAGCTTATCCTTGGGGATCGGCCCGCCTGCCAGCTCTACATCTACCGTCTGGCCGCCGATCATGCCATGCATACCGGTCCTTGACGCCAGGACTCCTACAGCCTGTCCTGCACGCTTTAACTCATCCGGATCCTCAGCTGCCTCGAAGGCCCTGGCCGCTGTCTCAAAAGCGTACATCATCAGAGCATCTCCCGCCAGCACGCCGATATCCTCGCCGTACTCGGCCCAGGTGCTGGCCTTGCCTCTGCGGATGGTATCGTCATCCATGCAGGGCAGGTCATCGTGAATCAGAGATGAGGTATGAATCATCTCAATAGCTGCCATAAAGGGTTTTACGGTATCAGACACCCGGCCGGCAAAAAGACGGCTCATCTCCTGCATAAGCAGAGGGCGCAGCCGTTTTCCGCCGGCGTTCATACTGTAGTTTACAGCCTCGAAAATGGTTTTCTGATGGCCCTTTTCCTCCGGCATATACCCTGCAATTCCCTCATTTATCTCTTTTACCCGTTCTTCCAGTTCCTTCTTGAATGTTGTATTATCACTCATTGCTTTCACCCTCGCTCAATATCTGAATCTGTTTTTCTACGTTATCGATCTGTCCGTTTAAGGATTTCACAAGCTTCATGCCTGCTTCATAGCCCGCAAAGGTCTCCTCTAAGGAATCTTCCCCTGCTTCCAGCTTTTTTATAATCGCTTCCAGCTGCGCGAAATTTTCCTCGATGCTGGCTGTTTTTTCCGGCGTTCCCGGTTGTTCTGACTTCTTTCGCGGCACGGTCATCCCTCCCTTTCCTCTGTGTGCTCTATTTGTTTTACCATTCCGTCAATCCTGCCGTCTGCAGCATAGATACGGATGGTTTCCCCTTCTTTTACCTGCGTCACGGAACGCAGGCCCTTTCCCCTTTCGTCCTGAATAAAGCCATATCCTCCGCCCAGTTTTTTAAGGGGCGAAAGGCCTTCCAGACGGGTGGCTGCCAGAGCCAGACGATGTTTTTGCTCTGCGGCAGCCATCTGGATCAGTCGGACAAGTACGCTCCTGTCATCGTCTAAACGGGACCTCTCCTCATCCAGGGCATTCCTCATCTGCCAATCCAGCGCCTGTTCCAGATCCGCCAGCCGCTGACGTTTTTCATTAATCTGGCGGGCCGGATCCTTAAGCTTAAGACGCATCCGGCACTGCTCCAGCATAAACCGCGTCTTTTCGATGCGGCGGCGGGCAGAGCGCTCCAGGACATTTCTATAGAGTTCTATCTGCTCCTTAAACTGACGGTAATCAAACACAGCCAGTTCAGCTGCTGCAGAAGGCGTGGGAGCACGCAGGTCTGCCACATAATCCGCTATGGTTACGTCTGTCTCGTGGCCTACGGCAGAAATCACGGGGGTAGAGCAGTTAAAAATAGCTCTGGCCACCCGTTCCTCATTAAAAGCCCATAGATCCTCGATGGAGCCTCCGCCCCGTCCTACGATCAGAACGTCCAGCCCCAGCTTATCCAGGGTCTCAATCCCCTTTGCAATGCTGTATTGGGCCTGTTCTCCCTGTACAAGCGCCGGATAGAGAACCAGCTGGACATAGGGATTGCGTCGGGCTGCAATGTTCATGATATCACGGATAGCAGCCCCTGTGCCGGCAGTGACGATGCCGATCCGTCTGGCATATCGGGGAATGGGACGCTTATAGCAGGCATCAAACATCCCCATTTCCTCCAGCTCATTTCGCAGCGCTTCAAACCTTGCAAAGAGATCTCCCCTGCCTTCTCTGGCAATCTCCTTTGCATAAAGCTGATAGCGGCCATCCCTCTCATATACGTCTACCGTGCCCTTTACCACTACCTCCTGACCTTCTTCCAGACGGAAGCTCAGGCCGTTTCTCTGTCCTGCAAACATGACGGCGGCAATCTGTGCGCCGCCGTCCTTTAAGGTAAAGTAGATATGGCCGGAGGAATGGTATTTGCAGTTAGACACCTCGCCCCGGATGGAGATTCTGTTTAAGGCAAAATCCTGTGTGAACATATTTTTGATATATGAGGTTACCTGGGATACGGTAAATACACTTGCCATCTGTCCTGTCTGTTTCCCCTTCCTTTATACGTCCAGCCCTTCTTTTCTTCCCCCTTTGCAGGAGTTTTCTTCTTTCTCGGCCTTATACCGTTGTATCCGGCGTTTCCTCTTTTGGGCTGTCTGAGGTCTGGGCGTTTCGGATGAACCTGGCAAGAACACCGTTTACAAAAGACGGCGACTCGCTTCCGCCAAACTTCTTTGCAAGCTCTACCGCCTCATTGACCGCTACCTTCTGGGGTACGCAGTCATCATAGTCCATCTCATAGAGGGCCAGACGCAGGATGGTAAGTTCTACCTTGCCCATCCGCCGCGTTTTCCAGCCTGCAGCTACCTGATCGATACGGCTGTCGATTTCCTGGATCTTATCTACTATATTCCCGGTTTTCTCCTGAAGATATTCCCGGTCTTTCTCTGTGAGCTCTACCCTGTGAAGGACGCAAAGACCGCCCTCCGGATCTGCCTCATCCTCCTCAGGAGACTGGAAATACTGCAGCATCTGCTCCTTTGCTTCCTCTGTGGTTTTATAAAAATCCGCTGAGAACAGCATTTTAAAACAGTGTTCCCTTAATTCTCTTCTGGTCATTTTTTCTGCTTGTACGAAAAGCCTGGGCTCTCGAATACATTTTCCTTTCTCTATTCTGATCCGCTAACTGTGATTATACCAAAGGCAGGGGATAAACACAATAAAAAATATCAAAAGGTGCCGCAGGCCCTGACGGTCCTGAGCACCCTTAAGACTCTCATGCGTTCCAAAGAACGCACACCTTTTTCAGAGTCAGCTTTCCTCCATATTCACTCCTGCGATACGGATATTCACATCCAGCACTGTAAGGCCGGTCATATTCTCAATGGCAGCGCTGACCTTTTCCTGCACCTGCTCGCTGACGGCAGGGATATTAAAACCGTAGCGGATATTCAGGGAGAGATCTACGGATACGTGATCCTCGGTCACATCTACCTTAACGCCCTTGCTCAGGTTTTTCATGCCCAGCTTTCCCACCAGCTCATTGGTGATATTGCCCGCCATGGAATCCACGCCGTCTATCTCCGTGGCTGCAAGGCCTGCGATAATGGCCACTACCTCGTCTGCAATCTGAACCTCGCCGATCCTGTCTTTTTCGTATAATTTATGGGTACCTCGATTTTCTTCAGCCAATCTTCTCTACCTCCTGTCAGAACTTGCTTAATTAGTATTATAACAAATCCGCAGAAAGATGTATAGGATAATTTTTACTCCGAACCGCGGCCCATGAAGCAGCGGCTGATCTGACGTAAAAAATTCAGGCTCAGAAAATATTTTCGGGTTCGGATACGGATTTTGAACAGCAAAGAATGCTAAGTCACAGGTCTCAACCGTGGCTTAGCACTGTATTTTTAACACCCTCCTCCCGCTATTCCTCTTACATTATCTCCGTCTACTCATCCATATTTAAAAGCGTGATGATAATCTGATCTGCGCCTACCTCTGCCTTGCGCTTTACGATATCCTCGATCTGCGCCCTCTGGGGATCAGTGATAGACGGAGCATTGATCACCACATCCACCTTTTCATCGGCAATGCTTACCACCGGATCGGCAAAGCCCTTTGCCATAAGAAGGGTCTCTGCGGCATTCTCCTTCTCGGAAACTTCCGTCAGCTTAATCATATCCTGAATGGCCTGCTGTTTGGCAGCCTCGTCAATAGCTGTGCTGTTGATCAGTCCCATCAGCGTTTCCTTGTTTTTTGCGCGAACCTGCTCCCGGCTCAGCTGCACATTCGCTATGTAGTCCGCTACGCTCATGCCGCTGGTGAGCACGGCTTCTCCGGGATTTTCAATGCCGGCCAGGGAAGCGCCCGCGGCATCTGTTCCGTCAGAAGCGGCCGGTGTATCGGCCTTGGCAAGCTGTCCTGCATCCCCATCCGCTTGCTGCTGAGCACTGTCTGCCGCCGTCTGCTGACTGCTCTGGTCTGGGACCGGCTGCTCCTCTGCGGCTGTCTGTGCCTGCTGCCCCGCATCCCCCCTGGCCAGCTCCTCCTGAGGCAGCGCCTCCTCTATCTGGTCTAAATCCTGATCCAGGCTTCCAATCTCCAAAAGTTCTCCGCCTGCCGCTTCATTTTCCGCCAGCAGATCTTCATCGGAAATATCCATGGCTCCTGCCTCATAGACGCTTCCCGCCCCCGCAAGATCCCGCTTTCCGGCATAGTTTAAATATCCCGCCGCAGCAATCATTACAGCCAGGGTAGTAATAATAATCTGATTTCTGCGAAACAGCCGTTTCATCTTTACATCCTTCATATGTGCTGTGACCTGTTTTACCTGTTTCATGTTCCTGATCTTCATGTCCTGCACTCCTTTTTTATTCCACCCGCTTTAACACTTTTATTTTATGTGCCGGAAGCCCTAATAATGCTTCCATTGCCTGAGAAATTTCAGAACGGACTGCCGGACTGCCTCCTCCGTCTGCGCTGATAATAATGCCGGATATCTCAGGGCTTAACTCTTTTTCCACCACCGGAGCATTCCCCTGGCTGCCCGACTGGGGCAAAACCGTGGTTTCCTGTGACTGGCTCTCCGTAACCTCTCTGGTGCCGCCGGAAGAATCGCTCTCCTTTGTAACTGTACTGCTGCCGGAGCGATCCACCCTTAATACCTTCTGGCTGGTAGAGCTTAAGACCACCATGACATCCACGTTTCCTACGCCCTCTACAGAGCCGAGCAGTTCCCGGATCCGTGTCTCCAGGCGCTCCTCATAGGCAGCTGGAAAGGAAGAAGCGCCAGAGGATCCTCCCAGCCCAGCGCCTGCTTGTTCCGGCTCCTGCGCATTTTTTTCCATCGACAGACCAACCGCCTCTCCAGCTCCTCCAGAACCATTTTCCGGCTCTGTTTTCTTTCCTCCCCCTGGAACCGGAAAAGACAGAATCATGAAAAATGCGCCAAGCAGCAGCAAGATCAGCCATTTTTCCTTAGTCATCTTTCCATTTAACTTTGACAGCTTCCCCTTCCAGTCCATAATACTGCTCCACCTTTCCTTTCAGGTCCTTTGGCCCATTTTCTCCCTCTGCCTGGGAAACAGACGGGGACACTGGGGCGGCCATCTCTATCCTTACCGGCTCTACACCTATGGGATCTATACTGACCGGGCGGTCCCCGCAGTCATCCTCTGAGGCAGGAAAAGAAGCATCCCTTTGGTTCTTCTCCCCCTCCCTTCCTGTCAGCACAATATGTATCCCCAGAAGCTTTCCGTAATCCTGGCTTTCCCTGTTTTCATCCAGGATTACCGACACCTCCCTGCATTCATACCCCTGATCCTCTGCCAGCTGTTCTACTTCTTCTTCCACATTTTCCCTGTACTGCGCAGTTATTCCTTTTAGCCGTTTCTCCTCCATTCCAAAAATTTCTTTTTTCAGTCCTTCTGCCTCCTGCTTAAAAGCAATCTGATCAAAAAGATATCCCATCTGCTCCTCCAGATCCAGAGGAGCCGCAGCAGGGCTAAGAACAATGAGAATCAGAACCATCCCCCCAAACAGGCGCAGATATTTTCCATAGGAACTCCCAGCCAGAAGATTGCCCGCCAGGGAAAGAAATATCATATAGCAAATAATGGTTCTGGCCCAGTTTAAAAGCGCTTCTGCCATGACTGCCTCCTGTTTTGCAGCACATCTGTTTCTGTCCCTGTATCATCCTGATCTGTCACGCCGCCAGATAAGCCACATTAGCCGCTCCGCAGGTAATGGCAATGGCAATCACAAACAGCAGCAGGGAGTACAGGGCCAGCTTCAGCAGCAGCCTGTGTCCCCTGGCTACCCCAAGGACAAGTTCAACCATCCGTTTATCGCACACCGGCTGCATAATAGCTCCTGCCGCCTGGTAAAGAAACATAAGTACCAGAAGCTTGACCACCGGCACCAGGGAAATGAAAAAGAGCACTGTCACTGCCGCAGCTCCCATGGTATTTTTGATCAGTACCCCGGATCCCAGAACCAGCCTGGCCGCCGCCCCGGCTCCGGCTCCCAGGCCCGGAATCATCTCCGCCAGTTTCAAAAGGCCTGAACGGGCGGCGCTGTCCCCATAGGGGAGAACCATGGCCTCCAGCACATGAAGCCCCAGCACCAGGCCAAACATGGTCTTTATGCCCCATTCAATGATCTGCTCCGTAAGAGAAGTCAGCTTCGATAATAGAGGTTCCTTCATCACATGGCTCCCCAGCGTCAGAAGTACATAGACCTTTACCCCTGAAAGAAACAGGTTCCGGCACAGCCACTGAACCCCTGTAACGGCAGCCATCATGGCCTCATACATACAGAGAGCACTGATGCTTCCCCCGGAAAATGACACCGCCATAAAGTAGGCCGGCATCAGAACCCGCATAAATTCCAGAATCCGGTCCAGAACCCCTGCGGTAATGGACAGACTGGCCAGAAAGCTGCCTGCCAGACACACAAAGAGAAGCAGATATGTAACATAAAATCCCGTATCAGAGATCTGCCCTTCCTTAAAAACAGAGGCGGTTCCAGAAAACAGCGCTCCCATCAGTCCGATTGCGGCCACCTGGGCCAAAAGTCCCGCCCCTTCTGTTACCTGGGAAAATAAAATACTCCTCAGCCCTTCTTTCACCGTCTGGAATACAGTTTCCAGATTCCCCACGGCAAAGGCCTTCATCAGATCCCAAAAAGAAATTCCCCATCCTCCGTCGCCAGGATTCCCGGACGCCTGATCCAGATATTCCTGTATCCGATCCAGTTCCTGGGTAATCCCTATATCAAGGGCTGCCTGTTCCGGATCTGTGTTCTCCTGCCCCCTGGTATTCTTCCCAGAAATCATTTGCCCTGCTTCGGCGGCCCAGGCTGAATAAGTCCCTCCTGCGAAACCAATCCACAAGCCAGCGGCGAAAATCACAAGCTTTGCCAGAAACGCGTATTTTCTTTCCTTCACCCGTTCCCCCTTTTCTTCCCTATCCGGGCTGTATGCGGACAGTAAGGTTCAAGCAGCCTGACAGGGCGTCGGCTCCTCTATTTCATAAAGCGCTCCAGCGTCTCAAACAGAGCCAGGAACACCGGCATACTCACCCCCAGAACAGAAAGCTTTCCCAGGATCTGGATCTGATTTCCCAAAGCCCCATATCCTGCATCCCGGCAGATCCCGGAGGCAAATTCAGCCACATAGGTAATTCCTATCATCTTAAGGAGAGTCCCCAGGTAAGCGGAATCCACCCGGATATAGCCTCTCATCCGCTCCATGGCGTCTAAAATCACCTCCAGACGTCCGGCGGCGCTGAGCATAAAAAGGATTTCTGCCGCCATCACAAGATATACCGCATATTCTGCCCGTACACCTTTAAGCCACACAGCCAGCAAAACAGCGGCAATCCCGGCGGCCCCTATGGCAAGAATGGTCATTTTCCCCCTCCTTACAGTAAAAACAGCCGTTTCATTGTCTCAAACAGATCATATATGTAGGGTATCATCCAGAACAGCACCAGGAGCAGTCCAGCCAGACTGGTTAAAAAAGCTTGTTCATCCCTGCCGCTGTGTTTAAGCACCTGACAGATCACCGATACCAGGATCCCCACGGCCGCAATGCGGAAGATCAGATTTACGTCCATATTTCCTCCCATCTAATACATGAGGATCACCAGCAGAAGGCTTCCCATCATACCAAGAGCCGTGCTCAAACGGCATCTTTCTTTTAACTCTCCCCGCAGACGGCTGATGGTAAGCTCCAGCTGTTCCAGATAAAGGAGCAGCGTCCGCTCCTGCATATCCACGTCCAGATAGCCAAGATGATTTCCCAGCCCTGAAAGCTGCCTTACATCCTCAGGATCTAAGATCCCTCCATGAGGCCCGCTTTCTACCTTTCTTACCTCGTTTTCCCATATCTTGGAAAATGTTTCTCCCTGGCCCTGGGCGATCCCCTGAGCCGCGCCTGAAAACATCTCCCCCAGAAAACTGCTTTCCCGCCGTCCCACACGATCCAGTGCTTCCTCTAAGGGTGCGCGGCTGTAGGTGATCTCCCCTTTCAGGCAATAGACCATCTGGCGCAGCGTCTCAAGCGCCGCCAGTCTGGCCCTCCACCGCCATGCCATCCAGATGCCAAAGCCTGTTCCCGAAAAAAGTATGATGGCTGCGCCGGCCCATTTTAATACCATGACTTCCCCCCTTACAGCGGCGTTCCCGTCCCATCGCACACCGCCCGTATATGTCCGGCTCCGCCCGCATGATCCAGAACGATCAGCCGCTGAAAGGTTCCAGCCTCAAACAGTTCCCGGATGCCGGGACGCTCTTTCAGTTCTCCCAGCGAGCTGCCATGGATCGTAGCCGCCAGGGCGCAGCCGCAGTTTTTCACATATTCCACAGCCTTTATATCCTCTTTTCCCCCGATTTCATCCACCGCCACCACCGCCGGGGACATGGACCGGATCAGCATCATCATCCCCTGGCTCTTTGGACAGCCGTCCAGAATGTCGGTGCGCATACCAAGATCATTTTGAGGAACACCCTGAAAACAGGCCCCCAATTCCGACCGTTCATCCACCACTCCCACCGTTCTTCCAGGCACACGCCGTCCGGTCTGCCGGTTTCTGTGTCCGTCTGATACCTGGCGGATCACGTCCCTCAAAAGAGTCGTCTTTCCGCATCCAGGCGCAGACAGGATGACCGTATTCAGAAATTCCCCTTCTCTGTAAAGAAATGGCATGATTCCATCGGCACAGCCACGGATCTCATGTGCCACCCGGATATTTAAAAAGGAAATGGACTTTAACACTCCCACCTCCCGTTCCTTCAGCACAGTCTTTCCCGCCACTCCGATCCGGTGACCGCCCCGAACGGTAAAATACCCCTGACGCAGCTCCTCCTGGGCCGCATAGAGGGAGAATCCACCCATAAGCTCTGCCGTCTCCCGGATCTGACGCTCCGTCACCGTAAGAAGGCTCTTCGCCTCCCCGTTTACCTCCTCCAGCCTTCCATCCTCTGTGATCCCATATTCATTTTCCCCATAAAGGATCAGCACCGGACGTCCGGCCCGCAGCCGCAGTTCCCGAACCCGGCCAAAATCCAACTCCAGCCCTTCAAGCGCCGCCCTCAGGCTGCCCGGAAACAGCCCTGTTATTTCTTCCCGTTTCTCCATGATCACCTCTCCTTTATCTCCAATATATGAAACAAGCCTGTTTTTATGACAGGATTGCTCCCACCATAAAAACAGGCCTGCTGTTATGTACTTCAGAGAGAACACGAAACTGCTCTGCCTGCAAATACATTTTTGCTGTTTCTTCAATCAGATTGATTTTTATCTGCTCCCGTACTCAAATTACACATAAGCGGCACCTCACTTATGATAAGGTTCCCCGGCGATGATCCGAAAGCTGCGATAGATCTGCTCCAGCAGGATCACCCGCATCAGCTGATGCGGAAATGTCATGGGCGAAAAGCTCAGGTGATAATCTGCCCGGTTCATAACAGCTTTTGAAAGCCCCAGAGAACCGCCAATAATGAAAACCAGCTGTCCCTTTCCTTCCACGCCCAGGCGGTTTATCCTGGCGGCCAGTTCTTCGCTGGAAAGCTGTTTTCCCTCGATCGCAAGGGCAATCACATAGGCTCCGTCACGGATGTGGGACAGAATCCGCTCCCCTTCTTTTTCACGGATCTGGCGCTCCAGGGCTTCTTTCGCGCCGTCCGGCGTCTTTTCATCCGCCACCTGAAGGATTTCCAGCCTGCAGTAACGGCTCAGACGCTTGCTGTATTCTTCAATAGCCGCCTCAAAAAAGCGTTCTTTTATCTTTCCTACGGTAATAAGCGTAATCTTCATCGTTTAAAACTCCAAAATCATATCATACCACACAGCGCCGCCGTGGACAGACCGGGACACGCCCATATTTTTATAACCGAACCGTTCATAAAAACCGATCAGGTGCTCCTTGCAGGTAAGTATAAGCCCCTTTCTCCCATCCTGTTCTGCCTGCTGGATCATAGCCTTCATAAGCTGTCCTGCCACCCCCTGATGGCGAAACCCCGGGATCACATCCAGACCGAAAATACTCTGATATGCTCCATTGGGATCATGAAGAGACACATTTTCAAACATTTCATCTGCAATGGTTCTTTCATCCGTCACAGCGCCATTGATAAAGCCTGCAATCTCTCCCCCGCACTCTGCCACTAAAAAGCTTCCCGGAAATTTCCCAAGCCTCGCTTTTAAGCTTTCCCTGTCTGCCGCCTCTGCCGGCGCAAAACAGTCTGCCTCTATCCCGGTTACTGCGTCCAGATCCCCTATGGACGCCTGTCTGATCTGTACTTTCTTCATGTATCCTCTTTCCTTTTCTTCCGTTTGTTCCGGGCCATCCTGCTTTTTCAATCCGTCCCCAGATCCTACATCCGGTTTCTGCCGGACACGCTGAAATAATATCCCACTCCCCATTTAGTATGTACATATTTGGGATCGCTGGGACATGGCTCGATCTTCTCCCTTAAGCGGCGCACATGGACGTCTACCGTACGGACGTCCCCGCTGTCCATAGCCCGGTTTCCCCACACATAATTTAAAAGCGCCTCCCTGCTGTAAACCTTGTTGGGATTGCGCACCAGAAGTTCTAAAAGATCGAACTCCTTGGCCGTCAGATTGATCTCCCTTTCACCGATAAATACTCTGCGCCCCTCTGTATCAATTTTAAGATCGCCGGATCCGATGTAGGCGCTGGACGGCTCTTCCTTTTTCTGGCGCTTTGCCTTCAAACTGCGCCGGATGATGGCCCGAATCCTGGCCTTGACCTCTAAAATGTTAAAGGGTTTGCTGATATAATCATCGGCTCCGTATTCCAATCCCAGAATCTTATCCATATCCCCGCCCTTGGCCGTAAGCATGATCACAGGCATATCCGAAAATTCACGGATGGCCCGGCATACCTCAAACCCGTCATGCTTGGGAAGCATCACATCCAGAAGCACAATATCATATTCTGTCTTTTTTGCCAGTTCAATGGCTTCCTCGCCGTCATAAGCGCAGTCCACCTCAAAGCCGTCCTGTTCCAAACTGAACCGGATCCCTTTTACAATCAGTTTTTCGTCATCAACTACCAATACCCGAGCCATGTTCTATTCCCCTTTTTGTCTGTCTATTTATATTTCTATACGGTGATATCCTTTCGGATCTTCTCAAATGCGCTTTCCTTGATTCCAGACACATTCATCACATCTTCAATGGAACGGAACGGCCCTACCTCCTGGCGGTAGCGGATAATAGCTTCCGCACGGGAACTGCCGATTCCCGTAAGCGTCATCAGTTCTTCCGCACTGGCCTGGTTAAGGTTCACCTTTCTGCCTGTAGCCGGGGATGCCCCATAAACGGCGCTGTTTTCAGAAACACCTGGGGTGATAAACGACTGGTCTGACAGCATCCCCGCTGCTTTTAAGGCCGCTGCATCCTTTCTCCCTGGCACTTCAATGCGCATTCCGTCAGAAAGGGGCATTGCCAGATTGAGAACGCTGCTGTCTCCCTCTTCCAGGGTTCCTCCTGCTGCTTCCAGCGCCTGGTAGATCCGACTCCCTTCTTCCAGGGAATAGACGCCGGGAGAAGCTACCTGACCGCATACATGAACCCATATAAGAGTAACAGAAACCTGAGCCGCAGCCTCTGCCAGATTTGTCTCTTTCTCTCCCGCCCCGCTCTCTGCGGCAGCAAACGCCATATTCTCACCCAAATCATCCCCGGTATCCGCCGAAGACTCTGCCTCACTGGCCGTACTGCCTTCCTGAACCGGCTCTGAAACGCTCTCTGCCGCCTGTTCCACCCGAACTGCATTCTCCGATGCTCTCGGTGAACAACTGTAAAAAACGCCTCCTGCCAGCATAGTGAAAAGAAGCAGAAGCGTTTTTGTATGCTTCCACTCTCTGAACCATTCCATTTTCTGTAGTTTTAAATGTTTCAAAACGACATCCCTCCTGTATCCGGGATGCCGTTCTGGCCTGCTGTCTCTATTCTATCGGAAAGCCGATTTAAATACAAGCGTAATTTCTCACATTTTCGTTGGTTTTTAACGATTCCTACCGTTGAAAGATCACAATTCCCACAATAGCAGCCGCCGCTCCCAACAGCTTGTGCCAGGCAAAGGGTGCTCTCTCTACACCGAAGAGGCCGAAAAGCTCAATGAGATACGCCGTAATGATCTGCGCCACCACGATCAGCAGTGCCGTTTTTGCCGGTCCCAGAGCCGCCATGCTTCGGATCACCGTGTACGTGATCAGAGCGCCGATCACCCCTCCTGCCAGTACATACCTTGGCGTCACATCCATAAGGCCCGATATGGGCGGACGGCCTGTAAAAAACCACACGGCCAGACAGGTAACAAGAGCCGTGGCCTGAACCCAGCCGGCGGCTACCCATACGCTGGTCTGCTTGGTAACTGCTGTGTTAAATACGCCCTGTACACTCATAAGGGCTCCTGATAAAAGAGCCGTAATCCATCCTGCCATTGTTTTTCCTCCTGATACGCTGTGCGGCGGTTTCTGTCGCAGAATTTTAGGCATCTGCGGATGCTTTTATTTTCCCCGAATCCCGCCGTTCTATACATACCTACCCTTAGCCCAGACTGTATACACTGTTCTTATTTGTGTACAAACCTGGTTGCCTTCCCTGTCCAAGTGAGTTATAATCATAGCCGTGCCTTGTATAGGCATACAGGTTTATGAAACATTTCCGATTCTGGAGTTTCATCCGACACAGGAGGTGTTTTTACGCTGGAATCATTTTTTCAGGCAGCGGCCTGGACCATGACGCCGCCCAGGCCCTACGGCCCTTTCCATCTGCTTTTTACGGCAGCCGGTGCAGGGGCTGCCGTCTGGCTCTCGGCGTTACTTTCCCGGCCCCAAAAAAGTCCCGGCCTTTCCCGCCTGCTGTTTCTCTGCGGACTGGTGTTGGCCGTATGCGAGGGATTCAAGCAGGGTTTTTTATATTTTGTGGAAAATAACCATACCTATGACTGGTGGTATTTTCCGTTTCAGCTGTGCAGCGTTCCCATGTACCTGGGACTTCTTCTTCCCGCTGCCAACTCTGTCCCCAGGCTCCGCTCTGTTTTTACGGTCTTTATCCAGGACTACGGCCTTTTGGGCGGGATCATGGCTCTCCTTGAACCCAGCGGACTGATGCACCCTTACTGGCTGATGACGATTCACGGGTTTTTGTGGCACTTTATCCTGATCTTTATGGGACTTTCCTGCGCTTTTCAGACAGAAAGCGGAAAGGATATACGTTCTTTTCTGAGAACCATCCCTCTCTTTCTGTTCTGTGCTGCCCTCGCAACTGCGGTCAATCTTTTGTCTCATCCTTATGGGGATGCGGATATGTTTTATTTAAGTCTCTACTATCCCAACAGCCAGATTGTCTTTCACCAGATCGCTCTGACTCTGGGTGTGGGAACCGGGAATATCCTGTATCTGCTTTCCATGATCCTGGGAGGAGGGATTTGCCACCTGATCAGCAAGAAACTGTACTATTTTCAAAAACATCATTCAAAAGCATCCCTCTTTTAGGGAAACCAAACGATATCTGCCGGCGGCAGCGCGCCGGACACTGAAAGGAGACTATTTACCATGACTGACAACCATAAACTGACAAGAGCGGAACAGGCCATCGCCTTCCACAACAAGGGCTACAACTGCGCACAGTCCGTGATCTTTGCCTTTGCAGATCAATGTAACGCAGATCCGGAAACCCTCTTTAAGATTACTGAAGGGCTGGGCCTTGGAATGGGAGGAATGGACGGCACCTGCGGAGCCATCTCTGCCGCAGCGGTTCTCTCCGGCCTTCTCACCAGCACTGCCAATTTAGAGAAGCCTGACTCCAAGGGCGCTACCTATAAGAAAGCAAGAGCCTGTATCCAGGCCTTTAAGGAAAAAAATTCAAGTGTTGTCTGCCGGGAATTAAAGGGAGTCGATACCGGAAATGTGCTGCGGGCCTGTCCTGACTGTATCCGTGACGCCGTGGCTATCATTGAAGAAGAGCTGCTTTAATAATGTGGAACCCACCAGGAAAGGAAACAGCCATGCCAGCAAACAGTGAACCTTCCGCTAATCTGACCGAAAAAGACCGGGCTTTCCGGGCCTTTGTGCGGGAGGGCAATATGTGGAAGGTGGTATTTTATGTATGTACCCCTCTGGCTCTCTATCAGAGCCTGAACCAGCTTTTTAAGATATTTGATTCCATGATGGCCTCCTATATCGGAGCATCCTCCGTTTCCTCTGTGGCCTATCTTTCCCAGATCAACCTGATGCTTTCCGCACTTGGAGGCGGACTGGCCGTAGGAGCCAGCATCAAGGTGAGCGAAGCCTACGGAGCCGGAGATTTTAAACTGGTCAAGCGAAGGGTCAGCACCCTTTTTGCCCTCTGTGGGATCCTTGGGGGCGGACTCCTGCTGATCCTGATTCCCTTCGCACCCCAGTTTCTGCGCTTTGCCAAAACGCCGGAGGAATTTATCGCAGAAGGAACCACCTACTTTATCCTGGATCTCATCGGTACCGTGCTGAACTTCTTTAACAGCGTCTACATAGCCATTGAGCGGGCCAGAGGAAATTCCAGGCGGATTCTCCATCTGAATATGGGCGTAATCCTGGTGAAGCTGAGTCTGACGGCGCTTTTTGTATACGGGTTCCACAGCGGCATCAATATGATCGCCGCAGCGACCATTATATCCCAGTGCCTTATGTTTGCCGCCGCCATCTATCATTTGAGCCAAAAAGGAAACGCATTTTCCTTTGCTGTCAGGAGTATTTCCTTAAAGCGGCGGGTGGTGCGGCCTATGATCCTCCTGTCCGTGCCTGTAATCATTGAGAAGATGGCATTCTCCTTCGGAAAGGTAGTGGTCAACTCCATGTGTACTGTATACAGTCCTTTAACAGTAGGAGCCCTTGGAATCTCCAATAACCTGGGCGGCATTACCACCAATCCCCAAAACGGCTTTCAGGAAGGCGGCTCCGCTATCATCAGCCAAAGTCTGGGGGCCGGCCTTCCCAAACGGGCCCTGGAGGCATTTCGCTGTATCCTCATCATCTGTATCGCCATGGGCGCAGCGCTTATGAGCCTGACTCTGATCTTTCTGGAGCCTATCAGCAGCCTTTTTGCAGGGGGAGACCCGGAATTTCAGAAAATGATCTGCACCATCTATAAAATGGAGGCTCTGGGAGCAATCCCCCTTGGCATCAACGCCTCCGTTATGGCCCTGCTCTATGGCTTTGGAAAGACACGGATCTCCCTGATGATCAACTTCAGCCGCGTTTTCATCTTCCGGGTTCCGGTGCTCTGGGCCTTACAGAACTTTACGGATCTGGGAGACATCAGTGCCGGTATCGTCATGGCAGTAAGCAATATTGCTACCGGCATTCTAGCTGTCGCAGTAGGCTGGATCACCGTGCGGCAGATCCGAAAACAATACAGCATATAAGAAGCGCCGCAGACGCGCCCGGTTAATAATCCCCCTGTTTTAAAAGCCCTTTGAGATACCGGAAGGTTTTTTCCTCCCCCTCTTCCTTTAGCATAATCAAAAGTTTCTCAAGCAGCGCCCTCGTTTCTGGATGTATGGTTATGTATTTCTTTGTAAATTCATAATATTCCAGAGGCGCGGCGCTGGTATATTTTTTTCCTTTATACACCTCGCAGGCCGCGATCCGGTCACAGATCATCTCAGCCACATACCGCAGCGGCATCTTATTCCCCACCAGCCCTTCTTCCTTATGTACGGAAATGTCAATCCAGTATTCGTAATGATGCTTATTGCGCCCTTTGTGGTGGAGCCATGCCTTGGAATATCCAAGCGTCTCCCGCTCTGCCGCATTAGGGCTGCGGTCACCCTGATAGTAGCGCACGCCGGTCCAGAATTCCTCCGGACTGTATTTTGACAAATCATGCATCAGCCCCTGGCGATAAAGTCCGATCCGAAAGCAGTGTCTGCACACCAGGATCCGGTGGGTTGTAATGGTTTTAAAATGGTTCCATATATTGATCAGTTTCATGGATTCTCCTTTTCATAAAAGCCCGAAAATACAGGAAAATCGGGCCGCAGTTTATACACAAAATGTTTGACACCTGGAAAGATCTGTGATATTCTAATGGAAGTTGCGAAATTACTTGCAGCTCAACATTTTTTTTATTTTTTTGGAGGTATCATAATGAAAGGTACAGTTAAGTGGTTCAACAACCAGAAGGGTTACGGCTTCATCTCTGACGAGCAGGGCAACGATGTATTCGTTCACTACTCTGGTCTGAACATGGAAGGCTTCAAGTCCTTAGACGAGGGCGCAGAGGTTGAGTTCGACGTAGTAAACGGAGCTAAGGGTCCTCAGGCTACCAACGTAACCAAATTATAATCAATGAACAAACAGTGTACCTTTTTCAAACATATATCGGTTAGATAGAAAGTTGAAGTAAGTTATATCTGAATTTCAAATGATTAAAGATAAGAGCCAGTCGAAAGACCGGCTCTTGTTGTATTCTGGAAACTGCCCTACAGGCATACGCCCATCTCTATGCTCTGGCCAGCTCCAGGATTTCCTTTAATTCTTCCACATCAAAGGTATAATTCCTGTTGCAGAAATGGCAGTTCACCTCAATAGGCTTACCATCGTCGATCATTTCCTGAATATCCTTTTTCCCCACGCTGATCAGCGCCTTTGCCACTCTGTCCTTGGTGCAGTTGCAGTAAAAACGTGCCGGCAGCCTGTCGTTGATTTCAAGCCCCATATCCCCCAGGATCTGTTCAAGGATCATCTCCGGCGTATTCCCCACATCCATAAGTGTGGTGATGGAATGGATCTCCTTAATCCTGCTCTCCAAAGCATCGATTACTGCATCCGAAGCGCCCGGCATCAGCTGAATGATAAAACCGCCGGCCTGACGAACCGTATTGTTCTTATTCATCAGAACGCCCAAAGCCACGGAAGATGGGGTCTGCTCTGAGGTTGCATAATAATAGGTAAGATCCTCTGCGATCTCTCCCGTCACAAGGATCGTCTGTCCCACATAAGGATCCTTTAAGCCAATGTCTTTAATGACGCTTAAAACGCCGACTCCCAGCGCGCCGCCTACATCCAGCTTTCCCTTGTCATTGGGAGGAAGCATGACCTCCGGGTGAAAAGCGTAGCCCTTCACGCCGCCATGGGCATCTGCCGTCACCACGAGACCGCCGATAGGGCCGTCCCCCTGGATTTTTACGGTCAGAATATCCGCATCTCCCTTCATATCATATCCCATCATAACAGCCGCTGTCATCAGCCGTCCCAGTGCCGCTGTCGCTACAGGGCTTGTGTTGTGCGCCTGTCTGGCCGCCTCTGTCAGATCCCTGGTCGTAGCCGCAAAGGCCCGGATCTGTCCCTCGGCCGCTGTCGCTCTTACTACATAATCTGCCATCGTTATCTTCCTTTCTCTGTCTTTCCATGCTCTCTGAGAACCACATAGATCCGTTCGCTGTCCGACCTTACCGGATCCCTTGTAAATGCGTCATAGGCTGTGACAAATTCCAGCCCGGCCGCCTGGGCCGCTTCTTTAATCTCCTTCAGCAGATAGCATCTTTGAAAATGGGTCTCCTCAAACTTCCGGTACAGCTCCCCCTCCCGGATAAAAAGCGTCAGATCATATTCATTGATCCGCTCTTGCTCATCATAATAGTTCTGCCAGATGAAACTGCTCTCCTGCCGGTCCTCAGCAAAGGTATTTTCCCCCATAAGCGTTCTGTATTTATATTCTGTATTCAGGTCGAAGATAAATACGCCTCCGGGGTCCAGATAATTATTCACCAGCCGGAACACCTGAACCAGATCATCCGGATCCAGGATATAGTTCATGGAATCGCAGATACTGACCACAGCGCGGACAGTGCCGTACAGTTCAAACTCCCGCATATCCTGCAGCAGATAAAGGATATCCAGTCCGGCTGCCGCCCGTTTTTCCATGGCAATCTCCAGCATCTCCTCTGAATTATCAGCGCCGATCATATCGTAGCCCGCCTTTGCCAGCAGCTGGGTCATGCTTCCGGTGCCGCAGCCAAGATCCAACACCAGGCCGTCCTCTGCCCCGTATTCCTTTAACAGCGCCGTCAGATAGGCGGCCCACTCCTCATAGGGAACATTGTCCTGAAACAGGTCATAGACCTGTGCAAAGCTTGTATATGCTTCCATCTGCTTCTCTCCGTCTGTATTCCAGCCGTGGACCGGTTCAACAGCCCCTGTAACGCCAACTGCCTGTCCGGGAATGCCGGGCAGGCAGTCTGTGCAGCTTATTCGTGGCCATAGAACGTCCGCTCGGCGTACCTTCTATTGTTTAAGCGTTCTTACCGCAGCACTTCTTGTACTTCTTGCCGCTTCCGCAGGGACAGGGATCATTTGGGAAAATCTTCTTATCCTTGCGCACGGTGCCGGAAGCCTTCTGCGCCTTGTAAAGCTCCTTGCGCTTGTCAGCGGGCAGAATACTGTCCCACTGAGGAAGTTCATAAAGCCAGCTGGCCTTTGCCTCTACCATATTGTAGTACAGTTTCTCAGGATCGATCTCGATCTTTACCTCTGTGTCCTCCTCCATTGTGTCAATGGGGTTTTCGTAGCCCTTTAAACTCTCATTGATGCCATCCAGAAAACCTGTCATGATCAGAATCTCTGTGTTGTACTTTTCAGCCAGTTCCTTTACCGTGCCCGTAACTGTCTCAGAAGGAGCGGAAAGGATCTGCTCATAGATGCCCTTCTCGATCTGGAAATATCCAGACCACAGTTCTTCTTTCTTTTTATCATCCAGGCCGTCACCATATGCCAGATTTCTCCATGTTTCTAATAATGCCATAGTTAAACCATCCTTTTTGTATATTTTATAGAAACCTATAGTAATCTATAGTATATAACAAAAGCTCATATTTTTCAAATAGTTTTATCGGAGTTTTGCCCATTTGAGCAAATGCTCCTCTGCGCCTGTATATTTCCCCGGATCCTGCGGATACTTTATAAGGCAGCTTACCGATCAGAGGGTCTTATTTTAACCCTCTGCGCACCCATATGGGCGCGCGTTTTCATTAAAGGAGGAACATCCATGAACGCAAACAAAACCAACGAATGTATCCAGTGTACCATCAAAAACTGCACCCACCATGCTGACGCCATGGACTACTGCACCCTTGACACCATCCGCATCGGCACCCACGAGATGAACCCTACCAAGAAGGAATGTACCGACTGTGAATCCTTTGTAAACAAGATGCAGTAACAGCAGAATCTTGCGCCATCTGTTACAAATTTATTACGTTTTTTTAAGTTTCCCTGACTACCATTGATTTTTATATGCGTCCATGGTATAGTGGAGACAGTCAGAGATGACGCGGGCCCGGCAGTACCTGTGAAAGCAGCGTACCCCGGGCCATCCCCCTTTTTATGGGAATTTTTCATTTCTTCAGGCAGTTTCAGCCTCTAAAATGTTTTGAACTTTCCTCTTGTTAATTTCCTCAATCGTGCTATAATCATTCATATGGGGATATAGCTCAGCTGGGAGAGCGCTGCGTTCGCAACGCAGAGGCCGTGGGTTCGAATCCCATTATCTCCATTCTCCGTATGTAATATTTACAGGCAGTCCCTCATCTTAAGAGACTGCCTGTTTTATACCCTAAAACAGAATTCTGTGCCGATTCCGGCATCTCCCTTTAGGATTATTGCAATCCTCTGGCAGGGAACGCCATAGCCCATTACCGGATCCAGGCACCGTCCGCCCCTACCCGGTAACCGTCCGGCGTAGTAGTGCTGGTAAGCATACTTCCATCAGATCCCAAATAATACCAGGTTCCGTCCTGTCCGGCGGCCCAGTAATTTTTGGCAACGGCACCGTTGGAGCGGAGGTAATACCATTTCCCCTCTACCTGACGCCAGCCTTTGGCCATATAGGTATCAGAATCGATCCAATATGTGCCGTCCGAATCGGAAACCCATTCTCCGGAGGCCTTGGCTCCGTTATCCTTGATAAAATTCCATCCCTTATCTGTTTTTACCCATCCTCTCTGCGATGTCACTCCAGGACCGCCGGATGTGCCTGTAACCGGGCTGACAGCAGATCCCTGAGAAGAGGTTTGGCTCCCTGTGCTGCCCGATCCATTCCCGTTTCCCGAACTGCCCGCCCCATTTTCACTTAATACTCCAGCCTCTGCCAGTTTGAAACCGTAATCCAGCATGGCTTTCGTATCTGTATAGTGAGTAGACTGGCTCTTCATCACCACAGCGATCATACGGACGCCGTTTCGTTCCGCCACCGTAACCAGGGTGTTTCCTGCCTTGGAGGTATATCCCGTCTTTCCTCCGATAATTCCCTCATAATACCTGGAATCACTGGGATTGAGCATCTTGTGTCCCATGGTAACCGTAAGACCGGAAGGATTTTTCTTCGTGGCGGGGAGCGTATATGTACGGGTAGACGCCACGGTTTTTACCACATCATTCTGAAAGGCCGCTCTGGCGATCAGCGCCATATCGTGAGCCGTAGTATAGTGGTCAGGGTCATTTAAACCATGGGGATTGGTAAAATGGGTGTTGGTACAGCCAAGGGCGGCCGCCTTTGCATTCATCTTATCCGCAAAAGCCTGATTGCTCCCTGCCACGTGCTCTGCCAGAGCATTTCCCACCTCATTGGCAGATTTTAAAAGCAGGGCATACAGGCACTGACGAACCGTCATGGTATCGCCCTCTGTCATTCCAATGGATACAGCGCCGGACTCCAGATTGGTAGTAGCTGCCGCAGAGAAGGTCACAGTGTCATCCAGGCTGCAGTTTTCAGCCACCACCAGGGCTGTCATCAGCTTTGTTATGCTGGCTGGATAATACTTTGTATCTCCGTTCTTAGAAAACAGCACCTTGCCCGTTGCTCCGTCCATCAGCACAGCCCCGGCTGAAGCCACTGACGGCTGGGCTATGTCAGCTGTGCTGACCTGCGAGGAAGTATTTTCCTGTGCAGGCGTATTTTCCTGCGAGGAAACACTTCCCGGCCCGGAAGTATTTTCCGGCCCCGTACTCCCCGGAGCAGCGGGCGCTGCTGTTTCCTGTGATGAGGTCTGGCCTGTGCCAGGATCCAGCGGTGTGATCGTTACCGCATAAGCGGGGAGAGACAGGCCCAGAACCGCCGCACTGCAGAGACCAAGAAGTGACTTCCATCTGTTTCGTATCATATGTTAAATACCTCTTCCGTTTTATATTTTTAAGGAATCTCCCTCTCTGCAATGAAATACAAAATCAGACTGCTGTCCGCAGGGCGTAAATCACAGCATAAAACACACCGGCGCAGACTGGATTTTTACCGATACCATGCCTGAAAATACAGATATAAGGGAGACCTTTATGGCACACTTTTATCAAACTTTTTCCAGTATATCATAATTCACTCCAACAAAAAAGCACAGAAGTATTACATTTTCATTAAGCGCAATCATTTTCCAGAAAGCCTCCTTCTTCTGCCTGTACAAAAAAGCTGCGGCCCTGGGAGCATTTCCCAAAGCCGCAGCCTTTACTTGATTCTTATATGAAATTATTTCCTGAAACCGGAAATTAGTACATTCCGCCCATATCAGGTGCTGCTGGTGCTGCTGGAGCCGGCTCCTTGATTGCTGCAACTACAGACTCAGTGGTGAGCAGAGTAGACGCAACGCTGGTAGCATTCTGCAGAGCGCTTCTTGTAACCTTTACAGGATCCAGAATACCAGCCTCGATCATATCAACAAATTCCTCGTTGTATGCGTCAAAGCCCTGACCTACTGCAGACTCCTTTACCTTATTTACAATCACAGCGCCTTCCAGACCTGCATTTGCTACGATATGGAACAGAGGAGCTTCCAGTGCCTTTAAGATAATCTTAGCACCGGTTTTCTCGTCGCCTTCCAGACCGTCTACTACCTTCTGCACGTCAACGGTAGCGTGTGCGTATGCAGAACCGCCGCCTGCGATGATGCCTTCCTCAACAGCTGCGCGGGTTGCGTTTAACGCATCCTCCATACGAAGTTTCGCTTCTTTCATCTCTGTCTCGGTAGCAGCGCCTACACGGATAACAGCTACGCCGCCTGCCAGCTTAGCCAGACGCTCCTGCAGCTTCTCCTTGTCGAAATCAGATGTTGTCTCGCCAATCTGCTTGCGGATCTGAGCCACTCTTGCGGCGATTGCCTCCTTGTCGCCCTCACCGTCAACGATAATGGTATTTTCCTTCTGTACCTTAACGGATTTTGCACGGCCTAACTGCTCCATGGTAGCATCCTTCAGATCCAGACCAACTTCCTCGGAGATTACGGTACCGCCGGTCAGGATAGCGATATCCTGAAGCATCTCTTTTCTTCTGTCGCCGTAGCCAGGAGCCTTAACAGCAACTACATTGAAAGTACCTCTTAATTTATTCACGATCAGGGTTGTTAAAGCCTCACCCTCAACATCCTCAGCGATAATCAGCAGTCTTGCGCCCATCTTTACGATCTGCTCTAACAGAGGCAGCAGATCCTGAATGTTGGAGATCTTCTTGTCAGTGATCAGAACGTATGGATCGTCCAGATTTGCCTCCATCTTATCCATATCGGTGCACATATATGCGGACAGGTAACCTCTGTCAAACTGCATACCTTCTACCAGATCCAGCTCTGTTTTCATGGTCTTGGATTCCTCGATGGTGATAACACCGTCCTTGGAAACCTTCTCCATAGCATCAGCTACCATTGTACCAACCTCATCATCAGAAGCGGAAATAGCTGCTACTCTTGCGATCTGAGCCTTGCCGCCCACTGGCTTGCTCATAGCCTTGATTGCCTCAACTGCTGCGTCAGTAGCCTTCTTCATACCCTTTCTTAAGACGATCGGGTTTGCACCTGCCGCCAGGTTCTTCATTCCTTCATTTACCATGGCCTGTGCCAGTACGGTAGCTGTAGTGGTTCCGTCGCCTGCTACATCGTTTGTCTTGGAAGCAACTTCCTTGATCAGCTGCGCGCCCATGTTCTCAAATGCATCTGCCAGTTCGATCTCCTTTGCGATGGTAACACCGTCGTTTGTGATTAACGGTGCGCCAAAGGACTTGTCAAGAACTACGTTGCGTCCCTTCGGTCCTAATGTCACGCGAACGGTATCTGCTAACTGATTTACGCCTGCTTCCAGTGCCTTGCGGGCTTCTACGCCATATTTAATCTGCTTTGCCATGTCAATCAACCTCCAAATTATAATAAGTCAGTATTTTTAAATGATTACTCTACTACTGCCAGAATGTCGCTCTGCTTTACGATCACATACTTCTCGTCATCCAGCTCAACCTCTGTTCCTGAATACTTGGAATAGATTACTGTATCGCCGGCCTTTACCTGCATAACCACTTCCTTGCCGTCAACCACACCGCCCGGGCCAACTGCGATAACCTCAGCCTGCTGTGGCTTTTCCTTTGCCGCGCCGGGAAGAACGATGCCGGACTTGGTAGTCTCTTCTGCAACTAACTGCTTTAATACGACCTTATCAAATAATGGTACTAACTTCATATCTGGATTCCTCCTTGTGATCATTGATATTTTATCAGCTTTCGCTGTTTACTGCTTTGTTTGCTCACAATGTAAGTTATACCACTGCTTATTAGCACTGTCAAGAGTTGAGTGCTAATAATTTCTAAAATATTTGTAAACGAAGAATTACTTTCTTTTTATTTTATAATTTTTTAGAGATTTCATGTTTATTTTTTTCCCCATCCGTATTACAATAATAGCAACCAGTCATAATCAGACAACACATGAAAGAAAGGGGAATTTATATGGCGAAAAAAGGTTTGGGGAAACTGATGGCTCTGGCGGCCGTGTCAGGAGCCGTAGCGGCCGGTGTTTCCTATGTGCTCCAGTATAAGACCTATCATAAAGAACTGGAAAAAGATTTCAGAGAATTTGAAGAGGATGAGGACGGAGAGGATAAGGAGTCAGAGACCGGCAGAGAGCATCCCGCTGATCAGGAAAAATTTAACCGCAACTATATCTCCCTTACCTCCAGCAAGGATGAATTCAAGGTGGCTGCCAGAGATATGGCCCAGGCTACACGCAATGTGCTCCGCGATGCAGGCAGTCTTTTTTCCGACACCGCCCATGAGGCCATGTCCGCAGCAGTCGACACGGCGCATATTGCACTGAACTCCATGAAAACAAAAAAGGACGAGTGGAGGGAGGAGCATGAAGCAGAACCCGTCTCTCCTCAGGATGATCTTCCGGAAGATGAAGGTTATCTGGATGATGACTATGTAGATGACGACGATCTCTATGATTATGAACGTCTGGACAGCGAGCCCTCCTATTCCGAAAAAGACGTCCATGCAGAACAGCCGGACGTATCTGTAGTGGAAGAGACGGCTGATGATGCGGATGATGTGATCTCCGTCGAGGTAGCTGAAGATGCAGATGATATGGAGCCATCTGCAGATACACCCGATGGTTTTAAGGACGATCCTGTTTTATAAGGTGCCGCAGCCCGCTGCACATCCGTCTGTCTCTTGAGGGGAAGCCTCTGCGCTTCCTCTTTTATTTTACGAAAACCCTAAACACGGGCTGTCCCGAATGGGCCGGTTCTCATATATCCCATCCCAGCAGGTTCATCCACATCACCTGCCCGATCTGGTCATCGCCTATGAGATAGGCGTGGCTTTGGGCGTCAGCGGACATCAGCTGATACTCCTTTGATTCCTCCAACCGCGTCCAGCGCGTATCTATGACCGTAACACCTTCTGATACTGCCATATACCAGTGCGAAATAGTTCCGTCTATGTCTTTTGTTTCGTAGGAAATTTCACCTTCTAAAAGATCATCCTTGAAATTCCCCTGCTTTACTGTTTTCACGTTCTCCCCCAGAGGGACATTTTCATAGTAGCAATAGCCAGTGCTCCCATAACCGGTCATTTTCCCGTTCCGCCAGATACCATAGGAATAATTATAGCGGGGACTGTCTACGTTGATAAACTGCAGGGCCAGACATTCCCCCCTGGGCTTCCCGTCTTTGAAAAAGCCGTAAAATACGGTTCCAGGCATGGTAAATACCATCCCCTCTCCTTCAATCTGGCTGGTAAAGCCTGAAGGAGTATAAAGATAGCGGCTTCCCGCCATATTTTCATAAAAAAGGGTCGCCAGAATGTCCTGCTCCTTATCAAGGATCCTGGCTGCCTGCTCCATGTCCTGGCTGCTCAGGGCAGAATCGATCCGTTTTACTGCATCCAGCTGCTCCGGCGTAAGAGTCAGTTCCCCGGATATAACGTCGGATGAGGCCCCTGCCCCTTCCGCCCCTGTCTCCTCCATAGGGTTTTCTTCCCCATTCTCGCCGATACCGGAAACCTCCCCGCTGCCCTTTGCAGCCGCAGGTGTTGCTTTCGCCATATCTATTCCATCCCCTGCTTCTGTTTCCTGGAGCATCCCGCTCTCAGCCTGTATTGCCTTACTATTTTCCACTGCCATTCCCATCCAGCCGCTCACCGGCAGAACCACCGCATAAAACGCCGCGGCCGCAATCCACAAAATACGGTCATTTCTTATTTTCATGCTCCATCGCAGCTCCTTTCTCTGTCTTTCCTGAGCCTTTTACCTCCAGGCTTCGTTCAAAAGCCTGCAGCCTTTGCATATTTCTTCTTCCTTCAGGCTGGCATAGCCCAAGATCACCGTAGAAGGAACCAGATCCTTCTCTTCTCCGATCACAGATCCTGACATACCATAAACCTTTACACCAGCCTGTGCAGCCCGTTCTACCAGCTTTTCCTCTTCCATCCCTTTCCTGTGGGTCAAAAGCACATGGATTCCCGCGTATTCCCCCCGGATCTGGAATATGTTTTCCAGCTCCTTAAGTCCCCCCAGAAGGGCGTCATGCTTCCCTTTGTATACGGCCCGCATCCGGTTTAAATGCCTCTCATAATACCCCCCTGTGATAAAATGATACAGCACATTCTGATCGATCCGTGACACGGTGCAGGCGTAGAAGCCTGCCTGCATCCTGTATCTGGCAAGCAGGGGTTCCGGAAGCACCATAAATCCCACACGGATCGCCGGGGCGATTGATCTGGAAAATGTTCCCAAATAGATCACCTTTCCCGCCTGATCCATCCCCTGCAGCGCCGGAATCGGCCGGCCCTTATAACGGAATTCACTGTCGTAATCGTCCTCAATCACATACCGGTCAGCCTTTTTGCAGGCCCAGCCTAAAAGCTCCTGCCGCCTTTTTACCGGCACCACGATACCAGTGGGATACTGATGGGACGGCATCACATAGGCAGCCATGGCTTTGCTCTCCTCCAGGGCGCTTATTTCCATGCCATATCGATCCATTTTCACAGGAAACACCTGATGGCCCAAACTCTTTAATACCCGGTACGCCTGACGGTAGGTAGGATTTTCCAGGGCGATCCCTGTACCCCGACCCAGAAGCTGAGACAAAAGCATCAGAAGGTACTCGCTTCCTGCTCCGATCAGGATCTGTTCGGGACGGCAGTTTACCCCTCTGGCCGAGTGAAGATAATCACCGATAGCTGCCCGCAGTCCGTATTCCCCCTGGGGATCCCCCACGGCGAACATCTCCTTATTATCATCCACCAGCGTATTGCGGCTCAGCTTGCGCCAGGTATTAAACGGAAAGCTGTCCAGATCAATGCCTCTGGGGGAAAAATCCACCAGATATGGTTCTTTCCTCTGTCCTTGCTTCTCTGAAAATGGGCTTTCCTCTTTCTTGTGCACCTCTACCAGTTCCTCGATCCGGCAGACAAAATATCCCCTGCAGGGCAGGGCCTCTATATACCCCTCAGACAAAAGCTGTTCGTAGGCCATCTGGGTGGTACTGCGGCTTACCTTTAAATTTGCCGCCAGAATCCGTGTGGAGGGCAGACGGCTGCCCGCGGCCATACGTCCGCCGCGTATTTCCTCCTTCATATATTGATAAATCTGCTCATACAGAGGACTCCTGCTCTGATTGTCAATGGGCACCATCAGTTCCATTTTCCCGCACCTCCTTTTGGGGCCTTAAAACAGTAAAAGACCCCCTGTTTCCAGAGAGTCTCCTCCTGTTCCTTTCCCGGCAGATGCCGGTTTTCCTTCTATCCAGGCTTTCAGAGGATCATTTCGGAAGCTTAAAGGAGCTCTTTAATGAAACGATCCGGTTAAATACAGGTTTTTCCTTTGTGCTGTCCTTACAGTCCACGCAGAAATAGCCATTGCGCACAAACTGGAAACTGTCATAGCTTTCCGCCTCGCCCAAAGCCGGCTCCACATAGCAGTCTGTAAGCACAGTCAGCGAATTGGGATTTAAATTCAGACTTCCGTCCTCATTTAACTTGCCCTTCTCCTCATCAACGATGTTTTCGTACAGGCGGCATTCCACCTTTTTTGCGGAAGGAACCGCTACCCAGTGGATGGTTCCCTTTACCTTTCTGCCCTCAAAGCCGGAACCGCTCTTTGTCTCAGGATCATAAGTGGCATGAACAACGGTTACATTTCCATCGGCATCCTTCTCACAGCCGGTACACTTTACAAAATAAGCTCCCATGAGACGAACCTCATTTCCGGGGAACATACGGAAATATTTCTTAGGAGGCTCTTCCATAAAGTCCTCCCTCTCGATATAAAGCTCGCGTCCAAAAGGCACCTTGCGGCTTCCAAGCTCCGGATTTTCCAGGTTGTTCGGAACGTCCAGTTCTTCCATCTGGCCTTCTGGATAGTTGTCGATCACCAGCTTTACGGGATCTAAAACCGCCATCATACGTGCCTTCTTAAGCTTTAAGTCCTCACGGATGCAGTATTCCAGCATCGCATAGTCTACAGAACTGTTTGCCTTGGAAACGCCTACCATCTCCACAAAACGGCGAATGGACTCGGGGGTATAGCCTCTTCTGCGCAGAGCCGCGATAGAAACCAGACGGGGATCGTCCCAGCCGTCTACAATATGATCCTCTACCAGCTTCTTGATATAGCGCTTGCCGGTGACTACATTGGTAAGATACAGCTTGGCAAATTCGATCTGACGGGGCGGATTCTCAAATTCACACTCTCTTACCACCCAGTCATACAGAGGCCTGTGATCCTCAAACTCCAGCGTACAGATGGAATGGGTAATATGCTCAATGGCATCCTCGATGGGGTGGGCAAAGTCATACATAGGATAAATGCACCACGCATCACCCGTATTGTGATGCTCCATGTGGGCCACGCGGTAAATGACCGGATCTCTCATATTAATATTGGCAGAAGCCATATCAATCTTGGCGCGGAGCACCTTTTCGCCGTCTTTATATTTTCCTTCCTTCATCTCTTCAAAAAGACGCAGGTTCTCCTCAACCGGGCGGTTCCTGTAAGGACTTTCCTTTCCGGGGTTGTTAAAGTCGCCCCGGTACTCCCTGATCTCCTCTGCAGACAGGTCGCAGACAAAGGCCTTGCCCTTTTTGATCAGAAACACAGCGCACTCGTACATCTTCTCAAAATAATCAGAGGCAAAGAAAAGACGATCTTCAAAATCAGCGCCCAGCCACTTTACATCCGCCTTGATAGACTCCACAAACTCCACCTTTTCCTTGGTGGGATTGGTGTCGTCAAAACGGAGATTAAAGGTGCCGCCGTACTTCTGAGCCAGCCCATAATTTAAAAGGATGGACTTTGCGTGTCCGATATGCAGATATCCGTTTGGCTCCGGCGGGAAACGGGTGTGCACATTATCATATACCCCCTCTGCCAGATCCTTATCGATTTCCTGCTCTATAAAATTCTTGGAAACAGTCTCTTTTTCCTCTGTCTCCAATACCATGTCTTTTTCTGCCATGATCGCTCCTCCGTACATTTCTCTCATCTGTGAATCTTTTTAAGATAATTCCAGTGTATTGGATAATCATATCACACTTTTAACAGGTAGAAAAGGGGGAAATACCACAAAAACGGCAACTTAAGGGTAGAAATACCGGCCCATGTCTGCTATACTTTAGTAACGCATCAAAGCGTACGAACAAAATATCTTGACAGGAAGTGATGACTATGAAAAAAGCGGCCGGTTTCGCCCTAATAAAAACCATTCCCATTTTCCTGGGGTATATTTTTCTTGGGATTGCCTTTGGCCTTCTCCTGCAGAAAGCAGGCTTTGGAGTGTTATGGGCCTTTCTTATCAGCCTTCTGGTCTATGCCGGATCCATGCAGTTTGCCCTGGCGGGCATCCTCACGGGCGGTCTGGGATATCTCACCACCGCCGTTATGACCCTGCTGATCAACAGCCGCCACGCCTTTTACGGCCTGACCTTTATCGACCGTTTTAAGGAAATGAAGGGCGCAGGTCCTTACATGGTATTCTCCCTCACAGATGAAACCTATTCCCTGCTCTGCTCTGTTGCCCGCCCCAGGGGCTTTACGGACCGCCAGTGGAAGCTTGCCTTCCTTTTTATTTCCCTCTTTAACCAATGCTACTGGGTGGCCGGATCCGTCATCGGCGCAGTCATGGGACAAATGATCGCCTTTGACACCACAGGCATTGAATTTGCCATGACTGCTCTTTTTACGGTAATCTGCGTCAATCAATGGCTGGCTGCAAAGACTCACCTGCCCGCCGGAGCCGGTTTTCTCTGCGGTTTCCTTTTTCTGGCTCTGATCCGCTCTTCCGGCTTTATCCTTCCGGCCCTCATGGCCACGGTAGCCCTGCTTCTTATTTTTAAACATACCATTGAGAAAAAAATGGAGGATCCCTCATGACCCAGACTCCTGCTGAACCATCCTATGTACTGATTACAATTCTAATCTGCGCCCTCTGCACCCAGATCACCCGGTGGCTGCCCTTTCTGCTCTTTGGCAGAAAACGGCAGGTACCAAAACTGGTGCGTTATCTGGGCGCCGCGCTCCCTCCGGCCATCATGGCTGTGCTGGTAGTTTACTGCCTTAAAGATATCACGCCCCTTACCTGGCCCCACGGACTGCCGGAGCTGATCTCTGTGGCTGTTGTGGCGGCAGTACACCTGTGGAAACGAAATACGCTGGCCAGCATTGCTCTGGGAACCGTATGCTATATGTTCCTGGTTCAAAAAATTTTTTAAATTTTTTTCAAAAAAGTATTGCAAAAATAAAATACATATGATATTATATCGAAGTCGCGTGAGACAAGACTTCTCGCGGGGCAGAAAAAGAAAGTTGCTACTGTGGCTCAGTCGGTAGAGCGTCGCATTGGTAGTGCGGAGGTCACGGGTCCGATTCCCGTCAGTAGCTGTGAAAACCCTTGTAGAATCAAGGGTTTTTTCTTTTGCCGCAAGCAGAACATATTTTCTTTCAGGTGAAATAACTACTATTCCAGCCCGGTCACCGTTCCATCTGCCTGGATTTTCACAAGATGATGTGGTATAAAAAAAGTTGACTGCTTGTTCTCAAGGATTTCATAATAAAATCAAGAGAACAAGGAGGTATTCAAAGTGGCACGTAAATATGACCAGGAATACAAATGATGAGGACGAGTAACCTTTTTCCTCTTGAATGAAAGATACAGCAAACAAAAAGACCAGTAAAGAGTGCAAAGCACCACCAATGGTGGCAAGGCTCTTGACAGGGCTTTTTCTTTTCTGTGTTTGATAGCCAAAAGGAAGAAATAAGAATACATCAAAATATTCTGATGTGATGTATTGACAAATTACGTTGTAAGTCTTATGATGTATATATCAAAATAATTTGATGTGAGGAGTGATAACAATGACTGATTTTTCTAAAGACGCAAAAATTTTTAAGGCTCTTTGTGATACAAAAAGACTTACTATTTTAGATTACTTAAAGAGTGGGGAAAAATGTGCGTGTGTTCTGATTGAAAATATGAACATAGGACAATCGGCTTTATCATATCACATGAAAATACTTTGCGACTCTGGTATTGTTAATGCAAGACAAGAGGGAAAATGGACGCATTACAGTTTAAATAAAAGCGGAAGTGAATATGCGTCAAAACGATTGTTAGAATTAACAACGCCAAATACTGAAAATCAATCAAATTGTTGCAAATAAAGGTCATCGAAAGATGGCTTTTATAAAACTTTATCACATCAAAAAAAGTTGATATGTTGTGTAAAGGAGGGACTTTTTTGGACGTAGTAAATTCAATATGGTTATTTTTCCAAGACCAAATATTAGGTATGAAATGGTTGAATGGCTTAATTGGTAATGGACTGTCACTGCTAGGATTAGACATTGACAGTCGTTTCGGTGGAAGTATTCAATTCTTTCTATACGATGTAATCAAAATCACAATCTTATTATGTTTACTGATTTTCTTTATTTCGTATATTCAAAGTTATTTTCCACCCGAACGAAGTAAGAAAATTTTAGGACGTTTTCATGGTATCGGAGCAAATATTATATCCGCATTGTTAGGAACGGTTACACCATTTTGCTCATGTTCTTCTATCCCGTTGTTTATAGGCTTTACAAGTGCAGGATTGCCATTAGGGGTAACTTTTTCCTTTTTGATTTCTTCTCCTATGGTTGATTTGGGAAGTCTTGTATTGCTAATGAGTATTTTCGGGGCTAAAGTTGCCTTTGCTTATGTGATTGTAGGCTTGATAATCGCTGTAATTGGCGGTACTTTAATTGAAAAATTACACATGGAAAAATATGTGGAAGATTTTGTGAAAAATGCAAGTAACGTTGATATTAGTTCTCCTACTTTAACCAAAAAGGACAGAGTTCGATATGCAAAAGAACAAGTTATAGGAACATTCAAAAAAGTATTCCCATATATTTTGATTGGTGTGGGTATCGGAGCAATTATCCATAATTGGATACCTGAAACATGGATTGAAAGTATTTTGGGAAGTAATAACCCGTTTGGTGTTATCTTAGCCACTCTTGTCGGAGTTCCTATGTATGCTGATATTTTTGGAACAATTCCAGTAGCAGAGGCATTACTTTCAAAGGGGGCACAATTAGGTACAATCTTATCATTTATGATGGCTGTAACAACATTGAGTTTACCATCTTTAATCATGCTGAAAAAGGCAGTAAAGCCTAAATTATTGACCTTATTTATTGCCATTTGTACGTTTGGTATTATTATTGTAGGTTATCTCTTTAATATTTTTAGTACGATATTTATTTAAAAGGAGCGAATAAGAAATGAAATTATTTGGAAAGAAAAAAGAAACAAAATCATGCTGTTGCGGCGGGAATTGCACATCAGAAACAATGCAAAATGCAGAAAGCAAAAAACAAGAGCAAGGTATCAAAATACTGGGTTCTGGTTGTGCAAAATGTATGGAATTAGAAAAAGCAACCAGAACAGCAATATCTGAACTTCAATTAGATTATGAGATTGCCCACGTTACAGATTTTGCAGAAATCGCCAGTTACGGAGTAATGTCTACACCTGCATTGGTATTGAATGGAGAAGTTATATCCTATGGAAAGGTATTGACCGTAGACGAAGTGAAAGCACTATTGAGTAAGTAATAAAACGAAGAAAGGGCGGTAATTTGTTTATGACAAAACCTAAAGCAGCCTTTGTCTGTGTTCATAATTCTTGTCGCAGTCAAATTGCAGAAGCATTGGGGAAGTATCTTTCTTCAAATATTTTTGAGAGTTATTCTGCAGGCACAGAAACAAAGCCACAAATCAATCAAGATGCAGTCCGTCTAATGAAAGAAATGTATCATATAGATATGGAGAAAACACAATATTCTAAACTGTTATCAGAAATACCGCAGGTAGATATTGTGATTACAATGGGGTGCAATGTAAATTGTCCTACAATACCATGCAAATATAGAGAGGATTGGGGCTTGAATGACCCTACTGGGAAAAGTGATGATGAATTCTCAAAAACAATCCACTCAATCCATGCAAAAATACTTGAATTGACAGAGAGAATAAAAACTAATGAGTTGATTTCAAATTCGTGGTAAAATGGGTGTTTTACTATACTTCAAAATGCTTGAAAGTATAGTGTTTATGGGGATAATCGAAAATTCAAGGTAAAATTGACATTTTTACTTAAAACCCCTATATTATGGGACAAAAAGATCTATCAAAAAAAGACGCCTTTCCAGCTGAGACCAGCCGGCAAAAAGCGTCTCTTCAGACCTGTATTTCCCTGTTCTTTTTTAAAAAATCCCCTCAAAGCTTTCCCGCAGCGTCTCGCAGGACCGGGCGAACTTTTCCATCTCTTCATCCGTCAAAGACAGCGGAAGCACTTTCTGAATCCCATCCTGATTGATGATGCAGGGAACCCCCGTAAATACATCTCTCTGGCCATAATCGCCTCTTAGCATGGCGGACACGGTGAGAACACTGTGCTCATCCCCAAGAATCGCTTTCGTGATTCTGGTAAGAGCCATACCAATGCCGTAATAGGTGGCCTTCTTTGCCTCAATGATCTTATAGGCGGCTGTGCGCACCTCATCCTCAATGTCCTCCAGACGTTGGCTGAATTCCGGCCCTATTTCCTTTCCCAGTTCTAAAATTGGCTTGGTAGCCAGAAGGGCCTGGCTCCAGGGAACAAACTCGCTGTCGCCATGCTCGCCCATCACGTAGGCGTGAATATTTCTGGGATCTACCTTCAGATACTCTCCCACCAGATACCGCAGTCTGGCGGTATCCAGGGCCGTACCGCTTCCCAGCACCCTTCTTGGGTTAAAGCCGGATAAGGCGCAGGTGATCCTTGTCATGATATCCACAGGATTCGTGGCAACCAGAAAGATGCCGTTAAACCCGGAAGCCGTCACAGGTTCGATAATGGAGCGGAACACCTCTGTATTGCGTTTCAGAAGATCCAGCCGGGTCTCTCCCGGTTTCTGAGCCACCCCCGCAGCAATAGCCACGATATCCGCGTCCCGGCAGTCATCATAGTTTCCCGCGTAGATCCTCATGCTGGCGCCCGCAAAGGCAAGGCCGTGATTCAGATCCATGGCTTCCCCCTCCGCCCGTGTTTTATTCACATCAATGAGTACCAGTTCATCGCAGACCGATTGGTTTAAAAGGCTGTATGCATAACTCATCCCCACCATGCCTGCACCGACAATGACTACTTTTCTTTTATCAAGCTTCATATGTGTCTCCTTTCGTGCCCCAAAGGCAGCTGCTGATGGTACTATCCCCTCCATAAGAGACTTTTATCCAGATTATCTTGCCAGCTTTCTTTCCATCAGCTCTCCGTTGCTGCTGTAGGTTACAGCCGTTTCCTTCGTGATGGTTTCCTGACGGAAAAGACGGATCAGGCTGTTGTCCATGGAAACCATACCCTCCTCCTGGGAGGTGGCGATGATTCCGTCGATCTGGTGAATCTTGGATTCCCGTATCATATTGCGGATGGCATTATTCAAAAACATGATCTCAAATACCGGCTGTACGCCTCCGTCTACCGTAGGCACCAGCTGCTGGGATATAACGGCATTCAGCACCATGGAAAGCTGGGTGCGGATCTGCTGCTGCTGGGCCGGAGGAAATGCATCGATTACACGGTCAATGGTATTGGCCGCCCCGATGGTGTGAAGGGTAGACAGGATCAGATGACCTGTCTCCGCAGCCGTCATGGCAATGCTGATGGTTTCATAGTCGCGCATTTCCCCCAGAAGGATCACATCCGGAGCCTGACGCAGCGATGCCCGAAGGCCCGTCACATAGCTGCCTGTATCCGTGGCAATCTCTCTCTGGGTCACTACACTCTTTTTGTGGCGGTGAAGGTATTCGATCGGATCCTCCAGCGTGATCACATGGGCCTCTCTTGCCTCGTTGATGGCGTCAATGATACAGGCCAGCGTAGTGCTCTTTCCGCTTCCTGCAGGCCCTGTCACAAGCACCATGCCCTTGGTCATCCTTGAAATATCCACGATTTCCCGCGGCAGATGAAGAGCGCCTGCATCTGGCAGTTCAAAGCGCACCACCCGAATTACCCCGGCCAGAGAGCCTCTCTGGCGAAAGATATTGGCACGGAAACGCGACACACCTGGAACAGCAAACGAAAAGTCATCATCCCCCTCATTCAGTACCCGGTCCATGCTCCTGCCGCCGGCCAGTTCATAAATCTGCCGGATCATATCATCCATCTCATCCGGCATGATCCTGTCTGCCCCATTACAGAGAATCCTTCCTCCGATCTTATAGGAAAACGGACGTCCGGGAACCAGAAAAATATCCGCCGCCTCCTGCTCCACTGCTGCCGTAAGAAGCTCCATTACCTTCATTTTGATTCCTCCTGTTGTGCCTTTGTACTCTCAGTCTCTCCTTTTCCGTCCCAAACGGGCATAGCGTCATCAATGTCATATTCGCCGCTGTCATAGACATACCAGGCGCGTATCTCATACCTTCCGCTCCCCTCTGTAAGCACCGCCTCAATCCGCAGAGACTGTCCTTTCTCCATGGGAATATCTGTAAAAATGCAGCCGGCTGCCTCATCATAGACATTCCCAGGCTCTGCTGCCAGAGCCGCATACTTTTCTGCCAGCGATTTCCCCTCCATCTTCATTAGAAGGGAGTCCGTTTTTTCCAGCCACTTCTGCCCTTTGGAGTCTGCCTCATAATATGCTTTTACCGCCTCTGCTCCCCTCTCTGCCAGCTCCAGATCTCCTCTGGCGCTGCTTAATGAGAGAAGCCCAAATGTAGACAGACAGAGTACGATAAAGATCAGTATTAAGGATGAAAGTCCGATATTCACTTTATTTCTGAATGTTTCTCCTGCCATTTTTCTTCCTCTTTATCTACTGTCCCAAAGTCGGCTCATACTGGCTGCTTTCCAGGCTGTAGATCACCGTTTCGCAGGAACCTCTGTCATTTCCCCTGCTAACCCCGGCACCGCAGTCCATGATATCCACCCGAATCTTCGTCATGGAGCCTTCCCTGGCTACCGTTATATCTGCCCGGTAGGCTGCCTGAATTCCAGCCGTTTCTGCCTGCTGCTCCGTATAGGAGTTCCATGCCTTATCCCAGACTCTTGACAGTTCTTTTTCCCCCCGTCCCGCCTTGATTTCCTCGGTAACGCTCTGCGCCCCAAGGACGGCATGGTTGAGCCGGTCTGCGTCACGGCTCAGCCGGTCTGCCTTTGCAAAGACGGAAACACAGATGCTGGCGCAGAGGATAAAGAATCCCACCACCACCAGCATTTCCATCAAAAATGGTCCTGAACCGGACCCGCTTCTTCTATTCATCTGTTCCGGCTCCTTTATGTTCTGGTCCCGCCAGAGCCTGGGGCCGCTGCCCCACTGCTGCTTCGCAGTGAAAGTTCCAGACTGCCGCCCCCTTCGCCCTGAACGCTGATGCACAGGAGGTTATCTTCTTTTGAGAAGGAAATCCCCTCACATTCCAGTATTTCCAGTCCGTCTGCCAGTCCCAGGCCGCTGCCTGCATCGGTAAACAGTTCCTTAAGACTTCCATCCCGCCAGTAGATCCAGGTCACATACTCTGTTCCGCCCACCTGCTGGCGCAGCTCCAGAACCTGCGTTCCTTCTACTTCTTTTACATCCACCATTCCCGCCTGGTCTCCCTGGCGTATCTTGTTGGCAATATAGCTTAAGGCTGTGGAACCGCTGAAATTCCGGTCGCTGCGGACAGTGATGTTTTCATAAACACGGCTTCCTGTCAGCACCGTAAGAAGGGCGCTCAGGACAAATACAAGAAACAGCAGCATGGTAAAAATCCCGCCCATAAGCTGCTCTTTCTTTCCTGTTTTCTGATTCACATGACTTCCTCCCTTATTCTGCTGCCGTTACAGGCACTACCGTGATATCCGGCATTACATTGGAAGCAAAGCCGTCGTAAAAGACATGATACTTTTTCCGGTTGATCATGACTCCGTAATTTTCTTCCAGATATTCCACACTTGGCGGATAGCGTCCCTCAATGGCATAGCACTGGACACTGGCTCTGGCGATGGCCTTTTTCAAGGTTTCCTGATCCCGTGCTCCGGTTCTGTTCCCAAACTGTACCGAAAACAGGGCAAACGCAGCAAGCGCCGCGGCCATAAGGGCTACAGAAGCAACCATACCGCCCAGGCCGTTTCTTTCCCGGTTCTGTCCCCGCTTCACTTTCATCCTCAAAGACCTCCTAACCGATCGCCGACAGCACGCCCACTAAGGGCAGCATCACCGACAAAAGCACCAGTCCCACAGAAACCGCCAGCACCGCTACAATAGTGGGCTCAAACCGGGCTATCATACGGTCAATGGCAGAGTCTGCCATCTCCTCATAATCCCCTGAAATTTCTTCCATGACCTGATCCAGATGTCCGCTTCGGCTTCCTACCTTGATCATCTGGATATAAAAGCCGGAAAACAGCCCCGTCTCCTTCATTGCGTCATAGTAGCTGCTGCCCTCTTCCAGGCGTTTGGCGCAGGCGTCAATCTGCCTCGCCACCGCCTCATTTTCAGCCAGTTCCTTTGCAAGCTCCATGCTTTTTTCCAGTTCCAGGCCGCTTTTTAAGGTCAGAGCCAGAACTGCGGTAAACCGGCGCAGAGCCACGGCTCTGGCGATCCGGCTGCGGTTTTTCACTGCTGTGATCCCCTTTTCCACCAGGGAGAGCTTTTTTCCAAACCGGGCTGCGGTCCAGATAGCTGCCGCCGCTGCAGCGATCAGAGCCGCCAGAACCAGGGCCGCTCCGCTTAAGATTCCGCCCAGTCGGATGGCTGCGGAGGCCGCCGCGGGAAGGCTGGCTCCCAGCTGCTCATATACCTTGGAAAATACCGGCATTACCTTTGTAAAGAGAACAAAAAGAACCACTAGCAGCATCAGGATCATCATAGCGGGGTACGTAGCCGCATTTTTCACTGCCTTTAGCAGCCTGTCCTCTTTCTCATAGTAACCGGACAGAGATTTCATCATCTGATCCAGGGTTCCCGTCTGCTGGCCCAGTCTGGCCATGCGGACTACATAGGCAGGAAAAACGCCCGTATCCTCCAACACCTTAAAAAAGGGATCTCCCAGTTCCGCCCCCTCTGCCATATAAAGGAGCATGGCCTTCTCCTTCTCATCCGCAGCATCCTCCGCCATAATGGTCAGCCCCTCATCCAAAGGCACTGCGGCCTCAAGCAGCAGAGCAATCTGAAGGCAGAAGGCCGACAGTTCTTCACAGGAGTATCTGTAATATTTCTCTCCCCGTTTTCCCATCTCATTTCCTCCCGGCCGGTTTTAGTAGCTGTATTTTGCCTTATAATTAGCGCCGTTCCCTATGTACTGCATGATCTCCTTGCTCTGGTTGGCGGAGGAAGCAAAGGTAGGATCCATCAGTTTCCAGCTGTTTCCGTCGAAGTAAATGATGTTGTCTACCCAGCCCTGGCCGTCCAGGTATACATTGATCCAGGCATGGTACAGGTTTCCGGTATAGCCGACTACCAGCTTGGTCGGAATATCCTGGGAGCGCAGCATGGCAGTCATCAGGGCCGCATAGTCAAAGCAGATACCCTTTTTCTGAGCCAGAACCACATCTACGTTCGGAAGGTATCCTGACTGCACGGAAGAAGCCTTGGCTGTATCGTAAGTAAGGTTTGTCACCACATAATTGTAAACGGCGGAAACCACTCCCAGCTGGTCTGTGGCTCCGGCAGAGATCTCCGCGCCTTTTTTCACTGCCGCGCTGGCGGAGTTGAAGTTTACATACTGGTTCGGATACAAAAAGGGGCCGAAGGTGTTTGTGATAGAGGCATCCACGCTCTGGCTGAACGCCTGGGAATACTGGTTGCCCTGGATATTTTCAAATACCTTTACCTGGTAGGAGCCGTTTCCCTCAGAAAGTGGAAATACCTCGTAAACGCCGCTGTTGTTTAAGTCGTACGTATATGTTTCGGATCCGCTTTTTGTGATCTGTACCTTGATCTTTCCTACGCTTCCGGTGTATTTTACCATCACATAGCCCTCGGATGTGTTAGAAGCATCCAGAGTAGCCTTATCATTTTTATAGACCGTTACGCCGGAAGCGATGGGAGTCCGCACATAGCTGCCCGCCGGCTTACTGTACAGCGGAACCCGGCCGTCCTCAATAACAGCCGTCTGAGCCGCTCCCGCCGGAAATGTCCCTAAAAGACCGTTCGCACCGATCACGATGGCTGCAAGCACCGCCGCGGTACCCGTCTTATTTCCGCTTCGTCTGATCATATGTTCACTCTCTTTCCAAATGCTATTTTGCCATACGCTGGCGCACAATCTCATATGCCAGCACCCCGGCTGCCACAGAGGCATTTAAGGAGTCGATATCTCCTTTCATAGGGATGGAGGCGGTCATATCGCAGTGTTCCCGCACCAGCTTGCCGACCCCTTCTCCCTCATTTCCGATCACCAGGCCAATGGGGCCGGTAAGATTCATGCGGTACATCACTTCGCCTCCCATATCAGCGCAGACAAACCACAGCCCCTGTTTCTTCAGTTCCTCCATAACAGCAGTCAGATTGGTTACCTTTGCCACCGGCGTATAATTTAAAGCCCCCGCCGATGTCTTTGCCACCGTAGCGGTAAGCCCCACGGCCCGTCTCTTGGGAATAATGACGCCGTGAGCGCCGGCCAGGTTAGCCGTACGGATGATGGCTCCCAGATTATGAGGATCCTCAATGCCGTCCAGCAGGAATAAAAAGGGCGGTTCTCCCTTTTCCTGCGCCAGCTTCAGCATATCCTCCACCTGCGCATACTCGTAGGCAGCCGCATATGCAATAACGCCCTGATGTTTTCCGGTTTCAGACAGCTGATCCAGACGCTCCTTTGCCACATAGCTGATGATGGTGTCATGCTTTTTTGCTTCCCTTACAATGGTGCGCACCGGACCGTCCTGACAGCCGTCCAGCACAAACAGCTTGTCAATGGTTTTTCCAGAACGGAAGGCTTCCAGCACAGCGTTGCGGCCCTCTATGGTCAGTTCTTCGTATCTCATGAAAATATTTCTCCTGTTTCTTAAACTCTTATTTCTTAGGGGTTTCTTCCCCGGAACGGTTCTCTCCAAAAGCCCCGATCCTCTCCAGCCCCTGGCTGACAACCTCGATAAGCCGCTCATACCGCTCATTTAAAAAGAGCCAGCCCACCAGAGCCTCCAGCCCTGTGGCGGTGCGGTAATCCGCCATGGTGGCGTGCTTTGCCATAGTGACAGATTTGGCGTTGCGGCCGCGCTTATATACTGCGTGCTCCTCCGGCGTCAGTTCCTCTTCCATCGCGCGGATCAGGCACGCCTGAGCGCCGGCGTTTACAAGCTCCGAGCTTTTCTTGTGCATCTTATTCACCTGCATACTGCCCCGGTTGATGACCTTGGTGCGGATGATCACCTCATAAACCGCATCTCCGATGTAGGCCAGAACCAACGGAGAATAGGAACCGGCGTCTACCGGTTCCAGTCTCATAGCGTCTTTATAGTATGCAAGGAAGTCCTTTAATGTTATGCTCTCTTCCACTTTACGCCCTCTCTGGTATCTTCTAATACAATTCCCATATCCAGGAGTTTCCCGCGGATTTCATCGGCAAGCGCAAAATTCTTTTCCTTTCTGGCCTGCTGTCTGGCAGCGATCATAGCCTCCACTTCCTCGTCCAGAACCTCTATCCTGCGCTCAGTAATGATGCCAAGCACGCTGCACAGACGGGCGATCAGGGCTCTGAGCCCGGCGACATATTCCTCTGTGCTGGAATTGTCCGCCGTAGAGTTTGCCAGCTTTACAAGTTCAAACACGGCGGAAACAGCGTCTGCCGTATTAAAATCATCTTCCATGGCAGCCTCAAATTTTTCTCTCAGCTTATCGGCCTGAGCCATTCTTTGAGCTTCTTCTGCCGTCAGCTGGCCGCCCTCTGCCTTTGCCTCCAGCTCCTTAAGCTTATCCATACAGGTCAGAATGCGCTCCAGACCATTTTTGGAGGCCTCCATCAGTTCGGCGCTGAAGTTTAAGGGGCTGCGGTAATGAGCACTGAGCATAAAGAAACGCAGTACCTGAAGGTCATATTTCTCCGCAATATCACGAATGGTAAAGAAATTCCCCAGGGATTTGGACATTTTTTTATTGTCAATATTTAAAAAACCGTTGTGCATCCAGTAGGCCGCAAATGGCTTGCCATTTGCGCACTCGCTCTGGGCAATCTCATTTTCATGGTGAGGGAATATCAGATCCTCACCGCCAGCGTGGATATCGATGGAATCTCCCAGATAACGCTTTGCCATCACGGAACACTCGATATGCCAGCCCGGACGCCCCTGGCACCATGGGGACTCCCAGTAAGGCTCTCCCTCCTTCTTAGGTTTCCATAGCACAAAGTCATTGGGATCCTCCTTCCCCTCTTCTCCCGTTACCTTAATCTCACGGAAGCCGGACTGAAGCTCATCCAGATTTTTATGGGATAATTTTCCATATTCTTCAAAAGACCCCGTCTTAAAATAGACGGTGCCGTCCTCCGCCGCATAAGCGTGCCCCTTATCAATCAGGGTCTGGATCATATCGATCATGCCCTGGATCTCCTGGGTCGCCTGGGGATGTACGGTAGCAGGCTCTATGTTCATGGCCTTCATATCCTTTTTGCACTCTTTGATATAGCGCTCGGAAATGACAGATGCGTCTACGCCCTCTTCGTTTGCCTTTTTAATAATTTTATCGTCTACGTCTGTAAAATTGGAAACAAAGCTTACCTTATAGCCCTTGTATTCAAAATACCGGCGCACGGTGTCGAACATGATCATGGGACGTGCATTTCCAATGTGAGGCAGGTTATATACCGTAGGCCCGCACACATACATTTTCACCTCGCCCGGAGTAAGGGGGACAAATTCTTCTTTTCTTCTGGACAATGTATTAAATATTTTCATACGCTTTCTCCTCGCTTATGATTCAGAACACTGTTTATCGCTCCCGGCCGCAGCCTCCGCAGCCGTGACAGCCTTCTGACATGATGCTATTATCATAGCAGTAATCCGCCGTCTCCGTCAATAATGTAATTGCCTGAGAAGCGATTCCTTCCCCGCTTCCCGTAAAGCCGAGTCCCTCCTCTGTGGTAGCTTTTACGCTGACTCTGGATGGATCCAGATGAAGGGCCGATGCGATATTTTCCGCCATCTGCGCACGGTATGGGGCCAGCTTGGGGCGCTGGGCAATGATGGTTGCATCAATATTCTCGATTACATACCCCTGGCCCTCCAGAAGTTCTCCTACCTTTTTCAGAAGTTCAATACTGGAAATGCCTTTATATGCCGGATCTGTATCCGGGAAATGCTGTCCGATGTCGCCTAAGGCCGCGGCTCCCAAAAGGGCATCCATTACTGCGTGCACCAGCACATCAGCATCCGAATGGCCCAGCAGACCCTTTTCATAGGGAATCTCCACTCCTCCCAGTATCATCCTGCGTCCCTCTGTCAGCCGGTGAACATCATAGCCTTGTCCGATTCTCATTTTCAATGGTTCTCCTTTTCTTTTCTGGTATGCGGGGAAATCCCCCTGCCTGTCATATGACCATACGGATCTGTCTGGAAATGCACTGTGCCCGCAGCTCAGTCTGTACCCCGCAGAATTCTCCGTCCACATGGACCGGAAGCGGGGCGTCTGTGTGAATGGAAACCTCTCTGCACTCAAAGTTCCTGGCTCCCGTATGCTTTTTAAAACGGCCGGTCAGAGCCTGAAGCATCACCCTAAGAAGCTTTGTCCGGGAGGAATGGCTTACCACGCAGATATTCATCCTTCCGTCGCTGCCGTCTGCCCTTGGGGCAAAGAGAAAACCTCCGCCCTCTGAGGGCTGGATGTGACAGGATATAAACAGGATGTGATTAAATTCCACCTTTTTTACACCGTCTAAGAGGATGTATCCACGGCTGGAGCGGCAATGCAGGAACTGGCGAAAGCCAAGAAACAGGCTGGACAGCTTTCCAAGTCCCATACGCCCCAGCACGCCACGCATTCTCGATCCGGCTGCCATATGACAGACCGCCGCATCAAAGCCGATTCCGGCGCTGACCATAAACCGCCTGTGGGATACCTCTCGTTCGCCACAGGAAAGAACACCGTAATCTACCATGGAAAAATGTCTTGGATGGAGCTGGTTCTTCAGACAGCGCACCGCGCTTTTGGGCATATGAAGGCAGCGGGACAGATCATTTCCCGTTCCCGCGGGAATGTAGCCCAGATCCAGAAGGCCGTGGAACATGGCTCCATCCAGCACCTCGTTCATGGTGCCGCTTCCTCCTACCACGATCAAAAGGCCCGGCTTACGATTTTTCTTTGTAAGCTCCCTGGCTGCTGTCCGCGCTTCACCGGTTCCTCCGGTTAAGATAGCTTCATATTCAATATTGTGCAGGTCCATATAACAGGCGATCGCTTTCCAAACTCTCCTGCCTCTGCCGGAGCCTGCGCTGGGGTTCACAATAAAATAGTACATAGAGGCGTAGGGTCCTTTCCTGTAGTAACATCTGTGGATATTATACCACGACCACCCCCAAATGAATATAAAGCAATGGGGAATTTTCTATTAAATATCAAAAAAAGAACAATTTCCTTCCCGCCAAAAAGGCCGTAAAACCGCTTAAAATAAGGGCAAAAAATCTTTTTTTAATTTTTTTCAAAAAAGTGTTGACAATTGCCACAATTTATCATATACTGTACAGGCAGTCGCGAGTGAGACACAAGCGAGGCACTGGATACGGGGTCTTAGCTCAGCTGGGAGAGCATCTGCCTTACAAGCAGAGGGTCACAGGTTCGAGCCCTGTAGGCCCCATCCATTCCAATTGAATACGGCGGAATAGCTCAGTTGGCTAGAGCACACGGTTCATACCCGTGGTGTCGAGAGTTCGAATCTCCCTTCCGCTACTTAAGCAACCTCATAAGCACAGGCTTATGAGGTTATTTTATGTCTGCCAGCCCCGGCCACAGAAGCGCACCATCCTGATCCGGCGTCAGAGTCACCGGTTCCGTCACCATACGACCATCCTCCCCCATGATATACCACTTACCGTCAATGGTCTGCTGCCCCTTTGCCATAGCCCCGTCAGCGCCAAGATAGTACCAGCTGCCCTGATATTTGTACCAGACAGCCGTCTCCATCATTCCTGCCCCGTTAAACCAGTACCACCTGCCATTATCCCTGTACCAGTCATTCCTGACCGGTTCTCCTGTATTGCCCAGATAATAACGCCAGCCGCCATTCTCCTGCTGCCAGCCGGTTTTCTTTTCTGCTGTCTGCGGCTTTCCATATTCTTTATAGAAGATATCCAGATCTGCCCGGCCGGAAATCCCCGGCACAATCCCCTGACTGGTATACTGCCATGCCGCCATGTTTTTAATGGACGGACGCTTATCCGGCCTTCCATCATTGCCCCCGTAACTGGCGATCCAGTAGTCATAAGGCAGGGCGTCCGTGTCCAGAATATTATGATACCAATCCGTATTACAGTAAATTCCCACCATATAAGATGTATGGTTTCTGATTGTCTGTAAAAATGCCTGCGCCACCGCTGTAAGCTTCTGTTTGCCAAGCCTGCGCTGCTCCTCCCATTCCAGATCCAGATATATCGGAAGCTCCAATATACGTCCATTTAAGAGAGCTGCGGCCCGCTCTGCCTCCTTTACCGCCTGCATTTCAGTAAGTGCGTATGAAAACACATAAACGCCCACTTTCAGTCCCGCAGTTCTTGCCTGCGTGTAATTGCGCTCAAACTGGCTGTCCGTCCCCACGCGGGCTAAACAGCGCAAAACGGCGTACCGATATCCGGCAGCAGCCACCTTATTCCAGTTTACGGTACCTTGAAAGCTGCTTACATCTAATCCCCAAATCTCCATACTCTTATCTCCTTTTCTTTATCTTATGCTGAATTGTCCAAAAAAGATTCTCAAAAAAAGAAGCTGCATCCAGGCAGCACGCGAAGCAGATACCTCACATTCTCAATAGACTTTCCGTCTCCCCCGTGGTATACTTTCCCTATAGCGATCCCGCTGACAGGCTTCACATTTTACAAACACAGGAGGAGGTTTAAGCCATGTATGCAGAATTTACAGACGATCTCGTCACAGGAAACGAGATGATTGACGGTCAGCACAGAGAGCTGATCGGCAAGATCAACGATCTTTTGGTAAGTTGCGAAGACCGTTCCAACCAGAGCGGCGCGGCCAGACTGTTAAATTATCTGGCTGATTATACGGAATTTCATTTTAATGAGGAAGAAGCATTCCAGAAAGAGATTGGATATCCCGGCCTTAAGGAGCACCAGGAAAAGCACAGAGAACTGCGCCATACAGTACAGGAGCTTCATGATATGCTTACCGAGGAAGAAGGCCCTACTGATGCCTTCGTTGCCAAGGTTTCTGAAAATGTAAGAGACTGGCTCTATTACCACATCAAAGGCTTTGACCGTTCCGTAGCAGAATATAAATTCATGCGGGACAGCGCAGAGCGGATCTGACAAAAAAACAGCCCGGCCTTATCTCTCCCCTGGCCGGGCTGTTTTTTTGTCTTTACATCATTTTATCTGTCTGTCAAATACTCCCCTTCAGCACTGACAAAGCTATTTCAGGACAGGGAATCTTCCTGAACAGTTACACATTTTTCTTTAAAAGCCCCAGGATCACACAGCCTGCCACAGAGCCAGCCGCAATGGCCACCAGGTACATCAGCGGATTTCCTATGGTCGGCAGTACAAAGATGCCTCCATGAGGCGCTCTCAAGGTACAGCCAAACGCCATGGAAAGGCCGCCCGCTGCCGCCGCGCCGATGGCGCAGGATGGGATCACCCGAAGAGGATCCTGTGCCGCAAAGGGAATGGCACCCTCCGTGATAAAGGACAGGCCCATTACATAGTTTACAATGCCTGACTGGCGTTCCTTTGCAGTAAATTTCTTCTTAAAGAAGGTAGTGCACAGGGCAATCGCAATGGGCGGAACCATGCCTCCTGCCATTACGGCCGCCATAACCTCAAAATTGCCCTCTGCCAGCTGGGCGGTGCCAAATACATAAGCCGCCTTGTTAAACGGGCCGCCCATATCGATGGACATCATTGCCCCCAGCACCATACCAAGAGCAACCCGGCTGGCGCCGTTCATTCCGTTTAACAGATGGGTCAGCCCATCGTTGATCATACCCATATATGGATTGATAAAGGTAGTCACTGCCGCTGCCAGGAAAATACCAAGCACCGGATATAAAAGCACCGGTTTGATCCCTTCCAGAGACTTAGGAAGCCTTGAAAATACCTTCTTAAGTCCAAGCACCAGATAACCTCCTGCAAAACCGGCGAACAGTGCGCCCAGGAAACCGGCGTTTACATCACCGCCGGCGGGATTGGCAAAGGTGCAGCCCATCTTTGCCACCATACCGGCTACCATACCCACAGCCAGTCCGGGACGATCCGCAATACTCATAGCGATAAAACCGGCAAGGATCGGAAGCATCATGCCGAAGGCCTGCTCGCCGATGGTCTTTAAATAGGCAGCCAAGGGCGTATTCTTACCGAAATTCGACGGGTCAATGGAATAATCATCAAAAAGGAAGGCAAGTGCGATCAGGATACCGCCGCCGATGACAAAAGGCAGCATATGGGACACGCCGTTCATCAGGTGCTTGTAAATGGTTCTGCCGATGCCGTCATTCTCCCCTTCTGTCACAGACTGTGCCGCCCCTTCATAGCGGTATACAGGCACTGTACCGCTGACTGCACGGTTAATCAGTTCTTCCGCCTTGTGGATGCCGTCCGCTACCGGAACCATGATCACAGGCTTTCCGTCAAAACGGGACATCTCCACATTTTTGTCCGCCGCCACAATGATGGCCTCGGCAGCCGCAATCTCTTCCTGGGTCAGCACATTCTGAGCTCCGCCGGAACCGTCGGTCTCGGCTTTCAGGGCAATCCCCAGTTTTTTTCCTGTATTCTCCAGATTTTCAGCCGCCATATAGGTGTGAGCAATTCCCGTAGGACAAGCGGTAACTGCCAGAACCCGGTAACTGCCCGCATTCACAGCAGGCGTTTCAGAAACAGGAGCCGCCGCTTTCTCTTCCTGAAAATTTTCTTCCTTCTTTTCCTCTCCAAAGCGGTCTGATTCGGCCTCATCGATCACTGTCAGAAACTCTTCCTTTGTCTTTGCTCCAAGAAGCCCCTCTTTAAATCCAGGGTTCATTAACAGCGTAGACAGCCGGGACAAAGCCTCCAGATGCACGTCTGCTCCTTCTGCCGGTGCCGCGATCATAAAGATCAGGTTGGCCAGAGAACCGTCAAAGGCCTCGTAGTCTACGCCCTCCGGCACTACCATTGCCGCAAGTCCAGGCTCCCTTACAGCCTCGACCTTGGCATGGGGAATAGCGATTCCTTCACCAATAGCAGTACTCCCCAGCTGCTCTCTGGCAAGAATCCCTTCCTTATAACCTGCCTTATCCTTCAGTCTCCCTCCTGCATCCATCAGGGAGATCAGCCGGTCAATGGCCTCCTCTTTGGTAGATACCGTCACGCCCAGCTCAATGCTCTCTTTCTTTAAAAGTTCCGTGATCCGCATAGTCTAGTTCCCTCCATTTTCTTCCAGCTGTCCAAGCAGCTCCATAATCCGCTCCCTTGTTCCGATCCCGTCTGAAAATGCCGTGGCGCCGCCGCTGGCCGTTCCCAGTTTTAAGGCGTAGCCGTAATCTCCGGTCTTAAGATATCCTGCCAGGAAACCGGCTACCATGGAATCGCCTGCGCCTACGGAATTGCGCACCTTTCCGCGGCATACGCCCTGCCTGTGGATCTCCCCATTTTCGTCCACCAGGACAGCGCCGTCCCCAGCCATGGATACCAGCACGTTTGCCGCCCCCCGCTCCTTAAGGATACGGGCGTGTGCTATGATCTCATCTTCCGTCTTAAGCTCTTTTCCGAACATCTGCCCCAGTTCATGATTGTTTGGCTTAATAAAGAAGGGATTCAGATGAAGCACTGCTGACAGCAGCTCCTTTTCTGCATCCACTACGATTCTCACGCCGCGGCCTCTTAACCGCTCCATGATCCGCTCATAGATATCGCTTCCCACAGCGGCCGGAATACTGCCGGAAAGCACCAGCACGTCGCCCTGCTTCAACCGATCCAGCTTTCCAAAAAGCGCCTCTGTATCCTCCGGCTGGATATCAGGCCCCATACCGTTGATCTCGCTCTCCTCATCTGATTTCAGTTTCACATTGATCCGGGACATACCCTTTTTCACCCGGATAAAATCAGATGAGAAGCCAAGCTCCTTTACGCCGCGTTCAATCTCTGTCCCCGTGAATCCTGCCACAAAGCCCAGAGCCGTACTCGCATATCCGAGATTCGCCAGCAGCGCGGATACATTGATCCCCTTTCCTCCGCAGAAGATGTTTTCTCGGACGGTGCGGTTGACCTTTCCCAGGGTGAAATGATCCACAGCGATCACATAGTCCAGAGCCGGATTAAAGGTTACTGTGTAAATCATGTATCACATCTCCTTATCTATAAGAAATTTTATTTCATATCTATTTATACTATAATACGATATTTCATTTTCGTCAATACTGTTTTGTGTGAAATTATATTTCTTTATTCTTTTTGTGATTTAACACAAAAAGACAGCCTCATTTCCACAGATGCCGTCTTATTTTTGTCCATTTTTACTATATTCTATTCTGTTTTATCCGGTGAAATAGCTTCCTCATGCCGACGGATATGCTCGATCGCATCCTTCTTTCCGGCTCTGAGAAGCAGATATAATATCTCGATTACCGCTGTAGCCGCCACCCTGGAGAACCAGAACTCCTCGGTCAGGAGTTTTTCTCTTGTAGCTGTTATGATCCTGTAATCGCAGACCTCGGCCAGGCTGGAATCCGGGTTATTAGTGATCAGCACCAGGGTACTCCCGTTTTCCCTGGCTCCCTCTGCCAGTGTTTTCAGCCGTCTGGAATAACCGGAGTTGGAGATGATCAGCACCACATCCTCCGGCCCCAGGTTAAAGGCATAGGCCGCCTGGGTTTCCCAGATATCACCCGCCACTGCCGGAATTCCCAGCTGGTTAAATTTAAAAGCGCCGTCCAGCGCCACCGGAATGGTATTTCCCACCGCCGCCAGCTGCACCATACGTGCCTGCTCCAGCTTCTTAAGAATTTCTTCCAGGCTTTGCGGATCCATCATCTTCACTGTCTCCGTCAGTTCCGCCACCTTATTGGCAAGAATATTTTTCAATGACTGAGACAGATCCCCTCTGTCAATATCATTGGTCACTTCCTGGTTAGACTGCTCTTCCTCCAGCACCTCCCTGGCAAGAGCAAGCTTCAGATTCTGAAATCCCTTGAATCCGCACCGGCGGCAGAATCGGGATACCGTAGCGTCACTGGTGCCGCTGGCTTTTGCCAGTTCTCCCACCGTCATATCCACCGCCTGAGCCTTATGTTCCATCATATAATCCGCAATCTTTTTTTCCGCTTCAAAAAAACTGTCATAGGCAGAGCAGATCACTCCCAATACACTTCGTGTTTCATTCATACCATATTCCTTCATTTATATGTAAATTTATTTCATATCATCAATATAACACAGGAAACGTAAAATGAAAAGGGTACAACCGAAGGATTTCTTAAAGAAAACCAGTATTTCTTAAAGCTCTCGAAAGTTTATTAAGATTTCACTCCGACCCTTGTTTTTCCCTTTTTGCCGTGCTATAATCTTCCACATCTATCAGTTTTAACAATTCCTTTATATTGATCCACACCCCCAGAAAGGTAAGTAATCTATGGAACGTATTCGGGCCTTTTTTTATAAATACCGCCATATGTGGCTTTTATCCTATGGCTTTATCTATCTGCCCTGGTTCTGTTATCTGGAGCGGACCGTTACCCATGACTATCACATCATGCACGCCCCTCTGGATGATCTGATCCCTTTTAATGAATATTTTATCATTCCCTATATTGCCTGGTTTGTCTTTGTGGCAGGTACGCTTTTATTTTTCATGTTCCGAAGCAGAGAAGATTACTACCGGATGTGCGCCTTCCTCTTTTCCGGAATGAGCATCAGCCTGATCATCTGTACTTTTTTTAAAAATGGTACGGATCTTCGCCCGGTGATTGACCCGGAAAAAAATATTTTTTCTGCCGCCGTAGCTGCTCTCTACCAGACCGATACCTGCACCAACGTATTCCCCAGTATCCATGTATATAATTCCATCGGTACTTTGATCGCAGTCTGCAAAAGCTCTCTTTTTAAGAACAGAAAGCTTATAAAGACCGGAGCAGGCATTATGACTGCAGCAATCTGCCTTTCTACTGTATTTTTAAAGCAGCACTCTGTAATCGATGTAGCCGGAGCAGGCATCATGGCCTGTATGATGTACCATCTGGTATATGCCTACAGCCCGGCAGGACAAGGCAAAAAGGTTGCCGAAAAAATCTTAGAATAACCATGATCCGCAAAAAACCGCTGTCAGGCGTTTTCATATGCCTGCAGCGGTTTTTATCATCTTGGATCGGAGCGCCTGTAAATGCTCCGGCATTTTGCTAATTAAAACCGTAGAATTTCTGGGTGATCTTATAGCCCAGGATCAAAAGCTCTCTTCCGCCCTTTCCCGGCAGATTGCAGCCCTGTCCCAAGAAGCCCCAGCGCAGACGCAGCCACAGGGGGAAATTCTGCTTCTTCAGTGTGTTCCACAGTTCTTTTTTCTTTTCCAGATTCTCCGGTGTTCCCGACTTAATGGCAAGCACCGAGCATACGGTCATCATAATTTCCAGATACTGGATCATATAATGGCGCAATTTCTGATTTGGGATCTTAGTGGCATCATAGTACCCAAGCATCAGCCGGGTCACTCTCAGCTGCTGGTCGATCCGGCCGATCATCACAGACTCATTGACCGACTGATCATTCCGGCCTATGAAATATCGGTAGAAATTCACATCCAGATAATACATATTTTTCACATGGGGAAGGGGCTGGTACACGAAAATGTTGTCCACATAAAAGGTGTGCTTAGGCAATTCCAGTCCGCATTCTCTCAACAGCTGGGTGCGGTAAATCACGGAATGCATCAGTATGTACTGGCCGATCATGAAAAACTTTACATCCTTCCAGCTAAAAACGCAGTCCTTTGGGAAGGCGGTATGATACTTCATGACCTTTTTCCGTCTGACGCCTTCCTTCTCATATACGAAATTAGTCACCAGCATATCCAGAGACTCGCCGCGATACACAAAGCGGCGCAGCGTTTCAAGCACCTTCTGATACGCTTCCTCATTGACCCAGTCATCACTGTCCACCACCTTAAAGAATACGCCGGTGGCGTTCCTGAGACCTGCGTTTACCGCCTCGCCGTGTCCTCCATTTTCCTGGTGGATGGCGCGGCAGATTCCGGGATAGCGCCTCTCATACTCATCTGCGATCTCTGGAGTGCGGTCCCTGGCGGAACCATCGTCTACGATCAGGATCTCCACCTCATCTCCTCCTGTCAGAAGAGACCGGATGCAGTGTTCCATATAAGCCTCTGAGTTATAACAGGGTATTGCTACCGAAAGTAATTTCACGTTGTCTGTTCCTCCTTGTCCTGATGTGCAGCATGGGATTGTTCCCTGTGTCCGCCCTTTTATTTTTCAGATATATACAGTCATCCAAAGACCAGAAGTGCCGCTGCGTTGGCAGCAGCGTGCATAAGCACTGCCATCCTGTATTTCCCCCAGGGACTGTCCTCGTACCCCCAGGCCAAAACCAGCCCCAAGCCAAAGGCATAAAGCCCCTGAATGATATTTTCATGGTAAAGCCCAAAAGCCAGGGCCGATATAAGGGCCGGCAAAACCGGCAAAAGCTTCTTTCTTAAAAGTCCGTAGATCCCCCAGCGAAATACAGCCTCTTCTGCCAGGGGAGCGCTGAACAGCGTAAGAGCCAGCCTGTAAAAAAGCTCTGAACGGTTCATGAAAACTGCTCCCTGGGCCTGATTCAGGGAAACCATAAGGCTTTGAGGCCATGGGATCAGATGGACCGCCAGATTTCCCACAAGGGCCGCCAAAACAGCGGCAGAAACCCGCAGGGGCCAGCCAGGCGGGAGAAAGCGGGACGTTTCTGTCATCATTTCATTCCTTTATATGTACTTAAGCCATCATAGGACAAACGGCTGCCTGCCCCCAAGACTATATGTAGTCAGTATATCACGGGTGTCTTTCTTTTTCCAGTATCTTTTTTCGGGCAGTGTTCTCTTTTCCGTTGCAATTTTTTCCATAATAACTTAAAATGATATCAGGGCCAGACAACCGGGGCAGGGGACATTTTCCCCGAAAAAGCCGGCGGATCATGAATATTTTTAAGGACTTTGAGGACGCAGAATGCGGCGCAGTCCGGTATCAAAGGCAAAATACGCCTCCCGGGCCCGGCATCTTAAAACAGATGTAACCATTTCAGGCGGAGATATGGGGCTTTTAAAGCAGATCCGATGGCTCTGGCCGGCAAAAATCACTCCGTCCGGAAACCTACAGCATATAAAGAGAGGGATTTTAATTATGGCAAAAAAAAGAATCGTACTGGCCGTGGGCCACAAGGATATGGGAACCAATCTTCCCGAACAGAAGGAAGCCGTAAAGCGCACCGCAAAGGTCATCGCTGACTTTATTCAGGAGGGCTGGCAGGTAGCTATTGTACACAGCAACGCCCCCCAGGTAGGCATGATCCACACGGCTATGAATGAATTCGGCCGCCAGCATGACGGCTACAGTTCCGCCCCTATGTCAGTCTGCTCTGCCATGAGCCAGGGCTACATTGGCTATGATCTTCAGAATGGCATCCGGGCTGAGCTGATCAAACGCGGCATCTACAAGCCCGTCAGCACCGTACTGACCCAGGTGACCGTAGATCCTTATGACGAGGCATTTTATACCCCTGTTAAGACAATAGGCCGTATTATGAGCCGGGAAGAGGCTGATGAAGAGGAAGCAAAAGGTAACCATGTTCAGGAGACCGAGGGCGGCTACCGCAGAATCGTCGCTTCTCCTCATCCTGTAGCTATTGTGGAAATCGATGCAATCAAGGCTCTCTTAGCTGCAGACCAGATCGTCATTGCCTGCGGAGGCGGCGGTATTCCCGTTATGGAGCAGGGCTATAATCTGCGGGGCGCCAGCGCTATCATCGAAAAGGATCTGGCAACCGGGCTCTTAGCCAAGGAAACAGACGCGGATGTAATGATGATCCTCACCAGCGTTGACAATGTTACCTTAAACTACGGCACTGACCAGGAGCAGCCCATTAAACACATGACCATTGCCCAGGCAACGGACTATATGAACCAGGGACAGTTTGAGTTTGCCTCCATGCTCCCCAAGATCTCCGCATCCATAGATTTCCTCGCGTGCGGCAAGGGACGCAAAGCGATTATCACCTCTCTGGATAAGGCGGAGGAGGCATTAAAGGGAGAAGCCGGAACAACCATTGAATAGGCTGCTTTTCAAAGGCAGATTTTTACGGGGCATGAAAATGCCCCTTTTTTGTGTACTATTTTTCTCCCTTTACCCGGCTGCGGATACATTCTGCCATCTCTTCTCTGGAAACTCCCAGAGCCAGCGCCAGCTCCGAGTGAAGATTTTCCCCGGCAGTGCGGAAATACCGCTGGTCTAAGTCCGTCATTTTCTTTCCCTGGCGCAGACGATCCTGCTTTCTTACATACAGCGCCTTAATCATGCTGATCCACACACGGCAGTCACAGGTATTTAAGGCTGCCTTGTATCGTGACTCCCTCTGCTTGTCCGTTTCCACATTCATCTCACGGATCTGAGGAATCTCGTCAATCAGGCGAACCGCCTCTTCCCTTGTGACCAGGGGACGGATCACGGTTTTCCCGGAATCCACCGGAACCACGATACGGCTGCCCTTCTGATAATAAGGATGGAGCTCGTAATACAGCCGCCTCTGACGGCTGTCCGGCGGCTCCATGGTGATAATATCCGAGATCTCACATACTCCTCTTATTCCATATACAATATACTGTCCTTTCTGATACATAATTCGCCTGCTTTCTGTGATACATTCTGTCGGAGAACGAATGATCCATGCTCTCAATCTATCCCCTGGCTATTTTATTGCAGCAAAACGCTGCAGAACCTGTCCTATAGTAACAATTCAGCCATAATATAAATTTGTACAGAAATATGCTTGTATAGGCCCGATTGCAGCACATATTTCGCCACAAATTGCCCGTGGCTGAATTGTTACGTCATATATTCTTATTTTAACACGTTTTTCCCGAAAATATCAGCGTTTTGTTGCATGATTTTCCATTTTTGTAAGTTTTTTACCATATTTACACACACATTTTCAGGCGTTTTGCACACAAAAAAGAAGGAGCCAACTCAAAAAGCGCTGATCTCAAAAGCATCTATCTCTTGAAATCAGCGCTGATTTGTATTACTTTTTAAATTTTATTATTCAAAAACGGGAATCCCATAAGAGCGTTTTAAGCGTTCTTTACCATAGCAATATCGATCAGTGTCATATCTTTGGCACGGTTTTCCAGACTGGTCACCAGCGCCCTTGCGGTATCCAGAGCAGTGAGGACGTTGACGCCTGTCTCGATGGCATTGCGGCGGATGATAAAACCGTCATGGCTGCGCTCTGCGCCCTGGGCCGGGATATCGATGATCAGATCGATCTGATGGCCCAGCACAAGATCCAGAATATTAGGAGACTCCTGCTCCAGCTTGCGAATCTCATATGCCTTTACTCCGTGTGCATTTAAGGTGCGGGCGGTGCCTCTGGTGGCAAAGATCTGGTAACCCACCTCTGTAAAGCGGCGGGCGATCTCCACGGCCTCCTCCTGCTCGCTTTCACGGATCGTCATAATCATTTTCTTATACTTCGGCAGCCGGATTCCGGCGCCCTCGAAGGCCTTGTAAAGGGCTTCGTTGAAGGTCTTTGCAATACCAAGGCACTCGCCCGTGGACTTCATCTCAGGCCCCAGACTGATGTCTGCGCCCCGGATCTTCTCAAAGGAGAATACAGGCATCTTGATGGCAATATAGTCAGCGGCAGGCTGTAAACCAGGTGTATAGCCCAGTTCCTTAATGGTATGGCCGCAGATGATCTGGGTAGCCAGAGGAACGATGGGGATTCCGGTCACCTTGCTGATATAAGGCACGGTACGGGAGGAACGAGGATTTACCTCGATGATATATACGTCATCTCCGTCCACAATAAACTGGATGTTGATCATTCCTTTAACATGAAGGGCCCTAGCCAGCTTGGCAGTGTAATCCACGATGGTTTCCACATTTTTCTCTGTAATGTCCTGAGCAGGGTAAACAGAGATACTGTCGCCGGAATGAATACCGGTACGCTCAATGTGCTGCATAATGCCGGGGATCAGGATATCGGTGCCGTCACAGATAGCGTCTACCTCAATCTCCTTGCCCATGATATATTTATCTACCAGGATCGGGTGTTCCTGGGCAATCTGGTTGATGATTCCGATAAATTCATCAATATCCTCATCATTGATGGCAATCTGCATACCCTGACCGCCCAGTACATAGGAAGGACGCACAAGAACGGGATAGCCCAGCTTATTGGCCGCTTCCTTTGCCTCCTCGGCGGTAAATACGGTATGGCCTGCAGGTCTTGGAATACCGCACTCTTCCAGAATAGCGTCAAAGCGCTCTCTGTCCTCGGCTGCATCTACGTCCTCAGCCGCGGTTCCCAGAATCGGGACGCCCATTTTCATAAGTGCCTCGGTAAGCTTGATGGCTGTCTGACCGCCGAACTGAACCACAGCGCCGTCCGGCTTTTCAACGTCAACGATACTCTCCACATCCTCTGGCGTCAGAGGCTCGAAATACAGTTTATCCGCAATGTCAAAGTCCGTACTTACGGTCTCAGGGTTATTGTTGATGATAATGGTCTCATATCCCTCTTTGCTGAAAGCCCAGGTGCTGTGTACGGAACAGAAATCAAATTCGATTCCCTGGCCGATGCGGATGGGGCCGGAGCCAAGAACCAGAACCTTTTTTCTTCCCTCTGTCTTTTCCGCTTCGTTAAAGCTGCCGAAACAGGAATAGTAATATGGCGTCTCAGCGGCAAACTCAGCGGCACAGGTATCTACCATCTTATAGGCGGCCCGAATGTTGTTGTCATAGCGCAGCTTTTTGACGGCACTCTGTTCCATTCCGGTCAGTCTTGCAATCACATTGTCAGGATACTCAATGCGCTTTGCTTCTGCTAACAGCTCCAGAGTCAGCTCTTTCTTTCCTTCTCCTACCTCTTTCAGCTCCTTCTCCATCTCTACCAGCACAGCCAGCTTGTCGATGAACCAGAAATCAATGCGGGTGATCTCATGGATCAGGCCGTAGGGGAAACCGCGGCGCAGGGCCTCGGCAATTCGCCAGATGCGCATATCATCCACTTTGTAGAGCTCATTTACAAGTTCTGTATAGGAAAGCTCTGTAAAATCATAGGACAGAAGGCAGTCCACGTGCTGCTCTAAAGAGCGGATTGCCTTCATCAGAGCGCCCTCAAAGTTGGTGCAGATGCTCATCACCTCACCCGTAGCCTTCATCTGGGTTCCCAGCGCACGCTTGGCGCTTATGAATTTATCGAATGGAAGTCTCGGCATCTTTACCACGCAGTAATCCAGCATAGGCTCGAAGCTCGCATACGTTTTCTTTGTAACGGCATTTTTGATCTCATCCAGCGTGTAGCCCAGAGCAATTTTTGCCGCTACCTTTGCAATGGGATAGCCCGTAGCCTTGGAAGCCAGAGCGGAGGAACGGCTTACACGGGGATTTACCTCGATAACGCAGTATTCAAAGCTGTCAGGATTTAACGCATACTGCACATTGCAGCCGCCGGTAATTCCCAGCTCACTTATGATGTTTAAAGCGGAGGTTCTGAGCATCTGGTACTCCTTATCTCCCAGTGTCTGAGAAGGAGCTACAACGATGCTGTCACCGGTGTGTACGCCTACAGGATCAATATTTTCCATATTGCAGACCGTAATCACGTTGCCTGCGCCGTCGCGCATTACCTCGTACTCGATCTCCTTCCAGCCTGCGATGCAGCGCTCTACCAGAACCTGTCCCACGCGGGAAAGGCGAAGGCCATTTTCAAGGATCTCGGCGCACTGCTCCGGGTTGTGGGCAATACCGCCGCCGGAGCCGCCCAGGGTGTAGGCAGGACGGAGCACCACCGGATAACCGATCCTTGCAGCGATCTCAAGTCCTGTCTTTACGTCCTCTACGATGTCAGATGGAGCCACCGGTTCGCCGATTTTTTCCATGGTTTCCTTAAACATCTCACGGTCCTCAGCCTTTTTGATGGTCAGGGCTGTAGTTCCGATCAGGCGCACATTATGTTTTTCAAGGAAACCTGCATCCTCAAGCTCCATGGCAAGATTCAGTCCTGCCTGGCCGCCCAGGGTCGGAAGAATACTGTCAGGCTTTTCCTTTAAGATTAACTGCTCAACTACCTCTACCGTCAGCGGCTCGATGTATACCCGGTCCGCAATATCCTTATCTGTCATAATGGTAGCAGGGTTGGAGTTTAAGAGCACAACTTCAATCCCCTCTTCTTTTAAGGAGCGGCAGGCCTGTGTGCCTGCATAGTCAAATTCAGCCGCCTGGCCGATCACGATGGGGCCGGAGCCCAGTACCAGAACTTTTTTGATTTCAGGATTCTTTGGCATCAGTCATTTACCTCCATCATTTTAAGGAAACGGTCGAACAGGTATCCGGAATCTAAGGGGCCTGGGCAGGCCTCCGGGTGGTACTGCACGGTGAAAATGTTCTTTCCTGTGTATTTTAAGCCTTCGTTGGTACCATCATTGACATTGATAAATGCGGGCTCGGCGATCTCTGGCGAGATGGTCTTTGCGTCTACCGCATAGCCGTGGTTCTGAGAGGAAATGTAAACACGTCCCGTCTCCAGATCCTTTACCGGATGGTTGCCGCCTCTGTGGCCGTATTTTAACTTATAAGTGTCCATACCGTTTGCAAGAGCCATCAGCTGGTGTCCCAGACAGATTGCAAAAATAGGAACATTGGAGTCGTAAAGTTTTTTTACTTCCTTAATTATAGCAGTATTTTCCTTAGGATCGCCAGGGCCGTTGGAAAGCATAATGCCGTCAGGAGCTGCGGCCAGCACTTCCTCTGCCGGTGTGTCCGCGGGATAAACTGTAACCTCGCAGCCTCTCTCATTTAAGGAACGGGCAATATTGCGCTTTGCACCAAAATCCATAAGGGCTACCTTTTTTCCATTTCCGGGAAGAACGTATTTTTCCTTTGTAGTAGTTTTTAAAACAACGCCTTCTACGGAATAAGCCTTGATCCGGTTAAGAACTTCAGAGTGATTTGTGTACTCTTTGGTGGTGATCATCCCGTTCATAGTGCCCTTCTCTCTTAAAAGCTTGGTCAGGGCTCTTGTATCAATTCCGCTGATTCCGGGAATATCGTACTCTTTTAAAAAATTCTGAATGGTGTCCTCGCTGCGGAAATTGCTTGGGATCCTGGATAATTCGCGGACAATGTATGCGTCCGGCCATGCTCTCTTTGATTCCATGTCCTCACGGCAGATTCCGTAATTGCCAATAAGCGGATAGGTCATAACTACTGCCTGGCCGGCGTAAGACGGGTCTGTCAGCACTTCCAGATAGCCGGTCATAGAGGTGTTGAATACGATCTCACTGATCACTTCACGTTCCGCTCCAATGCTGGTGCCGGTGAATACAGTGCCGTCTTCCAATATAAGGTATGCTTTCATATGGGGGGTACCTGTCCTTTCTTATGTGTGTTTGTTTGGGGATTGGAAGGCGTATCTGAAACCCTTCCAGGGCCAGCTTTCTGCGTCAGCCCAAATTGTAAAGATTATACTTTATTTCAATTTATTTTTCAATGGATTCAACGGCTAAATTTTTTTGTTGCTATCTAATCTTTTTTGGTATCAAACATATATGTGCATACTATGCCTATAAACTATAAATAAAACAGCTTCTGGACATATATATTTTATCCAAAAGCTGTTCTTACTTTGTAGACTTCCATGTGATTATATTGTTAATACATCATCTAACTCTTCTTCATTATTATTTTCTTCTGTCTTCTCTGCATCCCACACATCTCGCATCCCAAATATCAGCATTGTGACCATTGTTACTATAAAAGATATGACAACACATATTACTGCGTTATACATATTCTGAAAACCTTCGCCTCCAATATAAACCGGAATTCCAAGAATACTTGCCGCCCCTGGTGAATATGTTCTCATCCTAGTAATACCAGCCCATAAACCAGATACCCCTCCTCCCAACATAACAGACCAAAGAACACTCTTATATTTAAGTGTTAAACCATAAAGAGCTGGTTCTGTAATACCACCAATCAATGCACTAACAGATGCTGATAATGCCATCTGCCTTTTATTGCTCTTTTTAGAGCGAAGAGCAATTACCAAGGCAGCCGCCCCTTGTGCAATATTTGAAGCCAAACTCCCAGGACCTACTGCTGTAGCGTATCCTCTTAAAGCATACTGAGAATACGTAATAGACTTTAAACCATTATGCATACCAGTCATAACAATCAATGGTGAAAATGCCCCCATGATTACTGGACATACCCATGGTAAATTTTCATCCAACCAATTGAAGATAATTACCAGCCCCTCACCACACCATGTACCTATTGGACCTAAGAACGTCAAGCCAACCACGGATGTAATCAGAAAAGTTACTACCGGAACTGCAATAAACTTAATAGTCTTTGGAATATATTTTTTAGATACTTTTTCTACAATAGACATAAAATATGTGATAAAAATAATAGGAATAACACTAGATGAATACTTTACTAAGGTCACAGGAATACCAAACATCCGCACCGGTTCTGCTGCATCGACCAATCCCATAAATGTGGGGTGGAGCAACATAAATGCTATAACAGACGCAAGATACCCGTTACATCCAAATATCTTTGCTGATGAGAATGCCAAAAGTACAGGCAGATAATAAAATACCGAACCGGAAAGAGTGTTCAAGAGGATATATGTTTGATTGTCAGAGGATAACCACCCTGCAGTTTTGAATACAATCAAAACCGCTTGTAGCATACCAGCACCACAGATACATGGAATAATTGGAATAAACAAGGATGATACCATATTAATGAAATCTCCCAAGACCGTTTTTAACCCCTTTTTCTTTTTTAAATTTACCATTTCCATTTTATTTGCGATGATCTTGTTCCCTGCTTTTTCTACATGAATTCCCTCTATTTGACAGATTTCATTCATGACCAAATCTACATCTGGGCCAATAATCACCTGATACTGGCCATTCTTTTCAATAACACCACATACGCCTTCCTGCTTCTGAATTTTCTCTGTATTGGGTTTGGAAATATCTTTTAAAACAAAACGCAGTCTGGTTGCACAGTTTGTAACAGATATAATATTTTCACTCCCACCCAGCAGTTCCACAACTTTTTTTGCAAAACGCTTATATGTTTTTTCCATTTTTCTTCCCCTCATCTTCCTGTATTTTCTGTAATTACACGTTTCAGCCATCGCCTTAGCAATTCCGGCCACATTTCACATGATTCATCATAATGATCCTTCTGGCTGGCACAAACCTTATCTGCCAAAGCACAGCCATGAACCCCCGATGAAAATATATGAATTTCATGGGGTACATGATATTCAAACAACTTTAATGCAAAATTTAGCGCCTGACTGGATTTAATCTGCTGATCTGACTGCATATGCCAGATAAAAACAGGAGGCATTCCCCCATAGATATGACTCAAAGGATCTAAGGCCATTCTTTGTTCTTCTGTGGGATTTTCTGTTCCAAAAAGCACTAAATTCTTATACTTTGTTAATATCCTTCCTGATGGCCGTTCTAGCTTTTCTTTGTAATCACACTCAAGCATATCCAATCTTGCATATCCAAGTATCAACGCTACTGGTTTGATATAGATATCTCCCATAATTTCCCTACCAAAAGTAGCATAACTAGCCGATAGATGACCACCTGCCGAAAATCCCATCAACATGATCTGATCAGAATCAACATTCCATTCTTGCGCATGATCCTTTATCATCTGAAAGACTTTCTGCACCTGATATAGTTGTATTGGCCAAGCTGCGTGTAGATTTCTCGGAGGAAGGTCTTCTTCATTTATAAATTCACTTGGCTTTTCTGTAAATCCAATCGAGTAATGAAGCACAAAAGCATGATAGCCCATTGTATTCATCTTAAGTGCAACGGGTTCCCCTTCCTTTCTTGCCAATGTGGAGTAACCTCCTCCAGGACAAATGACCACAGCTGGCCTCTTATCCTGCTGATAATACTTTGGATAATCATTTAAAATATATGTATTTACAAACACATTTTTATCTTCTTCATCCAAACTAAGCGTTTTTATTATCATAGTATTTCCTCCCTTCACAATCCCATTATGTTTTTTATATGAAATCGATATCATTTATTTTCTTTGTATTTATTTTAATCAAAAAATAACTTTACATTTTTATATGATATCGTTCTCATATTCTATTCTCAATATATCATACTCATTATTCTCTGTAAATATTCATTCCCAACTAAATTACTTCACTTTTTTTGTGTACATTGCACAAATATACTGTCGCAAAATTATTAAATTAGATGATTGAGCGATACCCTCGCTCTATGCATAGAAAAATCCGGAAGGAATCCTTTTGTTTTGGGAATCCTTCCGGATTTTTGGCGTACTTTAATAATGCCTTCGTGTCTTTGGCTTTTTAAGCAGTTTCTTTGACTGGAAAAAGATAACTTCCTGTACGCTCTTTTTGGATTTTTGCATGCAGTTTATTGATGTTATAGCCCATGCAAAGCAAAAGAATCTTCAGTTTTACCTTGGTTTTCCCACGGAGCAGAAATCTTTGAAGTCCGTAATCATTTTTCAGAACCCCAAAAGCTCCCTCCACTTGAATGCTGCGGTTCATACGGTATTTGATCCCTGTTTCACTCAGGATATTTCCGTAGGATTCCTGCCGTTTTTCCAGAAAACTTTTGGAGATATATAACCTCTTGTTCCCTTTTGCTCTGGTACATTTTTCTTTATAGGGACACCCCCTACAGTTTTCACATTCGTAAACAGTCACTTCCGATTCATAGCCGCTCTTGCTTTTTTGCTTCTTAACAAAAAGAGCAGTCAATGCTTTTCCAGCATGACAAGTGTACGTGTCAGTTTTTTCATCATATCCCATGTTTTCACGTTTGCTGATATCCTGCTTGAAACTTCGCTTTTTCCATTTTTCATAAGTCTGTGGTTTTATGTATGGTTTCTGCTTTACACTTCTCAGATACGTATACGCTTCTTCACTTTCATACCCAAAATCAGCTGTTACACTCGGGTAACGGAAGCCCAGGTTCTCTTCCATTGTCTTTAAAAAGGGAACCAACGTCCAGACATCATTCCGGTCCTGGAAAATATCCGTTGCCAGATATATTCACTGTCTACTGCGATCTGTACATTATACCCTGGCTTTAACTGTGCATTTTTCATATGATCATCTTTCATGTGCATAAAGGTTGCATCCGGATCCGTTTTACAATAATTATTTCTGCCCTGAAAGCTTGCCGTATGCCAGTCATAAACGCTCTGCCTTTCAAGAAATCTGCGGAAAAGCTCAAAATACCGTTGATTTCTGCTTTTTCTTTTTCCACGACCATAAACAAAAACCGTATTTTCTGTCTGACAGCGTTCTTCCAAAAACAGGACTATTTTCTGTAAATCCTGCGTCCTTGTTTCTGGAGCAACCGAAAAATCCTGCAGGTATTCCCTGTTCAGAAGCTGTATGGCCTCCTGTATCTTCTGGAACATTTTTTCTTCCCATTTTCCCACAGACTTTTTCCAGACAAAGGAATACTCATCTATTTTGCAACAGCCTCTTTGTTAGCCCTTTGCTTCTGTTATATCACTTTTAGCGCGTGCTTTTGCGCTCACAAATCTCAAATCCCATTTTTATTTCTTTACGTATAATGTCACCAGATTTTAGCATACTAGTTAAAAGTTTCCCTGCCTCTTCTCCACTGGTCTTATAATAAAAATGAATTGTTGTCAGAGCTGGTTCTATGACCTCTCCCATAGGAGTATCTCCTATTCCTACTATTTGCAATTTTTCTGGTATAGCTATGCCGTGTTGTTTGGCATACTGCATGGCACCAAGCGCTAACGTGTCCGTAGCACAGAAAAGGGAATCCAATTCAGGATTCTCTATAAGAAGCTCCTTGGCAATTTCATATCCATCTGACATTTCAAATGATGCCTGCCGCCTATACTTCTGGGGACAAATCATTCCGGTTTCTTTTATCGCTTTTTCAAAACCTCTCTTTCTCTCAGCTCCCGCAGCCCTATCTTTGGTAGTAACGCCAATATATCCTATCTTTTTTCCATTTCTAAGCAAAATTTGTGTCAAACTCTGAGCTGCATGGCACTCATCCTGATAGACACAGGAATACCCCTTCAGACACTGCCCTAAAATCACCACTGGAATCTGATAATCTGACAATATCTCCATATGTTTTCTAATAAAAATTGTAGCAATAAAAATAATTCCATCTACACGATTGCTTTTAAAAAGTGTCAGGTATTCAAGTTCTTCCTTTATGTCATTATTCGTGTTTGCCAGAATAATCTGATATCCTTCTTTTTTCATTATATCACTGATTCCAGCCACCATACGACTAATAGAACTAGAGCTTATCTTTGGAAGAATCACACCCACTAACTTTGTCTGCCGGGTTCTCAACATCTGTGCTTGGGCAGACGGCTTATAGCCAGTTTCTTCAATAACCTGTCTTATTCTTCTCTTTTTTTCTTCACTTACATATCCCTGATTCAGATATCTTGAAACGGTTGCTCTTGATACTCCTGCCAGTTCTGCTATCTTATTGATATTCATCAGATTTTTTCTCTCCCGCTGCCTATAGGAAATCTGTATGTATCATGTATTCTTCGCTCATAATAACTCTTAGGAAAATTTAAGAATATTTTCTTCGCCCTTTGCTACCGTTCCCTCTTTTTTGTTCATGGTAAAGGCGGCTCCGCTTGGGAAGATCACGGGGGTTACCAGTGATTTGCCTTTTGCCCGTACTGCCTCTAAATCTACCACTACCAGAGTCTGGCCCTGCTTTACTTTGGCGCCCTGCTCTACCTTTACGTCAAAGCCCTCTCCGTTTAACTCTACGGTGTCCATACCGATGTGGATCAGACATTCCACCCCGTCTTTTCTTCTGAGACCATATGCATGACCAGTGGGAAAAGCTGCCGTTACCTCCGCATCAAAGGGAGCAACCACCTCTCCCTCTGCCAGGTCAATGGCAAAGCCGTCTCCCATCATCTTAGAGGAAAAAGCAGGATCCGCAACCGCTGTAATGTCCATCAGCGTTCCTCCTGCTGGCGATATAAAATCCGGTTTCTTTTTTCCAAATAAAAATCCCATATTTCTCCCTTTCCTAATCTCCTGTGTCCGGCCAGTAAAAACCGGATATAGGTGATCATTCCCTTTATTCATCTTGGCGTGCCGGAATACGGATGGACTCTGGCGTGTATGGCCAAACCATACCTTGCCTGCATCTGGCGGCAGTTCCTTTCCCTATAAATTTGGAAGAAACGCCGCTCCGGCCTCAAAGCGCCGCATCTCACACGGCGTTCTTTTATCAGTATAACTCATTTTAGGGATATTGGATAGTAAAATTTCTCTTAAATGGGATTGTGAAAGAAATTTTTCCTGTTACACCAGTTCTGCAATCCGCGATATCCCCACATAGATATGGGAAATTCGGTACCAGGTAGCAAAATCCACTACACCTGTCTGGGGCAGCCCGAATATGCTCTGGAACTCCCGCACAGCTTCGGCGGTGCGGGGGCCGTAAATACCGTCAGGGGTGACACGCGGAATGGCTGTATAAACAGCGGCGATAGCGTCTAACTGTTCCTGTAACTGGCGTACCTTTGGGCCAGAACTTCCCTGAGTGAGGTTGGAACCAGGCCATGATGCGGGAATGCCGGAAATCTGCTCTGCGGTGTTGATGTAGATGGAGTCGCCGTAAAAGTATCGGAGTATCTCAATAGGGCTGTAGCCGCGCTCTCCAAGATCGCAGGAACCCCATTGTGTCATCCAGTCCGGACACTGAACCTGCCTCCCGTCGCAGTATTGAGTAAGGATGGGCTGGCGGACGCCGGGGCGGGAAAGGTAGGCGTCAAAGATTTCATCCACCACCTGGGAGATACTCTGGAAAATGTTTCTGCCGTAAATCCACTTATGGTCAAAGGCGGTAGAAGATGTGATGGTAAAATCATACCCCTGGTTCCTGTACCATTCTGTATACACCCGATTTAAGGTAAATGACATGATGGCCAGCACGTTGGCGGTAATGGAGCTTTCAGGCCAGGTGGAATAGATCTCACTGGAGGCCACGTTCTTAATATAATCCCGATAGGGAACATAGTAATTTCTGGCTGTGGAATCGCTTGGAACTCCGTCATGAACTACAACTGTCTGCGGAACCACCACACGGCTTAAAACAATCTCACCGCTTTCATTGACCGGTTTTATCTCATCCTCTGCAATCTTGGGAGGATAATTTCCGTAAAGGGTGTGATCCGGGATCACCACCGGATCCTCAGGAGGCTGCTGCCGCCCCACAGGCGTCATGGCCGCCGGCTGGATGGCATTGGAATCTGCCAGGATCTCGGTGCCGGAAATGGCAAGGGGATCAAAGCCTTCTGCCCGGATGATAAGGTCGTATTCGGAATATGGCTGAATGATCCCCGGACTTAAGCTGTATTCCACCGGAGGTGCAGGAAGGGAGAGCTGTTCCGTCTGGCCGGAGGAATTGGTTTTTACCTCCTCCAGCACCCGGTCAGGCTCTCCCTTGGTGCGTATGCTTACGGTTGCATTCTGAATGGGAAAATTGTTCTGGATATTGACTACGTTGATCTGTAAGAAACCTCTGGAACTTGCTTCCTGAGCTTTTACCATATGAAACCTCAAACAGTCCGTGTTTACTTACAATATAAGCAGCTCTGCCATGATTATGACTGTTTGCAGAATATTTTTTCAGTATGCGGTCTTTATTTCACATATGATATGAAATCGGCAGCCGCTTACCCGTCAGATCCTGCCGTATAACGCGGAAAACGCAGATCCAGAATCCCCTCCTCCCAGATCACAGCGTCCATGAGACAATCATGGGATTCACAGGGAATCTGCTCCTCCATCAAACTCCCCCTGCAGAGCACAGCCCGGATACCCGGCACTGATTCCAGATACCGGTCGTAAAATCCTCCCCCATAACCCAATCGGCGTCCATCCCTGGAACAGGTCAGACAGGGAATGAGCGCCAGAGAGACAGACCCCGGGGGCATGATCCTGCAGGTGTCCAGCGGCTCCTCGATCCCATAGCTGCCCGGCGCCAGATCATTTAAAGAGCTTATCTGACGTGCCTCCATAATCCCTTTTGAAACGCACTTAGGGACAGCTATTTTCTTTCCCAGATCAAGGGCAGCCTGTATCAGAGGCTTTGTATGGATCTCCCGATCCGTTCCGACGAAGCAAAATACTGTGTCCGCCTGCCTAAAGCACTCCCAGCTTACAATCCGCTCGATGATCCTCTGATCCGCCTGTCGGCAGTAAGAAGGATCCAGACAGCTGATCTGATCCCTGATCCTGCGCCGGAGAGATTTTTTTGCTGCCGCAGGATCATCTGAGATGTAACAGGAAACACCCTCCTGCCTTCCCCGGCAATCATCCGCCTTGCTGTGTTTTACGTCCACGCCCTGTTTTTCTGTTATATACTTCTCAATATCCGCCTCATATCCTCCGGCCTTCTCTGCCTTATGCTGCCCCATTTTTCTCCCACCGTCAATTCCTCATTGTTTCTCCCATTATAACGCCCATTTCCTTAAAAAGCCATACCGATACCGGAATGAAGTTTTTTTCTTCAGACCTTATCAATAGCAAAGCACCGTTCCGCCTGTACAGCTTTTCCTTTTATCAAAAACAATCACATTTCCATATCCCATACAGCCGTCGGCTTCCGTAAGATCTGTGGGTGAATTTACCTCCTGGTGGCAGAGGATCACCACATATTCCTGCTTTGCCGTTTCCACCTTTACCGCTTCTGCCATGGATGCCGGGTAGGTGATGCCCTTCAGAGCTGACCTTACGGGAATCAGAGATGCCCGTATCCTGCGTTCCTTATCTTTTTTTCCTCCTCCTATCACGGTAATCATGGACTGGAAGCCTTTTCCTGCCCGTTTTACTCCAAGGCGCGTCCTGGTTTCATACCGGTTGTAGTGTCTGGAGATTTTTCCTTCTCCTAACGCCGCCTGACATCCAGGACTTACAAATAAGAGCTCTGCCTTTACCCGTTCTCCGGTAAAGACGGCTCTGCCGTTTTCATAGGCAGCCCTTCCCCTCTCGCTGAAATTCCAATACTGTTCCATCTCGTGATCCCCGCCCCCATAGAGTTCATCGGCAATCACATAAAGACCGTCCCCCAAGGATACGATTTTCCGATTTACAAAGACGCCTTTGTGCATATACCCCAGATTTCCGCCCTGGATAAAGGCGTATCCGTCCTTTTCCTTAAACAGCTGCTTGACCGGCTGGGTTAATTTGGAGCATTCCCAGGCATCCTTACACTGCGTAAAAAATTCCCCATCCACGGTCACTGTATTATGGGCGTCCGGGTTTTTAAACTCAAATCTCCCTCGATCCACCACATACGTATATCGGCCAGAATCCGTCAGCACATCCTCTCCCGCCAGAATCAGATCCACATGAAGCTTATCGGAATGACCGTGGCCCGCCCCCATGGTTCCACAGTGGAAATGGAGCAGGTCTGCATCCTCCTCCCAGGAACTCCGGATGTAATAATTCCCGCTGTCATTTAAGGCTGCAGATATAAAATCCGGCCTTCGGCTTTCCAGTAAAGCATATTCCCTGGCCCCCTTCACGCCAATATCCCACAGGCTCTCAAAATCCAGTTCTGAGAATCCTCCAGATTTCAGCACCGGATCCTTTAACAGGTAAGCAGCTATGCTCATATAATCCCGCAGATCCATATCGTCGCTGTCACCCATGATAATCTGCCGATGATCCGGCCTGATCCAGGCCAGGTTGGCGCAGGCCATTTTTCTCATTGCTTCCCAAAGCTCATCCGGCGCCTTGATCCCGTTTCTTCCGGCCAGAAGAAGTACATCCTCAAAGCAGTGAAACACCTCATTGTGATACATGGGGGACTGCTCCCACTGTACGCCGTCATCAAAGATCTGCATACGTGCCTCCCGCGCCATACGCTCCAGAGCGATGGAGGTAAACCGCTCCCTGGTTTCAGGATCCGGCATCTGAATACCGATTTCAAAAAGGCCATGATTTTCCATGACTCCCCAGTTACTGATGTATCGGTAGGGGGAATCCATTTCTATAATATATTCCCCATGCTCCCGCAGGCATTTCCAGATCTTTTCCGCCCGCTCGTCCGTCATTAAGGGGCTGTCCTTAAAATACCGCAGTGCCTTCACCCAGTTTTCTCCCCGAATCCCTGCCTCCAGAATCCGCCAGGTCGTCTGCTCCGTTTTTGGCGTACGCCGTATATTGTCAATAAAATCCATGAGCAGGCGGAAAAAATGCGTCTCATAGGCGCTGTTTCCCGTAAGCCAGTACGCCTGCCCCAGACAGATCAAAAAACGGTGCCGGTTAAACTGAAAGGTAAATTCCGGATCGTTTCCCGGACGATATTCCCAGTCAATGGGGGCGTCCTCCGGGAATATCACCGGCTCCCAGGTACGCTCCAGATCATGCTCCAGATCAAAGAGAAAGTAATTTCGGCACACCTCGTCTGCCACTCTTATGATATGAGCACAGTCCTCCGGGTATTTTTTCCGGCACAGCGCCGCAGTCTCTGCCGGATCATCAAAGAAAAAAAATTCATTTCCCCGTTTAAAAAGTTCCTTTGCTGTCATTCTCGTTTCCTCTCTCTAGCGGCATCCCTCTGCCGCCCCCAGGTTTATACACACTGACCACTGCTCTACCAGTACACATTCCAGTCTTTATATATCCGTGTCAGGGCTTCCATATAAAAATAATCTCCCCACAGATTGCACTCATCCACCCCATAGTGATTGCAGGTATTATACGGAGAATGATTCGAGTAGGTACTGTGGAGCACCAGTCCGTTTGACTTTGTCTCATCCTTCACCGCATACCCGTCTGCCAGAGCCTTCATAAACCGGGCTGCCAGAGACCGGCAGGCCGACGCCTTATCAGGATCCAGATACTTTGCCATTTCAAGAAGCCCGCAGGCTGCAATAGAGGCGGAGGAGGAATCCCTTGGCTGATCATCCCCGTCGCCAAATTCCAGATCCCAGAAGGGAATCAGATCTTCCGGCAGATGATTCAGGTAATAATCCGTAACCCCTTCAAAAATGGGGATATAGCTTTCCCGTTTCGTATATTTATACCCGATGGCCGTTCCGTAGATCCCCCAGGCCTGTCCTCTGGCCCAGGCGGAGCCGTCCCGGTATCCCTGGCAGGTGGCACCATGATCCGGTGCGCCTGTCTCACGGTTAAAGAAAAAGGTATGCCAGGTGGAAAAGTCGGGCCGTATCACATTTGCAAGTGCCGTATGGATATGACGCTCTGCGATATCCTTAAATTTGGGATCTCCCGTCTCCTGAGAAGCCCAGTAAAGAAGGGGCAGATTTAACAGGCAGTCGATGATCAGACGATAGTTATCCGGGGCATCCAACGGCCCCCATGCCTGAATAAACTGGCCTTTTTCGTGAAAACGGGTAATCAGCTCCTCTGCCGCCTTGATGGCCGCCTCCCGTCCCACCGCACTTTTCGTCAGCTTATAGCCTGCCACGCAGGAGGGGGAATACATAAATCCCAGATCATGCGTTTCTACATCCCTTTTTTCATTGATCCTCTTTAGAAAGCTTTCCATCTGGAGCTCTCCCGCACGCTTAAACGCCTCATTTCCCGTGTGCTCATAAGCCAGCCATATCTCCCCGGTCCAAAAGCCCGGAGTCCAGTCCTCATTTTCCGCAGGGGCATAAAACCCATTCTCGCTGTATGCTTTCTGAAAATGGTTTGTAAACACAGGAAGGTTCTTTAAAATCTGTCTGCAGGCCCTATCCAGCGCACGGCCCGCCTCTTCTTTTGTAAGCTCCGTTTTTTTCTCCAGAGCGTCTTTTCCGATCCAGCTCATATCTGTTTCCTTTCCCTCAAAATCTCATTCTCCGCAGCCCGTCAGTGCCCTGTTCCGAAGCCGCAGCCGGTCATCCCTTTACGCCGGAAGCCGCCACGCCCTCCACAAAGTATTTCTGCAGAGACAGGAACACAATCAGTACCGGAATCAGACTCAGCACTGAGGCGGCCATGATCAGCCCGTACTCTGATCCAAACTGGCTGATAAACATACGCAGCCCCAGCTGCAGCGTTTTCTTTGACTCCGTAGTCAAGTAAATCAATGGCCCAAGGAAGTCATTCCAAGTGTTTACAAAGGTGAATATCGTCAGAGTAGACAGCGCCGGCTTTGCAAGAGGCAGCATCACCCGATACCAGATCTGGTACTCGCTCATGCCGTCGATCCTGGCCGCCTCACACAGTTCTGTGGGGATTCCCTCATAAAACTGCTTCATCATAAACACACCGAAGGCGGAAAAAGCCTGAAGGCAGATGATTGCAAGATGGGTATCCGCCAGTCCCATAGAACGCATCATCATAAACTGCGGCACCATGTATACCTGCCAGGGAACGGCTATGGTTGCAATGTAGGCTAAAAACAGGGTGTTTTTGCCCTTGAAACTGAGTTTTGAAAAAGCGTATGCTGCAAAGCTGCTGGTCAAAAGCTGTAAAGAGGTGACGATCAATGTCAGCTTCACCGTATTGATAACAAACCTAAGAAGCGGAATCCTGGTCCAGATATCCACATAATTCTGCCATCTTGGATGTTCGGGAATCCACTGAATGGGGAAAATAAATACATCCTTATCCAGCTTAAAAGAAGCAGAAAGCATCCACGCAAATGGCACCAGCATCACAAAGGCCAAAAAGACCAGCACCATATAGAGGAACACCCTCATGGCTCTTGTTTTCGTATTTTTTATCTTCATTTTGGGGCTCCTCCTTAATTGGCATATTTCTTTTCCCCACGGAACTGTACCAGGGTAATGGCCAGAACAATGACAAACAGCACCATCGCCACCGCGCTTGCGTAACCAAGATTCCAGTTTCGGAAGGCTTCTTCGTAAATATGGTATACTAAAACAATGGCAGATTCATTTAACACGCCTGTGCTTCCCCCTGCCAGCATATATACGATGTCATATACTTTAAAACAGTTGATGGTAAGGATAATGGTGACAAAAAATGTTGTAGGCTGCAGCTGAGGCCAGGTAATATAGCGAAATCTCTGCCACGCATTGGCTCCGTCCAGGCTGCAGGCCTCATAAAGCTCACTGTTGATGCCCTGTAAGCCTGCCAGATAGATGACCATATAGTATCCCATATTCTTCCAGACCGAGAACATAACCACTGTAAACATCACCCAGTCCTTGTCAGCAGACCACTTTGGAAGCGCCTTGGCCGCCACGCCCAGCTGATACAGGATCATGTTCACCGGCCCGCTTTTTGCAGGGGAAAACAGCATATTCCACACAGCCGCTACAGCTACCAGAGAGGCAACATAGGGGAAGAAGCTGACCGTGCGGAAGAAATTGCGTCCTCTGACCTTTTGGTTTAAGAGAACCGCCAGCCCCAGGGCCACAAAAAGCGTGATGGGAACCGTAGCCACACAGTACACAACGGTATTTTTAAGGGAGGCCAGGAAACGCTGATTTCCCACCATCTGCATAAAATTATCCAATCCCACAAAATCCATGGGATTGTTGCCGTCCCATTTAAAAAATGCCAGTATAAAGGCAAAAAGCACCGGCCCCAGAGTGAACACGGCAAAGCCGATAAAGTTTGGAGCAATAAAGGAATAGGCGATCAGATCTCTCCTGGTCTGGCGGCTGAATCTCTCTCCCGTCTTTGCCTGGCGGATCCTGTCACGAACCTGGTCTGCCTTCTTTCCAAGCCTTATCCTTCTTTTCGGATCCGTCTCTTCATCGGCCTGTTTTAAAAGCTCGGCCAGCCGGGGCTCCAGAATATTCAGTTTTTCTCTGACCTTTGCCGGATCAACGGCTTTTGTCTTTCCCATATTCATCTACCTCTTTCTTTAAATGAGGCAGGCGGTTGATCCCGTCTGCCTCGTCTTTTACCCTTCTGTTTTCAGTCTCATGCCTATTGACCCAGAATGGCCGCTACTCTCTCATTCATATCGGCAATTCCCTCTTCTACGGTCATATTTCCTGCCATGATGCTGTCGTGAGCCTCATTTAATACAGTCTCTACCTCAGGACTCTTTACGTCTACCGGCATTTCCAGATACAGATTTGCCGTCTCAAGGGCCGCCTTGCTGTTTTCATCCTCCGGGAAACCTTCGGTGGAAGCAATGGTATCCATCGTCTCTGCGGTCATGATAGCCGGGAAGTTACCGGTGGAGGCTAAGACCTCTGCGCCCTCTGCTCCGCATACGAACTTCATGAACTCCCATGCAGCCTCCTTGTTGGGCGCGCTGGCAGGAATACTTAAGGAAGTGATCTGAGCTGCGGTAGAACCTGCCTGGGTTCCTTCAGGGTGAGGATATTTTACAATGCCCCAGTTGGCGCAGTCTGCGTATTCACCGGATTTTACCTTATCAATCAGAGTGGAAATAAACCAGGTACCCATATTCATCATACCTACGTTGCCCTGAGAGAAAGCGCCGGAGTAATGGAGGTTCGAGGTCTTTAAGGTTGCGTAATCCTGGCATACGCCATTTTCCTGCTCGTCTAATACAATGTCATAGTACGGCTTCAGATAGTCATAGTTTCCGTCCAGAATGGTGTGCTTTCCGTCGATCATGCCAAACATCTGCACCGTACTTCTCCATACATGGTAGTGAGCACCGTATACTTCCTGTCCTGGTTCTGTGCTGGTCAGTTTCTTTGCGATCTCATCATACTCCTCAAAGGTCATATCATTGGTAGGATAATCCACACCAGCCTTGTCAAATACATCCTTATTGTAATATACAACCCAAAAGTCGCTCTTAAATGGCAGCTCATACATCTTGCCGTCTACCTTTACCTGATCAGTCAGACCTTTATAGCCGCTTAAGTCCACGCTGTCCTTTTCGATATAGGAATCCAGAGGTTCCAGAACGCCCTTATTGACCAGAGCCATATATCCGGGCACATCCTTAATGGATACCACGTCAAAATCCGCACCGTTTCCGGTCAGCTGCGTAGTAAGGACTGTGCTGTAGTCGGAGCTTCCCAAATCTACCAGTTCAACGGTCACGTCAGGATGCGCCTTTTCATATGCCTTTACCAGAGCCTTGTAATATACGGTCAGGTCCTTATCCCACATGGCCCATTTTAAATGGGTCTTTCCGTCAGCTGCCGCCTGCTCTGTCCCTGCTGCCTCTGCAGATGTCTCGCCTGCTGATGCGGCCGCGCTCTCTGTCTTTGCCGCTCCCCCTCCGCAGGCAGTCAGGCTTCCTGCCATAGAAACTGCCAGTGCCATACTTACAAAACGTTTTTTCATCATCTTATCTCCTCCTTAAACTTGTTCCTCTCTTTGTTATGGCTTTATTATACAGGCTGGATCTCTGGGAATGAATGTAAAATGCACCAAAAAAATGCCTTTTTTTCTGGATTTTATTTCGTTCATGCAATTTTTCTAAAAAACCTGTATTTTTTTACGATAGTCCATCTTTTCTTACAATTGTATTCATTTGACAAAAAATCCCTTTAATATTATAGTAATTTATGGAAAAGCAAACGAGAGGGGGCGCATTTTATGCTCAGACCGGTTCTTCCAAAGACCATACGCGGCAAGATCATCCTGTATACTACAGCAGTCACCTGCTCTATCGCGATTTTTACAGTAGCTGTCTGCTCTTTTGTCTTTCAGTCTCTGTTAAAGAGAAATCAGATCCAGTCTGCCGAATACAGCCTGCGCATCATCTGTGACAATACGGCCGGAGATCTAGAAAATATTCTTTCCTTTTACAGATGGTGCTCTTTTAACACGGATATTGCCGCCTATCTGGATGCCTTTCAGGACCAGACCCGTATGCCCGGTATCTCCGAGAAAAATTCCGGCCTCAGAAGCGTGGCTCTGCACACCTATGAACGCTTAAAAGAGGAATATTACAACACACATTCCTCCGAATACATCAGCCGCATCCTTCTTTCTCCCTTAAACAGCTGCAGCTATATGCAGATCTGCGATACCACCTCCACAGTCACCGGCATTTCCGTGCAGGAGCTTACAAAGGAAACGTGGTTTCAGGAGATCTTCGGGGATGGGAACCTGGATCGATCAGCTTTGATGGAAGATCCCTTCCTGCCGGGAAACGGCTCGCTGATCCTCCCGGCTGCCGCCCCCGTATCAGGACGCTACCGTTCCAGTCAGGCCGGATGGATCTATATGTCCATATCAGACCGGCTCATTCTGGACTATCTGAAATCCTTTCCCATGGAAAAGGACTCTGCTCTTTATCTGACCATCGCCGGACAAACCTGGCTCTATGAGGATGATTCCCTGCATCCCTTTACCCCCTCTTTTGAGGTCACAGACACCTTAAAAGACCATGCCTTTCACAGCAAAACCACCGTCTCCACCGTGCGGCCCCTTCAGGGCGGCAGGGAACGTACCCTGATCTCATGCCCCATCGGAGACTACGGCTGGAGTGTGTCCCTTTTGCTGTCCCAGTCTTTCATGGAAGCCCAGAGCGCCCTCTATATCCTGATCCTTCTGGGGATCGCGGTCTTTATCCTTTTAGTAGGTTTGTTTCTTTTATTTCTGCTCAACCGCTCCATCGGCTGCCCGGTTCACCTTCTGAAAGAACGCATCCAGGCGGTAGCAGGCGGTGATTTTTCTCCGGATCCCTCCATCCAGTGGGAAAATGAATTTGGCGATATCGGAAGGGGAATCAACCGGATGTCCGCCGACCTGTCCGCCCTGATCGGAAAGCGGATCCAGGATGAAAAAGAGCGCAGAGATCTGGAATACCGGATCCTCCAAAGCCAGATTAACCCTCATTTCCTCTACAATACCCTGAACTCCATCAAGTGGATGGCCTCCATTCAGGGCGCGTCCGGCATCAGCGAAATGACAACCGCCCTGGCACGTCTTTTGAAAAGTATCTCAAAGGGCGCTCATACACGGATCACCCTGAGGGAAGAGCTGGCTCTTGTAAAGGATTATTTTCTCATCCAGCAGTACCGCTACGGCGGCAGCATCACCCTTTCATGTGTGGCGGATGAATCACTGTACCAGTGCCTGATCCATCGCTTTACCCTGCAGCCTCTGGTGGAAAACGCCTTATTCCATGGCATTGAGCCAAAGGGCTGTGTGGGAAAAATCGAGATTACGGCCCGTTCTGAAACGGATCCGTCGGGAAGAGGACTCCTTCTGGTACAGGTGCGCGATAACGGCGTGGGAATGGATAAGGACACCATAAAGAAGGTTCTTGCCGGGAATGAAAAGCCTTCCGCCGACTTTTTCCGCCAGGTCGGGATCAGCAATGTAAACCAGCGGATCCGCTACGACTGCGGCCCGGAATACGGCATTTCCATAAAGAGCGTTCCGGGAGAATATACCTGTATGACTATTACACTGCCGTATGAAACGGCACAGGGGGAGATATTATGACAAAATTACTGATCGTTGACGATGAACCACTGGTTCAGATCGGAATCAAATCCATGCTTCAATGGGAGGAGCTTGGCATTGAGATCTGCGGGACTGCCATGAACGGAAAGGCTGCCCTGGAAATGATCCGGCAGTATCAGCCCCAGATCGTAATCACCGATATTAAAATGCCGGTAATGAACGGGTTGGAGCTGACAAAGACCTGCAGAGAGGAATTTGGCCCCATTCCCCTCTTTATCATCCTCACAAGCTATGAGGAATTTTCTCTCATCAAAGAGGCTATGAGCTGCCAGGCAGTTGACTACCTGGTCAAGCTGGAGCTGGATCCCCCCTCTCTGAAAACCTCCGTCGAAAAAGCCATGGAACGGTTAGAAGAGCTGAAAGCCAGAGAATCCTTCCGCCAGGCTCCGGGCCAGCCCACTCTTTTAAGCTACCATGACAAATTTTTCATGCGTCTGCTTCACAACCTCTTTGAAAACCGGGAACAGTTTTCCATCCAGGCGAAGGATCTCGGACTTGCTTTTTCCGACAGCCGGTATCTGGCCTGCCATGGAGAATTTATCAGCCGCTCGCCCAGCCTGCTGGATGCATCAGGACAGATGAATCTTTATTCCAGCAGCCTGCAGATGATGCGGGAAATCCTGATCCGGTACGGAGGCTGCCATGTTATATCCCTGGATAAGACACGTTTTGCCCTGATCTTTAATTTTCAGGAAAATGACGCTTCCGGCGTGCAGACTGTTACGGCGGCGCTGGACAACGCCGGAGCCATGGTTCGGAATTATTTTAACGTACAGCTGACTGCCGGGTTAGGAGATGTTGTGGATGATCCGCTTTGCATCAGTCTTTCCTACCAGGAAGCCAGGCAGGCCTTTAATCTGTGCAGCGAGGAGGATCCCTTTGTCTCCTTTATGCAGACAGCCGCAGGATCCATGAAGAATGCCTTCAACCTGTCTGTTTTTAAGGAGGATCTGACACGGGCCTTTGAAGAGTTTGACACGGATGCCCTCTATGATACACTGACAGCTATCTCCCAGCTTTTTGCAGCCAATCCCCAACGGCGGCTCCAGACCATGGACGGCGCCTGCAGCATCCTGTATCTGGCCCTTTCCCTTCTGCCGGAGGGTGAGGAGCTCTTAGGCGATATCTTTGCCGCCAGCCCTGACGGCTACCGCTCCATCTACGGCATGAAGGACGTATTTCAGATCGTCCAGTGGCTGGAACTGCTGCGGGACGGCCTCTGCGAGGCCTTAAAAACACGGCGCAAAACCTATAAAGACCATGTGATCCTAAACGTTCAGAAATACATTATCAATCATATCGAGGAACGCCTTACCCTCAATGAGATCGCGGCGGTCTTTGGCCTGAGCCCCAATTATTTAAGCACTCTGTTTAAAAAGACCTGCTCCATGGGCTTTTCCGAATATATCACCCAGAGAAAGATCTCCCGCGCCAAGTCGCTGCTTTTGGAGCAGGATCTGAAGATCTATGAGGCGGCGGACCGGCTGGGCTTTGAGAGCGCTTTTTACTTCAGCAAAGTATTTAAAAAAGTCGAAGGAATCTCACCCAGGGAATTTATCCAGGCGCATATGAATACGCCGGAGGAATCATAAGGAGGAATCTCTACCATGTTTTATGAAATCGCAGCATCCAGCGCTCTGAAACTGACACCTTTTATCCCATTTTCTCCCGCCTCTGACCGAAGGGCCTGGACTGGCCTTCCTGATAAGCTGTCTGCACGCGCAAAAAGTGATGCTGATGCAATCTGCCCTGTGGTATGGCCCCAGATCCTTGCCTCGGACTTTCTGGAATATACCCGCTCCGGAAACCGGGTGCTGTTTGAGGATAAACAGTTTGCCAGACGGACGCTCCTTGGCACACTGGCTCTGGCCGAGGCCCTGGAGCATAACGGGACATATCTGGATGATATCATAAACGGGCTCTATCTGATCTGTGAGGAAACGGCATGGCAGCTTCCTCCTCACAATTCCTATATCCGGGATACGCCTCCCCTTCCCCTTCCCGACACCTCCCGGCCTGTAATTGATCTCTTTGCGGCGGAAACAGGAGCCGTGCTGGCCGTGACCGCCTGGCTCCTGAAAGACGAGCTTGATAGGGTCAGTTCCCTGATCGTGGAACGGGTCATCCAATGCCTGAAAGAGCGGATCTTTACGCCATATTTAAACTGTCACTTCTGGTGGATGGGCGATGGAGTGAGCCATATGAACAACTGGACCATCTGGTCCACTCAAAACGTACTCATGGCCGCGGCGCTCTGGGAAGAGGATGAGACAATCCGGCAGCAGATCCTGTTAAAGGCCGCTAAAAGCGCCGACTACTTTCTGGCGGAGTACGGGACAGACGGCTGCTGCGACGAAGGCCCCCAGTATTACCGCCACGCCGGGCTCTGCCTCTTTAATACCATAGAGATCCTAAACGGCATGACCGACGGTGCCTTTTCCTCCCTTTATCACGAAGAAAAGATCCGCAATATTGCAGCCTATCTCTCCCACGTCCATGCCTGCGGGCCTTACTATTTCAATTTCTCCGACTGTGCCGCAGCCGCCGGCCCCTGCAGCGCCAGAGAGTATCTCTTCGGAAAACGGACTGGACAGCGTGCGCTGATGGAGCTGGCGGCTGCAGACTGCAAAGCCGCTGACGATCCGCTGCTGACAGGTGAGCACAACCTGTTTTACCGGATCCAGAACCTCTTTGCGCTGCCTGAGATACTTAAAGCTTCTCCAGTGTCCGCCTCTGCCGCCGACAATATTTTTTACCCCAGCACCGGACTGTTTATTGCCAGAGACAGCCGATTCTCTCTTGCCGTAAAGGCAGGGGATAACGATGACAGCCACAATCACAACGATACGGGAAGCTTTACCATCTATAAAGACGGAAAACCTCTGTTTGCAGATATCGGAGTGGAAACCTACCAGGCAAAAACTTTCTCAAAAAAACGGTACGAAATCTGGACCATGCAGTCTGCTTACCACAACCTGCTCTCCTTTATGGATGCAGACCAGGGCGAACATATGGAACAGGCCGGCCCCCAGTTTCGGGCCAAGGCTGTAACCTGGCATTTTGAAAACGAAAAGGCCTCTATCTCCATGGAGCTTGGATCTGCATTTGCCGAGGGCGTGGCCCGGTCCTTCTGCCGGACGGTACAGCTGATCCGGGAACAGGAAATCCTTATTACAGACCGGGTTTTATGTCCGGGATTTCGTCCGGTTTTGAATCTGATCACCGCAGAACCGCCCCTGTTTGAGCACTCAGAAAACGAGGCTGCCGGACGGCTGGTGATTGGTAACCTTGCCGTATGCCAGATTACCGGTTCCATCCTGGGGGCAGAAATCCAACGGCTCCCTATCACAGATCCCCGGCTGAAACAAAGCTGGAAGGCAGATCTGTGGAGAACCAGGATCGCATTTAAAGCCGAAAAGGAGCTTACGCTCCGGATCCGATGATCCGGGGCGTAGGCTCCTCTTTTATGCCTTCTTATATCCGAAAAACCGTCTGCTAAAGGGAGGTTTCGGATTGTCCTGCATTTATTAAGCTATGCCGGCAGAAACTGTAAATGAAAACGTGATATCACGGTCCCCCGGTATCTCATATTCCGGGTATACCGGCGCGCCCCAGCTGTCATTTCCCCCTACGCCCCGAACCGCTCCGGCAATGAGGACGCAGGTGCGAAAGCTTTCCGGCAGTTCTTCCCTGTGGCGGGCATTTTCCAGCTCCTGGATGCTGCAGGGCAGTACGCTGAAATGAAACGGTGCTTCTTCCGCCTCAAAGCGGATCCATTCTCCCTGGACTGTCTGCAGTGTAAGCCACCGGGTATCCATGTGCATCCCACATTCCTGAGGCTTTAAATACCGGGACAGCTGTTCCAGGGGCGTACTCTCATAGATTCCCAGCCCCGTCCCGGCCTTCCGATCTGGGTAGTTCTCCCAGGGACCTCTTCCATACCAGGAAAAACGGTCTGCCTCCTTTGGCAGTTCAAAGCCAAGGCCAAAGACTGGAAGGCCGGGATATCCCTTTTTGCCGTGGAAGGTCACATTCACGCCCAGACGCCCATCCCGTCTCACGCAGTAACCTACAGCGGCATCCTCCATGTCAAAAGAAAACCTTGCCTCACCTTCCTCCTCTGTGATCTTTACCTTTCCCCTGGAAAGATCCGGGAACCATGTTTTTGACAGCCAGATCCGGCTTTCTTCTGCGAATCCGTTTCCCCTGTCGTTATCCGTAGACGCCCGCCAGTATACGGGCATAGGGGGACGCAGCAGCCACTGACGGCCTTTCTGCTTAAGCGACACCATCCCTCCATCCTGATAAGAAAACATAAGCTCCATCTGTCCGGTGCGGGCGCCCAGATTCACGTCTCCATGGATGAGCGTGACCGGTTCCCCGAAATTGCTTTTGCTTTTCTCTGGACGTCCTGGGATAACTGCCTCGCAAAAGGCTGTTTCATACCCCTTTTCTGCCCACAGCGTATCCGATGCCAGGCGGACGCTGATCTTTAAAACGTATTCCTTCCCGTCCTTTGGCTTCCAGTCCTTTTCAAGCCCTATGGTTTCAAAGGATTGCCTGTCCGTCTCCCCCGCACAGGCTGCGGCCTCAAAGGAAAACTCTCTCCAGTCCTCCCCGTCCCGAAGGATCTTTAACACAAACTCATAGCCGGAAAGATCGGAGAATATCTGGCGGTTTTCAATCTCCACCATCCTCTCTTCCAGACAGATCCGCGGTCTTACAAAGGCGTACTGTGCCTTCACTTCTGCCGCCTTGGGCGAGATCTGCCGGTCGGCATACAAGATCCCGTTTCCGCAGAACTGCCAGTCTGTGGGCCTGTCTCCGAAATCGCCTCCGTAAGCCGGATACTCCTTTCCGTCGCTCTTCTTTACGGCAATAGCCTGATCGATCATATCCCAGACAAACCCTCCCTGGTAAGCCGGATATTTGTATTCCAGCTCCATATACCGATCCATGCCTCCCAGGGAATTTCCCATGGCGTGCATATATTCGCACATGATAAATGGCTTGCCGTTTCCATGCTCCAGAAATTCCCTTACCTTTTTCGGCGGAGTGTACATCTGGCTTTCCATATCGCTGATATCCTCAAATTCCCGGTTCCAGAACACCCCTTCGTAGTGAACCAGACGGCCCGGATCCCGTTTCTTAAAAAGGCGGCCCATTTCCCGGATATCTTCTCCTGCATAAGATTCATTTCCACAGGACCAGATCAGCACCGACGGATGGTTTTTATCCCGCTCCATCATGGATCTGGCACGGTCTATGGTACAGTCCCTCCACTGCGGCAGACTGCCAGGCACATTCCAGGAGGGCTCGCAGGCCCCCATCTTCTGCCAGGAGCCATGGCTTTCCAGATTCGCCTCGTCCATCAGGTAAATGCCGTACCGGTCGCAGAGTTCATACCAAAGAGACTGATTGGGATAATGGCAGGTGCGGACCGCATTGATATTGTGCCGCTTTAAAAAAAGTATATCACTTACCATGTCTTCCTCGGTGACGGCCCGTCCTCTGTGCCAGTCAAATTCATGGCGGTTGATGCCGTGGAAGGCGATGGGACGGCCATTTATGCACATAAGGCCCCCTTTTATTTCAAAACGGCGGAAACCGATATACTGGGTAATGATTTCTTCCCGGCCCTTTTCATCCCGCAGTGTGATTCGCAGAAGATAGCGAAAGGGTGTTTCGCTGCTCCAGGGCTTAACCTCCGGTATCCGGCCTGTAAAGACAATTACATTCCGCTCCCCCTGCCCTTTTTCTGTACGGGCAAGTACCATCTGTCCATTATCTTCCAGTTCCAGATCCGCCTCATAGCAGCCGCCGTTTTGGCTCTCCACTGTCAGCTCTGCCTCCAGCCGCCCATCCCGGCCATCCTCCGTAAGATCTGCCTTCACAAAGATGTCCTCCAGATGGACCGGCGGCACACAGTACACAAAGACGGAACGGAAGATCCCCGTAAACCGGAAGAAATCCTGATCCTCAATCCAGCTGGCGCTGCTCCTTTTGTATACCCGAACCTCCAGCCGGTTGACGCCCCGGTGCAGCATCCCGGTCAGCTCATACTCCGAGGGAGTAAAACCATCCTCCCCATAACCCACAAACCGCTCGTTGCACCACACATAAAAGGCAGTCTCCACGCCCTGAAAAGACACAAAAACCCGGTCCTTTAAGAACGCCTCATCATCCCCGATGGTAAACTCCCGGATATAGCTTCCCGCCGGATTATCCTCCCAGGGAACAGACGGCGGACGCAGTTCGGAATGTCCGTCCCATGGATACATGGTGTTGACATAATGGCAGCTGTCATATCCCTGAAGCTGAACATGGCCCGGAACCTTTATCTCTTTCCAGTCCTTTTCCCAGAAAGCAGCCTGGAAAAACCGTTCACCGGTCTCGTCTGACAGCCCTCTTAAACCATATTCCGGCGGTTTCTCATCCCAGACAAATTTCCAGGTTCCATCCAGGTTCAAAACGTTAATCCCTTCGGCCTTAGCCTCCTTAAAAAATGGAAATACATGATCTGAATGTGCCTTCCTGCGGTTCACCTCGTACACCCCTGGATCCTCCAGCCAGGAAAGCTCTGGTCTGCTACTTATCATCCTCATTTCCTCCTGCCTTATAATCAAAATTAGGGATCTTCTCCCATCGCTTTCTGAAATAGTGGGCTGCCAGCTTTGGCCTCCGCTCTCTGGTAAACAGGCCCTTTTTGTTGCCGTCTACTCTCATGCAGCCCTGAAAGGCCGCAAAATCCGCAAAATTCCATACCTGCTCCCCAATAAAGAAGGGGCGCTGATCAAATTCCCGGTTCTGGCGGCTGTAATACTCCACCTGATACTCCTCGCTGAACATCTCAGGAACACACTGATGAATTCCTGCTACAGCGTCTGCACCGTATTCCGTGATCATCACCGGTTTTCCTGTTTTTTCCCAGAAATCCAGCTCCATATTCAGTGCATAGCAGGCTGCATCCAGGTCTCCTGACAGATTGTACCAGCCGTAATAGCGGTTGATACACACCACATCCATGGTTCGTGTCACAAGATCCCGCTCATAATTGTTCTGGCAGCAGACAAAGGTAACCGGCCGGTTCTGGGGATCCAGCGTGTGCGTGTACTCATAGAGGCTGTGCCAGTATTCATAGGCGGATTCTGGAAAATGCTCCGTATCCGGCTCATTTCCCATAGACCACATGACAACGCAGGGATGGTTCTTATCCCGCCGGATCATATCGCGCAGCACCTGCTCATGGTGCTCACGGATGGAAAACGTCTCATACGGATTGCAGCGCTCCCCGGCTCCAATCCCCACGGCGGGAACCTCGTCAATGATCACGATCCCCTCCCGGTCGCAGAGCTGATACATCTCTTCCGCATAGGGATAGTGGCTGGTGCGGAAGGAATTGGCGTTCAGCCAGTGGATCAGGTTTACGTCCTTTACATCCAGACACAGATCCAGCCCTCTTCCGTGGAAGGGAGAATCCTCATGCTTTCCAAAGCCCTTAAAGTAAAATGGCTTTCCATTGATGAGAAACCGGGTTCCCTCCACCTTTACCGTACGGATTCCAAAGGTTTCCTCATAGATGTCCTCCCCGAAGGTGAAACGGGCCGTATACAGATACGGCGTCCCAGGCCAGGGCCACCAGAGCCTGGCTGCAGGGATGGTGATCCTGCCGGACGCACCCTCGGCCTCTGCCACCCTGTCTCCCTCCATGTCCAGAATCTCTACATGGACATCTCCCTCCCCTTCTGTCTGCGCCTCATAGGTCAGGATGCCGTCTGTCCCGACAATAGACGGCGTCAGAGTCAGGTCGCGGATGCAGGAAACAGGGGTCGTGTAGAGCCGCACCGGCCGATTGATGCCCGCATAGTTAAAGAAATCGAAATTCGGAAGATTCGCCGGCTTTCTCCACCGCTTCGCCGCCTCCACTGATGGAACCCCAGGATTGTCGGAGCCGAAAAAAGCAGTGCCGTCCTCATTTCCCACCGGCAGAGTGCTGCGGCTGATCCGGTTATCCGCCGCCACCGTAAGCCGCAAAGTCTCCCCCGGCTCTGCCAGTTCTGTAACCTCCAGTTCAAAGGGCAGAAATCCCCCTTTGTGCTCCATGGCCAGCCTTCCATTGAGATAGATCCTGGCTTTATGAGTTACTGCGTCAAACCGCAGAAACAGCCTCTGTCCCTTAAAAAAGGCAGGAACCGCGATGTCTCTCTCATACCAGGCCCAGCCATAGTGGTTTTTGTAAGCCGGATCTTCCTTCTGATCATTATAAGAGGCGGGAACGGCAATGCGCTCCCCTCCTGTAAGCCGCCCGCAGGTATCCCCTGGCGGGTTCGCATCTCCCAGCTTAAATTCCCACAGACCGGCCAGATCCATCACGGTTCTTGCCTTATTGATTCTCGGATATAGCATAACATCCCTCTCCTTCCTGCATATTTCAGTCCTCATCCACCGTGCGGAAACGCGCTCATACCACAACTGAGATGATGGCTTCATTATACAGGAATACCATTGGGGGATACATATATTTTTCTGTGAATTATCTATAATCTTTTACAATCCTTTATGAGGTGCCATACTGCATATTCCTGCCGCCGCAGCCATTTTGGCCGGATGGGGACTAATACACTGCCGGCTCTCTCACCAGCATGGTAGGATATCCGGCGGCGCGCAGCCGCTGCTCCATCTGCACTCCATTATCCATCTGCAAAAATGCTCCTGACCGCACCTTATACCAGCCGTTGTCGTAGACAAGAAAAGCCGGGAACCCTTTCGCCGCAAGCTCTCTCTGCAGCTGCTCGGCCTCCCTGCGGCTTCGGTAAGCGCCCACCTGCACCTGATAATACTGGTTCTTTCCCGCCTCAGCCCTGGCCTTTAACTGTGAGAAGGTAGCTAAGATTCCGTCAGCGATCCCCTGGGCAATGGCATCAAAATTCTCATCAAACAGCTGATTATCCTCCGGGTTATCAATAAAGCCAGCCTCCACCAGTACCGCCGGCATCTGTGTCCTTCTGAGCACAATGATCCCTGGCCGCTCCTGGATCCCCAGATCCTTAAAACCCGTTTCTACCAGGTTCTGCTGAATATTTTCCGCCAGCAGAGCAGGGATTCCGCTGTCCTCATAAACCAGGGTCACAGCGCCGCTTCCCGTTCCCGGCACCGGCATGGCGTTCCGATGGAGCGAGACAAAAAGATCCGCTCCTGACCGGTTGGCAATCTGCGCCTTTTCCAGCGGACTGTCGTATACGTCCGTGGTTCGCGTATACATCACGTCAACACCCCTGTTTTCCAGTTTTTCGCCTACAGCCAAAGCCAGCCGGAGGGTATCGTCCTTTTCTCTGCGCCCCTGGTACATTGCGCCAGGCTCTGCCCCGCCGTGACCGGCATCTAAGATCACACTTCTACGGTTTTCCATAAAGCCGCTCCTTTACATATATCACTACCCTATACCATATGTAAAAACAGGACGGATGTTTCCTTTCCGCATCCGCCCTGTCAAACTCCTGATATTCGCTTTTTTACTCTGGGACAGACCGCCTATGCGTGATCTGCATTGACCCCTCTGGGCCCCACATGGGTAGAGAACACGATCTGGGTACTGGTCTTTCCAAACGTCTGCAGCTGTCCGATAAAACTGTCCAGCTCCACGGTGCTCTTAAACGCCACCTTCATAACCATGGAATACTCCCCCGTCACGCAGCTGCATTCCAGTACGTTTGGAGACGACTCCGCCCAGGCATAAAACCCGGGCTTATCCTCCGGCGTCACATCCAGATGGATAAACGCCAGAATGTGATACCCCAGTTTCACCGGATTCACCTGGGCGTGGTAGCCGGCGATAATGCCGTCCCGCTCCAGTTTTTCGATCCGGGCCGATACTGCGGGGGAGGACAGAAAGGTCTTTTCCGCAATGGTCTTTAAGGATACTCTGGCATTTTCCTGCAGAAGCTTTAATATTTTCCGGTCGATATCATCTATATTCACCGTCCGCCTCCCGTTTTCCGAAGAGCTTTTAATCGCTCCACCGCTTCCACCGTATTTTCATAGGTGCCAAAGCCGGTCAGCCGGAAATATCCTTCCCCGCTTGGCCCAAAGCCGCTTCCCGGAGTTCCCACTACATTGGCATATTCCAGGAGGTAATCAAAAAACTCCCAGCTTGTCATCTCCTCGGTCTTTAACCATACATATGGAGAATTAACACCGCCGAACACTGTATAACCGGCCTCTTTTAAACCGTCATAGATCACTCTGGCATTTCTCTTATAGTACGCCACCTGCTCCATGACCTGACGGTTTCCTTCCTCCGAATACACCGCCTCTCCGGCCCGCTGTTCAATATAGGGAGCGCCGTTAAACTTGGTGCCGTGGCGTCTGGCCCAGAGGGCGTGAAGGGGCACATCTTTGCATTTGAGATCCTTCGGCACCACTGTAAAGCCCAGCCGTACCCCCGTAAAGCCGGCCTTCTTTGAAAATGACCTGAATTCAATGGCACAGGTTCTTGCACCCTCTATCTCATAAATGGTGTGAGGCACGTCCTCATCCGAAATATAGGCTTCATAAGCCGCGTCGTAAAGAATCACGGCTCCTTCCCTGTTGGCATAATCCACCCATACCTTTAACTGGTCTCTTGTGAGAGCGGTTCCTGTCGGATTGTTGGGCACACAGAGATAGATCAGGTCCGGCGTTTCCTTCGGCAGTTCCGGCACAAAGCCGTTTTCCGCCGTACAGGGCATATAGATCACATTGCTCCAGGTTCCCGATTCTGCATCGTATTCCCCGGTGCGTCCCGCCATTACGTTGGAATCTACATATACGGGATAAACAGGGTCGCAGACTGCAATCCTGCTGTCCTCACTGAAGATTTCCTGGATATTTCCGCAGTCGCTCTTTGCCCCGTCAGATACAAAGATCTCGTCTGCCTCAATGTCACAGCCCAGCTTCTTATAATCGTTCTCTGCTATCGTTTCCCGCAGAAAGCTGTAGCCCAGATCCGGGGCATAGCCGTGGAACGTCTCTGCCTGCCCCATCTCATCCGCCGCCTTATGGATGGCCTGAATCACAGCTGGAACAAGAGGAAGGGTTACATCCCCTATTCCCAGACGAATGATCTTCTTATCGGGATGATCCTGCTGATAGGCAGCCACCTTCTTTGCGATGGTGGAAAACAGATAGCTTCCCGGCAGCTTCTGGTAATTTTCATTGATCTTAAACATGGTATCTGCGCCTCCTGTTTTTATCCCCTGAACGCAAACGCTCCCAGAACCTCCCGCCCACATCTTCGTGGTCAGAAAGCCTGAGAGTGTCTTTTTTATCCTTCAAAGGATCCCTTTTTGATGCCGTTAATCATAATATATTTTGTCGGGAATGTCAATACTTCCGTGAAATACTTCTGCAGCCGGTCCGGTCATAAACAGATGGCCGCTCTCCCGATCCAGGCGGATCTTCAAATCTCCGCCCCGCAGGGATACCGTCACCTCGTCCTCCGTATAGCCGCTTAAAATAGATGCCATGGCGCTGGCCGCAGCCCCTGTGCCGCAGGCCCAGGTCTCTCCGCTGCCCCGCTCCCACACACGCATCTGGATATGGTTTCTGTCGATGACGCGGATAAACTCAGAATTCACCCGATCCGGCATAAACCGCTCATGATATTCAAAATGAGGCCCCATTTTTTCTAAATCCAGGCTGTCGGTATCCTCCACAAAATACACAGCATGAGGATTTCCCACATCAATGCCGGTAAAATTCCATTCTTTTCCCTCAATCGTCACAGATTCCGAAATTTCAGAGGTCAGGGACGGCTTTCCCATATCCACCGTCAGCCTCACCGCCTTCCCTTCTTCAACCTCCAGCCTCAGTTCCTTTACTCCCGCCAGGGTTTCCACGGTCAGGCTTCTGCGGTCAGATGGGACAAGTCCATGGTCGTAGACATATTTTCCCACACAGCGAATCCCGTTTCCGCACATCTTTCCCTGAGAGCCGTCTGTGTTGTACATCTCCATCCGACAGTCTGCAATCCTTGACGGACAGATCAGGATCAGGCCGTCTGAACCGATCCCAAACCGCCGGTCGCTGATAAACCGGGCCACGGCTCCCGGCTCCTTTACCTGCTCCTTAAAGCAGTCCACGTATACATAATCATTTCCTATGCCCTGCATCTTTGTAAAATCCATGTTCCTACCTCCCGTTTTGCCCGCTACATCAGGCTTATGATCATCTGCGCCGTCTCTGTAAGGCTGGTTCCGTTATCCATGCTGCATTTTTGGATATAACGGTGCGCCTCTGCCTCTGTCATGCCGTTTCGTTCCATTAAAAGAGCCTTTGCCTGATCGATCTGGGCCTGCTCTTTTGAGCTTCGCTGTCTGGGCTGGCTGCGTTCCCTGCGGCGCAGCCGCCTGCGGGCCTGAACCATCATCTCCATGGTACATAAAAGATCGTGGACTTTTAATGGCATGGGAAGATATACGATCCCCTCCCGTTTCTGACCGCTCCACTTTGCCGGAGAGGCAATCATAAGCATATCAAAGGCGGAGGGCAGCATCTGGCGCAGTTCCTCATAGATCATGTCCTCGAATCGAAAGCCGCAGACAACGATCCCGCTGTCCAGATCCTCCGCCGCAGACAGCACCTGGGCGCCGGAGGTGCAGATGAAGGCGGATTCATAGCCGTTGCGCGCCAGGATCCCTTTAATGCTTTTCGCATCCTCCGGTTTTGAAAACGCGGTGATTATGTTTGCCATCCTCTGCACCTCCTGACCCTTTAGACCGTATACTAATATTTATACAGATACTGTCCTATCTCCCAGTTTGTGACCTGAGAGCGGAAATCTCTCCATTCCTGCTCCTTTGCCTCCAGATACTTCACATAAATATGCTCGCCCAGCACATCCTTGATAAAAAGATTGCCCGCATAAGCCTCCATGGCGTCCCCCAGCGTCTCCGGGATCCGCTCTACACCGCGGTTTTTAAGCTCCTCCGGCTCCATGCCAAAGAGATTCCCCTCCACGCAGGGAGGCAGCGTGAGGTTCTTTTCAATGCCGTCCAGTCCCGCCTGCAAACAGGCCGCCAATGCCAGATACGGATTCATGGCCGAATCCGGGCAGCGCAGTTCTATCCGCGTACTCTGCCCTCTGGGAGACGGGATCCGTATCAGGGAGCTTCGGTTGGAGGTCGAGGACCAGGCAATATAGATCGGTGCGTCATATCCGGGAATCAGTCTCTTATAGGAATTGACAATGGGGTTAGTTAAAATAGTCATCTCCTTCATATGAGCCAGGATTCCCGCCATAAAACGGTACGCCAGACCACTCAGTCCCAGGGGATCCTTCTCATCTGCAAACAGGTTCTTTCCAAGAGCGTCGCACAGAGACATATTGATATGCATACCAGATCCATTGACCCCCTCCTTGGGCTTGGGCATAAAAGTGGCGTGAAGTCCGTGGCGCTTTGCAATGGTCTTGGCCGCCATCTTAAAGGTCATAATGTGATCCGCTGCCTTCAGGGCATCTGTATACTGCAGATCAATCTCATGCTGGCCCGGAGCGATCTCATGATGGCTGGCTTCCACCTCAAATCCCATCTCCTCCAGGGTCAGCACAATATCCCTGCGTACATTTTCTCCCAGATCAATGGGAGATACGTCAAAATATCCGGCCCGCTCGTGAGTCTCTGTTGTAGGGCACCCCTCTTCATCGGCGTGAAAAAGGAAAAACTCACACTCCGGCCCCACCTGGAACACATACCCCATATCCGCCGCCCGTTTGACAGCCCGCTTCAGCACATAGCGGGGATCCCCCTTAAATGGTGTGCCGTCAGGATTGTACACGTCGCAGATCAGCCTTGCCACTCTGCCCTGCTGAGGTCTCCATGGAAAGATCTCAAAGGTGTTCAGATCCGGATGAAGGTACATATCCGACTCATCGATCCGCACAAAGCCCTCAATGGCGGAACCATCAAACATACACCGGTTATCCAGGGCCTTCGCCAGCTGTCCGGCCGTGACCGCCACATTTTTAAGCATCCCGAAAATATCCGTAAACTGAAGACGTATAAACTCCACATCCTCCTCTTCCACTATACGGATAATGTCATCTCTGCTGTATTTGCTCATCATTCAACCGTCCTCTCCTGAACAATCCGGCCAAAATAAAACCCGCCGGATCCTTTTATGCAGCAAACCCGCTCTGTGCGGCGGGTGCGCCGCCGTAAATGCATCAGAGCGGGGATCTGTCCTGATACCCCGCTCTGCCTCTGCCTGTATCTATAAAAAAATATAAACGCAGTTTTTTTATTTGTCAAGCGCCCTGAGCTGCTCTGTAAAATGATTTCCCAGTTTTATGCTGCCTACATAGCCCACATCTCCGGTCATAAGAACCGTTGCGTCCTCCCGGATCTCAAGTTCCAGCGTGCCTCCCGGCATCTGCACGATCATCTTCGGATCCGTCAGGCCCAGACGGTAAGCCGCAGCCGCAGCCGCACAGCAGCCGCTTCCAGAAGCCAGGGTATATCCGGCTCCCCGCTCATAAACCTCGGTCTGGATATGGGTTCGGTCCAGAACCTTCATGATCTGTGTATTTATCTTTTCCGGGAACTGCCTTGCGCTCTCAGAATACTTTCCAATGCGGCATACCAGTTCCTTTGATATCTCATCCATCAGGATCACCAGATGGGGATTCCCCACCGACAGACAGGTCACAGGATAGGGGATGCGGCCAAATACCATCGTCTCGTTGATGATCTCTCTTCTTGGCCCGGCCACCGGCACCTCATCGCTCCAGAAGGACGCCTTTCCCATAGATGCCTTTAGACGGGTTCCCTCCTCGTTGAGATAATGGATATCAATGTCCCCTCCCTGAGAATGGATGGAAAAATCCTTCTTCTGTACATAGCCTGCATCCTTTAAATATGCGCCGAAAATACGCACGCCGTTGCCGCTGTTTTGTGTCTGGCTTCCATCTGAATTCCAGATGATCATGGAAATCCGATCCCCCTCCAGCACCGGGCCTTCCAGCACTCCGTCTGCCCCTACGCCAAAATTCCGGTTGCACAGAAACTGCACTCTCGCCGGAGTCAGTTTCAGCTTATTCTTGTTAGGATCATATACCAGATAATCATTTCCCAGTCCGTGATATTTCTCAATCGTCAGTCTCATTGTCCTGCACTCGCTTTCTCCGCAGCAATCCCTGCGAACCTTTACCGTTTTTTGCTGATTCTATTTTACCAGGCATTATTTTATAATCATATTAAATTTATGCTGTATTATATTGCAAATAATGCTATATTATAAGAAATACATGAAACAACAGGAGGAATACTGCCATGAACCCCAGCCAAACCGCTCCAGCCCCCGGCGCAGCCCCTGTTCGCGGCTATCTTCATGAGGATTTCCGTCTCTTTCACTTAAAAGATCTTGGAAAAGGCCCTTATGAATACCATTACCATGACTTTTTAAAGATAATGATTCTGATAGAAGGAAAGGTTCGCTACACCATCGAGGGGCGCTCCTACGATCTGGCTCCCTGGGATATTGTCCTGGTAGATCGGGGACAGATCCACCGGCCTGATCCGGATCCCCGGATTCCCTACGAACGTATCCTGCTTTACCTGTCCCCTGTTTTTCTCTCCCCTTCAAAGGGGGAGGAAAACGACCTCTCCCTCTGTTTTCGCACCGCCCAGTACCGCCACTCCCAGGCACTCCGTTTTCATGAAAAGGAGCGGCTTCCCCTCATCTCCCTTATCAATCAGCTGGAGCAGGCCCAAACAACCGAAAAGGAGGCCTTTGCCTCCTCTCTTTTGTCGCGCCTGCTCTGTCTGGAATTTCTTATCCGTTTAAACCGTGCCTGCCTCACTCCCGCTGCCAGCTATCTCACCACCGGCGCTCTGGATTACCGGATTTCCGGCCTCTTATCCTATATCAGCGATCATCTGGATGAGCCGCTCTCGATCTCGCACCTGTCTGCCGTATGCAGCCTGAGTCCCTACCATATGATGCGGGTATTTAAGGAGGCCACCGGCTTCACAATCGGTAACTATATTACCCAAAAGCGGCTGGCAAAGGCCAGGGAGCTTCTGTCCTTGGGTGTAAATGCCACAACCGCCTGCTACCAGTGCGGCTTTCAGAACTACTCCACCTTTCTGCGGGCCTACAAACGCCGCTATAAAAGCCTGCCCAAAAACGGCTGGCCAGGATAGCCCTGCTTTTGCCGGCCCTATTCCTCTACAATCTTATAACCGTTTCTCTGCGCCTTTTTCACCTCATAAAGAGCCTTATCCGCAGTTTCGTACAATTTTTCCAGGCTGGCCCCCTTATCCGTAACAACGATTCCAATCGAAGCGCTGACCGTTACACGCACGCCGTCCTTTTCATAGGTCTTTTCCAAAACCTCTGTCAGCTTCTCTCCAATCGTACGGGCTGCCTCTGCATCCTTAATATCCGCAAAAAACAGGACAAACTCGTCTCCGCCCATCCGACAGGCCAGATCTTCACTGCGTATCACCGTATTCATAACTGCAGCCGCTTCAAAAAGCACCCTGTCTCCGGCCGGATGGCCCAGCTGATCGTTGACCTCTTTAAAATGATCCAGATCCAGGCACATAAACGCAACCTTTGCCCCTGGAATTCTCCTGTCCTGCATATGCGCATTCACCGCCTGCTCAAAGCCCCGTCGGTTATAAAGCCCCGTCAGGGCATCCCGGCCCGCCTTCTGGCGTATGTGCTCCATCTCCTCCCACCACTGGTTAAAATCTTCAATAAATCCGATCGTATCTCCAGAGTAGGCCTCCCACAGATAGATTCGTTTCCATCCCCACGTTCTTCCAAGTCTCATCCGAATTTCCACCGGATCGTGCTTTTTGCCTGCCTTGATCGATTCATACAAATGCTTATATGTATCCAGATCTGTTTCCTTAATCATATCTAAGTCCAGCATATGCTTGGGACTAAAAAGTTCCGCCTCAATCTCCTCTTCCTGGTGCTCCTCATCATTATGATAGATGATAAATGTATTTTTCCCCTTATCATATATAAAGACAAGCGCTTTGATATTCATCTGGATCACAGAAAAGATCCTGTTTTTCATCTCAAGCTCCCGGTTCTTTTCTCTGATATTCAGATACACCAGGCGGGCTGCCGCCACGATCACTGCGATCACGAATACCATAAACACACCCAGGCAGGCCATCAGCACCGCCGACGCTCTTTCTATGGATTGAACATAGCCGGATAATTCCTCCTCTGCCAGAACGGAAAAGATGTACCAGTGATTGATTCCCAGAGGCGCATAATTGACATATCTTGCTTTTCCATCTACCTCAAACCAGAAATTTCCGCTCTTGCAGTGATCCATATTACTGCGTATCTCTTCCACGGTTGTATTTCCGTACAGATCGTACTGGTCCAGCTCATCCCACAATGAACAATCCTGTGAAAGTACATACTGATTCGAGGAATGGGTAATATAGTTCCCATTGGTATCTATAATATGAAAATACCGGTAGGTCGTGTTGTCTATATTCACCCCGCGCGCCAGCTCCGCCACCGGATACCTGCCCCAGACAGCGCCGACCAGCTGCTCACCCTGGTAAAAGGGCACAGCCATAATAATCTCCCGTTCGTTTATCTCTTCTCCGTCAATCTGAATATTTGAAATATAATACTCCTGGTTCCTTATAATTTCTCCAAACGCTTCATTATCAATCCTGTCACAGGTATCTCCGGGTGAAAACTCGTCAAAATACGCAAGACCAATTTTATCAAACTTCTCATTCGCTCCCACCTCATTCAAAAAATTCTGCGTCTCCTCCGGCGATGCCTTCCCCTTCAGTTCCAGCCCCTCATTTATATTCTCCAGCACATGAATCCCCTGCATCAGTTCCTCATAAACGCCGTTTGCAATATAATTGGAGGTTTCATCGATCTGTTCCATATCCTTTTGCAGTATCTGATCATAAATGCTGTCATGGTACCAGAAAAACGCTCCTGTCAGAAAGCATCCCCCCGCAAAAAATGCCGCTGCAAAATACAGGCACCACCGTTTCCAAATTTTATCACTGTTGTTTTTCATATCTCGCTCCGGATGTTTGGATCTTTCTACACCTTGTCTACGGATGGTATTCTAGCATAGTTTATCCGTGTTGAAAATGGTGTAACGAAATTTTAACGGGGATTTTTCTGTTACAAAATAAGCCGCTGCAAAACCTCCGCCGTTCCAGCGTATGATTTTGCAGCAGCTTATGTGTTTGCACAGGCTCCTGTCCTGTTTCACATTTGTACTTATTCTGGAAGATCCGTTTCCTCCAGGCCCGCATTTTCAGCCGTATCCTCCGGCTGGGCGGCGACCTGTATGTCCCCGGTGCCTTCTTCTGCTTCTGACTGTCCTTCCAAATGCTCCGTATCCGGCAGTCCGTTCTCCTCTTCCTTTTTCTCCTCCGGCTCCGGGATTCCCTTCACTTCGCGGAAGATCTTCATAAATTCCTTGCCCGTGATTGTTTCCTTCTCGATCAGGAAAGCGGCGATCTGATCCATGGCATCGCGATTCTCACTCAGCAGGTGCTTGGCGGCCTCATAGGCATCTTTTAATACCTTCATGACCTCATTATCAATCTCAGCCGCTGTAGCGTCTCCGCAGTTTAACACGCTCCGGCCGCTCAGATACTGATTCTCCTGGCTTTCCAGGGCCATCAGACCAAATTTCTTTGACATACCATACTGAGTCACCATGGCTCTTGCCAGTTTAGTGGCCTGCTGGATATCGTTGGACGCTCCGGTGGTAACTGTCTCAAAAACAATCTCCTCTGCCGCACGGCCGCCCATCAGTTCTACCAGGCGTGCCTCCAGCTCCTTCTTGGTATTTAAGAATTTCTCCTCCTCAGGCACGTTCATTACATACCCCAGGGCTCCCATTGTCCGCGGAACAATGGTAATCTTCTGAACAGGCTCAGAGTGCTTCTGCAAAGCGCTTACCAGAGCGTGCCCCACCTCATGGTAAGATACGATTCGGCGCTCTTCCTTGCTCATAATCCGGTCCTTCTTCTCTTTACCGACCAGAACCACCTCTACCGCCTCAAACAGATCCTTCTGAGAAACGGCGCTTCTTCCATTTTTAACAGCATTGATGGCTGCCTCGTTCATCATATTTGCCAGATCTGCGCCCACAGCGCCTGAGGTAGCCAGAGCAATCTCCTTAAAATCCACTGTCTCGTCTAACAGCACTTCCTTGGAATGTACCTTTAAAATGTTGATACGTCCATTCAAATCCGGCTTGTCCACTACCACCCGGCGGTCAAAACGTCCGGGACGAAGCAGGGCGGGATCCAGGATCTCAGGCCGGTTGGTAGCGCCTAATACCAGAAGGCCCTTGGTAGAATCAAAGCCATCCATCTCGGACAGAAGCTGGTTTAAGGTCTGCTCCCTCTCATCGTTTCCGCCCATACGGCTGTCGCGGCTGCGGCCGATAGCGTCGATCTCATCGATAAAAATAATACAGGGTGCATTTTCCGTAGCGTTCTTAAACAGATCACGGACACGGGAAGCGCCCACGCCGACGAACATTTCCACAAAGTCAGAACCGGACAGGGAATAAAACGGCACATGGGCCTCGCCTGCCACTGCCTTTGCAAGGAGTGTCTTACCGGTTCCCGGAGGGCCTACTAAAAGAGCGCCCTTTGGAAGCTTAGCACCGATCTTTGTATATTTGCCGGGATTGTGAAGGAAGTCTACGATCTCAGTCAGAGACTCCTTGGCCTCGTCCTCGCCGGCCACATCCTTGAAAGTAATGCCCGTCTCCTTCTGGACATACATCTTGGCGTTGCTCTTGCCTACCCCCATGATGCCGCCTCCGCCCATACGCTTCATGGTGAAGTTCATAAGGAATAAGAGGAACAGGAAGGGAACCGCATAATTCAGCACTGCGATCAGCAGCGCGTTAGGATTGCCGTTCTCCCGGTTCGTTACCACATGATTCTGCAATATACGGTCTACAAACTGGTAATCTCCTTCCAGCCGGACTACATAGTATTTCATCTGCTGGGAATACTCTGTGGCCTCCGGCTTTGGCTTTACGTCAATGACAGAATTTCCTACCTTAATGGATTCTACCTTTCCGGCTTCCACCATCTCCACGAACTCATTATAGGAGAGTTCCTGACGCTGGCGGGACTCTACGGCAGAGTTCATCCAGCCCACGATAAGGAAGGTCAGCAGAGCGGCCACCACCAGCATGGCGATGGTCTGCCAGTTGCTGTTCATATTCTGGTTTTGCTTGTTGTTATTATCCATACGTTGTTATTTCTCCCTCTGAATGAGCCACCCTAACACGCAAAAAGCGTGCCAAAACTCATTCTTTTCTATTATAGTGGCAGTCCTGCCATAAATCAAGGCGCAGAAGTATAAAATTTCCCTTAAGACGGACACACTTTATATTATTAGTTTTTTTCTCACTTTAGCAAAAGGTTCTGGATTTCTCATTTAATGAGATGTATAATGGATCAGTTATTTTTATCCCCACACTATAAGAAAAGAAACATAAAAAGGAGGTTCCCCATTATGCCAGTAAAATACGTTTTTGTTACGGGCGGTGTTGTTTCCGGACTGGGAAAAGGAATTACGGCAGCTTCCCTTGGCCGTCTGCTGAAGGCCAGAGGCTACAAAGTGACCATGCAGAAATTCGACCCCTACATCAACATTGACCCCGGCACCATGAATCCGGTTCAGCACGGCGAAGTCTTTGTCACCGATGACGGTGCGGAGACCGATCTTGACCTGGGTCATTATGAACGTTTCATTGACGAAAGCCTTACAAAAAACTCCAACGTAACCACAGGAAAGGTCTACTGGACCGTCCTGCAGAAGGAACGTCGGGGAGACTTCGGCGGAGGCACTGTCCAGGTGATCCCCCACATCACCAATGAGATCAAGAGCCGTTTCCACCGCAACTACAATGATAATGAGACAGAGATCGCCATTATCGAGGTGGGAGGCACAGTAGGCGATATCGAAAGCCAGCCTTTCCTGGAAGCGATCCGCCAGTTTCAGCATGATGTAGGCCCCAAAAACACCTGTCTGATCCATGTGACCCTGATCCCCTATCTGAAAGCATCCGAGGAGCTTAAGACAAAGCCCACCCAGGCCAGCGTAAAGGATCTCCAGTCCATGGGAATCCAGCCGGACATTCTGGTGTGCCGCTCGGAACATCCCCTGGATGATGCAATCAAGAACAAGATTGCCCTGTTCTGCAACGTTCCCCCTACTCATGTGCTGCAGAATCTGGATGTGGACGTCCTCTATGAAGTACCCCTTGTGATGGAGGAGGAACATCTGGCCCAGGTTGCCTGCGAATGTCTGGATCTGCCCTGCCCTGAGCCGGATCTCACAGAATGGCGCTCCATGATCAATAACTGGAAGCATCCTGAAAAAGAGGTAACCGTGGCATTGGTTGGAAAATATATCCAGCTTCACGACGCCTATATCTCTGTTGTTGAAGCCTTAAAGCACGGTGCAGTAGCCAACCACGCCCAGGTCCATATCAAATGGGTGGATTCTGAGACCGTTACTCCCGAAAACGCGGCTCAGCTCCTGGGCGGCGTATCCGGTATCCTGGTTCCCGGCGGTTTCGGCGACCGCGGCATTGAAGGCAAGATCAACGCTATCCGGTATGCAAGGGAACACCAGATCCCCTTCCTTGGCCTCTGCCTGGGAATGCAGCTTTCTATTGTAGAGTTTGCCAGAAACGTCCTTGGCTTAAAGGACGCACACAGTGCAGAGCTGGATCCGTCTACCTCTCATCCAGTGATCCATCTTATGCCCGATCAGGACGGCATCGAGGATATCGGCGGAACCCTGCGCCTTGGCTCATACCCCTGTATCCTGGATCAGACCTCCCGTTCCTATGCCCTCTATGGTGAAAAGACCATCCACGAGCGTCACAGACACCGCTACGAAGTCAACAATGATTACCGACGCCTTCTCACCGAAAACGGAATGCTGCTCTCCGGTCTCTCACCGGACAACCGAATCGTGGAAATGGTGGAACTGCCGGATCACCCCTGGTTCATCGGCACCCAGGCGCATCCTGAGCTAAAATCCCGCCCAAACCGCCCCCATCCTCTGTTCCAGGGCTTTATTGGGGCCGCCTTAAAACAACAGGATCAATAAAAATCACCGGCCGCAGACATCTGCGCCTTCTATAACAAATACCCGGCATGGATATGGTTAGCGGCTCCATCCGGGTATTTCTTCTTTTCCTCTCATCGTTCCGTTTTTCATACAGTTTTTCACAATTCTCCATTTTTTCCATGATTTTTCAGCTGCAGTTTTACATAAAAATCCGTATTTTTCCCACACTATCTACCGTACTCCCACACAGCATTTTCGGAGTATCCAACATCTCACTCACAAAAAGGAGGCCGCTTTATGAACCGCACCAGTCACCACCCCGATAAAGATGTTTCCCCCGACGTTTCCGGACAGGAGCTTTTCTTCCCGGCTCATAAAAACAACTATGACATCGACATCCAGGCCTGTTCTTCCATGGACTGCACCGGACTGATCCCCTCTCTTCCCCAGGATGAGGCAGAATGTGAGGCCTACGAAGCTTTGTATCCCTATCTTACAAAGGCCCGTTGATTCCCGTGTGTTTTCCCCGCGCAAAAGCGCCGGAAAACGGATCTGCTTCCAGCAAATGCTGTCAGTCAGCTCCGTCCTCCGGCGCTTTTAGCATATCTTTTGTCTCCTACACGCTTTCACGCATAAACCGTCCCAAAAACTCCCTAGTCTGGTGCTCCCTGGGCGCGCCGAAAATCTGATCCGGCGCTCCCTCTTCCACGATAACGCCTCCGGCCATAAATACAACATGGTTTGAAACGTCTCTGGCAAAAGCCATCTCATGGGTAACGATAATCATGGTCAGTCCCTCAGAGGCCAGCTTTCTCATAACCTCCAGTACCTCGCCTACCATCTGAGGATCCAGCGCGGAGGTTGGCTCGTCAAACAGCAGAAGCTCCGGTTCCATAGCCAGCGCCCTTGCAATGGCTACTCTCTGTTTCTGGCCGCCGGAGAGCTGCTTCGGCTTGGCATTGATATAAGGAGCCATCCCAACTTTTTCCAGATAATAGAGAGCATTTTTTTTCGCTTCCTCTTTCTCCTTCTTAAGAACTCTGGTCTGCCCTACAACACAGTTCTGCAGCACTGTCATGTTGTTAAAAAGGTTAAAGCTCTGAAATACCATTCCTACCTTGGAGCGGTACTTTGCGGCATTTACCTTTGCACCCGCAATATTATTGCCGTGATACACGATCTCCCCGGTGGTAGGCGTTTCCAGCAGGTTTAAACAGCGCAGCAGGGTGGACTTTCCAGAGCCGGATGCTCCGATGATGCAGGTCACATCCCCTGTATTTACCGTAAAATCAATATCCTTTAAGACCAGATTCGTTCCAAAGGTCTTGCTCAAATGGCGGATCTCCAGTATCTTCTCGCTCATTACGCATCCTCCTTCTTATCTTTGTCGTCGGGATAACGGTACATACCGCTGGTATATGCCAGGGTATCCGTGGTAGCCAGGTCAAAATTATCCGCTCCGTCCATCTTCTTTTCCCACAGGCGCAGCAGTCTTGAACAGGTAAAGGTCATGATAAAGTACATGATCATGGTGATGGTATAGGTCTCAAAGTTCATATAAAGTGCCCCTGCGGCTGCCTTTGTCTTATAAAGCAGCTCTGCCACGCCGATCACTGACAGAACGCAGCTGTCCTTTATGTTGATAATCAGGTTATTGCCGATCTGAGGCATCAGATTGCGCAGCGCCTGGGGCAGGATCACATACAGCATGGTCTGTACATGGGTCATGCCGATGGACATGGCACCCTCGGTCTGTCCCTTGTCAATGGAAAGGATACCGCCGCGCACCGTCTCCGCCATATAGGCGCCTGTATTGATGGACAGGATGAAATACGCCGCCTGGATAATGGAGCTGTTGATATTTAACAGCGGCATCAGTCCATAGTAAATAAACATGGCCTGAGCCATCATGGGCGTACCCCTGAAAAATTCCACATAGGCATTTAAAATAAACTTAACTGCCCACAGTACGCCCCGTTTTACGGGGTTATCCCTCCGGCCGGAGGGTATGGTCTGAATAATACCCACTGCGAAGCCGATGATGCAGCCCGCGATGGTACCTACCAGGGCTATCTTTAAGCTGACGCCTGCACCCTGGAGCATAGACACACCATAACGGTTAAATACGGCCATCACACGGCCGAAAAAATCTGTTGGCATAATGTTCTCCTTACTGATATAGCCGCCGGGAGCCCCCGGTCCGGATCCTTAGTTTGCGAGAGGCTGTGCGGAAATGGCCTCGTCCATCATCCTGGAAAAATCATCTTTTGTCATCTTGGACAGAACGCCGTCGATGGCCTCCTTAAGCTCAGTGTTGCCCTTCTTTAAAGAGATGCCGATATTGATATCCTCATCTGTTACCTGGAAATCATTCTCACCGCCGCCAAATTCAAGAAGCCTGAAATTAGGATAAGCGATCAGGGCGCCCTTGCCGGTAGGCTGATCCGTCACCACAAGATCACACTTATCTGCGTTTAAGGACATCAGCATATCAGGCGCGCTGGCCGTTGCCGCCAGGATGTTTGCATCCTTGATCTGAGGCAGGCAGGTATTATACCAGATAGTGCTCTGCTGAGAGGTGCAGGTCGCTCCTGCAAGATCAGCCACACTCTTTGCGTTCTCATACTTGCTGCCTTCCTTTACCAGGGTAACGATGGTTGCATAATAATAAGGCTCTGTAAAGTCTACTGCCTGCAGACGGTCCTGAGTAATGGACTGGCCTGCGATGACACAGTCTACCTGGCCGGTGGTAACCGCCGGAATCAGAGAGTCCCAGTCCAGACGGACGATCTCAAGGTTGTAGCCTAACTCCTCACAGATCTTCTTAGCCATCATTACGTCATATCCATACGCATATTCATTGCTGTCAGCGATGGGAACCGCACCGTTGGAATCATCCGGCTGTGTCCAGTTATAAGGTGCGTAGGCACACTCCATGGCTACCTTTAAGGTCTTTTTTTCACCGGAAGCTCCATCCTGCGCCTTTGCCCCATCCCCTGCCGCCTCTGTTTTAGATGTATCTGCTGTATTTGCACTGCCGCATCCGGTCAGCACTCCGGCTGCCAAAATACCTGCCGCCGCAAGGCTCATCACTTTCTTTACATTCTTCTTCATAATGTTCTCTCCTCTTTGTCATCTTTTCCTGCCGCACACACCCGGCTTTTTTGACCTGAACTGGGCTCACAGCCGTCGGGAGAATACCGCCGTTTCACGAAAAAAGCCACACCTATCCCTGCAGGTATGACTTCATTGTCGCGGAATTCTTATACGTTCACGTCTATGCGCTGATACAGACTTATGCTGTACCGACAGCTTTTCCTGCCTAGTATAGCATAAGTCTGTTTGTTTTCCAAGACCTTATTTCACATTTTTAGCCGGCATTTTTGCCCGTTTTCCCTTATGGCGGTTTATTTTTCCTTTATTCTCCGTTTTTCTCTGCGGTCTCCGTTTTTTTAGCCGCCTCCATTTTCCGCTCCAGCAGCGCCTGCATCTTCTCCCCATACGCATCATCCATGGGAATCTGGTTTCCTTCCTCATCCACCTCTACGGCAAAAAGGAAGGTTCTTGCATCATTGATCTCATAGCTGCAGGTTACCAGTGTGAAAATGTTTCTTGCGGGATAGGCTATTTCTTCCTTATAAGAGCAGGGAGCTGCCATCTCCTTTACAAAGGCGTCAAAGGACTCCTGAGACTTAAACGCCGTCTTGCGCACAATGGGCTCTGCAGGGCCATAGTAACAGGAGACAGCCTTTAGATGGATCTCACGACTGGGCGTATAGATACTGAAATACTGATGGGTTTTAAAATACTCGGGATCCTTATAGCGGTTAATGTCTTTGAACATACTTCCGTTCTTCATGTTATGGCCGTAAAGGATCTGATTGCGTCCCTCAAAATCCTTTTCACTCTCAAAGTCCAGATAGATAGTTCCGGCTGCGCTTTCTTTCCCGTAAAAGTCATGTTTTAAATAAAAGTCATTATCCGTTCCCTGGACAATCGGATAATCCACGTTCGTATCGGGAATGCGGATCCAGCCTATGGTATCGGGATTTGACGCTGTAAGGGCAGCAAAATCAACGGGTGAAACGTATGGCTCTTCCTGAGGCTGCGTTTCTGTCTCCGGGGCGGATTCTGCGGGGGCTTCCGTGGTCTGTCTGGCCGCCTGTTCTGCCAGCTGCCTATACTCATCTTCTGTCCGTTTATTTTCCAGATACTGCCGGATCGTCATGGCGCCGCTTACCAGAAATACCGCAAGAAGGATGCACAGCAGTCCGATTTTAACTCTTCCTTTATTTTTATGTTCCTTATCTTTCACTCTGAATGGCTCCTTTCTGCCGGTTTCCTGCGCTGGTTACGCTGTACAGGCGTCCGGTTCCTCTCCCCCGTCTTTTTCCTGCCATTCACCCATATGTCCTACCGCTTCGTACATCAGAAGAAGCAGCTCCATAAAGCTTCTGAAATTCACCTGACGCCGTTTTTCCTTCCAGGTGACCGTTCCCTGCCAGGTAGCATTTTCCCTGAAAAGCACCCGAACCACAAAGGTCGCCCGACTGCCGTTTCCTACCGCCACCTGAAAGCTTCTGGGAAGAATAATCCGTTTTTGCATCTCCCCTTCAGGCATCGGATCAAGCATCCATGATATTTCCTCTTTCAAGTCAAATTCATTGATAAAGGTCCGGCGCTTTGGCAGAGCCGGATGAGATACGTCGCCTCCCATCTGGCAGCCCTCGCAGCTGCGCACCGTTATCTCGCACATCTTCTTTCCAAGGCCGCTGCCTAAAAGGCGTACCCCGCTTCCCAGAGCTTCCGCAAAAAAATCCATCAGTTCCATCAGACTGAGAAATGATGCACTTTTTTCTGTCCCGGACTGAACAATGACGCCCTGCCAGGTGGCATGGTATCTGTATTTTACATGAAGCATAAAATCTGCCTGCTTTCCTCTGTGCTCCGGTGAAAGGGAAGAATTTCCTGCCTCTTTAGTCTCCGCTTTGAAATCCCAGCGTTTTTTTCCTGTAAAATTTCTGTGGTCAACGCTCTTCATTGGATAATGTATTTCATCAAACAGCTTCTCCAGGATCAGGATCATCTCCGACAGACCGGTAAATGCGGTTCCCTCTTCTCTGCTGTCATGGTAAATCCTTCCTCTTAAAATACGGTTTTCAAATCCATCTGCCGCAATATGGACAACTCGATATGCGTTGGGCAGTAAGCCTGGTCCTGTAGTCAGCATCGTTTCACCCTTTCTTTGTTATTGTCATTTTTCTCCAGTATATCAGTGACTGGTTACAATTCGGTTACAAAACGGGATTGGGCTTGATTTTTCTTCCTTTTCTTTCCTTTTGTGTCAGAAGAATATAGACATTTTTCTGATAAATGGTTATACTTGAGCTATATCAGTATGAAGGAGTTTTACAAATGATGCCGTCTGAATTTGACCTAAGTCCAACGATTTATGTACATACTCTGGGAGGATTCTCCGTCAAAGCCGGAGATAAAGAGATCAATGACAGCAGCAACCAATCCAAAAAGCCCTGGTCTCTGCTGGAATACCTTGTTGTTTTCCGTAAAAAAGAGATCAGCCCGGCCGAACTCATCCAGGTGATCTGGCCCGACGACCCCGGCGTCAATCCGGCCGGCGCCTTAAAGACTCTGATGTTCCGCTCCCGCAAGCTGTTAGAGCCTTTGGATCTCCCGCCCCAGAAACTGTTAGTCCAACAGCGCGGTACCTATTCCTGGACAAAAGAATATACCACCATTCTGGATATCGACGAGTTTGAAGCGATCTGTGCAAAAGTTCTAAACCAGAAGCTGTCCGATGAGGAAGCTCTGCCTTTATGTCTTGCCGGACTCGATCTGTATAAGGGCGACTTTCTCCCCAGGGCGGAGTACGAATCCTGGGTGATTCCTGTCAGTACCTATTATCACTCTCTGTATCAGAAACTGATGTATCATACCGTTAAGATCCTGTCAGCCAGAGAGGATTTTTCCCGGATCACCGCACTCTGCCAGACTGCGATCCGTATTGAGCCCTTTGACGAGGAACTGCGCTACCATCTTGTCTACTCGCTGTACCGGGACGGCCATACAAGACAGGCTCTGGAAGAATATAACAATACTCTTGATCTTTTTTACAGTGAGTTTTCCATCTCCCCATCGGAGCATTTCAAGGATCTTTATAAGGTGATCCGCGACGAGGAGCAGGGTATCAGCCTCAGCCTTGAACACATTCAGCGCTCTCTGGACGAAGAAAGCGCCAAAGGCGCCTTTTACTGTGAATATCCGGTGTTCCGCGATCTGTTTCAGCTGGAGCGGAGAGCTATTGAGCGTACCGGAGATTCCATCTATCTGTGTATGCTTACAGTAACCGGCCTGAACGGTCAGGTTCCAAAGACTCCGATTTTAAATAAAGCCATGGATCATCTGGAAGAATCCATCCGCAGTTCTCTGCGGTGCAGTGATGTGTTCACACGGTACAGCATCAGCCAGTATTTGATCCTTCTTCCCACCATCACCTCCGAGATGGGCGAGATGGTTTTGAAACGGATCATTTCCAATTTCCGTAAGATCTATAACCGCAAGGACCTGATGGTGGATTTCCGCCTGCAGCCCCTGCTGCCGAGGGTACGGCCGGAGCAATTTTAAGACCGGCCCCCTGTTTTCCATAAAAATATCCCGCCTGGAGACACAAAACACTCTCCCGGCGGGATATTTTTCATCTGAATCCGTTCTGAGACATTACGGCGTACACAGCACAGGGATTCCCTTATATACCAGTTCATACAGGGCTGCCGCCTTAGCCGGAGGCAGATTGACGCAGCCATGGCTGCCGTTTGTCCGATAGATAGTTCCCCCGAACTTTCCTCTCCAGGACGCATCGTGAAGGCCGATTCCTCCATTAAACGGCATCCAGTAATCCACATGGCTCTCATACTCGTAGGTACCGTCAGCCTGTTTCTTTCCCCTGAGGATCCGGTCTTTTTCCTTATACGTCAGGCTGTAAATGCCTGCGGGAGTAGTATAATCCTTTGAAACATTTCCCGTGACACAGGGAGCCTCCCATACAACCTGTCCATCCTTCACCATATATACATACTGATTTCCCAGATCTACTTCTACATAGGTGCTTCCCCAGTCGGCTCCCGTCCTGGAAGCGGCTGTCTGGCTGTAGATCGGTTCCCTGTCCGCAGCAGCTGCACCATCCTGCCAGGGAGAACCCGACTGAATCAGTTCAATCAGAGCCGCCGTCTCCTTTGCCTGATCGATCTTCCATCCGTAAGGGCCGGTGATCTGCGCCTGCCCTCCAGCTATCTTATTAACCGTCCTTGCGGTACCGGCGGTATCGTATTTTTCGGCCAGCCCCCTTACAAAGGCAGCCGCCTTCTCCTGATCCAGGGTTATTTTCCCATCGGATGCTCCGGTGATCCAGCTGGCTATGGTCTCGCCGCTTAAAGTCTCGCCTGTTTCCCCGAACACATACCGCAGGCTCTTTTCCCTGCGGCTGTTCATCCCGTCGCAGAGAGCCTTCAGACTCTCATCCGTCTCCCACACGCCCACGGTCCGGTAGCAGCCCTCTGCCTCCAGGTCAATCTCCGTCTTTCCCGCCTTCACAGCTTCATTTATAACGGAAATCGTTTTCTCACGGTCTACGTCATTTCCCTGAACTGCAGGAATAATGGAAAATGGTTTTCCCTCCTCGTAGGCAGAAATCGAAGCGTCTCTTGTAACCGTAACACCGCTGTCATTTAACACAGAAAGCGCCCCAATTACCCCATCCAGCTTTTCCTGACTGTAGGAGGGCGCCAGGGTTACTGTGTGGGAATTGTCCACGGAAGGGCCGGTCTGTCTTCCGCTTTCATTCTGAGCATTCAAAATCTCATGGATATCCTCTGAAACAGATACCAGATAATCAATGTCCTTTCCCTGGATCACATCCTCTGTACCATCCTTTTTTCGGATTGACAGCTTATATTCGCCTGCATAAAAGCCCTGAATCCGCTCTTTTGCCTCTTCCGGCGTCAGGCCGCCTACGCCTACGCTGTTGATTTTCGTACCCGACACAAACCGTGCCGAGTCATCCTGGGCTCCCAGGGAGGAAAATACAAAAAGAGCCGACAACGAGAGAGCGGCCAGGAAAATAACGGATTTTTTTCTGCGCATAAAAATTCCTTTCTATCAATATCAAAACACATAATATTTAGCACCCTGTATCTTGATTCTATCATATTTTTTCAGAAATACATCTTACGAATCTTTACAATTTCGTAAAGAGGGAAATACATCTCAAGCAAAATGATATTCCCCTGTACCGGCCACGCTCATTGTCCCTGTAAAGAAAAAAAGAGACCCGCTTCGTCTGCAGATCTCTTTTGTTTCCTGTCAGTCAATGACCTTAATGCTGTCAATCACCGGCTGATTCTCCTTTGCAACCGTACCATTATTATCCTCTACCTGCGTATTCTCGCAGATCGCATCCACTACATCCATACCGTCCGTTACATAACCGAAGCAGGCATACTCGCCGTCCAGGAAGGGGCTGTCCTCATGTACAATGAAAAACTGGGAGCTGGCGCTGTCCTTCATCTGGGAACGTGCCATGGAAATAGCGCCTCTGGTGTGGGATAAGGGATTCTCCACACCGTTTGAGGAAAATTCTCCCTTAATCTCACGGTCAGAACCGCCCATTCCATTTCCTAATGGATCGCCGCCCTGTATCATAAAACCGCTGATGATCCGGTGGAAAGTCAGCCCGTCATAAAAACCGCTGTTTGCCAGATCAAGGAAATTGGCCACCGTAATAGGCGCGCTGTCACCGTCTAACTCCACTGAAATCGTGCCGTAATCCTTTACGTTGATCTCTACATGATGCTTTCCGGCCGCCGCTTCCAGATCCAGGCCATCCCCTGCATCCGCCCCGCTCTCCAGGGCGTCTGTCTGCGCACTGCTCTCTTTGCTCTCTGCTTTCGTATCTGTATCTGTTTTTCCTGTTTCCTTCGTCTCAGCCGCAGATGCTGTGGTCTGAACTGCTGTATCCTTTGTTTCTTTTGTACCTGAGCATCCGGTCATAAGGGCCGCCGCTGTCACTGCCGCCAGGCAGACTGCCATCCATTTTTTCATAATATCTTCCTTTCCTTCTCTTGATCATCCATCAGAGACAACCACACCATTGTACCATCCAAAATACCGTCAAGTAAAGGACTTTATAAAAATATCACAATTCTAATGTAACGAATCAGCCATGGGGCAATTTGTACGAAGATATATGCGCAGCCATTGCATTACTAATACTCACCTCTCACTGCAAAGCCGTGATCCATGGGGCCGCTGCCTTTTCCCAGATCAAGCCCTGCCGCAAGAGCGCCGGAAATATAGCGTTTGGCATGGTCTACTGCCTGTTCCAGTGCCATGCCCTTTGCCAAATTAGATGCGATGGCGCTGGAAAGGGTACAGCCAGTGCCGTGGGTATTTGGGTTGCTGATCCGGCGTCCAGCGAACCATTTTACAGCTGTGTCTTTTACCAGAAGGTCGTTTGCATCATTCACCCGATGCCCCCCCTTTAAAAGCACCCCGCAGTCATACGTTTCGGAAATGATCGCTGCCGCTTCTTCCATCTCTTTTTCAGACCGGATCGGACGGCCAGACAGAACCTCCGCCTCAGGTATATTGGGAGTCAAGAGAGCAGCAAGGGGAAAAAGCTCTGCCTTAAGCACCTCAATGGCATCCTCTCCGATGAGTTTTGCCCCGCTGGTAGACACCATCACAGGATCCACCACAATATTCTGTGCCCGGTAAAAGGTAAGACGGTCCGCAATCATTCGGATCAGTTTCCCCGATGCCACCATCCCTGTTTTCACAGCGTCCGGCCGGATATCCGTAAACACTGCATCCAGCTGTTTCTGCAGAAACTCCGGCGTCACCTCCATAATATCTGTTACTCCCGTGGTGTTCTGGGCCGTCAGAGCCGTGATGGCGCTCATACCGTAGACTCCGTTTGCCAGCATGGTCTTAAGATCCGCCTGGATGCCTGCACCTCCGCTGCTGTCGCTTCCGGCTATGGTTAACGCTGTTTTCATGTTCTGTATCTCCTCTCTGTGATCCGGGGATGAGGTACACCGTCTGTTTTCGTCCGCTCCCTACGTTGGCATTACCCAAATCAGGTTTCCGGGTCTAAGCGCTGTCAGCTTACTCTCAGCCCGCTTTACGCGAGCTCCCCTTTTTTACAATTCTTTATTATAAACCTCCTGCCGGAAAACGCAAGAGGGATAACCGGTATTTGCCAGTTATCCCTCTTTCATCATATCACATCAAATCCAGCCATATGCTGTCTCTGAATGTCTGTATTAGTTGTCGCTTAAAGCGGCCTGTGCTGCTGCCAGTCTTGCGATGGGAACGCGGAATGGTGAGCAGGATACATAGTCTAAGCCAATTCTGTGGCAGAACTCTACAGATGTAGGATCGCCGCCGTGCTCGCCGCAGATGCCAACGTGCATATCGGGACGGGTGCTCTTGCCTAACTTGATTGCCATCTCCATCAGCTTGCCTACGCCGGTCTGATCCAGCCTTGCAAACGGATCGTTCTCAAAGATTTTTGTGTCATAGTAAGCATTTAAGAACTTGCCGGCATCATCACGGGAGAAACCGTAGGTCATCTGGGTCAGGTCATTTGTACCGAAACAGAAAAACTCAGCCTCTTTTGCGATCTCGTCTGCAGTCAGGGCAGCTCTTGGGATCTCAATCATGGTGCCTACTTCATATTTTAAGTCAATACCGGAGGCTGCGATCTCAGCGTCAGCGGTTTCTACCACTACCTTCTTAACAAACTTTAGCTCCTTGATATCACAGATCAGAGGAATCATAATCTCAGGGCAAACATTCCAGTCTCCGTGAGCCTTCTTTACGTTGATCGCCGCACGGATCACTGCCCTTGTCTGCATCCTTGCAATCTCAGGATAGGTAACGGCCAGACGACAGCCGCGGTGACCCATCATGGGATTAAACTCATGAAGCGCGTCGCAGATGGCCTTAATTGCGGAAACGCTCTTGCCCTGTGCGTCAGCCAGCTTTTTGATATCCTCTTCCTCAGTGGGGACAAACTCATGCAGAGGCGGATCCAGGAAACGGATGGTAACAGGATTGCCTTCCAGCGCCTCGTACAGCTTCTCGAAATCTCCCTGCTGCTCAGGAAGGATCTTCTCAAGAGCGGCTTCTCTCTCTTCTACTGTCTCAGAGCAGATCATTTCGCGGAATGCGTCGATGCGGTTGCCCTCAAAGAACATATGCTCTGTACGGCAAAGTCCGATTCCCTCTGCGCCCAGCTCTCTTGCCTTTGCAGCGTCTCTTGGAGTATCTGCATTTGTACGCACTTTCAGTCTTCTGTATTTGTCAGCCCATGCCATAATACGGCCAAACTCGCCTGCGATGGTAGCGTCTACGGTAGGGATAACGCCGTCATAGATCTTGCCGGTGGAGCCGTCGATGGACAGCCAGTCACCCTCATGGTACTCTTTTCCGGCCAGAACAAACTTCTTATTTGCTTCATCCATAATAATCTCGGAACAGCCGGATACGCAGCAGGTGCCCATGCCGCGGGCAACTACGGCAGCGTGGCTGGTCATACCGCCGCGGACGGTCAGGATGCCCTGGGAAGCCTTCATTCCCTCGATATCTTCCGGGGAAGTTTCCAGACGTACTAATACGACCTTTTCGCCTCTTTCCTTCCACTCTTTTGCATCCTCCGCGGTGAATACGATCTTACCGCAGGCAGCACCCGGTGATGCCGCCAGAGCCTTTGCAACAGGCTCGGCCTTCTTTAATGCCTCTGCGTCAAACTGCGGGTGAAGCAGAGTGTCCAGATTGCGGGGATCGATCATCTGAACGGCCTTCTTCTCATCGATCATACCCTCGTCTACCAGATCACAGGCAATCTTTAATGCAGCCTTTGCAGTTCTCTTGCCGTTTCTGGTCTGCAGCATATAGAGTTTCTTATCCTCAATGGTAAACTCCATATCCTGCATATCTCTGTAGTGGTCCTCCAGGGTATGGCAGATGCCAACGAACTGCTCATAAACCTCCGGCATAACTTCCTTTAACTGGTCAATCTTCTGAGGGGTGCGCACACCGGCCACTACGTCCTCGCCCTGTGCGTTCATTAAAAACTCGCCCATCAGGTGCTTTTCACCGGTTGCGGGGTCACGGGTAAATGCAACACCGGTACCGGAGGTCTCGCCCATATTTCCGAATGCCATCATCTGTACGTTTACAGCCGTACCCCAGGAGTAGGGGATATCATTGTCGCGGCGGTATACGTTTGCCCTTGGATTGTCCCAGGAACGGAATACAGCCTTGATGGCCTCCATCAGCTGCTCCTTGGGATCGGTAGGGAAATCCTTTCCGATCTTCTCTTTATATTCAGCCTTAAACTGCTCTGCCAGCCTGTGGAGATCCTCAGCGGTCAGCTCTACATCCTGAGTTACGCCCTTTTCAGCCTTCATCCTGTCAATGAGCTCTTCAAAATATTTCTTGCCGACTTCCATAACAACGTCGGAGAACATCTGGATAAATCTTCTGTAGCAGTCCCATGCCCAGCGCGGATTGCCGGACTTTGCAGCCAAAACCTCAACTACTTCCTCATTCAAGCCCAGGTTTAAGATGGTGTCCATCATACCCGGCATGGAAGCTCTTGCACCGGAACGTACGGAAACTAACAGAGGATTTTCTTTGTCGCCGAACTTCTTGCCGGTGATCTCCTCCATCTTGCCGATATGCTCCATGATCTGACCCATGATCTCATCATTGATCTTTCTGCCATCTTCGTAATACTGAGTGCAGGCCTCCGTTGTAATTGTAAATCCCTGTGGAACAGGTAACCCCAGATTTGTCATTTCCGCAAGGTTCGCGCCCTTACCGCCTAACAGGTTTCTCATGGTCGCGTTGCCTTCGCTGAATAAATAAACCCACTTTGTTGCCATAAGTTTTCCCTCCTCATTCTGGCAGATCTGATCACAGTTTCTGCCGCTCTCTGACCGGGCATACCGGATGTCTCCTCTGCCCGCCCATCAGACGGAACCAATGCTTCTCCTTTATCCGTCCATCTCGTTTATTATATCACAAACTTTTGGGGAGTAAAGCCTTTTATAACCATTTTTTTGAAAAAATTGGTTATTTTACAGTAAAATTACTTGTAAGCCCTTTCATTTTCTGTCATTTTCGTATATTCATTTCTTGTTCGCATTTACGAACTACCAATTTTGTAGTAACTATTACTAAATTTATTATTCCTGGCCACACTGAGATATATACTTATAGGCGGGTGTCTATATAAAATAAGATTTCCCTGTAAATACAAGGAAATCTTATTGTCAAAAGCATATATTAAACTTTAAACCGGTACCCCACTCCCCAAATCGTCTCAATATACTGCGGCTTGGCGGTGTTGAACTCGATCTTTTCCCGGATTTTCTTAATGTGAACTGTGACCGTTGCGATATCGCCGATGGATTCCATATCCCAGATCTTGCTGAAAAGCTCTTCTTTGGTGAATACATGATTGGGATTCTGGGCAAGGAAGGTCAAAAGATCAAATTCCTTGGTAGTAAAGGTCTTTTCTTCCCCGCTTACCCATACGCGGCGGGCGGTCTTGTCAATCTTGAGTCCGCGTATTTCGATAATCTCGTTCACTGGCTGACCGCTGCCGATCAGGCGCTCATAGCGGGCCATATGTGCCTTTACTCTTGCCACCATCTCGCTGGGGCTGAAGGGCTTTGTAATGTAATCATCGGCGCCAAGGCCCAGCCCCCGGATCTTGTCAATATCCTCTTTTTTTGCAGAAACCATGATAATAGGGGTATTTTTTATCTCCCTCACCCGCCTGCATATCTCAAAACCATCGGTTCCCGGCAGCATCAGATCCAAAATCAGGAGGTCATAATCTTCCTTCAGGGCACGATCCAAACCATCTGTGCCGTTATTTTCGATCTCAACCTCAAATCCTGACAGTTCCAGATAGTCTTTCTCAAGCTCTGCAATGCTTTCCTCATCCTCTACGATCAGTATCTTGCTCATTCCTGTATAACCTCCTGATATTTTCTTAAAACAAAATGAATCTCCGTTCCGATGCCTTCTTTGCTGGTGGCCCAGATCCGTCCTCCATGATCCTCTACAATCTTGCGCACAATCGACAGGCCGATGCCGCTGCCGCCCTGAGAGGAATTGCGGGAGGAATCTGTGCGGTAGAACCGGTCAAATATATTAGGCAGGTCCTTAGCGGCAATGCCTTTTCCATTATCCTCAATCTCGATCTGGATGAAGTCTCCCACATCCTTGATGCGGATATTGATGATTCCCTTTTTCTTGTCCAGATATTTGACCGAATTGCTGATAATATTGTTGATGACGCGCTTCATCTGCTCTGCGTCAGCAATGACTGTCACGTCCTCATCCACATAGTTGAAATACCCCAGTTCAATGCCCCGCGCCTCCATATCCAGTCCCACTTCATCCACGCAGTCCTTAAAATACTGGGACACGTTGATCTTGGAGAATGTATATGGTATCTTGTTGGTATCGATTTTTGAGTAAAAGGTCAGCTCGTCAATAAGGCGGTCCATATCATTTGCCTTATTGTAAATGGTGCGGATGTATTTATCAAGCCGTTCCGGCGAGGAAGCCACGCCGTCTAAAATCCCCTCCACATAGCCCTTGATGGCTGTAATGGGCGTCTTTAAGTCGTGGGAAATATTGCTGATCAGTTCCTTACTTTCCTTATCATACTGTATCTTTTCCTCTGCATTCTCCTTTAAGCGGATGCGCATCTCCTCAAAATCCTGGCAGAGATGGCCGATCTCATCATCCGCGTCCACATCCAGGGTAAATTCCAGGTTGCCGTCCCGAATCTGCTTGGTTGCCTCCTGAAGCTTATTTAAGGGGCTTAAAATGGAACGGTAGACCCATACTGTAAGGGTAACTCCGGCCACTACCAGAATCATCACGCCTAAGAACATCATTTCCTTAACCATGGATCTGACCTCCGGCAAAAGATCATCTACATTGGAAACGATAAAGGCGCTGCCCTCGGCTCCGTCGGAAAACCGGAAATCCATCTGCTTGATAAGATGCTGGCTTTCGCCGTCCAGGTAAATACCGCCTTCCATCCCGCCCTTCATCACGTCGAAATCCGGCAGCTGGGAACATAGGGTATTCTCCTGAGATTCTTCACTGGCGCTGTTGGCTCCGTAGTAAATAATGGCATCATCCCGGCGGACGATCAGATAGGAATATTGCTCGTTCAGCTTGGCATTTACCTTATCAAGATATGCTTTATCCTCATAATTGTCCGGATTCTCATCCAGAGTCCTGCGAATCTCCTTCTGAGACTGCTTCGTCAGGCGATTAAAGACCTGGAGGGAGTTGCCGTTTAAAAGGTCTACCTGCTCCGTAAGGCCATATGCTTTTTTAAAGGATTTTTCCTGATAGTCACTGAGGGCCAGCACAGAAAAATAGATCATGATCAGCGGAAAAACGGTTATGATAATAAATGCCACTGCAAGACGTGTCTTTATCTTCACCTTCTTATCCTCCTTCCATGACGCCGCCCCCAGACAAACGCCTGCGGACAGCCGACGTATAACATAGTAAGTATACCATACTTCCCGCGGGCCGTTTATAAAATGATTCTAAACTTTTCTCCCCCTTCTGAACGATCCCCATCCGCCCGTATTCACGCCGGTTTGGGCCGTTGGTTCCCGGAATTTGTGCAAGACAGCGAAAAATACCCGGAGAAAAGCCATTTTAAGCGATTCTCCGGGTATTTTATATTCTTAGAAACGGAACTTATCTTCAAAATAAGCCTTTAATTCCGTAATCGGCACACGCACCTGCTCCATAGTGTCGCGGTCGCGCACGGTCACTGCCTGGTCATTCTCAGAATCAAAGTCATAGGTTACGCAGAACGGAGTACCGATCTCATCCTGCCTTCTGTAACGTTTTCCGATATTCCCTCTGTCATCAAATTCGCAGTTGTAATACTTTGACAGCTGAGCGTAGATCTTCTCCGCTCCTTCGTTCAGCTTCTTGGACAGAGGCAGGACGCCGATCTTAACAGGAGCCAGTGCGGGATGGAAGTGAAGAACGGTTCTTACGTCCCCCTCGCCAATCTCTTCCTCATCATAAGCCGCGCACAAAAAGGCCAGCGTCACGCGGTCTGCGCCAAGAGAAGGCTCAATCACGTATGGGATATATTTTTCCTTGCTCTCATCATCAAAGTAGGTCATATCCTGACCGGACACATTCTGATGCTGGGTCAGATCGTAATCCGTACGGTCCGCAATCCCCCAGAGTTCGCCCCAGCCAAAGGGGAACTTAAACTCCAGATCGGTCGTAGCCTTGCTGTAGAAACAAAGCTCCTCTGCGGAATGGTCTCTTGCCCGCATCTCATCGGGCTTAATTCCCAGTGTCTGAAGCCAGTCGATGCAGAACTGCTTCCAGTAGGCAAACCACTCCAGATCTGTGCCCGGCTTGCAGAAGAACTCCAATTCCATCTGCTCGAACTCTCTGGTACGGAAGGTGAAGTTTCCGGGAGTAATCTCATTTCTGAAGGACTTTCCGATTTGTCCGATTCCAAAGGGAACCTTCTTTCTGGAGGTTCTCTGAACGTTTTTGAAGTTTACAAAGATACCCTGAGCAGTCTCAGGTCTTAAGTATACCGTATTCTTTGCATCCTCGGTCACGCCCTGGAAGGTCTTAAACATCAGGTTGAACTGGCGGATATCAGTGAAGTCATGAGCGCCGCAGCTTGGACAGCAGATATGCTTTTCCTCAATGTATTTCATCATTTCTTCCTGAGACCAGCCGTCTACCGAGCCCTCTGTCTCAATGCCATGCTCTTCATTGTAGTCCTCGATGAGCTTATCTGCACGGAAACGCTCTTTACACTGCTTACAGTCCATCAGAGGATCAGAGAAACCGCCCAGGTGACCGCTGGCTACCCAGGTCTGGGAATTCATTAAGATCGCACAGTCCACACCTACGTTGTAGGGACTTTCCTGAACAAATTTCTGCCACCAGGCCTTCTTTACGTTATTTTTAAGCTCAACGCCCAGATTGCCGTAGTCCCAGGTGTTCGCAAGACCGCCGTAGATCTCGGAGCCAGGGTATACAAAACCTCTGTTCTTGGCAAGAGCTACGATTTTTTCCATTGTCTTTTCCATAGATCCATATCCTCTCTTTTTTATATTTATAAAACCCAGCGGTTCAGGAAAGCGGGAAAACCGGCGTTAAGTTCGCATATACGCATGATTTTGCGCCTGTTTTCACATCAAAGGAACCTCTGATGCTTCCTGAATGACAAAGGGCATTCAAGAAGCTGCCCTATCCCAAATTGCTGCTGTAAAACAATAAAAATCCCGTCGCCGGCATTATTCCAAAATAATATAGCTTACGCCACCGGCCGCTGTTTTTACCGTCTTGTCATTCATAAGCTCACAGCCCTCGCTCACATACAGGATCCTGTTTTCCGTGGAAATGAGCCCCTGACCGGAAACCTTGACCGCCAGACCGCTTTCCTTTAAAATCCCCTCTGATAGAGCCTGCGGATCGGCTGTCTTTCCCTTTGCATCCATATAAGCCGTCTGTTTCACATCCGCCAGATCAGCCGCCGTCCCCGTCTCAATGGAAGTAAACGGCATGGATGTATCTCCTATCTCCCCGGAAAATTCCACCAGGCGGGAAGGCGAATCATATTCCGTCACCAGAACCGCCCGCCCGTCCTTCATGCTGACCTCGTCCAGGGCAACCGGCAGCGCCTCTGAACCATCCCTGTTTTCATAAGCCGCCTCTTTTCCCAATGACTGATTGAACTGGCTGATCTTTGCACCTGCAAAGTCCCTGAGTTCTTCTTCCTTATAGCTGCCTTCCCCGTACTCCTCTGTGGAAGTCCAGAAAACTGTTCCATCCTTTGCCACATAAAGGGTATTTTCCGTAAAGGAGCCCCTGTCTCCACCGGATCTGGCACAGCCGGTAAAAAGAGCGGCGCAGGCCGCAAGGAACAGGATTCCTCTCATGCTCTTATTCATATATCTTCCTTTCCTTCAGGCGTCTCCGGCGTCCGCGGGAGCGATATACCGCTTATTATATCTTCTGCCGGATATAATTTCAAGCCCCATTGCAAGTATTTGTGCCCAGACAGAGACCGCCTCTACCGGGTCATCATCTCCAGGATCTCCAGGGAGCGGAACACATGGCGGATGAAATATCGTCTGGCATTTTCCACCTCCCGCTCAAATTCAGCCTCTGCCTCCGGCTTGAGCACAAACGTGTACAGACTCCCCAGGGGAGAATACACTACAAACTCCCATGCATAGGCACAGGACTCTGACACCCTTCCCTCCGGCTTTTCCGTATATTCTCCGTTGATCACCATGGCCTTCAGTTCAAAAATGCGCCGGATCAGCCGGTTGGGGATGGCAGGCTTTAAAAGGGCCTTTAAGGTCTGGTATACCAGTGTGAGAAGCTCCGTGCCGTCCATGTTTTCCTGGGCCAGATAGGAAGCCATTTCCAGAAAATAGGCGCCATAGCAGGCTCCCTCCATATCAGCAGAGAGCTCGTCAAAGTAACTGGCCGGCCTGGCGCTCTGAAGGGTATAGGCGGAACGGCCCTCAAAGACAGTAAATGTTCCGAAAACAAAGGGCCTTGTCACAGCCATCAGAGGGTTTCCCGGCCTTCTGGCTCCATGAGCAAAGGCTGTGATTTTTCCCCGCTCCCTGGTTAAAAGCACGACTCTCCGGTCCGCCTCCCCAAAGGCTGCTGAAAGCAGAACCATCCCCGTCACGCTAACCGCTTCTCTCACCGTTATGCTCTCCCCTTATACGTCCTTTTTGTCATAGCCGTAATTCTTCATATACAGCTCGCTGTCTCTCCACTCCTTGCGGACCTTCACCCAAAGCTGCAGATTCACCTTCATTTCCAGCATGGCTTCGATTTCTTTTCTGGCGTCGGTTCCGATTCTCTTTAACATGGATCCGCCCTTTCCAATGATGATGCCCTTGTGAGAATCCCGCTCGCAGACAATGCTGGCCTCAATATCCATGATTTTGTTTCCTCTCTCCCGCATCTTCTCAATGGTCACGGCAATGCCGTGAGGGATCTCATCATTTAAAAGGCGCAGCGCCTTCTCCCGAATCAGTTCTGACGCGATCTGGCGCATAGGCTGATCCGTCACGGTATCCTCATCATAGAACATGGGGCCGTAAGGCAGATACTTGAAAAGAAGATCCAGCAATAGATCCGTATTTTTCTCCTTCAGCGCGGAAAGAGGTACGATCTCCGCAAAATCGCAGACATCCTTATAGGCGTCTATGAAGGTAAGAATCTCCTCCTGCTTCTTTAATGTGTCAATCTTGTTGATCACCAGGATCACTGGGGTCTTTACCTTTGACAGCTGCTCTGCAATGTGGCGCTCACCGGCCCCGATGAAGGTGGTTGGTTCCACCAGCCAGAGGATCACATCCACCTCCTTTAAGGTGTGCTCCGCCACATCCACCATATATTCGCCAAGCTTGTTCTTTGCCTTGTGGATACCGGGGGTATCCAGAAAAATGATCTGACCTCTTTCATCTGTATATACGGTCTGGATCCGGTTGCGGGTCGTCTGAGGCTTGTCGGAGGTAATGGCAATCTTTTGTCCGATCAGGTGGTTCATCAGAGTGGATTTTCCCACATTCGGACGGCCGACCAGGGTCACAAAGCCTGATTTCTTCTGTACATTTTCTTCCATATCTGTCTGCTCCTGCTCTCGTTTCTGTGTTAGTGATAAAGGTTCTTCACTTCCCCGAAGAGTTCCTTTTCATTCATAATCTGCTGCTCGTTTCCAATGGCGCACAGAGCCCCTGTCTGCAGCGCGGCTTCTAACTGCTCTGCCAGCGCCCGGATATCCTCCTGGGTCACATCCAGGATCTGATCTCTCTCCTTCTGAACCATCTCATCTGTGATGCCGGACAGCCATGCCCCCAGATTTCTTGCCCCCTTTGCGGAAGGGTTCAAAGGCGCATCCAGTTCGCTGAAGGCTCCAATCACATATTTTGTCATATCCCGGTCATCAATAGAAAATGTTTTCAGATACTCCGGGATTCCCTCGTAGACTGCATTGGTTGCCCCCAGATTCGGATCACGGTAGGATACCAGCGTAGCATCCCCGTTTCTCCCAAAGCTGCTCATGCAGCCGTAGGCTCCGCCCTTTACTCTGAGATTCAGCCACAGATATTCATAGTTTAAGATCACCTTTAATACCTTAAACGCCCCGGTGTAGGGAAGTCCGGCAAAGGTGCCGCACCGCGCCATATAGTTGACCTGAGAGGCTGTCTTAAAGCCCTCGTTCATAAGCTGCGGCTGAAATTCATACGGATAACGTACTCCGTCTCCGGCCGGAAGGGACGCCTTAAAGGCTGCCAGTGCTCCCGGAAGCCGCTTATATCCCTGCTCATCTGCAGTGTAGCTGACGATCATATTTCCTGCGGTGAACAGCCGTGAGGCCACAGCCCTGAGCTTTCTGATCAGTTCTTTACGATATCCTTCTTCCTGACTGCAGCGTTTTACCACGTCTTCCAGAAATTGGTAAAATCCAATTCCGCCGGTGCGGTCATAGAAGGATGACAGGGGAGAATAATATGAGGCTGCCCTCATGGCCGCCGAGCTGTGAGAGCCGTTTTCCAGACGCATCCTGGCTCTGGAAAGCGTCTCATCCAAGATCTCACCCAGCCGCTTCTCATCCTCCAGTTTTGACCGCAGAAGGATCTCCTCTAATATCTCAAAGGCAAAATCCAGCTTTTCATAAAGCACCTTCACGCTGGCGTTAAAGGTTCCCTTAAAGTTTCCAGGCTCTCCGGCCTTCTGGCTTGCGCCTACGGAGAAATCAAGACCTCCGCTGTTTAGATAAATCTCGCTGGTCAGATCACTGTAGCTGTACTTCTTTGTATCCACATACCCCAGCACGGACTTTAAAAGACCTGCGTAGGGAATATCCTCAACAGGAAGCACGGAGATATCAAACAGCACCTTTAAATAGCCGATCCCGGAGGTAAAGAGAGGACTGTGAACCACATTGACGCCGCTTTCCTCTTTTATTTCATAGGAAAACGGCTCTGCTTTCCGCTCAATATCCTCTCTCTGGAGCATGGGTATTTTTTCCAGATCCTCCTGGGAGGACGGCTCTTCCTGATAGGCTTTCAGCTCCTTTGTGCTGCGCACAATCCGCTCTCGCTCCTCCTCTGTCAGAGAAGCCCGAAGGATTTCCAGTTTCTCTGCCAGAGCCTGATCCTCCCTGGCAGTCTGATCTACGCTGGGGCTTACGATAATGCAGGCCTCATGGGGATTATCCAGCAGGTATCTGCGGATCAGATCCTCAAAATATCCTTCCCCGGCTGCCTTCTTTAAGAAATCAAAAGTTTTCTGATACTGGAGATGAAGCATGGGATCTCCATCATAAAGCCAGCTGTCCATCGACCAGAGACCATACATCAGCCCCTTGGGCGCAGACCCATAGTCCGCCTCCCGGTAACGGAATTCGTAGTAATTCAAACCTGCCAGCAGGCTCTTTTTATCAATGCCCTGATCTGCCAGACGGCGAAGGGTTCCCTTGATCACAGAAAGAAATTCCCCCTTCTGATCCCGCTCTGCATTCTTTGCAATCACGGAAAAACAGGGCTGAAGAATCCCGTTGTCATATCCTCCCAGGATATCCTGGCCAATATGGGCATCAATCAACGCCTGTTTTAAGGGCGCGCCCGGAGCATCGATCAGTGTATATTCCAGAATCTGAAACGCCACATAAAGCTCTGGATCCAGATCCGTTCCCACCACGGTATTCAAAGACAGATAGGTTCGCCCATTGACGCCCTCCTCCGCCGTGACAGAATAGGTAATCTCCCGCTCTATGGGTTCCTTAAAAGCCTCCTGCATGGGAATCCGGGAATCCAGGGTAAAATCGGCTCTGTCGTATTTTGACAGGTATGCCTCATCCAGCCATGCCAGTTTCTCCGCCATATCCATGTTTCCGTAAAGGTAAATATAGCTGTTGGCCGGATGGTAGTAATTTTTGTGAAACTCAATAAACTGCTCATAGGTCAGCTCCGGAATCCGGGCCGGATCACCGCCGGACTCATTGCGGTAAGGGGTGTCCGGGAAAAGGACGGCTCTTGTATACCGGTCCAGCACGCTTTCCGGCGAGGAAAAGGCGCCCTTCATCTCATTATACACCACCCCGTTGATGGTAAGGGGATCCTGCAGGGAAGCCATTTCATAGTGCCAGCCCTCCTGGAGAAAAATCTTCGGCTCTCGGTAGATGGAAGGGTGGAGTACTCCGTCCAGATACACGTCCATGAGATTCTGAAAGTCCCGGTCATTGCAGCTGGCTACGGGATATACCGTTTTGTCCGGGTAGGTCATCGCATTTAAAAAGGTATTTAAAGAGCCCTTGACCAGTTCTACGAAGGGATCCTTGACCGGAAACTTGTCGGAGCCTTCCAGCACACTGTGCTCCAAGATATGAGGCAGACCTGTGCTGTCTGCCGGCGGAGTTCTAAAGCCGATGGAAAATACCTTATTATCATCCTCGCAGCTCATTAAAAAAATCCGAGCACCGCTTTTTTTATGCTCCAGCACTATTCCTGCGCAATCCATTTCCTCTACCAGGCGTTCATCTGTCAGACGGTACTGAGGGAGCGCCTTTACCCTGCTTATCATTTCATTGTCAGTCATTTGAGTCCTCCTTACCTTTGCCCTGTGAGGGCTTTCTCATATTTTTGCAGGGCAGGCATCATGTAAACCTCCTGCCTCTGCATCCCATTCCTCTCTTACATATTTCCCATCAGCCTGTCTTTTATGATAGACGCGCATTCTCTGACGCAAAGATGAACAAAAAGCACAGGATCCGACTGGGCGCTGATGCCGTATACATGGGAAAAACCCCATTTTTTTGCAATCATCCTCGCCCGGAACACATGGAAACTGCTGGTGAGAACGCCGATCTCCATGGGCTTGTCATCGACCACCAGGTAATTTCCCCCATTCCTTTTAAACAGTGCCTCCGGCCCCTGTTGCCTCTTTTCCCGCTCCTCCCGTTCCAGGCGCAGCTTGTCCCGGTGGCGCTCAATAACCACCTTGCTGTATGCAATATTTTCCACCGTGCTGGCCGATCGGTCCTCCAGCAGAAGCTGCTCCGGCCGGACGCCGTTGTAGACCAGGTACTGATACATGGCCTGGGCCTCACTGACTGGCTCATCTTTTCCCTTCCCGCCGGAGAGAACCAGATAGGTGTCAGGATTCTTCTGAGCATAGTCAATGGCACGATCCAGCCTCTTTTTCAGGGAATCGCTGATGGTATGCTCCTTTACTCTGGCCCCCAGGACGATGACATAATCCAGTCCCGGCTCCTGAGGAGACGCCGCGCCCAGGAACACAAGAAAGCAGAGAAGGGCCATCGTAATAACTCCGGCCACGCAGGTGGTGACGATGCTTACCGGCACCCATCCCGGAATACGGATCATATTCCGGCTGTAATACCATTTTCCATAGACAAGAAATACGAGAAGGGCCGCAAAAAACAGCCATATAAAAGCAAAGGAGGTTCCTATGCCGGCATAAACCACAATGATCACAAAATAAACCGTACACGCCGCCGCAAGGGCAAGCAGGATCCCATCTACCATATCCGCTGCCTCCAGTCTTTACAGGGAGCCTTTATGGCTCCGCCTTCTTTCTCAGGATGTCATAAACCTCAGCCGGCTGATCCAGCTCTGCCCAGAGGATCTGCTTGGGATGGGGTGCGCTCTCCTGAGCGTTGCCCTCTGTATCACAGATGCCCTTTACCAGAGCCTCCACATTTCTGCCGTCCGGTTTCATGATTTCAATTGTATCACCTACAAAGAATTTGTTTTTCTGCTCGATTCGGATCCGGCAGCCCACTGCCTCCTCTACCGTACCAAGGTAGGTGTAATTCTTTACATAGGTGTTGCTGTCATAGATCTGGGCATCGGTTCCCGGCTTTCCATAGTAAAAGCCTGTGGTGAACTCACGGTATGTGCATTTTCCAATTTCTTCCTTGTACCACTCCATGTTCTTCTCATAGAGGGAGGGATCCTTCTTATAGTCATCGATGGCTTTCCTGTAGGTTCTTGCCACGGTTGCCACATAAAGAGCCGTTTTCATGCGTCCTTCGATCTTAAGGCTGTCGATTCCCGCAAGAATCAGTTCCGGGATATGCTCTATCATGCACAGATCCTTGGAATTGAAAATGTAGGTTCCACGCTCGTTTTCATAGACAGGCATATATTCTCCTGGTCTTGTCTCCTCCACAATAGAATACTTCCACCGGCAGGGATGCGTGCAGGCGCCCTGGTTGGCGTCGCGGCCCGTAAAGAAATTGCTTAACAGGCATCTTCCTGAGTAGGAAATGCACATGGCTCCGTGGATAAAGCTTTCAATCTCCATATCCTCTGGAATATGGGCGCGGATTTCCCGAATCTCCTCCAGAGAGAGCTCTCTTGCAGAAACCACCCGTTTAGCTCCCAGCTGGTGCCAGAACAGATAGGTGCCGTAATTTGTATTGTTGGCCTGGGTGCTTACATGAAGCTCCATATCAGGCAGGATTCGTCTCGCGATGGCGAAGATGCCGGGATCCGAGATAATCAGGGCATCCGGCTTAACCTCTTTTAATTCTTCAAAATAAGCCTCTACCCCCGGCAGGTCCTCATTGTGCGCCAGAATATTGGCAGTCACATAGACTTTAACCCCCCGTTCATGGGCAAAGGCAATTCCTTCTTTCATTTCTTCTTTGGAAAAATTATGCGCTTTGGCCCGGAGGCCAAATACTTCTCCGCCGATGTATACGGCATCTGCTCCATAGATTACAGCAGTCTTTAACACATCCAGACTGCCTGCCGGTATCAGCAGTTCTGTTTCTCTCATATCGTTCTCCTATCTTACCTTTGTACTGACGGTAACGCCGTCTCCAATGGGGATTACCGCTGTCTCAAGCTGCTGCGTATGCTTCAGCTGATACAGGTATTCCCGCATCCGGCTGTGGATGGTGCGGTTTCTGCGCTGTACGGCGAACCGTGATTCAACGATATCACCATCTTGAAGCACATTGTCAGAAATGAGCACACCACCCTCTGGCATCAGCTTTAATACCAGAGGAAGCCAGTTAAGATACTGTCCCTTGGCAGCGTCCATGAATACCAGGTCAAACAGGCGGCCCTGATCCGCCAGTTCCTTTAAATGAAGATCCGCATCTCCCTCTAAAAGGGTGATCCTTTCCTCCTGTCCCGCCCGCCTGAAGTTTTCTCTGGCTATGGGCAGCCGCTTTTCGTATTTTTCAATGGTTGTGATCCGGCAGTCCTTTGGCATAACCAGGCACATCTGCAGGGCCGAATAGCCTACCGCCGTACCGATCTCCAAAATGGCCTTTGGACGCAGCGCTGCGGTCATTGTCCTTAAAAAAGCGGCCGTCTCCCGCCTTATAATGGGTACAAATCCATCCAGGGCCTCTTGTTCTATGGTTTCCAAAACCGGTCCCTGGCTTACCTCCAGGGACTGGATGTAATCTGTGATTCTGTCATTTACGATCATGTCTATTCCTCTGCATCCTCGATCCAGCCGCCGTACTCCTCATCCTCCTGATATGCCTCTGACGAAGAGTCTGTCTTGTCCCCCTTCTTCTCAGAAGCAAAAGATTCCGTTTCCCCGGAGCCAGCGCGCTTAGACTGGTTATTGGCCCCGGCCTTCTGATTCTGGCTGCTTTCTGTGCCGGCTGCGGCAGAACTGCTGTCGTCCTTTGCCTGTGAAGCCTTTCCCGTCTGCACAGATGTCTCCTCGTTGCCTTCCCTGTCCTCCGGTTCTGTGTTCAGTTCCTGAAGGATCTCCTTAGATGTCATGGAGGTGTTTAACTCATAGGTTCCGGGATAAATGTTCCCATAATCATAAAAACGGCTCTGAAACTGGAAGGCAAATTCATTCTTGATCAGGCCTTTTTTCTTAAGCTCTCCAGCCACCTTTTCCACTGTTTCTTTGTCCTTTACCACAAAGGTAATATTCCGTCCGGGAGCCGCCTCAGCGGCTTCGGCATAAAAGATCTCATGGCCAAAGGCAAAGCCTCTGACCACCGCTTCATATAAGAGCAGGACAAGCAGGGCCAGCACCATCAGCTTGATGGAAATGGTGATAATGGCTGTGGTTATCCTGTTGATCTCCCTGGTCCGTCTGCTCATGGCGCACCTCCTTATACTGCTTCTTTCTGGCCGCTGCCCTTATCCGTCCTATACTTCCATGATAATCGGCAGGATCATGGGACTGCGCTTCATGCGCTTCCACAAAAATTCACTTAAGCTGTCCTTGATAATATTCTTGATTTTGCCCCAGTCGCTCACCCGGCGGTCCAGACAATCCTCCACCGCGTTTGCAACTATATTGTGAGCCTCCTCTAAGAGATCCTCGGACTCTCTTACATATACAAAGCCTCTAGATACGATATCCGGGCCTGAAAGCAGCTGGTTGGAGTGTTTCTCCAGTGTCAGCACTACCACGATAATGCCGTTCTGCGCCAGGTTCTGGCGATCCCGCAGAACAATGTTTCCCACATCGCCAACGCCCAGTCCGTCTACCAGGATTCCTCCCGCGGTCACATGGTCAATAACCTGGCAGCTGTCCTCATCCAGAGCCACTACATCGCCGGAATTTACCAGGATGGCATTGTCCTTGGCAACGCCCATATACTCTGCCAGCTCCTTCTGCGCTACTCTGTGGCGGAACTCTCCGTGTACCGGGATGGCAAACTTGGGATGCACCAGAGAGTAGATCAGCTTCAGATCCTCCTGGCAGGCATGGCCGGATACATGGGTATCCTGACAGATTACCTTGGCCCCCTTGGAGGAAAGTTCGTTGATGACATTTGCCACGGCTTTTTCATTTCCAGGAATCGGGGTAGAACTTAATACTACCACATCTCCCGGCATAATGGAAACCTTCTTATGGATGCTTGCGGCCATACGCGACAGAGCTGCCATGGATTCGCCCTGGCTTCCGGTGGTAATCAGCACTGTAGATTCCGGAGGATAGTTCTTAAGCTGGTCAATATCAATAAGGGTTCCCTCAGGAATATTGATATAGCCCAGTTCGCTGGCAATATCAATGATGGTCACCATGCTGCGGCCCTCTACCACTACCTTGCGGCCGTATTTATAAGCCGTATTTACCACCTGCTGCACACGGTCTACATTGGAAGCAAAGGTAGCTACGATAATCCGACGGCTGGTATGCTCGGCAAAGATGGCGTCAAAGGTTTTTCCCACGCTGCGCTCAGACATGGTAAAACCGGATCGGGTAGCGTTGGTACTGTCTGCCATCATGGCAAGAACGCCCTTTTTGCCCAGTTCCGCAAAGCGCTGCAAATCGATGGGATCACCGAATACCGGGGTATAGTCGATCTTAAAGTCGCCTGTGTGAAGCACAATGCCTACCGGCGAGAAAATCGCAAGAGCAGAAGCGTCCTGGATGCTGTGGTTTGTCTTGATAAACTCTACTCTGAAACAGCCCAGGTTTACAGACTGACCGTGCTTCACCACACGGCGCTTGGTTGTCTTTAAGAGGTTGTGCTCCTTTAACTTATGCTCAATGAGAGCCACAGTCAGTTTCGTTCCGTAAACAGGCACGTTGACCTGCTGCAAAATATAGGGAAGCGCGCCGATATGATCCTCATGGCCGTGGGTGATCACAAAGCCCTTTACCTTGTCAATATTCTGCTTCAGATAAGACACATCCGGAATCACCAGGTCGATTCCCAGCATATCATCTCCCGGGAAAGCAAGGCCGCAGTCTACCACGATAATGGAATCCTCATACTCAAAGGCGGTAATATTCATGCCGATCTGTTCCAGTCCGCCTAACGGAATCACTTTCAGCTTGCCTTTTCCGTCCTTTTTGGCTGTACGGGAACTGCGGCGCACTGGAGCAGCCGCAGCACCTTCATCTGCGGATTTGGCAGCGGGAAGCTGCTTCCTTCCCCCGGTCTGTCCCTGTCGGGAAGCTGCCGGACGGCGTCTGGGAGCACGCTTTGGCTGTTCCTTCTTTACAGTCTGCTCTCCCTCGTTTTCTCCTGTCAGGCTTGCCTCAGCCGTTTCTTTATTCCCTGCCTGCGCAGCCTCTTCCTTTCCCTCTGCCGCCTTTTTCGGTCTGGATGTTCTTCGCTGGGAGGGACGGCGGTTTTGCGCCCTTTTCTTTACAGGAGCCGGCGCCTCACCGTTTTCTGTTTTATTTTCCTGCCCCTGTACGGGCCTGTCCTCAAAAGAAGCTGTATTTTCCTGTTCCATTCCGTTTTCTTTCTCTTCTAAGCTCAATTCGATTCCTCCAATCTTATTTTTCAATTTCAATGTCCGCGTCTGATAACAGAGCCTCAAAAACCCCCATAACGCTGTCTAATTCCCGGTCGTCCTCTACAAACTCATACAAAGCCTCCGGTTCCTGATCCCCGGATACGTCCTTTAAAATATAGCACTCTCCGTCCTCATCCTCTGGCGCGTCTGTAACCAAAAGATAGTTCTTTCCATGGATTCTGGTTTCTTCCAGTACGGAAAATTCCACATTTTCACCATCCTCAGTGACCATGGTGATGCAGTCTGTTCTCTCTTCCATCCTATACTCCACTCTCCGCTGCATCGGCAGCCTCTTTTTCGTCCTTCTTCTCCATTGCCATGCGGTCCAGATACCCCTGAAGGATCATAGCCGCCGCAATCTGGTCTACGGATTTTTTTCTGTGTTCCCGGCGCACGCCGCTTTCCATCAGCACCCGCTCTGCGGCCACTGTAGTAAGACGCTCGTCCCAGAGCACCACGGGAAGGCCCGTTCTGCGCTCTAAGGCCGCCTTTAATTCTTCCGACTTTTTCGCGCGGTCTCCCAGGGTATTGTTCATATTCTTAGGATACCCAAGAACGATCCGTTCTACCCCGTACTCTGCCGCCAGCGTTTCGATCCTGGCAAGGGTCTGCCGCAGCTTGTTCTCATCCCTGCGCGTGATGGTCTCCACGGTCTGAGCCGTGATGCCCAGGGGATCGCAGACTGCCACTCCTACGGTTCTGGAGCCGTAATCAAGCCCCATGATTCTCATATTCAATTCCTCCAAATCTATGACGCCCGCTCCCAAACCAAAGCCGGAAACAGGCTTTTTTAAGCAGTTTAAAAAGAAGCAGAGTCTGGCTTCAGCCCAAAAGAGGCCCTGTCTCTCTGCCGTCCTTTCTCCCGCAGTATCATCATATACAATACAACGTCCACAAGGCTTCCCATACCGGAAAGCCTCAATGGACGTTGCGGCAGGAACATGGCTGTCCCATCTTCCTGTATCATACTGTCTGAATGAGGATCCTCATCCCCTTCTCATCCGTCTATTTCAGACGGGCATCAATATACACAGCCATCAGCTCTTCCAGGATCTCATCCCGCTCCACCTTCATAATCAGGCTTCTGGCACCCTTGTGGCTGGTAATGTAGGTTGGATCACCGGACATAATATAACCCACAATCTGGTTGATGGGGTTGTAGCCCTTCTCAGTGAGGGCAATATACACCTGCTCCAGCACATCGCTCACTTCCATCTTTTTGTCCTGAACAGCCTGAAAATATTGTGTTTCTCTTATATTGCCCATATCATCACGTCCTTTAAGTATTCTTTTCTATTTTACCCTATATTTTCCCATTCGGCAATAGAGTATTTTTAAGGGAAACTATTTTTTATTGAAATTGTACAGGATTCTTTTATAAATGCACCCGTAAAACCTCATCTGTTACAAATCCATCTGTCTGTACCTCGCAGATGGTTCCAGCCAGGCGGGCGCAGTCCTCTTTATTCTCTGCCGGCAGAGCCGCACGCACATACTGGGGCGTATAGCCGGTAAGGTATTCCTTTTCTCCAATTACGGTGATTTCCTCAAAAAGCACCTTTACCCTGGCATTTTTAAAGTGCTCCCTGTACTGCCTGGACATCGCCTGCTCCAGCGAAAGCAGGGCGTCGCTCCGCTGGGCCTTTACCGGTTCCGGCACCTGATCCTTCATCACAGCCGCCTTTGTCCCTTCCCGCCTGGAGTACTTAAACACGTGCATTTCGTAGAAGCGGATCCGTTCAAGATACTTTTTCGTGATCTCAAATTCCTCTTTCGTCTCCCCCGGAAATCCCACGATAACGTCCGTGGTAATGGCCGGATGCTCAAATGCCCTGCGCAGAATCCTGCACCGTTTTTCATAGTCCTCTGTGGTATAGTGGCGGTTCATCCGCTGCAGCGTCTCATCACAGCCGCTCTGGAGAGAAAGGTGAAAATGAGGGCAGAATTTCGGCAGCGCCGCCAGCTCCCCGGCAAACTCCTCCGTAATGATCCTTGGTTCCAAAGAGCCCAGGCGGATCCGCTCAAGGCCCTCTATGGCGTGTACCTCACGGATCAGGGCCAGCAGTTCCCTGTGGTTCCAGTTTCCATGACTGACTGGGTTCTCTTCCATATGCTCAATGCCGTAGGAGCTTAAGTGGATGCCCGTAAGCACAACCTCCTTATACCCCTTTGCTACCAGGCCCTTTACCTCTGCAGCCACATCCTCTCTGCTGCGGCTGCGCACTCTTCCCCTGGCATAGGGAATGATGCAGTAGCTGCAGAACTGATTGCAGCCATCCTGAACCTTGATAAAAGCCCTGGTATGGCCGCCCAGCTGTTCCAGATGAAGGCGCTCATACTCGCGGGCATGGGCGATATCCAGCACGTAGACCTTCTCATCCTCTTCCTTTAAGTGAGCCAGACGTTCATCTAAGATATCCGCCAGTTCCGCCTTTCTGTTGTTTCCGATGATCAGATCCACACTGGCGTCCTTTTTAAGTTCCTCAGAAGCCACCTGCACGTAACAGCCTGCGGCTACTACCACCGCCTTCGGGTTCAGCTTCTTGGCCCGATGGAGCATCTGACGCGATTTGCGGTCTGCTATATTGGTAACAGAGCAGGTGTTGATGATATAAACGTCCGCCTTTTCATCAAAGGGAACGATCTCATATCCCCGTTCCACAAGCTGCTGCTGCATGGCCTCTGTCTCATAGGCATTTACTTTGCACCCCAGGTTGTGAAGGGCTGCTTTCGGCATAAAATCCGCTCCTTTCTCAGGCTTTTTTCGCCTTCTTTTTTCTATTTCAAAGTTTGTCTGTTTCTTCTTTCTTTTTTCATACAAACTAACTATTGACTTTTATCAGTCTCTCCTTTAGTATAAAATCAAACCGAACGATCATACATACCATAAGGAGGGTTCTTCAATATGAAAACAGTTCGTATTTCCTTAAATTCCATTGACAAGGTAAAATCTTTTGTAAATGATCTTGCAAAATTCGATGTGGACTTCGATCTGGTGTCCGGAAGATACGTCATCGACGCAAAGTCCATTATGGGTATCTTCAGCCTGGATCTTTCCAAGCCCATCGACTTAAATATCCACGCAGAGAGCGATGTGGAGGCTATCTTATCCACGCTTTCTCCCTACATCATCGACTGATCGGAATAAGCGCCGCCTGTTAAATCAGGCGGCGTTATTTTTTACCAGTTTCTACTGGCAGCGGATAATCTCTGCCGTTTCCAAGGCCGTCTGAACCATATCATCAATTTTCTCCTCCAGATGACGCTCGGAATTGCGGATCACATTGAGATTCGGCTTTGTAACCGGGTGCTTTGCCACAAAAATCGTACAGCAGTCCTCAAAGGGCTGGATAGAAGTCTCATAGGTTCCGATCTTCTCAGAAACATCCACGATCTCCTGCTTGTCAAAGCCGATCACAGGGCGGTATACCGGCATGGTGCACACCTCGTTTGTGGCTGCCAGGGACTGCAGTGTCTGGGAAGCTACCTGGCCGATGCTCTCTCCGGTGATCAGGCCGATGGCCCCGTTCTTTTCCGCAATCGCCTGAGCGATCCGCATCATATAGCGGCGCATAATGATCGTAAGCTCCTCATGGGGGCATTTTTCATAGATATATAACTGAATATCCGTAAAATTCACCACATGGAGATCCATAGGGCCTGCGTATCTTGCCACCAGCTTTGCCAGATCCACCACCTTCTGCTTGGCGCGGTCGCTGGTATAGGGCGGAGCGTGGAAATAAACGGCGTCAATCTTTACGCCTCTCTTTGCAATCATATAGCCGGCCACCGGGCTGTCGATGCCGCCAGAGAGAAGAAGCATGGCCTTTCCGTTGGTTCCTACCGGCATACCGCCGGGTCCGGGAATCATCAGGGAAAAGATGTTGACCTTCTGGCGTATCTCCACCCGCAAAAGCACATCCGGCTCATGGACATCCACCCGCATCTGCGGAAAGGCCTCTAAGATGGCTTCACCCATATCACGGTTGATCTGATCAGAAGAAACGGGATACTGCTTATCACCTCTTCTTGCCACTACCTTAAAGGTAATATTCTTATCCGGGTAGATCCTGTCCATATACTCTACTACCTGTTTTTTCAGGTTCTCATAATCCTTATCATCGATCTGCACCATAGGACAGATATCAGCAATGCCAAAGACCCTCTTTAAAGCCTCAACGGCATCATCATAATCGTAATCGCCGTCAGCGGTCACATAGATACGGCCGGATTCCTTTGTAACCTCAAAGTTTCCGTCTACGTTTCCAAGGGCAAAGCGGATCTGCTTCATCAGGGCGTCCTCAAACATATACCGGTTTTTGCCCTTGGTGCCGATCTCCGCATATTTAATCAAAAATGACTGAAACTGCATGATTTACCTCTTTCTAAAAAATACTGAACGCTCCGCCCTTCCAGACCCCTGAAATAAGCGGCCTAAAAGGGATGCAAAACGGCCCGTTCTCAGGCTCTGTAATACTTTCGCAGCACGGGAAGAAGCTCCTCTAAGGCGCTGATACAGATATCTACTTCCTCTTTTGTGTTAAAAAGTCCGAAACTGAACCGGAGAGTAGAATCCAGCAGGTCCTTTTCCACGCCGATGGCCCTTAAGGTGCCGCTGATGGCCGGATGGTTGGAGGAGCAGGCAGAGCCGGAGGACACATAGATCCCCTTATCCTCCAGAGCGTGAAGAAGCACCTCGCTGCGCACGCCCTTAAAGCTTACGCTTGCAATCTGGGGGGCACCTGCGCTTTTCTTGAGGCTGTTGACCGTTACGCCCTCCAGTTCCTGAACCCGGTCAATAAAATAGTCCTTTAGCTCCGTGATCCGGGCTACTTTCCCCTTGTGATCCCGGTACATCTCCTCTGCCGCCAGTCCCAGCCCCGCAATGCCGGGAACATTTTCCGTGCCGGGGCGCAGATCCCTTTGCTGTCCCCCTCCATAAAGAAGCGGCTTTATCCTTACTTTCTCATCAATATAGAGAAAGCCCACGCCCTTTGGCCCATGGATTTTATGGCCGCTGACACTCAAAAGGTCGATCCCCTGCTTCTTAGGCCGGATCTCCATTTTACCATAGGCCTGAATGGCATCCACATGGAAAATAATGTTTTTTCCCTTTTGGTGAACCAGAGAGGCAATCTCCTCCACCGGTTCAATGGCTCCCATCTCATTATTGACATACATCACCGATACCAGAATGGTATCCGGCCGGATGGACTGCTCCAATTCTTCCAGAGAAATATGTCCCTGGCGGTCTGTATGAAGGTATGTCACCTCAAAGCCCAGTGTCTCTAAAAAAGCCAGCGGCTGATACACCGAGGCGTGTTCAATCCGAGTGCTGATAATGTGTTTTCCAGCTCTCTGACCTGCAAGAGCCGCACCGATGAGAGCCATATTGTTGGACTCCGTACCCCCGGAGGTAAAGATGATCTCTTTCTCCTTTACCTTAAGGGTTTTTGCGATCCGCATGGCAGCTTCCTTCACATACTGCTCGGCCTCCATTCCCTTTCTGTGACGGGAGGATGGATTTGCGTAATCCTCTGTCATAAGCTTTACGACCAGATCCTTTACCTCATCCAGGGCTCTGGTAGTGGCTGAATTATCAAAATATATCTCCATTACTGCTCCTCTTTTAAAATGCCCCTTCTAACTTCATCATAAGCGCTGAAAGGATGGCAAGTCCCGCTGTCTCTGTCCGCAGGATCCGTTTTCCAAGGCTTACAGGACGGACGCCATGCTCCAGGGCCAGCTTTATCTCGCTTTCATCAAACCCGCCTTCCGGGCCGATAAAGACAGCAATGGACTGGCCAGAAGATACCTGAGCCAGAGCCTCTTTCATGGTTTCCATGCCCTGCGCCTGTTCATAAGGGATCAGGCACAGATCAAAGCCCTGCTCTTTTATGAATCCAAAAGCTTCTTTGAGAGACATCACCGTCTCCACACGGGGAATCCGGCTGCGCTTTGACTGCTTGGCCGCGCTTTCGGCAATGGACTGCCAGCGTTTGCGCTTTGACTGGGCTTTTTTCTCATCCAGGCGAACCACCGCATTTTTCGTGGCTACCGGCACAACGGCCTCCGCTCCCAGTTCCACTGCCTTCTGGATGATGAACTCCAGCTTATCGGCCTTTGGAAGACCTTGAAAAAGCCAGATGCGGGACGGCAGTTCCATCTGACTGCAAAACGCCTGGCAGATCCTTACCACAGCCCGGTCTGCTTCCAGCCGTTCTATCTCACACTGGTAATCGTTTCCTGTGCCGTCGCTGACCAAAAGGGCCTCTCCCGGCTTCATGCGGAGCACATTCTTCATATGGTTTACATCCGGCCCGGTGATAGTGACTGTGTCCTCTGCCACCTGGGACGGATCGGCAAAAAAATGATGCATGGTCTTACTTCTTTCTGGCTGTGACGGATACCCAGTCGCCCTGATATGTAATCTCGATGACCTCCAGCTCATCATTGGCTGCGAAAGCGGCCTTAACTGCCTCTTCCTTCATATTGATAATGCCGGAGGTAATAAAATAGCCTCCCTTTTTCAGATGGGCCGGGATCTCATTTACGAGAAGGATAATCACATCTGCAAGGATATTCGCCACTGCGATGTCGTATTTTCCATATCCGGCCCAGTCCTTGACTGCGGGATCGTCAATAATATTTCCCTGAAGTACATGGAAACATTCATTTGAAATGCCGTTAGCCTCCAGATTCTCTCCTACGGCGGTAATGGCATTCTCATCCAGATCCGTTCCCCAAACCTCCTTTGCCCCCAGCTTTAAGGCAGTGATGCCCAGGATGCCGCTTCCTGTACCTACGTCCAGGATTTTGGCCTCGCTGTGAACGTGCTTTTCCAGCTGACGGATGCACAGCTGGGTCGTCTCGTGCATACCGGTGCCGAAAGCGGTTCCGGGATCGATCTGAACCAGCAGCTTATCCTTATGCTCCTCAGGAATGGTCTCCCAGGTAGGCTTAATCAGAATATTATCTACGGTAAATGGCTTAAAATACTGCTTCCAGTTATTGATCCAGTCCTTATCCTCGGTCTCGGAGGCAGCGATGGAACGGGCACCCAGGTCTGTAAACAGTTCCAGTTCATCCAGTCCCTCGTTGACCTTTCTCAGCATTTCCTCTACATCTGCATCATCGTCCAGGTAAAAGCTTACCTTTGCCACGCCCTCGTCCGGCGGAAGCTCCGGAAGGATGTCGATGAACATTCCCTTTGTCTCTTTTTCCGTCAGAGGGATATTATCCTCAATCTCAATGCCCTCAATGCCAATATCGTCAAACATACTGCTGACCAGATCTACGGCCTCGGTGGTGGTTGTTAGTGTAAATTTTTTCCATTTCATAAGAATATTCTCCTGTTCAAACAGAGCGCTGCTTCCAGCTGTCTTCCCGCAGGAAAGCCGCTCCTTCTTTGAAGTTTCTGCAGCAACAGTTACCAATGGCCGGAATCTGCACACACTCAGTTTCCGCTGAGTATCCTTATAAACAGGATCGCCAGTACGAGAAGAACCATGGGGCGGACAATCCTGTGTCCATCATGGACAACCAGACCGGCTCCCAGATAATGGCCCGCCACGGAGCAGACAGCGGCGGCGGCTCCCAGAGTGTAGCACACGTTTCCTGTAAGAATAAAGGTAACAAAAGCGGATACGTTGGAGGACAGATTGATGACCTTTGTCTGAGCTGCGGCGGTACGCATATCCAGACGGGCCGCTCCCGTAAACACCAGGATAAGAAACGTACCAGTGCCAGGGCCGTAAAAACCGTCATAAGCGCCGATTATAAAAGAAGCGGCTATGGAAATCAGACCGACCTGCCTCTTTGAGACAGTCCCGGTTTTTTCATTTTCACCCATATTTTTATTGCGGAGCACATAGTAGGCGACAATGGGCAAAATCACAATCATCATGTGCTTGATCACAGAATCCGGTACGCGAAGGGCAATATGGGCTCCCAGCACGGAACCGGTCATGGCAAAAACGGCCGAAATCCCGGCAATGACCATTTTTCCTTTTAAATATCCATGTTTCAGCAGGCGGGCCGTGGACACCAGCGTACCAATGGTAGAACTCATCTTGTTGGTTCCAAGCGCCATATGGGCCGGAACCCCTGCAATCAGATAACCCGGCAGGGAAATCAGGCCGCCTCCACCGGCAATGGAGTCTACCAGACCGGCCAAAAATACCAGCGGGCAGACAATCAGATACTGTATCAATGTTTACGTCCTCGTTTCTCTCGGTCCGGCATTTTCAGCCTTTCCGTCCTAAAGCAACCTATATATTATCACAGAAAACAGGCACTGGCAATAAGAGGCAAATTTTTTTTGCAATAAAACAGGGCCGCTGTGCATTAACTTTATGAACGGATGAGACAAAAGAAAAATTTGAACCCGCTGTCCCGGAAACATTCATACGAAACCGATTATGAAATTCCGACTGCATTACACTCCATCACACATACCCGCTCCGGCGGGAACGGGCGCGGCGTGGATAGAAAGAAAAACAGAAAGAAGAAAACCCGGTATACCAGCTGTAAGCTGTATGGGACAGGCTACAAAAGATATTTCCAATCGTCAGGGGCCAGAGAGGCAAATACGTTTCTCTGGTCCTTGACTTTTTTGATTGATGAATGTACAATAATCGCATATGCAACTATTGCAATTGCCTATGATCGTACAGATATGCCGCGTTCTGTGTCATCGCAGGCAGACTGCAGTCTGTCCCCGCAGGTTTTATCCCCTGGGCAGATCGGTTGTTATCTTATTAACCGGGAGGCTTATTTTATATGAAAGAATTTCTCTCTTACCTTCGTCCCTACCGGCGGGACGGAATCATTGCCGCCTTCTGCATCGTCGCAGAGACCGTCTTTGAGCTGGTCATTCCCCTTGTAATGGCTTCTATTGTAGATGTGGGAGTTGCAAACGGGGACCGGCATTACATTCTGGCCAAGGGGGCGCAGATGATCTTCTTCGCCCTGATCGCCCTTGTGCTTGGCCAGGGCTCGGCTATTTTTACGGCCCGCTTCGGCCAGGGACTGGGCGCCCAGCTGCGTCAGGCGGAATTTGCACGGCTGCAGGAATTTTCCTTTGCCAACACCGACCATTTCAGCGCTTCTTCCCTGGTGACCCGTCTCACCGGTGATGTGACGACCATCCAGAACGCGGTGGCTACGGGTATGCGTCCAGGGCTTCGCTCTCCTATTATGATGATCACAGCCATGACGGCCTCTTTTCTCATCAATCCCCAGCTGGCCCTTGTGTTTTTAGTGGCCGCGCCCATTCTGGCTGTGATGCTGTTCTTTATCATCAGTCATGTGCGTCCCCTTTACAGCCGGATGCAGGGAGCCATCGATCAGGTAAACCGGATCATCCAGGAAAACCTCACTGCCATCCGGGTAGTAAAATCCTATGTGCGGGGCGATTATGAAACGGAAAAATTCGACCATGTAAATACACAGCTGCGCACCGCCTCCGAGCAGGCATTCCGGCTGGCTGCCTTAAATATGCCCGCCATGCAGTTTGTGATGTACGGCACCATCCTGGCGATCCTGTGGTTCGGCGGAAATATCCTTACCATCGGCGGCATCGGCGTCGGGGAACTTACGGGATTCTTAAGCTATGTGCTTCAGGTGTTAAACTCCCTGATGATGTTTTCTAATGTATTTTTAATGGTTACAAGAGCCATGGCATCCTGGCGCAGGATCATGGAAGTCATGCACGAGGAAATCGATATCAAAGAGGACCGTGCCAGGGATATCCGTGTGGAAGAAGGCGATATTCGCTTCGACCATGTGTCCTTTAAGTATAACAGACAAAGCTCTGAGGATGTGCTTTCCGATATTTCCCTGCACATAAAGGCAGGACAGACGGTGGGAATCATCGGACAGACAGGAGCCGCAAAAAGCACTCTGGTACAGCTGATCCCCCGGCTTTACGACGTCACCCAGGGAACGGTCTATGTAGACGGCCACCCCGTATGGGAATATCCCCTGCGGGAGCTGCGGGATTCCATTGCCGTGGTGCTCCAGAAAAACACGCTGTTTTCCGGCACGGTAAGGGATAACCTGCGCTGGGGCAAGGAGGATGCTACCGATGCACAGATCGACGAAGCCTGCCGGATCGCCTGCGCTGATGAATTTATCGGCCGTCTGGCAAATGGCTATGATACGGAACTGGGCCAGGGTGGTGTCAATGTATCCGGGGGCCAGAAACAGCGCCTCTGCATTGCCAGAGCCATTTTAAAAGCGCCGAAGGTACTGATCCTGGACGACTCCACCAGCGCGGTGGATACGGCTACCGAAGCCAGAATCCGCGAGGGGCTGGCCGGCAGCCTTCCAAAAACCACCAAAATCATCATCGCCCAGCGTATTTCCTCGGTTCTCCATGCAGATCAGATCTTTATTCTGGAGGACGGGCGGCTGGTTGGCTGCGGCACCCATGAAGAACTTCTGAAAAATAATTCCATCTATCAGGAAATCTATTATTCTCAGCAGGAAGGAGCGAATCTGTAATGGCAAAAACAGCAAATTTCAGCCGGCCAAAGAATACCCGTCGGGCTCTGGGTCAGCTGTTCGGATATCTTGGACGCCACAGGTGGTATATGTTAGCCATCGCTCTTCTGGTGGCGGTCAGCGCCATGGCAAACATTGTGGGAACCTACCTTTTAAAGCCTGTGATCAATGATTATATCCTGCCCGGCGATATACCGGGGCTGATCCGCATGATCGCGCTTATGGGCCTGATGTACCTTACCGGAGCGGTCTCCTGTCTGGCTTACAACCAGATGATGGTCCATATGTCCCAGCAGGTGGTCAGCGAGATCCGTTCTGACCTGTTTGCACACACTCAGAAACTGCCTCTGGCCTACTTTGACGCCCATACCCACGGCGAGCTTATGAGCCGTTTTACAAATGATGTGGATACTCTGACCGAGGCCTTAAACAGCAGCTTTGCCATGATGATCCAGAGCTTTATCACCATCACCGGCACCATTGCCATGCTGCTGATCTTAAGCTGGCGGCTCTCTCTCATTGTCATCTTTTTCCTGGCCTGCATGACTCTGTTCATCCGCTGCAACAGCCGCCGCAACCGGAAGTATTTTATCCAGCAGCAGCAGTGTCTTGGCAGCATCAACGGCTTTGTAGAGGAAATGGTTGCAGGTCAGAAGGTAGAGAAGGTCTTTAACCACGAGCCGCAGGATTTTGAGGAGTTCTGCCGAAGAAATGAGGCCTACAAAAATGCGGCCACCAAGGCTTTGGCCTATTCCGGCATGACAGTGCCTACGGTCGTGTCTCTTTCTTATTTTAATTATGCTGTCTCAGCCTGCGTGGGCGGCCTCTTTGCCCTGGCCGGGCTGACAGATCTGGGAACGCTGGCCTCCTATCTGGTCTATGTGCGTCAGAGCGCCATGCCTATGAACCAGTTTACCCAACAGATCAATTTCCTGCTGTCCGCCCTTTCCGGTGCGGAACGAATCTTTGATATGATGGATGAAGCCCCTGAGACAGACGAGGGAAATGTGACCCTCTGCAATGTGACCCGGGGTGAAGACGGCCAGTTACAGGAATGTGCGGAATTTACCAAGAAATTTGCATGGAAGGTGCCTTCTGACACTGCCAGACGGATCGGGCTGAACGCTGACGCCTCCCTTGGCTTTGCACTGGTGCCTTTACAGGGCGATGTCCGTTTCCACAACGTCGTGTTCGGCTATGTGCCGGGAAAGACCATTTTAAACGGGATCAGTCTCTATGCAAAGCCGGGACAGAAAATCGCTTTTGTGGGATCTACAGGAGCGGGAAAGACTACGATTATCAACCTGATTAACCGTTTCTATGAGATCAGCGAAGGTTCTATTACCTATGACGGCATTGATGTGCGCGAAATCCGAAAAGACGATCTGCGGCGGTCCCTGTCGGTGGTGATTCAGGATACCCATTTATTTACAGGAACCATTGCCGACAATATCCGTTACGGGCGGCTGGGCGCCAGCGATGAGGATGTCCGGAAAGCAGCTCAGGTAGCCAATGCACACTCCTTTATCCGGCGTCTGCCCCAGGGCTACGATACTGTGCTCCACAGCGACGGCGCTAACCTTTCCCAGGGGCAGAGACAGCTTTTGTCCATTGCCAGGGCTGCGATCTCACGGCCTCCTGTATTGATTCTGGATGAGGCAACCAGTTCCATCGATACGCGCACGGAAAAGCTCATCGAGCAGGGCATGGACGCTTTAATGGACGGACGGACAGTGTTTGTCATCGCCCATCGATTGTCCACGGTACGCCGCTCTAAGGCTATCATGGTGCTGGAACAGGGTGAAATCATAGAGCGGGGAAGCCATGAGGAACTGTTGGATCAGGAGGGACGTTATTATAAACTGTATACCGGGCAGTTTGAACTGGACTGACCGGCAGGTGGTTGGGGAGGCTGGAGTATAATCTGCTGAACCCTGCATATTCACAGATTGGATGTTTTGGAAAGGATATGGAGTTTTATGATGGGAAATACAGATGTAAGAGATCTTATGGTACAGATTGAGAAAGCCAGGAGAGGACTGATGCAGCCCTATCTTCAAAGCCTGGGACTGGCGTTCGGACAGGGCCACGCCAGGATCCTGGATCGGCTGCTGACGAAGGATGGCATCACCCAGAAGGAACTGGCAGATATCTGCCGCATGGATGTTACTACGATGTCACGGAGCTTAGACCGGCTGGAGGAGGCTGGATATCTGGTTCGGGAACGGGATCCCGACTGCCGCAGATCCTTTCTCATCTTCCTTACTCAGGCCGGGAGAAAAGAAGCCGGGCTGGTGCGCCAGGGCTTTGACCGGTTAAATGATGTGATCTGTGAGGGGATTGCGCCGGAAGAGCTGCAGCGGCTTAAGTTGGATCTGGAACGGATCCTTAAGAATTTAAAGGAGTGTCCGGGGCTTTAAGGCCCTGACACTCCTTTTGCTTTTCTTTTGCAGCCTGCACTACGCCCGGATCGCCCAGCGCAGCTTTGTGGAACGGGCGCGGCCATTTTTAACACATTCCTCCGGGGTGGGACGGATCACGTCACCAGATATCTCACTGTAGACCCCTGCTTTTTTTCCCTCTTTAAAGGCCTTCTTCACCAGACGGTCCTCCCCGGAGTGGAAGGTCAGGATAGCTGCTCTTCCCCCAGGCTTTAAGGCTCCCGGAAGCTTGTCCAGGAAGGAATAGAGAACCTCAAATTCGCTGTTTATATCAATGCGCAGCGCCTGAAAGCTGCGCTGACAGGATTTTTTCACCGCCTCCTTGCGCTCTGCCTGGGGCAGAAATGCAAGCGCCTCCTCGATCAGCTCCCGCAGACGGGTCGTTGTTGCAATCTCATTTCCCAGGCGCAGCTCCCTCATCACTCTGCGGGCGATCTCTTGTGCATAGGGCTCATCCGAATTTTCCACCAGCATTCCAATCAATTCTTCCTCATCCAGTTCCTTTAACCGCTCAGCCGCCGTCATACCGCGGGAGGGATCCAGGCGCAGATCCAGAGGGCCGTCCGTCTTATAGGAGAAGCCCCGGTCCGGGTTGTCAATCTGCATGGAAGAAACCCCCAGATCGGCCAGCACAAAGTCAAAGCCTCCCGCCTCCTCTGCTACCTGATCAATATTTGCAAAATTCAAGTGCCTGATCGTCAGGATGTCCGGGCCAAAGCCTTTGTCCGCCAGACGTTTTTGCGTCTTTTCCATCTCAATGGTATCTACGTCCAGGGCCCACATATGGCCCTGGCCCTTAAGGCGCTCCAGCATATGGCTGGTATGACCGCCGTAGCCCAAGGTAGCGTCCAGGCCCATCTGCCCCGGCTGGATCTTCAGCACCTCCAGAATCTCATTTACCATAATGGAAATGTGCATCCCTGCGGGGGTACTGCCTTTGCTGATCACCTTTGCGACCGTATCCTGATATTTTTCCGGCTGAAGTTCCTTATACTTCTCTTTGTAGCTTCTGGGATGGGTGCCTTTGTAGCGAACACGGCGTTTGTGCGGAATGGCCGATCCCTCTGAATCAGCCGATTTCTGCACAGCCGGATCATTTACCGGCTGTCTTATTTTATTTTGATCCATATTTTAAGATTTCCTCCTCTTTCTTAACAAATTACATTTATGCTCATGGCCTGCGCCCAATAAATAACCCCTTCCCACATTATGCACCGTTTCTCTCCTGCCACTGCCTCACACATTCAAGAAAACGCTCCCCATACTTTTCATACTTAAACTCGCCTACGCCAGACACAGACAGCATACCGTCCCGATCCTGAGGCTTGATCACGCACATATGGGTAAGAGTCTTATCCGAAAATACAATGTAGGGCGGAACCTTTTCTTCCTTTGCGATCTGAGTTCGCAGCTCACGGAGTCTGTCAAACAGGGGCTGGTCCCCCTCCGTCATGCCCGCTGCGGCAGCCATTCCCCTGACGCCCTTCTTCCTTGCGTTTCCTGCACCAGCCTTTGTATACTCCTGTTCCCTGGCCATCTTCATGTACACAGTTTCTTCCCCATCCAGAAGCTTTCCTGAACGTTCCGTCAGATGTACCACCGCATATTCATCATTTGTCACTGTGAGAAACCCATACAGCTGAAGGTGATTCATCACCTGGCGCAGCTTATAGGCCGGAACCCTGGCCAGCTGGCCATAGCAGGGATTTTCATCCATATGGTAGTTGCGGATCTTAGCCGTATTAGCCCCGTGAACCGTATCAATGATCACATTGCAGCCATAGCGCTGACGGCTGGACTGGACACAGCGAATCAGCGCACAGGCAATTTCCGTCACGTCCACCGTCTCAAACTGGCTGAGACAGTTGGAACAGTTTCCGCAGTAATTGCTGCCGTATTCGCCAAAATACCGCAGAATGTAGTCTCTTAAACATTCATTTGTAAAACAGTAAAATGTCATTTTACGAAGACGGTCCCGGTCGCGCTCCATAACGATCTGGCGGGTTATGGGGTCCAGAGCGTCATTTTCCTGATTGTGGTCGATAAAAAACTGATTGGTAACCACATCCTGTCCGCCGTAGAGAAGGATACACTCTGCCGCCTCCCCGTCCCGCCCGGCCCGTCCGGCTTCCTGATAGTAAGATTCCATATTTTTCGGCATATTATAATGAATCACGAACCGCACGTTTGACTTGTCGATCCCCATTCCAAACGCATTTGTCGCCACCATAATGGGGGCATTATCGTAAATAAAATCATCCTGATTGTGCTTTCGCTCCTCATCGCTTAAGCCTGCATGGTACCGGGTCACGGAAAATCCCTCCCTGATCAGGTTTGCGCAGACCTCCTCCACCACCTTTCGGGTAATGCAGTACACAATCCCGCTTTCCCCTTTATGACGTTCCAGATAATTGACCAGAGTTCCATACTTATCCCTGGGCGAAATGACCCCAAAGTATAGATTGGAGCGGTCAAAGCCCGTTGTCAGCACCTCCGGCTGACGCAGCATAAGAATGTCAATGATGTCATCCCGAACCTCTGCGGTAGCCGTGGCCGTAAAGGCGCTGACCACCGGCCGCACCGGCAGCCGATGGATAAAATCCACGATTTTTAAATAGCTGGGCCTGAAGTCCTGTCCCCACTGAGACACGCAATGGGCCTCATCCACAGCCACCATGGATATTTTCACCTCCGGATCCAGGGCAAAACGCAGAAATTCCTCTGTCATCAGCCGCTCCGGAGCAACATAGATGATCGGATACCGGCCCGCCCTCGCAAATTCCAGCGCCTTTTTATACTGTCCCGGAGTAAGGGAACTGTTCAGGTAAGCGGCCAGAATTCCCGCCTGATTTAAGTTGCTCACCTGATCCTTCATCAGGGAAATAAGGGGGGAGATCACCAGCGTAATCCCTTCCATCATAAGCGCCGGAATCTGATAGCACAGGGATTTTCCAGCCCCTGTAGGCATGATCCCCAGTACGTCCCGGCCCTCCAGGATGGCTCCGATCAGACGCTCCTGGCCCTCGCGGAAGCTGTCATAGCCGAAATAGTGTTTTAAAATTTCATATTGCGTCATTCCAGTATGTACCTTCTTTACCTTCGTTTTCCTGCTCCAGCTCTCCTTCATTTGCCTCATCCACCGTAACGCTGCTTTTTGTGTTTCCATCCACATAAGTCAGGCGGATCACAGCCTGAGGCCAGTTAAGCGCAATCCGCGCCGTCTTTTCCCGTTGTGCACCGGCCTGCTTCATTGTTTCAACCAGTTCCTCAAGCACTTCTCTGGTAAGATACCCGCCTCTCCAGTGAAAGGTCAGCGGTTTTCCCTTCTTTGCGGCCTGGGAGGCCCGTTTGTACACTTCCTCCATCTTTGTAAATGACAGTTTCTTTTCCTTATAGTAAAAATGCTCCCCATCTGTACAGGGGGGCGCCGGTGCGATCAGCGGTTCATGATCCCTGAATACCGCTCTGTCATCCAGATTAAAATAATCGTAGCGTATCCCGCCTTCTAAAAGCCCATGCTTTCCAAGGGTATTGTCAAAGGTAGCGTCCAGATGGTAATAGGTTCCACCGATTTTTACGATATTCCACGTATGGCGGTATTTTATGCCCTTTTGGGGATTATTTCCGCAGATCGCAATAATACACCAGATTCCCAGTCTGTCACACAGCGCCTTCACTGCCTTAGCGATCCCCTCACAGACGCCCACGCCCTGTCCCAGAGGGCCTATGATCTCATGGGAATAGGATTTTTTCAGCTTATCATAACGCACGTTTTCACAGATAAAATCGTGGATATACTTCTCTTTCTCCCACTCAGAAAGCTTCATCGCCGGCCGCGCCAGTTTTTCCAGCCGTGCGGCCATAGCCTTCTGCTGCTCCTTTATCTTGCTTTTTTCAAACATATATTCCGGCTCAAAGATCAGATTCGGGGAATCCTGATAATATTTATAATGAAAGCCGCTGGCCCAGAAAATCTCCGGATGATCCAGACGCAGGCGAAAAAACAGATCTGCCAGTTCCTTTCCCTCTGTCTTTGGCACCAGAAAGGAGTCCGCAAGCTCAGTAATGCCCTGGAGCATGGCATGGCAGACCGTCTGCTGCTGTTTTGTCAGTTTTGAGTAGTAGTAGGGTTCCATCTATCTCTTCCTTCTTTGAATTTCCTTGGCGCAGAAAAACACCTGTGTTTTCTCCGCCTCCCGTTCATCATATCATAAAGTGTCCTTATTTGGTAGAGAGTTCCGGTTATTAAGAGCGACAGGAAATTTTTCGGTTGGATATTCTGTGCAGATTATGGAGGTAAGCTGCATTTTGTCTCCTGAAGGAACCTGTATCTTATATTTAACAATAAATGAGGCATCGACTTTCATCAATGCCCCAGTTCCATTTCTGTTAACCGTATATCCCATAGCATGACATTCCATTTTTTACAGACATTCTTTCAAAATCTCAAACATTTCCTCCCTGCTAAGTTTCTTGCAACAGCCAGCCGAAATATTGCTGCTGTCGGCCACCGCCCTTAAAACCGATTCCTCAGTGATTCCCATTTCTGTAAAGCTGGTGGGAATCCCTATTTCCCGGATGAAATCAGCCAGCGCCTGGATACCCTCCAGTGCCAGTGTTTCCTCCGTCTTTCCTTCTTCAGGAATATTCCATACCTCTTTCGCAAATCTGGCAAAACGAGCCGCATGGTTCCTGTAAATATGGCGGTACAATACGGGATGGATCACAGCCAGCCCCTTTCCATGGTTACAGTCTGTATATGCGCCCAGCTGATGTTCCAGCTGATGGGCCTGAAAGTCTGTGATCTTGCCGATTTTTAAGATCCCATTTTCCCCCATGGCAGAAGCCCACATCAATTCGCTTCTGGCCGTCATGCTCTGAGGATCGTTCCTTAAAATCCTGATATTTCGGATTGTATTTCTCATTACAGACTCCCGAATTTCATCTGACAGACAAATCTCCTCCGGCTTTCCAAAATACGTTTCCATACAATGGCTCAGGGTGTCAAATGCACCGGAAATCACCTGTTCCATAGGCAGAGAAAGCGTGTACGCCGGATCAAGCACAGCAAAGTCCGCACAAGCACCAAGCACCCCTGCTTTTATTTTCTTTTCTTCATTGGTAATGACCGCACCGTTGTTCATCTCGGCCCCCGTCCCGGAAGCAGTTACCACCGCCCCCATGGGAACCCAGATGTCCGGATACTGATGTTTCGTAAATTCCATTTCCCAGATATCCTGCTCCAGCTTCGCCTGGGCCGCCACAATCTTACAGCAGTCAATGACAGAACCTCCGCCTGCCGCCAGAATAAAATCAATCTGATGTCTGCGGACCAGCTCTGCTCCTTCCTGAACTTTCCTGTAAGCAGGGTTTGGCATAATATCGGAAAATTCTGTTACTCTTTTTCCTGATTCCCTTAAAATTGCAGTCAGTTCCTCATAGATTCCATTCTTTTTTATGGAACCGCCTCCGTAAGCCAGCAGTATGTTCTCCCCATACCCCCTCAAAAGAGTGCCCAGATGCTTTCCTACGCTTCCCACTCCAAAAAATGTTTTAACCGGGTATTCATATATAAATGGATTCATCATGTTTCCTCCTCTTGCGTTTTCGCCAGTCTCAGGATAACACAAAAACAGCCGGAAAACGTTTGATGGTTTTTCTGGCTGCTTTAGAGGTATAACTGGTGGTATCGGCGCTATTGTGTCTCCGGATAAAATAAAATATCGGTCAGAAAGCGTTCCTCTTCCAGGCGCATCAGCAGGCTCCCCTGGTACTTCTTTGCAATATACCGGATACTTCGGACCCCAAAGCCATGGCAGGCTTTCTCTTCCTTGGTCGTCAGCGGCAGACCGTCCTCAAATTCTACCGGCTCTGCGCAGTAATTTTCCACATGGATATAAACGCCCCCGTTACGTCTGCTGACCAGCACGCTGATGATGCGCTTTTCCTTATCCTCTTCCTTCTGCACACTCTCTATTGCATTATCAAGAAGATTTCCAAACAGCGCGTAAACGTCTGCGGCAGCAATAAAATTCAGGATCCCGCCGTCTGCCATCGCGCTCATTTTTATATCATACCCGCTGCACAGCAGACTCTTCTCTGTCAGCACCAGATCCAGGGCGTCATTTCCCGTGTGAAAAATATTATCATAAATTGACAGCGCATTTTTGACGCTCTCAATGTACTCTTCCTGGTCTTTTACATCCTCGATTCGGGAAATTTTAGAAATCCGGTACTTTAAGTCATGGCATTTAATATTGATAATATTTACCGTTTCCTGAGATAACCTCTGTTTTTCGCTCATCGCCCGGAGCATACTTTCCATGGTTTCTTTTTCCCGCAGCATTAGATTCTCTCTGGACAGGTAAAATGCAATAAAAATTGCAAAAAAGCTGCACAGGATAGCGTAAATCTTGCAGAATACGTTTTGCAGCAAAAGACTGTTTCCGCGGATCCCTTTATAGTCCACCAGGGAGCTGATAATGATCGCGATTGATAAAATAGAAAACGCCAGCCAGACCATGCGTATATCCCGTCTACGAAGCTCTCCTCTCCCTGCATTTTTCTTTGCTATGGAAAAATAAACCAGAGATGTTACCGCTGCATAAGGCAGAAACCGAACCAGCAAAAAATCGGAAACCCCAGTCAGTGTAATCCCGGTTAACGTCCAGAATACCGTCGCCGCCGCAAAGGCAATATGCTGGGTGGCATATCCGCAGACTCCGGCAAACAGCAATTCTTCAAACCCTACTGCAAAACAGCATTTCATCAGAAAAATACTGTATGAGAACAGGCAGAAATAATAAAAAATAAGAACCAGTGGATTCTCTGCTGGAATCTGCTTCAGTCCCCAAAACGTCAACAGCGCTGCCAGCCAATATCCTGCAAATCCGGCTGCCAGCCAAACTGGAAAATTCTTTCGTTTTTTCCATCCTATGGTAAAAATACTCTGCGAAATTAAAAGCTGCATAGAAAACCGGATGCATGAAACCATCTGCGTTTCTGTCATTGGCACATCCCTCCCAGGTATTTTAAAAAGTCGTCTTTAAATTCTTTTTTCCGCTGTCTGCTTACAGGCAGCGGCGTGTCCGCAATCCATACGGTATCTTTCACAAACTTCGTCACATATTTTAAATTAACCAGACAGCCGCTGATACATTTAGAAAATCCTTCCTTCTGAAGCTCCTGCTCCAGAACCAGCAAGGTTCCTCTGGCGCGAAACTCTCCCTCCTGCGTATGATAAACCAGATAATTTTTATCCTTTTCCACATACAGAATCTGGGAACTAAGCAGACGTATAACGGAAACTTCCGTATGCAGCACAATTTCTTTTTCTGTATTCCGATTGACAAAGCGGATGGCCTTCCTAAGCTTATCCGCAAACACATAATAGCTGACCGGCTTTACCAGAAAATCGATGGCATTTACCTCATACCCGCAGATGGCATACTGGGCCATGTTCGTAACAAATACGATGCCCAGCCGCTGATCCGATTCCCTGATCCGTCTTGCTGCCGTCATGCCGTCCATATGAGGCATCTCAATATCCAGAAAGACCACATCCAGCGAACCGTCGTAGTCCTCTGCAAAATTCAGACCGTCCGTATACTCCTTTATTTCAAACTGTATTTTCTCTTCTTTTTCATACCGCAGCAGAAATGATTTCATATGCTGTATATGATCCCGGTCATCATCCACCAGTCCGATACGAATCATGCCGCCATCCCCCTTTCCCTGATGCTTTGTCAGCAGAATTCCTCGGGGTCCCTTAACTGCTGACAGTAAACTGTACAGATATAAAAAGGCCTGAAAAGCCTTCTATGAGTATAATACTTATACCCTGAGGACTTTTCAAGCCTTTTGCCGATCTTATTGTACAGATTACTCCTCCGGCAGCGCTCCTACTATTTTATGGCGCTCATATATTTCTTCCAGATAAACCATATCTTCCCTGCTTAAAGACACATCTACTGCCTTTACTGCATCATCAAAATGGGGAACTGAGGTTGCACCCACAATCGGCGCTGCAACACCCTTTTCCCAAAGCCAGGCCAATGCAACCTGAGACATGGAAATATTATATTTCTTCGCGATTTCATCTACCCTGTCGATAATAAGAAGGTCATTTTCCATGGCCTGGTCATACTTCTTTCTAAGGGTTTGGTCTGTCTGACTCCGCTTAGATTCGGTTGTCCAGCCGCGATGGGTCAGATGACCTCCTGCCAGTGGACTGTAGGGGATCAGAGATACCCCATACTGCCTGCAGATAGGTATCATTTCCCTTTCATCTTCACGGTACATCAGATTGTAATGGTTCTGCATGGCAGAAAACTGCGTCCACCCATTCTTTTCCGCCGCGATCTGCATATTGTGAAACTGGTATCCATACATGGCAGAGGCTCCAAGAGCGCGAACTTTTCCTGATTTTACTAGGGAATCCAGAGCCTCCATGGTTTCCTCCACCGGCGTATCATAATCGAACCGATGGATCTGATATAAATCCAGATAATCTGTTCCCAAACGCTGCAGGGTTTTGTCTATTTCCCGTAAAACAGCCTCCTTTTTCAGCTTTCCCTCATTGAAATATACCTTGGATGCAAGAACCACCTGATCTCTTGCCACCTGCAGTTCCTTCAGAGCATGGCCGATATACAGTTCGCTGGTTCCATGGGAATAACAGTTTGCTGTATCAATAAAATTTACGCCAAGATCCAGCGCATGGGCAAGCATTGCTGTGGTTTTCTCCTGATCCAGTGTCCATAGGTGAAAATCCTCCGCCGCTTTTCCAAAAGACATTCCACCCACACAAATCCTTGACACCTTTATACCTGTTTTTCCTAATTCTGTGTATTTCATATAAACCTCCTTCTGTCTTAACCATTTAAAAACGGGAATCGCCTGGCCTCCGCAGACGCTTTTGCTTTGCAGCAAATTCCTGACGCAGCATATCTGCAAACTCTTCCACATAATAGCCGCCTCTCTCCTTTTTCCAGAAGGCACAGTAATTCCGAACAACCGGCTCTCCGTTCTGAAAAAGAGGAAGGCGCTGAAAGGTCACTCCCAGATTCGGATCCTGGCGGATTCCCTCCACAGGCATAAAGCCCCTGTTTCCTGCAACCATCAGTCTGCCTTCCTCCAGACTCTCGGCAAACAGGAAACTGCCGCCAAATCCCAGTGTATTGTGATAATATTCGCTTTCATTTTCCTGCTGTTCCTTAGAAGCCACCAGAATACACGGAATATTGCGAAGCTCTTCAAGAGTTACATATTCCAGCCGACTCAAGGCGTTTTTCCCCGATATTTCAATAAAACACTGGCTTTTTACCAGTTCAAAATTGACATAGGCATCGGAAAACGCCCTGCGCTGGTCGTTTAATACCATATCCACACTGCCGAAACGCAGCAGATCATACAGATCTTCATGATTGCCATGAACAATTTCCAGAGATACCTCCGGGTATTTTTCTGAAAACGCAGCAATGACCTGATGAAGTTCCTTCCCGCCATAACAGCGCAGATAACCGACACGAAGCCGGGTGTCATCATACGTTCCAATTTGAATGGTTTCCCGCTTCAGCCGTTCCACCTCATCTAAAACCCTGAGACTGTTCCTGTAAAAATACTCCCCTGCTGGTGTCAGGGAGAACCTTCGTTTTTCCCGATGGATCAGTTCCACTCCCAATTCATCTTCCAGCGCCCGCATCTGCTGAGAGATCGCTGACTGTGAAATGTACATCTGCTCTGCCGCTTCCGTAAAACTGTTGGCATTTACGACGGATACGAAATATTGCATCTGCCTGAGCAGCATAATGCCACCGCCTTTCCTCTTTCTTTACAACTATTTTATCACGGAAAGCTGCATCTGCAACCCAGTTATCACACAGCCTGTCAGTTTTTGTCTGTCATCCTACGCGCCCAATCGGCTGCTTTTCTTCCAAAAGACGGGCATTCCGTTCCACGGACTGCAAGTCCCTTTTCGACCCTTGCTCCCGTACATATGGACTTTAAATCCCTCTCGCTTCTTCCCATTCCGCTTCCTTCATTGGTGCAGAATGGAATAATCCTCTTTCCGTTGAGATCATACCTCTTCAGGAAGGAAAACACAGGCATGGGCATGGTTCCCCACCAGTTGGGAAATCCTACAAAAATCGTATCATAGGAATCCAGGCTCTCCATATAGGCTTTCAGCCTGGGTCTGGCATTTGCCTTCAATTCAGCAGCCGCTTCCTCTGTGCAGGTATGATAATCCTCTGCATAGGGCTTCACTGTGTCCACTTCAAAAATATCGCCACCCACAGCTGCCTGAATTGCCTCCGCTAAAATCTCCGTATTTCCTTTTTCCAGATTTTTGATGCTTCCGCCCCAGTAATTTTGTCCCTTTCTGGAGTAATATACCGTTAAGATATTTGCCATTTTCTCATCCCCTTCTTGTTTTATCTGCTGCTTTCTGCCGCTTTATTTACGCAGGAAAGCGCATTCAGGCTGCGGGGATAGCCGATAAAGGGCAGGCACTGGGAAATAATCTGAATCAAAAAGTCCTTATCATTTCCCATTTTCATATTCGCTGCCGCGTGACTGATAAGCTGAGGCTCGCATCCCACCTGGGCTGCCAGAAAACAAAAGGTAATCATCTCCCTCTGCCTGTAGTCCAGGCCGGTTCTGGTATACCAGTCCCCAAAGCAGTTATCTGCCAGCCAGCGGTTAATATGTCTGCTCTCCTCCGGACCTGACTTATAAAACTCCCTCATATGCTCTCCAAAAATGTCCACCTGGGCCTGAATCCCTTTTTCCAGCCTGTTCTCCATGGTTGTCGTTTCCTGCCCCTCTAAAGGCAGCGTAATTCCTCTCGCAGCAAATACCTCATTGGTCCCCTTAAGAAAGGGGAACACTCTCCCAATTCCCAGATATGCCGCCGCCTGGTAAACAATCTCCTTTGCTTCCACCGGCGTAACTCCTAAATTCAGAGCCGCCGGCAGCATAACCTTAAACTCGTCTATGCCCTGACAGCCCAACAGCGCGGCAAGAATAGCTGTCATACGGGTACGGTCATCCAGGCTGCAGCTGTTGATCACCTCGTCAAAGGCAAAGTTGTCAAAGCGCTCCGTAAACTCCGGATCCGTCCTTAGAAATTCGGATACATACCCCGGAAACATTTTTTCATGATACTTTTTAGCAAACTCTGTAATTGCCATATTTTGTTCACTCCTTTATATTAGTTTTTCTATTTTTACGCGGTTTTCCGAAATCAAAAATACAAAGAACGTTTGGAGAAACATATAGCTGAATATTCTCTGCAGAATAAAAACCTCTCCTCCATAAACGCCGGCCGCAATCCCCGCCAGCAGAAACGCTTTTCCATTCATTCTGGAAATCCGCCGTTTTTTGCTCCCTGGCCTGAAATCCTGCAGGCATTTCTCCATGAAATTCCGCTTTTTATGTGTTTTTCCGGCATTATGATACCATAGGAGGGCTCCAAAAAGTCTAATACGGTTTTTCTGGACGCTCTGGAGGTATAACTGGTAATATACGCCATCCGCACCGGATCTCCAGGCGCCAGCCCCATTGAGGCATCCAGCATATTCAGAAAACCATGGCAAGCCTCATATTCCGGCATCAGGTCTGCAATCTTCGCACTTCCATAACATTTCTTACTGTTCCCATGCCCCGTTCTCCTCCATTTTATCCGTTTATCCTTTATACCGCTGTAAATTTCCTCTTATGTTTCCGGTTGTAACGGGCCGTAAAAATAAGAAGCCGTAGCTCCGCCATCTATCAGGAAATCCGTTCCTGTAATAAACGCACCTTTTTCACTCATCAAAAGTTCTGCCACATTGGCAATCTCATCTGCCGTTCCGGGACGGCCTGCGGGGCATTTCGCAAACATATTTTTATAAAAATCCCCTCTCGGCCCATTCAGTTCATCTAGCGCTAATGGAGTTGCCACGATTCCCGGAGAAATAGAGTTGATCCGCGCTCCCCTCTCTCCCCATTTCACAGCTTCCGCCATAACCCGTTTTTCATTGCAGCGCTTTGCCAGCTGATACGCATGAAGCGTATCTTTTATGTTTTCCTTCTGCAGCAGCGGAAGGGATAATAATTCCTCTGCAGGCGTCGCCGCAAGTAATTCGTCCTCTTTGGGGCTTAACGCAGGCATCCGGTGTGCCGACTGACTGGAAATCGTAATCCCTGTTCCTCCCACGCCAATTACCCTTCCTACTTCCTCCAGTAAAACCGCAGTCCCATAAAGATCAACCTTCAGTATCGCTTCAACCGGAGCCTGACTTGGTGAGACGCCTGCACTGTTGATCAGCATCTTAATTTTCCCATGCTTTTTTCCCTCTGCAATCAGGTTTAAGATGGAGGCTCTGGAGGATAAATCCATTTCTACCGGCGTCACATCAAACCCCGCCTCATTCATAATCCGGGCAATATTGCGGGCATTTTCCAGCTTCTTATCTCCAACCACAAGCTTCTTTCCGTGTCCAATCCTGCGGGCGATCGCCATACCGATCTGCCCTGCACCAGCCCACAGTACAACTTCCTTGGTTTGATCTCTCATGTTCCATTCCTCTCTTTCCGGCTTTGTTCCTTTTGTGATACCTATATCATAGTGAATCTCTCTCAAAAGAACCATTCGGATTTCAGTGGTATTGGATAAGTATTACTTATGTATGATCTTAAACTTAATTTTGAATCACGAAAAAAATCCCCCGCCTGACAGCGAGGGAAAAGCCTACATCCGTTTACAAAACTCATCCACCGGCATAGGACGTCCAAAATAATATCCCTGAATCATATCGCACTTCTGCTCCTTCAGGAAATCCACGTATTCTCTGGTTTCTACACCCTCGGCCACTACCTTCATATCCAGCTGCCGGGCGATCTGGATGATTCCGCGGCTGACAATCTTTCCGCGTTCCTTTTCCTCCTCACTGAACAGCTTCTGATCCAGCTTTATGGTGGATACGGGAAGGCTTTTCAGCATATTTAAAGAAGAATAACCGCTGCCGAAATCATCCATGGAACATTCAAAGCCCTGTTCTCTCAGGCTGCGGACAAACTTGATCAGACTGCCTGAATTGTCCAGCATAATACTTTCAGAAATTTCAAATTCTATGTATTGGCGGGGAACCCGGTGCCGTTCAAAGATAGGGAGCACTCGCTCCTCAAAAAAGTTATTCGCAGAAAAATGGGATTTTGAAAGATTTACAGAGATCTTCAACGGCTCGATCCCCTCGTCCATCCATTTTTCGATCAGCTCCAACGCCGACTCAAAAATAAAGTAATCAATCTGCCGCATAAATCCGTTCTTTTCAAAAAGAGGAACAAACTCATACACTGGCATCATCCCTTCCTCTGGATCCTGCCAGCGGACCAGTGCCTCAGCACCGGCCAGCGTCTCGTGCTCAAGCTCATATTTGGGCTGGAGAAACATTTTAAAATGCTTCTTTTCCAGCGCAGGCTGCGCCATCTCCAAAAGTTTTTTGTGATACTCTCTCTTATCATGAATCGTATGGTTGTACACCTCAAAATGAGAATTCCGGTCAGAGGCATCGGCGCTGTGCGTCCGACAGAAATTCGCCCGGTCCACCGCATCTGCATAGATCTCAGAAGCATCTTTTAAAATGTAAGCCCCAATAGAGAGAAATAATTTCCGGTCAATCTTCAGACGCTCCAGAAAATATACGGCGTCATCCAGTTCATAGATCCGGGCCTTAAGCGCTTCCTCATCCTTTATCCTTAAAAGCAGATAATACGTATCTGTATTCACTCTGGCAATAGACTCTCCCGGCAGCAGCTTTTCCTTAAAAGCCGTATAGACACTCTTTAAAATGTGATCGCCTGCAGCCCAGCCATATTCTGAATTGATCAGGCTGAATTTTTTAATGTTTATATACAGAAAAGCAAAAAACTCCCCTTTCTGGGCCGTCCGTTTTTGAAATTCCTGCTGAAACAGAAACTCATTTGATCCGCCCGTCACCGGATCGATATAGCGGTTTGAAAGCTCCAGTACCTTATATTTTAATGTTCCAAATCCTCCCATAAATGCCAGCACAAAAAAGAACAGCGGTATGGCTGTTTCCAGCGGATCCAGTCTATGGGATCGGCTGACCAGATAAAAGTATGCGCATAATAAGCACAGACAAAAGCTACAAAAAGAGTAAAAAACTCCCCACCACATTTTTTGTCGTTTTTGAAACTCCATATTTGTCTCCTGAATCGTTATGTATAATTTTTATTTTTAACTGATAATAACCGGGATTCCTGAAGACACATTAAATTAAGGAACCAAAAGTTATATGGAATATCCCGGAGCGTTTAAGGCAGCCACGCTTCATCTGAGTGCCCTGCTCATGAAAAAAGTCCCTCGCCATGCGGCAAAGGACTAACGGTTCGGCCCAACCACTTTGTATATCAGTCAGCGGTAAACTTGATTTGTATCTACATTTTAACAAGCACGGCGTGGGATGTCAATAAGGGGGGAATCCACAGCATTAAAAAACGCCAAAAACTTGTCGAAATATCTTGATATTTGGCTTTTCATCCTTTATAATGGATTCGTACCAAAGATAAAAGGAGATTGTACTTTCGCTGTACAATCTCTTTCAATTTATAAGGAAATGAAAATGGAGGAGAATATCTCATGGATAGAGAGATGATTATTGTTTTGGACTTTGGCGGCCAGTATAACCAGCTGATTGCCCGCCGTGTCCGTGAATGCAATGTATACTGCGAAGTACACCCCTACAACATGAGTTTGGACAAGATCCGCCAGATGAACCCCAAGGGCATCATTTTCACCGGCGGTCCTGATGTGGTATTTGAGGACGGCGCTCCGCGCTGTTCCAAAGAGATCTTTGAACTGGGCATTCCGGTTCTGGGAATCTGCTATGGCGCTCAGCTGATGAGCTATCTGTTAGACGGTGTTGTAAAGAAGGCGGTCGTAAGCGAATACGGCCACACTGAGGTGGACGTAGATACCTCCTCCAAGCTGTTTGACGGCGTGTCTCCAAAGACAGTTTGCTGGATGAGCCACGGCGTATATATTGCAGAGGTTCCCGCCGGTTTTTCCATCACCGCCCGCACAGAGTCCTGCCCCGTAGCCGGTATGGAATGTGCCGAGAAGAATTTCTATGCTGTTCAGTTCCATCCTGAGGTAGTGCACACCAAGGAAGGAACCAGGATGCTGTCCAACTTTGTATACAATGTCTGCGGCTGCTCCGGTGACTGGAAAATGGATTCCTTTGTAGATACAACCATCAAGGCCCTGCGTGAAAAAATCGGTTCCGGCAAGGTTCTCTGTGCTCTGTCCGGCGGCGTCGACTCTTCTGTTGCTGCCGTTATGCTTTCCAAGGCCATTGGCAAGCAGCTGACCTGCGTATTTGTAGACCATGGTCTGCTTCGTAAAAATGAGGGCGACGAGGTAGAGGCCGTATTCGGCCCGGAAGGCCACTACGACTTGAACTTCATCCGCGTAAACGCTCAGGAGCGTTTCTATGAGAAATTAAAGGGTGTAGAAGATCCCGAGAAAAAGCGCAAGATTATCGGCGAAGAATTTATCCGCGTATTTGAGGAAGAAGCGAAAAAAATCGGCGCCGTAGACTATCTGGTTCAGGGAACCATTTACCCCGATGTCATCGAATCCGGCCTTGGAAAATCCGCAGTGATCAAGTCCCACCACAATGTAGGCGGCCTCCCGGAGCACGTAGATTTCAAGGAACTGGTAGAGCCTTTAAGACTGCTCTTTAAGGACGAGGTGCGCAAAGCTGGTCTGGAACTTGGCATCCCCGAATATCTGGTATTCCGTCAGCCATTCCCCGGCCCTGGCCTGGGTGTGCGCATCATCGGCGAAGTAACAGCTGACAAGGTGCGGATCGTACAGGATGCTGATGCGATCTACCGCGAAGAAATCGCAAAAGCCGGTGTGGACAAAAACCTCGGACAGTACTTTGCCGCCCTGACCAATATGCGTTCTGTAGGCTGCATGGGCGATGAAAGAACCTACGATTACGCCATTGCCCTCCGTGCTGTGCTCACCTCCGATTTCATGACCGCAGAATCTGCTCAGATTCCGTGGGAGGTGCTGGGGAAGGTAACCAGCAGGATTGTGAATGAGGTGAAGGGGGTTAACCGGGTGTTGTATGACTGTACGGGGAAGCCGCCGGCTACGATTGAGTTTGAATGATGAAATGGACTTTAAGAACCTAGTATTTATGTGGGTTGCAAACAAATTTGTTTAAGCGTTGGCAACGATTTGGCAACATTTAGAGTATCACTCACTGAATAATAGAATACTTCAATAACAGAAGAACCTTACTGATTTTCAGAAATGAAGCTGAAAGTCGGTAAGGTTTTTTGCGTTGAAAATTAGTTGGATTCGGGTTTCAAATCCTGCAAGATAAGGTCGCTGAGTTCTTGAGATGGAACGACCTTTCTCCCTTGTTTTGAGGTGTCTGATTCGGGATATTTGTACCGCCACTGGTCGTATTCTTCTCTGCTTATCTCGCCCTGTTCCAGACGGGCAGCCTGTTCCTGCCATGCATGGAACATATCAAACATGGTGGTGTAGGTTGTTCCAGCAGATTTATCTAACCGCAGACACACTTCTCCGTCAATCTCTCCGATTTTCAAGCCATACATATCTTCCAACGCAAAAAGCGTGTGCATAAGTCCGATATAGCTGTCTATTTCCGGCACAGTGATTGCACGAGGACTTACATCAAGGAGATGTGCCATTTCTTTGACAAGGTCTTGCTTCGGTGTTCTGGATTCTGATTCGTACTGTGCCATACGGACATCAGAGGTCTTTCCCAGAAAACCGAGGAGTTCGCCTAACTGTTTCTGCGTCATGCCTTTCCGATTGCGGAAAAAGCGGATTCTTTTGCCGATTGCCATAATAAAACCTCCGATACTAAACATTTCTGTTGAAGTTAGTATAACATGATGAAATAGGAACAGCAAGTGAAACTTAAATAAAAAAAGTTAATATTTTTCTGCAAACCACTTTACTTAACTTAATTTGTTTAGTATTATAAAGTCACGACTTAAACAAAAATAGTTAAAAATTGAATGACCGTCCAAACCGAACAGACGCCACGACCTTCAAAAGAAGCGAGCGTCCCTGATACAGAGGGACTGGCACAGCGCCGCACAGGGTTGCCTGTCAGAACGGGGAGGAGAGAACGGCAGGGATTTTAGGAAAGGAGAGGATATGGATGGAAGAAAAGTCATTTATGACGGTGGAAGAAGTAGCAACAGAATTACGGGTATCAAAGTCCAAAGCCTATCAAGTTGTGAGGGAGCTGAATGCAGAATTGCAGAAACAAGGGTATATGACAGTAGCAGGACGTGTGAATACTGCTTTCTTTTATAAGAAGGTCTGTTACAGCGACTAAGTTGGAAGGAGATGATGGAAATGGCTGTATATAAAGACAATGCTACGGGAACGTGGCGGGTAATTTATCGTTTCACGAATTGGAAAGGGGAACGGAAACAGACACAGAAACGTGGGTTTGCAACAAAAAGAGAAGCACAAGCCTGGGAACATGAGGTCATGTTGAAACAGAACTCCAAACTGGATATGACATTTGCCAGCTTTTTTGAACTTTATGAAGCAGATAAAAAGCAGCGTGTCAAGGAAAGCACATGGGAATCCAAAAGCCATGTAATTCGCACAAAGATTTTACCGTATTTTGGGAATCGGAAGATTGCAGAGATTGAAGCAAAGGACATTATCGCATGGCAGAATGAACTCATGGCGTATCGGGATGAGAAAGGTAAGCCTTATTCGGCAGATTATCTGAAGACAATACACGCACAGCTTACAGCAATTTTTAACCACGCTGTAAACTTTTATAATCTGCCTTACAATCCAGCAAGACGGGCTGGTACAATGGGCAATGAAATTCCGAAGGAGATGGACTTCTGGACAAAAGAGGAATATCTGAAATTTTCAGAAGCCATGATGGATAAACCACGTTCCTTTTATGCTTTTGAAATGCTTTACTGGTGTGGTATCCGTTCCGGCGAGTTATTGGCTCTTACTGCTGCTGATTTTGATTTTCAGAAGCAGACGGTCACGATCAGCAAGACGTACCATCGTTCTAAAGGGCGTGATATTATTACAAGTCCTAAAACAGCGAAAAGCAACCGTACCGTAAAAATGCCCCCGTTTCTCTGTGAAGAAATGCAGGAGTATATCAAAAGGTTCTATAACATCAAGCCGGATGAACGGCTGTTTACGGTTACGAAATCTTACCTCAATCATGAGATGGAACGAGGGGCAAAACAGGCTGAAGTGAAAAAGATTCGGGTGCATGATATTCGTCACAGTCATGTATCGCTGCTGATAAATATGGGATTTTCAGTGCTGGCGATTGGAGAACGGGTAGGACATGAAGCAGAAAAGATTACTTACAGATATGCTCATTTGTTCCCGACGGTTCAGACAGAAATGGCAGAAAAGCTGGAAATGGAGCGAATGGAAAAGGAGGAGAGCGATGGAAAGAAGTCTTGATTATAAAGGGCGTTGGAGAAATCATACCGTAGCATTTCGGGTATCGGATGAGGAAGCGAAGCTGCTCAATGATTTGGTGGCATTGTCTGGCTTGACAAAACAGGAATATATCATAAAACGGCTGATGTGCCGGGATGTGGTTGTACAGGGGAATCCGAGAGTTTATAAGGCATTAAAACATCAGATGGCAGCTATCCATGAGGAACTAAAGCGGTTGGAAACAGTAAGCCCAGATAATGATGAACTGCTCTATACGCTACAGGTAATTGCAATTACGTTAGACGGGTTGAAAGGAGAAGATGAATGATGGAAAAAATGAAAACGACTGCTCCCATATCATCTGTTGACGCAGATGGGGTGCAGCCGTATGTAAAAAATCACAATGAAATTATAGCAAATTCACAGGAACAAATCAATCAGCAAGCCGCCAAAAACCCGGAGAAATCCGGGAATGGCAGGCTGCATACGATGTCTATGCCGGAACTATATGACACAGTTTTTGTACCGAGAATACCGATTGTAGACGGTTTTCTCTATGGCGGCACATATCTCTTTGTAGGTGCACCGAAGGTGGGAAAATCATTCTTCATGGCACAGCTTGCCTACCATGTGGCAATGGGGATTCCAATGTGGGATTATCCAGTGCGGAAAGGAACAGTGCTGTATCTGGCATTGGAAGATGATTATGCAAGACTTCAACGGCGGCTGTCCGGTATGTTTGGTGTAGAGTGTGCCGATAATCTGTATTTTGCAACACAGGCAAAGACCTTGAATGAGGGATTAGACAGGCAATTAGAAGGATTTTTGAAAGAGCATAAGGACGCAAGGCTGATTATTATTGATACGCTCCAGAAAGTGCGTGAAGTTGGCGGGGACAGATACAGCTATTCCAGTGATTATGAGATTGTGACAAGGCTGAAATCATTCAGCGATAAATATGGTATCTGCCTGCTGGTGGTTCATCATACACGCAAGCTGGAATCGGAGGACAGCTTCGATATGATTTCCGGCACAAACGGACTGTTGGGTGCGGCAGATGGGGCGTTTATCATGCACAAAAAGAAACGGACAGACAATGAAGCAGTGATGGACATTGTGGGGCGTGACCAGCCGGATCAGGAACTGACTATAGAATTTGACAGGGAGCGTTGCGTATGGAAATTCAAGAAAGCAGAAACAGAGTTGTGGAAACAGCCGCCGAACCCTCTTTTAGAAGCAATCAATGCGTTTCTGACAGAAGACAGACAGGAGTGGGAGGGAACAGCGACAGAACTTGTAAAGCAACTGCCGGATATGCAGTTACAGGCGAATGTGCTTTCCAGAAGGCTGAATATTGTCAACAGCCAGCTGCTCAATGACTATGGGATTTTCTATGATAATAAGCGGGGTCATGAAAGAAAAATCATTCTGAAACGTCTTAAAACAAAGGAATAAAAGCGACGATATGCGTCGGTTGCGACGGTATTTTTGATAGCGGGCTGGTGTAGAAAATATCGACGCTATCGACGCAAACCGACGCAGAAAGGGGTGAGAAGATGAAGAGTGTGCAGATTCCTTATGAATTGTTTATGCTGCTGCTCCGTTATCATCTGGTGGAGGATGATACCTGTTTGGAGAAAATCCGGCAGGGATTGGAGAAAAAACTGGATTCTTTGGTACAGCATGAATTGTATGGAAAATATAAGACTGCTCCACGCAGGAGGAACGGGAAAAAGCCCGACAGGAATATCTGAACAGGCGTGGAGTGCCGGACAGTTTCCGCTGGTAGTTTTCCTTGACGATAATGGACAGGGGCGTGTCACGCTCCTGTAGTAGTAGATAAAAAGAAAGGTGTGATTGTATGATAATTCAGCCGGAGTGGGGAACTCGGAATGTAAATAAATATTTTTATGAAAGTGAAGCTCGGAGGATTACTGACCTCAATGAAATCTTCGGAGAGGTAGAACTGACCGCTGATGAAGAAAGGACATTGATATGGCTTGCTGGATGGGATGAATATACGATAGAAAATGTGCTATCGGCTATCCGAAAAGCTATAGGGGCAGAAGCAAAGCGGCTGAAAGCCGCCCGTCCGTAGGACGGAAAAAGCCTCCGGCAGGACGCAATGGCAGCTTTTGATGGACGGAACGGCTGTCAAAAGTGCTTTTGCGTTACTTTCGACGAAAGTAACAAAGCTATGTGCCGTATCCGGCACTGATTACCTCTAACAGGGAGAAGGGATAAAGCTTGGAGAGAACGATTAGCGGTATGATGGGAAAGGGTTCTATCAATCATAATACAAGGGCATTTAGTGCAAAAAATGTGGATACAGAACGCAGTATTTATAATGTGGAGTTTTGCCATGCAGAGATTGAAGAAGTCTATCATGAATTATTTGTTGAAGCTCTGGAACGGTATAATGCGAAGCAGAAACGAAATGACAGAAAGATTGATAATTACTATGAAAAAATCCGGCAGGGCAAGCAGGAAAAGCTATTCCATGAAGCAGTTTTTCAAATTGGAAACAAGGACGATATGAATGCCAAAAGTGAAGAAGGGCAACTTGCAAAGGAAATTCTGATTGAATTTATGAAAGATTTTCAGAAACGGAATCCATATCTTCATGTATTTTCTGCTCATCTGCATATGGATGAGGAAACGCCTCATGTCCATGTAGATTTTGTTCCGGTTATTTGTAACAGCAAGCGTGGTCTTGATACCAGAGTTTCCTTAAAGGGAGCATTGGGAGAACAGGGCTTTAAGGGCGGCACGAGGGGAGCAACGGAATGGAATCAGTGGATAGAATCAGAAAAACAGGAAATTGCCCAGATTATGGGGAAGTATGGAATCGAATGGAAGCAGCTTGGAACGCATAATAAACACTTGTCGGTACTTGATTTTGAGAAGCAGGAACGGGCAAAGGAAGTTGCGGAGTTGGAAGCGAAAAAAGAAAGTCTGGAAGAACATAATGCTGCCATACTGGAAACCAGTGAAAAGTGGTTGGGAGAATTGGAAAATCTTGAACAGGAGATTCACTCCGCACAGGAAAATCGTGAGGAAGCAGATAAACGAGCAGAAGTGGCTAAGAAAGAAGCAGCACGATATGAGAAAAAACTGGCGGAGATTGCTCCTATGGTAAAGGATATGGAGAGATTTGCAGTTAAGTATTCGTATGATCCAGAAGAAGTGCTGCCAGAAGCGGGAACATTGGAAAGCGGAAAGACTTATAGAGAGAAAAAAACAAAGCCATTGATTGAAAAAATCATAATGGTTCTGCGATCTGTGTATCGGGAATATTTGAATATTTCTAACCGATTTGAAAAATTGCAAGATGCATATAGTAGAGAGCAAGACAGAAATGAGAGGTTAAAGAACCGGCTGGAAGAATCCTTAGAGGAAAATCGGGAGTTACGGACGATTACAACGGATTTTGGTCGTGTAAAGAAAGTTATGGGGGCTGAACAGGTGAATGCGGTTATTGACCGGGCAAAGCAACAGGAACAGATAGAAGCGGAACAGAAGCGGACTGTAAGGAGAAAACACAATAGGGAAGCACGCTGACAAGTGGAGGGTTGCTTAAAGCCCTCTTAGCAGCAGAAATACAGTGGTTTTACCGATTATTTGATAAGGGGGACGGATGTTCGAATAGATTTTTAGCAAAAAATAAGATATAGTATAGGAATAAATTCAAAGATTACAAAAAGAACATTTGTTCTAAAATTATGTTGAAATTAGTAGAATGATAGAGTATAATTGAATTATGTAGATAAGCATGAGGTGAGATGAAGTGTTAGAGAAAATTATTGAACTCACAAATTTGTATATAGAAAATATGCCTAAAAAGGAACGGAAAAAATATGGGCAGTTTTTTACAAGTATGGAAACTGCAAGATTTATGGCAAGTTTATATGAATGTCCGGCAGGGAAATCATGTATAAAGGTTTTGGACGCTGGTGCAGGTTCTGGCATATTGTCATGTGCTTTTATTGAATGGGTTGAACAGTTTGATTATATATCGGAAATCGACTTGGTTTGTTATGAAAATGATGAAAATGTCTTAGAAATTTTAAAAGAAAATTTGGAGTATTGCAAGGAAAAGTCCACAAAAAGGATCAAATATGATATTAAGACAGAAAATTATATAACAAGTCAATATTTAGATTTTAATTCAATGATAGGAGGAAATACTACCCCGCCTAAATTTGATTATGTGATTGGAAATCCGCCATATATGAAAATATCCAAAAATGCACCAGAAGCAACAGCTATGCCGGAAGTATGTTATGGAGCACCGAATATGTATTTTATATTTGCAGCTATGGGACTCTTTAATTTAAAAGATAATGGCGAAATGGTCTATATTATTCCACGTTCATGGACATCGGGAGCATATTTTAAGAGATTTCGCCAATATTTTTTGACACAGGGGAAATTGGAACACATTCATTTGTTTGTTAGTCGAAGTAAAGTGTTTGATAAAGAAGATGTTTTACAGGAAACAATCATCATAAAAGTTAGAAAAACAAATAAAAACCCAGAAAAAGTGAAGATTACTTCTTCTAAATCAAATAAAGATTTTGATGAAATAACTTCTTTGACAGTACCATATTCTGTGGTAGTTTCGGGAGAAGATTACTATGTATATTTGGTAACAAATAATGAAGAAGTTGATGTATTAGAACGCTTGCACAGGTTTAACTGCACATTACCGGACATAGGCGTTAAAATGAAAACGGGATTGACTGTAGATTTTAGAAATCGTGATATACTTCGTGATGATGAAGAAGATGGTGCGATTCCGCTGTTTTATTCACAGCATATTAAACGAGGAACTGTGGAATTTCCGATTCAGAAAGAGCATGAATATGTGGTAACAGATCAACGTGGACTTATGCAGGATAATAAAAATTATTTGTTTGTAAAGAGATTTACAGCAAAAGAGGAACCACGCAGATTACAATGTGGAATTTATTTGGCAAAAAATTACCCGCAATATGAGAAAATAAGTACACAAAATAAAATCAATTTTATTGATGGATTGTTGGGGGAGATGTCAGAATGTTTGGTATATGGGTTGTATGTACTTTTTAATTCTACTTTGTATGATGAATACTACAGGATTTTAAATGGTTCTACGCAGGTAAATTCTACGGAAGTAAATTCGATGCCGGTGCCGGATATAGAAATCATACAAGAGATGGGCAGAAAATTGATGAAGACAAAGGATTTATCGGAAAGCAGCTGTGATTTGATTTTGGAGGGGTATTGTGGATAAAATTGAAGAAGCAAGAAAATTTTTGGAATTAGTGGGTATGCCGAAAGCACAACAAGCAGATATATGCTGTTATGTTCTGCTTGCAATGGCAGATATTAAACCGGATATGCGATGGGACGAAGCGAAGAATGAATGGATTCGTATTCATGATATTATTCAGTTTTCTAACACTTTCTATGGAACTACTTATGCAGAAAATAGTCGGGAAACATTTCGTAAACAGGCGTTGCATAGATTTAGAACTGCAGCATTAGTCGAAGACAATGGAAAGGCAACCAACAGTCCTAATTACAGATATAGGCTTACTGAGGAAACTTTAAAGATGCTGAAAACATTTCAGTCTGTGGAATGGCAAAAATCCTTAAATCGTTTTCTGACATACCATGATAAGTTGATTGATATTTACGCTTCAAAAAAGAAAATGACAATGATGCCAGTAAAAATCAATGGAGCAGACTTAAAATTTTCTGCTGGAAAACATAATGAATTACAGAAGGCAATTATTGAAGAATTTGCTCCGAGATTCGCACCTAATGCAGAGTGTTTATATGTAGGCGATACTACAGAAAAAGATTTGGTTAAGAATGTTGAGAAATTGACAGAACTGGGATTTGAAATTACTTTACATGACAAAATGCCAGATGTTGTTTTGTACAGAGAAGATAAAAATTGGATTTATTTTATAGAATCTGTAACTTCTGTAGGACCGATGGATCCCAAACGAATCATTGAAATCACAGAGATGACAGAAAATGTTACAGCTGGAAAGATTTTTGTTACCGCTTTTCTGGATTTTAAGACATATAAGAAATTTTCTGAGGTATTGGCATGGGAAACGGAAGTTTGGATTGCAGAGATGCCGGAGCACATGATACACTTGAATGGAGATAAGTTTTTGGGACCGAGATAAAAATGTCCTAGTTTTACGAAAATATTGGAGGGATAGTATGAATGAATTTGTTTTTGGAACACAAAAGATTACTATAAATCAACAAAAATTAAGAGTTCCTCAGTATGAGGCGTATGGAAAAATAAGAGAGTATTACGATAATTCTCAGAAAGACCGGGAAGTGGGGATAATTCTTCCAGTAGGTTGTGGAAAATCTGGATTAATTACATTGGCTCCATTTGCAGTGAAATCAAAAAGAGCATTGGTTGTTGCACCAAATGTAAAAATATCAGGACAATTAGCTGATGATTTTGATATGTCGAGTCCTAAAGTATTTTATTTAAAATGTGGGGCACTAAGTGAAACAGATGAATTTCCTGAATCTGTAGAAATTCGTGGAACTTCTGTTAATATGTCAGATTTAGAAAATGCGGATGTTGTAATCACTAATATACAACAGTTGCAGGGAAATCAAAATCGTTGGCTGTCAGCATTAGATACTGATTTTTTTGATTTGATTATATTTGATGAAGCACATCACAATGTTGCAAATAGTTGGATTGAATTGAGAAATAAATTTTCAAACGCAAAAATTATAAATTTAAGTGCAACTCCAATGCGTGCAGATGGACAGATTATGGCAGGTAATATAATATATTCTTATCCTGTATGTGATGCTATAAAAAATGGTTATGTAAAAAAGTTAAAAGCGGTTGTATTAAATCCTGCGTCATTAAGATACGTTAGAGAAGATCAAGGAACGGAAGTAGAAGTGCCATTAGATGAAGTACGCCGATTGGGTGAAGAGGATGCAGATTTTAGGAGAAGTATTATTACATCTAAGGAAACTGCTAATACAATAGTAGATGCTTCAATTAGAGAATTACAAAAGATTAGGGAGAAATCCGGAAATAATAAGCATAAAATTATAGCGTCTGCATTAAACTTTAAGCATTGTATTCAAATTAAGGAAGCATATGCTGCACGTGGGTTGAGGGCAGATTATATACATTCAAAAGAAGATGGTAAGCATAATGATAAAGTGTTAGAAAAATTAGAAAATGATGAATTAGATGTAATAGTACAAGTTAAAAAGTTAGGGGAAGGATTTGATCACCCCTATTTAAGTGTAGCAGCTGTTTTTAGCATATTCAATAATTTATCTCCTTTTATTCAGTTTGTGGGGCGAATCATGCGTGTGGTAGATCAAAATAGTCCAGATAGTTTGAATAATAAAGGTACAGTTGTGTTCCATGCAGGAGCTAATGTTGCTAAAAGATGGGAAGATTTTCAACAATATAGCCAAGCAGACCAAGAATATTTCGACCAGTTATTACCATTAGAAGGGTTGGATTTTAGCGATGCGTCTGAATTAGAAATTGAGCCGGAAAGTGGAAAAAATCCTCATATTAATTATGTCAAGATAACGAAACAAGATAATGTACTGTTACAAGAGATTCCCTTATTGGAAGATGAGGAAGTAAAACGTGCTTGTAATATTTTAATGCAACGTGGAATGTCCCCAGAACAGTATAAGGAGATTTATGAGAAATTGTATCCAATAAAAATTCCTAAAGCAAAACAACGGCAAGCGGATAGAAAAGCCTTAGATGAGTTGGTAAAAAATTTGGCAGGAGAAATTTTGTATTCTCATAATATTAATCCAGAGGGAAAAGAACTTGATAAGTCTTATATGAAAACAAATTTTGTTTTGGTAAAATCTGCTATTGATAAACAAATTTCTACTTTGACAGGTGTGAGTACAGGAAAACGGAATGAAATGACCCAGGAACAAATTAATTTGGCTTACGATAAATTGCCCGAAATACGAAATGAAATTGAAAGGAAGTGGTTTAATGGCTAAGCCAAAGTCTTTTCTTAGGTCTATAGAAATGGATGTGGCAAAACATTCCCATAATTGCCAGCATAATTCTAAACATAGAATTTGTGCAGGAAATGTTCGGGTTAAATTGAAGACTGGAAGGAAAGTGGAATATTTTTGCATTGCTTGTGCTTTGGAAACAATAGGTAGAGATATTGAAACTCTTAAAGAAATGCAAGAAAATCTAAATAAGAATTTAAGCCTTACAGAAAAAGAAGAATGATAAAAGGAAGACAGGACGAGTGATTGAAACTTGCTATTAGGATGCGTGGCAACATTTTGGCAACAGAAAATCAGTAAGCCAGAATAATTGATGTAATTGAAGTAAAAAACGGTGTGAATTTGCATGAAACCTAAACAAAAATGGTTAATAACAGCAAAGAACACGCCGAGTTTGAATAGTTGGAGCAGAGCTTCAAAGCCTTTATTTTCAAGGATTTTGAGGCTCTTTCCTTTTAGAATTGCATTTTGATTGCATTTTTTTATTCAACTGCTCTGTGATAAATTGCTGTATGCTGATTGCTGGTGTAATCGGCAACGCTGGTTATTCACAAGAAAGTAGTGAGAAAACGGATGAACACGCAGGAAAGACGATACACCACACGAGAAATAGCTTACAGGCAAAAGGCTGATTTAAAACCCTTTTAGCTGTTATGAAACAAATCCCTGCCTGTTTGCCAGGGGCAGCGCAACTGTAGTTTACTCTTGGGTAAACCGACAGGAATTTGCAATTTTATTTAGAAATATATGGAACGCAGAAGCAGTTTCTGATAATATGACTCTATGGGAAAGGCAGCGAAAATTATGGAGGAAAACACAATGAAAGAGAAACAAGTACTGCTAGATAATATTGATAAAATCCATACTACGGAAATGGGTATTGATAGAATAAGGAAAAATCTCAAATTAGATATCGATGATGTGGTTGATTACTGTAAAAATAAAGTGTTAGATAAAGCGTGCAGTATCTGCAAACAAGGAAAGAACTGGTATTGCGAAATTGATAATATTAAAATAACGATTAACTCTTACAGTTACACAATTATTACAGCACACATATTAAAATAAAATGAACCATTTCCTATATGCTGATAATTTCTTATGGAGTGCCCTATGAGGGCACAAAAAAATGTTGCTGGCAGGTGAAATTGATAGTAACAAATTTGGGGCAGATTTATTCGGGTTATATTTAAAACCGGGAGGTATTTTATGAAACGTGAATTAGAAATTGTAAGGTGTGGACTTGCATTGCGTTCATTAAAAATGGGATGTGATAATTTGCTTGAGTTTGCGCAAACTGCAATTAAAAAGTGAATATGATCTCCTAATGTGCTGATCTGTTATGTTTTTAAAATAATAAAAATGGTTTTTCTGTGCGCAGAAGCACTTTAACAGTTCCTGATTAAACCGGGCTTTGGCATATATTAAGCATATAACAAAAAATAAATTATTTTACTGAAAATCCTGTAAAATCCCCTCCGTTTGTGATACAATCCTTTTACAAAGATAAAAACACAACGTAAAAGGGCATTTATCTTGCCTTTTTACAGAGCCGGTAGGTAGTCCGGCCGCGCCGTGCAGGCGTAAGTAGCCCTCCCTCCTTGGGTCGTCCGTTCTTTGTGCATCACAATTTTTAAGGAGGAATTGTCATGGACAAAGTATCAGGCAGATTGACCGTATTTTTTCAGGAACCTTTCTGGATGGGAGTATTTGAGCGGATATCAGACGGGGAACTGACTGTATGCAAAGTTACCTTCGGCTCAGAGCCAAGGGACTGTGAAATACAGACCTTTATTTTAAAGAACTACGCAAGGCTGCGGTATAGTCCGGCTGTGACAGCTGCTGTAAAAAAGGAAAGCCTGAATCCCAAACGAAGGCTGAGGGAGGTGCGAAAGCGTGTACGGGATACCGGTGTTGGCACGAAATCCCAGCAGGCGCTGAAATTACAGCAGGAGCAGGCAAAGGAGGAACGAATAAACTTCAGCCGCAGAAAACAGCGGCAGGAAAAGGAACGGGCCTTTGAACTGAAACAGCAGAAAAAGAAAAACAAACACCGGGGCAGGTAAATACCTCTTCCCTGCTTTTCTGACCCGGCCTCCACTCCTGTGGACGGCTGATATCCGCCAAACCTGCAAAGGAGGAAATCTCTATGAAGTGTAAAATCTGCGGGGCGGAAAGCGGCCCGTACCCTTTGTGCTCAAAATGCCACACAAAGCGTGTAGCCGGAGAGATCATAAAGTGTCCGAAATGCCGCAGTTGGCATTATGCCAATGCGTCCTGTCTGGCGGATGAGTCCTGCACGGAAGAAGGCGGGCCTAATTCCCAAACCGGTTCCAACCGGGATACAGCAAATGGCTCTGAACCCGACGAAGCCTTTCTGTACGAGGTCAAACCTTCTCTTGTCACCAAAACAGAAATGGCTTATTTAAACTACATCCGTTCTATCCTGCCGGAAAACTGCCGGATCCAGCCTCAGGCGAACCTGGCTTCCTTTATCTCAAGGACAGATGGCGCAAAATATCAGAACGAACTGTTTAGAAACGTGGATTTTATCGTTACGGATCTGGCTTACAGACCCCTTTTTGTAATCGAGATCAATGATCAGACTCATCTGGCGCCGGATAGACGGGAGCGAGACCGCAAGGTAAACAATATCTGCGAAGAGGCCGGCATCCCTCTGATTAAATTCTGGACCTCCTACGGCGTAAATGAAACCTACATAAAACGGAAAATCATGGAAACTCTCTCCTCTCTTCCATCCAGACGGGTTCATCACTTTACACGGCTTCATGAAGAGAAATCGACGGCAGAATCCATTCCGAAGGAGAACGAATTTACGCAGGAGGCTGCAGCGGCAGGCGAACGTCCGCAGATCCCCGCTCCTTCCAGTACAGAACTTTGGCCGACCCCAAAAAAGGAAGGATGTTATATCGCTACCTGTATATACGGCTCCTATGACTGCCCACAGGTATGGACACTGCGCAGATTCCGGGATGAATGGCTTAAAAAGAGTCCGGGCGGACGTATTTTGATAAAAATATACTATGCCGTAAGCCCTGCCCTGATCCGCGTTTTAGGAAAATCAGAGCCTGTTGAGCGATTATGCCGGAGTTGTCTTGATCTTCTCGTCCGATGCCTGCAAAATACAGGGATTAGCTCTGAGCCTTATGAGAATCCCAGGGATATGAATTGACCTTAAAGCGCATAAGCGACAGACGCCTCATATGATACTCTTACCATCAGCAGCCAGGGCAACACACATCTTGGCTGCTGATGGTATTCTGTTTTCAGGCTAACCCTGTATCCTAAGCCGCGTTATAATGCCTGACTTTTTACTCATCGCTCCTCCTGCTCGCTCCAGATGTTCCCTCCCCCTGTCAGCGCCCGTCTTTCCTTCCGGTTCTTGCCAGGTTCTTCTCTCACGCTCTTCATACGGCGGAAGTAAGAACTCATCTCGTCCGCCATACCGGACAGCCGGTTTAACAGGGTGGAAAAATCTTTCAGCATCTCGTCATCCTTAAAATAAGGATACACGATATCATGGTCGATCTCACTCCAGCCCTCTTCAAACAGCGTCCTTCCCTGAATCTCCACATAATACCCTCTGTACTTGATGATATAATGCAGAGAACGGTAAATGCCGTCTGACTTGATATCAATGAGACTTTCGTCATAGATTCTTGTATCGCCGTTCCTGCGGTAGACCTTGGGCCGCTCGGCGATGTAAAAATGTCCCGGATCCTCATCAAAATCTCTGATTCGATCCTCTACATAGCCTGCAGGGTTATTTTCAAAGACTGTAGTGATATAATTATGGAAATAGATCCAGTCCTCCCGGTACAGGAAGAATACACGGATTCCAATCAGATCTGTGATATACTTATGATAATTGGTTCGGTCGATCATTGCAAAGCGCTCTGGCTGTTCTGCCCGCTTGCGGATGATCTTTTCCAGCAGATGCCCCGGATTTTTGGTTCGGTATCGGTAGGAATGAATGCCCGCACGCTCGATATCGTACAGGTAATCATTCACAAATTCCTTTCCTATCCCTCGCAGCTTCCCTTCTATGGACAGGTAATCATCATAAATGGCCGCCAGCTCCTCCCAGGGAATCGCTGCTGCCTCAAAATCAGTCTCGTCAATGTTGTATGCTCTTAAAAATACGTCGCGTTCAAACACGTTTCCACTTCCTTCCAGGCAGCGGTCGAACCATCCTCCGAACCGCTGCGGATTTTACATAAGCCTGCTTTCTGTTTGTCTACTCCAGTTCAAATGCGCCTGTATACAGTTGGTAATATTTACCTTTTTCCCCTATCAGTCGGTCATGGCTGCCGCGCTCAATGATATGTCCCTGTTCTAAAACCATGATCACGTCGGAGTTGCGGACCGTGGACAGGCGGTGGGCAATGACAAACACGGTACGTCCCTGCATCAGGGCATCCATGCCCCGCTGAACGATAGCCTCTGTCCGGGTATCGATGGAGGAGGTTGCCTCATCCAGGATCATAACCGGCGGATCGGCCGCTGCGGCTCTGGCAATGGAAATCAGCTGGCGCTGGCCCTGTGAAAGGTTTTCCCCGTTTCCATGGATCTGGGTCTGGTAGCCCTCCGGCAGACGGGTAATAAAGTCATGGGCTCCTGCCAGCCTTGCGGCACCTATACACTCCTCGTCAGAAGCATCCGGGTTGCTGTAGCGGATATTTTCCATCACTGTGCCGGTAAACAGGTTGGTATCCTGAAGCACGATTCCCAGTGAGCGGCGAAGATCCGCCTTTTTGATCTTGCGGATATTAATGCCGTCATAACGGATGGTTCCGTCTGAAATGTCGTAGAAACGGTTGATCAGGTTGGTGATGGTGGTTTTTCCGGCTCCGGTAGCCCCTACGAAGGCCACCTTCTGGCCAGGCTTTGCATAGAGGCTGATATCGTGGAGAACGATTTTATCCCGATCGTAGCCAAAATCCACGTGCTCAAACCGAACGTCTCCTGTAAGCTTTGTATAGGTAACGGTTCCGTCGGCCCGGTGCGGATGCCTCCAGGCCCAGATTCCGGTGCGCTTATCGCTCTCTGTGAGATTGCCGTTTTCATCCTGGACGGCGTTTACAAGGGTTACATACCCCTCATCTTCCTCCGGTGTTTCATCCAGCAGGCCAAAAATGCGCTCTGCCCCGGCCAGGCCCATGACTACGGCGTTGATCTGCTGGGATACCTGGTTGATGTTCCCCGCAAACTGCCTGGTCATGTTTAGAAACGGAACCACGATGCTGATACTGAGAGGCAGGCCGGAAAAGCTCAGATTGGGCGCTTTTACGATTAAAAGGATACTGCCTGCCAGGGCTACGGCTACATACAGCAGGTTTCCTACATTATTTAAAATTGGGGCAAGCGTGTTGGCATACCGGTGTGCCTGGCGGGACACTTCAAAGAGCTCCTCATTTACCGCGTCAAAGGCCTTTTCGCTCTCCTCTTCATGGCAGAATACCTTGATCACCTTCTGGCCGTTCATCATCTCCTCCACAAAGCCCTCTGTTTTTCCTATCGCCTTCTGCTGGCTTATGAAGTATCGTGCAGAGCTGCCGCCCACGTGTTTAATGACCCGAAGCATGACTGCCACACCCGCTGCCACCACCAGGGCCATCCATACACTGTAGTACAGCATGATTCCGAACACCGTGGAAACCATGACCGCAGACATGAGAAACTGGGGAATACTCTGGGAGATCAGCTGCCGCAGCGTATCGATATCATTGGTATAATAGCTCATGATATCGCCGTGATTGTGCGTGTCGAAGTATTTCACAGGGAGATCCTGCATACGGTTGAACATCTTCACTCTCAGCCGCTTTAGGGTTCCCTGAGTGATTACCGCCATTTTCCGGTTAAAGAACACAGAGGCCGCCAGAGACAGGCCATAGAGAGTGGCCAGCGCAGCCGTATACCGGATGATCGGGCCGCCTGCACTGCTCCAGTCACCGGACTGCCAGCTCTGCTCTACCACGGCAATGACCTTCTGGTTGAAGATGGCGGGAAGGGAGTTTATGACCGCATTAAACAGAATGCAGATTACCACAGCTGGAAGAAGGGCGGGGTAAAATTCGCAGATAGTCCCCAAGAGCCTAAGAAGCGTCTTTTTCCCCGATGCTGTCATTTTCTTATTATTCTTCATCCTGTCCGCCTCCTTTATTCTGTGATTCGTAAACTTCCTGATAAATGGGGCTGCACCTTAAAAGCTCCTCGTGAGTCCCCACTGCCTGGATCTTTCCGCCGTCCATGACGATAATGCGGTCCGCCTCCTGCACAGAGGAGATGCGCTGGGCGATGATGATCTTTGTGGTCTCTGGAATAAACTCCTTAAAGCCGTTTCGGATCATAGCATCCGTCCGCGTATCCACAGCGCTGGTGGAATCGTCTAAAATGAGTATCCTTGGCTTTTTTAATAATGCCCTTGCAATACAGAGACGCTGTTTCTGCCCGCCGGATACATTTGCGCCGCCCTGTTCAATATAAGACTTATATTTATCAGGGAAACGCAGGACGAATTCGTCAGCCTGAGCCAGACGGCAGGCGTGCGCAATCTCCTGGTCCGTGGCAAATTTATCTCCCCATCGCAGGTTTTCCTCGATGGTGCCGGAAAACAGGATATTTTTCTGAAGTACCACAGCCACCTGATTTCTCAGACTTTTGATATCGTACCTGCGTACGTCCTCTCCGCCTACCTTTACCACACCCTCAGTGGTATCGTAGAGGCGTGAAATCAGCTGGATCAGGGTGGATTTAGAGGAACCCGTGCCTCCGATGATGCCGATGGTTTCCCCGGAACGGATATGGAGATTTATGTTCTCCAACGCATTTCTTTCTGCTGTCCTGGAGTATTTAAAGCTTACGTTTTCAAAGTCAATGGAGCCGTCCCGAACCGTATGGATGGGATCTGCGGGATTTTCCAGTGTGCTCTCCTCCTTCAGCACCTGTACGATACGCTGGGCAGACTCATTTGCCATGGTGATCATTACAAAGACCATGGACAGCATCATAAGACTGCTTAAAATCTGGAAGCTGTAGGTCAAAAGAGCGGAAAACTGGCCTACATCCAGATCCGCGCCCCGTGAGGTGATGATGGTATAGGAACCTGCGGACATGACGAAAACCGTTACCGTATAAAGGCAGAACTGCATCAGAGGGTTGTTGAAGGCCAGGATCTTTTCCGCCTTTGTAAAGTCTCTGCACACATTCTCTGCCGCCCGGTCAAATTTTTCCTTTTCAAACTCCTCTCGGACATAGGATTTTACCACACGTATGCCCTTGACATTCTCCTGAATGGACTCATTTAGGGCATCGTATTTCTTAAATACAGCCCGAAACAGCGGCATAACACTGCGCGCTACAGCAAACAGGCCAATTCCCAGCACCGGAATCACCAGAACGAAGATCACTGCCATTTTTCCGCCCATGATAAAGGCCATGGAAAAGGAAAATACCAGCATCAGCGGACACCGGATGGCAGTGCGCACGATCATCATATAGGCCATCTGGACGTTTGTTACATCCGTGGTGAGACGGGTCACCAGGGATGATGAAGAAAAGCGGTCAATGTTTTCAAATGAGAAGTCCTGGATCTTGTAGAACATATCTTTGCGTACATTTTTGGCAAAGCCGCAGGCGGCGGTGGCGCAGGAATTTCCCGCTCCGATTCCAAACAGCAAAGACAGAGTCGCCATGACGATCAGTACCAGGCCAAATACGGCGATCTCAGAAAAATCCGCACCGGCCTTAAGATGGTTGACCAGTTTGGCAATGATAAAGGGAATAATACATTCCATCACCACTTCCATGGAAACAAGCAGCGGAGCCATAATGGACTGCCGCCTGTACTCCCGGATACATTTTGATAATTCTCTCAGCATATCAGAGGCTGCTCCTTCCTTTGTAGATCTTTAACAGGCGTATGCACAAAAACCAGGACGTCCGCCCTGCGAACGTCCTGACTCCCCAGGCGCGTATCTGTAAATCCGTTTGCCTGTCTCTATGATACCGCATCCGCAAATCATTTGGCAAGCAGAAATTTGCAGATTTGCCCGGCGATTCTTTGTGAAAATGTGTTTTACTGTCTGCCTGCTGCCTCTTTTTTCCGGTAAGCGCTGGGCATCCAGGGGTATTTCTCCTCGTTTTCGTGATTATATGTTTCCAGTGCGCGCATCTGCTCTGCAATGTGAGGCAAATCCATACGCTTCACCAGAGACTCGATCAGCGCCTGTCCTTCGTCAGCCAAACGTTTTCTCGCGGCTTCATCCGGAATGGCGGTGGTGCTCATGTGATCCTCCGGCGCTCCGAAGCAGTAGCCCACAGCTGCGCTCTGGTAGGCCAGACCGAAGATGTCATCAAAGGGCTTGCAGGTCTGCGGCTTCTGATGGAAAAATTCGGTTGTAAGCGGCACATCCTCCAGACGGTTCATGATCTGATACGCGCCTACGGTAATAGCGTGGAAGCTGTCTATGGACTGAAACAGATCAGCTGCATTTTTTAACATCTGCATAGTCAGATCCATGTACAGGATCGGGACGCCTGTCTCATCGAAAAAATCCCTAACCATGGGGCTGCAGGTCATATGGGCAGGACCATGGAAGTTGATGTAGATCTGGCGCTTAAAGCCCTGGCGCAAAAGGCTGTGGGCGATGGCACTCAGATAGTCAATGCCCTGACGGATGGATACCTGTACGGTTCCGCGTCCGGTGGCTGTGGCTCCCGCATAAAAATAAGGCAGACCGGTAAGCACCAGTCCGTTGCAGGCCTCTGCCATCTTAAGGGCATATGCCTCACTGATCACGGTCTCGCTGTCAAGCGGCATACCTCCGTGCATCTCTACTGTTCCTACGGGAACGATGATGAGATCATTTTCCTTTAAATATGTTTCTACCTCGCTGTTGAGCATACGGGGCAGGATACGGGTGCGAAGTTCCATTTTACATTCCTTCCTTTCACTGGACGGCCCTTTAAGAGGCCGCTGGTTATTTTTATACTCCAAAGACGCGCTTAGCGTTCTCACGGCATATCTTATCATACGTCATTCTGCTTAGACGGCCTGCGTCCCGCTGTTCATCCAGCCATGCTCCCAGCGGAAATACCATTTCCGTATTCACCATATCTGTGGCAAAAAACAGACGGTCCGCAAACTGTTCCAGAAAATCAAGCCCGAACTGCGGATCCCGCATCAGGGCACAGCCTGCGCTGTTGGCGCTTAAGTCTCCGCAGAGATTGGGATACCGCAAAAAAAGCTCCGGCACTCTTCCGCCGGGCACAACCGGTCCCTTTCCCCACTGATTCCGCCCTTCTCTGTCTTTGGGCGCATCTTTGCTGATCTCGATCCAAAAAGTCTGGCTGTGTCCCAGAAACAGCGTATCCGGGTGCTTTTTCAGACAGGCCTCCAGAAGAGGCAGCCCCGGTTCGTCCACTACGCCGTAGCTGTATCCCTCCTCCGGGCTCATATGGAAGGTTACAGGCATTCCCAGCTGGCCGGCGCTTTCAAATATGGCGTCCAGAAAGGGATCATCCAGACGGCGGTTGATGGTAAGTTCCCCGATCCCCACTGCTCCCTGTTGTTTACAGGCCGCCAGACGGTCATACACAGTTTCTGTCTGTCGGTCATCATCAAGACAGCACATCCAGGCATAATGCTCCGGGTCAGCTTCTGCGATCCGGCGGTTCTCTTCATTGGTTCCGCAGGGCAGCAATCCTTTTGTCTCTCCGCAGGACATAAGCACACCCCTGTCGATTCCCAGTTCTTTTAAATGCGGCAGCATTTCCTGATAGCTGCTTACTGACATGGCATCACTCTTTGATACCGGAGCAAAGCTAAGATGCAGATGCAGGTCTGTTTTTCCCATATGGCAATCCCTCTTTTTCTGTAGCGTTTATATTATACCGTTTCTTTCCCGCGGCGTTTTGCCAGAGCCTCGTACATTTCCTGTGTTTTCCTGTTATCCAGATTAAAGATCAGTCCGATACCGATGAGTTCCAGGATGCAGGTCACTACCGGCACTGCATTTACCAGGTAGTAAATGTGGTTTACAGTTGCCGCACTCTGTACTGCGCCTGCACCGGAAACATAGCCGATTGCTGCCAGAGCGGAAGCTGCGCCCGTGGAGGCGATGGTAGAGCCAACCTTACGGCTGAATGTGTAAAGACTGTACATACTTCCGTCTGCCCGGAAATTCATCTTCCACTCGCTGTAGTCCAGACAGTCTGTAACCAGCGCCCAGATCAAAATGGTAAACGCGGTCTGTCCGATGGTTGCCAGCAGATTCAAAACAGTATAAAGAAAAGCGCTCTGGATCGGGAATAACAGAATAAAACTGGAAAGGATCAGGTTATAGGCGCTCATGACCAGAATGACATTTCTCTTTCCAAATTTATCCACGATCTTTGGAACCAGGACAAAGCAGATCAGCATTACCGGCAGCGTTCCCAGACTGGCAAGGGACATAAAGCTTGTATTCTGATAATATTCCTTGTAAATGTAGCTTCTGAGCTGTCCGCTTCCTGTAATATAGATCATGCTTCCTATGGTTGCCACCATCACGCCGATCAGCGGACGGTTTTTCACCGCCGCTTTTAATACTCTTCCATAATGAAAGGTTTCTCCCTCCTGCTTCTGCTGACGCACACGCTCCACGGTCAGACTGCACAAAAGGAGATAGGAAATTATGCACAGAACGCCGAATATTACAGCGATCATGGTGAATCGTTCGGGCAGGATATTGGAATCCTTGTCAAAACAGACTACAGGCACAATGGACAGGGCACCTATTCCCACGATCGTACCTCCGATGCTTCTTGCCCTGGAAAGTTTGGAGCGGTCAATGGGATCTGAAGAAATCACACTTGCCATGGCTCCGAAGGGCATACTGGTTCCTGTATAAAATATGCTGTAAAGTACATACACAATGGCTACCCATGCATGGAGAGCCACTCCCTCAAAAGGCACATTGGAAAAGCAGAGAATACCGGAGAGAGCCAGAGGGATCATAAACAGTTTCACCCATGGCTTAAACTTATCTCCGCTTTTTCCCAGCATCCAGCGGTCGGGAAACGATCCCATGATGGGATCATCAACCGCGTCCCACAGACGCGTCGCCAAAAACATCCCCGCCATCCATCCCGGAGAAATCCCCAGCACATATGTACAGAATGTCAGAAAATAGGCGTCCACAAACAGGTTCACAAAGCTTCCTGCCATATCTCCAAAGACATACCCCACCTGGTCCTTTACCCCAAAGGGACGCGTTGATTGATCGTTCATACTTCCTCCTTGCCGCGGCCTGTAAAAGCTCCGCTTCTGTCTGATGTTATGTGATTGATACATTAAGGATATCATACCATTTTTGCAATTACTATTACAATTATAGCATATAACATTGCAAATACAGACAGAACGAAGTATAGTTATTTCATATCTGATCCTGCCTCATAATCACCGGGCAGGGAATCTGCATTTATATCCGGGAGGGAATCACATTGAAATTATCAGAAGTAGAACGATATCAGGAGTTGCTGTCCGCCCACCTTCGTTCAGAGATCAGCAACGAGGAAGTTCAAAAGGTCATGATCGCCGACGGCAGAATCCTGTCCAATCTCTATCAGGAGATCGAGATGGATTCCTCCATGGTGGACTGCCATGATGATACAAATTACATTCGGGACACGGTACAGCTCCACAGCCATACATTCTATGAGCTTTTATACTACCGCAGCGGGAATGTACAGTATCTGCTGGGAGCCGACCGATACCGGCTGCGGCGGGGAGATATTGTCTTTATCCCTCCCGGCATCAGCCACCGTCCCCTGTATCTGGACCGCCTGACCGAGCCCTATTCCCGCTATGTTATGTGGATTCATCCCGATTTTATCCGATGCATGAAGGAGGCGCTGACATTTACTCCTCTGTCAGAGCCGGCATTTCTCCGCACCCAGGACAGCGGCTGGGGCTATCTGGAACAGTATTTCCGCTCTGCCTGCTGGGAATCCGATGCCCGGCAGGAGGATTTTCATGCCTGTATCTCTTCCATTGCCGTACAGCTTCTGATTCATCTGACCCGTGCCTGCACGCACAGCAGGCCTACGGAACCGCTGACGGAAAAACGTGAGCTGATGGACGAAGTCATTTCCTACATCGAAGATCATTTAGCAGAAAAAATAACTCTGCAGTCGGCGGCCGCCCATTTTTTTGTAAGTACACGAACCATTTCCCGGCTGTTCAGCGACAAAATGGACGTAAGCTTTTACCGCTATGTGACCAAGCGCCGTCTGATCGCTGCCAAATCCCTTATCCTGAGCGGAGAGCCTTTGGAGTCCATCAGCGTCCAGGTGGGCTTTGCCGACTACTCTACCTTTTACCGCGCCTTTAAGCAGGCTTTTTCCATCTCTCCCCGGCAGTTTGAGAAACTGCAGGCCAGACGCTTTGGCTGAAACAGGCCGGCACAGCCCAGACCATCTCTGATCTGAAGCCTGTGTCGGCCTGTTTGTCGTTTTATCTTCTATATGGTTCCGTTATAAACCTTCTGCAGCTGTTCGTCTGTCAGCTCTACATGGTAGAACAGACGGAAGAACTCCTTCACTTCCTGATCTACATCCATGTTCAGATACTCCGGATAAAGCAGACCCGACAGCCAGCGGAGTCCCACAATACGATTGGGGCCCTGGGGACGGTCTACCCAACTGAAAGGAGCATTGGGCGTACCATATACCTTCTTTTCCTGCACAGCCTTTAAGGAGGCGTAATCCGGGTTATTTAACAGAGTCTCGGCGGCAGAGGCTCCGCTTAAATCCGCTTTCGGCTCGCCATTTACAAGAATCACATCCGGGTTCCACGCCAGAAGCTGCTCTGGGGAAATCTGCACCCGTGAGCCGTCTGCTGTCTCTACCTGAGCCACATTGACCGCCTTTACCATATCCAGCGCCTGGCCATGGGCAGAACCGGCCGGAGCCGTCTCCAGGGAATCTTCCCCGTTTCCAAAGTAAACACGTACCCTTTTATCCTCCGGAACATTCATTTGATCAATATCACGTAAGGTCTTTTCCGCATAGATGGCCAGTTCTTCTGCCTCATCCTCCATTCCAAGCAGTTCTCCCAGGAAACGGTACACCTCTGGAGAAGCGGTCAGATCTGCATCTGCTGCCACTACCGGGATCCCCAGACTGTCGGAAAGCTTGTCACAGTCTGAGATGAACTTGTCATTGATCTTCCCCACATTGAGCGCAATGGACGGGCCTGCCGCAATGACCGCCTCATAGTTGATGGCATCTCCCATCCCCAGGTTGGGAAGGGACTGGTATTTTTCCAGAATAATGCTCTTTTCCACTGCATTGAGGTCATAATTCCAGTTAAGAAGCTTGTCCGGGGCCAGGGTATATAGGTAAATGGCTGATACGGAGCCTGCAGAAAACACGGTATCAATCTCAGACGGCACGGTTACTTTGCGCCCCGCCATATCTGTGATCTCCCGTTCTGCGGAGGCCTCCGCTCCCTTTTCTTCCCCTGTGTCCTCACTGGAAGCGCCTGCCTGTGAAATGGCCGTTTCTGTCTGGCTGCCTGCTGCCGCTGTCTCAGAGTTTCCAGCCCGCTGTGAACAGCCCGATATCCCTCCCGCCGCCATGACTGCCGCCATGATAATCGGCAATACACGTTTTGCCAGTCTCATCTTCTTCTCCTCCCTTTTATCTTTCTTTCATGGAACCCTCCATTTTTCATGAAGAATTGACAATCAGATTTTTATGCGTTATATTTTTAGATATCGTACTTTTTTGTAAAATATAACGATAATCAGATCGTAGCATGGGAAAATTCTTTTGTCAAGGGGCGCCCCCCTAAGAGATCACAAAAAATCCAGACAGCCAACCGGGCAGAAAGGCGGAACTATTTATGTATTCAGGGGAACATGAACTTCGGCGGGAAGCATTTTTACGGCGGCGCTATCGGTTTGTCATGGCCGGTATGCTGTTTCTTCTCCTTGCTGCCGTCCTTCTCTCCTTCTGGGTAGGTTACTATCCTCTGTCCCCCTCTCAGGTTGTGAAGGCCTTTCTTTCCCGTTTCGGCTATAAAGGGGAGATTCTGCCTCAGGCGATCACTATTTTCTGGAATATTCGTTTGCCCCGTATCCTCTCTGCTGTCTTTATCGGAGCCTCTCTGGCGGTCGCCGGGTCAACTTATCAGGGAATGTTCCGCAATCCCTTAGTTTCCCCCGATATCCTGGGCGTATCCTCCGGCGCAAGCCTGGGGGCAGCCTTTGCTATCCTCTGCGGCGCTTCCGGCTGGCTGATCCAGCTGGCGGCTTTCACAGGCGGCATCGCGGCAGTGGCGGCCTCTTATCTTATCAGCCGCAGATCTGCCCATTCCCACACTCTGAGCCTTGTGCTCACCGGCTCTATGATTATGGCGCTGTGCAATGCGGGCGTGACTATGATCAAATATGTGGCAGACCCCAACGACGTCCTCCAGCAGATCACCTTCTGGCTCATGGGAAGCCTAACAAAAACAGATACCAGAGCCTTTCTATGGAGTTTCTTTCCCATGGCGGCCGGACTGGCGGCCATCTTTCTTCTTCGCTGGCGCATCAACCTTCTTACGCTGGATGAAGAGGAAGCCAAAAGCCTTGGCATCAATATACGTGCTTACCGGCTTATCTTTATCGCAGCCTCCACCCTGTTAAGCGCAGCCTCCGTCTGTCTGGGGGGCCTCATCGGCTGGGTGGGACTGATGATCCCCCACATGGCCCGCAGACTGGCAGGGGCGGACTATGGACGGCTGATTCCCGCCAGCGCCATGCTGGGAGCCGGATACCTGGTTCTGATGGACGATCTGGCCCGCTCTCTTCTGTCAATGGAGCTTCCCTTAGGGGTGGTTACCTCCATTATGGGAGCGCCCTTTTTTGTATCTCTTATCATCCAGAGAAAGGAGTAGTGCGGATATGCTTTTACAGCTGCAGAATGTTTCCGGCGGTTATGGAAATAAAGATGTGGTAAAAAATGTAAGCTGTCATGCCCATGAGGGCGAGATTCTCTGTCTGGCCGGCCCCAATGGCTGCGGAAAAACCACTCTGTTCCGCCTGATCTTAGGCTCCCTCCCTCTGTCCGGCGGTCATATTTTCATCGATGGACAGGAGCTTTCAGAGCTTTCTCCCAGACAGCTTGCTGGCCGGATCGCCTACATTCCCCAATACCACACGCCAATCTTTGCCTACACGGCTCTGGATGTGGTGCTTATGGGCCGGGCCTCCCATTTCTCCGCTTTTGACGCCCCAAAGGCTGTAGACCGTGAAGCCGCCTTTCAGGCGCTTGAAACGGTAAATGCCCTGGAGCTTGTAAATCAGTCCTATACCGCCCTCAGCGGCGGCCAGCGCCAGCTGATACTCATCGCCCGCGCTATCTGTCAGTCCGCAAAGATCTTTGTAATGGACGAACCGGCGGCAAACCTGGACTACGCAAATCAACAGCTTCTCATGGAGGTCGTAACCGGTCTGGCAAAAAAAGGCTACTGCATTGTCATGTCCACCCACAGCCCGGAGCATCCCGCCTCCATCGGAAGCCGTGTGCTGATGATGAAGGATGGCTCCGTAGCTGCCTTTGGCCCGCCCGCCAGTGTGATCACACCTGAAAATCTGGAGCGGGTTTACGGCATTGAGATGGATGTGGTTGCCATCCGCGACCGCTATGGCTGCTCCCGTACCATCTGCCTGCCGGTCAGGCCTCCGTCCGGCAGGGAATCCAACGGCTTATAAAACAGACACAAGGAGATTTTTATCATGGCGCGCCACATATTTTTGACCGGCCAAAAACAGGTGGGAAAATCCACGCTGTTAAAGAAGGTTCTGAAACAGTTTCATGGGGAAGTGGGCGGTTTTTTCACCCTTCGGACCGATTCATTCTTAAAAACAGCCTACTCCGTCCATCTGCTTTCTGCAGAGGCCGGCGCTGAACCGGACGATACGAATCTTCTATTTCTATGCAGGCCCCAGGGACAATGTGCCTCTTCGTCCTCTGATCCATCCAGAAACGACGAAACGCCCAGACGGTTTGACCGCCTGGGCTGCAATGTTCTTTCTGCTGCTTCTTCAAAGGATCTGATCGTTATGGATGAACTGGGGCCTCATGAGGGCAGTGCCTCTCTCTTTCGCCAGGCAGTCCTTGATACTCTAAACGGAACCGTTCCTGTTTTTGGCGTACTTCAGGCTGCTGACTCGGATTTTTTAGAAGAAATCGCTTCCCATCCTGAGGTACTCGTACTGCAGGTTACAGAAGAAAACAGGGACGATCCTGAGCTTTTAGGAAAAATCTGCTCCTTTTTGCCGCGGCGATTGTGACAGACTATCTTACCGCCGCAAACGCCTCCTCCAAATCCTCGATAATATCGTCAATATGCTCCGTTCCTATAGACAGCCGGATGGTGTTTGGCTTAATTCCCTGCTCTGCCAGTTCTTCCTCTGTCAGCTGGGCGTGTGTGGTAGAAGCCGGATGGATCACCAGCGATTTCACATCTGCCACATTTGCCAGCAGAGAAAACAGCTGCAGATGATCAATAAAGTCCTTTGCTTTCCTGTCATCTCCCTTGATCTCAAAGGTAAAAATGGATCCGCCTCCATTTGGAAAATACTTTTTATACAGACTCTGCTGCTTTGGATCCTGGGATACGGACGGATGGTGAACCCGCTCTACCTGGGGATGGCGGCTTAGATATTCCGCCACCTTAAGGGCATTGTCCACATGGCGCTCTACCCGCAGAGACAGTGTTTCCAGACCCTGAAGGAATAAAAAGGCGTGGAAGGGCGACAGCGTTGCGCCTGTATCCCGCAGAAGAATCGCCCGAATCTTGGTTACAAAGGCCGCGGGGCCGGCTGCTTTGGTAAAGCTGATGCCGTGATAGCTTGGATTAGGTTCTGTAAGAGATGGGAATTTCCCGCTTTCCTCCCAGTCAAACTTCCCGCCGTCCACAATCACTCCGCCGATGGTGGTACCGTGACCGCCGATAAATTTTGTAGCAGAATGCACTACAATATCCGCTCCATGCTCAATGGGCCGCACCAGATATGGGGTCGCAAAGGTGTTGTCTACCACAAGGGGGATCTTATGGGTGTGTGCAATCTCTGCCAGCCGTTCAATATCCACCACATCGGAATTGGGATTTCCCAGAGTCTCCACATGAATGGCCTTGGTATTCTCTTTAATGGCCGCCTCTACTGCCTCATAGTCAAAGGGATCCACAAAAGAGGTGGTGATCCCGTATTCCGGCAGCGTATGGGCAAACAGGTTATAGGTACCTCCGTAAATATTCTTTGCCGCCACAATATGGTCCCCGGCGTGTGCCAGGTTCTGGAATGTATAGGCAATTGCGGCTGCTCCGGATGCCACTGCCAGAGCGGCCGCTCCGCCCTCCAAGGCCGCGATACGCTTTTCAAACACATCCTCTGTGGGATTGGTAAGACGCCCATAAATGTTTCCCGCATCCCTTAAGCCAAACCGTGCCGCCGCGTGATCACAGTTTTTAAACACATAGGAAGACGTCTGATAAATAGGCACCGCCCTTGCATCTGTGGCCGGATCCGGCTGCTCCTGTCCTACATGAAGCTGTAATGTCTCAAATCGAAAGTCTCTCTTCTTAGGGTTCTTCTCTGCCATTTTCATGTCCTCCTCATATCTCCTGCTTCTGGAAACCGTTCCTGCGTGGGGCCTGACGGTTTGCTCTTGCTGCTGTCAAATGATAGGAAAATCATATCATGGTATTCTGCTTTCGTCTAATATACAAAAAAATGAGCCAGTTATAGTTTTTTCCTATAACCAGCTCTTTCATTACTGTACTGTGCGGTATTTGCCGATCTCCTCCAGATACCTCTGCCCCGGCACGCTGACGGCGCTTCCCCTGCGGCAGATATAGCCGATGGTCATTGTTTCCTCCGGGGATGCCTTCCCTCTTTTCAATGGAACGGCGCAGTAGTCAGATCCGTTTAATTCCTCGCAGATGATCCCTGAGCAAAGCGTATAACCGTTGAGTCCCCTCATAAGATTCAGCATTGTGGCCCGATCATTGGCGCGGATCAGCTGCTTATATTCATATGTGCTTAAGACTTCCTCTGCAAAGTAAAAGGAGTTGTATTTCCCCTGGTCAAAAGCCAGACAGGGATAGCCCTCCAGCTCCTTCAGCCCGATCGACGGACATTCTGCCAGCGGATGCCCCTTCCAGATATATACATAGATCCCGCAGTCAAACAAAGGGTGAAATTCCAGGCCATTCTCTTTAAACAGCTTTGTCAGCACCTTGCGGTTAAAGTCATTGAGATACAGAATCCCGATCTCGCTCCTGCCGTCCTTTACATTCTCCATTACTTCCCATGTTCTGGTTTCATGAACCTCAAATTCATATTCCTCCATACCGAACTGACGAACCATCTCTACGAACGCATGAACCGCAAAGGAATAGTGCTGCATGGACACGCTGAATTTCCGTCGGATATTCTTTTTTTCAATGTATCTGGATTCCAGCAGCCGGTACTGCTCTGTGACCTGCCTTGCGTAGCCCAAAAACTCCTCGCCCTCCGGCGTCGCCAAAACGCCACGGCTGGTTCGTTTAAACAGCTCGATCCCAATCTCCTGCTCCAGTTCCCGGATGGATGCCGACAGGCTGGGCTGGGCGATAAACAGGCTGCGGGCCGCTTCATTCATAGAACCAGTGTCTGCTACCGCAATAGCATATTTCATCTGTGTCAGTGTCATGGAAATGATTCTCCCTTTTTAGATTCCCCTTGCAATCATTTTCCGGAAGGGGCCGCTGATCACCACCGCGATCACCGTAATCACAATATCCTTGGGAATAAAAGCAACCAGGGAATATGCAAATACAGCGCCCAGTGTCATATCCCCTGACAGCGCCGCCCACTGCAGACCGCCGATGATCTCCACTGCCGCAAGGCCCACAAGAGCCAGAAGAATCCTTGCTCCCAGATCTGCCTTCTTGCTTTTAAGTCCCGGCTGTATACCGCAGAGGGCCGCCATAATCGGCCAGGCCCAGATATAACCTCCCGTCAGCCCCACCAAAGACTTTATGCCGCCGCCAAAATTGGCAAATACCGGAAGGCCCACGGCTCCGATCAGGATATATACAAGCATGGAGCAAAGGCCCAGCCGCCAGCCAAGCACAGCTCCCACTAAAGCTACTCCAAAGACCTGGATCGTCACAGGGACTCCTGTGGGCATTGGGATAGAAAGCTGGGAAATAACAGCCATGACCGCTGCGAACATTCCCGCCAGAACCATTTCCCTGGTGGTAAATAATGAGGCTGCCCCGGCCTTTTTCGCCGGATTGGAAGAAACTGGGTTCATAATCATACACTCCTTTGCACTTAGTCCTTTCCTGATGCTCCGTCACAGGGCGCCGGAACAGGAATCGTTACCAATCTGTTGATTTACAAAGAATGGTATATCACAGGGCGCAGAAATTGTCAACTTATTTTATTTTAAAGTTGACAATTCTCTTCAGTCATTACATGGCAGGCCGCTGTGGTAGGAATAATTCCCCAGCTCTGACAAAAGCCGCTCAAACGCCGCAGGACGCAGTACCTTAGACCCTTCTATGATATCATTTATCATATAAAAAACCGTGCTGAGCTTGGCAAGGCACCGGCGCAGCAGGTCAGGCACTGACGCATTGGAAGCAAGGCTTTTATTCCATGGATTGCACCAGATCTCATGGCGCAGGTTCAGGCTCCAGACCGGATCCTCCACCACGTCTGTTACCATCTTGCTGGAAGCCACGGGATTTTTAAGAAACAGGGACTCAAAAAACTCGATCCGCTCCTTTTTGCGGCTGTTGGGATCTGCCAGGGTACGGCAGCCAAAACGGAGGGCCAGGATTGAACGGTGCACCATCCCGGCAGTGACCTGGTAATGGTTCTTGCTGCTTAAGGGATAAAAGGCATCATTGATACAGGCCGAGAGGAAGGATGAAATAAACTGTGTCTCCATACCGTTTAAGCAGATGGTGGCTGCCTGATTAAACTGGGACGGCTTTTTCTTTTTATATTTCTTTAAAAGCAGCGCGTCAATGTCATTCTCCAGCTTGGCATGAAGCCCATGGTAGTAGCCTCCGGGGTTCTGGATATCGTAGCCGATCCGCCCGTAGACGTAGGGATGGCAGATGGAATCCCCAACGTAGTGGCAGATAAAACCGCAGAGAAACGCCATCCCCTCTTCCTTCTGCTGCTTAGACTGGATTCGTGAAAGACGGTCAAAAGCGCAGCGAAAAAAATCATTTACATGATGCTCATGCATATACGAGCCTACATTTCGATGATCTCTGTAGCGCAGAATGGGAAAATTATAAAAAAACATATCCGGCCCCTGGAGGCCCAGCTGATAGAGCCATCGATATTTTGTAATAACAAATTTCAGATAGTTCTGCGGAAGGTCGTTATATGCTTTCATTCCTAATATATAATGGGTAGTAAAGCCCGGCATAGGACACCTCTTTTCTCCTGCCCCAGGCAGTGATTGTTTTTGCTCATTTTATCATATTTTACACGGAAATGCGAGGAGCAATTCGCAAAATGGCAGGGCAGCTCCATCCCTTAAATGATGCTCCATACTTCCTTAGCATACTTTTCGGTTCACCAGAATAGACAATATAGAGCAGCCTGCAGAAAGCAGGCGTTTGCTTTTCAGGTCAGGAGGATGTTTATGAAATGGTTAGAGCAGGCTCACCGGATGGTCTGGGGGCCATGGACCCTGGGTATTTTTCTGGGTACAGGTCTTTTTCTTACGGTAAAATGCCGTTTTTTCCAGTTCAGAGGTTTTTTCTTCTGGTGGCGTTCCACCGTGGGAAGCCTGTTTAAAAGCCAGGATAATGACCCCTGTAAAAAAACGCAGAAAAATCCCCCGCACAGCCGGGAAACCATCAGCCAGTTTCAGTCGGTGTGCACTGCTCTGGCGGCCACGGTAGGCACGGGAAACATCGCCGGGGTAGCCACCGCCCTTACCGCCGGCGGGCCAGGCGCTCTGTTCTGGATGTGGGTATCCGCTTTTATCGGGATGATCACTGCCTATGCAGAAACCAGCTTAGGGATCCGCTACCGCTGCCGGGACGCTGCCGGACGCTTCGTCTGCGGCCCCTTTTTATATATGGAGAGAGGGCTGAATGTACCTTTTTTAGGAATCCTTTACAGCTTTCTCTGCCTGATGTGTTCCCTCGGCATGGGAAGCATGGTTCAGGCCAATTCCGCCGTCTCTGCCGTCTCCTTTACCTGGAAGCTTCCGCTGTGGCTTGCGGGCCTTATATTTGCCATTCTCACCGCAGCCGTGATCCGCGGGGGAATCGGACGAATCGGTCATGTGGCGGAGCGCATGGTTCCTGCAGCGGCAGGGATCTATATTATTTTTTCCCTTATTGTGATTCTCTCCTGCCTTCCTGTCCTTCCTCAGGTCATAAAGCACATTCTTTCGTCTGCTTTTGAGTTTAAAGCTGCGGCCGGAGGGACAGCGGGTTTTGCTGTCAGCCGCAGCCTGCGCTATGGCATCGCAAGAGGTGTGTTTTCCAACGAAGCCGGTCTTGGAACTCTGGCCATCCTCCACGGCCCTGCCGAACACACAACGCCTCATGAACAGGGTATGTGGGCCATGTTTGAAGTGTTCTTTGACACGGTGATCCTCTGCACTCTTACAGCCCTTGTGATCCTCTGCATAACGGAAACCGGAGGTTTGGGGCTGGAGGCAATCCCCTATCAGGGTTCTGCCCTGGCCGCCTGGGCCTTTAAAAGCCGTCTGGGACCTGGGGGAGAGTATCTGATCAGCGCCTCCATCGCCGTCTTTGCCTTTGCCACCGTTATCGCCTGGTTTTACCTTGGAAAACAGGCTGCGGCTTATCTCAGTTCCCGCCGTTGCCTTCCCGGCCTGTTTGCAGACTGGCTCTATCCCATCCTCTTTTTAACCGCCGTAGCCGCCGGAAGCCTGATCCGCTCCGAATCAGTCTGGCTCTTCTCCGACCTGTGGAACGGCCTCATGGCCTTTCCCAACCTCACTGCCCTGCTGTTTTTATCCGGTGAAATCTCCCTTCCCGCAGGATGGCGCCATCCTGCATCCGGCGATTAAACAAAAGAGCCTCCAAAACGCATCCAATAACAGAAAAAACGCATCACCTGGCGATGATACGTTCTTCCCGGAAAAAAGTATTATTAAAAGGGAGGAGAGCTGATAATTACTTATCAGCTCGAGTATTATGAAAAAAATCTTGTAAGCATATTGGGGATAGATGACTTCTTGTCTCTCATCTATGGTTAAAGTATACCCGCCAAAGATGAAGAAAAGATGTTCATTGTGTAAAAGCTTTTTGAATGATTTATGAACAGAATATGAATGAGCAAACAGACTCTACTCAATCACCTGATCCCCGTCCTTTGTGCAGAAGTAGGTCTTTACTCCAAGCCGTACCATCCAGTTTCGGGTCTCCTGGGTTTTCCAGGAGCCGCTGCCTGCACCGCCGCCATTATCATTATCCCACAGCCACTGTGGAGTAGGCCAGAGGCAGACCGAAGGACGCAGCGCCTTGTAGACCTCGTAGTCCACACCGTTCTGGCCATGGTGGGCCATCTGAACCATGGTGCACTTTAATGCCCCCAGATCCACGTTTGCCATCAGGTTTTCACCTCCGGCACTGGCCATGTCGCCCAGAAACACCACATTAGTTCCGTTTAAGGATACCAGATATGCCACGCTGCTGTTGTTTACAAAGTCATTACTTGCCTTAAAGGCCTGATTCAGAACCTGAATCTTTGCAGGCCCCGCATCAATTACCTGACCCGCCGTAATATCGCCGTGAAGGACTGAAGGGGATACCTTTGCAAATCCCTCTTTTAAATAGGATACCATCGCTGCCACCTGGGCATCCTTTTCCTGATACCAGCTGTCCTCCAGGAAGGAATAGTAAATGCCGTCAATGGTGATCTCCGTGCTGTGGTTGTGAAGAATATCCGCCAGAGCGCCCACATGGTCGGAATCGGGATGAGTGATCAGCCAGGCCGCCACATGGCCGCCCTTCTGTTTGATCTGATCCAGAACATAGGCACTGTTTTCCTTCCAGCCGCCGTCCACTACAATGAGCCCGCCGGCTCCGTTTTCAATGATCACTGCCAGCTGCTGAGCTTTGGTGTCATGGTTTGCCAGCATGGTCAGCCGCCCTGCTCCAAAATAGGAGGACGAATCCGTCACAGGGGTGGAAACCGAACCAAAGGCTGCCGTCACCGCAGGGCTGCTTTGTACGGCCTGATCCGAACCGCCTTCTGTCTGGGAGCTGCTGATTACGATCTTTGAAGGTGAATTTAATGACTGCGCGCCAAAGCTGGTGAAACTCCCCTCTCCGGCTGTCATCAGCAGCAGGGCAGCCATCATGCCGGCAGCACAGCGTTTCCAATATCGGTCGATCCTTGTCATGGCTTATGCCTCCTTACTGTTTTACAGGTTCAAGCGCTCTGCGGTCTCCTGCTTTTAACGTGTCATTGATAATATAAGCGGACGTATCTCCCTCCTGATCATATGGGAATACCTGTACCAGGGCGTCATGCTCATCAAAAAAGCTTCCGTAGCTTGTGGTATAGCCGTCACTGTTCTCCTCCGGAGCCGTATAGTAAAAATTCTGGGTAGACACAGAGGTTCCGATGGTAGCCAGCACATCCTGGGCATAAGCTACAGCTACATCCGCTGTCGTCTGATGAGACACCGGCAGAAGGACGGTCAGCACTCCGGTACTGTCATCATAGCGTACATCCAAATCCATTACATAGTCAGCAAAAGGGCCATACGGCTCCAGGTACTGATCCCGTAAATCCTCTCTTACCTCAGTCCAGTCGATCTTGATATCTTCATTGATCTCTGTATCCGGCTGTCCATCCTCCGCTCTTGTACCGCCCTCCGGTGATACAATATTGCTCTTGGTGCATCCGCTTAAAAGGGATACGGCAGCCAGAAGGACCAGAGACATCTTTTTCCAGTTAAACATTTCAAAAACCTCCTTTGATTATAACGTTACTATTATAACGGACAAACGGAATTTTTAACAGACTTTTTTTCTTACAAAATTGTTACACCCACGAATATATCTTCTGTATGCCATCCCATATCTTTTGAAAAATCCCTCTTGCAATTTTCATGTTTCAATGGTATCATGTTCAATATATTTATATTTTAATTATTTTTGAACAAAAAGGAGGCTGTCATTTTGAATACCAACCATAAAATCCGCTCGATGAAAAACGAGCTTTTCAAAGAACTGGACTGGACATCCACTCTTGTCCCCTTTATTTGTATCGCGCTGCTTTGCGTCCTGTTTGTCCTTTTTCCGGAAGGCTCCTCTGCCTTCTTAAATTCCATCCGGTTCTTTCTGGGAGACCGGTTCGGAAGTTTCTATCTGTTAATGGGCCTGGGCGCTCTGATCTGTTCCCTCTACGCCGCATTTTCCCGTTTTGGCTCTATCCGCCTGGGAGACCTTGAAAAGCCTCAGTACACGAACCTGCAGTGGGGATCTATGATGTTTACCGCCGGGCTGGCTGCGGATATTCTCTTTTACTCCCTCTGTGAATGGATGCTTTATGCCGATGAGCCCCATATTTCCGATATGGGAACGGTTCAGGACTGGGCTTCTGTATATCCTCTCTTTCACTGGGGCCCTATCCCCTGGAGCTTTTATATCATCCTGGCTGTGGCCTTCGGCTTCATGCTCCATGTACGTCGGCGCAGCCGCCAGAAATACTCGGAAGCCTGCCGTCCCCTTCTTGGAAAAAAGGTAGACGGACCCCTGGGACGGCTCATTGACCTGACTGCGGTATTTGCCCTTTTAGCAGGTACGGCCACGACCTTCTCCCTGGCTACTCCCCTGCTGTCCATGGCTTTAAGCCGTGTATTCCACCTGCCTGAGACACCGGCTCTTACCATCGCTATCCTGGTGGTAATCTGTGCTGTATACACCCTGGCCGTATACTTTGGGATGAAGGGCGTAGCGCGGCTGGCCTCCTCCTGCGTGGCTCTTTTCTTCCTTCTTCTGGCTTACTTTCTGCTGGGGGGCGGCGAGGCCCAGTACATCATCGAAACCGGCATCAGTGCCATCGGAAACCTGACCCAGAACTTTATCTCCATGGCTACCTGGACAGATGCCCTGCGCACCTCCTCATTTCCCCAAAACTGGACGATCTTCTACTGGGCATACTGGATGGTATGGTGTGTGGCTACTCCATTTTTCATCGGTTCCATCAGCAAAGGCCGTACCATCCGCCAGACAGTTCTGGGAGGCTATTTCTTCGGACTGTCCGGCACCTTTACCTCCTTTATCATCCTTGGAAATTACGGCCTTTCCCTGCAGATGCACGGGAAGGCAGACCTGATGGCCATTTACAGGCAGTCCCAGGATCTTTATACTGCTATTATGGCGATTTTTGATACCATGCCTGCCGCTAAGGCCGGCCTTCTCCTTCTGGCGCTCACCATGATTGCCTTTTACGCTACGACCTTTGACGCACTGACCATGGTGGCTGCGTCCTACTCCTGCCGTTCCTCACAGGAACAGAAGGAACCCGGACGCTTTATTAAGCTGTTCTGGGCTATTACCTTAATGCTGCTCCCCATTGCGCTGATCTTTTCAGAAAAGTCCATGAACAATCTTCAGACCGTGTCCATCATTGCGGCCTTTCCCATTGGATTTATCATCATTCTCATCGTATGGAGCTTCTTTAAAGACGCAGGCGCTTACCTGAACGAACATAAATAGGATCCGTACAACTGCAAACAGGAGGCCCGGTCATCCGGCCTCCTGTTATTCTGTACTGTGCATGAAACGTTACACTTCCTTATCCGTTGGTATCCTTCCAGAGGATCGTATGTATACGGCTTTCTGCTGCATTCTCATCGCTCCCCTTAAAGCAGAACGTCAGAAATCCCCACATATTCAGCCTCTTCATCTCATCATAGCGCTTTAAATTTGCTGTCGTATTATCATTGGTCACAAAGATGTCACAATCAAACTGATTCGCCGTCTGAATCAGGTAAGAAATCGGAATGGGGTTGCACCCTCCCTTTCTTATGTCCATACGCCGTGTTACCATAGGCTCACCTCGATTCACCAAAAACAAAAACGCAGGTTATATTCCTCCTTTAAACTATGATATATTCCCCTTTCCGGTTATATATGATACCGGCCTCAAAGGATAAATCCCCCGGCGCAGGCTTACCCGCGAAGCAAAATACCCTTTGACCTTAACATCATAATATCACCCTGTCACAATAAATTCAATGTATAAATCACTATTTTTGTGCATTTTTAAAGATCCCGGAAACAGGCTGTACGTTTCCGGGATCTGTTTTTGTCTAAATTACAGATTCTGATATTTGAGATCACTCAACCGATACCGCCACGCCGGCAACGGCCCAGTTATAGTTCTGAATCGCCTGCTGCAGATCCAGATCCGCGCACCGGTAACCCGACTCTGCGGTCAGCCATGCCAGTTCCTGCTGGAGATACTGGATCTGGCTCAGGCTTCCGTTCTGTTTCTGGATCTGAGCCGCGCTCCAGGCCATTTTCCCGTTTTCATAGGCCGTTTTGGCCGACTCGTAGGCAGACTGCTTTTCCAGTATCTGGTCATACAGGGCCTGAATATCCGAGCGAACTGTATTTTCTGAATATTCCACATTTCTCAGCCGATTCTCCGTCTGGGTCGTGGTCTTTGTCGTCCGGGACTGAAAATCCGTCATTCCGCCGCCGGTGGAGCTTCGCAGGCTGATCAGGCTATAGTTGTTGTTTACAGCCCTCTCCTTGTCTGCATTTACGTCAATGGAATCAATGACCGATGGGTCGGCTGCAGGGACGGTGCCAAAGGCGACTTCGAGTGCAGGATCATAACCGGTAAAGCTGCACAGGAGTTTTCTGATCTGCTCTATTCCCGCATCCAGGCTGCTTAGCTGGGACTGGGATGAAGAAAGGGAGGCAGCGGCCGAGAGGACGTCTCCGTCTACAGCCATGCCCTGAGCCTGCATGGTATCCTGAAGGCTTTTTGCTGTCTGAGCCAGTTCTACGCCCTTGGCCGCCATGGCCCGTTTGGACTGCAGCTGCTCATACTGATTCATCATGGACTGGACATTCATAATCAGCGCATTGGCCTGACGGTCTACCTGACGCTCTGTAGTGGAGGTTTTCTTTAAGGTCTGTCCCATCATGGATGCTGCGTTTCTCATCTGTCTGGCTGTCTTGCGCAGCGCCTTGGCGGTAGCCTGGGAAACCATCTGATCCATTCCTGTCTGCTCCTTGGCCATATCCTCGGCCGCATCCGCCTGGGAGATGAGATCATCGGCCATAACCCGCTCATTGACTGCAATATCCGCCTGATCGTTTACCATCCCCTTTGCCATATCATAGGCGCTTTTTATGGGTGCGTAATAATTCTTTACACGGCCCTCGATCTCATCATAATCCAACTGTCCATCCTGAAGCCGCTGTTCCTCCTGGGTATAGGCCTGATCCGGCTGATTTGTATCCGCCAGAACGTTGAACGGCCCTGCGGCAGCCAGCAAAAGGCTCAAAGATGCGGCGGCACTCCGCCTGATAAACGCTGTTTTCATCTTACATTTCTCCTTTTATGAATAGGGTTCTCCTCAACACTCAAACCTATGCCGCGTGGTCAGTTGGAGGTGGTCAGTCCCTTTACGTTCCAGTCATATCCCTCCAGCGCCAGAAGAAGCTGGAGTTTCTTGGTGTTTACGTCATTTTCCGCTGCCGTGCAGGCATTGGAGGCCGTCTGATACTGAAGGCTGGTGCTCTGTCCCGCTGCCAGACTCGCAGCCGCCTTGCTTAAATCAGACTGAGCTACTGCCAGCTGGGACTGAGCGGCATTTAAAGCGTCTCTTGCCGTAAGGACGGTATTGTACTGGGTCTTTAAGGAACGCACTGCCGTATCCTTCGCATTCTGGATGGCAGCCTGGTTAGACTCAATCAGGTCCTGACTGGTGAGGTTCCCTGCCTTTTTCTCATAATATTTCACATCATAGTTATTGGAAACAGCCGTCTGGGCGTCTGCATCAGGATCCAGGCTGTCAATCCGGGACAGATCCGGCTCCGGAACGGAACGGATCTCCGGCTGGGCATCCGCACTCCAGCCAAGCATAAGACACAGGTTTCTGTGTACGTTTTCCTGGCTCTTTTTCGCCGATAAAATGGCTGTATCCTGATCCTGCAGGCTCTTTTTAGCCGTAAGCACATCCATCTGGGTAGCCATTCCGGCAGCTGCCTGGGCCTGGGTAAATTCATACTGAGTCTGAAGAAGGTTTCTGGAATTTTCCAGATCCGTAATGTTGTACCGGGCCTGCTCTAACGAGATCATCATCTGCTGGGCCTGGTAAGCCAGCTTAGCCTCCTGCTGATCATACTGGATCTTTTCCATATCCGCATCCTGATAATTATTATCCGCCGACTTGGTGAGCAGGCCGGCAGAGAAACGCAGAGACGCCCAGGTCACATCATCATCGGCGGCATCCGCCTGATCCCAGATATCATCAATATCGCTCATATACTGGTCATATACATCATTTAGATCCTTCCCCTTCTGATCCTTATAGGCAGAGCGGTTGCTGCGGACCGTAGGGTTATATTCATGGATCAGGTCTGCCAGCTCGCCGTACTCCATCACATTATCTCTGAGAGAAGCCCATTTATCCGCCGTATAGGCAAATTCCGGGCTGAGATCCTTATTATAATCCGGGGCGGGCGCTTCCGGCGCCTGATAGGTATTATCATCCGGGCTGTTAGCTGCAGCCAGCGCATTCATTGGAAAAGACACAGCTAAAAGAGCCGCTGTCATGGCTGCCATACGGCGGGGGGGGTCTACTTTTTTTTTTGAGACGCTGGCTGCCATACGGCGGCCGGCTATCATTCTGTTCCTGTTTTTCATGGTGTTCTCTCCTCTTTTTCTGAAACTGAGTATACTCTTGTACACATAGACCGTCATGGGACATTCATTTTGCCGCCTGCATACCGCAGACGCCCTTTTCCAAAATCCTCATCTCCATCTCCGTAGCTGCCAGGATGCTGTTCATCTCCTGGGGTTTGCGGCAGTAAAGGCTCATGGACTTGACGCATACCATGGCAGCTACGTCCATACCGCACATCAGCGTCTCAAAACTCATGGGATAGCGCTCCCTGTCCATCCGGTCATACATCTCTTTTATAAACGCCCGATAGGGCTCTTCTTTCATCATAAATCCCCGCAGGCCAAAGATCTGATTCTGATTGGCCACGCTGATATCGGCCAGAAGGTTCTGATGGATCTTATAAATGATCTGATCCGTGCCCTTCTCCATCCACTCCCGCAGCATCTGGATACATACTGCAAAGGGGCTGCCCATCTCGTCCAGCAGGGCCATCGCCCTTTCTCTGAACTGCTCTCTGACGCCCCGCAGCATATAACGCAGCAGATCGTCTTTATCCTCAAAATATGTATAAAAACTGCCTCTGGAAATGTCCGCCTCTTTTATGATCTGGTTAATGGATGCGGCAGAATAGGGAACCCGTGAAAATTCATGGGCTGCCGCTTTCAGAATAAGCTGCCTCTTTTCCTCCTTTAATTTGAAGAATCGCTGGGTTGGCATGAAACGCAAAGCCTCCTTGGATGATGAGAATATATTACTCTTCTGTATATTTGTGACAACGTGTCACTTTCAAAAGTATATACACCTGACGAAGAAAAATCAATAAAAGAATTATTAAATTTCTGGAAATAATTTTCCCCCATGTCCCCAGACCCATAAGCCTTCACTGACCGCCGGTACGTATTTTTATCGAGTTTTTGTCCAAATATACTTGACTTTTAATGTAAAGCTTACTATACTCAGTATGTAAAACAAACTTTACTTGCTTCATATAACAAAAAGGATGTGACCGTACCATATGGAAAATCGAATCCAGGAGCTGCGCAGGGGCAGACGTATCCGTCAGGAGGATCTGGCGGAGGCCGTCGGCGTTACAAGACAGACCATCATTTCACTGGAAAACGGCAGATACAATGCCTCACTGGGACTGGCTCACCGGATCGCCCGATATTTCGGACAGAGTATCGAAGAAATTTTTATCTTTGAAGATGAGGAGGAATAAGTATGGAAATGAACAACAACAGCGCGAACCGAAGCTGCGATCCCTTTATAAGGCGCTGCCGTCTGCGAATCGGCGCAGGGATCTTAGCCGTTCTTTTGGGAGCAGCCGCCTCAGGCACCGCCATGGCCGGCATTTATGAAGCCTTTCCTCTTCTCTGCCCTGAGCCGCAAGCCCGCAGCTTTCTGTTTTGCTTTTACCAGGGAACCGGAATCGGGCTGATTCTGGCCGGAATCCTGCAGATTGTGCGAAACAGAAGCTTTTTAAAGAATCCGGAGCGGATGAAGAAACGAAAAATCCGGGAAATGGATGAACGGGTGCGCACCATCGGCACACGCTCCTGGGCCTACGCGGGATATTCCCTGTTCCTGCTTCTCTATGCTGGAATCCTGGTATCCGGCTTTGTAAGCATAACGGCAGTTCGGCTTCTGTTGTGCGTGATGGCAGCATTTGCAGCCCTGCTTGGGATATGGAGAGTAATCCTGGGACAAAAGATGTGAGTTTGAGATGCATACGGCAGGCGCTGCTGCCCGCCAAAAAACAGAGCGCCGCAGATAAACGTCATGGATCATGACCTGTTTTGCGGCGCTCCCCCTTTATATTTTTCATTCTGTTTCTTCCGGCACTGCTTCTGAATCATCCGTTTCCGGCGGTTTAATATTCCTCGTCTCCCTCACAATATACACCGGCCTGTCCTTCAGTTCCGTAAAAAGGATGGCGATATACTCCCCGATGATGCCGATCAGCAGAAACATCATGGCAAACATAAAGCAGATGAGCACCACGATGGTTGCATACCCGCTGGGCGCTCCCTGGCGGGTGAAAAGGGTGTAGATCAGCACTATCAGTCCGGCTGCCCCGGAAAGCACACCGGCGTAGATCCCCAGTTTCAAGGGCATATTGGAAAAGCAAAGAATGGTATTGACAGAGAAAATAAACAGTTTTTTTATACTGTACTTGCTTTCCCCGGCCACCCGCGTTCCAGCCTCGTACTCAAGGGTCGTCTTTTTAAATCCCACATTCTGAACATATCCCCTCAGAAAACGGACTTTTTCCCGGTAGCTCTTCTTTAACACCTCAGCCACCGGACGGGTGACGGCGAAAAAGTCAGAAGCATTCGGCTCAAAATGCACATCGGAAATGCAGTTGATCAGCCAGTAAAAAGCCGCGCTGGTTACGTTTTTAAGCACACCGGCACTTGCGTTTCTGGTTCTTACCATGCTGATGACTTCGTATCCTTTTTCCAGCGTTTCCACGATCTTTGGCAGACATTCCGGCGGATGCTGGAGATCTGCATCCATGCAGACGACTGCATCCCCGCTGCTGTAATCCAGCCCCGCAATCATAGCCGCCTCATGGCCGAAATTCCTTGAAAAGCTGACTGCCTTAACCTTTCTGTCGGCCTCTGCCAGCTCTTTTATAATGGAAAAGCTTTCATCGGCACTGCCGTCATTTACAAAGATCAGCTCATAATCCCAGGACAGAGTATCCAGTACCCCTTTCATCTCCCGGTAACATTCCCTCAGGCCTTTTTCCTCATTGTACACAGACACCACCACAGAAAGGGTCTTTTTTGTCAGGTTCATTTTCTGTTCGCTCAAAGGATGCTTCTCCTTCTATTTTCTATAACAATGCCCTCCGGCTCCCGGAGGGCAGAATCAGACGGGAATTTTCAGCTCCCCTGTAGTTTCCAGATCAGCTGTCAAATACCTGAATCTGCTGGCTGGAATGGGTAGGAACCCTCTTATCCTCCGGCGGCAGCTGCATATAGTCGCCGTAAACCTCCCTAAGCACCGGATCCCAGCCCCTTGGAATCATCAGCATCGTATCCTCAAAGGGGGCGTCCTCTACCTGGGTGCACCAGTCATCCTCCAGTGTCACATAGAGGTAATCCGGCTGGTAATTGCTGTAATACCACCGTGTCCCCCGGCTTTTTCTGTCTTTAAGAGCCGCCTTTTTCTGCATGGCCATGATCCATTTTAAGGGAATCCCTTTCCCGGCCGCTGCCAGTCCCCCCACAAAGATCTTATGGAGCAGGCTGTACCTGCTGTAATCCAGATCATGGCGGTGACCCATGGCCAGTCCGTAGATAGCCTTGTGTATGAAACGGGTCAGACTGGCCGCCGCTTTTCCTTCCGGCAGTTTATCCAGGATAAACAGGTCTACCCAGAGATGGTTCAGCTTTCCCTCGTAGTAGTCCATCCGGTCGCTTTCCGGGTGAACCTGACTGTTTTTATAAATAATCCTTGGGGTAAAGTCAAAGAACGCCCGTCCGCCCCGGTAGCTGTCCGGCTCCAGAAACTCCATAGTGTCGGGCAGTTCTCTCTGCAGGACCTTTTTTAACGCCTCATACTGGCTTCTTACAAGAACCACGTCCGCATCATCATCCCAGGGGATAAACCCTTTGTGGCGCACAGCTCCGATCAGGGTTCCGGCGTCTAATGCGTAGCGGATCTTATATTTCCGGCAGATGCGGTCGATCTCTTTTAATATCTTTAAATTGGCCCCATGAACCTTTGTCATATCATATGATTCCGCCATAGCTGCCTCCGCTCCTATCTGCCGATGGCTTCCCGGATCGTTTTAGCCATATAGTCGATCATCTCGTCCGTCATACCCGGATAAACGCCTACCCAGAAGGTGTCCCTGAGAATGCGGTCCGTATTTTCAAGATTTCCCGCCACGCGATAGCCTTCGCCGCTCTTTCGCATCTCGTCAAAGCAGGGGTGCTTTGTCAGGTTTCCGGCAAACAGCATCCGGGTCTGAACACCTTTCTGTTCCACGTACCGGACTACCTCATTGCGGTCCGTTCCCTCCTTGCAGGTAATCAGAAAGCCAAACCAGCTTGGACGGGAATGAGGGCAGGCTTCGGGGAGAATAAGCTTCTCTTCCGTTCCAGCCAAAGCAGCCTTTAAGCGGTCAAAATTATGACGGCGGCGCTCCACAAAGGAGGGGAACTTGTCTAGCTGCGCACACCCAATGGCAGCCTGCATATCCGTTGCCTTTAAGTTATAACCCAGATGGGAATAAACGTATTTGTGGTCGTATCCTAATGGCAGCTCTCCGTACTGGCGGTCAAAACGGTGGCCGCACATATTATCGCGGCCGGAAGGGCAGACGCAGTCGCGGCCCCAGTCACGAAGGGATCGCATGATGCGGTTTAAAAGGCCGTTGTCTGTATACACAGCCCCTCCCTCGCCCATGGTCATATGATGCGGCGGATAGAAGCTGGATGTACCGATATCGCCGATGGTTCCGGTAAACCGCGTTACCTCACCGCCGTCCTCTTCCATCGTATACCGGGTTCCCAGGGCATCGCAGTTGTCCTCCACCAGCCACAGGCCGTACTTGTCGCAAAATGCCTTTACAGCCCGCAGATCAAAGGGATTTCCCAGCGTATGGGCGATCATCACAGCCTTTGTCCTGTCCGAACGCGCTGCCTCCAGCATGGTTACATCTATATTGTACTGAGGAATGGTCACATCTACAAATACAGGCACTGCGCCGTACTGGATAGCCGGGGCCACAGTGGTCGGAAAGCCGCAGGCCACGGTGATGATCTCATCGCCTTTTTTTATCCTGCGCTCGCCTAAAAGCGGAGAGGTCAATGTCATAAATGCCAGCAGGTTGGCAGAGGACCCGGAATTTACCAGCGCACAGTGTTTGACTCCCAGATAGCCTGCCAGCTTTTTCTCAAATTCATCGGTATATCGGCCGGAGGTCAGCCAGAACTCCAGAGCACTGTCTACCAGATTTACCATCTCATCATGATCGTAGACGCGGGATGCATAAGGGATCCGGTCGCCTTCTTTGTAAGGGGCTTTTTTGTGAAAGGTGTCGCAGTATCCGGCTACCTGCTCTAAGATCTGCGCTCTTGCTTCTGCTTCGCTCATATGTTCAAACATAGTCAGTTATCTCCTCTTTAAATTGTTGGGTCACACGAAAAATTCCCGGATCTGACGATCCATGACCTCCATCATGTCTGCGCCCTCCAGGTACTCCCTGGACCACTCCACCGTCTTTTCCACTGCTTCTTTTACACTATACCTGGGCGTCCAGCCGAATACGTGCTTAATCCTGGAACAGTCCAGTTTCAGGAAATTAGCCTCATGAGGGCCTCCCATCCACTGATTTTCCCAGGTCTGTCCGTTTCCCCAGGCGGTGCAGAACAAATCTGCCAGCGTTCCGGTTGCAACACAGTCCCTGTCATCGGGGCCTACGTTGTAATAGCCCTCATATGCCCTGTCCTCGTACTGCTTCATGGCAATGGTTAAGTAAATGGCAAGGGGCTCCATCACGTGCTGGAAGGGGCGGATGGAATGTGGATTTCTTACGATAATGGTTTTGCCCGCAGCAGCCGCCCTTACACAGTCGGGGATAATCCGATCTGCTGCAAAATCGCCGCCGCCGATGACATTTCCTGCGCGGGCGGTGGAAATGGCGCAGCGTCCGTCCTCAAAAAAGGACTTTTTATAGCTGTGGGTCACAAGTTCGGAGCAGGATTTACTGTTGGAATAGGGGTCATAGCCGTCCAGATTGTCACATTCCCGGTAGCCGTATTCCCACTCTTTATTTTCATAAACCTTATCCGTGGTGACGTTTAAGAAGGATCGTACGCCGGGGGTATGGCGGACACATTCTAAAATATTTACAGTGCCCATTACATTCGTCTCATAGGTGTATACCGGTTCCTTATAGGATTCCCGTACAATGGGCTGGGCTGCCAGATGAAATACTATCTCTGGCTTTGCCTCCTCAAAAACCCGGCGCAGATGCCCCAGATCCCGGATATCGCCAATGATGCTGTCCATGGTTTCCTCCAGCCCCGCAATCTCAAACAGGCTGGGATCCGTAGGCAAAGTCAGAGAATAGCCGGTCACCTTTGCTCCTGCAAGCGTCAGAATCCGGGTCAGCCACGCCCCCTTAAAGCCGGTATGGCCGGTGATCAGCACCCGTTTATTTTCGTAAAAGGCTCTTAATGTTTCTATGGTCATGTTCCGATCTCCTTTGTCTTTTTCAGTCCTTCCAGATCTTCCACGGCGCATTTTTCGACTGCCACAGTTCTTCCAGCTTCTTCATCTCCCGCTGGGTGTCCATGCACTGCCAGAAGCCCTTGTGGTAGTAGGATTTCATCTGTCCCTCTGCCGCCAGCCGCTCCATGGGTTCTCTCTCAAACACTGTAGCATCATCCTTTAAGTAGTCAAAGACCTCGGGATTAAGCACCATAAAGCCGCCGTTTATAAGAGCGCCGTCATTATCATCCTTTTCCCGGAAGGAAAGGACGCTGTTATTATCATCAATGTTTAAAACTCCCTTGGACTGGCCCAGATTTACGGTTGTAATGGTGGCCGTCTTTTTATGGGATCTGTGGAAATCCACCAGTGCCTTTAAGTCTACATTGGAAACTCCGTCCCCGTATGTAAGCATAAAGGGTTCATTTCCAATATATGGCTGGATCCTCTTTACCCGGCCTCCGGTCATGGTGTTGAGGCCTGTATCCACCAGGGTCACTTTCCATGGCTCGGAGTAGTTGTTGTGAACCTCCATCCGGTTATTTGCCAGATCAAAGGTCACATCTGAGGTATGAAGAAAATAGTCGGCGAAAAATTCCTTTACCACGTACTGCTTATAGCCCAGGCAGATCACAAAATCATGATAGCCGTATTCGGAATAATACTTCATAATGTGCCACAGGATGGGCTTTTCACCGATCTCGATCATAGGCTTTGGCTTTAAATGGCTCTCCTCGCTGATCCGGGTGCCGAAGCCCCCTGCTAATATTACAACTTTCATGAAATTTCTCCTCCATTTTCATCTCGTATACTCTCATTTCATATGCTTTGCGAAAGCATGGAGCCTTTGGCGTATCTCCTTTACGATGCAGGTTTTCTAAATACATTCAGGCCGTTTTCTTCAAGGATCCGAAAGGCGTTTCGTATCTGATCCGTCCCTTTGCGGTATTCATAAAGATCCGGGGCCGCAGGCTCCATTTCCATCATCTCCTCATCGCTTAAGAAAGGCATCAGGGGCGCCAGCTGCTCCATCTGTTCAAACCGCTCTTCCCGATACGGTGCTTTTTTTATCTCACGATATGTAGTATAACCATTTCCCAAAAGGATTGCAATACAGAACAAAGCCATAAAGGCCCGTCCCGCGGGATAGACCTTCTCTTTTGCCTTGCTTACCAGGGCAAAGGTCAGGATGATTCCCAGAATCCCGACCTGAAACTGCAGGGCATACCGGGAACTTAACGCGTAATTTTCCTTTTCAAAAATGTATCTGGAAAGGAAGATCAGCACATGGTTTAATGCTCCGCCTGTCAGAAGCATCAGGGGGAACAGGGTTCTTTCATACAGACGGTGCCGAAGATACAGCCACAGCGCCCAGAGATAGCCTGCTGCTACAAACAGACCTAACAGATAACAGATATTGTCTGTCATCTGTCCCTTTTCTATCCACTGGATCAGTTCTTCTCCCCCAATCACCATTCCCGCCAGAGATTTGAGGATAAATCTCACTGGAAAGGACGGTGCATCCGCTAACAGCGCTCCCAGAGAACGGCCCGTAGCTCCGGCGTGTTCCTCTACGGCAAAGGAATTGCTGAGGATGTAAAGGAGCAGGGGGATCAGGGAGGCAAATAAAAACACCAGGTAACGGCGGGAGGATGAACCTTCCTTTCTTATCCGCGCTCTCAAGATTCCGGCTGCCGCAGACAGTATCATCACCACTGCGTAGATGGCGCAGTAGGGGCCTGCCGTTCCAAGGATGATAAGAAAAGGCAGCAGGATCAGCTGAAGCGTATCTCCCCGTTTTTCCTCTCCCGCCCATACGCGGTCAAATACAAGCTCATGGTAATAAAAGCAGGCAAAGGCAAAGAAATGAGACCAGCCGCTTCCGTTTGTAATCATCTCCCATTTATTCAGGCTGAACATCACCGCCATGGTCAGCAAAAACCAGACAGTCCCCAGGCGTCTGCGTATGAAATATACCCCAAATGCCCAGGCAGCCAGTCCCAGGCTTACAGCTCCCAAAACACGGTCAAAGGTAATGGAAAAGCCGAACAGCTCCACATTGATGATCCGCTCCAGGTAGTTAATGGGGATCCTTGTGAGCACGTCAGGCACAAAGAAACGTCTGGGATCGTATACATCCGGCAGATAACTGTTGACCAGACGGATGTAGTCTGAGTATACCACGTCGCAGGTGGAATTTTTTATATACCACAGAAGGAATGCCACGCCTCCCAGGGGGATCAGCAGGCAAAGGATCTTCCTGTAGTGCTCTTTATTCTTAAGTTCTGCCATCATGGCCGTCTTACCTCCTGAATTGCTTCCCCGTTTCATCAGTCTGCCAAAATATGGACAATAGCTGCCAGCCGGTCTTTTCCTCTTTGTTCCTGTGCATTCTGCATATAAAAATTATAATCAAAGGTCAGATGAACCATCTGCCAGGGGTCTGCTGTAAGAGTGGCGTCTACCACACTGGACTGGACGGGCAGCTGCAGCGGCTCATCCTCATCCTTTGTGATCGTAATCATTTCCCCACCGTTCATAATACCGGGATACATGACTTCCAGATGGATCTTTCCGTCTTTCCCGGCCATCACCGTCAGGGAGGCGTGTTCATCCATCCACCCGTCCTGATAGTAGCCGTAGTCCACCTTAAGCTTCAGTTCCCTTACAAAATCTGTAATATCCTGGAAGCCGTTATGCTCCGGATCCTCCCGCAGCACCAGCATATCCTCATCCACCAGCCCGATATCCCGGATACTGTCGATAAACTCTACCTTCGTCCCCTCAGCCAACCGGTCCTTATCGAATACCTTAAAGAAGGTCCTGGCGGTAAAATCGCTCATTTCATAGCTGTTCCCCATGATATAAATGGTCTTTCCAAATATACGATCCCCATACTTTTCATAGGTTTCCTCTGCCAGCGAATTATACCGCAGCTGATCCGGCCAGAGATAAAGCTTCGGATAACAGCTTCTGTAAAATAACTCTGCCGGCAGCATAAGGAGCACATAAACCCCAAAGAGGGCCCCCCAGGGCCAGAGCCGTTTCAGATACAGTTCCTTTTTCATCCCTCTTGTCAGTTCCCCGTAAATCCATGAAAGGAACAGCAGCGCTCCGGCCAGCGACACATACACCCAACGCAGCTCCACCCGGATCGTAACACTGGATGAGGCAATGTTACAGGCAATAAAGCCCACAAAGAGAAGAACGTTTGCCCAGAGCGCCCATCTTCTGCCCTTTCCCTTAGGCCCGAACAGGCGGGATAACAGGCCGCATACCATAAAAAGCACAGCCATATCCGCCAGGATCACACAAAGCTTCACCCACAGCGGGCTCTGCCCCCAGGGGCAGCCGTTCAGATGCTCCGGCCCTGCGTTAATGCCAAATACATACGCCGCCTGGCTAAATGCAAATTTAAGAGCCTGTGGAATATTCAGGGTATCCGCCACCTGGGTTCCTCCGGTGCCTGCGGGAAGAACGGAACCGATGGTCAGGGCGCGGATCGCCTGAACCAGAACAAATGAGCCGACCCCAGCGCCCCAGAGAGCCGGATTTTTGCAGCGGCGCAGCAAAAGAGCCAGAAATAAAAGCGGCAGCAGCGCCATATACCTCTCGTGGACAAAGCAGACTCCAAAGTACAGAATACACGCTCTTATAAAGAGAGACTGCCTTCCTTCCCCATTGATGTAGCGGTAAAGGCACCACAGCACTGCCACTGCCATCCACAGCGCCATGGTCTCCATCAGGCCCAGAACCTGGCCGATCTGATAATAGGCCATACGACTGGATAAAAACATAGAGCCTGCAAGAAAGCCAATGGCCTTTGCACCTGAAAGCCTGTGAGCAATAAAATACAGATACCAGGCTAATGCTGCGTTAAGCAGGATATTGATGGGTACAAACCAGGCCACGCGGTTTCCCACCACCGCCATTTCCAGCCAGGCTGCCAGATAGTAAAGAAAACGGAACCGGGTACTTCCCATGGGAAAAACATACTGCAGAAAGCTCTGCTCCCCGTAGCAGGACCAGAAATACAGGTCATCCATATAAAGGCCTCTGATCTCGATCCCCCGGTTGACCCACACAGCCAGCCCAAGGAGCAGCCCCATAAAGATCAGATGATCCTTCCACTCATATTTCTTCTCCATTCGGGAAAATCCGATCCTGAATTTGATTCTCTCTTTTGCATCCAATGTTTCTGCCTCCTTACCGGAATCCATTTTCACTCATACAGTAATTCTTGCGGAAAATCTCCGCCTGGGCGGTCTGAAGTTCCTCCGTTTTCTGGTCCAGAGCCACCCTGGCCCTCATATTGCCCCACTCAAAGGTAAGGTCGGTCAGAGTCCCTTCTTCAATCATATCCTCAATTATCTCCAATGCTCTTGGCTGTTCTGCCAGATATCCGGCCTGAACGAAGAAATAGTCAATCCCTGCGTATTCCAGAAACTCCTCAAAGTAAGCCAGTTTCTTCACCAGATATACATTTCCTCCGCTGCCGGTAACATCATAATAGCTCTGAACGCTGCAGTCCAGATCCAGGATTTCCGGATGAAAACCAAAGGCCAGTACCCGATCCGTGGACTTCACACCGCAGGCCAGGTTTTCATAGCCTCGGCGGATCCGGCGCTGGCTGCGCTCTGCCCGATGGTCATAATAGCCTTTTCCCGTCCATTTTACCGGAGTAAAGCCGGGAGTTCCCGCCCAGCTGGTAGTGCAGGTAATCATTGCGCTAAAAAGGAAAAAGGGAACTGCCAGCAGGCATAGCCCCGCTCTGAAGATACGTCCGGGCGTTTTTATTCCCCGGCCTATGTCCAGCCAGTCCCCCGCCATACGCACTGCGCTGATGGCAAGAACCGCATAGACCAGCATAAAATAGTTTCCGTCTACCTGTGTCAGGGTGTAAATGCTTAACACAGAACCTGCCAGAAGAATCGCCATCAGGAGCCCGTCAAACAGATCCCGGGCCGTCCCCGAAGTGCCCTTCCCCTTAACCCGGAGGCACAGACTTACGCACCACAGCAGAAGCAGCGCCGTCACCAGGCCGGTTCCCCAGGCAATGATTACGTGCTCCATATCTTCTCCAACCGGCGCCAGCAATATCCCTTTTAAGCGTTCTGCCAGCCTTGCAAGCTTCTCCCCCGCAGACAATGCCCAGGGATTGCCGATCACATTTGCAAATGAAAACGGGTATTTCACCTCAAAGCCGATTTTCTCACACATACCGGCAAAAATAGAGGTAACAGGAACTCCCACGATTCTCCATGTCCTGTACCACAGTCCTGCCGTTGCCATCAACGGAAAGATCCAGAGGAGAAATCCCCTTTTATTTCCAATTCTGAGTTTTTTCCAAAGAAGAAGGGACAATAGCCCTGCCGCCCCAAGACCGGTGGAAAATACAAGAGCCGTAGGCTTGAAAACCAGCGTAACAAGGTAGGCCGCTACGGCCATCAAAAGCCATGGCGTTTCTTTTTCCCCTTTTTCTTCTGAAGTTTCCGCCGCCAGGCATAGGAAATCATAGATAATCACCTGATATAAAAGAGTGATGCTGTCGCTCTTTGCAGAGACAGCCATATTCATGATCCCGGGAATGGCCGCACAGACCGCAGCGGTCCACAGCGCCGTGTTCTTTCCCCCGGAACGTTTTCCCATGTGACCGGCCAGTAAAACCGTTCCCACCGTAGTCCAGAAGGAAAATGTCAGCACAAAGCCGTACGTTGCCGTACCTGAAAGGGGCAGATTTAAAACCTCCGCTCCCTTACTGTAGCTGTATACCAGGTTGATCATCCCCAGGTTCTCATAGATCCCCTTTCCATTATCAAGCACAAAGGGGGAACGGAGCCCATAGTGAAGGGAGTCATAATCCAGCTCAATATTGAGCCGTCCTGCCTGGATTAAGATCATGGTGAGAATAAAGGCCGTAAGAAGGGCCTGTAAAAAATTGTCAGGCAAAAAAGTTTCCGCAAAACGCCCTCTGACAGATCCGGGGACAGTGTTGTCGCGCCGGGGTACCCCCTGCACAGACGCTCCTGCCCCGGCCGCGTTTTCACCCGCAGCCAAAAAGCGGCCTTTCATAAGCCAGACTGCTGCCGTAAGGAACCCCAGCGCCAGGGCCAGAATCCGCCACAGTCCGATGCCCCCATGGCCGGTAAGGGACACGCCGCAGACGACGGCCATCCAAAAGGCACTGCCCGTCACAAGTCCCAGGGCGATCCGCTCCGGGTAAAATAATATGCTTCTCCCGATGGATGTGTAATTTTTGCCGGTTCTATTTCCAAGCATCAGATGGTTGATCCTGTCTCCTGCTCCAATTAACGTCAGAAGCCAGGCGCCGGATACCGCTGCCGGAACCAGCATCTGATGACACCAGGCAAACCCCAGCACACCCACGGCGGTTCCCGCTATCTGGGCCTTTCTCCGTCTCACCAGAGAAAGCCAGCCAAGGTTCCATAAAAAGACAGCCAGCACCTGAACCAGCATAGTCTTTGTTTCTTCTTTCTTCAGTACCTCTCTCAGAGGGCCCTTCATCACGGTTTCCTCAAATCCTGTTCCCAGAATCAAAAGACCCAGGGCCCAAAAAAGGGCCAGGCTCAGGATTGTCCTTCTCTTTTTACTGCCGCACATCCTTGAACTATTTCCTTTACTCGTATTCCTTATAGGCGGTGGAATATCCCCGCATCAGAAGCCGTACCACAGGTTTGGGCCAGAACCGGGCAAACATCGCCTCTTCCTCCCTGGATCTTCTCTGATCCTTAATACAGGCCTTTGTCGTGGCCCCATCATGAACCCGGTAGTATAAAAGCGGCTTTTCCCGGCAGATAAACCGCCCTGGCGTTTCTGCCAGCCTGACCATGTTATCCCAGTCAAGTGCAAAGCTGTACTCCGACTGTATAAGGGGCTCTCCCAGACGTTTCTTACTGTAAGAGGTAGCAGGACAGCAGATGGGATTTCCAAAAATCAGGGGCAGTTTCTTTATAAAAGTGTGGTGATTGAGCACAGATCCCCGCAGAGGCAGACGCAAAAGGCGCTTTACCCACAAAAGGGAATCACTCTGGATCAGCTTTGCACCCTTTACAATTGCGTAATCCGTGGTAAACACAGTCATATCCGGCCATCGCTCTGCCGCCCTTAAAAGCTCTGCCCCGTATTCCCTGTGATACATATCATCCTGATGGGCAATGGTCACAAAGTCCGCATCTGCCATCTTATAAGCATAGTTCCAGTCATCCCGGATGCTGCTTATCCCGTCCCTCACATACAGCGGAAGGCGGTATTTCTCTGCCGTCTCCTCTAAAAAACGACTTGGCGTGGACGTACACAGGATAATGGGAGACAGCGATGTCTGGGCCTTCAGCGAACGGATGCACGATTCCAGCCAAGGAGATTCCCCATAGGCCGCAATAGCAAAGACATGGCTATACTTCATAGAAATGTTCCTCTAGCATCAGGCACAGCGCATGGTAAACTGGCAGATGCAGCTCCTGGATCTTATATGTTTCCTGCTCCGGCACTACTACCGAAACATCGCTCATCCGTTTCAGTTTTCCGCCGTCCCGGCCCGTAAGACCGATGATCTTTAAGCCGGAAGCTCTTGCCGCTGCCGCTGCATACAGGATATTTTCTGAATTGCCGGAGGTGGTGATGCCTAAGAACACATCGCCTTCCTTCCCATAGACGCATACCTGCTGGGCGTATCCCATACTGCCGTCTACATCATTAGAAAATGCCGTTGTCAGCGCCGGGTGGCCCGTCAGGGCAATAGCCGGAAGGCCGCCCTGTAAGCAGGCTGCCAGCTTCGGCCCAAGCTCCGGGTCCGCCGCCTCAAGCCGCTTTGCATATTCCGGCGATACCGGTCTTTTTTTGACAAATCCCTTCATCAGTTCTCCCACGATATGTTCGCTGTCCGCACAACTTCCGCCATTTCCGGCGATGAGAAGCTTTCCGCCCTGCTCAAAACAGCTGCGCAAAATCTCATACGCCTTAAAAATATCATTTTCAATGGCCTCTACTGCCTGATAACGCCGGATCAGATCTTTAAGAATCTGTTTCTCATCTCTGCTGTCCATCCCTTTACCTCTCTTTTCTGCTTCGGGAATCCTCAGTTCCCGGTGTATATACTGCCTCCTGGTATGCGCCGCCCCGTTCCCTGACAGCTGTTTCCTGATCCTGCTTCAGGATCCAGTCTGCCGCCTGATCCAGAGTATCCGCATAATAGTCATAAGGCGGTACCTTCGTTTCCTCTGCCAGACATTTTTCATGGAGTTCTTTTCCATATCCGGTTCCTACCAGAACAGAGAAAACGCCGTAATTTTGGCCGGCCCTGGTATCCAGAAGCTTATCTCCTATCATATAAGAATGGGCTTTGTCCACTGCAAACTGCTCCTCTGCCTGTAAAAACATCCCAATCCCCGGTTTCCTGCATAAGCAGTTCTTTTTGTAGTCTCCAATGCCGTGAACCGGATGGTGGGGACAGTAGTAAAAGCCGTCGATTTCTGCTCCAAAATCAGCCAGAAGTCCGTTCATATACTGATGAAGAGCTTTTACGTCCTCCTCCCTGTAGTAGCCTCTGGCCACTCCGGCCTGATTGGTGATTACCACCAGCTTAAAGCCTGCCTCCTTAAGCCGTGCCAGGGCCTGGGGCACTCCCGGCAAAAGGCGCATATCTTCCGGACGGTGAAGGTAATTTACCTCCTCATTGAGGGTTCCGTCTCTGTCTAAAAATACAATTTTTTCCATTTTATTTCCCAACTACAGCTCAAATGTATAGGTTCCGTTCGGCATCTGTACCTTTACCTGCTCGTACTTCCATCGGCCCTCATCCGCTACCCAGCTCTGAGCGCCCCGCAGTTCAAAGTTCCAGTCTGCCAGCTGGCCGCCTGCCTGCTCCATGCGGGCCGCCACCTTATGACGTACATTGTAGGGGCAGTACATAAGCAGATAGCCTCCGCCGCCGGCTCCTAAAAGCTTTCCTCCCAGCGCTCCGGCCCTGATGGCCTCCTCATAAAGCATATCGATCTGGGGGCTTGTGATCTTGCTGCTCATGCGCTTTTTGCTTCTCCAGCCGTAATCGAGAAGCTTTCCGAAGCTGTGGAGATTTCCTTTTAAAAGTTCGTCCTTCATGGCATAGGCCAGTGCCTTTACCTCACACATGGCGTCAAAGGCATCCTTTTTCTCATAATTCTGAACCTGGTCCTTGATGATATTGGCAGAAACATGGATCTTTCCCGTGTAGCAGAGAAGAAGGTTGTACTGCAGTTCGTGGATAATATCCTTCTTAATACGCAGGGGATTTACTACCACATCGTTGCGGCCGTGAAATTCGATGAAATTAAAGCCGCCGAAAGCCGCAGCATACTGGTCCTGATAGCCGCCGTCGATCTTCAGATCCAGCCGCTCTACCTGATACGCCAGATCTGCCATGGCATAGGCATCCATCATTATGCCCTTCCATCGGGCCATAGCCGTCAGCATGGCAACCATCACCGTAGAGGAGGTTCCGAGGCCGGAGCCTGGAGGCGCGTCGCACTGCAGATAGACCTCGCAGCCCTGGCTGATCTCCATTGCTTTTAAGGCCGCTGTTACAAGATCCAGGCGGCCGTCATAGACGTAGTTTTCCTTTGTATTGTATTTTACTGTCATATCAAAATCCAGGGAATGAACGATGATCTGATCGTCCTCTCTGGGAACGATGGAACAATAGGCGTATTTGTTGATGGTGCTGCCGATAATAGCACCGCCCTGCTCCTCACAGAAGGGGGCCACATCGGTGCCTCCTCCGCCGAAACTGACACGCAGGGGCGCTCTGCCTCTGATTACCATAGCTTACTCCTCTCTTGTCTGCCTGATATCCGGCTTTTTCCGGTGTTCTACCGGACAACTCCTGTCTCCACATCCTTCTGGAACTGGAAATAGGCCTCCGGGATACCGATATCAATAAAATAGCCGTCATTTACAAAGCCGCCCAGACGCTTTCCTTCCAAAAGCCAGCAGGGAATCCGGTCGTTTTCCAGAGATACCTTTCCCTCCGGAATCTCATCAAGAAGGCTTCTCTTCATCAGGTAAATGCCGCCGTTGATGGTGCCGGGTCTTGCTGCTTCCGTTTTTTCGTTGAAGCCTGTAAGGATTCCGTTTTCATCTAAGACCGCCTGACCATAGCGGGATACGTCAGGAACTCTGCGCAGAACCAGAGCCATGTCCAGTTTCTGTTCGTTCTGCTGCCTTACCAGCCTTGTATAATCAATCTGGTAAAATGTGTCTGCATTGAGGACGAAAAAACAATCCTCAGTAATGTATCTTCCTGCGTTTTTGATGGCTCCGGCTGTGCCTAAGAGCGTCTCTTCATAAGCGTAGGAGGCGCGGAAACCGAAAGCATTTCCATCTTTAAAATGTTCTTCCACCATGGAACCTTTGTAGCCTACGGCAAAAATGATGTCTGTGACACCATTTCGCACCAGTTCCCTGGTGACGTATTCCATGAAGGGCTTTTCCTGTATGAGAGCCATTGGCTTTGGCCGGTCGCTTACTACGCTGCGGAGCCGGGTTCCAAGGCCTCCGGCCAGAAGTATTGCCTGCATTGTGGGATCCTCCTGTTTGTTTGAGTTGGTTTTTTGTGGGAACTGACGCCAGTTCGCGGTGCCAACCTCGAAAACGCAGTGCGTTTCCTCGGTCACGGGCTTGCGCCCTATAGCCATACAGGCTTTCACCGCCAAAAGCAAGCGAGCCTGCTTCTCTGACGCCAGTTCGCAGCGCCAACCTCGAAAACGCAGTGCGTTTCCTCGGTCGCGGGCTTGCGCCCTATAGCCATACAGGCTTTCACCGCCAAAAGCAAGCGAGCTTGCTTTTGGCAGCGTAAGCCTGTATGGCTGCACTGCTTATCGCTGTCGCGAAAAGTCTTTTTCTATGACTTTCCAGGCGCTTTCCAGGCTGAAGTGTTTCTTTATATAGTCCTGGGCCGCAAGACACATCTGACGGCAGCGGGCGGGGTCGCTGTAGAGGGCGGCTGTCTTCTCGGCAAATGCCTGGGGATCGTTTTCCGTCTCCAGAACAGTTTCCACCTCCGGAATTCCTTCTGCTCCTGTACTGGTTGTGACAATGGGCGCTCCATTGTAGAGGGCTTCTACCACTTTGCCCTTTACACCGGCACCGTACCGCAGAGGCACTACCACCACCCTGCAGACAGAGTAAAGTCTGGCCAGTTCTTCCTCACTGACAAAGCCCTTGATAATGATGCCGTTTCCCGGCTGCTCCAGCGCTTTTATCTCATCCGTTACCTTGGAACCGACTACATAGAAATTCACATCCGGCAGCTTTTTACGGATCTCTGGGAAAATTTCCCTTGCAAACCACAGGACCGCGTCCGCATTCGGCGGATGGGCGAAACCGCCTACAAACAGCAGTCCTTCCCTCTTTTCAAAGTCCTCCCTGATATCAGTCAGAAATTCATCGTATACATAGGCAGTAATGGCCTTTGCCGGAATCTCAGGATCGATCTGATGGATAGCGTCGATCTCCACATAAGACGGGTAGTAGGAAACCTCCGCCTTGCGCATCATGGAAAGCTCGATGGCTCTCCAGTAATCCGCCTCCCGCTTGATGCTTATATCTCCAGTCAGCTCATACTCCCGGCCCAGACGCAGGAAATGAAGGTCATGGCCGTAGTAGATCACCTTGATATTTGTATTTTCCTTAATAAAGTCCACATATTTGGTGGCAATGTGAGGACGGTTTAAGTAAGCGAAATCAATCTCATCCCCATTCTTCTTTAACCAGTCCCAGATACCACAAGCCCACTCATCTCCGTAAAGAATTTCAATTCCCATCTGCTGCAGCATCGTGGAATACGGCTCTTCATGGAGGAAATTATCTCCCAGGAATTTAACCACATATCCCTTTTTTAAGAACATTTTCAGATACTGATAGGTGGTTTTGGAACCTGCGTCCTTATCAAAGGTAGGCACATAATGGTCTACTACCAGGATTACCTTCTTGCCCTGACTGCGCTCTCTGGCTCTGAAAGGATTGGGACTGCCGTCATTGACGCTCTGTTTCTTAAACTCATCCGCCCATTTTTCCCGGAGTTTTCTGCTGTTTTCCACCTGATACCGTTTCAGGCCTGTGCCGTTTACATCCGTGCCATTGGACACGCCTTCAAAATGAATCACCTTAGACAGCGGCTGATACACTACCCGCAGACCGGCTTTTCTCACCTCAAAGGCAAGATCGGAATCTTCACAGTACGCAGGCGCAAACCGCTCGTCAAAGCCTCCAATCTGCTTCCACAGCCTAACAGACAGCAGAATGGCAGCGCCGGATATATAATCCACATCCTTAACATAATTATATTCCGCCTTATTCGGGTCGTCCAGGCGGCCGTAGTTCCAGCCAGATCCATCGCTCCAGAGAATACCGCCCGCCTCCTGAAGCCGTCCGTCGGGATACACAAGCTTGGAGCCCACCATACCGATGGAAGGATCTGACTCGATCAGCGTTACCAGAGAAGAAAGCCACCCTTCCGTCACCTTGGTATCATTATTTAAAAACATGATGTATTTGCCTCTGGCCGCCTTTGCCGCCTGATTGCAGTTCCTTAAAAAGCCCTGATTCGTCTTGTTGCGGCAGATCACCAGACCGTCCGCAAATTTGCCGATCTCAGCGGTAGCATCGGTGGAAACGTCATCTGCAATAATAACCTCATAGGTCACATCCTTTGTACACTCCAGAATGGACTGAAGGCAGGCATAGGTATAATGGATCTGGTTGTAGCAGGGGATCACAATGGACACCAGAGGCCCTTCCCAGCCGTCCGGCCCCTCTTTTCCTTCGCCGGGATACTGCGGGAAGGAAAGACGGCCGCCTGTTAAATAGCCTTCGCCGATCTTAAAATCCCCCTCGATCCGGTTGCGTCCCTCTTTCGTTGCATACATCTTTATATATTGTGCCGGATGGCGCACGGTATGAAAACAGTAGTTTAAAACTTTCCGTTTTCTCGTTCCCCTGGGGAAAGCCCGGTTTACCTGGACGCCCAGCTTACGGCGGAGCTTGTATATGAACGCTTCGTGGCCATTGAGATAGGTTGCCAGCTTGCCCAGTTCATCGATCTCATGGCGCAGATCCCGGATCATGATTTCAAGATTCTTAACATGATTATTGGTAAGGCGCAGGATCTCCTGATCCTTCTTGATCTGGATGTTGCGCTCCTCCACCTCTTCCTGAAGCTGATTGATCCGATCCCTGGCCTGGGCCAGTTCCTTCTCCTGAGCCTTTAACTCTTCCAGCGTTACCAGGCGCTGCCTGTAATTGCCCATATAGCCCTGTGTGCCGTCGCCGTGTACCCAGGACTGGAAGGATTCTTCCATGGCGGCATACAAAGCGGCCGTATCCCCGTCAATGCCGAACTCCCGTAAGAACTCTGCCGCATTTTCATAGGACATCAGCCCTTCATACTTATAGTAGAAATAAACCAGGCTGCGGTATCGCACAAAACCTGCCGGCACTGGAAAATCAAAGACCCACTCGTAGTCCAGGCAGTAAAGCTTCCCTTCACTGGTCATCAGATTTTCAAACAGGCCGTCAATATTGCTGACTTCATAGGAGGCATCAGAAAATCTTGACAGTTTCTCTGCCAGAGAGGTCTCCTGGCCTTCCCCCTCCTGTTCTCTTCCAAACACCTCAAGAAACTCCGGCGTCACCTCAAAGGGCTCTTTGCGCACCTTTGCCATTCCAAACACCGTCTCCATCGCAGCCTCAATGGCTCTAACCGGTGCCCTTTTTCCACGGATCTGCTCTCCCAGCTCCTCTGCAAGGGTTTTCCCCGTCAGAAAAGCAAAGCGCACCGCCTTTTTATCCTCTGTAAAATAAGGCTTCAGCACGCGGACTTCCTGGTTTACAGCCGACAGTTTTTTATATTTTTCCTCCATAGAGGTGATGTGGGATGAGGACTCCTGGGTCAGAGCTGCCTTTTCTACGTATGGTTTTCCATTTTCTTCCAGTATTCTGGTGCGGATCTGAAACTGCGGCTTTCTGGTGCGGTTATATTTTGCAAAAACCGTCTGAAAGGACACCGAAGCCTTAGAAGCCACCGCCAGATAGGCATTGGCAAAAAGGCCAAAGGCGTTTTCCTGAACCAGCTTATCGGAAATCTCATCCTCATGGATACAGGCCCAGCGCTGACGGTCATAAACAGCCGTCACATGGGGAATATCGCCTTTTCCAGGCAGATATCGGTCCGAGTAAACGGTCTGCGCCCGCTTATACTCCGGCATCGGATAATAAAAATCAACCTTTGCAAGGCCTGCCTCCCGAAAAGCTGCCTCCAGTTCTCCTCTGGTAAAAGCACTCTCCTCCTCATCATGGACCGCGCCGGATAAAAAGCAGAGCCCCAGCGCATTTTCACAGGAAAACAGCAGGCGTCCCGTATCATTTAAGTATCCAGCCGCCTCCTTTACGAATGAAGCCAGATCCATATCCGGCCGGGACGCCTCTGCAATCACCAGATCAAAGGCGGCCTGTTTCCCGCTTTTTTCCTTTTCCCACTGTGCCTGCTTTATATAGGAAATATTCGTTTCTGCGCTGTTTCTCTGTTCATTAACCGCCAGATTCTCATCCAGTCTGTCTGTCACGGTCACATGGCCGCAGCGCTTTGCCAGAAGGCCCGTAAGGGCTCCATATCCTGAGCTAAGCTGAAGCACCTCTTTGCAGCCCTTAAGATCCATCCAGTCAATCAGGTTCTGGCGGATGTCAGAAAGAGCATAGAGAACCTCCGGCCGGTTGTCATTTTCAAGAATGGCCTGAATCGCCGTCTCGTCAGAACCGTATTTTTTAAAGAGATCCAGGATCTCATAGCTTATATCATTCATCTGTGTTCCTCTTTTCCGCTTTTACCTGGGACTCCATGTCGTAGACGCCAACGGTATTTTTATTGGAGATCACCGTAAGGTTCGTCACATCATAAAGGCGGTGATATACCACGTGCTCTCCCGCCTCAAAGCCGGTGCAGCTCATACTCAGAAGGTACTCTCCTCCCTGAAGAGTCATTTTCTGGGTAAATTCCACTACATATTCATCCCCGTTCTTTACAGGCTTGATGTCCGCGCCCTCAAACATGGTATTGGTTCCCGTAAGCTCCGTTCCCTTTTTGTCCTTGATCGTATAGGTAAAAATAGGGGCCGGAATATCCGCGTGGAAACGGATGCACTCACGGATGGTAAATTCCTCTCCCTTAAGGAGAAGGTTCGTAATATTTCCTCTGGCATCAATCAGGCCCAGATCATAAATCTCTGCCCGGCCATCGCCGTATTCCGTACGGTCGGCATTGATGGTCAGCTGATCGCGCATGAGACCTTTGTAAGCCGCCGGGGCAGAACCCGCGCCGTCCCCGGAAAGAAATTCCTTCTTTGCAACCTGGTCCGCCACAAGGCTGTCCACATCCATGCCGCCAAAAAAGTCAGAAAGCAAGCCTCCGCTCCGGCCTGCGTCTGCATTTTCCCCGGAAGGGGCCGCCTCAGAAACAGCAGCCGTCCTCTGTGCTTCCAGCTCTGCCTTCAGATCCTCCAGTTTTCCGGCCAGAATCTTCTTATACATATCCACTACCCTGCCAGCCGGCCCCTGAGCAATAAACTCGCCCTTGTGAAGCAGAACCACCCGATCGCAGTACTTGATAATACTCCCCATATCATGAGTTACCATCAGTATGGTAGTACCCTTTTTGCGGATTTCCTCCATACGGCGGTAGCATTTGGACTGGAAAAACACATCGCCCACAGACAAGGCCTCATCCACGATCAGGATCTCAGGATCCACATTGATGGCAAGCGCAAATGCCAGACGGACGAACATACCGCTGGAATAGGTCTTTACCGGCTGATGCACAAAGTCCCCGATCTCCGCAAACTCCAGGATATCCTGAAGCTTGGCATCCATCTCTTTTCTGGTGTAGCCCATCATGGTACCATTCATATATATATTTTCAATTCCGGTATAGTCCATATTAAAACCGGCTCCAAGTTCCAAAAGAGCGGAAATCTTTCCGTTTACATCCACCTGTCCCGTGGTGGGAGTCAGTACGCCGGTAATGATCTTTAGGATCGTAGATTTGCCGGAGCCATTCGTTCCGATGATCCCCACTGTCTCGCCTTTCTTTACCTCAAAGGAAAGGCCGCTTAACGCATAAAAATCCCTGTGGTAATTCTTATGAGAAAAACTTACTGACTCCTTTAACCGGTCAACGGGCTTATCATACAGCCGGTACACCTTGGTCACGTCCCGGACGCTGATGGCATTTTCCTGTTCTCTAACTTCCATATCTATCTCCATATCTAGTCACATGACTGCATAGTTTTCCACTTTAGGCATAAGTATACCATAAAATGTCAAGTTTTTATACTGGTAAAAAGAATAAGTTTTGGTTGGGGCGGATGGAGGAAACAGACAGATCATATTGGGAGCCGGGAGGCTCCCTTTACAAAAGCTTTGCCAGTGTTTCCGGCTATGGTACGTCTCCGGCTGATTTTCCGCAATGCACATAGCTTAAGGTAAGCTCATGATCCACAGGCGGTTTCCTTAAGATCAGAGAGATTTCTCCTTGTTTCCATCGTTCCCTCTCCTGCCGTTTCCAGAAATCACCATACCAATCAGCGTCTGAGCCTCTCTTGTAAGAAATTTATTTTTATGGTATATAATGGAAAACTTTCTGGCTAGTTCCAGCCCCCTGATGGAAAATTTACTGATCTCTCCAGCCTCTAAGCCAGCCCGCACCAGATAGTTGGGCAAAAGGGACAGTCCCAGCCCCGCCTTTACGCCTTCAAGGAGAACCTGATTGCTGACGCTCTCCCACAAGGGCTGAACAGAAATTTCCCTGGCCGCCAGGATCCCCTCAAAAATCTCCCGGCTGGCGCTGCCTTTCTCCCGCAGAATCATCTCCTGTCCCACCAGGCATTCCGCAGATCCCAGTGTCTTTTTGGCAAACGGATGATCTGGAGGACAGATAAATATCAGTTTATCACCCGGAAATGTTTCACACTGGATATAAGGGCTGTGAATGGTTCCCTCGATGATGCCTATATCGATCTCATTTTCCAGGAGCTTCTGCTCTATCGTTCCGGAATTTCCCACCGCTGCCTGAACCTTCAGCGTCGGAAATTCTTCCTTCAGCGCCTTAATATATCCCGGAAGCAGGTAGGAACCAATGGTAATGCTGGCTCCGACCCGCAGACTTCCCGCCGACCGGCCGCCGCGGATCCCCTGCTCCATCTCATCAAACAGCGCGATAATGTGTCTGGCGTATTCCAGGGTCTGGCGCCCGCTGTCGGTCATGTAAAGGCGTCGGGAAATCCGGTCAAACAGCCGTACGCCGTAATAGCGCTCCATTTCTGAAACAGCGAGACTGATGGAAGGCTGAGCAATATAAAGCTTTTTTGCAGCTGCAGTCATGCTGCCTGTTTCACAGACTGTAACATAGATTCTTAAATGGCGCAGGGTCATCCTGTTTCCTCTTCCTTTCTTCCCTCCAAAGACTATTCCTCAGTAAATGTATCCTATTTCCCGGTTCCTTGGGCTGTTTTCTTTCCTGTGCTGCCGGGCCGTCTGAGTTTTTATAATATTTTCATTATATAGATTATAATATTATAGTATTTTACATATGTGTTTGCAAGCCTTATAGTAAAAATGCCTGTTAGATTGCAGCCATATTTCCGCATAAATTGCCGTATAACGGAATAGCTGCGTTAAATTAACAGGCAGGCAAATATTATTTTCAATGAAAAAGGAGTCTGCTATGGAATCAACTGTACACCATGAAACGCGTTCCGTTATTCTTCGGAAACTGTTCATTTCCACGTTTTACTTAAGCGCCTTTACCTTTGGCGGCGGCTATGTGATTGTTACCCTCATGAAAAAAACCTTTGTAGATCAGTACCATTGGATCGACGAGGAAGAAATGCTGGATCTGGTGGCTATTGCCCAGTCCTGCCCCGGAGCGATTGCTGTCAACGGGGCGATTGTGGTGGGCTACAAGCTGGCGGGAATACCTGGCGTTCTCACCTCTGTACTTGCTACTGTGATTCCTCCCTTTACCATACTGTCTCTGATCTCCTTCTGCTACACTGCCTTCCGTTCCAATCAATATGTAGGATGGATGCTAAATGGTATGCAGTCCGGCGTAGGCGCTGTGATCATGGAGGTGGTCTGGGAAATGTCATCAGGTATCGTAAAGGAAAAACAGGCCGGCCCTCTTATTATCATGGCGGCAGCCTTTATTGCAAATTACATTTTCGGCGTCAGCGCTGTTATCATCATCCTGTTTTGCATCGCTCTTGGCGTTGCGGTCACACTGCGCCGTGAAAAACAGCAGAAAGGAGGCTCTTTATGATCTATTTACAGCTTTTTTTAAGTTTCCTTCAAATCGGAGCCTTCAGCTTCGGCGGAGGCTATGCAGCCATGCCTTTGATCCAGAATCAGGTGGTCCAGCTTCATCCCTGGCTGACCCAGTCGGAATTTACCGATCTGATTACCATTTCCCAGATGACCCCAGGCCCCATCGCAGTCAATTCCGCCACCTTTGTAGGCACCCGGATCGCAGGTATGCCGGGAGCACTGGTCGCTACCTTTGGCTGTGTGCTTCCTTCCTGTATCCTGGTCACGGTACTGGCAAAAATTTATCTGCGTTACCGTAACCTGAGCCTGCTCCAGGGCATTTTAAAATCTCTTCGGCCCGCTGTCATTGCAATGATCGCCGCCGCCGGAGTCAGTATCCTGGTCACTGCCTTCTGGGGCGGCGCGGTTTCGGGCACAGATATAAAAACGCTTGCCGCAAATACCAATCTGCGTGCAGCGGGGATCTTCCTGGTTTCCCTGGCTCTGCTTATCAAATGTAAAATGAATCCCATCCATGTGATGCTGCTCTCCGGCGCAGCGGAGGTTGCAATACAGCTTATGATGAAAATGTTATAGCTGCCATCTGACTGACACAGGAAAATATTTTTATGTTTCGTGACTTTTATCACATAAAAACAGGTATATCTGTGGTATCCTATCTATAACAATGAAAACAGCGATGTACCTTTGGAGGTACTCATCAACAGGAGGTATATATATGGCACTGACACATCTCACATCCGCAACCTTTGACCAGGCAGTAAACGCAGGCGATGACGTAGTAGTGGTGGATTTCTTCGCTACCTGGTGCGGCCCCTGCAAAATGCTGGCTCCCGCAGTAGAGCGCATGGCAGAACTTCACCCTGAAGCTCATTTCTACAAGGTAGATATCGATGAGGAAATGGATCTGGCATCCCGTTTCCAGGTCATGAGCGTTCCTACCCTGATCTACTTTAAAAACGGTCAGGAAGTAAACAAGACCGTAGGCCTTATCTCTCCGGCCGAACTGGAGGCTGCACTGGAAAAAGCAAAATAATTATAAGCCACATAGAAAAGAGCGGCAGCGTTTTAGGCTGCCGCTCTTTGACTGTCTGCTTTCCGCTATACGTAATTCCCATTCTCCTTCAGCCACTGCCTTCTTGCCTTATAGTCCGGGAGAATCTCTGCCACCTGCGCCCAGAAACGGCCTGAATGGTTCATTTCCCTTCGGTGGGCCAGCTCATGGACGACCACATAGTCTAAAATCTCCGGCGGCATCAGGATCAGCTTCCAGTGAAAATTCAAATTTCCTTCCCTGCTGCAGCTGCCCCAGCGGGTCTTTGCAGCACGGATGGAAATACGTCCGTAGGTAACCCCCATCCGTCTTGCAAAATAGGCCGTCCGCTCTGTGATCCGCTTGCGGGCCTGACGGCGGTAGAACGCCTCAATCTCAGGATGACCCTCATAATCATGAGGAGACGCGCCTGCCAGGCGGCTTCGTTTCTGCTGGGTGAGAAACCATTTTTCCACAATCCATTCCTGACGATCCCGGACAAAGTCCATAACGACCGAATCCCCAATCCCCTCAGGAACCCGTATCACAGCCTGGCCGTCAGCTTTTATCTCAAGCCCCAGCGTCCGGCGGCGGGAATAGATCACCTGCGCAGAAATCACGCCTTCCTTATCGCCCTGCCGCCATCCCACCTCTATTTTCTGTATCATATCGCGCCCTGTTACAGCACATCTGAAAAATGCGGCCGCAGCTTTTTAAACATTTTCAGGCCGCCCAACAGTACGATCAGAGTGAAGGCCCAGTAATACAGCGTCAGCTTAGGCCGCTCCCAAAACCAGTTTCCGGTAATCATGCTGTCTTTGTAGCCAGTGACGATATAGTAGAAGGGATTGATCTTAAACAGGGTTTCGATCCAGGGAATCCGGTCTGTAAACATGGACTCATGGTACATGATAGGGCTGAGCCAGATGCCAAACTGAAGAAAGATCCCTACAATCTGAGCCATATCCTTAAAAAACACGTTCACGGAGGCAGTAAAATATCCCAGTCCCAAAGCCAGCACAGAGGCCGAAAAGGTGTAGTAGAGAACCTGGATCCAGGTGATCCGCACCGGCATACCTGCGATCAGATACATCCCGGCCATGATCAGCACGAAAAATCCATGGACTAACAGACTGGAAATCAGCTTGATAATCGGCAGGATCTCTACCTGAAAGACTACCTTTTTTACCAGATAGCTGTATTCCTGCAGACAGCCCGTTTCCGTATTCAGTGCCTCGCTGAAGAAAAACCAGGGCACAATACCGGGCACCAGCCATACCACATAGCTTACTCCGGGTACGGGAGGCGGCGATTTAAAACCGATGCCGAAGATTACAGCGTAGATCACTACTGTCACTACCGGCTGGATAAACATCCACACAATGCCGAAGTACGAGCCTACGAACCGTTTTCTGAAATCCGCCTTACCAAGATCCCATATAAGTTTCCGTTTTCTGACGATCTCTTTCAGCAGAGAAATTACATAATTCATACGTCTGCATCCTTTGCCATTAGAATTTAAAGGTATCCTTAAGGCCGCTCCACTTCTTGTCCTTTTCGGAAATGATCAGTTCCATATCCGGCTCAATGGGCCACTCAACGCCGATCTGGGGATCGCTCCAGAGCAGACCGCCTTCATCGCCGGGATGATAGAAGTCTGTGCACTTGTAGGCAAACTCCGCCTCATCGGACAGGACTAAGAACCCATGTGCAAAGCCCTCAGGAATGTAAAACTGCTTCTTGTTCTCAGCGGATAAGGTAACGCCGAACCATTTTCCATAGGTTTTGGAATCAGAACGCAAATCCACCGCAACATCAAACACTGTTCCGCGAACAGCACGCACCAGCTTGCCCTGGGGGTACTGCTTCTGAAAATGGAGGCCTCTCAAAACGCCCTTTACAGACATGGACTGGTTGTCCTGAACAAAGGTCATGTCCAGCCCTGCCTCCTTAAAGTCGTTCTGGTTATAGGTTTCCATAAAATATCCTCTTTCATCCTTAAATACAGCAGGCTCAATCACATAAAGGCCCTCGATATCGCAGGCTGTTACTTTAATCTTTCCCATATTTCGTTTTCTCCTTTTATTGTTTTGCCGTCAGCGGACAGGGAGACACTCTCAAGCCGCATTTTGGCCGTGTAAATGTGTTTTCCACATCTATCAGGAAATTCTACCACGTTATCCACATGGTTGCAACTGTTTATACCCTGCATTCTCTTATCCCCAGGCGCAGATGCGCCTCTACAGCCGCAGACACACCACTGCAAAAATGCGCACCGCCACATATACGTCCATTGCCATGATTCCATAAAGCAGTCCCCGGTCATCGTTTCCTGTTCGGACCACCCGGTTATTTTTTATGGTAAGAAGCAACGCCGGAAGCACGGGAAGGAGATATCGCCCCTGGACGCCTTCGATCATGGAAGCGCTTCTGGGTGTCCAGGCAAGAAGCATGGAAAACATCAGCGCGCCCAGCACTAAAACGGCCAGACAACCGATCCAGATCCGGTCTCCTGCCTTCATCTGTACAGTCTCTTCTGGCTTTTTTAAGGCCAGGATCACTAAAATAGCTGTAAGCGCCAGGATAACAGCCGCAGGGGTATTTAAAACCGGATCCTGATTCCCCAGCGAACCGCCGATCATCCCCTCAAACAGCTGGGTTCCCTTCCATACAAAGGTATCGTAGCACAGCTTGAGTACATGGACGGGGCGGTGAAGCAGTTCCGCAAAGGTATACCCTGTCTCTCCCGCCCAGGCAATATAACTGTCCTCTGCTTTTGTATACATAGACACAGTTCCCAGATTAACTGCAGCCATGGCGCACAGAAACGCTCCCAGTACCGCGGCGGCAGATCCCAGCCACCGGCCCCAGCCGCCAAATTTCCTTACAGGGATCAGAAGGCAAAGACCCGCGATCACACCATAGACCATTTTGCAGGGCCCCATGACCGCCAGGGTCAGAGCCAGCAAAGCCACATCTTTAAGCCGCACACGCCTGGCCCGATAAGCCAGATCCAGAGACAGAGCCGTAAAATAACCGCAGAGGGCCGTGATCAGCACATCATATGACAGGGAGGATACCAGGTGCAGGTTCATCGGCAGCAGATATACGCCGAAAACCACCGTCTTTCCAAAGGGGAGACGCTTTAAGGTCTGACGGCCTGCTGCGGCGAAAAATGCCAGATTAAAAAGCCGCCCCATATACAAAAGGCCCAGGCTTCCCAGGCCAAGCACTCTTGCAAGAGTAAACCCCAGCGCCTGAGGCAGATAAGCAAGGGGGGTGGTGCGGACGGATGGCTGGTAGGAAACGGCCGTATCGTTGGCCATGTCTGCAGGCTTTGCCGCTCCCGCCTGATACGTCTCCGGCTCCTTATATCCATCTGCTCCTGTTATCTCCTCGTGGAGCCTTTGATACGTCCCCTCTGTCAGCTCCTGCCCCAAGATCACGGCATCATTTCCGTTCCCGGTTTCCGTCCCGTCGTCGGCCAGCACATCGTTTACATCCTCCAGCCAGGCATCCTCTGCCCGAATCCGGATCAGCCCGTTTTCATTCACCGCCTCACGGCCCATCAGCCGGCTGGACAGCTCATAGGCACTGATATAGTGGCTTACCTCATCAGGAGCCGAAAGTGGCGGAAGCACCAGCGTATAGATCAGTCCCAGTGCGGCCACAGAAACCACAAACAGCGTTTCCAGCTTCATTTTCCTGCGGATGAAAAGCTCTATCCCCAGACCTGCCGTCACTGCCAGCGCCAGCACCGCCAGCCCTGCGTACCACCCGTACAGCCAGCGCTCTCCCGTTTCCGTCACCGAATTTTCCACATCCAGTCCATGCCACAAACACAGTGCGGCTATGACCAGCGGCCCGGCAAGCCAGCCCCAGCGGGCATACAGGCTGTTTTTCTCTTTCCCGCCAGCCACATCTGCCTGCGCTGTGCCGACGTCTTGCAGGCTCATATTTTTTCCTTTTTTTTCCATTTTATTCATGCCGCCGTACCTGCTCCGCCGGGTCATTTGCCTCTGTCAGAGCCCTCACAGGTTCCTCCTGTTTCGGCGCTTTCTCTGACGCCTCCATGCACTCCCGGCGCATTTCCTCCTCCATGCGTTTCTCAAGGGCAAGCTTCTGCACCAGCTCCCTCTGGCGGGTTTCGAGCTGGGAAAGCTGCACCGTTATGCCGAACAGCTTCACAATCAGCAGGAAAATCATAAAAAGGAAAAGAAAGTTTGCGGTAGAATAAATCCCCAGAAGCCTTGCGCACAGATCCGCCACTGACGGAAAAACGGCAAATACTACCAGCATTAAAGCCATGGCGGTCCAGAACAGTGCCGCCTCGATCTCCATCTTTGCCTGCCGTATCTTTCGCATCATAAATGCCATGGTAAATACGGATACCAGGATCAGCATTACCCGCAGCATACCTGTCATCATAGTAAAACCCCGCTTTCTAAGCCTGCCTAGCGCACCGGCTGTTTTTTCCAGTATTCCCGGTTCATGGTACACTTAAGGATCATCCACCCCGGCAGCAGACGGTAACATTTTCCAGCCCGGTATCCCAGATACTTAAACCCGCTTTTTACCACCAGTCCCGGCACCAGCCAGGGCTTCTTCTGACGTATCAGAAAACGGGCCGTGGATTTCACCAGCCGGATACCTTCGCTCTCTGACCGGATACCGTTAAATATTTCCGGGTGATCCGCCTGAGACACCGCAAGATCAAAATTCCGCTTAAACTGCTGTCTGCAGTTGTAGTTGTGAGAATGGATCACCCTGGCCTCTGCCGCATAAGCCACCGCATAATCATCCTGGAGCACCGCCCTGCCTGCAAAGATCATATCCTCATTGAAAATGGTTCTGCGTATAAATCCTCCCTGGAACCAGAATTTCTCCCTGTCATAAGCGCAGCACACATTGGACGCAAAAAAGGTCTTGATTCCCAGACGTTTTAAATCTGCCTTTGTCTTAACGCAGCTCTCCTCCGGGTAGTTAAACGAACGGGTATACCGCTCCGCAAGGGCGCAGTCCTTATCCGGCAGCTGCCTTGCATATGCCATAATCACCGCCTCGCCCTCCGGCCCTCTCTGAGCAAATGCCTTTACCAGCTCTTCGATGAGATGCTCATCCGCCGGAACTGCGTCGTCCGTCATAAACACCACGATATCTGCCCGGCTGAGCTTCATTCCCCGGTTTCTGGTATCTCCATGATCAAACTCCTCCTTGGTCAGATGGTGGACCTCCAGATTCCCGATTCCCTCAAAGCCATGGTCATTCCAGAAGGACTTTTCCGTATTCATCACAATGACCTTTCCCACTGGCCAGGTCTGACGCTCCAGCATTTTCAAAAGCCTGGAAAATTTCTTTCCCGGCTTGTAGGCGGGGATCACCACATCCACCTTTAAGCGGCGGCCCGTCTCATTTTTCCTAAACCATTCTTCCATCGGCGCTCTCTCCTTTTACCTCTCCGCTTTCACAGCCGTCATCGGCTCAGGCCCTTAGCCGTGCACAGACCAAAGCCCAAGCATAATCCCCCCATCAGCACCACATAGCAAAGAGCCGCTCCGTTGATGCCAAAGGCGCCCACAAAAGCGCCTGACAGTACGGCCGCAGCCGCGGCCCCTGCCGCATATACAAAAAATACCGCCTTCTGCCTGCGCATGATAACCAGGGCATAGTACATGAGATTAGCCAGGGCATAAAAACCGCCTCCCAGTACAATACCCGCAAACGCCCAAAAATAGGCGGTTAGAACTCCGGGTTCTCCGCCCATGATCCCCTCCATCACTGAAAGAACCCATTTTCCAAGAATCAGAGTCCCTCCCGCCGCCAAAACGGTCAGTGCTCCGATCACCATGCCGATCCTTAAAAGCGTCTCCTTAAAAGATTTCTTTTCTCCCTTTACCCACAGCCCGGTCAGAGTGGTCAGATAAGGGCGGATCACGAAATTCGCTACCATATAGATAACAGAGGTGGGCATAAAAATCAAGTTAAAATAACCGGACGCCGCATTATTCATCCTGGCGTCAATGGCATACTTGGCCGAGGAGAAAATATAAAAATCAAGGAAAACGGATACAAACAGAAAACCGGTGCTGCGAAACAGCTTCACGCACCGTCCTTTTTGGGTTTCCCATTTCACGCCTGGAAGGGCGCGGATCACGTCCAGATCAAACAGGGCCACTCCCCCTATCTGGGCTGCCACCGCCGCCGTACAGGCAAAAATCAGCTGATCAAAGACTGCCAGCGTTACAGTAAAAACAGCCACAGAAAAAATTGTTCGGAAAAAATTGGATTTTCCTGTAAGATACAGACTGCCCTGACGCTGAAATTCTGATTCATACACATCCGCATACCCGTCCACCACCTTATAGATCACCAGAAGAAACAGGATGGCGCATTTTTTTTCGTCATAGTCTCCGATCCCCCCCATATAGGCCCCATGACGCAGCAGAAGGAACACGGCTCCGGCCGCCAGGGCCATAAGGCAGGTCACATTCCGGTGCCTGCGGTAGTCCCCGAAGGTATATTCCCCGTTTCCATCCGTGATCTGGTAGGGGCGAATGCCAAAGTAGGCCACCAGAAACAGCTGCTGCCCCAGAGTGGAAAAGCCGAAGGAAAAGATTCCTCCCTGCTCTTCACCTGCCAGCCGGATCACCAGAAAGGACAGAACCATGCTGGCAAAGGCGTAGACAAAGCTGCCCGCTATATTCCACACCATATTGGCCCGGTTTAAATTATCTCCCTTGTAAAGAAGGGCTTTTGTCATTCCCGTCATTTCCCTTTATCCCTTCCTGTGCCGTCTACTGCCGTTTTCTGAAATTCTGCACAACCAGGATTGAAAGCAGCATCCGCGCCATGTATTTTATTGCCGTAACGGGCTTCAGATAGCTCTCACCCGCCGTCCGGTCGTCAATGGTCACCTGAACCTCTGCTACCCTGGCTCCCTGATGGATCAGAAAGGAAATGGTATCCGGCTCCGGCCCATAGTTCAGATTCAGGGCAAATTCACCAATCATTTTCCGGTTAAAAAGGCGCATCCCTGAGGTGGGATCGCAAATCCTCGCCCCGGTAGTCAGGCGGATGGCGCCGCCGATAATCCGGCTTCCGATCATACGGGGCGACCAGCCCTTTGGCACGGTCACGAACCGGGAGCCGATCACAATGTCATAGCCCTGATCCATCTTCTCCCGCATAGCCTTGATAAATTCAGGCCGGTGCTGCCCATCGCCGTCAAACTGGATGGCATAGCGGTAGCCCTTTTCCCATGCGTATTTCATCCCTGCCTGAAAACAGCCCGCCAGTCCCAGATTCACCGGAAGATCCAAAAGGCGGTAGCCCCTCCGCCTGCAGATAGCCGCCGTCTGATCCTTTGACCCGTCATTGACTACGATATAGTCAAATTCCGGAAACTGACCGGTCAGCTGGTCCACCACCCGTTCGATATTCTGTTCCTCATTATATGCCGGTATTACAAGCAGCACCTTATCCATCTGTGTCATCCTCGTTTTCTGAAATGCTTATTATTCGGCTTCAGTCCCAGCACTCCCGTAAGGAACCGTACCTCAAAAAGAACCGCGTCCAGAAAAAGCCTGGCAGCCGTCAGCGCAGCAGAGCTCTGGCCGAGATAATTTTTATAATAATACAGCTTACTTTCATGAAGCAGCCTCTGTCTGTCCGCCGCCTTTTTATAGCTCCTGTCAATGGATACAGAGTGGGCGTGGACGTATCTGGCATCCGTAGCCAGGTATGCCTTCAGTCCCAGGGCCTTTAATTTCTGCCCCAGTACCTTTTCTTCATAATACAGGAAAATGTTTCGGTCAAAGAGTTCCTCCAAATCCCCCGGCGTAAAGCATCCGGTCTTTATCATAAAAAAAGACCCAGGCAGCGCGCCTACGATCCTGGCATCCTTATCTGTGCCTGCCGGCAGCTCCTTTAACGGAGTCTTTAAAACAGGCGCGAACACCCGTCTCAATACCGGAGCCGTATCAAAAAGATCCTTCCACATAGGCAGAAGATCCCAATAGGAAAACAGCTCATTGCCCTCTGTATCCGTCACAATGGCCGAGGCCACCGCTCCGTCCTCTTCCGTCTCCAGCACCTGATGCAGCCGCTTGATGCAGCGGTCAGTCACATGGATATCCGGGTTTGCGATGATGATATAATCAGGCTCCAGATACTCCATGGCGTAATCGATTCCAGCCTGATTGCCGCTTCCATATCCCCCGTTTTCAGAGGTTCGGATCAGCCACAGGCTGGGAACCAGCGCGTCCTGTTTTTCCTCTTTTTTCCAGTCAAGCTCCAGCGCCTTAAACCGCTCCCAGGAATCATCGGTGGAGCAGTTATCCACCAGGAGAATATCGTCAATCAGGCGGCTGCCTTTGAGTTCCTCTGCCAGCCCCATGGCGGTTTTGGCATCATTATAGTTTAAAATAATACAGCAGATCTTATCCCTGTCCGTGTCACTTTCCATTGTAAACTTACTTTCTTTCCTTTCTTGTCTTTCTGGCGTCGATCACCCGCATCCCCAGCTTTCTGCTGATGGCAAGGCGCAGCCCGGGGCAGACTCTTGTCATCTGGTTAAAGCACCACCAAAGCTGCATATAGAGGAATTTCCCCTCTGCAGGGGGTAAATCCCTCCAGGGCGTCTTTGACAGATAATACTTATATAATGGTTTGTAATAATTGTGGTTTCCCCTGATCCAGGGTCTCTCATCCCCCAGATAATGGATCACCGCCGGAGAACGCTTTGCCGCCTGAAACTCCTCCCTCCCCACCATCTTATAGGCCAGGCATAGGCGTTCCAGTGTTTCATAGCTAAAATAGCGGTAATTGGTAAAGAAATTATACCTGGGCGAAACAGAGAGGATCCTCCCCTTTAATGCGCCGTTTATAGTGTCCTGGTCACAGGCAAAAAGGTTTCCGGCGTGTGCGCCGTAAAAGTCAAGCAGCTTCTCAACCACGCCTTCCCTGCGCCAGCCCTTAAGATCCATAAGGATCATACCGGAATTAAAGTAAGGCTCCTCCGGCCTCATGCCGATAGTCTCCTTCATCTCCCGGTACACCGTAGGCTCCATCACCATTCCCGCAAGACAGCCCTTAAGCTTTGTCTCATACAGCGGCAAAATAGATCCGCAGACGATGGTGTCGCAGTCCAGATACAGCGCCCGTTCCACTGAAACCGGAAGGACCTGCGGTGCAAACAGGCGTCCCATGGCGCTGATGTCAAATCCCCTTGTGTCTATCTTGTAGGGAAAACGAGCCTTCAGATCTCCCAGTTCCACCAAAAACAGGCGGCGGCCGAAGGAGGCGGCCAGATCCTTTAAACGCTCCTGATATTCCCCGCACATTCCCACAGACAGAAGGTAGATATCAATGGACTCTGCCTGGCGATTGTTGTCTAAAAGGGAACAGAGGGAAGCGGCCAGATGGCCTGCATATCCGTCGTTAGAGGCATATATGATGTTGATCCTGCGTTCTTTCCCTGACATATTATCACCTGTTTCTTACATTCTCCGGTCATTTTATTTACGATTTTACAATAAGAGCTTAAAAAAGTAAATCATATATGGAATTTTTCCTTTAAATATGTTAAATTATTTTGGAGTGCAGCCTCGCGTTTATCCGCTGCACTGCGCTGTGAAAGCGCTCTATTACCTATTCAGGAGGTTTTTATCATGCAGCGATCCTTTCGATATATGGCTTTTGGAATCCTGACGGCTTCCCTGATTGCCGGCAGCTCCTTGGCGGCTCTGGCAGACCAGGAATCCGGCGGCCCCGGCGTCACAAAGCCTGCGGAGGTTTCCCAGGAAGCTCCCGGAGTGTCCGGCGATACCACCAATGCCGGTCCCGGTGTGATCGTAACGCCGGATACAGGAGCAGACAGCCAGGGGGACGAACAGGGAGAGTCCCAGGCTTCCGGCGATGATCAGTCCGGCCAGACACAGACAGGCAGCGAGACCAACGGGCAGGCCCAGGAGAGCCAGACACAGGAGTCCTCTCAGGTTTCTGCCAATCAGGCCTTTTTGCAGGTACAGCTTCTCCGGCCGGATATGACCTGGACCGATCCCATCCGGGATGACACCACTATCCTTCCCGGAGAGGGCGGCTTTATCAGTATGTCCATCTATGCCAATAACCTGCCGGGAGACGTGCTCTACCGCACCTACAGCGCTAACCGCGGCTGGAGCAACTGGGCCATGAACGGCGGTCACACCACCTGGGCGGCCGACTGTCCCATCGAGGCTGTGCAGATCCGTTTAAACGGCGTATTCGGAAACAGCTTTGACGTATACTACTGTGCTACCCTCTCCGACGGAACAGCCTGCGACTGGTCTAAAAACGGCGGCACCAATGGCGCCATGGCTTGCGGACGCTATATCACGGGGCTGCGGTTCTCTCTCTGGGGAAAAGGCACCGAAGGCGCCGTATACAAAATGGACGCGCCTCTTGTATCCGCCGCGCCCGACGGCATCCAGTTTGTAAACGGCACACCCGTATTCAGCAACGGAACCGGAGATCTTTTTACCGGCTGGGTATGGAATGACAGAGACCGCTACTATGTGGTGGACAACGCCATCGTCACAGGCTGGCAGTACATAGACGGCTATAAGTATTACTTTGAAGGGGACGGAAAGCTGGTGCAGGACTTAGAGCCTTACTTAAATTCCCAAGGTCCCTTCCTGATCAGGATCAACAAGCAGATGAACTGCACCACCGTTTATATCCAGGACGGTGCAAACGGCTTTATCATCCCCTACAAAACCTTCCTCTGCTCCACCGGCGACGACACGCCTCTGGGAGATCACAAAACCCCTGAGAAATACCGCTGGCGGCTGATGAACACGGATGAATACTGCCAGTACTGCACCCGTCTTGATAAGGGAATCCCGATTCTGCTCCACTCTGTTATCTACGAGAAGCCGAATCCCTACACCCTGAAACCGTCAACCTACAATTACCTGGGAGCTACCCCGTCCCACGGCTGTATCCGCTACACCACCGAGGATGCAAAATGGATTTTTGACCACTGCGCCCTTGGAACCACTGTCAACGTATACAACTCCGATGTTCCAGGCCCCTTCGACCGTCCCGCTATCCAGAAGATGATACCGGAGACACAGACCTACGATCCTACAGATGTAAATGTGCCGGAAAACGGACAATAAACATAAATCCTGCTCAAAGGGCAGAGCTGCTTTCCCGGCAGCCCTGCTCTTTTTTCTTCCATCCCCTTCTGCGGTATTCCTCATAGGGGATATCCGGGTCCAGGAGAAGCGTTCCGTGCATGGTGGGAGCCTGGGCCGGTTTCATATAATCGCCGTACTCCTGTCTCAGCCGTCCGTCATAGCCGGCGGGAGCAGGAATCATGCGGTTTTCAAATGGAAGATAGACCATTTTCTCAAACCACTGGCGGTTCCATGTATTTTTTTCCAGCTGGCGGATAAAGACCGTATCGCAGACGCGGCTGGTATTTTTCCCGTTAAAACAGCGGCAAAGCCTTTCATACACTGCAAAAGAACGCTCCATGGGGATGTGAAGCAGATTTCCCAGCTGGTGCAGCAGCCTTCCAAATACAGTCGCATTGTCATAGTAATCAAAACGATACCAGGTATACAGGATCGTCCACAGGGTCTGGACGGAATACGCCCAAAGCCGGGAGGCAAGTTTTCCCTCAGGCATGGCGTCCAGCGGGAAAATATCAATAAAGATACCGCAGTTATATCCGGCCTTTCGGTCCTCCTTGCTGCATCCGGTGGTCTGGCTGTTGCGAATCTGCGCATGGGCGCGCAGATAATTCTTCTCTGCATAGGGGGTCTGCAGCGCCAGCGGCTTTCGCAGCTCCCCTGGGGCAATGCGGATAAATGCCTCGTAATCTTCCCGCAGCATCACCAGGTCAATGTCATCATCCCAGGGGATATAGCCCTGATGGCGGACTGCACCGATCAGGGTGCCGCTGTCGGCAAAGTATTTTAAGCCATGTTTTTTACAGATGCGTTCTACCTCATCCAGCATTTCCAGCTGCACGGCCCAGACTCTCTTTGTCTTTTGATCTACCTTCCAGCCGCAGCGCATTTCTTCTTTATAAAATATCTCTTCTTCCATGAATCGGTCGCTCCTGTTTTCACTGATTTTCATACAAACGTATCACCCTATCATCCGAATACGGCTCGAAAGAGGTCTTACTCCCCCCGCTGCCGTCCCGAAAGACGGCACAGGATCATTTGCGCCCATTTCCATATAAACGGGTCTTTAAGAAGGAGAAGACTCAGCCCATAGACCACCGCCCCGCCGATAATCTGTGCAAAGGTCACTGCCGGACCGGTTCCTGCTGCCGTTTCAAGAGCATTTCCCAGCCCCAGGACAGCACCCAGCATGGCCAGGCCCGCAAGCAGGCGTCTCCAGCCATATTTCCATATCATGGAAGGTTTTACAAAGCCCCGTCCAAGCCATAGATAGAAAATGGTAATGAAGCATTCAGCAATAACAGAAGCCGCTGCTGCTCCAGAGGCCAAAAATCGTGGGATCAGAACTAAATTCAAAAGAAAATTAACTCCCGCACCTGCTACAATGACCCTGCTGCTCTGGGCCCGCATACCGCCGGGAGTAAGGATCTGGCTTCCCACGCAGTCACTCAGGCCCACAACGAATACCAGGGGCGCGCAGACGTACATAAGAGAGATCACAGGCCGATACTCGGCTCCTAAAAACCATGGCACAAAGTCCCCTGCGATTCCTGCCAGGCCCAGGGTGATGGGAACCGCCAGAAAAAGCACAAAATCCATGGAACCCTGGATCCTCTCTTGTATCTCTGCTATCCTCCCGGCCCCGAACAGATAGGACATACGGGCAGACATAACGGCGTTAAAGGACATAATCAGAATCTTTGACATATTGACAAAACCGGTGGCATACTCATAGTAGCCGTTCTGGGACTTATCCTGTCCTGTAAACCATCCAAGCATGGTCTTGTCAAGAATCGTATAGACGGATGTGGCAATGGTAGGGATGAAATACACAAACGTCTCCTTCAGATGCCTGAAAGGGCGGAGCTGGCTGATGTCCGGTTTCCCCACAAACTGCCTTAGATATCCCCACATGGAAATATTTCCCAAGAGTCCGGTGGCAGCCGTAAGGGATACATATAAAAGGAGGTCGTTTTTTGTGCGGATAAAGAGAAAGAGCATGGCAATACCGACGCATTTTACCGCCATATTTCTCACAACAATCAGGCCGTACTGCTCCAGGCCCCCGAAAAACCAGGAGATATCAAAAGCCACGGCAATCAGGGTCATGGACAGCGCTCCGTAATAGGGGGCGTACTCCTTTGAAAAGCCGATCACGCCCATCCAGCAGATCAGGCACAGGGCCGTAGTGCCTGCGCAAAGCAGCTCTATCTCCCAGAACAGGCGTCCAAGGGCCTCTTTGTCATCCCGGCTGCGGGCAATCTCCCTCTGTCCGTAGGAAGCGGTTCCAAGAGCCGCCGCAATGGCGAAATACTGGACCACAGAATTGGTGTAGCTCTGGATGCCAGTACCATCCGGCCCTAGCACCCTGGACAGATAGGGCGTAGTGATAAAGGGCGTGAGAAGCGTCATGATCTGGTAGATCAGGTTGTAGGTATAGTTTTTGCGGATACTGGGCATACTTTTGCTTCTGCCCTCCTTATTTTTACTCATATTGAATCTGCTCCGTTTTCTGTAAAAAATGGCTGCCGTCACCGGTGCTTCGGGCCGCTGCCGCCAATGCTTTCTGATGATTGTAGCATATTCCCGGCCCGGGCGCAATGCGGCCTTACAAAGTTTGACATCCCTTCCCAAATGACTTATAATCAGAACCATAACAGGATCCTCGGATCATGGAAGGAGGCCCCTTTGAAATTTGGAGTCATTATCGTAACCTACAACCGTCTGGAACTGCTTAAGGAATGTATAAACTGCGTCCTCGGCCAGACGGTGCCGTTTTCCAGGGTGTGTATTGTGGACAATCACAGCAGCGACGGCACCGGCGCGTATCTGGAGGGGCTTACGGACGCGGCAGAGAACAGGCCGGACAGTCCGGCTCTTGACATCTGCCGCCTGGAGCAGAACCTGGGCGGAGCCGGCGGGTTTGCCTATGGAATGAATCGGCTGGCCAACACAGACTGCGACTGGCTCCTGATCATAGATGATGACGCCATGATCGCACCAGACTATATAGCGGAGCTGCAGAAGGCGGTTCTTCACACGGATTATCTTGCCTATTCCGGCACAGTGACCACAGCCGGAGCCATCGACACCAGCCATCGGCGTTTTCTTAAGAACCCTTATCTGATGTTTTATGAACCTGTCCCGGAGACGGCCTACGGGACACCCTTTTTTGAATACGATATCAGCACCTTCTGCGGCCTTTTGGTAAAGACTTCTCTGGTTCGGGAAATCGGCCTTCCGAAAACGGAATATTTTATCTGGTTTGACGACACGGAATACTGTATGCGCTTTCACCGGCGCTCCCGGATCTTAAATGTCAATACGGCCGTCTTAAACCACAAGACAGCCGTACCAGGCCAGGCTCCGCTTATTGGCTGGAAGAATTACTACGGATTCCGCAATGCCATCGACATTGGCCGCACCTATTCCAAATGTCCGCCTCTGTATATGGCCTATATCACCGCCAATCACTGGGCCCATATCGCCGTCGATACTCTTTTGTCTCTTGCAGGAAATCAGAGGGAGCTGCGCGGCTACCGCATCCAGGTCTACAGAGATGTACTCAGGGGACGCCATAAGGCCCCGGACGGGCCTTCTTTCCGTTATCTGCCCGGAAGCGGCCCCGGACAGCCTTCCCGTTAATGCAGACCTTTTTAAGCCGGATATGCGGCTTTTATCTGTTTGACTGAACCTGCGGCTTTTGGCAGATGCCTTCCATCTGCCTGAAACCGCTCTTATAATTACATTTTAAGGAGAATATTTTATGCAGGCAATCATTCTTGCTGCCGGTATGGGGAAACGCTTAAAGCAGCTGACGCAGAACAACACAAAATGTATGGTAAAGGTAAACGGCATTCCCATGATCAACCGCACCCTGTCTCAGCTGGACCGTTTATCCCTGTCCCGGATCGTAATCGTGGTGGGCTACGAGGGAGAGAAGCTGACCGGCCACATCCGTACCCTGGATGTAAAAACCCCTGTGGTATTTGTAGAAAATCCCATTTACAACAAGACAAACAACATCTATTCCCTTTTCCTTGCAAAGGATTATCTTCTCAAGGAGGATACCCTTCTTCTGGAATCCGATGTTATTTTCCAGGATTCGGTTCTTGACTGCCTGATGGAGGATCCCAGGGACAGCCTGGCGCTTGTGGCAAAATATGAAGCCTGGATGGACGGCACCTGCGTTCGCCTGTCCGAGCAGGATGATATCATTGACATGATCTCAAAAAAGCAGTTCCGTTTTTCGGAAATTGAGGATTACTACAAGACGGTAAACCTTTACAAGTTCAGCCGGGAATTTTCCCGCACCCACTACGTTCCTTTTCTGGAGGCTTACACAAAAGCCTTGGGAAACAACGAATATTACGAGCAGGTTTTAAAGGTTCTGGTGGCTCTGGATGATCCCGGCATCAAGGCGAAGCGCTTAAGTCCGGATCAGAAGTGGTACGAAATCGATGATATTCAGGATCTGGATATCGCTGAATCCATGTTCGCCCCGGAAAATGAGCGGACGGCCCTAATCCAGAGGCGGTACGGCGGTTACTGGAGATATCCGGGAATGCTGGATTTCTGCTATCTGGTCAACAGCTACTATCCGCCAAAAAAGATGATGGATGAGATTCGTTCCAATTTTGACGTGCTGGTGCGCCAGTATCCCTCAGGAATGTATGTAAATTCCCTTTTGGCGGCCAGGAATTTCGCTCTCCGCCAGGATCAGATTCTGGTGGGCAACGGGGCCGCAGAGCTGATCAAAGCCCTGATCGAGCAGACCCAAGGACGGCTGGGTGTAGTTCGGCCTACCTTTGAGGAATATTCCAACCGGTATGACCCGGACAAAACCGAGGCTTATTATCCGGACAATGATAACTTTTCCTATACCGCAGATGAGCTTACCACCTTCTTTGAAGATAAGGACATCCGTTGTCTGGCGCTGGTAAACCCGGACAATCCTTCCGGCAATTATATCCCAAAGGCGGATATGCTGCGGCTGGTACAGTGGACCGGGGAAAGAGGGATCCATTTCATTGCCGATGAATCCTTTGTGGACTTTGCAGACGAGGAAAACGCCTCTCTTCTGGATGAGGAGCTTCTGGATGAAAATCCCCATCTGACGGTGGTAAAGAGCATTTCCAAGTCTTACGGCATACCGGGACTGCGGCTGGGCATTGCAGCCAGCGCAGATACAGCCCGGATTCAGGAATTAAAAAAGAGCGTCTCCATCTGGAATATCAACTCTCTGGGCGAATTCTATATGCAGATTGAGGAAAAATACAGGAAAGATTACACCGACGCCCTGGTAAAAGTAAAGGCGGAGCGAAACCGGTTTTCAGCCCTGCTCTCCGCTGTTGACGGTATACGGGTAATTCCCTCCCAGGCGGACTATCTGATGATCGAGCTGACCGGAGGACATACGGCCGGCGCAGTGACTCAGCAGCTGCTGCTGCGGTATAACTGCCTTGTAAAGGATCTGTCCTCCAAGGTAAAGCTTAAAAACCGGCAGTTTCTGCGGATCGCTGTGCGCAGCCAGGAGGACGACGATATCCTGGCAGAGGCATTAAAAGAGCTTTTGAGTGCGCCCATACACAGCTAAAAAACTGCCCATGCCAGACGGAACCGTTTTTATCGGCCCCGCACAGCATGGGCAGTATTAAAACATCAGCAGGCAGAGGAGCTGTTTATTCCAAATACTTCCTCTGCCTTTTTCATGGCAGATTCAATTACCTTATCCATATCGTAATACTTGTATTCTCCCAGACGGCCGCCGAAGATCACACGCTCCTCCTTTGCGGCAAGATCGGCGTATTTCTGATATAATCCCTGATTTTTCTCATCATTAACCGGATAATACGGCTCCATACCCTCCTGCCAGGTCACAGGGTATTCCCTGGTAATCACTGTTTTGGACTGTGTGCCGAACTCAAAATGCTTATGCTCGATAATCCTTGTAAACGGTGTCTCCCGGTCTGTATAATTTACCACAGCCACGCCCTGGTAATTTTCTTCCCCCCGTATCTCGGATTCAAACCGCAGGCTGCGGTATTCAAGTCTGCCAAAGCAGTAATTGTAGTAAGCGTCAATGGTTCCCGTATAGACTACCGTTTCCCCAAGACTGTCATAATATTCCTTATTCTCCAGATAATCCTCCCCCATCTTTATATCGCAGCCCTCAAACAGCCTTTGGATAATCACGTTATAACCGCCTATGGGGATTCCCTGATACAAATCGTTGAAATAATTGTTGTCATAGGTATAGCGCACCGGCAGACGGCGGATGATAAAGGCCGGAAGCTCCTTACAGTCTCTTCCCCACTGCTTCTCCGTATACCCTTTTACCAGCTTTTCATAAATTTCACGGCCGACCAGGCGGATCGCCTGCTCCTCCAGATTTTTCGGCTCGCCCTGGATCTCTTTTTTCTGCTCCTCGATGATGGCTTTCGCCTCTTTAGGGGAAGAAATGTTCCACATCTTACTAAAGGTGTTCATATTGAAAGGCATATTGTACATCTCGCCCTTGTAGTTTGCTACCGGACTGTTCGTGTAGCGGTTAAACTCTGCCAAAGAATTCACAAACTCCCATACCTTTTTATTGCTGGTATGGAAAATATGCGCCCCATACCGATGCACATGAATACCTTCCACATCCTCACAGCAGATATTTCCACCGATATGATCCCGTTTTTCCAGAACCAGACAGGATTTCCCCTTCTGTCTGGCATACCATGCAAACACCCCTGCATACAGGCCGCTTCCAACCAGTATATAATCGTATTTCTTCATATCGTTTATGCTCCTTTTTTCATCATCATTTCCCAAACTCCCCTATGCGGGTCTGATTCCCAGAAAATACCATCTCACTGCGTACAAAAGCAGCAGATGCACCGGATAGAACCAGTAAAACAGGTACTTGTACCTCTGTTTTCCCCTCTTTCCATTATACACTCCAATGGGAATCGCCGCCAGACCTCCGGCCCCAAGGGTTATCCCAAAGGACTCTAAAAATCCCAGGACAGCTGCAGCAGCGGTCTGCTTTTTCCGGTTTTGGGAAAGCAGATAAAATGCCGCTATGATCAGGATTCCTGAAGCCCCATAGTCTGCCCGCAAAAGTTCTGCCACAGCACAGCCGATCCCGATATACAGACATCTCCGGGGCGTTTGGGCAATTCCGCTCCCGCACTCCCTAAGCTTTACCCGTTCCAGAGCCGAAAGCACCCCAAAGCCGATAAAAAGTTCAAAAAACACGTTCTGATATTCCGGTACAAACAGGCCGTTTCCTACTGCCAGATCAAAGGGGATCTCTGATATCAGGCTGAAAATCAGAAGATTTTTTCCATACTTCATCCGGTTACGGGTATGTATAAACCCCTCCACCAGAAGGAAACAGTAGATCATAAAGGCCGGCCGGCCCAGAACGCGCAGAAACCAGGCCCCGATCTCAATTTCATTTCCCCAGGGGCCTTCCGCCAGCCGGCGAAGCCCTTTTGCCCCTCCTTCATAATACAGCCCATACTCCAGCACCACCGCCCCGATGTGGTCAATGAGCATTGAGCATATGGCAATCCATTTTAATGCGGCCCCGTCCAGGCCCTTTTCCTGCTGGAGCGCTGATCCGTTCACAGGCATTCCCCAAAGGGCATCAGCCTCTTTGCCACTGCCGCCGCCAGAACGCAGAGAACAAAGTCCTCCGCCACTGTGATCAGGAAGCAGTTGATCACCACCAGTTTCCAACTAATCGGCATATGTATCACAAAGTTACTGATTCCATAAAAGTAGACCATGCCGCACACATAATACGCCATCATACCCCAAAACGCGGCAAACAGCCTCCAGGCCATTCCCGCTCCCGGACGCAGGGCTGTAAGTTTCCCTGTGATCCAGGCCGCTGCCACAAAACCGATCAGAAAACCGAAGGTCGGCCGGATCAGATAAGCCGGCCCTCCTCCTGCCGCAAATACGGGTATCCCAGCCAGTCCCACTGCCAGGTACACGCACACACAGGCTGCTCCCCGTCTGGCTCCCATCACATATCCAGCTAAAAGCACAAAAAAGAACTGCAGCGTAAAGTGCATGGGAAAAGGCTGCACCGGTATATTGATCTTTATAAAAGCTCCCACAGCGATAAGGGCTGCAAACAGGCCGGTAAAGGCAATCTCATGAGCCGTTGTTCTCTGTCCTCTTATAAGCTTTGCTTCCTGCATATCATTCCTCCAATTCTCAGACAGGTCAGGCCCCTGGGCCTGTCCGTCGCTTTTTCTTTTCCGTATCAGAAGCCGCCCTGTCACCCGGGGCGCGTCCCGGCCATCTTTTTTTAACGGCTCCTCTCCTATTCTAACAATAATACTCTATTGTGAAAAGAGGATTTTTCAGAAAATCCCATTCCCCGCCCCGAGAGCAAAAAAGCAGGCGTAAAAAAGACCGCTGCAAAAAGGATTTCCCTACAGGATCCGAGTTCTGTAAGTTTTTTCCATTTTGCAGCAGCCCAAACGAAAACAGGCCTTTGGCAGCCGTTATGTCATTTTAATAAAACAGCCGGTTCACCGCGCTGAAGATGCCGCGGATGGAGGCTCTGGTGATATTGGAGCTGACGCCTACACCGTAAGTAGCCTTCCCCGTGGCCTGGTCTACCAGATGGATATAGGAGGCTGCCTCCGCCCCGGAGCCAGAGGCCATTGCGTGCTCAGTGTAATCCAGCACCTTAATCTGGATGCCAAGAGCATCCTCAAGCCCTCTCTGCACAGCGTCGATGGGGCCGTTTCCAATGCCCTCGAACTGTTTTTCCATGCTGTGATCCGTATAGGTGACCTTAACAAGGGTGGCAAACTCGCCGTCTGCCGTTTCCGTATCCGTGATCCGGCACTTGCGGAAATGGAGAGGCTCCTTGCGCTCCAGATACTCCTTCTTAAACTCATCCATGATCTGCTCAGGAGCCACTTCACCCTGCCTCTCCGAGATCTTCTGGATCACATCCGCAAACTCCTTGTGCATACCCTTTGGCAGCTTGAATCCGTAGAAGGTATCCATTACAAATGCTACGCCGCCTTTCCCGGACTGGCTGTTGATGCGGACAATAGGCTCGTATTCTCTTCCTATATCGGAAGGATCGATGGGGAGATAGGGAACCTCCCAGTACCGGCTTTTCCTCTCATGCAGGGCCTGCATCCCCTTGTTGATAGCATCCTGATGAGAGCCGGAAAAGGCGGTAAATACAAGCTTCCCGGCGTAGGGGTGTCTGGGAGGGATATCCATCTTTGTGCACCGCTCATAAACTTCTGCGATCTCACGGACATTTTCAATATCTAATTCGGGATTGATCCCCTGAGAGAACATATTGTAGGCAACCGTCAGTATATCCACGTTTCCGGTGCGCTCGCCGTTTCCAAACAGCGTTCCCTCGACACGATCCGCCCCTGCAAGCAGGGCCAGTTCCGTAGAAGCCACGCCCTCTCCCCGGTCATTGTGAGGATGAACGCTTAAAATGATGCTCTCTCTGTCTTTAAAATGCGTATTCATCCACTCAATCTGATCAGCATATACGTTAGGCGTCGTCATCTCCACCGTGGACGGCAGGTTGATGATGATGGGGTTTTCCTTTGTGGCTCCCCAGATCTCCTGAACCGCAGTGCAGATATCAAGGGCAAAGGGAAGCTCTGTGCCCGTAAAGCTCTCAGGTGAATACTCCAGACGGATCTTGGTATCGCTTTGGGCGGCATAGCGCTGTACCATCTTGGTGCCCACAATGGCAATATCCTTTATCTCATCCATCTCCTTGTGGAATACTACATCCCTCTGTAAGGTGGAGGTGGAGTTGTAAATATGGACAATAGCCTTCTTTACCCCCTGGAGCGCCTCAAAGGTACGGCGGATCAAATGCTCTCTGCACTGTACCAGAACCTGTACCTCTACGTCATCCGGGATCAGCCTGCGCTCTACCAGAGTACGGAGGAAATCATATTCAATCTGGGAAGCAGCCGGAAAGCCAACCTCGATCTCCTTAAAGCCCAGCTTTACCAGCAGGTTGAACATTTCCACCTTTTCTTCTACTACCATGGGTTCTACTAAAGCCTGATTGCCGTCCCGCAGATCTACGCTGCACCATACCGGCGCTTTCTTAATCTCCTTCTCAGGCCAGGTGCGCTCCGGAAAATCTACCACCGGCACTCTCTTATATCTCTTGTAATTCAGCATACTTCCATTTCCTCCTTCCCGCAGTTTCCTTTAGCGCTGTAAAATGTTACTCTATTATACCATAGGATGATATAACGCACAAGCAAGGTACGTCTTTTTACCATTCGTATTAGTTATAGATCCTATTCCTTCGCTTTATTATAAGCCGGCTGGTTCTTTCGGATCCTCTCTGGCCTCATACCGATCCCGCCCCGCTTCCTTTGCGCTGTACAGCACCTGATCTGCCTGACGGCTCAAATCCGCAATGTCCTGCCCCCTGTAGACGGTGCTGAAGATCCCTGCGCTGATGGTCAGAACCGGGGATACCAGAGAGTATTTATGCTCAATGCTCCGCTCCTTAAGATCCCTGCAGATCCGCTCCATGATCTGAACCGTCTGTTCCAGGCGGATGCCGGGAATGAAAAGCAGCATCTCTTCCCCGCCGAATCGGACTGCCATATCCGCAGCCCTTATATTGTATTTTAACACAGCCGCCACTTCTTTTAAGGCCCGGTCGCCCTCAATATGACCGTAGTTGTCATTATAGGATTTAAAATGATCCACATCGATCATAACAAGGGATATCTGCTGTCCCTGAAGCTTTTTGCCATTCTTTTTAAGATAGTATTCCAGATAGTGACGGTTATAAAGCCCTGTAAGAGGATCCGTCCAGCTTCTTTTTCTCCAGATGCCGATATGGCGGAAGGCCCATACGATCATCGCCAGAAGGCCGGCAATGCCGAAGGCGCTGGCAATGAGAGCCAGCTCATTTTTCTGCTGTTTCTGCTGTAACAGTCCATAACGGTAAAGCTGCTCTGCTCTTGCCACATAGCCGGATCTCAACAAAGCGGCCTTCTTCTGGATCTGACCGCTGTAGCGCTCCCGATACTGGCTGAAATTTTCAAGGTCTCCTCTGTCCTTATAAATCTGAGCCATGTGATAGTAGACCGTTTCCTCCAAAGACAGCCCAAAAACGGATGATTCCTCCGCCACCTCGGCAAACTGCTTAAGAGCCTCTTCTTCCTGGCCGGAATACTGGCAGTACAGTGCATATGTATACCTTACATAAATACTTTTATAATAGGCGACCTCTTTCTTGTCCTCCTTCAGCCATTGTCCGGCCAGCTCAAGCTGTCTCAATGCCTCGTCAAGCTGTCCCCTCCCCATTGCGATCTGCGCCCGCTCACTGGCCCTCAATATTTCCATATCATCCGCCATATCCGGGTCCAGTCCCGGAATCATGGCCTCCAGATGCTCCAGCATTTCCTCTGCCTGGTCATATTCTTCCTGCATAACATAAGCATCCGTTCCATTGATCACAGCCATAGCCTGGACGGTTCTCTCTTTGCTGTCTTTGCCCTCTTCCCCTATGACCTGTTCATAAAACTCCAGCGCACGATTATATTCCTGAAGCCCATAGTAAACGTCCCCTACACAGGCCAGAAGCTTCATTTTGTAATAATTCTGGTGTTCCACCCCCCTTGCCTTCTCTATATTGTGAAGGGCATCCATATAGTAAAACATGGCATCCATATAGTTTTCTGTCAGGCTGAATATCTGGCCGATGTTTCCTTTTAACGCTATCCTGGTTTCATCATTCAGCCCGCGGACATTTTCCAGATACCAGATCAGCAGCTTTGCCGCCTCCTGGATCTTTCCTTCGCTCTGCACCACTGGTTCCACTGCGCGCCAGCACAGCTTTATATTGTTGCGGTATTTCTTTGATGCTCCGATGGCCTCCAGAGCACGGCGGCTGTTCTCAACAAGTCCCTCTGTATCTCCCAGCTCGGCCGCTGCTTCGTTTAAAAGGATCGGCGTGTAAATACGGATCATCTCTGCGTTTTCTGTTTCTGCCTCCCCAATCTGCGAAAGCAGCTCTACCGTTCCGTCCACATTCCCGTCCAGCCAGGCCAGAACCCCCTTTACAAAATATCCCTCCTCTCCCTGGGAACCGGCGCGGCTTTCCAGATAGCTGCGCATTTCCCAGTTTAACTCTCCTGTGTTCAGAGCCGTTTCAAGGCAGCTGATCCCATCAGGCTGCGTCTCTCTCATGGTATTTCCCACCGCTAAGACAGCTGTCAGCCCCAAAAGCAGAATCACCCCTGCGGCAGCAGCTCTTTTCTGATTCAGCCAGCCCGCGAATACTCCATTTCTCAATCCATCTCTCCTTTCCCTGGTTCCTGTATAACCGAAATAACCGGGAAGCAGATCGCTCCCCGGCAGCAGTTTTTCATGTACATCACAATCAGACGTTTTGTATTAAAGGCAAAATCCCTGATCCTTCATCACAGCAATGACCTGATCCACGTATTTCTCACAGGTTTCCATATCCGCCGCTTCCACCATCACCCGAACCACAGGCTCTGTGCCTGAGGAACGCAGCAGTATGCGTCCGTCTGTTCCCAACGCCTCTGTCACCCTTCTTACTTCTTCCTGGACTTTTTCGTCCTCCTGGGCCGCGTTCTTATCCTTTACACTTACATTTTTAAGCACCTGAGGATAAATCTCCACCTCGGAGGCCAGCTTTGCCAGGGACTGTTTCTTTTCCAGAACAACCTCCATCACCTTTAAGGAAGTCAGGATACCGTCTCCTGTTGTGGCGTGCTTGCTGAAAATAATATGGCCGGACTGCTCGCCGCCCAGGCAGTTTCCGGTGGCAGCCATATTTTCATAGACATATTTATCTCCTACCGCCGTCTTTTCATAGGAAATGCCCTCCCGGTCAAAAGCCTTGTAAAGACCGAAGTTAGACATAATGGTAGTGACAACGGTATTGCTGAACAGGCTGCCCTGCTCCTTCATATATTTTCCGCAGATATACAGGATGCGGTCGCCGTCTACCACATTTCCCTCGCTGTCTACGGCAATGCAGCGATCCGCGTCTCCGTCATAGGCAAAACCTGCGTCGCAGCCCTGTTCCACTACAAATTTCTGTAAATACTCAATATGGGTAGAACCGCAGTCTGTATTGATATTCAGGCCATTGGGCTCATTGTTCATCACAAAGGTCTGAGCGCCCAGAGCGTCAAATACATTCTTTGCAATGGCTGAGGCACTTCCGTTGGCGCAGTCCAGGGCCACCTTCATATTTTTAAATGAGCGGGTAGCAATGGAGATCAGATAGCCGATATAGCGGTTTCTGCCCGCGGCAAAGTCCACGGTGCGGCCGATGGCGTCCCGCTTTGCCAGGGGAATCTCTTCCATCTCTCCGTCCAGGTATTGCTCGATCTTTGTGATCACCGATTCTTCCAGCTTCTCGCCCCGTTCATTGATAACCTTGATGCCATTGTCATAATATGGGTTATGGCTGGCGGAAATCATGATGCCGCAGTGAAAGCCCTCGGTGCGGACCACATAGGAAACGCTGGGCGTCGTGGTCACATGAAGGAGAAATACATCCGCCCCTGAGGCTGTAAGGCCGGATACCAGAGAATATTCAAACATATAGCTGCTTCTTCGAGTGTCCTTTCCGATTACCACCCGGCAGCGCTCTCCCGGCGTTTTCTGTCCGTAATACCAGCCTAAAAAGCGGCCTACCTTATATGCGTGCTCCACTGTCAGATCCACGTTGGCCTCTCCGCGGAAGCCGTCTGTTCCAAAATATTTTCCCATTGCTTTCATGTCCTCTCTGTCTCAGATTTTCCCTGCACCATACGCATACGCGCTCCCCAGCGTACCCTTCTCCGTTCCTACTGTGCGTTTTTCAGTTCCTTCAGATACCGTCCCAGAGCATCCTGCCAGGAGGGAAGGCGGCTAAAGCCGTTCTCTGTAAGCTTTTCCTTGCTCATACGGCTGTTAAAGGGACGTTTTGCCTTGGCCGGAAAGCTTGAGGAATCCACAGGAGTCACCTTCACATCCATCCCCGCCTGACGGAAGATCTCGCAGGCAAATTCATACCAGCTGCAAAGGCCCTCGTTGGTGGCATGGTAGCGGCCGTAGCGGTCGGTCTGAATCATTTCCACCAGCAGCTTTGCCAGATCATAGGTATAGGTAGGAGAGCCGATCTGATCGTCCACTACGCTGACTGCCCCGCGCTCTTTCCCCAGACGAAGCATGGTCTTTATAAAGTTCTTTCCGTTTATGCCAAATACCCAGGCAATCCGGACAATAAAGAACTTGGCTGTATTCTGCTCCACCGCAATCTCGCCCTCATACTTTGTCAGGCCATAGACATTTAAGGGTTCTCTGTGATCATCCGGCTCCCATGGGCGCTCACCCTGACCGTTGAACACATAATCTGTGCTGATATACATCATCTTGATATCCAGCGCTTTGCAGACCTTTGCGATATTCCTCGTGCCTTCGGCATTGACTCTGCGGCACAGCTCCACGTTATCCTCCGCAGCATCTACTGCAGTATATGCGGCACAGTGGATCACTGCGTCAGGCTTTGCCTCTTTGATCACGCGCCCGCAGGCCTCTGCGTCGGTGATATCCATTTCCTCCACGTCCACACCAATTCCTTCGATTCCCTTTGCCGCCAGCTCATCCATCACATCATGGCCCAGCTGTCCTTTTACGCCCGTTACCAGAATTCTCATAATCTCAAACACCTCATTCTTCCAATCATCGCAGCCGAGAGCAAGGTTCCTGTCTGGCTCTGCTCGCCGAACTGCCTTTACGCACAAAGGCTGGCAGCGGCAAATACACTCCTTTAAGCTTTTTTGCCGCCGTCAGCCATATCCGTTTCCTGTGTTGCGTTTACAGGCGGTTTCCGTACATCTTGTCAAAATAGCCGCTGTACTCGCCGCTTAAAATATTCTTCCACCAGTCCTGGTTGTCCAGATACCACTGGATGGTCTGCCGGATGCCTGTGTCAAAGTTATACTTCGGTTTCCAGCCAAGTTCTGTCTCGATCTTTGTAGGATCGATGGCATAGCGCATATCGTGGCCGGGACGGTCTGTAACAAAGCGGATCAGGCTCTCCGGCTTGTCCAGAGCCTTTAAAATGGTCTTTACCACTTCCAGGTTGGTGCGCTCGTTGTGTCCGCCGATATTGTATACCTCTCCCTCGCGGCCCTTGTGGATCACCAGATCAATGGCCTCACAGTGGTCGGATACATGGAGCCAGTCGCGGACATTTTCACCGGTTCCGTATACGGGAAGCTCCTCATCTGCCAGGGCGCGGCTGATGATCAGAGGGATCAGCTTCTCTGGAAAATGGTAGGGGCCGTAGTTGTTGGAGCAGCGGGATACGGTCACAGGCAGCCCGTAGGTTCTGTGGTAAGCCAGAACGAAAAGATCTGCGCCTGCCTTGGAAGAAGAATAGGGGCTGGAAGTATGAAGAGGGGTGGTCTCCGTAAAAAAGAGATCTGGGCGGTCTAAAGGCAGATCGCCGTACACCTCATCGGTGGATACCTGATGATACCGCTTGATGCCGTAGGTACGGCAGGCGTCAAGCAGCGTGGTGGTTCCCATTACATTGGTGCGCACAAAGGCCTCAGGATCCGTAATCGAACGGTCTACGTGGCTCTCAGCCGCAAAGTTTACCACCATATCCGGTTTTTCCTTCTCAAACAGGTCGAAAATGAACGTCCGATCTGCGATATCGCCCTTTACAAATCTGTAATTTGGCCTGTTCTCAACGGGCTTTAAGTTCTCCAGATTGCCCGCATAGGTAAGCAGATCCAGATTGATGATCTCATAATCCGGGTACTTATTTACCATATGGTGTACAAAATTGCTTCCGATAAATCCGGCTCCGCCGGTAACGATGATCTTCATGTTTTTTTTATTCCTCCAAACGCTATTCTTCCCTCAGTTTATCTACGTATCTGCCGTCCAGAACATCCTTTAAATACTTTCCGTACTGGTTTTTCTTAAGCACTTCGTAGGTTTCAAGCACCTGCTCCCTGGTGATCCAGCCGTTTAAATAGGCGATCTCCTCCAGGCAGGCAATCTTTCTGTGCTGATGGGTTTCCACGGTCTTTACAAAGTTGGTCGCCTCAACCAGGGACTCATGGGTTCCCGTATCCAGCCAGGTAAAGCCCTGGCCTAAAAGGATCACATCCAGCTCGCCCTTTTCCAGATAGATGCGGTTTAAGTCCGTAATCTCAAGCTCCCCTCTGGCGGAAGGCTTTAAGCTCTTTGCGTACTCCACCACCCGGTTATCGTAAAAATACAGTCCGGTAACACAGTAGTTGGACTTTGGTTTCTCCGGCTTTTCCTCGATGGAAATGGCTTTTCCCTTATCATCAAACTCCACGATGCCGAAACGCTCCGGGTCATCCACATAGTAGCCGAACACGGTAGCTCCCGTTTCTCTGGCAGCCGCGGCCTTTAACCGCCTGGTAAGGCCCTGTCCGTGGAAAATATTGTCGCCCAGAACCATGGCGACGGAATCGCCGCCGATAAATTCCTCTCCAATAATAAACGCCTGAGCCAGGCCGTCGGGACTTGGCTGAACGGCGTAGCTTAAGTTGATGCCGAAGGGATGTCCATCCCCTAAAAGCGCCTCAAACCGGGGCGTGTCCTCCGGTGTGGAAATGATCAGTATATCGCGGATCCCCGCATTCATAAGAACCGACAGGGGATAGTAGATCATGGGTTTATCGTATATGGGCAAAAGCTGCTTGGATGTAACCTTTGTCAGCGGGTAAAGTCTGGTGCCGCTTCCTCCGGCAAGTATGATCCCTTTCATATAGTTCCTCCTTGCAGATCCCAAAAAGAATGGGTCTGACCTTTATTTCTTTCCCCACTATACCATAATATCCCCGATTTTTCAAATATATTAAGCGTTTTTCCATTTGTCGTTTCATAAATGGAGCCATACAATCATTTGCTCCAAAATCAACGCTGTCTTCCTCCCCCTGATAAAGCTTCTTCTTTAAACAAATTGAATTTTTATCTCTTCTGCGGCAGCACTGGAATATGAAAAGGCCCCGACGGGATTGTATGAGAAAAACCAGTCTCTTTCACCTGATTTTCCCGTACGATCCCGCCGGGGCCAGCCGGCAGCCATAATGATAGCGGCATACCGGTAAAAATACTCCTGATGGAATTAAATAATCTCAAACACATGATCCGGCCGCTTTTCCATCTCATCCAGGATCCGCAGGTCCGTTTCTGCAATATGGCCGGCCAGATTTCTCTGTCCGTCATTCTCAATCTGTGTCAGCACGATCTCTACCTCTCCCCGATAGTGGGCCAGATTGTCATTTACCACCAGCACATCGCCTCTGGTAAACACCGGTTTATCACAGGCTCTGGCAGGAATGGAGGTCTGTCTGTAGTCCATCCTTGGGAAACTGGAACGGATATAGTATTCGCTGGCATCGGTGCGGCCGGTGTGCGAATACCCGTAAACCGCCTTTTTCTCACTTTCTCCAATCCCTTCTTCCGGCTCCATCTTAATGGTGGTATTGGTAAGCTTTACAGAGGCCATAGCCTTAAGCTCCTCCTCAGAAGCATAGGCGTTTCCAATCAGGATATCGTCGATTACCTCGCAGGCTACCATATGGCGTACCTGGGCGTCAATGGGGAGGGTGCGGTCTGCCTCCAGAGTAGGAAGACCCTGAAATACCTGCCAGGGGCCGAAGGTTTCCTTCTGCTGGCTGGATACAAAAGCCGCGGTTGTCATACCGAGACTGCTCCATTTTTCATTAAAACGGTCAAATACAGCCTGGCTTAAGCCGGAGTATCGCTCCGGGTAGAAATTGTGGCAGATGATCATGTTGCGTCTGTCTGCCCCGTGGCGCACCAGACGCTCTAAGTCTGCGTCAGAGCTTCCGTTAAACTCGATGCGGATGCCATAGGGATTGCGGGTGATAAGCACATCCTGACGCTCATCAAAATGGCCATCCAGACGGATAATATCAAGTCCCAGCTCATGAAAAATAGCCAGATCCTCCGGTCCGGCCCCCAGAGCCTCAAAAACCTGAGGATTTGTGTCGGCGGCTACCTCAAAGCCCAGCTCATGGGCATTTTTTACGAAGGCGCCAAATTCCTTTTTAATGACTTCAGGATCATGGCTGGCTGATAACAGACAGGTAAAGATACGGGAAAAACCGTACTTTGCAGCCATTTTCATATAAGCAAGATCCTTCTCTGGTGTAGAATGCTCCGGGTAAACAGAAATTCCAAGTTTATGCATAATAAAATACCTCCCTGCTATTATATTTGTCCGCAAACTGATTATTCAATGGGTTTTTGGTAAAAACCGCCAAAAAAGGTCTCCGTAGGCAGCACGTTCACGATCACATGGGGATCGACATGACGCATCAGATGAACAATGTCCTGAACCTCATAGGAGGAGACTACCGTATGCAGCAGGCTCATCTTCTTGCCGCTGTAGCCTCCGTGTCCGTCCAGAACGGAGATCCCGTGGCGGTACTGGCTTACATACGCCTTTACTACCTCGTCAGGGTCCTCCGTAGTTACCTGGAGCGTCACCCGTTTGTAGCGATGGTAAAAGCTGTCGATGGTTTTCGTGGAAATAAACTGGAACATAATGGAATATCCAGCATATTCCCAGCCGAACAGGTAGCCGAATATACAGAGCATTCCTGCATTAAAGGCAAATACATACTGCCAGATGGCCTTCCCCAGCCGGTTTGAAACATAAAGGGCGATGAAGTCCGTCCCTGCCGTGGAGGCATTTCCCTTTAATGCCACCACAATGGCAAGACCATAGATAAATCCGCCGAAACAGATGTTTAAAAGATCATCCTCAAACAGCGGGTGAAACAGGGACAGCCGCAAAAAGAAACTGGCCAGAAATACCTGAATCATGGAAAAGATCACGAATTTCTTTCCGATCTGGCGGTAGCAGAAGACCGCCACGGGAAGATTCAGAGCGATCATTCCAAGAGAGGTGGAAAAATGGATCCCAAAAAGGCCGGTAATCTTTTCCACCAGGCGGGCCACCCCCGTGAACCCGCTGGGGAGGATCTGGGCCGGCGTTAAAAAGGCATCCATGGCAAAGGCCTGCAAAAGCGCGGAAACCGTTACGGCTATGGCAGTCACCGCATACCGTACTGCTTTACTGTTCTTTTTCATCACACACTCCCGACCAGTTTTCTTACCAGCGCTTCGCTCACGGCATCGTAGTCATTTTCATGGGGCGCCGGGGCAAAACAGTAATTAACCCATCGGCCAGAGGTCGTTGCATCCCCCTTCCAGTCTCTGCAGGAGGAGTGAACCTGGGTCAGCCCGGTTTCCTCCATCAGCGTCCTGGCATTATCCCCGTTTACGCCGCTTCCGGCCAACAGCTGGATCTGGTTTCCATATTTTTTCTGAAGCTCCTTTAAAAGAGGCGCTCCCTGATGAGCCTTCTCTTTCAGACCGCTGGTAAGGATCCGGTCGGCTCCCAGGCGGATCAGCTCTTCTATGGCCTCGTAAGGATCTTCTACACAGTCAAAGGCCCGGTGAATCACCGCTTCCCCATGAAATTCATGGATCAGTTCGATCATTCTGCCTGTCTTTTCGCTGTCAAGCTTTCCATCCAAAGTGAGAAATCCAAAGGCCAGGCCGTCGCTGCCGTTTTCCATCAAGATACGGGCATCTGCAAACATCTGCTCCGTCTCCGCCTCTGTATAGCAAAAGCCCGCTCCCCTGGGCCGTACCATAGAGATCACCTTCAGGCCAGTATTGGCCTTAATCAGGCGCAGACTGCCGATGGAAGGGGTAAGTCCTCCAAGATACAGGGCGCTGTTTAATTCGATCCGCCCTGCCCCGCCGTTCCAGGCAGCCAAAGCATCTTCATAGCTTCCGCAGCATATCTCGATCATGCCTCTCCTCCTTCTTTCTTCTCTCCCGCCAGCCGATACAAACTTAAAGCGTATATTTTGGCGTTTGTAATAATGTCCTCAACCTTCATCCACTCATCCGGCTGATGGCCGATCCCCTTCTGGCCCGGAAAGGAGGGGCCGAAAGGAACGATATTGGGCATCCGTTTCGCGTAGGTGCCGCCGGTGGTGGTGACCGGCGTTCCATCCATTCCCGTAACACGTTCGTAAGCGTATTTTAAGGTATCTACCAAAAAGCAGTCCTTTTCAAACCGCACCGGATCCATATTGTCCGCCAGACGTACCTCCATATCGGGAAGCTCCTTTTGAATAGTTTCCGCCAGTTGTGAAGCATTTATCCCCGCTGGATAACTGACTGCAAACTGCAGCGCCGGTATCTCCCCTTTTAGCACCTTGTAGTTTCTTATCTCCAGCTGTCCGAACTCCTCATCCTTATAATCAATGTGGAATCGCTCTCCTGTGTTCCTTGCATTCAGCACGTAGTCATTCATCAATGTCAGGAACTGCTCCATGGACGCCGGGCGGATCTCCACCAGCGCCCGTCCTCTCTCGGCATAGACCACCGGATACTTGCAGTCCGGGGTAAAGCCCATGATGGGAGGCTTTTCCTTTGTCAGATAATACTCCAGATCCTTAAAGCCAGTCTCCTCGTCACAGCCAAAGAGGATACGGATGGGATGCTCCGGTTCAAAGCCCAGTTCCTTTAATGCATAAAGGGCATAAAGGCAGGAAAAGACCGGCCCCTTATTGTCCAGAACCCCACGGCTGTAGATTACGCCGTCCTTCTCATAGCCGCTAAACGGCGGCTGCTTCCAGCCCGTTCCTGCCGGAACCACATCCAGGTGGCCTACGGCCGCTATATAGTCATCTCCCCGACCATACGCCGCATACCCCATATAGTGATCCACATCCACGGTTTCAAATCCCAGCTTATCCGACAATGCAAGCGCTGCGTCCAGAGCCTTTCTCACACCGGGGCCAAAGGGCGCTCCCGGCTCTGCCGGGGCCTCTGTACTGTCGATCTGAACCATTTGTCTGATACTTTCGATCATAGCTGCGGAAACTTCTTCCACTTTCTGTAAGATCTGTTCCTCTGTCATTGCGTCTGCTCCTTTTATAGCTCCTTTAACGGCGCGGTACGAGTCTTCATATAGTTTTCCATCCACTCTTTTGTAGCCAGCTCATGGACACATTTGCCATTTTCCTGCTTTGTCAGGTATACAGCCGGTTTCTGGCCCTCCACGGCCACGGCGAAGGAAAATCCCTCAATATTGGTAGCCACGCCCCATTCGCCCTTATTATTCATGGCGATCAGAGACATATCGCCGGCCTTTCCGCGGCGTTCCTTTAACTCTCTGTCAAAATGAGCCACCGCCTTCTCGCAGGCTTCCTGAGGATGAAGTCCCTCTGCCATCAGGCGGACGATCTCATAAGAAACGCAGCCCTTCATCACATCTTCTCCCAGTCCGGTAGCACTGGCACCGCCTACCTTGCTGTCCACATAGAAGCCGGAGCCGGAAATAGGCGAATCCCCCACACGGCCCTTTTTCTTCATGAAAAGTCCGCTGGTGGAGGTTGCGCAGGTCATCTTCCCCTTGGAATCCAGGCATACCATACCTACGGTATCGTGGCCGGAGTATGGCTTAAGCTCGCTCTGCACCATCTCTTTTTTACGGTTGCGATAGTGGATCCTGGCCCGGTCCGTGAGCATATTTTTGCGCTCAAACCCCTCCTTGTGAGCAAATTTCTCTGCGCCCTCTCCCACTAACAGGTTGTTCGCCTGCTCCTTTGAAAGACGTCTGGCAATGGAAACAGGATTTGCGAAGTCCTTAATGGCGGCTACTGCTCCAATGTCTAACGTATCTCCGTCCATATAGGCCGCGTCTAACTCCACTTCCATCTCCTCATTGGGAAGGCCGCCGTAACCGACGGATTTGTAAAATGGGAAATCCTCTACTTCACGAACCGCTGCCTCAATGGCGTCTCCGGCATCGCCGCCCTCCTTTAACATTCCTTCCGCTTTCTCAATTCCCTCTAACGCCATTCTCCAGGTTGCAATAATACCCCACATCTGGCAGTTCTCCTTTCTTTCACCTTTTTCCCAAAGGAGCCATCGGCTCCCATGGCAGTACACAGATTGTATGAAGGGGCGCGGCTTTTGCGCCGCACCCCTCTGTTATCCGCCCTGCATACATTGACAGGCAGGGCGCTGTTTCTTACGCACGCCGGCGCTGTGCCGGTTAGAAACAATACCGGGCTGCCGCTTCTGCTTCACCGCTTTTTTCTACCATGGCCTTTGCCAGGACACACATTCCCTCCAAGGCCTCATTTAAACCGGTTCCGCCTTTTTTCGGCGTTACCACAATATGAATCTTATCCTTGTAGGCGGCAATGGTCTCTTCATTTTCCTTAGACATGGCGGCCAGGGCCGGGATGCCTGTTGTTTTTATCACATCATCCGCTACGCGGGCAGCCATTTTCCCGTAGCCCAGGTAATTTAAGGCCGGACCACACATCACTACGTCGGGCTTTAACTTGTTTACCATGGCGCAGAGCTTGCGGCTCACCTCGTCGGGATCCGCCTCAAAGAAACCATCCCCGCAGTACAGGCTGGCGATGATCCGCCCGTCTGTTTTCTTTAAATAAGGTTCCATCATCACAGCAGGGCCTACGGTGTCCTTGGTAGCGCCCAAAGGCAGCATATGGTCATCCTTAATGCCTGCGCCGGACTGAATCTGATCGTAGATCATGATGATCTTCATAGTATATCTCCTCCTTACAGATCGTCAAAGGAAAGGTCATCGAGAGAAATATCGTCTTCTTCTTCCTTTTTTGCAGCCTCTGCCTCATCATTCAGATACTGCTTATCCATGATCTTAATAAAAGGCATATAGATAATAATACCCATGATCAGAAGCAGGATCTGCAGCACGCCGCCCACCCAGTTGGTGGCAAAGAAACCGGAAATGCCCAGAGGACAGGTCCATGGGATATTGACGCCGGAGCAGATCGGCACAAAGCCCAGAGACATTGCAAAGTAAGAAATAATAATGTTCAGTGTAGGCACCAGCATAAACGGAATGAGCATGGTCGGGTTCAGCACGATGGGAAGGCCGAAGATGATCGGTTCGTTAATGTTGAAGATGCCGGGGATCAGGGAGAGCTTTCCAAGCTCTGTAATACGCTTTGACTTACAGAATAAGATCATGGCAATCGCTAAAGACAGTGTGGAGCCTGCACCGCCGAAGGTAGCGAACAGATCCTGGAACTGCTGGCAGATGATATGGCCCTGGCCTGCGCCGGTTCTGAAAAATTCCATGTTTTCCAGAGACAGTGTCTGGAGAATGGGGTTAAATACCGCACCTACTACGGAACCGCCGTTTACGCCGAAGAACCAGAAGAAGTGCAGGAAAATGTATGCGATTACCATTGCTCCCAGAGTATCGCCCAGGTTTAACAGAGGAGTCTGAAGGAACTCAAAAATAATCTGGAACGCGTTGCTTCCCATGGCTCCGAAAATCAGATTCACAATAAAGAACACTGTCATTACTACAGTGGCAGGAATCAAAGCGGAGAAGGACTCCACAACCGTAGGAGGAACACCCGCCGGCATCTTGATTACCCAGCCCTTACGCTCTACCCAGGCATAAATGTGTACCGAGGTGAAGGCACATATGATGCCTACGAAAATACCTTTTGCTCCCAGCCATCCAAGTGAAAGGCCTGTAAGAGAAACAGCCTGAGCAGTCCCTCCCACTTCTACGCTGCCGGAAACAACGTAAGGCATCAGAAGAAACCAGGACATAAGGGCCACCGCGGCTCCGAACAGCGGATTCGTATTCATGTTTTTCGCAAATGAATACCCAATTCCCATAACAGCGAAGATCGCCATGATGGTAAAGGTTGCGTCAGAAGGCTTTGCCAGGAAGGCGGCCAGCGTCTCCCCTGTCTCTTTGTTGACTATCACACTGCTTAACCAGTCCATCCACGCAGGAATGGGGAAATTCGCGATTACCAGGAAAATAGATCCTGCAATCAGAAGCGGTGTTGAAATCAGAAAACCGTCACGGACGGACATCAGATATTTATTTCTGCCAATGGCCTCAGCTAAAGGCATCAGCCATTTTTCCAGTTTGTTTAACATGGTTTGTTTTCCCCCTTATTTGTTGGCTTTGATCAGCTTAATTGCTGTCTTTAACACTTTTTCTCCGTCCATCATTCCATAGGCGCCTGCGTCAATCACCTCGATGGGGATATTCTCGTGGCCATACTTGGAAACGGTCTCCTCGTACATATATTTCACCTGGGGGCCCAGGAGAATACAGTCGGGGCGGTCGCTGGCGATAATGTCGCCGATCTTATTGTGGGGAAATGCTGCAACCTTTACAGGAATATTATGCTGGTCGGCTACGGACTGCATTTTGCTTGCCAGCATACTGGTGGACATTCCTGCGCTGCAGAACAGATAAATCTTTTTCATGGTGTGACCCTCCTTATATTTCAGATCCAGGATATCTATTTGTTTTCCAGTTCATGGATCCGTTTGCTCATCTTGATATTTTCCTCTGCCATAAGACGTACTGTCTCGGCCGCCATCATCTGATCCTCAGAGTGCATGAGAATGATTCCTACCTCGATCTTCTCGCCGCCGGCTTCTTTGGAAAGAAGATCCATATGGACATCGTGGCCCTGAGCATAAAACTCATCGCCCTCCTTCATCTTCTGCCCGCTGAGTTCATAGTCGCCTCCGGCTGCTGCACGCATGGCTTCTACATAGCTGGATTTCGCCATTCCCACTGCGGAAATAATGCGAAAACAGATCTGTTCTAATCCTTCCATTTTTCTACCACCTTTGCTTGTTGTTTGTTAATACTTTCTATATTTCAGATTATATCATGCGGTTTTCCGGTATTTTGTATATGGTCCTTCCTAACCATTAGGAAATCACTTATCTGATACCACCTGAGTCCTTCCTATCCGGTCGTGGATGGCCCGGTGATCCCCTAAAAGTGTGATAATGGATGAGAGAATACTGATCCCCATCCCAATGTACATCAAGGGCTTTACAAAATCGATTCCGGTCAGTATGGTTGCCAGCTGATGCCACAGGGCGCTGGCTGTCACAAGCCCGCCTTCTACAACCATGATTCCCAGAATCTGGCGGATCATAAGCTTTGGCAGAGTCACCTCATTCCCATCCGCAGAAACGATCCTGATCTTCACCAGCCGTTTTCCCGGTGTCTGCCCTTTCCATATAAATGCAGGAATAAAAACATAGTAGAAAAGGGCCGCTGCCAGACCTGCCGTCCCCGCTGCAATCCCGTAGGAAGCAGGAAAGGACAAAATATTCTGATTCTGTACCGTCTGGAACAGCTTCATGGAAACCATTGAAATCGGAAGCGCCGTTGCAAGCCCTCCCAGATACCAGTCTATGAGATAGGCTCCGAACCGGCGGCCCAATGAAGCCGGCCTTTGATTTGTGAGATTCTGACTCTTTTGTGTATTCATTTTCACCATTTTCCTTTCCTGTTTTATGGCTGACTGCCAGGCCGCAGGCCCGAAGCCGTCTTTTTCACGCCCTAAATCTGCTGTATGGCGCAAAGCTTTTTAAATTCCTCATAATTCTTTGCCTGTACCAGTTTTTCAAAGGTGCCGCTGTCCGTTACCAGGTTGCACAGCCAGTCAAAGAACACTCTTAAAAGCTGATTGTCCGTCTCCCGGACAGCCAGAAGCACCACCAGCCTCACATTGAAGTTCCCCCATTTTACCGGCTCCCTTAAAAGGAGGATGGAAATACAGGACTGGCCTTCTGAAACCTCCGTGGCATGGGGCACCGCAAACCCATGGACAAAGGAGGTAGATGAAGTGGCTTCTCTGCGCAGAACATTCTCCCGGAAGTTTTCCTCGCTTAAGCCCTTTTCATACAGATCCCGGCAGAGATAATCAATGATCTCCTCTCTTGTCTTTAGAGAATCACTGATGTGAAAAAGTTCTTTTCGCATCAGACGCTCCATCATGGCAACAAAATTCCGATGATATTTGATCTTGTCCAGCCGGTTGAGCAGCTGGAATACGCGGCTTTCATCCTCACTGTTCAGAAACAGAGAAATCTGAAGGGTTGGGATGTCTAACTGATGCTTTAACGGCATAGTGGACAGAATCACATCCGGGGCCAGGGCGCGGATCTGTCGCTCCTCAAAGAAGCTGAATACCCCGGCTACTGTAATCCGTTCCCCAAAGCGCAAAAGCAGCTTATCTACACAGGACTTTGAGATCAGATGACTGTTGGGAATAATCACAGCCACCTGGTATTTGACCGTCATGTTAAGGCGCTGGCAGGCGGACCCCAGATAAAGAGCCAGGAAGGAAAGCTGCGCCTCCTCCAGTTCCAGGCCGCAGACCTCCCGAACCCGTTCAGACACCCGGATGGCCATTTCAAAAAACAGAGGGTATTTTCCCCTCAGTTCCTGCAGATACCAATCCTCGATCTCCTCTGAGCTTTCCTGCCTTCTGGATAAGCGGCGGATATGAGAGAGAAAGCCCTGGCGAAATTCCTCATCCTGGGACAGATCCAGGTCAAATTCGCTCTGAAGCACCTCGTAGATCTGTTCCATCAGCGCCTGATCCTGCGCTTCCTGGGAGCCGGTTTCATTTTCCCGTGTGCCGCAGCCCTTTAAGAAGCCGGCAAAGCGGCGCACCTCCTCCTCTGTCCTCTTTACATGGCAAATGCAGGAAATGTGGGAAAAAAGTTCGTCCGCAATGGCATATTCCCGCTCCCCCGCCTCCACCTCCTCTTCCTCTGAGGCGGTGTTGATATAGTCCTGATTCAGCATCCTCTCCATGGATACGCCGGCATGGAGCATGATAAAGGGATACTCCAGCTCGGAGATCCGGTAGCTGTGCTTTTTGCAGATGCGCATAAATTCCTCTCCCAGCTCCAGAAGGTCGAAGTCCTTCCATATACCGGCGATAGCACTTAGATTCGCGAAATTGTCCTTCAGCTCTTCCATCAGCAGTTCCTTGTACAGGCGGCGTTTATCCCCCTCATCGCCTGAAAGGCGCAGATGATTCTTAGAACGCTCCAGCTTAAGGCCGGGATACTTGGCAATCAGCTCCCGAAGCTTCTTTATATCATTGTCAATGGAATATTCACTGACAAAAATCCGCTCCTGAAGCTCCAGAAGGTTGATCTCCCGCTTATGAAACAAAAGTTCCTTGATCAGGTATGCCCTGCGCTGGAGGGCTGTTTGGGGGATAGCCGCCTTGCGCCGGATGTTATGCTTCTTCATCAGCTCATAGTCCACATGGTAGCCGCTCCTGCGGTTGGCCAGGATCAGCCTGCAGCCGTATTCGCTGTTGATCCCTTCCACATCCGTACGAATGGTCCGGTCCGACACTCCTAAAAGCTTTCCCAGCTCCTTTCCCGTCACCGGGCGGCGTTCACTGTTTAAGATGTCGATGATGTGGTTCTGGCGTTTTGTAAGCATAGGCAAACATCCTTTCTTTCCCTTTGGTCTGCGCCTTCCATATTTGAACGGCGCTACCTGCTGCATTGATGATTTTTGATTTATTGTACCATCTTTTGAGAGCGGTGTGGAATTGGTTTTTTCCTAAGTGTTAGGAAATTTTACAAATCCACACATTATTGTTATATTTACCCTGTTTTTACCTGTATGTTTCTGGAAACTTTTGTCTATAATTGATATAATGAGGTCAGGGAGAAGATTCCCAAATACACAACAGAAAGGAAGATTTTTATGAGGAAGAGATTTCGCGCGGCAGCGCTGGCTCTGGCAGCTGCCCTTCCAGCCGGTATCCTTGCAGGCTGCGGCAGCGCCTCAGAAAGCGGCGAAAAGATGATCATCCGGATCGGACACAATCAGTCAACCAACCACCCGACCCACATCGCTCTGGCGGCTTTTGAGGAATTTATCGAGAGCAGGCTAGGAGACAAGTATGATGTGGAAGTGTTTCCCAGTGAACTTTTAGGTTCTCAGAATGAAATGGTACAGCTGACCCAGACTGGCGCTATCAATTTCTGCGTGGCGTCTAACTCTCTTCTGGAAACCTTCAGTCAAAATTATACTCTATTTAATCTTCCCTACCTTTTTGCCTCCGGCGAAGCATACCACGCTTCCATGGACGATGAGGCCATCACCGGCCCTATTTTTAAATCTACCGCACAGGCCGGCTTTGAGGCTGTCACCTGGCTGGACGCGGGCACACGAAATTTCTACACCGTGGACAGGCCGGTCAGCGCTCCGTCCGATCTGAAGGGCCTTAAGATCCGTGTGCAGCAGTCCCCCACCAATGTACAGATGATGAGCCTTTTAGGCGGTTCGGCGACTCCTATGGGGTTCGGCGACGTATATACGGCCCTTCAATCCAGGATCATTGACGGCGCGGAAAATAACGAACTGGCCCTGACGGACAACGGACATGGAGATGTGTGCAAATATTATTCCTACGATATGCATCAGATGATACCGGATATCCTCATCGGAAATATTGCTTTTCTGGACAGCCTGAGTCCTGAGGAGAGAGCCGTCTTTGACGAGGGCTTTGACCTTATAAATAAGGTTCAGCGCGAACAATGGACCATTGCCGTAGACGCCGCCAAAAAACGGGCTCTGGAGGTTCAGAAGGTGAATTTCCTCTACCCGGATACAAAGCCGTTTAAGGACGCGGTATCCCCCATGCATGAGGCCATGCTCCGGCAGCATCCTGATTTTCAGCCCATCTATGACGCGATCCAGGCTTACAATCAGCAGTATCCGTCAGCGGAATCCTAAGGAGGTATCAGTCTATGAAGCAGCTGAGAAATGTACTTACAGCCCTTTTAAACGTGCTGGCAGGCGTCAGCCTGATTGCCATGGTTGCCCTTACCTGCTGGCAGGTGTTCACCCGCTATGTCCTTCAGAACCCGTCCCCCTGGTCGGAGGAGCTGGTAGCCTATCTCTTTGCATGGGCCAGTCTCCTGGGAGCTTCCATCATCACCGGCGAACGGGGCCATATGAACATCCCCATTGTGGCAGAACGCTTCAGCCCCGGCATCCAGAAACTCCTTGCCATTTTCAGTGAGCTGACCGCCTTTGCCTTCTCCCTGATTATCCTGGTCTACGGGGGCGTAAAGATCACCAGCCTGGCCATGGGACAGATGACCTCAGCCCTTGGAACAGCAGTAGGCGTATTCTATGTAGTCATGCCTCTGTGCGGTATTTTAAATATGATCTATACGGTTCTTAACATTTCGGATATTTCAAAGAACGGTGTTCTTACGGCATCAGAAGAAAAGGAGGACTAGACTTATGGCAATCCAATCTCTGCTTATTATTCTCATTGTGCTGGCTGTCCTTCTGATCGTCGGCGTACCTATTTCCTATTCCATCGGCATTTCCGCCCTGATTGCCATTTTACAGACCGTGCCTCTGGAGGTATCTGTGGTAACCGGAGCGCAGCGTATCTTTGTGGGTATGAGCAAGTTCAGCCTGACCGCCATCCCCTTTTTCATTCTGGCTGGAAACCTGATGAATCAGGGAGGCATCGCAAAACGGCTGGTGGACTTTGTTATGGCGATCCTTGGCAAGCTTCCAGGCGCTCTTCTTGTTACAAACGTAGGGGCAAACGCGCTTTTTGGGGCCATCTCCGGTTCTGCCTCCGCAGCAGCCGCAGCGGTGGGAAGCATGGTAGAAAAAGGCGAGGAAGAGCAGGGCTATGATAAGGCGCTCTGTGCGGCTACCAACGGTGCTTCCGCTCCCTCCGGCCTTCTGATCCCCCCCTCTAACGCGCTTATTACCTACTCACTGGCAGCGGGCGGCACCTCTGTGGCAGCCCTGTTTATGGCAGGCTATATTCCAGGCATCATCTGGGCGGTTGCCTGTATGATTGTAGCTGTTATCATTGCAAAAAAGAAGGGATATAAGGGTATTCCAGGAAAATATGACTGGAAAAACTTAGGAATCTGCACACTGCGCGCCCTTCCGGCGCTTTCGCTGATTATCGTAGTGATCGGCGGCATCATCGGCGGTGTGTTTACGGCTACGGAGGGATCTGCGATTGCCGTTGTATACGCCCTTGTACTGGGGATCATTTATAAAAATATCACGTTAAAATCCTTCTGGCGAATAACGGTGGAAAGCGCCAAGATGAGCGGTATGGTAGTATTCCTGATCGGAGTTTCCAACATTCTTGGCTGGGTTATGGCTTTTACCCAGATTCCTCAGGCCATTTCCGACGCCCTGCTTGGCCTTACAAGCAACCCCATTATCATTCTGCTGATCATGAATGTGATCCTGTTGATTGCAGGAACCTTTATGGATGTTACACCGGCGATTCTGATCTTTACCCCTCTGTTTCTCCCGGTTGTGAAAACCTTTGGAATGAATCCGGTTCAGTTCGGACTGATCCTGGTATATAACCTCTGCATCGGAAATATCACCCCGCCCGTGGGTAACACTCTGTTTGTAGCAATTAAGGTGGGGCGAAGCTCTCTTTCCAAAGTCATGCCCTATATGCTGTGGTACTATGTGGCCATTCTCATAGGACTTCTTCTGGTAACGTATATCCCGGCGGTAAGCCTGGGGCTTCCGGGGGCGGCTGGGTTGATCTGACGGCAAGTCTATTAGCTGCGAAAGAACATCCCCATAGAAACCAATCAATACAAAAATTATATTTCTTATGGGGATGTTCTCTTTTTACAACATTACAAATAGTCTTACTTTATCTCATAGTTACCGCGGACATAGCCTTATATTCGTCCATCACCTGGTCAAACAGAGCTTCTGCTTTTTTGTATGCTTCCTTTTCCATCTGATCAAATGGGAAAATAGCGCGGTCCGGTATCTCCAGTCCTCTGTGTTTCATTAATCTTTTAAACAGATAAGCGAAATTGGAATCTACGTCATAAAGAGGCATCAGATCATGGATCAGTTTTGACAGCTCCGCAGTTTTTTCAAAATTCCTTTCTCTGGTAGCCCGCACCAGTTCGCTCCAAAGTTCAGGAGCCAGATTGGACAAAGCTCCGATACATCCAACCCCTCCAGATGACAGATTTGATAAATACTGATCATCAAAGCCGGAGTATACTTCAAATTTATATCCTTTTGCCGCCTGACAGATACGGTTTGTGTGACCTGGTTCCGAAACGGAATCCTTCAATCCCCTGATATTTTCATTGTTCTCCAGCAGTTTTTTCACTGTAGCTGGTTCAATAGAATGACCACTTCTGGCCGGAAAGTTATAAATAAAAAGATCCCCTTTTACAGCCTTTGCCAATGTGTCATAATATGAAAAAATCTTTTCCTGATCCAGTCCATAATAATACGGCCCAATTACCATTGCTCCTGCATATCCCATTTCTATAGCAGCATTGGAAAGCTCCTTTGTCTCACCAAAGTTCATACTTCCCGTTCCCGCGTAGAGTTTCGTCCGTCCTGCTGTGTAATCCGCATAAAAACGGAAAAAATTATATTTTTCCTCCTTGCTCATCCCCGTAAACTCACCGGAAGATCCCAATACAAGGATGCCGTCTACGCCGCCTTCTATTAAAAAATCAATAATTTTTTTGTTAGCCTCATAATCTGGTTTTTCATTCTTATCAAATGCCGTTACTACCGGCGTAACAATCCTGCACATATCTTTTCTCCTTTTGCTCATTATCATCCATCAATTTCATTTATCAGGCTGCCGATTCCTTCTATTTCACAGGCAACCCTATCTCCACGTTTCAAAAACCTCGGAGGCATATACCCCATTCCCACACCAGCCGGTGTCCCCGTGGCAATAATATCTCCCGTTTCCAGTGTAATACCGGAAGACAATTCATGAATCAGTTGAAATACATCTTTAATTAAAAGGGCTGTGTTGGAACTCTGTCTTAATTCCCCATTCACATAAGATTGAATATCTGCATGGTTTGGCAGTGGCGATTCCTGACGGTCTGCTATTAAGGGCCCCATGGCCGCATATGTATCCAGACTTTTTCCAAACATCCACTGACCATGGAGTGTCTGAAGCCTGCGAGAGGAAAAATCATTGAAAATGGAATATCCAAAAATATGCTCTTCTGCCTCTTCTGCTGGTATTCCTTTTCCTCCTTTGCCGATTATAACTGCCAATTCCACCTCATAGTCTACACTGTCATCCAGATCAAACCGCGCTACTACCCGCTCATTGGGGCCCAAAATACAGCTGGCTCTTTTCGAAAAATATACGGTTTCTAAAGCTGTTTCACCTATTCCTCCTGCCAGGTGCTCCCTGGTTTCCTTTAAATGATCCGCATAATTAACGCCTACGCAGATGATATCATGCACTGGCCGCTGTATAGGCGCAAGAATTCGGGCTTTGCTTATATCATAAAACGAACCTCCATATGCTCTTATCGCTTCCTGCGCTTTGATAGGATCTCCGTCTACCATGTACAGAAAATCCACAAAATCCATTCCTTTTAATTCTGGAAATATCCGATCCAGAAAAACTACTGTATTTCTGGAAACCATTGCTCCTAGGTGTATTTCCCCATTTTCCAATTGGCATCTGATGTATTTCATTGGATACCGCTCCCCTCTGGCGCAGCTGCCGTTTCTTCTATAAAATAAATGCTACATATAATTGCAGACTCTTGCAATTGCCATCTCCATATATCCCAATGCCTCAGCCTTTGTCAATTTGCCCTTTGAAACCTGCCAGATCTCATCCATAAGATCATCTCCCAACTCCTCCAGCGTCTTTGTTCCATAGATATAGGGACTTGCGTCTATATCGATGTTATCTGACATATTTGCAAAGGTTTCTTTATTTCCGGTAATTTTGATAACAGGAACAATGGGATTGCCCGTAGGAGTTCCTCTTCCGGTGGAAAATACCACCAGCTGGCAGCCTCCTGCCGCCATTGCGGCAACAGAAGAAGGATCGTTGCCTGGAGTATCCATAATTACCAATCCCTTGTGAGCTTCTACCTGCTTTGCATAGTCATACACCTCATTGACCTGCCCATGTCCACCTTTATGAATACATCCAAGAGATTTTTCCTCCAAAGTAGTCAAACCACCCTCCATATTACCTGGAGATGGGTTTCCTTCCCGCACATCATGCCCCACACGTTTAATAGCCTTTTCATAATCGTGTACAATCTGATAGATACGATCGCTGATTTCCTTATCTCTTCCTCGTCTGGCAAGAATGTGTTCCGCACCGATAAACTCTGTGGTTTCCGAAAGAATAGAGGTTCCGTTTAATGCGGTAATACGGTCACTCATTTCACCAATCAGCACATTGGCAGCCAGCCCTGAGGTGGGATCGGAGCCACCACATTCGGTTCCAATAATCAATTCAGAAAAATCAAATTCTTCCTTTACAGCCAAAGATGCGGCCTGAGCCATCTTTTGGGCTGCGCGTACTGCCTTTTCTATGGTACTGATGGTTCCTCCGTTTTCCTGAATCACAAAATGTTCCAGCGGTTTGTTAGTTCTCTCCTGAATGGCTTCCAGCACAAGATCCATCTGGCAATTTTCACATCCCAGAGAAATAACAATCGTCGCATATACATTGGGATTGGCAGCAAAGCCAGCCATTACATCCATCGTGAGCTGCTGATCGGAAGGAACCTGTGAACATCCATTCTGGTTATTAAACGTCACAGCAGATTCTACCTGAGAAGCGATAATCCTTGTTGTATCAGATGCGCACACGCTTGCCGGTAAAATTAAAATTTTATTGCGAATCCCCACCCGTCCATCGGGTCTTCTATATCCTGAAAAAGTGTATTTTTTCTGATTTCCCATCTTCATTTCCTCCTGTCAGAGTTTTTCTCTGTGGTTTTCTACATTATGTACGTGGACGTGCTCTCCCTGCAAAATATCTTTGCCTGCCAACCCAATATGTTCACCATACTTTACCACCTCGCTACCATTTTCCATATCTGCAATAGCTACCTTATGATAAATTGGCACATCGGTCCTGGCTATAATAGTCTCAAACCCCCCATCCTTTTTTCGCCATGTGATATTCTCACCTGCCTTTACCGGTTCAATCACCACGGCTACGGTATCTTTGGGATCAATGATCATTGCGTTAATTGTTTCTGTATTCATTTTTCTTCTCTCCTTTTATAAATTTGCCTTCTGCAGCGGAATCTGAGGGCAGCCGTACTTATTTGCCCACCAGTTCGTCATAATAGGTGCTAAAATTGCAGTAATAACAACGGATGCTGCTACCTGAGCTGTGGCAGCCGGAACATACGCCGCAAGTGTAGGATCTGCCAAAGCAACCACTGCCGGAACCGCAACCGCATTTCCTGCTGTGGTCGCAACCGCCCACCCCGCATATCCCGGCCGTTTTCCAAATACACGATCACAGAATACGATAAAAGAACCTCCTACAAATAGGGTAATGAAGCCCAGAAAAATACCGGAGGCGCCACCCTTTAAAACAGCAGTCAGATCAATTCCTGCACCAAGGGTCAGACCGACAAACGGAATCATAATTGGACCGGCAGGTGCCAGAAATTCAGAAAACTTCTTATCCAGATTTCCCAGAATCATGCCAACCAGAATCGGTGTAATCGCTGCTAAAATCGCAAGCAACGGAATATTGGCCAGGCCAGACGCCCCCATAGCTACCATGGTAAAAAACGGGCCGTCATTTAATGAAAGTAACGCCATTGCTCCTGCGTCCACCTCATCTCCATAACTCTGCATTAATGCCAGATATACAGAACCATTGCTGTTTGTTACCGCACAGATAATAGCTAACGCTGACAACCCCAGGACTCCCGCATGGCCAAATACTTTTCCAACAATAATTCCAATTGCTGCGCCGACAGCAAACTTAGCTGCCAAGAGAATTCCACCTCTCTTTAGTACCTTTCCAATGTCTGAAAACTGGAGGGTCGTTCCCAGACATACCAACTGAATCCCCATAGCCGTGGCTGCGCCTGCATTTGAAAATGTTGCTGTGGTCAGGGATCCAATCTGCAGAATGTGGGGCCAAAATGTGTTTAACACAGCTCCAAGCAGCAGTGGAACGATCATCATTCCAGCTGGCACCCTCTTTAAGAAACTCATTATCATTTTGAAATACCTCCTTCTTTTTGTGTACGTAATTACGTACTTAGTATGTTATAACGTACCTTCTTGACCATAAAATAGCACTACTGTATGTTATTGTCAATATATAAATGATAAAATGATATTTTTTGTATATTTTTCATAATTTTATTTTACACTTTTTACAGATTTTAAATAGAAACTGTAATGCAAATTCCTCCCCACTCTGCTATAATTTTATTATCACGCTTTTAACAGGGGGATCAGATATTATGCCGTCAAATGAACATCGTCCCACGGAACGGGTACTTGATATATTGGAACTCTTATCTACCAACGCAAATGGTATGACTTTAAGCGAGCTTTCCAGAGCTCTGGATGCACCCAAAAGCAGTATCATGCCTCTGGTGCATACTATGACTGCAAGAAAATTTATCTATATGCAAAAGGAATCATCCAAGTACTTTATCGGAGTTGCTGCCTATTCTGTAGGTGCCTCCTATGCAAGTCATCAGAACGCCCTGCAGTTTATACAATCCGAGATGAAAATGATAACCTCAACAATCAATGAAACCTGCCAATTAGGTATACAAAACCGCAACCAGATTCTTTATATTGCTAAGGAAGATTCTACAGAACCTTTACGACTCATTTCCTATGTAGGCAAACAGCTTCCACTGTACTGCTCTGCTCTTGGACGGGCTATTCTGGCAGAAAAAACAGATGAGGAAGTGCGGCAGCTCTACCCCAATGGATTGATTTCTTTTACAGAACATACCATCACTGACTGGAGTATGTTATTTGAAGAATTAGAACGTACACGGATACGCAGATATGCACTTGAAAAAGAAGAAACCGCACCCATGGTGAATTGTGTAGGTGTATCGCTTAAAAATAAAGGCATCAGCAGTGCGGCCCTAAGTGTATCTGTTCCTACCTTTCGATTTTCCGATACAAAGCTTGAAGAAATTGTCCATATGCTCATGGATGCCAAATGCAGGATTGAAGCATATTTTAATAATAATGACGCTGATCTGGTGAGTTAAAAAAGGCAAAACCTCACAACTGCAACCGAATTTTTAAACACAAAAAAGCCCTAAGCCAACTGTAAATCAGCTTAGGGCGAGCTATAAGCAAGTCCATGGTATAATCTAAATTTACCTCCGACACCAGATAAACTCTGACGCTCTATCTCTATAATGGGAGCACCCGGTGAATTTTACTGTCATTTCAATTCACAGTTCACAGATGGGGCTGTTTCCCCTTCACCATTCTCATTCACTGCGTTTCCACCGATTTCACCTGATACCCCGCCTTTTCCACCGCCTGTTTAAGGGCGTTTTCATCCACCTTGCGGTCGCAGCTTACCACTGCCAGTTTTTTTCTTAAGTTTACCTTGGCAGAAGCACCGTCGATTTTATTAACAGCGGCCATCACGCGGTTTACACAGTGGGCGCAGGTCATTCCTTCAATGTGAAGAATCTTCTTTTCTACTACAGCACCTTCCAGTTTTTTCTCCCTTTCCGGCAGTTCACCGTTTCCGCCTCCGCAGCAGCCGCCTTCTCCCTTCATATGTCTGATAGAACCCTTTACAGCTGCGATGAGGATCAGGACTACCGCTGCCAGTATAATGGAATTGATCATTTGTTCTTCCTCCCCTGCGGTTTCCAATGGCCGGCTTTTCTCTCATCCCGCCATTTTTTAAATTTCTGGATGCCTGTATACAGGCTCATGCCTGCTATATAGATCACCGAAAGAACCAGGATCATATATAACATGGAATCAGTTGAATGGCTCATTTTACCGGCTCCTTTCTCTTTGCCGAAGCGCAGGCAGAACAATGTCCGGAACAGCTGCTGCAGCTGCCGGAACAGCCTTTGCTGCTTTTACAGCCGCTGCATCCTCCCAGGGCGCCTTTATGCTTCCAGTAAAGCACCAGGCCGCAGTAACTAAATATCAGAAACAAAACAATGTAATCTGCCATATGAACATTCTCCTTTCCAGTATCAGGTGCAGGCTGACCCTGCCAGGGCCCATGCCGCCTGCAGCGAGTCTTATAGTTCAACGAGACAAAACCCGCAGAGCAGATCTTGTCTCGTCTTATATCGTATCTTTATGATGCCGCCTGCACGGAACTTCTTGTGTACATTTTCTTATCTTTATAAGGATCCGGACGGAAGAGCATAAACAGCAGAAAGGCCAGTACAATAAAGGCCACAACTGTTGCTGCGCCAAAGGTTCCGTAAAGGATCAGGGAGCCGATCTGGTATACGCACAGTGTTACCATGTATGCAAAGATATTCTGGAACAGAATCGCAAACCAGAACCACTTTCTGCTCTGAAGCTGCTGTGCCATAGTGGAAATTGCTGCCAGGCACGGGGAATCCAGCAGATTAAACATCAGGAAGCTGAATCCTGAAAGTGCTGTAGGGAACCACATACCCACGCCTGTCGCTACATTGGCTGCATCCTCGGTATCGCCGGCAACATTTGCAAGTACGCCCATGGTGCTTACAATACCCTCTTTTGCGCTGAAACCGGAAATAGCTGCAGCTACAGGCTGCCACTCGCCCCAGCCAAGAGGAGCAAATACAGGGGCAATGGCTCCGCCAAGGATTGCCATCAGGCTGTCTGCAGAATCCTCTACCATACCGAAATGGCCGTCTGCGATGCCAAATGTAGCCAAAAGCCACATTACCACGCAGGCTAAGAACAAAATAGTACCAGCTTTTACGATGAAGCCCTTAAGGCGCTCCCACACATGAAGCAGAACGGTTCTTGCGGAAGGAATATGATACTGAGGAAGCTCCATTACAAAAGGAGCAGGTTTGCCTGAAAACGGCTTTGTCTTTTTTAATATGATTGCCGCTACCAGCACTGCCACGATACCTACAAAATACATGATCGGAGCCATCATGCCTGCAATGTCCCAGCCGGTAACATAGCCTGCCATCACGCCGCCCATCAGAGCGATTACAGGAAGCTTTGCGCCGCAGGGAACAAAGGTAGCAGTCATAATGGTCAGACGGCGGTCATTGTCCTGCTCAATGGTCTTAGACGCCATGATGCCGGGGATACCGCAGCCGGAGGAGATCAAAAGCGGAATAAAGCTTTTTCCGGACAATCCGAAATGACGGAATACACGATCCATTACGAATGCAATACGTACCATGTAGCCGCAGTCCTCAAGGATGGACAGGAATAAGAACAGAATCGCCATCTGAGGAACGAAGCCCAGCACAGCCCCCAGGCCTCCGATAATACCGTCTACTACAAGGCTTAAGATAAAGTCGCTTGCGCCCGCATTGGAAAGGAAGTTTCCTACTGCATCCTGAATTGCCACTACAAAGGTATCGTTAGTCCAGTCGGTGACCAGTGTTCCGATGGTGGTTACGGATATGTAATATACCACCCACATGATCGCCATAAAGATCGGAATACCCAGAATACGGTTGGTAACGATCTGGTCGATCTTATCTGAGGTCGTCAGCTTTGCTCCTGTCTTTTTCACAGAAGTGGAAACAATCTTCTGAATAAATTTGTAACGCTCATCGGTAACAATACTTTCCATATCGTCGTCATGCAGCTCTTCCAGCGTTCTGCGCTCTTTTTCCACCACAGCTTTGCCGGAAACAGATAACGACAGGCTCTCTGCCACCTTGCTGTCATTTTCCAGAAGCTTAACTGCGTACCATCTTCTCTGGTTCTCAGAAATATCGGCAGGAAGCACACTTTCCACCTCGGCAACCGCGTTTTCCATTTCCTTAGAAAAAATTTCCTTTGGAAGGTCTGTCTCCTTCTTCTTTGCAACGCTTACTGCCTTGTCGATCAGGTGGTCAAGGCCCGTCTGCTTTAATGCAGAGGTCTCTACGATAGGGCAGTTAAGAACCATGGACAGACGCTCGATGTCGATCTGAATGCCCCTCTTTTTCAGAAGGTCGGACATATTTAAGGCGATCACCACAGGGATGCCGGTTTCCATCAGCTGCGTGGTCAGATACAGGTTTCGCTCAATGTTTGTAGCGTCAACCAGGTTCACGATCACATCCGGATCATCCTTTAAAAGGTAATCACGGCTGACTACTTCCTCCAGTGTATAAGGGGAAAGGGAATAGATACCCGGAAGGTCGGTGACGATAATATCCTCCTTGCTTCCCTTTTTCTTTAATCTGCCTTCTTTTTTCTCAACGGTTACTCCGGGCCAGTTGCCAACATACTGATTTGCTCCGGTCAGGGCATTGAACATGGTCGTCTTACCACAGTTCGGATTGCCCGCAAGTGCAAGTTTAATTGCCATTTTCTTTTCCTCCATTCGCTTTAGCTCAGTGGAAATGTATTACTTTACCTCCACGCACTGGGCGTCATTCTTTCTTACAGAGAGCTCGTAGCCTCTTACCGTGATCTCAACCGGATCTCCCAGGGGGGCTACCTTTCTGATATAGAGTTCGCTACCTTTTGTGATCCCCATATCCATAATGCGGCGTTTGTAAGCGCCGTCTCCTGTAATCTTTGTAACGACTACCGTGCTTCCTACCGCAGCATCACCTAATGTCATTATACAGGTCTCCTTTCCATGGTCCATGTTCCGACCGTTTTATGTGTATGGTACAACAGGGTCTTGCCATTGGTTTCTTAAACCATTATGTGCCTTGCCATATCCTGATTGATCGCCACCCTGGAGTCTTTGACATTTACAATTACATTTCCTCCGATGGCAGAGATTACGGTGATCCCTGCTCCTGCAACAAATCCCAGGTTTTCAAGAAAACGCCTTGTCTCCTCGTTTCCGCCTACTCTGCGGATGATATTTTCCTCGCCGATCGCAGCCATTGTCAGCGGCATATGATTCACCTCGATCTTTATGTAGTTAGTCTTTCCTATCGACGTTAGTATACGCTAATGATAGTTAGTTGTCAATAACAAATTAGAAATTCTGCTTGTTTCCCTCTGAAAGACCAGAGTAATGATAGCCGCGGCTCAAAAAGCCAAGCTCTTCCAAGGCTGCTACCATACGGTAGACGGTAGCCAGTCCTATGGAAGGATCCCGCTTGGCTGCCATGTAATAGATCTCCTTACAGCTGGACCATTTTCCTTCCAGGATCACGTCTAACAGGATCTTTCTCTGGCCTGTGATACGCTTTCCGTTTTTCTGAAATTCACCGATGATCTGCTCTTTCTGGTCTGTCATGGCTGTTCCTTCCTTTCTGTATCTATTGTTAGATGCTACTAACTCTTTGAATAGTCTATACATTAGCACTCACTAACCCATTTGTCAATTATTTTTCTCAACTTTTTCTCCATTATTTTCAAAAATACATGGAATACAAAATAGAGAAGGGCCGAAGCAAAATGAAAAATGTACGAAACATTCATTTTGCTTCGGCCCTTTACAGAGTCTTAATTACGATTTATCAGCCTTCATTCATCTTTGCCAGCTTGGCCGCCTGATCAGCTGCAATGCAGGCGTCCAGAATCTCCTGGATATCGCCGTTTAATATCTTATCCAGCTTATACAGGGTCAGGTTGATCCGGTGATCCGTCACACGGCCCTGCGGGAAGTTGTAGGTGCGGATCTTCTCTGACCGGTCTCCGGTTCCGATCTGGCTGCGGCGCTCGGCCGCCTCAGCATTCTGCTTCTTCTCCATCTCGATGTCATACAGCTTGGAACGAAGAAGACGGAAGGCCTTTTCCTTGTTCTGCAGCTGAGACTTCTCCGTCTGGCTGTAGATCACAATGCCGGTAGGCATATGGGTCAGACGAACGGCGGAGTCTGTGGTGTTGACGCACTGACCGCCGTTTCCGGAAGCACGCATTACGTCAATGCGGCAGTCATTCATGTCAATCTGTACGTCTACCTCTTCTGCCTCCGGCATCACAGCCACCGTAGCGGTAGAGGTATGGATCCGGCCGCCGGACTCTGTCTCAGGCACACGCTGTACACGGTGCACGCCGCTCTCATATTTTAGCCTGGAGTATGCGCCCTTTCCTGTAACCATGGCTACCACTTCCTTAAAGCCGCCGATTCCATTCTCATTTAAACTGATGATCTCTACCTTCCAGCGCTGGCTGTCAGCGTAGTTGGAATACATCCGGTACAGCTCTGCAGCAAACAGAGCGGCCTCGTCTCCGCCGGCTCCGGCGCGGATCTCCAGGATAATGTTCTTGTCATCATTGGGATCCTTTGGCAGAAGAAGGATCTTTAATTCGTGCTCCAGCTCCTCGATCCGCTTCTTGCCGTCGGAAAGCTCCTCCTTGGCCATCTCCCGCAGTTCCTCGTCGCTCTCCTCCTCCAGCATGGCCAGGCTGTCCTCCACATCCTGTTTCGCCTGCTTATACTGCTTATACGCCTCTACGATGGGAGCCAGATCCGCCTGCTCCTTCATCAGTTTTGTAAAACGCCTTGTATCCTGAGTTACATCCGGATCCCCCAGCATCAGCATCAGTTCTTCATAATGGATCAGCATATCATCCAATTTATCAAACATAATCTTCTCTCCTGTTTTCTCTCTGAAACTCGTTATCGCCTGCCGTTTTCGGCCCCATTTTCCTGCTGCGGCGGCCGGATCGCCCGCACCACACGGTCCAGGCCGGCCATATCCCTTATCACTTCCAGGTCCTTAAAACCTGCTTTGTCAAATAGCTTTGTCACCTCTTCCCCCTGGTCATAGCCGATCTCCATATAGACGGCTCCTCCGGGTTTTAAGCGGGCCATACATTCTGCTGCCAGGATCCGGTAAAATTTAAGACCATCCTGATCTCCGTCCAAGGCCAGTCTGGGTTCATGGTCTCTTACCTCCGGCTCCAGGCCATCGATTACCTGAGCAGGGATATAGGGCGGATTGGAAACGATCACATCAAAGGGCTCGTCCTGGTTCAGAGCTGCAAACATATCGCTCTCAATGAGCCGCAGACGCCCTTTTTCCTCCCCCAGAATCCGGTCTCTGTTTTCCTCTGCCACCTTAAGGGCCTCTTTTGAAATATCAACCGCCGTAACGGACTGATACCCCCCAAGCGCTGCCAGGCTGACGGCGATACAGCCGGAACCGGTGCATATATCCAGGAGAGAAATGTCCCTGTCCTTCTGCTCCTTCAGCACCCGTTCCACCAGAGTTTCCGTATCCTGTCTTGGAATCAGAACGTGTTCATTCACCTTAAATTCCAGCCCCATAAAGCCCTGCCTTCCTGTAAGGTGCTGCAGGGGGATCCGTGCGGCCCTGGACTCTATGGCCTCTTTATACCGGGATACGGCGCGTAAAAGCTCCTCCGGCGTCTTTCCCTCTCTTTCTTTTGTCCAGCCGGAAAAGGGCAGCTCCCTCTTTGTAAGAAAAGCAGCAAAGCCCAGATCAAATATTTCCAGAAGAAGCAGTCTGGCATCCAGCGCCCCGTCCGCCACCTGACTGTCCTCCAGTTTTTTCCGTCCCTCATCTAACAGCCTTCCAAGGGTCATTTCCTCATGCAAAACGCTCCTCATGGCTCTTCCTTCCAGCCCGGAAAGTTCTCATTCAGATAGGCTCTCCAGTCAAACACCTCTTCCACCGCCGCAATGGCCACCTCGATCATGGAGTCGTCCGGCTCTGTAGTGGTCAGCCCCTGCATCCACATACCGGGACGGCTTAAGAAATTCACCAGCCTGCTGTCATTTCTTCCCGCAAACCGCAGGAACTCGTAGGACACGCCTGCGATCACCGGGATCAGCACAATCCGGCTTAAAAACCGCAGCCACACCGTATCTGTGCGGATGACCATGAAAAATAAAATACTGATTATCATAACAATCATGATAAAGCTGGTGCCGCAGCGTTTGTGTTCTTTGGAGCTGGCCCGAACATTGGCAACATTTAAAGCCAGCCCATGCTCAATGCAGTTGATGCACTTATGCTCGGAACCATGGTACATAAAGGTTCTGCGTATATCCTCCATACGGGATACCATTTTTATATAGATAATAAAGATTGCAATGCGGATAAAGCCTTCTAAAACAGCCATCAGTGTTTCGGAGGGGATAAAGGGACGGCACAGCCTTGCAATCAGCAGGGGCAGGAGCATAAAAATGCCAATAGCCATGATAAAGGAAAATATCATAACCACAGTCATAAGAATACTCTCCAGTTTCTCTCCAAATACCCTGTCCAGCCACGCTTCAAATTTTCCAGGCTCCGCATCTTCGTCATCCTCAAAAAAGCTGCAGGACCAGGTAAGGGCCTTCATGCCGACCACCATAGAGTCTGCAAATTTGAATACGCCCCGGATAAAGGGAAGTCCTAACACGGGGTATCGCTCCGTCAGGCTGACATAGCGATCCTTTTTTATCTCGATCTCCCCGTCAGGCTTACGGACGGCAATGGCATAATCGTCGCCATTCTGCATCATAATGCCTTCGATCACTGCCTGGCCGCCTATTCCAGAATATTTCATTATATGATTACCTCTCTTTGGCCGTCTGTCGGCGGCCCTATTTCACCTGCACAGTAAGCGTCCCCATCAAACGGACTTACTGTCACAGAACACAAAAGGGCTGAGCCTGATCTCTCAGGCCCAACCCCTTGATTCTTTCTCACTTATTACTGAGCATTGATGCCATACTTGCGATTGAACTTATCAATACGTCCACGGGCAGCAGCAGCCTTCTGCTGGCCAGTATAGAAAGAATGGCACTTGGAGCAAACCTCAACGTGGATGTCCTGCTTGGTGGAGCCTGTTACGAACTCGTTGCCACAGTTGCAAACTACCTTTGCCTGGTAGTAATTTGGATGGATTCCTTCTCTCATTTCATTCACCTCTCTGATTATTTGCGGTTTCCGACCGCGGCCTTTGTATGCCAATCTGCCTCTGTACACTGCAGGCAGCCGGTACATACCGTCACCAGAACGCACAGATATCAGCATCTTCTAAGTTATACACGCCCTTCCCGCAAGTTCCTGACTCGCGCAGACGCTAAAACTGCCGATCCAGAGTTCATGCTCTGGACAGCTTAATCAGTATAGCATAGAAGTTTTGGGATTGCAAGAGGGAACGAAGGTTTTTTAGCCGCATTCCTCCGTCAGACAGCGGATAAATTGTCTGCGGGCCGCCTCCTGTGATTCCAGGTTCCTTACCTTATCCGTACTTTTGGCAGGAATCCATGCTTTATTTGTATTGTAATAAAAGTTCAGCTGCTTCCAGTATTTTTCCGGAAAAAGGAACATACAGGTCAGACTCTTTCTCTCCCGTTTGTCCATGGGCCGCACCCGCTGGTAGGAATCTACCATGGAAAGGCCAAGTTCCGTATCCCAGCCATGCTTTTCCAGGGCCTTTCTCATCAGGCGGTACAAATCGCAGACCTGAAGCCCCAGATGCATACGATTATATTCTACAATTGCCGTGTAACCGCGGCCCATAAGTACATGGTGCTGATCCAAATCACCGTGACAAAGCCCAAAGCCTGACGGGACAGCCGGACTGTCTGCAGCCGCCCTCTGATCGAAAAGTTCCGCAGCCATCAGCCGCTCTCCTCCCCCTATGGAAACGGTTTGGGTATATGACCCGGTCTCATTTTCCTGTGTTTCCAGAAGATGTTTCATCTCATCTCTGGCCGCCCTGGCCTGCTCATAAAAATAATCATAGCTCCCCATGATAGAAAGTTCAAATTCTGTCTTTCCACGTTTTCCCCGTATAAAGTTTCTGGCTTTCTGCATCTCGCGGATGTGGCGGTCCATCTCACGATCCGGGGACTCTTTGCAGATAGATCCCATATTCCACTCCTCTTTAAACGGGATGCGGCGCAGCTGCCCATGGAGCATGGCAAGACGGGCGATGGCCTGGCGAACCTCGCAGCCATCCCGGATATTGCACTCTCTGTCCCCGTACCATTCCTTTAATATGTATCTGGTTCCGTCCCCGGCCATGGTTAAAAGTTCGCCCTCTTTATTGCGCTCATATTGGTCTGTCCGCAGGCTTGTACGGGTATCCAGCATCCCCAGAACCTGATCCTCAAATTCCAGCCTGCGCACCGTTCCCCGATATTCCTTAAGAAGTCTCATTCCCCGGTCCGTTTCACAGATCCAGGCTCCACGGCCCTTACGAACGGTTGTCACTTCCATCTCATACTGCTCCAGCGCTTCCAAATACCTGTCATTCATCTTACCCCTCCATTATTTTTCCGTCAGACCATTTCATACCTAAGCGTCCACCGTCACGCGAACAGCCTGCTCTGCCTGAGCCGAATGATATTTAGTACATACTGAGATTTATGTGTATTTTTGTCTGTTCAGCCTGTACCGTTCTGCCCGGCACTGCAAAAAAGAGTGCGTCTGGAACGTAAAATTCTCTGTCCGAGAGAGTTTTACGTCTCAGGCACACTCTAAGGTATGTCAAAATATAGAAGGATATGACATTCTTTCAATACAGTTCCGTTTATTACGCTTCGTCTTTCCACTGCAAATGATGCAGCCGCCCATTCCGTTCCATTTTCTCAAACCCATTCTGCCGCAATGCCTCATAGAGCACAATGGCTGCAGAGTTGGAAAGGTTTAAGGAGCGTATATCTCCCCACATGGGGATCCTGACACAGTGATCCTCATGTTGCACCAGGATCTCTTCTGGAATACCGGCGCTTTCCTTTCCGAACATCAGATAACAGTCTGAGGAATACTTTACCTCAGAATAGACTTTGTGGGCCTTGGTGGTTGCAAAATACATATTGCCGGCAGCATCAGGATTTTTATCCAGAAAATCCTGATAATCGCTGTACACCTGCACATCCAGCTTATCCCAGTAGTCCAGCCCCGCCCGTTTCAGAGCCTTTTCATTCAGCTTAAAGCCCAGGGGTTCGATCAGATGGAGTCTTGTATTCGTAGCCGCACAGGTACGGCCGATATTGCCTGTATTGGAAGGCATCTCCGGCTCTAAAAGCACAATGTTCATCATATGTATCACGCCTTTCCGTCATGGCGCTTTACAAAACGCCCGATCCGGCTCAGTGCCTCTTTCAGATTCTTCAAAGAATAGGCGTAAGAAATACGCACAAAGCCCTCGCCACAGTCTCCAAAGGCGGTTCCCGGCACAACTGCCACCTTTTCTTCCTTCAAAAGCGTTGTGGCAAACTCCTCTGAAGACATACCAAAACGGCTGATATTGGGGAAGGTGTAAAATGCCCCCAGAGGCTCAAAGCAGTCGATCCCCATCTCCCTAAAGGCGTTTAACAGATAGCGGCGGCGCTGATTGTAGGATTCCCGCATCATTTCCACATCCTTATCTCCGTCCCGCAGAGCCGCTACGGCTGCATACTGGCTGGTAGTAGGCGCGCACATGATGGCGTACTGGTGGATCTTTAACATCTGTTTCAGGATCACCTCAGGAGCCGCTGCATATCCCAGACGCCAGCCTGTCATGGCATAGGACTTGGAAAAGCCATTGATCAGCACAGTGCGCTCCTTCATGCCCGGAAGTGAAGCAATGGTAACATGGTTGTCCGTATAGGTCAGTTCAGAATAGATTTCATCGGAAATAACAAAAATATCCTTTTCCACTGCGATCCTGGCGATTTCTTCCAGTTCATGGCGCTCCATGATAGCACCGGTGGGATTATTTGGAAATGGAAGCACCAGAATCTTTGTCTTATCCGTGATCTTCTCTAACAGCTTTTCAGGAGTCAGTTTAAAATGATCCTTTTCCTCCAGCTCAATGACCACCGGAACCCCGTCCGCCAGCACGGCGCAGGGAACATAGGAGACGTAGCTTGGCTGGGGGATCAGCACCTCGTCTCCTGGGTTTAACATGGCGCGCATGGCCGCGTCGATCGCCTCGCTTCCGCCTACTGTAACCATAACCTCCTGATCCGGATCATAATTCACATCGAAACGGCGGCTTAAATAGCGGGAGATCTCATCCTTCAGATCCTTAAGGCCTGCGTTGGAGGTATAGAAGGTACGCCCCTTTTCCAGAGAATAGATTCCTTCCTCTCTGATATGCCATGGCGTGTCAAAATCCGGCTCGCCTACACCCAGGGAAATAGCGTCTTCCATTTCATTTACAATATCGAAAAACTTCCTGATCCCGGAAGGGGGGATACTTACGATTTTATCTGACAAGGGGTTTCTCATGGTGTGATCAGCATCCTTTCATCCTGGACCGGCTCGCTGATAATGGTGCCGTGATCCTTATATTTTTTCAGTACAAAATGAGTTGCTGTGCTTAAAACCGCCTCCATGGGAGCCAGCTTATCAGATACGAACTGGGCCACCTGACGCATGGTCTTGCCTTCAATAAATACAGTAAAGTCAAAGGATCCGCTCATCAGATATACGGCATTTACCTCACTGTACTGATAAATACGCTCCGCAATCTTATCAAATCCCATGCCCCGCTGAGGCGTTACCTTTACCTCAATCAGAGCCACTACCTTTTCTTCGCTGGTATTGTCCCAGTTAATCAGAGTATGGTAGCCGCAGATGATATGCTCTTTTTCCATCTCTGCAATCTCATTTGCCACTGCGATCTCGCTCTCTCCCAGTAAGACCGCCAAATCCTTTATATCGATCCTGCTGTTTTTCTCAATCACTGCCAGAATTTTTTCTCTCATAACCTTTTACCTTCCTCCATTCTATATTGCCCGTCTCCTTACAGTCCGAGCCTTCTAAGCTCATCAGGCTGGGGGCGTTCCAGATAGCCGGCTGTCTCCTCTCCGTGACGAATCCGTCTGGTGATGCCTGTCTCAACGCTTCCGATCACTGCAGCGGGAATATGGGCCTGGCGCAGCTGTCTCACCAGCTGTCCTCCCTGATCCGCCGCAAGGATCACACAGTTTGCACAAAACAGCCTGTATGGGTTTAACTCAAACCGCTCGCATACCTCTACTGTAACCTGATGAATGGGGAGCATACGCAGGTCAATGTCGATCCCGGTGCAGTAGACGCCGGAAAGCTCCCAGAGTGCTGCAAGGATGCCGCCCTCTCCCGCGTATTCCCAGGCAGTTGCCGCAGCCGTTTTATTTGCCGATGCGTTCTCCATCCAGTCCTTTACGGAATATGTGTCCTTCTGGTACAGTTCCCTCAGAAATGACGGTGAAAAATACTGCTCCAGTATTCCTTTTTTATGCTGTCCGATGATCCTGGCTCCCGCCAGTCCCACCGATCCGGCTAAAACCAGTTCCTGCCCTGGTTTCATCTGACCATCCCGCTTCTCAAAACCGCCTGTTTTCTGTCCTGCCGTCCTCACTGGGCCACCTCCCCGGATCCAGAAGAAACCGCCGCACCGGGGCCGCTTAAGGCGGCAGGATCTGCCGCCCCTGATCCGCCCGGCCCATTGGCGCTTTCTGCCGCTCCCGGTCCGCCGGAGGACGCTCCTCCCTCTGCTGTACCAGCTCCGCTGGATGAGGTTTTGTTTTCTGCCGCTCCCGGCCCGCCGGATACAGTCTCACCAGGGCCGGCAGACGGAGAACCGCCTGTATCTGCCCCGCCGCCGGAGGTTCCTTCATCTGTTCCCGGGTTTTCAGCCGTCTGCCCGCCTTCTGTCTCCGCAGCTGGAGGTGTGTTCGTCCCTCCTGAAGGAGCCGTCTCGGCCGGTGCACTCACCGGAGCCGATGGTCCTACCCGGTATATGGCCTTGGATGCATTGTAGGTGTCCTGATTCAACAGGGTCCGCTCCTGCTCAACGCCGTCTACGGTCACTACCTTCCAGAGCCTGGATCTGAGACCCGTGTGGGAGGACTGAACACGCACCTTTGCTCCCGGAGCCAGGGTGTTGTCTACAATTATCTGAGGCTCTCCGGGGTTCGTAGTTCCCAGGGTCTCTGATACATACTCCACCTTCCGGCCTGAGGGACGTGTCTCTTTTCCATATATTGTAAATGTCAGTTGTTTTCCTGATGTATATCCTTCTACATAAATGGGAGTGCTGTAATTATTTTTTATCTTGATGTCCTTATAGGTTCCTGCGATTGCCGCATCCATGGACGGCTTGACGTAGGTAACGATCATGGAATGATTCTGCCGCTGCACAATCTCCACCTCCGCCTGGAGAGAAGCGCCGTAAAGAGTCGTGGCGATCTGGCACACGCCTCCGCCGATACTGTCCACAACCTTGCCGTTCTCATAGGCAGCCGCCGTCTTTTAGCCGTTTGCCGTGGGAAAAGCTGGCAGACG